>BNJU01001281.1_pt1 | contig 355622 bp, 389 predicted proteins | sample 8539281 | NCBI WGS metagenome assembly BNJU01 (sample SAMD00202456, study PRJDB9452) | human saliva metagenome | isolation source: human saliva | place: Japan
GATATCAGTCAGCGCAACCGTACAGGTATCCATTCCAGAGACAAGAATCTTGCCAAAGAAATTTCCTCTGAAGTGATGAGGAATGGCACCAGAGAGCGCAAGAGCAAGCGTGGACTTGCCTGCACCAGAAGGGCCAACAATACCTACAAAGTCACCCTCCTGAACGCTTAGTGACAGCTCATTCAGAGCATGCGCTGAGCTATCAGGATAGCTATATGACACAGATTGAACTTCAATAATAGACACAGTGTTCTCCAGGAAATAAGTGCGTATCTAAGAACTTATCGACCAAAAACCTTCTTAAGAGGAGCCGCAAGAACCTGAACAACAATAGCATTAAAGAATGCAGTTCCCACGATGACAGGAAGCATTACGTAGAAAAGCTCAATTGTTGCACCCTTGGCTGGAATAGCAATGGCAGCAAAGATCAGGCCAGAAATAAGAGTGGTTACAAAAGAACCAATTGCAGGCATTACTGGCTTATCTGCAAGAGCGGACTTTGTGAAAGCAAACATAACAAGTGAAGCTGCGCCCTCTGCAACAAAATCAGCACCAGGAACAGAGGTGGTCAGCTGAATAACGGTAGCTGCGATAAGACCAATAACCAGGCTCTGAACAGCATTTGGCTTCAGCAAAAGAATAGCCAGGCAGAACGAAGAAATAATAAACTCTGGGCCAATTCCAATAGCACTAATTGCCTTACCAACGGTCAGGTTAAGAATAAAACCAGCAGCAATAAGGACGGCAACAAGGACTAGAGAAGTAACGTCCAATACTCCTGCATTTTTTGAAACAGCAACAACACGTGGTGCCTGCTCTGCAGATCCTGTCTCTGTGCCTGCGGCGTTAACCTCATTGAGATTTTCTGTAGACATACAAACTCCTTTAACGCAAAACTAAAAACGTACAAACAAAACTTTTAACAACACGGGTTTCTCGCCATCCGGATTTAGCAAGAAACGTACGCACAAAAAAAGCTCTCGGTCACCCGAGAGCCTCTAAATGCGTATGCAGAAGCAACTCATCGCTGACCGGAGAAAGACAAGTTGTTCCACCACCACTGCTGAGTGCATGTAGCGCGCATGATATGTCCTCCTCCCAAGAGCGTAAATTGCAATGTAAGAAGAATACCATTACTTTGCCAGATTGTGTCAAGAAATACATTAAGAAACAAATTAGAAACTGTAAACGGTACGCGTAAGAATACCGCGAGAAACAAAAAGGGGTCCCGAAGGACCCCTTGAATGAACTGCGAATGTTCAAGAAAACTTATGCCTCAGCAGCAACGACGTTAACGACGTGCTTAGCACCCTTCTTGAACTCAACAACGCCATCGCAAAGTGCAAAGAGAGTGTCATCCTTGCCGCGACCAACGTTTACGCCAGGAGTGATGTGCGTACCACGCTGACGGATGATAATCTGGCCAGCCTTGATTGCCTGACCACCGTAAATCTTAACGCCAAGGCGCTGTGCTTGTGAGTCACGACCATTGCGGGAAGAGCCGAGACCTTTCTTGTGTGCCATAAATGCTACCTGCCTATCTCAATATCAGAAGTGACCAATTACTCTGCAGACTCGTCGGATGCCTTAGCAGCAGCCTTACGAGCGGTAGGGAGCGCGGTAACCTTCAGCTTAGTAAGGTTCTGACGGTGACCGTTGGCGCGGTGATAGCGCTTACGCTTGTGGAACTTGAAGACGAGGACCTTCTTGTCCTTGTACTGCTCAAGAACCTCACAGGTAACCTTCTTAGAGGAAAGAGTGGCAGCGTCAGCAACAACCTTCTTGCCGTCGTTAAGCATAAGAACATCAAGCTTTACCTTATCGCCAGGCTGCGCATCAAGCTTCTCGACGCTGATTACGTCGCCCTTGGCAACCTTATACTGCTTGCCACCAGTTGCTACGATTGCGTACATGTGTGTAACCCTTCATTGCTGATTCTTGCAACGATTAATACTATCTTTGTATTTCTGAAGATCCGAGCAAAGATCTTCGCCGCCGTGACCTGTGGCATCCGCGGGAAACTGTCGGTGTCCCATGTCCCTCGGCGAGAAACACAACTCGAAATAGTCTACTGCATATTTCAGAAAATTCCAAGACAAAACTACATGTTATAGAGGCTTCACAAGGAGTCCATTTTCTGAAACGTGTGCCTGTGAGACTCGGCACACTTTCAACGAGTCAATGCCTTGTAGGCCATCCACTCCGGCTTGAGCTGCAATTCTATGTGCCTCATAAATCAAAACTGCAGGTCTAAGCGCTGCTCTTGGATCTTGGAGTGTATCAAGCTCAAATGAAATGCACGTTTCAGATGAGCTCTCAGAAATCTATAGCCCGCAAACGTTGTCTCTAAATTGACCACTTTTTGCTTGTCTCCGCGCATGTATGTCAGCTCTTTTTTGGCGAGAAGATCCTCAAACCCCCAACGCAGCGCATCTGACCTAAGACCTTCTCCCAAAATGTCGCATCTCCAATGAGCGGCATTCAACCATGCTTCAAGCGCTGGCAGCGACCGATCAACATAGCTGGCAGCAAACGGAGCAAGCGCGGGAGGCGTAGCCGACAACAACCTCTCTAACGCTTCATCCGGGTCCACGTATTCTGTGAGCTTCAAGTCAAAGTACTCCGCCTCAGACGAAGCGCCAACAGGAAGCGCCTGAGAGAACTGAACGCCCATGCGCTTTGCAAAGCCATTGCCTACCCTAAACGGCAGCTGAGCTCTACGAACACAGCGCTCAATGGTGCCAATAAGCTCAAGGTGTCCTAGAAACGCAAGGCGGTCGTCTTTCTTGTAAGCCACGCGAAGCCTAAAAATCTCTGCTCCACGCTCCGTCATAATCTCCGGCTGAATCTGTGGCCTACCGGCACGCCAGTCCTTCTTCACTGGGCTCAGCCACCTCAGGAGCTACGCTCTCTATCTGCGTATCCGTCATGAGCGCACCCCCATCAAAACGTTGTCAACCTTTAAGGTCTGGCATACCGCACATCCCGTACAAGAGGTAAACGTGCAGTCAGGTGTGGTGACCTCGTCCATCGCTTTACGATATTCTCGCTGTAGATAGCCCTTGGAAACGCCAGGAGACGTATGATCCCATGGAAGTTTTGCCTGGATATCAAAGGTTTCTGTTGCAATATCAGAGAGCGAGAAACCCAGACTTTCTGCTGCCGCATTCCAAGCATCAAGATTAAACTCGCTGGTCCATGCATCAAACTTACAACCATTTCCAAGCCCGGTAAATCAAATCAAAACCGTCGCGGCCCATCTTTGAAAGCGCACCTTCTACCAGGGAAGTTCCAGAATCGTGGTAGGCAATCTTGAGTCCCCTATCGTGATTTGACGACAAGAGCAACTGCTGTCTACGCTGGGCTTCCTCACGAGAAATCTGTCCAACCCACTGGAATGGCGTGTAGGACTTAGGTACAAATACAGCAACGGAAGCAGAAACCGTAACGCCCTTGCCGCCAATTTCTCGACCGATATCTAAAATACGCTTTGCAACTGCGGGAATGGCTTGAATGTCTTCATCGGTTTCTGTTGGAAGGCCCATCATAAAGTAGAGCTTCATGCGGCGCCAGCCGTTTTCAAACGCATTTCTAGCTGCGGACTCAAGATCATCCTCAGTGACGTTTTTGTTGATGACGTCACGCATGCGCTGAGAACCTGCTTCTGGTGCAAATGTCAGTCCGCCGCGCCTTGAGGTAGAAACAGCGTCTGCCATCTCCGCGCCAAACGCGTCCATACGCTGGGAAGGAATGGAGATTCGCACGCCGCGTTTACGCAAAACAGAGTTCATACGGCGCAGAATATAGCCGCACTGAGAGTGATCCGTTGTAGAGAGTGACGTGAGTGAAACCTCATCGTAGCCGCTCTTCAAAAGGCCTTCCTCGCCTGCTTTCACAATCTGCTGAGCTGGACGCTCGCGAACAGGGCGATACGTCATACCAGCCTGACAAAACCTACAGCCGCGAGCACAGCCGCGCTGAATCTCTAGCGCCAGCCTGTCCTGAACAATCTCGGTGTACGGAACAATGCGCTGCGCAACAGGGTCTGTTACCGAAAGGTCTGGCAGGCAACGTTTATAAACCACGCTTGGTGCACTACTTCCCTCTTTAGGGAACCGCATAGCCCCAGCGTGTTGAGGTATTGTCGTGCACAATCTGATAAAGCGACGGCACGTAGACACCTTGGATCTCAGACAACCTCTGCAAAATCTCTTGGCGAGAAACTCCGTCAAGCTTGGAAGTTCTCACGCACTCGCACATCTCTACCAGCGCTTCTTCGCCGTCGCCTAATAGAATTGCATCAAAGAGCGGGGCCACTGGCTCTGAGTTCCAAACAGAAGGACCGCCACCAAAAATAAGTGGGTCCTCTTCATCACGTTCTTCAGCGAGCAATGGAATGCCTGCTAAATCAAGCGTTTCTATAATATTGGTTGCGATCATTTCATGCGCAAGGGTGAAGCCCACTACATCAAAAGATGCTAAAGGCGCAGCACCCTCCAACGAAAGTAGAGGCACATTGCGCTTGCGCATCAAAGCTGCCATATCGACCCAAGGCAGATAGGCGCGCTCACAAGAAATATGAGGCGCCTTATTCAAAGCGTTATAGAGAATGGCAATGCCCAAATTAGGCTGACCCACCTCGTACACGTCAGCGTAAACCATACAAACGTGAAAAGGGCCCTCTTGCTCCTCTACTGCTCCCCACTCGTGATTTAAGTATCTTGAGGGTTTCTCGACATGCGGAAGCATGGGCTCAATGAGATGGAAGAGATTTTCTCGTTTGACACGCACGATAGTCTACTTTCTATCTTTTGGCGAGGGACTGTGTGGTTGCTATCTCTACGGTATTTGATTGTGAATTTGTATCTGCTGTTGCGCTTGCATCTGTAGAAGCACTCGAAGTGCCGGTTTTGGTAGAAGAATCAGCTGCTACCTCATTGCGTTTCTCGGCAATTTTGCGAGCATACGCGTGAATGACGCGAGCAGTAGTGTGAGTACCTGCGTACCCCATGCCAGCCTTAAGCGCCCAGCCAAATCCTGGAACTGTGCCTGCGACCGTGCGTGCAACCGTACGGTATCCAAAGCCCGCACCCACAACGCCGAGAAGTTCGGCGATGGTTTCAACGCTCATATTGATGTTATAGGCGGCGGTAATATCAAGTGCCAGCCTAATCTGGCGCGCTGTCATCAGCGGCATATCAGAGCCAGGAACAAACGCCACAGCTCCAATAGCTGCATTTTCTTTAGCGCAAAGCAGCAGTTATCTGCTTGACCACCTGAGTTCTACAAAGAGGATACGCTGCCGCAAAAGAGACTGATTTTTCTGTTGCAGTTGCAATCCATGAAGAGAGTCGATCAAAGAGCACTTCTTCAGTGGTGCCCGCAACAATACTAATAAGCCCTGTGTTATAGAGCGTATCAGCAATTTGTTGCGCTTCAACTGCAGACTCTACAACCACCGCACAAGGAATTGAATGACTTACCAACATGGTAAGGGCGTCCTCGTACTGTGATGTTGGCGTAGGAATAATCACCGCAATATCAGGAATAGCAGCATTCTTTCCCGTGCGACCAATACCTCCAGAAACAAACGAAACACCGTCGGCAAGTTTAGAGACGCGCACCGTTGCATCTGTTCTCTCTGGCATAAAATACGAATGTACAGCCAGGATTACCTCTTCAGAAGCAAGGGAATCAACGTAGATATGCGTATAAGTTGGCTCTAGAGATGAAAGCGACCCGCGGAATTCTTGTAATACAGAGGTAGCAAGTTTGCCCAAGCTGTTTCTTTTTGCCATGGCTTATGCCGCCTTTGTTCTATGTCTGTAAACAGACTGGACGATTCCTACAGAAACAAGCTGGGCAATCATCGATGTTGATCCAAAGCTGATAAAAGGCAATGGAATACCGGTAATAGGCATGATACCAATACACATGCCAACATTTTGCAAAACCTGGAACGACCACATGGCTGCACAACCAACAAGTACCAGCTTAGAGAAGGTATTCTCGGTCTTCATGGCAAACAGAATGGTTGCAAAAATCATCCACGCAAAGAGCGAAAGCATAATGAATGCACCAAGGAAGCCAAACTCTTCCGAGAAGAGCGCAAAAACAAAGTCTGTGTGTGCCTCAGGCAAGAATCGACCACTTGCCTGCGTAGCGTTACCTGGTCCTTTTCCAATAAAGCCACCAGAACCTACGGCAATCTTTTGCCTGCTGCAGGTTATAGCCATCTCCCTGACGGATCAACGGATGGATCCAAGAAGACGGTAAGACGCTTCATCTGGTACTCCTTAAGAATGTGAGGAATACCAGGAATCATAGAGGTCACAACAACAAGAGCTACAACGGCAACAAGCAGCAGAACGGTCACAAGAATCCAAGAACGTTTTGCGCCAGAGCAAATGATGATAGTAGCTCCGATAACCAAAATAATCAGACCAGTTCCCAGGTCAGGCAAAAGCATAATGGAGCCAAAGGGAACCATCAGCGTTCCACAAAGCTTTACATAGTCCCTAAGTGTTTCTACCTTGCCGTTATACTGAGCGCACACTGAAGCCATAAGGAAGATTGTGACAATCTTTCCCAGCTCAGACGGCTGAAATCTAAAACCAACAAATGGGATATTAACCCAACCAGTCATACCCTTGACCGAGACACCAAAAGCCGGGGATCTTAGGCAAAATCATCAATACAACAACGCCAACAAGCAGCACGTTTGTCATATTTGCTAGTGCTCTGTAGTCATAGCGCCACATAAGCGTGGCAAAAACAAGGCCCAAGCCAATACCCAGAAGATGCCTAGGAAAACTAGCTTCGGCAATGTTCATTGATGCGGTCCAAATAACCACAATACCGATGAGGACGAGAAGAGCCGCGGGAACAAGCTGCGCAAGATAAAGATTGTTCAGAATATTCTTACCAGTAAGTCTCTCTTTCTTAGCAAGACCGCCTGAAGGAATACCTCCACGCCTTCTAAAGGGAGAGTTCATTCTCTGTTTTGTAACTGCAGATGAATCAAGTGCCATGGGTTTCTCGCCTCCTTACCTACCAACATTGTCTGGCTGATTATAAATTGCACCAAAGACGTCTCGAACAATATACATACCAGAACCTGCGCCAGAAGGTGCGCAGTCAAGATTGGCAGCAACAACGTACTGAGGCTTATCAGCAGGCGCGTAGCCAACAAACCAACCAACTGGCTCGCCAATAGACTGCTGCTCAGCAGTACCCGTCTTGCCATTAACCGTGACATCAAGGTTGGTCCAGTGAATAGTCTGAGAAGCGGACTCCTCATAGACAACGCCATAAAGACCGCGAGCAACAATGTCTCGGTGCTCATCTTTTTCTTCTGGGCTCAGAATGACCTCGTTTTTGTACTCAATAACAGAGCCATTGCCGTTTCTGGCATTAATGCTCTTCAAAACATGTGGTTTGTAAATTGGACCTCGGTTTGCAATACCACAATACGCATTTGCCATCTGGAGGCAGGTTACCAAAAGATCGCCCTGTCCAATTGCAAGGTTACAGTTGTCACCACCCTGCCACTTACGAGCATCATCAGGCGAGCTGGTAAAGTAATTCCACTTCCACTCTGCATCAGGAACGCGGCCAGATGCCTCTTCTGGAAGGTCAATACCAGAAAGCGCACCAAGTCCAAAGGCGCGGAATGTCTCTTGCATGCCCTCTGGATGATCGTTGTTATAGAAGAAGCCCTTACCAATCTCATAAAAAACAATATCGCAAGAGTTGGTAATACCGGTAATCAGATTAACGGTGCCGTGACCAGAAAGAAGCCAGCAGTGCATGCCGTACTGCTCACCAAAACCAGTCCAGAAACCCGTGCAATACCAGCTGGAATTTCCGTCACAAATGCCGTATTTAAGTCCCGCAAAGGTAGTAAGCGCCTTGATGGTAGATCCAGATGGGTACTGTCCAGCAATTGCGCGATTCATCAGCGGATAGTTTGCCTCTTCAGAAGAAAGCGTATCCCAGTCAGAACTGGAAATACCTCCAACAAACATTGAAGGTGAATACGTTGGATAGCTTGCCATAGCAATGACTTCGCCGTTAGTACAATCAAGAGCAACCACGCTTGCACTACGACCCTGGAAATCTTGGGACCTAACGGTGTTGATGACACTCACAAGCGATGCCTCTGCAGCTTTTTGAATGTTAGCGTCAATGGTTAGGACAACGTCTGAGCCACTCTGAGGGGCAATGGACGTTGAGTGCGACAATACATTGCCAGCCGCGTCAACGTACACCGTTTGTTCACCACGAACACCCTGAAGAGCGGACTCGTACTGATACTCAACACCCGTTTGTCCCACGATATCGCCGTGGGCATACACAAAGCCGCCATCCGCAGTTTTACTGCTTTCAAGCTGCTCTTGTGTAACGGTTCCGGTGTAGCCAACAACATGAGCTGCAAGAGAACCGTTTGGATAGGCGCGCTGCGTACGCTCCTCAATTGAAACGCCATCAAGCAAAGCGCCATGAGCGTAAATGTAGGCAACTACGCGCCTGGAAACATCTACAGAAACCGTGCGAAGCGCTTGGGCGCCATCAGAGGTATCCATGATTTTTCTGCGCACCGCCAACATGGGCATGCCCAAAAGGTTAGCAAGAATCTGCAGCTTTAATGTAGTCTTCTGCAACGTCTGCTCGAGCTACTACCGTTGGACTTGGCCTGTTAGTAACAATCTCCACGCCATTTCTGTCCAGAATGCGACCGCGAGGAGCTGCGGTAGTAACGGTGCGCGTACGGTTTCTCTCTGCTTGCTCGGTATAGTCAGCTGACGATAAGAGCTGCATGGTCCAAAGACGACCAATAAGCACGGCAAACATGCCGCCAACAGCAATTGCAAATCCGATAAGTCTGGACGAGAGGGTCTTCTCGGCAGAGCCGTCAGAACCACCAGACGCCTTGGGAGCGCCGCCACCAATATCAAAGGTAAACGGCGAGTCTTTTCTACCAAAGGTGAGGTAAACAATAATCAAACCAATTGCTGCAACAGCGCAACAAGCAAGGATAACAAGGGTGAAATTCATACTAACCCCTTATTTAAGGCGCTGTGGAGCTCGGTGAGATCCGCGGTAGAGCGAAGTTCCACCCAAAGATGAATGAGACCTTTGGGAATGAGAAAGCACATAGAAAACGGGAAGCGCTGCCAAAATGGTGAACAACATGGTGGGGAAAGACTTAAACAGCAGCCCCTCAAAGAAGTTGCCACCAGAGCCAATCAAAGAATTAATGAGCTGATACATAAAGGTGACACCAAAAGTTTGAAGGGCAACAAAAGCCCATAGAGGTACCAAAATTGCCAGAGATTCTGTCTCGTACCTCTTGGCCCATGAAATAAGAACTGACCACAAGCAAGAGTGCCATGAGGCCAATAGGATTAGCAGAAGTCAAATCATAGATAAGACCAGCAATAAAACCGCATATCACGCCGGTTTTACCACCATATCTCAGCGCAATAGCTGCCGAGAAAATAAGTGCAAAATTGATAACTCCCCCACCAAAAGAAACCTGTGGTGTAAGCATAATCTGCAAAATGAAGCAAACAACAGCAAGAACGGCGATGCTGCGTGTGTTTTTATTTCTATCAGAAACCTGCATGCATCCCCCTTAATCTGTTCTTCCGCTGTTATGTTGTGTATTACCCGTTGGAGCAGCAACTGTTGCATTCTGCTGAGTGTTTGTTGTGTTGTTTGTTGAACCGCTGCCAGTAGAACCGCTCGATGAAGACGTAGAAGATCCGTCTTTTGAGTCTTTATCCTTACCGTCTGAGTCAGTTGCTGTTGGAGTGTTTTGCTTATCTGCCTCTGCAATATCATCTGCGGTAGCTTTTTGCTCCTCAGAAAGAGACGTGATAACCATTACCTCCTCGTTAGTGCTGACATTTCCATAAGGCTCAACAACAATGGTGTAATAGAGCGATCCTGGAGCTGCCTCAACGCTGGTAACCTTACCTAGAGGAAGACCCTTAGGGAATACGCCACCAAGACCGCTGGTAACAACTGTATCGCCTACGGCAACCTTCTGGTTGGTGTTGATGAGGTTAAGAGTAATCTGTCTTGACGCAGAACCCATAAGCATGCCCTGAGCTCGACTGCTTTGAACCATAGCAGCCACACCGCTCTTCTCGTCAGTGATAAGACGAACGGTAGAGGTTGTAGGACCACACTCAATAATCTGGCCGATAACGCCACCGCTATCAACAACAGGCATGCCAACAGCCAGCCCGGACGAAGTTCCCTTGTCAATCACGATGGTGTTATTGAACGAGTCAGTAGAACCAGAGATAACACGAGCTCCTGTGGACTGCAGGTTATAGGTATTTTTGAGGTCGAGAAGACCCTGAAGACGCTGCGTGGACTGATTTGTCTCTTCTAGCTCTGCGTTTCTTGAACGCAACTGCTCATTTTCTGCCTTGAGGTCAGAAAGCGTTTGCTGGTCTGCTGTTAAGTTACTAAAAATGTTACCAATGCCCTGGAAAGGCATGGCAATAGCAGAACCCGCCATTCTAAAAGGCATGGTAATAGTAGAGAACCCACCTCGAACCATCTCGAGCGGTCCTTCTGTACCCATACGAGCGCTGACCGTCAATAACACAATTGAAAGCAGCGAAAGAATAATAAAACTACGGCCACCCGTATGCTTATTATTGTTAGATCCAAGGCCTGTTGAAGCACCCTGGATCTGATGAGACAATGGCATATTTATTGGCCTGCACTCTGAACAAATCCACCGGACAATGCGTTAGCCTCAAGAACCTTTGCACAACCGGTAACAACATTTTCTAACGCGGTTGGGCTTACGTTAACGGGAACGCCAGTCTCTTCACGAAGTCTTTGATCAAGACCGCGAAGCATTCCGCCGCCACCGGTAAGCAAAATACCGTAGTACATAAGATCAGAGGCAAGATCTGGTGGAGTCACATCAAGCGCATCTTTGACAGCCTTGGTGACCTCGTCAAGAGGACGATCAAGGGCACGACGAATCTCTTCTGACTCAATACGAACTGTCTTTGGAAGACCGCTCATGACGTCACGACCGTTTACCTCAACGTCAAGCTCTTCTGCAAGAGGAGCTGCTGAGCCAACCTTAATCTTGATGTCTTCTGCGGTACGCTCACCAATAGAGAGGTTATACGCATCACGAACATGCTCAAGAATAGTTTGATCAAACTCGTCACCTGCAGTTCTGATGGACTGCGAGACAACAATACCGCCCATGGAGATAACAGCAACCTCGGTAGTGCCGCCACCAATGTCTACAACCATAGAACCTGTAGGATCCTCAATTGGAAGGTCTGCACCAATAGCTGCAGCCATAGGCTCTTCAATCAAGAATGCCTGGCGAGCGCCTGCCTGAATAGTTGCTTCAAAAACAGCGCGTTTCTCGACAGATGTAACGCCAGAAGGAACGCAAACAACTACGCGTGGACGTGGTGACCAAGGATATTTGCGCTCACGGGCCTTCTCGATGAAGTAACGAAGCATAACCTCAGTAACATCAAAGTCTGCAATGACGCCGTCTTTAAGAGGGCGCTCAGCAATGATGGAGCCAGGAGTGCGGCCAATCATGCGCTTTGCATCAGCGCCAACAGCCAGAACGCGGCTCTCGCTTTTATCGATTGCAACAACCGATGGCTCATTGATGACAATGACCTGACCACGGACTGCAACAAGGGTGTTTGCAGTTCCCAAATCGATGGCTAGGTCTCCGCCATATTCTCCGAAGAGCGAATCGAAGATAGACATGATATCCAATCAAACGTGCTACGCGTGTGCGTAATTATCCTGCAGAAAGAACGGTTAAAACAGTTTAGTACTAGTTACCAGACTTTGAAGAGCTGGAGGAACTATTAGAGGAATTTGAGGAGTTAGATCCATTAGTTCCAGAGGTAGTTCCCGAATTAGAGCCGTTAGTACCAGAAGTTGTGCCGGAGTTCTGGTTATTCTGGCTTACGTATGAAGTGGTAACGCTTGCAACCTTCCAGCCAATACCATCACGGACAAGCTCAATGGTGTAGTCAACGTTGCCGCCATTAGAAAGACTGACAGAAGCATTAACTGTAGAGTGAGTCATGCTCTGGTCAACACCGTTGATGGTAACAGCAGAGCTTGTTGGCAGGCTGTTGGAAATCTGCTGAAGCGTTGTGCTAGAGACAGAGCTAGAGACATAGCGACCAATATCGGTGCCCTGTGCCTTAGCGTTGAAAATATCCTGAACAACAGACTGCTGGGTTGGCCATCCATAGCCACGATAGTAAGCATAACCAGCGCCACCAACAGCCAAGATAAGCAAAATAAGAATAGTGATAAAGACCTTAAGGCCGGTATGGCGATGCTTACGCCTAATCTTCTTGTCCTTCTTATCCTGCTCAATAATCTCCTGCTCAGTAATCTGGAAGAAGCCAGTATCTTCTGCAGAAGGGATGAGCTCGCCGGACATACCTGTAGGATCCAGTGGATCGTAGGCACCATAGCCAGCTGCCTGAAGGAAGGCATCAGTCTCAGATGGCTTGCCAGAAGTCATTGCAGTAATAGCCCTGCGAGCTGCATCAAAAGCAGACTGCTGCTGATTAGACAGAACAAAGCTGCCGTCTGCAGTAGCGTGAGTGAAAGCATCAACTGCCTCAGACATGCGATTTGCTGCAACGTATGCAAGACCAAGATCTGCATAAATCTTATTGGAATTATCCAGAGGATTAGCAAAATCAAGAGCGGTACGATATGCCTCAACTGCATCAACAGGTCTGTTCAGACCCATGAAAGCATGCGCCTAGGCTGCAAAGTGCTGATGAAGGATTAGGGTTCTTCTCGTCAACTGCAGCGTTTCTGTAAGCAATGCCGGCGTTGCGAATATCACCGATCTTCTCGTATGCAGAACCAAGAGCAAGCTGTGCCTTATAAGGAGTTGCGTAAGAGGCGTCCTGGACAGCGTTAGTAAGGGCAGCAATAGCCTCCTGTACCCTACCAGCAGCCAGAAGTGCGCGACCCTGATTAGTAGAGAGAGCGCCAACCTTGCCGTAGGAAGCGTCAGCAAGAGCGGACTTGTAAGCAGAAGCTGCGGAATCAAACTGTCCAAGCTTCATATAAGCGTTTCCAAGAAGGTGGTCAATCTGACCGTTTACCTCGCCTGGCTCTTTAGCCACATCAAACTGACTGATAGCTACAAACCAGTCGCCCTGATCATATGCAGATTTACCTAACTCAAATGCCTGTTGATTCACAATATCCTCCAAGAGTCTGTGCGACTTGGCTTTAAGCGTTTTCAATTCTAATGGAATTGACGATATCGCCAACCTTTAACTGGGAAATGACATCCATTCCCTCGATAGTTGTGCCAAATACGGTATATCCAGAATCCAAGCCATGCTGTGGACCAAGACAGAAATAGAACTGAGAACCTGCGGAGTTTGGATCTTGAGAACGAGCCATAGCAAGGGCACCGTCAACGTGGGAGTTGTTAGGATTTGTGGTGAACTCCTCTTTGATGCGATAACCAGGACCACCGGTACCAGGAATTCCATCAGGACCAGGGTTACCAAACACAACATCCTCAACACTCATCTCACGAGTGTTTGGGTCCCCACCCTGAACTACAAAACCAGGAACAAGACGGTGGAACTTGGTATCGTCATAGAAGCCAGACTCTGCAAGCTCGCAGAAGTTTGCCACATGAATAGGTGCGCCCTTACCGTCAAGCTGAACCTTAATGATTCCCTTGTTGGTATCAAAGACGGCAACCTCAGTACCAGTAACCTGGCGCTCTGGTGTATACAATGGATCAAGTCCAAACATAATTCCTCCAAGCTTCTTTACATCTAAGAGAAGAAAAAACGCGAGAAACCCTTAGTAATAAAGAACTTCTTTTCTAACCTAATTATTTTACCAGTATGATGAGATTTTTGAAATTAAAGCAGCTGAACGGTAGAGATTTACTGCTTTTGTGGCTTCCAATTCACGTAATTTTCATCAAAAAGTTTCTGGTATGAGCTGGAGCCGCTGGAGTCTCTGATGTTATCAACTGGCGCCAAGATATTGTCTTTGTCCTGAGAAGGATTGTTAGAAGCAACTGAGCGCTTCCATCCCTCACTCAAAGCATCGGAGCGATTACGAAGCCAGTTACCCAGTTTGGTGAGATTTTCAATAGTCTGACGATAGTTTCCGTTGGAGTCATCAAGACTAGAAAGGTCAGAGATAACATTACTAATATCCAGCGAAATCTGCTCTGCTTCCTGTTGAGCATCAGCACGCTCCTGATCAGAGCCAGTAATGGCAAGCTGATCAAAGGTTTTCTCGTTATCATCAAGGCGCTTTGAGAGGTCTCCAAGCTTCTGATAATCACTATCAAGTGCGTCAAAAACAGCATCCGAACTTGTATTTTGCTGAGTTGCACTGGTGTCTTGACCCGTAAGGTGCGTAACCGGAGTGGTGGTAGGAGTAGATGAGACTGGCGCTTCAACCTTTGCGCGATTGTCGGTTGCCTGCGGGTCCCACGGGTGCGTGATGACAAAGATTGCAGCCACTACCAGCGAGGTAACAAGAAGTGCTGAGAGCAGAATAACGCGCGTACGAGGGATTCCTTCAGCTTCAGGGAGGTTCTCTTTTGAAGGCTCGGAAGGGATTGCAGACTCAAAGCGAGGAGCTGGCCTACGACTTACCGAGGCAAACGCGCTGGTAGTGTCTGGGTCAGCGTTGTCGGCTGGCATTTGTTGCAAAACAGTAGAATCTGCTGCGACAGAAGAGGATGCATCATACTCTGCGTCTACAAGCGGATCGGTCTTCTCGCCAGATGCTGGAGCGGCGTCAATCTCTGGAAGCTTGATGTTACGTGTGGGCCTGATGGCTCGAGCTGGACGAGAAGCAGGCACTGCCTGTGGCAAAGGAAGGCCACACTTGGGGCAGCTTTCTGCGCCGGCAGCCACCAGGGCGCCACAATGAGGGCACCAATGAGCTTGAGTAACAGGAATCCTTTGGGTCAAACTTAGATCAATCTGACAATGAGGGCAGGTTAAAGCCCCTTCATCGACCTCAGATCCACAGTTTGGACAACGCATACATCCTCCACAACTCTTTGCTTGTGCTTCAGTTTAATCGTTTATATCAGCAGAAGAGCTATAAGTTGACTTTCCTCCCATTAATCTCACAACCAGGTCAAAGAATCGATCCTTTGCATAGTTGTGAATGTAACGCTCGGAAATTCTGTTGAAGATGATAACGGAAATCACCAGACAAAGTGCAAAGTATGGCAAGATACGTGGGGTGAGAGGTGCGATACGGAAGAAGTCCTGCGCCACCGTGCATCCGCCAACAACAATGGCAATGCATACAACAAGAAGTGCAATGCGGAGCTTGGTAAGCGGCAAAGAGATCCTTCTGAGCAGCGCAAAACCAACTGTTGCGGTAGTGATAAGCGCCATCGTAGACACCTGAGACAGGTTCAACTTAAACAGATGACCTGCAGTCATAAGGAGCGCAAGCGTGATAGTAACCGCAATAGAAGCTGGAAGCGACTTGCGCAAAATGTTGACCAAGAAGTTGCCTTTTACGCGGTCGTGATTTGGCTCAAGTGCCAGCACAAACGATGGTAGGCCAACGGTTGCAAATGAAAGCAGTGACATCTGAACAGGAATAAAGGGATATGGTGGTGCAATAATGCAATAGAGTGCAAGCGCTGCCGTGTAAACCGTCTTAACAAGAATGAGCGCAGCAGAGCGCTGAAGGTTATTGATAGAGCGCCTACCTTCGGCAACAACTTCTGGCATGTGCGCAAAATCGTTGTCTGCCAGAACAATCTCTGCAACGTTTCTAGCTGCAGCAGAACCAGAAGCAACAGAAATAGAACAGTCCGACTGCCTCAGCGCCAAGATATCATTGACGCCGTCGCCGGTCATGGCAACGGTGTGACCATGATTCTGGAGTGCAATAACAAGCTCGCGCTTCTGTTCTGGCGTAACGCGACCAAATACGTGGTACTTCTCAACAGCTGCAGCAATATCTGCCTCTGTGTGTAGCGTAGTTGCATCTACCCAGCCGTTGGCATGAGGGACACCCGCTCGCTCAGCAATAGCCGAGACGGTACGAGGGTCATCGCCCGAAATAACGCGCAGGTCAACGCCTTGGTCGAGGAAGTATGCAATGGTTTGTGGGGCGGTCTCTCTAATCTGATCCCTAAGCACTACGTAACCTAGAAGCTGAGGAGTTCCCTGGAAAGCATCATTCTGGTCAAATCCATCAACGCTGCAGGCAACCAGCACGCGTTCAATGGACGCAAATGCATCGGACGATGCGATAACGTCTGCTGCCTCGGGACCAAGCACAAACTGAGCAGCACCGATAACAAATGCCTGTCCGTCCTCAGTGACGCAGCCAGAGTACTTTCTCTTTGAAGAAAACGCCACAACGCGAGAAGGACGTTTGCTTTGAATCCCCTGCTTAGATGCGTACGCAAGGATTGCCGTAGCCGTATCGTTAGCGTCATCTTTGTTTGCGCCGACAACGTTTACAGCCGCTTGTAGAGCGCCTGCGGCCTCAGTAATTGGTGTAAACGAAGCATCCAAAACACGAGCAACTTCCATGTTTCCCGTGGTGATAGTGCCCGTCTTGTCCAAACAAAGGGTATCTACGCGTGCTAGCGTTTCAATGCAGTATTGCTGTTGAACCAAAACATTTTTCTGGCCAAGCCTAATGGTTGCAATAGCAAGAACCGAGCTGGTGAGAAGAACAAGTCCTTGAGGAATCATGCCAATAACGGCAGCAATCATCGAAAGAAGCGCTTCATTTAAATCGGCGTTACCAATGAAATAGGTACGAACAAAAAGACCAATACCTAGCGGAATCAATGCAATGGAACCTGCGCGAATAATCGACTTAATGGTGGTAAGAATCTCTGAGTTGATCTCTTTTACAAACTTAGCTTCTGCGTTAATACGCGCAGCATAGCCTTCCTGACCTACACGGCATACCCTACCAACAAGACTGCCCCTCTCGACAAAACTACCAGAGAGAAGCTCATCTCCCGTGGTCTTTTGCACAGGCTCTGCCTCACCAGTTAGAAGGCTTTCATCAACGCTTATGTGTTCAGAAACAAGAATACTGTCAGCAAGAATTTGATCGCCTGTCTTTAAGCGCACAAGATCATCAATGACAAGCTCGTCTGGTTTGATAAAGGTATCTTTTCCGTCACGAATTACACAAACACTCTGAGCTGTCATAAGAGACAGACGGTCGATCATGCGTTTTGCGCGAATCTCTTGCACAATACCAATGATCAGGTTTGCAAGAACTACGGTCATGAAAAGCGCATTTCTGTACTGTCCTGTTACAACAACGAGAAGCGCCATCAAAACATTAACTATGTTAAAGAGCGTAAAGCTGTGCTCTGCAATAATCTGAGCAATAGATTTGGTTTTGACGTCTGTATTAGTATTAACTTTACCTGCAGAAACTCTTTCTGCAACTTCTTTTGACGTCAAGCCTTCATACGTTTCTTCAAAACGTTTGCTACTCTTGCCTTCAGTACCCTGCAATGACATATAAACAATCTCCAGTCAGTGATGGCCGGTTTTTTGCACGTGGTGACCCCGGTGGGTTTCGAACCCACGACCTTTTGCTCCGGAGGCAAACGCTCTAATCCACTGAGCTACGGAGTCATGGTGCATAAGTATACCCCAGCCTACTTACTGCCTTTTGTAACGGTTTGCGTAATTTTCTTCTGGTATTTTCCCATGCTAAAATGAATTCAACCAGCAAATGAGGAGCTCATGAATACTATTTCCGTTGACCTAACATCCGACTCATATCAAATTCATGTAGGGCATCACCTGCTTACGCAGGCTGGTAAGCTCATTCGTTCCTGCACCTCAGGGTCAAAGATTCTTGTGGTCACTCATCCAGATTTGAACAAGCTCTTTGGCGCAGAACTTCTCGCCTCGTTAGAGTCAGCTGGCTACTTCGTTACAACCGCCACAGTATCCACAGGTGAACATGCAAAATCATTTGAGTCGTATCAAAAGCTGGTAAGCGACCTTGCAGAAAACCGTTTTACGCGAGAAGACATTATTGTGGCTTTTGGCGGAGGCGTCATTGGCGATCTTGCGGGATTTGCTGCAGCTACCTACATGCGCGGCTGCGCGCTCATCCACGTTCCCACCTCGCTTTTAGCGATGATTGACTCCTCAATTGGTGGAAAAACCGCTATTGACCTACCCTTTGGAAAAAATCTGGTTGGAGCCTTCTATAACCCCAAGGCCGTTATTGTTGACCTTGAGCTGCTGAACTCTATTCCGACTCCCCTCTTGCAAGATAGCTGCGGAGAGCTTATTAAATACGGCGTTCTTTCTGGACATGAGCTTTTCAATAAAATCTCTTTGGCGAGAAACCCTGTGCAGGTCATCGACGTACCGCATAGACAAGAGCTCATTCAAGCATGTATCGAAATAAAGAAGTCAATCGTTGACGCAGACTTCAAAGAAGCAGGGTCTAGAAAATTGCTCAATCTGGGCCATACACTTGGCCATGCTATTGAGACGCTCGGCAACTTTGAACTTGGACACGGCTCCTGTGTGGCTGCTGGAACTTCCATGTTGGCAAAAGCCTGTTCCAAGCTTGGTCTTTGCTCTGTTGAAGACGCTAAGAACATCGCCACGCTCACACAAGCTTATAACCTTCCTACCAGCACTTCATTTACTGTGGAAGAACTTTACAGCGCAGCACTTCATGACAAGAAAAGCCACGCAGATTCAATTGATATGGCGCTTATCTATGGCATTGGTGATGTACGTATTGAGCGCAAGTCATTTGCAGAACTTAAACAGCTGATTGAGCTAGCAATAGAAGACTAACGTCCTAGACGCTCCAACTCTTCCGCAAGCTTACGTACTGACTGTTTTAGAGCGGTTTTATCTTCAGCTAGGATATCGTTTTTGTTGAAGATGCCGTTAGCAGTTCCTACATAAGCATATCCACCTGCAAATACGTCAGCAATATTGTCTGTTGCAACGCCACCAACTGCCATAAGAGGCAAGTTTCCTAAAGGCTCACATACCTTTTTGGCGTACCCATAGCTAACCTCATTTGCGGGGAATACTTTGACAATATCTGCACCAAGAGCAAACGCATGAGCAATCTCTGTTGGCGTAAACGCTCCCGGAACACTCAAAATCTCATGCTCTTTACAGTAATCAAACATCTCTTCAGAAAGCAGCGTTGGTGCTAAAACAAACGTTGCGCCAGCTTTATGAGCTGTCCGCAGATTTTCAAGAGTAAGTACGGTACCAGCACCAATATTGATATCAGAACCATATTCACTGGACAGCTTCTGAATTAACGAGGCAGCTTCTGGAGTGTTCATGGTTACTTCAACGTTATGTACAGGAGAATCAACAAGAACCTCAACTACAGCTTTAACCTGATTGTACGTATAGCCACGTAAAACCTGAGTTACGGCGCTAAAAGGCTTATTCACTTGCTTCCTCCTTTAATCTTCAAACAATTTTAACCATATCCTTCTCCGACACTCAACTGCGGTATTCTTACATCAAGCAATTAGTTACGGAGCGTGTGAAAAATGGATGTTTCAATAACTCCTCATGATTTGTTTGGAACGGTAGAAGCCATCCCGTCAAAATCATGCGCTCATCGCGCGCTCATCTGCGCTTCATTTGCAAACGGCACTACTAACATTACCTGTCCTTACATCTCAGAGGACATTCAAGTAACTGTTGATTGCCTTAAAGCTTTAGGCACCACTATCGCTAGAACTAAACAGGGATTTAGAGTTGTCCCTGCAAAAGAGCAAAATCGCCCTCAAAACGTGCAACTTAACTGCAAAGAATCTGGCACCACGCTCAGGTTTTTACTCCCCCTTCTGGGGGTGCTAAACGTAAACGCCACAATTTCTGCAGAAGGAAGACTCTTTTCTCGACCCCTAGAGCCTCTTGTCTCAGAACTCTCTGCCCATGGTATGTCTTTTAGCTGGCAAGACGAGAAGACCCTTGAGGTTTCGAGCAAACTTATTGGCGGTTTATTTGAGCTACCAGGAGATATCTCATCCCAATTTATTTCTGGACTTTTGCTGTCATTACCTTTGTTAAATGAATCTTCAACGATACAAATTACAGGGTCCATCCAGTCAAAAGACTATCTGGCTATCACAGAGCACGTATTGAAAGACTTTGGCGTTACTACTGTATTTGATGCAAAGAATGCCACCTACATCATTGAGCCTCAACACTACGTTTGTCCAGGCGTTTATTCAATCGAAGGAGATTGGTCAAACGCTGCACCATGGCTTGCTGCAGGTGCAATTGGGCAAGGCGTAGAGGTCACAGGGCTCTCCATGCAAAGTGTCCAGGGAGACAGAGCTATCTTGGCCGTGTTATCGCTTGTGGGCGCACGTGTTTCTCGCCAGCAAAAAGGTGCAGCTTGTATGATAGATCACCTGCGACCGTTTACCATTTCTGTCTCCGAGGTGTGCGATCTTGCTACGGTACTTGCTGCATTAGCTGCGTTTATCCCTGGAACAAGTAGGCTTACCAATATTCAGCGCCTTCATCTTAAAGAGTCCGACCGCGTTCAAAGTATCTGCAGCGTACTTAGGGCATTTGGTGTAACCGTTGAGCTCTCTGACGATCAAACGGAGCTTATTATCACGGGAGGAAAACAGCCCGTCAGCTGCATTGTGGACTCGTGCAATGATCATCGCATGGTGATGATGGCAACTATTTTGGCTTCGTATGCAACGGGTCCTGTCATAATCACCCATGCCGAAGCAATCAATAAGTCGTATCCGTTCTTCTTTGAGCACTTCAAGCAGCTTGGTGGCGTCTGTCACAGTATGGAGTCATAAATGATGACCTCAACTTTTGGGACAACAGTAAAAGTATCTATTTTTGGCGAGTCTCATGCTCCAAAAATCGGCTGCACCATTGAAGGTTTACCTGCTGGTTTTAGCATTGACTTAGCAGCTCTCAAGACATTCCTTCAAAGAAGATCTCCATCGCATCCGTGGGATACTCCGCGTAAAGAGACTGATGATCCACTGTTTGTCTCAGGAATTTCAGCAGAAGGCATTCTAGATGGCTCCCCGCTCACGGCGGAGCTACCTAACACAAACGTTCGTCCACAAGATTACGCAGCTACAAAGCTTGTCCCACGACCAGGACATGCCGATTTTGCTGCCTGGGCAAAATGGGGAGACTCGTACAAGCAAACGGGTGGAGGACATTTTTCCGCCCGCCTAACCGCCCCTCTCTGCATTGCAGGAGGCATAGCGCTCCAGATTTTGCAAGCTCAAGGCATTACCCTTGCAGCTCACGTACTCAAAATAAAGAACATCAGCGACACTCCTCTTGAGCTCGTAGACAACTCACTTGAGGCCAACAAGCTACTTGCTTACCAAATGAATCAGCTACTTCAGGCTAACCCTCAAGAGCTTCCCTTCCTTGATGCTCAAGCTGGCGAGAAACCCGCGCACTCCTTATGCAGCTGCGCTCAGAGAAAAATACTGTTGGCGGCATCATAGAATGTGCTGCAACGGGTGTTCCTGCAGGTATTGGGTGCCCTCATTTTCATGGGCTTGAAAATACCATCTCTGCTGCAGTCTTTGGTATTCCTGCTGTTAAAGCCATAGAATTTGGTAGCGGCATGGAAGTTGCCAATCTCCTTGGCTCTGAGAATAACGATGCATACGAAGTGCGTAACGGCACTGTTGTACCAACCACCAATCACGCCGGAGGCATCCTTGGTGGAATCTCAACGGGTGCTCCCATCTGGTTTAGATGTGCGTTAAAACCTATCTCGAGTATTGGCCTACCACAGAACTCAGTAAACCTTCAGACTATGAACCCAGAGCAGCTTGTTGTTCAGGGCAGACATGATGTAACTGCAGTTTTACGCGCTGTGCCCTGCGTTGAAAGCGCTTTTGCACTAGCTCTTCTCGACACCTTGTATTCCTGGCCCTCTGAGCAGAACGGATATCACAATGACTAGTCAGCTAGAAACGCTTCGCCAGGAAATCGATTCAATTGATGCGCAAATCTTTGACCTCTTTGAGCAAAGGATTGCGGTTGCCAAACAAATTGGCGCTTACAAAAAGGAGCAGGACCTCACTGTTCTTGATTCCTCAAGAGAAAATGCCAAAAGAGACCAGGTTAAAGCCACTGTTTCTAATGAACTTGAACCTTATGCTTTAGAGTTACTTGAGGTATTGATGAACGCCGCAAAGGCAGTTCAGGAGACAGACCATGAGCTCTAATTCTGAGCAGCAAGCCTCAAGTAACCCTACAGCTCCTCTTGCTCCTTACGGCCTTATTGGCGAGAAACTCTCTCATAGTTGGTCGGCAGAAATTCATGAAAAAGTTGGGGTCATTTCCTACCAGCTTCATGAGCTTTCTGCTTCTGAGCTAAAGGGTTTTCTCAAAGACCAACCTTGGCAGGGCTTGAACGTTACTATCCCTTACAAAAAGGATGCCTGCGCTCTTGCGGACTCAGCTTCTGAGGATGCACAAGCTATAGGAGCGGCAAATACCCTGGTAAAAGATGCAAATGGTTTTATAGCAGCAGACAACACCGATGTGTATGGCTTTGAGTATCTGATTAAAAAGCCTCAAGGTCAACTAAGCCAAAAAAAAGCGATTGTCTTTGGGGCCTTTGGTGGCGCTGGTCAGGCAATTTGCTATGCGCTCAAAAAAGGCGGTGCATATGTTGTGGGAGTCTCCAGGAACCCTCACGAAAGTTCTTCATATGTAGACTGCGCAATTACCTATGACCAGCTTAAACTCCACTATGACGCTAATCTTCTTGTCAATGCAACGCCAGTAGGAATGTTCCCACATGCTGGTGTTTCTCCTCTTTCAAAAGAGGAACTTTCTGCTTTTACTTCCCTCCAATGCGTGATTGATCTTATCTATAATCCGCTGCGCTCTCAGCTTCTTTTAGACGCAGAAAGTCTTGGAATACTCAATGCAAATGGTTTAAAAATGCTGGTAGCTCAAGCAGCTAGAGCAAGCTCACTCTTTTTGGGAAAAGATGTATCAGGCTCGCAGATAGAAAGCATCTCGCGTGAGCTCCATGCTTCAAAAGAAAACATCGTGCTTATCGGTATGCCGGGAGTTGGAAAGACTTCTACGGGAGAAGCCCTAGCAAAACTCCTGAATCGTCCCTGGATAGACACTGATTTTCTCATCAAGCAGAAAGCTCACTGCGAAGCGGCAACCTATCTACAAACATACGGTGAAGCAGCATTTAGGCGTCTAGAACATGAAGTAATTCAAGAGATTTCCAGCATGAGTGGTGTGGTGATCTCTTGCGGAGGCGGCGTAGTTGTCACGCCTGCAAACTACCAGCTTCTCCGTCAAAATGGAAAGCTTGTCTACCTTACGCGCCCGCTTGAAGACCTAGCTATTGTCGGCAGACCTCTTTCAGAACGTATGGGTATTCAGAATCTTGCTGCAGTACGTATTCCGCTCTATGAAGCATGGGCTGACGTAACCTTTCTTGTCTCGGTAGTCCAGACGCAGATGCCAAGGGTCTTCTCGACACACTTTAAACATAACAGTAAGCGTTCGCAGTTATTTTTTAACCGTTCACCGGATGGTTTGTAGATTTTGAATTTTGGCACGTTAAAGCCCCTATACTTATGCTTCGTAGGTGTGTATTCATAAGACTACAAGGATGCTAGACCAAGTCAAACGGTTAAGTGTTTGATATGTGGTCATACTTGGGGAGATATCCAATGGACAGCAATGCTATTGCTCACGAGATCCTAAATGCAATAGGCGGCTCAAAGAACTTAACTCACAACGAAGTATGCATGACGCGACTTCGTCTTTCCATCAATGATATGACGCTTATAGACCATGAACAGCTGGCCACAGCCACTGGTGTTCTTGGTATTGTAGGAAAAGGCGCCAACGGACTTGAGGTAGTCTTTGGCCCCAATCTTGTGCGTCAAGTAAATGATGCCCTTAATCACATTTTGGGTGAGCCAGAAAAGACTTTTTGTTCGTTAGATGAGAAGCGAGCAGATCTTCCCGCTCAGCACAACGAAGAGGTGGATGAGCTCATCTCTTTGCTTACTCAAAAAAATACCCTTGATCAAGACGAAGAAGACTTTGACAGCCTTGCCTCTGACTTAGACGCAGACGACTTTGAAGACAACTATGAGGATGACCTCGACGCTCCTCGCCTACTCATAATCAACGGCCCAAACATCAACATGCTGGGCATTCGTGAGCCAGAGGTTTATGGAAAAGCTGACTACAGAACCCTTATAGAGACTTGTAAGGAAGAAGCCCTCTCTCAAGGTTTCTCTGATTGTGTGTGTTATCAATCAAACCATGAGGGTGATCTAGTTGATGCAATCCAGGACGCCCTGGGCAGCTACGATGGCATTATTATCAATCCTGCCGCCTATACGCACACCTCAGTTGCCCTACTCGACGCGGCGCTAGCGGTGCAAATTCCCATGATTGAGGTACATCTTACTGACATCTCTACCAGAGAAGACTTTAGGCACATTTCTTATATAAAAGACGCATGCTTTGCTACAGTTGCTGGTAAAGGAATTGACAGCTACAGAGAAGCAATCCAACTGATGGCGGCTCATCTCAAAGATGAAGCATAACCAGTTGCTTATAACCACTTGGCGAGAAACACAAACCTGCTGTAATGCTAAATTGCAGCAGGTTTTTTATGCACACGTAAGTACATCTGACTCGGTTATCACCTCATCTACGGCAACATCAAATGTTGTATGAGGAAGCATTGTCCGGCTCAAATTTTGCTGGTAAGCAAGACAAATTTTTCTTGCCAGGATACGTAGACAAGAATCGGTCATAAAAACCAGCGCCATAACCCAGGCGATACCCCTTTATATCAACAAGAAGCGCTGGAACAATGCAGATTGAAGCGTTCATCTGCTCTTCTGTTAAAGCCGGTAATTCTTTTGGCGGTTCAAGTAGACCAAAAGGAGCAGCAATAAGTTGATCTAAAGAAGTAATAGCTACGAACTCTAAACAATGTCCAGGTAGACAACGAGGTACCGCCACCGTTTTCCCATCGCGTAGAGCGCACTCAATAAACATCCTGGTAGAAACTTCAGATGAAACAGAAACATACGTTAAAACAGTAGTTGCTTCTACATATTCAGAGATTGCAAGAAGTTTCTGAGTAATGCGATCATCAAGCACGGACCTCTCTTGCTCAGAAAGAGCTTCTCTTGCTGCTAGATGTTCTTCTCGCAAACGTTGTTTTTTTCTAATGCCGCAGTATCCATAAAGCCTCCCCTCTAGCTAAGAATAACAACATTTTTGTGGACATTTGGAGAAGAAACAGACACCTGTCGCAATAAATGTGACTAATTCTCAACAATTTTTATATAGCTTTCTTTTTAGCAAATTTCTGACCTGCGCAAATGTAAACCTTTTCTAACTTGTCAAAATATTGCGTATTTGTCACTTGTTTGGCACTACATATTGAGTAAAGTTAGAGGTCGCAACTAATATTTGACGTCATTTGTCCAAAGACATACCTGCTGTCAAAATTAGTCTCAAGATTGCTATTTGTAAACTGCTGAGCGGCCATGCTCCACTCAACACGCTCAGCATGAACGCGGATATATACATTGTCCGTGTAAAAAGGAGTGTGTTATGCAGGAAACACCAGCACAGGAGGCTTGGGACGGCTTTGTCGGTGGCAACTGGCAAAGAGCTGTTGATGTCCGAGACTTCATTCAGAAGAATTACACCCCTTATGACGGTGATGATTCCTTCCTCGCTGGTCCAACTGAGGCTACTACAAAGCTTTGGGCGGATGTTATGGATCTCTTTGCACAAGAGACCGCAAACGGTGGCGTACTTGATATGGACACCAAAAAGGTTTCCACTATCACCTCCCACGAGGCTGGCTACATTGACAAACCACTTGAGCAGATTGTTGGTCTCCAGACTGACAAGCCCCTCAAGCGCGCTCTGATGGTAGACGGCGGCGTTCGTATGGCAATGGCTGCATGCAAGGCCTACGGTTATGAAGTTGATCCAGAGATTGTTGACTTCTACACCTATCGTCGCAAGACTCACAACGCGGGTGTTTTTGATGTCTACACCGAGGACATGCGTAAATGCCGTCACTCCCATATCATTACCGGTCTGCCTGATGCATATGGCCGCGGTCGCATCATCGGCGATTATCGTCGTGTTGCTCTCTATGGTGTTGACGCTCTTATTACTGATAAGACAAATCAGAAAAACGGTACCGGCTCCATCATGGACGAGAAGACCATTCGTCATCGCGAGGAGCTTTCCGAGCAGATTCGTGCTCTCAAGGAGCTTAAGCAGCTTGGCGAGATTTATGGTTTTGATTTGAGCCGTCCCGCAGAGAACTTCAAAGAGGCTGTTCAGTGGCTCTACCTGGGCTACCTTGCTGCTGTAAAAGAGCAGAATGGCGCTGCAATGTCCATTGGTCGTAACACCACCTTCCTGGACATCTATGCAGAGCGCGATCTTGCTCGTGGTACCTTCACTGAGTCTGAGATTCAGGAGATTGTTGACCACCTGGTTATGAAGCTTCGTATGGTCAAGTTTGCTCGTACTCCTGAGTACAACGAGCTCTTCTCCGGAGACCCTCAGTGGGTCACTGAGTCCATTGGTGGTATTGGCGTTGATGGCCGCTCTATGGTTACCAAGTCCTCCTTCCGCTGGCTTCGCACCCTTGAAAACATGGGTACCAGCCCAGAGCCTAACCTGACTGTTCTGTGGTCTACCAAGCTTCCAGAGGGCTTTAAGCGCTACTGCGCAAAAATCTCTATTACCACCAGCTCCATTCAGTACGAAAATGACGATCTTATGCGCGTCTATCATGGCGATGACTACGCAATTGCTTGCTGCGTCAGCTCCATGCGCGTTGGTAAAGAGATGCAGTTCTTTGGCGCTCGTGCCAACCTTGCTAAATGCCTGCTTTACGCAATCAATGGCGGCCGTGACGAGAAGACCGGCGAGCAGATTGGTCCTAAGTACCGTGCGGTTGAGGGCGAGTACCTTGATTACGACGATGTCTTCTCCAAGTATATGGACATGATGCGCTGGCTTGCTGGCGTTTATGTCAACGCTCTTAATGCAATCCACTACATGCACGATAAGTACAGCTACGAGCGCATCCAGATGGCTCTGCACGATGAGCATGTTCACCGTTGGTTTGCAACAGGCATCGCAGGTCTTTCTGTTGTTGCTGACTCCCTCTCTGCAATCAAGTATGCAAAGGTAAGAGTTGTCCGCGATGAGACTGGTCTTGTTACCGATTACATCACTGAGGGTGACTTCCCTAAGTACGGTAACGATGATGACCGCGTTGACACCATTGCTCATGATATCGTTGAGATCTTCATGAACATGATTCGCCAGAACCACACCTACCGTGATTCTGTCCCAACCACTTCTATCCTGACCATTACCTCAAACGTTGTATATGGTAAGGCTACCGGCAACACCCCTGACGGCCGCCGCGCGGGCGTTCCTTTTGCTCCTGGCGCTAACCCAATGCACCACCGCGATACTCACGGTGCCGTTGCATCCCTGGCATCCGTTGCTAAGCTTCCATTCAACGACGCACAAGACGGTATTTCCAATACCTTCTCAATCATTCCTAACGCTCTTGGTAAGGGCTCTGACGTCTACTTCCACGGTAGCGAGCTAGACCTTGAGCACATCGATTTCTCTGATATGAATCTTGATATTCAAATTGAGAACAAGATTGATTGTGCCTGTGAGGCAGACTCATCCGCAGCTGAAGGTGCTGAGGATCGTAAATAACAAGCCCTGGCGAGAAGATCTATCAACACGTTTCTTCTCGTCAACAAACTCGTAAGGAGAAACACATGCAGTCCAACGAAGTAGCTTCCGAGCAGATTGACAACCTGGTAAACATGATTGATGGCTATGCCGAGAAGGGCGGTCATCACCTCAACGTTAACGTATTTACTAAGGACACTCTTCTTGATGCTCAGGCACACCCAGAGAAGTATCCTCAGCTGACCATTCGCGTTTCTGGTTACGCTGTTAAGTTCAACTCCCTTACCAAAGAGCAGCAGGACGACGTTATTTCTCGTACCTTCCACGACGCTCTCTAAGGATTTCTTGTCCATGTCTTGTTCTGATACCCACATGGATCTCAATGACCCGCTCACAGTTTGTGGGCGGGTCCACTCTATTGAGACCTTTGGCACCGTAGATGGTCCTGGAACTCGCCTGGTTGTGTTTACCCAGGGGTGTCCCATGCGCTGTGCCTATTGTCATAATCCCGATACCTGGCAATTTGGTATTGGAACAGAAAAATCGGTAAAAGAAATTCTTGCCACCTTTAACCGTAATAGAGCTTTTTATAGAAACGGCGGAATTACAGCCACTGGCGGCGAACCACTCGCTCAGCCTGAGTTTATCGGTGCTCTGTTTGAGGCGGCTCATAATGACCCGCAAGGACGCATTCATACCTGTCTTGACTCTTCTGGCATTGCGTATAATCCAGAAACTCCAGAAAAATTTGAGCGCGTTCTTGATAACACTGATTTAGTGCTCCTTGATATCAAGCACTCTGATCCAAAAGGGCCACATTAGTCTTTGCGAAGTTGGCTCAGAAAGACCACTTGCGTTTGGCGATGAGCTTAATCGTAGGGGTATTAAAGTTCTTATCAGACATGTTGTAGTGCCTGGAATTACTGATTCACCAGAAGAACTTGCTGGCGTTGGTAGAATCATTGCTCACTGGGATAACGTTATTGGATTAGATCTACTTCCCTATCACGTGATGGGCGTAAAAAAGTATGAAGAGCTAGGCATCCCTTACAAACTTGCTGACACTCCTGCCATGGATGGCAAAAAGATTCCTGAGCTGCGCAAGCAAGTCCTTATCGCTCGTTCCCTTGAACGCAAACGACTTTCATAAAACTACCAGCAGCCCATTTAGCTACTGGTAGCAATTTATGGTGAGACGTACAAAATCAATCATTAATACACCCCTGTTGAGTCCTCCACTGATGTAGAAAACATTGTTGGTATCTGGGAACATTTAGTATAAAAGGTGTCAATCTGAAAACCTATGACTTCGATATGTTCTGACAGCTGGTCGTATGCAGTTCAGTCAGTTTGCCGTTGGCATTACAGCTCTGAAACAAGCATTTGCAAAGGGAAAATATGTGCAGTTGAGGCAATGTGACTAAACATCACCGTTAAACAACAATGACACAGACGCCGACGGGCATATCACAAAAAGGGCACAGCGATTTTGCTGTGCCCTTCTCAACTATTATCGCTATCTTCTTACTACTGCTTTTTCCGTAACCACTGAATCGTAATCGCGGCTCTATGCCTGAGACTCTGTGCGACGACGATGCAGAGTAGATGCTACAAACACAAGCAGACCGGTAGCAGCAAGCGAGAAAATCATGGCCGGCGAATTATCTCCCGTATCGGGAAGTGCACCGGGAGCCTTTGTTGAAGCAGTCTTATTTTCAGCAGGCGTCGGCTCATCAATACGTTCCCACTGAGCATAAAGTACATTTCCCTCTGCATTTATGGTGTCAACTTCCACCTTATCGCCCCGATGGAGCAGTGTGCCACCCTCTTTTGAGATAGACCAGCCTAAGAAGCGATATCCTGCTCGCACCGGATCTGCCGCATCAATGGTAAGAGTATCGTTTGACTCAACGAAATCTGAGTATGTACGACCAGGAGCGCCTTCGTAGTTGAGATCATACGCAAGACGTACGGCATTGGAGTTTGCCCACACGGCGCGCAGGGAAATATCCGAGGTTCCCATCGGAATCAAATCCCCCGGATAGTAGCGTGTTCCGTCACTTGCAACCCAGCAAATGAATCCACGGGAGCCTGCAGGAGGAGTCACACCGGAAGCATCAAGCACACGAATATCAGAGCCTTCGGCATAGTGCATCGGATCTGAAACAGAGCCTGTACCACCGGCAAGATCATAGGTGATGGTGTGGGCCTGGTTTATCGGAACCCATTTTGCCGTAAGGGTAATGTCTTCCGTCACGGGACTTCCAAAACGATACGGCTTTCCATCGTTTCGGAGCCATGCGACAAGAACATAGCCATCGCGCGTTACCCCCGTTGGTTCATCGAGGGTTGTTTGCGCGGGTACTGACACGGTCTTGTTGGGTGTTCCGTTGTTGTACACATACGTGACATTAACGGGTACCGGCTCCCATTTGGCATACAGAGAGGTATCACTTAAGGGCATGGAGTTATCAGAGGTGAGAGGCATGGTCAACTGAGCATTTCGATACCAGCCGACAAACCGGTAGTACTGTGGCAATCCGGCAGGACGACTTGGCGTTGAGTTTGAGATGTCGGCTAACGAAGCTCCATATTTACGCTGTTCAGATGAGATTGTGGTTTCAGAGGTAACGGAAGTTGCCGCGTTTTTGAGAGTCAGATTATAGGTAATGCGCTTTCTGACCATAACAAGATATTTTGTAGGAAGAGGCTTAAAAACAACGTCTCCGCTGGCAGCATCATATATCGCAGGACCTTCTCCCTTAGAAATATCAAACCACTGAGTAACGTCGGTATCAAGGTTTAGATCTTTCGGATCTTTAGGAGTTCCGGTAGGCGTGTAATAGCCGTACTTGACGTAAGAAAACATTGCCAGGTTTGTACTGAAACTAAATGTTCCATCGGCAGGTATCCAAGAAGCAGTATATGCACTGTAGCCGTTCCCGTCTGCATTGTCAGTAAATATGGCAAAGTCTTTGGTCAGATTTACCTTATTAGGATAAAAATCAAAACGGCTTGCCGTGCGATTTCTGCTGCCTGGTGAATTAAAGCTAGAAGGACTCTTGGCATACCAAAGATTACCGTCATCCCAGCGATACCCTGCTTCAGGTTCAATAGGCGTAAATGTTGCGCCGTAGAGCCCTAAGAACGTATGGGCAGCATTGCCTGAGTAGTTTTCAACCCCTGTTTTATCGGTGTCATTGGTATAGTCAGTCTTGCTATTGTAAAAATTAACACGTACCAGCGAGCGATCAAGATACACGTTTAGCGTTGTGCTACCATCTGCGGAAACCGTAGCCGAGCTGTCGCTCCGTTCGGTGTCAAGGAGCAAATGACCGTAGTACTGGCCATTGATAGCGGCAATTTTTGATGCAACATCTGTAGTTGCAGGAGAAACGGTAGCGTCGGTAGCGGCCGTATAACCTTGGACGGTATATAAAGCATAGGTCTTGTCGGCTGAAGCCGCATTATAAGGATCAGTAGGTTTCTGCACCCAGTAGTTCACATGATAGACCGTATTGGCGTTCGGCGTCCATGAAGCGGTAAGGCGGATAGATTGGGTAAGTTTTGAGCCAAAAGTGAAGGCTGCACCATCGGAAGTCTTCCAACCTGCAAAAGTATATCCGGTTCTTGTTGGATTACTCGGCGCAACGGTTACATCGTCAGTATCAACATACTCGGTGGCTACGGAAGATCCGCCGGCGCTATCAAAGGTGATGCTATGTCCGGCTTTGACAACAGGCCAAAGATAGACATCCTGACCATTGACGGTACCGAGACTTGCATCCGGCTGGGTTGCTCCTTTTGTGCGAGACCAGCCCACGGCCTGCGTTTCAGGATTGCCGGTGTTTACGAGCGGAAGAATGCTGCTACCTTGAATGGTGTCGCCATCCGCATACGTCACCGCACTGAGCACGCGGTTTGAATCGGTAACAGACATGAAGTAAACGACATGGCGATTGGATGCAGTGAAAGATGCATACAAATCAACCGGGGATGCTTCAGCCGCAGCATCAAGGGCAGCGCCGTTAAGCTCTGCGGCAGTCTTACCAAAGTCAGTAAAAGTAGATCCCGAAGAAGTTTTCCATCCGCGGAACGTTCCGTCTCCGGATGGAGTAGCAGGCTCTATCAAGCGCTCATCATCAGAGAGTTTCTGAGTTGATACAATGGAATCGGTACCGGATGCATCTATTACATGAAAACGATAGGTTATTGTGAAGTGCGTATCAGGCGTAGTTACGGCATAGACCGAAAAACCTTTTGCCGTAAAAGACACGGAGCCTGCAGCGGATGTAGGACTGCTCACCTGCTCTACGGATGAACTGTCAGAAATATGCCAGACCGAGACGGAGTTGCCGGAAATGCTGGAGGAGGAAATGTTTACGGCGATTGGAGAGCCGGCCGGCTCCCATTTTTGTTCCATGGGCATCGCGAATGGTAATATCAAAGGCGAGAGTGTTGTCTGACCTTTAATGGAGGCACTTGTCGGAACAGCTGACACGCTACCGCCGGAAGGAGCTTTCCCGAGACCGTTATCTGAGTGCCGTCAGAAGCAGTTGTTGTCCAAGTCTCTTGGACAAGGTTCTTCTGAGAATCCTCCTTGGTTTGAGTTTGGGACTTGAGTTTTTTTCAGGTTCTGTTTGAGAGTTGGTGGAACTTTTCGGAAGAATCGCTTGCAGGTGCCTCTGATGTGGAGTTTGCATCCGTGCGAGTTTCTTCATGCTTGACAGTATCATCCTTCAGTTCATTCGGCTCAGCGGATGACTCAGTAGATAAACCGTTGTTCTTCTCCGCTTGTGCAGAAGCCGTGGTACCGACTACTTCTGCAAACCCCTGTGCCGGAGTACTCCCAAACTCTGCGCTCATCTCCGCAAGCGCAGGAGTCGGCATAGACATTGAAAATGCTACGAGCGCCACAAGAATAATCCTTGAAATTGCACCTTTTTCTTTTCATGGTGCCTCCTGAATAACTCCCGAATAACTTTATAAATAAATCCTCACAGTCTATATATAATCTATCGGATAACAAATCGCACTGTTATAGGGCAATATCGCAAATTTTTTATAGTATCAACACACTAAGTTCATAATCTGTAAGCTTTGCTTTCTGGCGCGCAGGACCAATCTATCCATACTGCCTCCCCTATTTCCTGCGTCACATGCGTGTAATACTATGTTACGAACCATCAGCCAAATCATGGTAAGGACTCATGTGACCGCAAAAGACCGTACAGATAGCAGGCATTTCCGTACAGCTCACACGCAAGGCCGTCAAGAACATCAATCTGCGTGTTAGTCGAGAAGGTCGCGTTGACGTGAGCTATCCGTGGCACACTTCCGAAGCGGCTGCAATCGCCTTTGTCGAATCCAAATCTGATTGGATTCGCACCGCTCTTTCTCGCGCCTCTTTACTTGGCGAGAAGAACCTCCAAGTTCCCACTCCCATAGCCTCCGGACATACGGTGAGCGTTTGGGGACACCCGTACAACCTGCGCATCATTCACGGACCAAAGCGGGCGGCGCGCATCTTTGCACACGACGTTGTTATCACGCTTCCCAACCGCTACCTGGACGACCTTGCCTCCGAAGCTTCACAGCAAGCCGTTCGTAAAACATTTGATGAGTTTCTCGCTCAAGAGATGCGCACGGTCCTGCCTGAGCTTACCGCTGCCATGGAAACAAGAGCTCAAAAGCAAGCCTCACGGTATAAAATACGCCGCATGAAAAGCCGTTGGGGATCTTGCAACACATGTACAGGAGCCATCACGCTCAACCTTGAGCTTGCCGAATATGACAAAGAGGCTCTGAAGTACGTTATCGCTCACGAACTCACCCACCTCTACGTTCGTAGACACAACCGCGAATTCTATGCGCTTCTCGCCACGTTCTATCCAAACTGGAAAGAAGTCCGCGCCAGCCTCAAAGGCGCTCGGCCGTCTTTGCGATAGAATAAGCACTGTTGACTAGAAACGCGGGCGTCTCAGTGAGGCGCTGCACACGAACTTGAAAGTTTGGGAGTTTTTATGCCAAATGAGGGCAGCTACGAGGCGGCGCTCCGTCGCTCAAATGAGATTCAAGCAGATCTGCCAGAGCATGCAGAAAAGTACAACATGCTTACAGGGGATCGTCCTACTGGAAGACTTCACCTTGGACATTACTTTGGCACTATTGTTGAGCGCGTAAGACTCCAAAATCTTGGTGTTCATACCAATATTATTATTGCTGACTACCAGGTCATTACAGACAGAGACACCACTGAGCATATTGCAGACAATGTCTACAATATGGTTATTGATTATCTGGCCTGCGGAATTGATCCAGAGAAGACCATGATTTTCACGCATTCTGCAGTCCCAGCTCTCAATCAGCTCATGTTGCCGTTCCTCTCGCTTGTTACCGAGTCTGAGCTTCATAGAAACCCAACTGTTAAGGCAGAGCAGGAAGCATCTGGACATGCTCTTACCGGTCTTCTCCTCACTTATCCTGTTCACCAGGCATGCGACATTCTTTTCTGCAAAGGAAATATTGTTCCTGTTGGTCGCGATCAGCTGCCTCACATTGAGATTACTTCTAAGATTGCTCGTCGCTTTAATGAGCGCTACGGCAAGGTGTTCCCAGAGGTTTCTGGCCTTCTCACCTCTACCCCATTGATTCCTGGTCTTGATGGCCGCAAGATGAGCAAGTCTTACGGCAATGCTATCTCGCTTTCTATGACAGCTGAAGAGACTGCCAAAGCTTATCAAGAAGTCCAAGACTGACTCAGAGCGCATGATTACCTTTGATCCAGACAATCGTCCTGGTGTCTCTGCGCTGCTTACCACTGCTGGCATTTGTACTGGTCGTGATCCAAAAGAAATTGCTGATGAGATTGGCATGGGCGGCGGCGGAGCTCTCAAGGCTTACGTCATCGATGCAGTTAACACCTACTTTGAGCCAATTCGTCAGAGGCGCGCAGAGTTTGCAGCTCAACCGGACCTTATTCGCGACATCATCCACGATGGAAACGCTCGTGCAAACGTTATTGCTAACGCCACGCTTGACGAGGTTCGCGAGGCAATGGGAATGGTCTACTAAGTGTCTGAGCTCACCTTACATGTTGAACGTATGAGCTATGGTCCAGATGCCATCGCTCATACTCCAGAAGGAAAAACAGTCTTCATCTCTGGTGGCGCCGTCCCTGGAGATACTATCAGCGCACAGATTACCGAGGACACAGATAGGTTTTCTCGCGCACAACTTGTAAAGGTTTTGGAAGCTTCTGCGTTCAGAGAGCCACGCCCTAATCCCTTTGTAGTACTCACGGGTGCCACCCCTTGGGGCAACATGCTCTATGAGCAGCAACTTGTTGAGAAACGCAACGGCGTGATATCTGCTCTTGAACGCATTGGGCATTTTTCACCCGACGATGTTTCTGAGCTGGTAAAAGACATTGTTTCCCCTGGCGAGCCATGGGGCTATCGCAATAAAATTGAACTGGCATTTAAACGCAATGGCAATAAAACCCTGGTAGGTATGTATGCACCTAACGGACAGGACATTGTTCGTATTAAAGACTGTCCGCTCTTAGATAAGAGCAACCAGAAAGGCAGTTGGTGCCGTAAGCGGCGCCCTCTCCTATCTCTCGGGCTCTCACGAGCTTGATATAGAGCGTATTGGCATCAGAGTGTCTAGACGCACTAAAGAGCTTGAAGTGGCGCTCTGGACCGCTCCGAGCGGCTTCCCACGCACACAAAGTAGCCCGCGTTTTGAGTGACGCAGTAAAAGCAACAAGTGTTGTCCGCGTTATGACCAAAGGTCCAAGTAAGGCACGCCGTGTTGTAGGAGTTGAGCGTCTAAGCGGCTCCGGCTCATGGAGCGAGCTTATTGATGGTCAGAAGATGCAGCTTTCTGCACCTTCGTTTTTCCAGGTCAATACCAAGGGTGCCGAGAAACTCGTTGAGCTTGTACTTTCTGGTTTGGATGTTCAGCCAGATGACGAGGCAATGGATCTCTATTGTGGAGCAGGAACCTTTACGCTTCCTCTGGCAAAGCGTGCGGGATTTGTTTCTGCTGTTGAAGCTTATGGTCCAGCGGTAAGAGATCTACGTCGTAACCTTGAACTGGCCAAGCTTGATAACGTCGACGCGGTAGGTGGAGACGCAGGTAGAGAATTCCCTGACACAGATGCTGACGTTATTATTGTTGACCCTCCTCGTGCGGGACTTGCTCCTGAAGTGATACAGCAGCTTTCTAAGCAGTCTGCACGCGCTATTGCCTACGTTTCTTGTGACCCCGCAACGCTTGCCCGTGACCTTAAGCGCTTTGTTGAGATTGGCTCATATAAGCCTGTAAGTGTGACCCCGGTAGATCTATTCCCACAGACCTTCCATGTGGAAAACGTTTGCCTGCTTAAGCGTAAAAAATGATAAGAAAGGGACGCGTGGACCACTGATGAAAGAAGAAAGCGAAAGCCCTATTACCCTTTATACACCGTCTTTAGAAGATCTTTGGTTTCGTCAGAAGATGATGGCAGATGAAGAAACGATGTCATATAACCATGCCTGGGGAGGTACAATTCCTTTCCCAAAAGAGACTTGGCATGGCTGGTATGATTTTTGGATCTTGAATTCTCAAAGCAAGTGCAACGTTTGGTGATGGTAGACTTCCCAAGGGCACTTCCAACCCAGACGCTTACGTGGTCTTAGGTTAAGTTCATTATATACTGCCTCAATCTCTCTATCGCTAATCGATGAGAGGTCTGTACCTTTTGGAAAATACTCTCTTATGAGACCGTTGGTATTTTCATTGGTACCTCTTTGCCAGGGATGATGTGGAAGACAGAAGTAGATACTTACTCCAATAGCTTCTTGAAGTTCTGCTGCACGAGCAAACTCAGATCCACGATCAAGCGTTATGGTTTTTACTACCTCACCTCTTAAAGCTTGCTGTATAGCTACATTGACATCGGCACTAGACCCTGATGCAGCTTTGCCACCAACAAGGTAGCCGCTCATACGGTCAACTTGTGTGACCAGGCGGGGTCCTTTGGCCTTACCGATGACGGTATCTCCTTCCCAATCTCCAATACGTTGGCGATCTGCAACCTCTTTTGGTCTTTCGACAAGTTCATGAGTTATCCGTATTTTTCCTCTGCGCTCTATGAGGTGTTTTGTATGCCGTCGTTTACCTCGGTGTCTAAGTCTTCTACGTACAGACTGTACACCTGGAAGTTCACAGTCTAGTTTTCCTGAGTGTATGGCTCTATATATAGTGCTACAGCTGACAGGAGCGTAGGAAAGTTCTAAGTGTAGTCTGCCTGCAATCTGCTCAGGTGAGAAGTGGCGACTACAGATAAGAAAGACAATACGTGCACGAAGGCTTGGATTATCGAGTAGGGTGCGTTTCTTGCAAGCCTGGCGTCGAACATCGGTTTTTCTCTGGGCAGTCGAGGCTCTGTAACAAAGATGCGCCACTCCAATAATTGTCCAACCGTTTCTTTTAATCTCCCGTGAAATACTTGATTTGTTTCGTCCGAGCTTACGAGCAATCTGGCTTATACTTTCATGATTTTTCCACCAGACCATAATGTCTTCGCGCTCTTCAATGCTAAGATGGCTATAGTGACCCATGGAAATCCTTTCAATGAACGTTGTCGTAAGCGCCATTGTAAACCCATGGGTCACTACCTTGTCTTTTGTTGTTGCACTAGCAATGAGAATTCAAGATTGTAAAGCATGAGAATAAACGTTATTACAGGTATTTAAAGGATAGCGGCGGTCATTTTATTGGAGAGGTCGCCTATCACCTTGATAGCGATAAAAATATTTATCTTGCAGACGTCATAGTCTACGCACCATATAGAAAAATGGGCTACGGCAGCATTGGATTAAATTTGCTCTGTGATGCGGCTAAACAGAACGGTATTAAGCAGCTCTGTGATGATATCGCCATAGACAATCCATCAGTCACGATGTTTTTAAAGAATGGATTTGTTGAAGAGTACAGAACTAGCGAAATTGTCATGCTCAAAAAAGAGCTATAAAGGTGCTTCAACAAGACAGTTGTACTAAATGAAGCGGTTGTTCTAAAAAATTAAACCTTTTATATATGCAGGTCAAATGCGCACTTACTACTTCAAGTAATGTTCTTTCAATTATCTGCGTCTTTGTTGTTGCATAACAGCAAAGAAACGTGTAAAAAATACATTGCAATCAAGTAGTCTTGAATGCAAGATAAGTATTACTCGAGTAAGGGGCTCGAGATACGGAGAGGAATGTATTATGAAGGCAACAGTTAATGAGGATTGCATCGGTTGCGGTCTCTGCGAGAGCACTGCTCCTGAGGTATTCGAGATCGGCGACGACGGTCTTGCTCACGCTATTGAGGAAGAGGTTCCTGAGGCTGCAGAGGATGCTGCACAGGAGGCTTGCGACGGCTGCCCAGTCACCGCTATTGAGCTTGACTAGTTTTTAGCTTAGCTTTTCTTTCTTAGTATGTAAGCCTGATGGGTTTCTCGCCTATCAGGCTTCTTTTTTGGGTACAGTATCAGCATAAGCACGATCGATAGGAACACACATGATTCTTGCATCACAATCCCCTAGGCGTCTTGAGCTTATGCAGTCTATGGGAATAGATCCACAGGTTATGCCTGCTGATATTGATGAAGCTCAAAAAGTTGACGAGAAGCCCCTTGCACTGGTAAAGCGCCTGGCTCAAGAAAAAGCCATTGCGGTGTGTTATAAGCTCATGGAGCAGCCTAACTTTGAGCAGCTCAACAATGAGATTGTCCTTGCGGCAGATACCATTGTCTGGACAGACGACGGCCAAGTTTTTGGCAAGCCTACAAACGCCGAAGACGCCAAACGCATGCTTTCTCAGCTTTCTGGCCAGACTCACCACGTATCCACCGGTGTTGCTTTGCGACGCTTTAAGGCTTTTAAGTCCCCTTCTCCTGACGGAGCACCATCTGTTGTTGCCGTAGCGTTTGTGGAGACTACTGACGTCACGTTCTTTGAACTCTCCGAAGACGAGATTGCTGCCTACGTTGCCTCAGGAGAACCAATGGACAAAGCTGGCGCTTACGGCATTCAGGGAAATGGTCGCTATCTGGTACAAAGCATTCAAGGAGACTACGAGAATGTCGTGGGGCTCCCCGTCTCTTTGCTTTCTCGCGAGCTGGTTAAATTTACCGGCAATCATGACTATCTAGAGCATGCTCTTGCGGGTCGTAAGCACTAAAGCTGCTTCTATAGATAACAAAACCCTCGTATCATCATAGATACGAGGGTTTTGCTTTTAGATTTGAAAGAACGTTTAGTTGAACTTAACAACTTTCTGAGCAACGCGATAGCCACCGATAGTGACCGTCTTACCAATCTTGCCAGGAAGATTTGTAGCGGTGCCTACCAGACCATAGCGAGCCTTGCGGTACATCTTCTTGTCATAAGCGCGAAGCTCATCCCAGAGCTCCTCCAACTGATCCATGGCATCCTCGCGGTCGCTCATCTTAGAGAAGACTGAGCAGATAGCCATGATGATAGTGAAGTAACTCATCATGTACGTCTGAAGACGTGGAGAAGAGATGTCGTCGTAGATGTGATATGCGTGCATCATATTGCGCGCTACGCGCCAATAATGATCAACGCGACTTGTTAAGACCTTCTCGTTAACTGACTGATCGTCTCGACCAATAAAATAACGATACAAGTCAACGTCAACATAGTAGATAGTCTTTACCTTAGGGAATGGAACGTAGGCATAGACGTTATCCACATAGAAGGTGTGCTCAGGCATCTGGATATTTGCAGAGCGCAGAACCTCAACGCGGTAGGTAATTGCGTGCATCAAAAGGTACTGAGACAGCTTGAAGCGGCCAATCTCTTCCCAGCCAATAATCTTGTTGGTAGGAACGGCATCGCGATAATCTACAAAGTTCTGTGTGTTGTCCTCAACGTGCTCATAGACGTAGTTGGAGAGTACCAGGTCAACAGGATTATCAGAGGCAATAAAGGTGCGAAGCTGCTGAAGGAAGGTCTTCAGAGCATCACCATCTACCCAGTCATCTGAGTCAATGTTTTTGAAGTACACACCGTCAGCATGAGAAACAGCCTTCATAACAGCAATGCCGTGGCCGCCGTTTTCCTGATGAACCGCTTTAATGATGTTTGGATAACGCTCCTGCCAAGCATCGGCTTTAGCAGCAGTATCATCTTTTACAGAGCCGTCATCAACAATAACAATCTGCACGTCATCAGCGTAATCAGAGCCCTCAAGAATTGACTCAATGCAGTGATCCATGTACTCCGAAGAGTTATAGCATGGAATACCAAAAGTGATTGTCTTTTTCATGCAAGCTCCCTATGCCTGATGAGCAATAAGCTCGTCAGAAAGTTCCAAAGCAGAAGCAACAACGCCATCCATATCGTAGTAACGATACTCAGCAAGACGACCAACTGCGTGGAAGTTCAGAATGCCAGAAGTGCGCTCCTTGTAAGAGCGATACAGCTCCTGATTTTCTGGCTCAAGAATAGCGTAATAAGGGGTCTGACCACTCTCTGGAACATATGCATGTGAGTACTCACGCATAATGGTAGTTTTACCAGGAAGAACCTGACCAGTCATATTCTTGAACTCGGTAATGCGAGTAAAGTCCTCACTGGTGGTGTAATTGACGGTACCAACAGGTTGGAACTGATCCTGGTCAAGCGTCTCAAACTGCATATCAAGCGTACGATAAGGCAGAGCGCCCTGATCAAGGTTGAAGAGCTCATCCAGAGGACCGGTATAGATTACCTCACCAGCAAATGGTTTCTCGCAAACAGCCACGTTAGAAGCGGTGAGCTTCATGATGTCACGGACATCAACATCTAGGAAGACGTCAATCAAATCATGGTCAAGCATGTTTCTCAAAGAGCTTGGTGTAGCCCTCTTTTGGCATGCCCTGATAGGTTGCACCTGGGAAGTAACGGTCATCATCGCCGACAAAGATTGGAACGCGACCTGTGATGGACTTGTCAATCTGGTCTGGAGTCTTACCCCACTGCTTCATGGTGTAGTGCAGGAAGACGTTCTCATAAACGTAGTCGGCAATCTCTTCCAGATCTGGATCGTTCTTCTCGCGAAGCTCCATGATAGGAACTTTGACGTTCTCACCAAACGTGAGAACCAGCTTCTGATAGAGTTTCTCGCCACGCTCTTCTCCAAAGGCAAGCTTCAAAGACTGGTGGTTAAAAGGAACAGGCATCAGCTGGCCGTTAATATTAGCCAGAACTTTGTGCTGGTAGTTAGTCCACTCAGTAAAGCGCGAGAGGAACTGGTGAACGCGGTCACTCATGGTGTGATAGATGTGTGGACCGTACTCGTGAACAAGAACGCCCGCGTCATCAAGGCGATCGTAAGCGTTGCCGGCAATGTGGTTTCTGCGCTCAAAGATTGCTACCTTTGAATTGCAGTTTTCTGCCATACGACGAGCAACAACTGCGCCTGCATAGCCAGCTCCAACAACAATAACATCGTAGTTGTCGGGGTTAAAACCGGCAGGAAGACCATGAATGATAGACATGTAAACCTCCGTGTGCGCCTAAGTGCGCAGGATTTGTATGTGAAACTTCACTCATTTTAACACGCGTCTATAAAGTGAGCCACGCGGGGCGCAAAGCTCTGCCGTTAGGCGTAAAATATTCAACTGGTGTGAAAATGCATTTCTTAGCTTTTTGTGTCTAGCTTTTATACAAACTACAAGCTGAGAAGTGCAAAATTCAACGAGGCACAGATGTCAAAGTATGATTGGAGCACGACACATGAGCAAGTTTCTTGACCGTATGAAAGAAACCGCTAAGTCCGACGTAAAGACTATTGTTCTTCCAGAGGGCGAGGACCAGCGTACCATCGATGCAGCTAAGAAGATTGTTGCAGAAGGTATTGCAAAGGTCATTATTCTGGGCAATCCTGAGCAGATTGATGTTCCAGGAGCAACTGTGGTAGATCCTGCTACTGACGAGCGCCATGAGGCATATGCTCAGAAGTTTGCTGAACTTCGTGCTCGCAAGGGCGTCACCATTGAGGAAGCTCGCAAGCAGATGAACGACGCCACCTACTTTGCAACCATGATGGTTAAGATGGGCGACGCTGACGGCCTGGTTTCTGGCGCTTGCCACTCTACCGCAAACACCCTAAGGCCTGCACTGCAGATCATCAAGACCGCTCCTGGTACCAAGCTTGTTTCTGCATTCTTTATCATGAGCACTTCAACTGACTTTGGTGAGGACGGCACCCTGCTCTTTGCTGACTGCGGCCTTAACATTGATCCCATCTGCAGAGGAGCTCTCCGAGATTGCTCTTGCTTCCGCTGATTCTTGGCGCGCATTTATGAGCGACGAGCCTCGCGTTGCCATGCTCTCCTACTCCACTATGGGCTCTGCTGGCGGCGCAACTGCCGAGAAGGTCCAGGAGGCCACAAAGCTTGCTCACGAGAAGAACGCTGAGCTTGCACTCGACGGCGATCTTCAGCTTGACGCAGCTCTTGTTCCTGAGGTTGGTAAGCTCAAGGCCCCATTCTCTAAGGTAGCAGGAAACGCAAACATCCTGGTCTTCCCTAACCTTGAGGCTGGCAACATTGGCTATAAGCTTGTTCAGCGCTTCAGTGGTGCTGAGGCATACGGTCCAATCCTTCAGGGCATTGCTCGTCCTGTCAACGACCTCTCCCGTGGTTGCTCCGCTGATGACATTGTTGGCGTTGTTGCAATTACTGCTGTTCAGGCTCAGATGGCAGACAACAACTAGTCTTTCTGCACTTCTAACTTGGTATACTAAGCCAGTCTCAAAAGAGGCTGGCTTATTCTTTAGCTGGAGGCATCTATGTCTGAAATTATTTCTATTTCTAACAGCTCTCTTACCGCTTCAATTGACACCATGGGCGCGCAGCTCATGAGCTTACGCAAAGGTGAGTCAGAATACCTCTGGCAGGGAGATTCCAACTGGTGGCCAAGACGTGCTCCTATCCTCTTCCCCATTGTTGGTGTCTTAAAAGACAGCAAGGCAGAGTCTGCGGAAGGTACCATCTCTCTTGCCCGTCATGGACTTGCTCGCCTCAACCAGTTTGAGGTTGTCGAGCAGAGCGTCTCTTCTGTAACGCTCCAGCTAAAAAGTACCGAAGAGACTCGCAAGTCTTATCCCTATGACTTTGAACTTAAGCTGATCTTCTCGGTAGCTGGTGATACGCTGACGCAAACGTATGAGGTCACCAATCCTGCAAACGTTGTACTGCCGTTTACCCTTGGCGCTCACCCAGCGTTCAACATTCCGATCCCTGGTGTTGAAGCAGCCTCTTTGGACCAGTATTACCTCTTATTTACGCACTCCTGGACCAGCTATGGCCCCTCTATTACTGATGAGGGTCTTTGCGATTACGCAACACCACAGAAGCTTATTGTGGATTCCGATACGCTTGACCTGTCTTGGGAGCTTATTGATCGCGAGAAGACCATCACACTTGAAGACGTCCCTGATAGACGCATTACACTTGCGGCTAGCACAGAAGCTCCTTCTGAGGCTCATGGCATTCAAATGGATTTTGAGGGCTTTGATTATCTGGGCATTTGGAGTGCTGCTCCTGGTTGTCCATTTGTTGCTCTTGAGCCATGGTGTGGCATTGCAGATACCGTTGATACTGACGGCATCTTTGAACACAAACCAGGCATCATAAGCCTTGAGCCTGGCCAAAGTATTGCTAAAACATTGAATATTAAGGTCTTCTAGCAAACTAGTTGGACACGATGCGACGCCTCGTAATGCATTTCATTTTGTAGCTCAATAAGCCGCAAGAAACAACTTCGAACAAGAAAAGAGCCTGTGAATAATTCTCACAGGCTCTTTTACGTTTAACTTACGTTGTTGTAACGTGCGTTACTGAGCGCGCTTCTTACCAAGAACACCAGCTGCAATAAGAACAGAAGATGCAGCTGCTACAGATACTGCAGCAAAGGAAGCATCACCAGTTGAAGGAAGCTTAGGCTCCTTCTTCTTTGGCTGCTTTGGCTTCTTAGGAGTCTCTGAAGGTGGAGTGGTTGGAGTTGGAGGAATGTGAGTATTAGTAATAGTAAAGCCACTGGTAACATCACCTGTTACCTCAGCGGTATATCCCTCAACCTCGTCCTCAACAACGGTGTACGTAATAGCTGTTGTAGTGCCAGCCTGATTCTTATCGAGGTTGCTAAATGTTGCAGTCCAGCCATTTGCGTCAGAGAGAACCTCACTCTTACCAGTATCTACGCCGTCTGCATAAAGGTGTACGGTAACTGAAGTAGGACGAGTACCGTCAGCGTTATTTTGATCTTCCCAAACCTTGGATACAGAAACGCTTACCTGCTGCTCGCCAGTTGCAGTACCGGCACCGCGAGGATTAATCCACCAACCTTCACGAGTGAAGTTATCAGTGTTGCCATCAAAATCAAGAGTTGCTCTATTGTCTACCTGGGTAACGTTGGCTGGAACAATGGTCTTGTACTCAAGCCAGCAATCCTGGATAAGTGGTTGGAAACCAGCAAAGTTAACCTGATTATTGAGTCGAGCAAAATCAAGAGTGTAACCATTAGGAGTAAAGGTAATTGCAGGAAGAATCTGATCTGCAGAAAGAGTCTGAACAGCACCGTTAACAAGGTGGAGAACAAAAGAGTGCTTAAGATATGGACCAGCAAGCTCATCTGAAGGATTAACACCAGTACCCAGTAAGCTTTGATGCATCAACGGTATAAGGATTTACAATCTGATCCTTAACAGTGGCATTAAGCAGACCAACCTGGGTGATATCAGATGGAGTTAGGTTAACAACCCAGCTGGTAACGTAATAATCATTTCCAGTTGTAATAGTTGCACCAGAAGGAAGCGTATAGGTTGTCTCTGCAGTTGCGCCAGTTCTGTTGTACTTAGTAATTGCAGTATCCATTGCAGCAATAGAACCGCCATACGTCATGTTAAGACTGGTGTTACCAATATTGAGCGTAGTGCTGCCATTGCCTCTCTGTGCAATTGCGCTTGACCAATTGAGCGAGAAAGACATCTGGCCATGAACGTTAAGAAGACCCGCAATATTGTTATTGAAGGTAACAGTCATGGTATTAGGGTTACTGGTAGGAGTTGCCGTACCAACAGAAATACTATTTCCGTTTGCATCTACACCCATAACCTCAAAAGGAGCTGGAGTATTATTCTCTAGCTCTGGAGGAAGCATAATAGTAAAGGTATCACCTGGTTGTGCAGGGGCACCATTGTTGAGCGCATAATCAAAATTTACACGCACGTTACTACCAACTAATGTTGTATAGCTAGCATTTGAAATAGTTGGTGTGTACTCAACAGCTTGTGCCTTTGTGTTGAATACAGTGAGCGCAGCAAATACAGTGAGCACAAACATAACTGCAAAGCTCAAAGACCTGCTAACTAAACCCTTTAGACTGCATGATGCTCCTCACAGCTAGTTCAAAGATTTATTTATCTGCACACAAATAGCTGTACAAAACAATAAGATTTCTTTGAAACTCTACCTTCTTACTTAAAAATATAAAGTTCTAAAGTACTGATGTCAAAGAACTATCTATATCTCCATAAAAAAACTCCCGCACAGAGTGCGGGAGTTAATAATTTTTGGATTGTAAGTGAAAGCTTACTTACCCAGAAGCTCCTGAACGTCAAGAGCAATCATATACTCCTCGTTGGTAGGTACAACCAGGACGCGTACCTTTGAATCTGGAGCAGAAATGTCACGGATTTCACCGGAGCGAACCTTGTTCTTCTCCTCATCGATCTTGACACCCATCCACTCAAGCTCTTTGACAACGCCAAGACGCATCTCATCGGAGTTCTCACCAATGCCAGCAGAGAATGCCATGGTATCAAAGCCGTGCATAGCCTGAGCCATCTCCATGATGAGCTGAGACGTACGATAATAGAACATATCAAGTGCAAGCAGGCAGTCCTTATCGCCAGCGTGAGCGCCATCCTCAATATCACGAGAATCGGAATGGCCAGACAGAGCGAGAAGACCAGACTGCTTGTTCATCATAGTGTCAATCTCATCGATGGAGTAACCACCAACGCGAGAGAGATAGAAGACAGTAGCTGGGTCAATAGTGCCGCAACGAGTGCCCATGATAAGACCATCAAGTGGAGTAAGACCCATGGTGGTCTCAAGATCGCGACCATCCTCAATAGCGGAAAGAGAAGCACCAGAACCAAGGTGGCAGCTAACCAGCTTGTGAGTCTGACCGTTGGTAAACTCATTGGTTGCACGCCAAATGTAGCGGTGAGAAGTACCGTGAGCGCCATACTTGCGGACGTGGTACTTATCAACAACATCGCGAGGAAGAGCATAGCGATGTGCCTTTTCTGGCATATTGAAGTGGAAAGAAGTATCGCAAACGATTACATTACCGACCTCTGGGAAGAGCTCACGGCAAATCTCAATAACATCAGCCTCAGCATAGTTATGAAGAGGAGCAAGTGGAGCAACCTCACGAACCTGAGCCAAGACCTTATCGTCTACAACAGCAGACTCTGGGAAGTACCAACCACCCTGAACAACACGGTGACCAATGCCATCGATTGGCTTATCAATAGTCTTAAGGATGTCAAAGACATGCTTAATAGCAGTCTTGTGATCAGGAAGAGCAACCTCAAGCTTCTGCTTCTCTCCACCAAGCTCCTCGTGACCAACAAAAGAACCTTCGATACCGATACGCTCGCAGTTTCCTTTTGCGTAAACCTCGCGGGTGTCAACGTCAAGAAGCTGATACTTAAGAGATGAGCTACCTGCGTTGATAACCAGTACGTTCATGTGACTCCTCTTTCCGTGAAGCAGTGCAGACTATTAGGTCTTACTCTCCTACTTCAAATAAACATAACTGCATGACATCATAAACCCCAAGATACCCCGGAGTTAAATAGACGAGCAAAAAACTTGAATATTTTTATTTTCCGCCCATAGAATCATTCAACTGCTTGCCACCTAAAACGTGGAAGTGGACGTGATTGACTGACTGGCCACCATGCTTTCCGGTATTGGTAACAACGCGGAATCCAGTCTCCTTAATTCCTGTCTTTTCTGTTACCGCAGCTATAGCCTTAGTAACACTCTCAAGGGTTGCAGCAGGAATACCATCAATGATGTTGTCGTAGTGGTTCTTTGGTACAACAAGAACGTGAACAGGAGTAATAGGATTTAGGTCATTAAAAGCTACAACGTTTTCATCCTCATAGAGAAACTCTGTAGGGATTTCTTTGTTAGCAAGCTTACAAAAAATGCAATCAGACATAACCTCTCCTTTACTCGTCTAAATATGCAGTAGAAGGCGCTGCGGTTGTATCAGTAATTGCAGCTCCTGCCTGGGACTCATCAAGCAGAACCTTAACCTTCTGCTCTGCAGTATCAAGCCTTCCACGAAGATCCTTTACCAGCTCAACGCCACGAGCATACAGAGCCAAAGACTCCTCGAGCTCCAAATCTGTGCCCTCAAGCTTACGAACAATCTGCTCAAGCTCAATAGAAGCATCTTTAAAAGTCAGCTCTTCAGTCTTCTTAGTATCCATGTTGTTCCCCTTATCTATGAAAGCTCAATATCAGAAACAGTTGCCTTAATTGTTCCATCCGTCATTTTTGACCAGCAAATGAATCTCCAACCGAGGCGTCTTTGGCCGTTTTAATGACAGATCCCTTTTCATCTTGAACATACGCATATCCCCTTGTAAGAACCTTTAGAGGAGAAAGCGCGTCTAATTTTCCTGCAAGCGAAGACAGCAAAGCCTCATGTGGATGGAGCATGGCAGCACTAGCTCTGGTTAGCCTTTGTGACTCAACAGAAAGCGTCTCTTTCTTTCTTGCAAGAAGCGCTGGCAGAGCGTCCATAAGCCTTTGCTCAGTCTGATTAAGGTCTTCTGTTCTTGTTGAAATAATATAAGCAGGATCTTTCAAACAAGGACGATCTGATAGCTTCTCTAGCTGGTACTGTTTACTTGCTAGAGCATTTTTCATTGCCAAGTTAGAGCGTTGCTCAAAAGTTGTAAGTCCCGTTTTATAGAACTGCAAAATCTTTCTTGTAGCATTTCCAAGGCGAGAAATTCTGTTGTTAAACGTAGTTTGTAACTCACTAATAGCGGGAGCCACAGACTCTGCAGCAGCAGTTGGCGTTGAAGTTCTTCTATCAGAAACCATATCTGCAATGGTGGTATCGGGCTCATGACCAATGCCTGTGATAACAGGAACTGGACATGCAGCAATAGCGCGAGCCACTCCCTCGTCATTGAAACACATAAGATCTTCAAATGAGCCACCACCACGTACCAGCAAGATTGCATCTGGCCGTGTAGTTGCAGCAACCTGGAGAGCTCTAATAATAGTTGCAGGTGCATGAGTACCTTGAACAGCACAGCCAGATACCTCAAGCTCTACAAGAGGGTTTCTGCGCGCAAGCGTACGCTTAACATCATCAATGACGCTGCCAGAAAGTGAAGTAACTACACCAATGCGTGTACAAAACTCTGGAATGTAGCGCTTTCTGGAAATGTCTGTAAGACCTTCTTTTTCTAGCTTTTTAGCAAGCTGTGCCACCTTTTGGCGAAGGTCTCCTTCTCCAGCAATCTGAATAGTACGCGCATGAAAAGAAAGCTTGCCGCTTGAAGCGTAAATATCAAACTTTCCTGTCATCTGGATTTTCATGCCGTCTTGCAACGTAATGCCACTAGCAGCATAAATCTTTGACCAGACAATGACTGCCATAGAACTAACAGGGTCTTTTACGTCAAAGTAACAATGCCCAGACTTGTAGTTTGGACCCCTAAATCCAGAGACCTCTCCAACCACCGTCATAGATGGCATTGAGGCAACTTCATTTTTTGCAAAGAGCACCGCATCAGATACCGAAAGAACAGAATCTTCTTTCTCTTGAATCTGATCCATTACTAATTCCTGCTTCTGGAAGAACCAAGCAGATATAGAAGCTGGAGTGCAGAAACCATTGCAGCGGCTACGTAAGTAAGAGCAGCGGCAATCAGTACCTTTTTTGCGCCATTGTAGTCAAAGCCTGCAGGAGCATTTGCCTTCAAAAAGGCTAATCCACGCCTTGAAGCATCAATCTCTACAGGAAGCGTAACTATATGGAATAAGAAGGTAAATGCATACAGCCAAATTGCTAGCACGGTCATGCCTGAAACATTTAGCAAGACACCAGCAATAAAGACATAGATCCATGCTGCGGATGCTAAATTAACAACAGGAACAAGAGCGGAACGAACGCGAGATGGCATGTACAGCTTAGCGGTCTGAACAGCATGACCTGCTTCATGACAAGAAACAGCAACTGAAGCTACGCTACCCTCAGAGAAATTTGCATCAGAGAGGTGCAGGCAATTGTCACGTGGATCAAAGTTATCGGTGAGCTCACCAGAAATTCTCTTGATGCCAACATTAGCTGCTCCGTTAGTGTCCATCATGGTACGAGCAACAGAAGCGCCGGTGGCATTAAACCCTGAAGGAACTAGAGAATACTTTTTAAATTCATGTTTGATGTACCACTGGGTACCCAATCCGAGCACCAACGAGGCAACTACTAGAACAACGTATGGGATAAACGCACCTGAGTAATACATGTTTTTCTCCTATCTATGTATAAGGATGAGTATACCCAACTCACCGGACAAAAAGTCAGATTTGCAAGAGTAATCATGCTTAACCCTAGGTAATGCGCTGCTTTTACAATAGCTCTACTCTGCCGTTTTTAACTGTTAGTCCTACCTCGCCATTAAGCAGTCCAACAAGCTGCTTACCTACTAATTGATAGCGCCATCCGGTTTTAAGTCTTGCGTCAGACCTATCTAAAAGCAGATCAGTAAGATCATCTTTATTGGCAATTAACGGAGATGCAATTCCTTCTTTTTCTGAAACAATCCTGATAAGAGCATACATAAGCTCAACAACACCTTCAGAGCCAGATGAAGGATGAGCGTGATGCTCGATTTTTGGACACTGATCTGCGGGTGTCTTTTGTCCACGCTTAATTGCATCCAGAAGATGCACTACCCCACCTTGAGAGATTTGCTCAGTGCCGCGAATTTTGCGCAGTCTATCTGGTGTTGTAGGAACACGGCGACAAATCTCAATAATGAGTTCGTCAGAAAGCACCCACTTACGTGGAACATCTCTTTTAGCAGCAGTTTCTTCTCGCCAGGCGCACACCTCTCGAGCAATAGCAAGTTGTCTGCGCGTAAGCGAGCCAGAACGTTTTCAAACGGAGATATGCCTGATAGGGGTCTCGGCGATACTGCTCAATATTAGTATGCTGATCCATCTCTGGCTTTACCCAGCTCAAACGATCAAGCTTGATGAGCTTCTCGACCATTTGATGTAAATTGCGGGAAGATATCTCACGTCATCCTCGGCATATACCAGCTGCTCTTTATCAAGAGGTCGCTTTGACCAGTCTGTTAAAGACTCAGCCTAGCAAGCTTGACGTTAGCAAAATTTTCTACCAGACCGGCGTAGCTCACCTGCTGACGCATGCCCAAAAATGCAGCTGCTACCTGCGTATCAAATACAGGAGCGCATGCGCAATCCATTTTTTCTAGTAAAACTTCAAGGTCTTGTGAGCACGCGTGGAAAATTTTGACAATCTGCGGATTTTCCAAGAGCTCTTTAAGCGGAGTTAGGTCATCAATAAGCAAGGGATCAATCGCAGCAATCTCTGAACCTGTGGAAACCTGCACCAGGCAAAGCTTGGGAAAGTAGGTTTTCTCGCGAAGAAACTCCGTATCAACTGCAAGGATATGCGAAGTCTTTGCTCGCTCACAAAATGCGGAAAGTTCTTCTGAGGTTGCTATATACAATGCGTCCATCCAATTGCCGATTAAGTATCTAACGTAAAGCGATACACTCATACGTATCAAAATGATATACCAGCTTGTCGCAAATCTTCGGAGGATATATGAGAACCCTCATCATTCACAATCATTGCTCAGGTTTTAGCTCTGACGCAATCTTTGAATTTGAGCGTGCTCTTTTGAAAAGCGGCGACGAATGCCTGGTAAAGCTAGTTGAAAGCCATTGGCGCACAGATGAGGTTCTGAGTTCTGTTCAGCCTGAAGATTTTGACGTAGTGGTGCTCTCGGGCGGAGATGGAACCGTATCTAGCCTGCTCTACGGCCTTAGAGGATGCCAGACACCTATTCTTGTCTTTCCTTCTGGAACCGCTAATCTTCTAGCTGCAAATATTGGAAACGCTCCTGAACCTAACGCACTGGCGCTGGCCTGCAGAAACCTTCAGACCGCACAGCTTGATCTGGGTGAGATTACCTGGACCACAGTGTCGGGAGAAACCCATGTAGCTGGAGTTCCTTTAATGGCCGGTACAGGCCTTGACGCAGAAATTATGCGTTCAGCTATCCCCCACAAACAAACCTTTGGAGAAGCCGCATACTTTACTGCGGCCCTAGCCAACCTTATGCCGCCAGTTCACGACTTCAAAATTACCGTTGACGGCAAAGTACATGAGCTTCAGGGCATTGGCTGCCTTATTGCAAACAGCTCCATGATGCAAGCTGGAATTGAACTAGCCCCTGGTAATCGCATGAATGACGGTCTGCTTGAGGTTATTGTCATTGAGACTCACATGACTGCAAAGCTGGTACGCCCACTGCTTTCTGGCTTCTTTGATCGCACGGGAGACTCGCTTGGTAGGCCCTACCTCAATAGCTTTAGCGGCTAAAGAAATTACCGTTGAATCAACAGCGCCTATGCCACTGGAAGTAAATGGCGAGGTCACCTGCCACGACATCTACGCCTATTCTGCTAGGTGTCTTCCTGGCGCAGTAAACGTTGTAGTGGACCACATGAGCCCCTTACAGTAAGAAAGCATAAGAGCAGTTAAACAGCACAATAAGCACCGCCAAAGCTTGCGTTTTCTTTTCTTTCGTTTTCGTAACATTCAGCCAAAAAGATTGCACGTAACCGTCAGATTAACTAATCTTTTATAGATACATTACTAGGGTACGCTCAGAATCTTCTGTAGTGTACACGCAGTTGATGGGATATTTTTTGGTTGACGTTTCTAAAATTCGCGAGAGGTTCGATGAGCTTTCAACTCCTATTTTGAAGTCTGGAAGACTCTATCAGCTTGCAACTTTTACACAACATGGAACTACCAGCACGCTCGACCACGTTATTGCGGTTGCTTATAGCAGCCTTGCCTTTGCCATGAACGCTGGCATCAAAGTTGACGAGCATGCCCTTGTACGTGGCGCGCTTCTGCATGACTACTACCTCTATGATTGGCACGATCACGAGGCCGCGCCAGACAACTGGCACGGATTTACGCACCCTCGCCATGCACTTGATAATGCCCGCGAGGATTTCCCTGATTTAACCCCTGTTGAGGAAGACATCATCTTGCATCACATGTTTCCTCTCGTTCCTATTCCACCTCATACCAAAGAGGCTTGGATTGTAACAACCTGCGATAAAGCTTGTTCAACTGCAGAAACACTGACAGGCAATCCATACAAAAAAGATGGTTTCCGCCCAACGGGTTTCTCGACACCTGAAAGCGATTTTCAGGGCACAACAAACAGTGAGTCAGATGAGTTTAACGACTACATGGATTACGGAAACCTCTCGTGAGCACCATGACTGAGACACTGCGTACACTCTTTGCACTCGATAAGAATATTGAGCTCTTTGTGCAGCATCTGCCTCAGATGGTCATAATTTTTGCGCTGATTTCTTTTGGTGGTTGGGTATACGAGACCATTTACTGCTCCGTTGTTGAGGGAGAATTTACCAAGCGCGGTTTTCTTTTTGGTCCTACCTGCCCTATTTATGGCATTGGAGCGATTGCAGAATGGCTGGTACTAGGCCAGATTTCTAATCCAATTATTGTCTTTATCATTGGTGCAGTTTTAGCCACAGTTATTGAGTACTCGACCGGCCTCTTTTTGGAGCGTCGCTTTAAAGAAGTGGTGGGACTACTCCATGTTTAAGTTCAACTTGCATGGTCGAATTTGTCCCCAGGCCAGCGCGGTATTTGGTGCGTTTTCTGTTACCTCAGTTTTTGTGCTCGTTCCAACGATGCTTAATATTTTGATGATTTTCTCCAAGCATACTGTCTCGGTTGTGGCGTTTATTGTAGTCACCCTCTATTTTCTGGATACGGTTGCTAGCCTTCTTTGGAATGGGCCTACTACCCATCACAAAGTTGAAGCCGCAGCTCAAGATGCATCAATAAAGGTTGAAGAAGCCGCACAGAATGCTTCGCAGAAAGTAAGCGCCGCGGCACAAAACGCATCGCAGAAAGCAAACGCAGCAGCTCAAAAGGCAAATGCGGCGGCCCAGAATGCAACTCTTATTGCTACCCAAAAGGCTCAACAGGTTTCGCAAAAAGTCCAGGTAACTAAGCAGAAACTTGACGATACCACGCAAAAAGTCAGAGACCGCTTGCCGGGTTCGTTTCCATGGGACAACTAGACGGGTTTCTCGGCATATTGTAATACCTCAGCAAACGCTGATTTCGAGTTTGGATTTGTATGTACACCATTGAAAGTAGAGTCAGATATAGCGAGTGCGATGAGACCGGAAAGCTTTCCCTGGTAGGCGTTATGAACTACCTGCAGGATTGCTCGACGTTCCACTCAGAAGATATTGGCCGCGGCTTTAAACAGCTGACCAGCGAGGGATACGCATGGGTTCTGGCAACGTGGCAGATCCAAGTTGACCGTCTTCCCCAGTTTGGCGAGAAGATCTGCGTAGGTACCTGGTCGTATCAGATGAAGGGCCTTCAAGCATCAAGGTCGTTTGTTATTAATGATGCAGACGGCGCGACCATCGTAAAAGCGGACTCTACCTGGTATTTGATGGATATTAAAGAAGGCAAGGCTGCTCGTGTTCCAGAAAGCGAGAGCGTCTACATTACTGGCGAGCCTCGCGTAGATTTGCCACCAACTCCTCGCTAAAATTGCACTTGAGGGAAATGCTGTTGATGGTCCAGCTATTCTTGTTTCTCAGCAGCACCTGGATACAAACAAGCACGTTAATAATGCTCAGTACGTGCTCATGGCTGTCGACACGCTTGTGGCCCTTGGCTATTCTCACAAGCTGCGCCGCATTGTGGTTCAGTACAGAAGTCAGGCGCGCTTGGGCGACACCATTACTCCCCAGGTATACACCGATGAGACGGGTTTCTCGGTAGTGCTCAAAGATGCCGAGAGTTCCACCGTCTTTGCAACAGTCAGGCTGGAGGGATAACATGGCCGAGGCCAAAACAGTCAATGTAGCTGCAGCTATCTTCTATAAAGACAACAAAATTCTTGCCGCTTGTAGAGCTGATGCGGATAATGCTGGCTTCTGGGAGTTTCCTGGCGGAAAAGTTGAGGCTGGAGAAACCTCAGAGCAGGCGCTGCGTCGAGAAATTCAGGAAGAGCTGCACTGTAGCGTGCAGGCGGCGTTTTTCTATGACACGGTAGCTTACTCCTACCCCACCTTTGACCTGCATATGGATTGTTATATCTGCACGCTGGGCGAGTCTGAGGAGCCTGTCGCGGATCCAGAGATTCACTCGGAGCTTCGTTGGCTTGCTCAAAACGAGCTGCTTGACGTGCAGTGGCTTCCTGCGGACATTGAGCTCATCAAGCAGCTTGGCACGTTCTGGAACGATGTCTTTGCGTCGCAGCACCTGTAGGAGCTGCGGGCGCGCGAGCCGCGGGCGCAAGCGCTGCGGGTGCTGGCGAGCTGCAAGCGTGGATGAATTGTCGTGTGCAAAATACTTTGCAGAGAATGTGGAGTGACAAAAGAGGGGTTTCTCGCCATGAAATCCTTGGGCGACGACGGGTATCATCAAAGTGTAAGCGTTTGATTGAGGATTGATGGCAAAGAAAGACGACAACCAAGATACCAGGCACAACAGGCATGAATTTGGCGACGAGGGCCCTGACTTTGACCCAAACGATCCGTCGCAGATGCCTGATGGCTCTCCTTTTCCTGCGGGCTTGCTATTTTTTATAGTTATTATGCTGCTCTCGGGACTGGGACGTTCTTGTGTTTGCGAGACACTCAGTACGTCCTCAAAGCCCGCTTTTTGGGGATCCCCTACAGCGCTTATACTGACAGCAACTGGTAATGTGTTTGGAAAAGACTTGGTAGGGACTTGGCTAGGACTTGGCAGGGACTTGACTGAGGCTTGGCAGACGTGCAAATACCAGGTGTCTATTGCAATTTGAACCGTAATTTGAAGGATTGAATATGAGCAAAGCAGATCGCATTTTTATTGATATGTGCTCCGACATTATTGAAAACGGCACCACCACCGAGGGCGAGAAGGTTCGTCCTACCTGGGAAGACGGTACTTCCGCATACACAATCAAGAAGTTTGGCGTCTGCAATCGCTACGATTTGCGTGAGGAGTTTCCTGCGCTGACGCTCGCCGTACCGCTCTCAAGAGCGCCATGGACGAGGTTCTGTGGATTTACCAGAAGAAGTCCAACAACGTTAACGACCTCAACTCTCACATCTGGGATTCGTGGGCTGATGAGTCTGGCTCCATTGGCAAAGCTTACGGTTATCAGGTTGGACAGGTTTCTCACTATGCTGACGGCGATTATGACCAGATGGATCGCGTGCTCAAGGATCTCAAAGAGAATCCTTTCAGCCGTCGTATTATGACCAATCTGTACACCTTTGCCGATCTTTCTGAGATGAACCTCTACCCTTGCGCTTTCAACGCAATCTATAACGTTACTCAGGAGCCAGGCAAGGATAAACCAACACTTAACCTGCTGCTTGTTCAACGTAGCCAGGACATTCTTGCTGCTAACAACTGGAATGTCTGCCAGTACGCCATCCTGTTGATGATGGTTGCGCAAGTTAGCGGCATGGAAGCCGGCGAGTTTGTTCACATGATTGCCGACGCTCACATTTACGATCGTCACGTGGATATTGTTAAAGAATTGATTTCTCGCCCAACCTTTGATGCACCAAAGGTGAGCCTGAACCCTAACGTCACCAACTTCTACGACTTCACTACTGATGACCTCATTGTCGAGGATTATCAGCACGGTCCGCAGATCAAGAACATTCCGATTGCAGTTTAGGCACAGTTGCTGCGGACGCGCCCGAGCGGATACTCAAGCTAACATCATCATTTCATTAAGACGATACTTGCCAGGAGAACCACATGAACGCAATTGTTTCTGTAACACGCGATTGGGGCATCGGATGCGACGGAGATCTTCTCATCCCCAACAAGGCCGACATGAAGTATTTTGTTGAGCACACGCGTGGTTGCACGGTTGTCATGGGCAGAAAGACGCTGGAGAGCTTCCCTGGTGGACCGCTTAAAGGTCGCCGCAACATTGTCATTTCTAGAAATGCCGATTACCAGGTTGAAGGCGTTGAGGTGGTGTCGTCGACAGAGGAAGCGCTTCGTTTAGTTGCGGATGAAGCTCCCGAGAAGGTCTGGCTTATTGGTGGAGCTTCAATTTACCGTGCTCTTCTCGACAAGTGCTCTTACGCGTACATCACGAAGCACGACACCGTGGTTGAGGCGGACACGTACTTCCCCAACCTGGACGAAGATCCTGCCTGGGAAGTTTGTAACGAGGAAGATGGCGGCGTGACTCCAGAAGGTATCGCTTTCAAGTTTGTTACCTACAAGCACGTTTAACTGGTGTGCGCGATCTACAAGGCCGTTCAGTCTCTGCGCGTTCAATCGTATGAATTTCATGTTGATTGGTCGAAACGTTTCATAGACTCTTTGATTTAGTTTTTATCTAAGTCCTCTTTTACCTGCAGGTATGAGGGGACTTTTCTTGTTTTGGAAGATTCGAGTTAAAGGGCTGGCAAACAACCGACAGATTGCTGAAAAATCGTGCTGGTATATTCGTTTCTCATTCTAAGGAGGAGCGGATGGATATTATTTTCTCGCATGAAACTGCACTACAAATCTGCGCACAACTTAAGACACGCAGAAATGATGATGTTCTTTTGCAACGGACAACGAGGGATTTGCGCGCAACATATTCTGCGTGTTCAGATGAGGTGTATGAAGAAAAACTCCGATTTCTTAAGAAAGAATATGGCATAGTCTTGTCTAAAACCACTCATGAAATACTCAGAGACAATTTAAGGACTAGATTTTCTGAAACGCGAGTATCACACCAGTTCAAATGTCTTTTGCCGGCAGGCTCCCTTATTGATCTGGGGCAGAATATTTATTGTGTTACGCCTTCCCTAGCTGTTTGCTTACTCTCTAGGAATAAAAGTCCTCTTCATCAGATTGTGCTTGCGAATTTACTGATGGCCAGTTATGGTCATCTCCCAAACGGTGAGCTCTGCGAATTTGATACGTCGTTGGTTGCTCCGAACGAAATTGCGTCTCTATTGAATGCGCTTGAACCTTATTCTCCTGGATTACATGTCACACAAAAGAATATGCGCTTTTTCTTTTCTGATGCAGCCTCTCCCATGGAAGTAAAGATGGCAATTAGATCTGCTCTCCCATATTGTGAAGGTGGTTTCAATCAAACGCCAATTGCGTTGAATAAATCGTATGTAATAAAAGACCAAATAAACCCAGGGATACCAGCAAAAGAACGAAAGCTTGATTTGCTGTTCGGGAAGATGTCTAAATCAAATTTGTCTGGATTAAATTTAGTGGCTATCGAATATAACGGTGCGTATCATGATGACTTCTACCAGCAAAGAAAGATAATCAAAGAACTAACGAACTGAACTCAGTGAGTATTAAAGAGTACTTTGTAAATGCGGATATCTACAGGAATCAGCTGGCAATGCAAAATATGTTCCTGAGCATTAAAAAAGACTTGGGAGACAGCAATCTGTACCGGATCAAGCAGACGCTGCGCCAGTATTCTCATGAGCAATTCATTTTGATGAATAAACTTGACTCAATATACAGATTTATGAATGAACTAATATATAAAGTTTAACTATCCCTAAATTGCCCTATGTGACAACACAGCAAAGTCAGATAATCTGCAAAATTCGATGCTTGAATTCTCATTGCTAGTGCAACAACAAAAGACAAGGTAGTGACCCATGGGTTTACAATGGCGCTTACGACAACGTTCATTGAAAGGATTTCCATGGGTCACTATAGCCATCTTAGCATTGAAGAGCGCGAAGACATTATGGTCTGGTGGAAAAATCATGAAAGTATAAGCCAGATTGCTCGTAAGCTCGGACGAAACAAATCAAGTATTTCACGGGAGATTAAAAGAAACGGTTGGACAATTATTGGAGTGGCGCATCTTTGTTACAGAGCCTCGACTGCCCAGAGAAAAACCGATGTTCGACGCCAGGCTTGCAAGAAACGCACCCTACTCGATAATCCAAGCCTTCGTGCACGTATTGTCTTTCTTATCTGTAGTCGCCACTTCTCACCTGAGCAGATTGCAGGCAGACTACACTTAGAACTTTCCTACGCTCCTGTCAGCTGTAGCACTATATATAGAGCCATACACTCAGGAAAACTAGACTGTGAACTTCCAGGTGTACAGTCTGTACGTAGAAGACTTAGACACCGAGGTAAACGACGGCATACAAAACACCTCATAGAGCGCAGAGGAAAAATACGGATAACTCATGAACTTGTCGAAAGACCAAAAGAGGTTGCAGATCGCCAACGTATTGGAGACTGGGAAGAGATACCGTCATCGGTAAGGCCAAAGGACCCCGCCTGGTCACACAAGTTGACCGTATGAGCGGCTACCTTGTTGGTGGCAAAGCTGCATCAGGGTCTAGTGCCGATGTCAATGTAGCTATACAGCAAGCTTTAAGAGGTGAGGTAGTAAAAACCATAACGCTTGATCGTGGATCTGAGTTTGCTCGTGCAGCAGAACTTCAAGAAGCTATTGGAGTAAGTATCTACTTCTGTCTTCCACATCATCCCTGGCAAAGAGGTACCAATGAAAATACCAACGGTCTCATAAGAGAGTATTTTCCAAAAGGTACAGACCTCTCATCGATTAGCGATAGAGAGATTGAGGCAGTATATAATGAACTTAACCTAAGACCACGTAAGCGTCTGGGTTGGAAGTGCCCTTGGGAAGTCTACCATCACCAAACGTTGCACTTGCTTTGAGAATTCAAGTGTCAATAGCACATCAAATGAAGATATTCTGCACTAAACACGCATTTTTGGAGCAATGTATAGCCTTTTTTGACAGATTATGTGACATAGGTGTGTTTTGTGAATCTGTAATCGTAGGTCCAATTAAATTTGCCCCTCGGGCGATTAGGTAGAAGGTTTAGAAAGCCAACAAAAGAGCCGGTTACCTGGGTTTTAGGTAACCGGCTCTTGCTTTGTGCTTTACGCGCTTCGTGGTGGGCGCTCCGGGGTGGACGTGCTAGCGACGCGGCGCGCGGGTGCGAGGATTAGTCCTCGTAGAAGCCTGGCTCGCGACCGTAGTAAGCATCCAGGTAGAGCTCGCGGAGCTCGGAGACAAGTGGGTAGCGTGGGTTTGCGCCAGTGCACTGGTCATCGAATGCCTGCTCAGACATCTCGTCAAGGGTATCGAGGAAGTACTTCTCATCTACGCCGTAGTCCTTGATGGTCTCCTTGACGCCGATGTATGCCTTGAGCTCCTCAATCTTCTTGACGAAGTTCTCAAAGACCTCACGGTCATCCTTGCCGGTAACGCCGCAGAAACGGCCTGCCTCAGCGTAACGTGCGAGGGTGTGTGGATGATCGTATTGTGGGAAGGTTCCCATCTTTGTTGGACGCTCAGCTGCGTTGTAGCGCATAACGCGAGTAAGGATAACTGCGTTTGCCCAACCGTGTGGAATGTGGTGGAAAGCGCCCAGTTTGTGAGCCATAGAGTGGTTGATACCGAGGAATGCATTAGCAAATGCAAGACCACCCAGGCAGGAAGCATTTGCCATGTGATCGCGTGCCTCAACATCGTTTGGATTGTCATAAGCACGTGGCAAGTACTCAAAGACCAGCTTCATGCCGCGAAGAGCCATGCCATCTGTGTAGTCAGATGCCATCATAGAGACAAATGCCTCGAGGCAGTGAGTAAGAACGTCGATACCAGAAGCAGAGGTCAGGCCCTTAGGCTGGCTCATCATGTTGTCGGTATCAACAATTGCCATGTTAGGCAGCAACTCGTAGTCTGCAAGTGGGTACTTAACGCCGTTGTCAGCATCAGTGATGATGGCAAATGGAGTTACCTCGGAACCAGTACCAGAAGAAGTTGGAATAGCAACGAAGAATGCCTTGTTGCCCATCTTAGGATAGTTGTAGACACGCTTACGGATATCCAAGAAGTCCGCCGCCATGTCCTCAAACTTCTCCTCTGGGTTCTCGTACATGGACCACATAATCTTACCTGCGTCCATAGCAGAACCGCCGCCGATTGCGATGATGCAGTCTGGCTCGAAGGAGCGAATGCGAGCTACACCCTCAAGAGCGCACTGAAGGGTTGGGTCTGGAGCAACATCCCAGAATGAAGAGTGAACGATGCCCAGGGAATCCAGGGTCTCCTCGATAGTCTTGGTGAAGCCACTCTTGTATAGGAACTGATCTGTGACAATGAAGACGCGCTTCTTGTTGTAGACCTCTTTGAGCTCACGGAGAGCAAGAGGCATGCAGCCCCTCTTGAAGTAGACCTTCTCAGGTACACGAAGCCAAAGCATATTCTCTTGCCTCTCTGCAACAGACTTGTAGTTAAGCAGGTGCTGTGGGCCAACATTGCCGGAGACGGAGTTGCCGCCCCAGCTGCCGCAGCCAAGGGTTAGGGATGGAGCCATCTTGAAGTTGTAGAGGTCTCCAATACCACCCTGAGAGGAAGGGTATTGATCAGGATACGGCAGGTCTTCATTGCCTCCTGATGCTTAGCAATCTTCTCTTTCTCGTTGATGTTGACGTAAAGAGAGCTGGTGTGACCATAGCCGCCATCAGCAACAAGACGCTCAGCCTTAGCAATAGCCTCGTCAAAGTTCTTTGCACGATACATACCAAGAACTGGAGAGAGCTTCTCGTGAGCCATCTCTTCTGAAGGTTCAACAGAGGTTACCTCACCAATAAGAACCTTGGTCTTCTCTGGAACCTCAACACCTGCGGTCTTTGCGATAAAGTGAGCAGACTTACCAACAATAGCTGCGTTAACAGCACCGTTGACAATGACGGTCTTGCGGACAGCGTCAAGCTCCTTACCGTGCAGGAAGTAGCAGCCGCGATCAGCGAACTCCTTCTTGACCTGGTCATAAACGCTGTCAAGAACGGTAACAGACTGCTCGGAAGCGCAGATCATACCGTTATCGAAGGTCTTGGAGTGAATGATGGAGCTAACTGCAAGCTTAATGTCAGCGGTATCGTCGATGATAGCAGGGGTGTTACCAGGACCAACGCCCAAAGCAGGCTTACCGGAAGAGTAAGCTGCGTTAACCATACCTGGGCCACCGGTTGCCAGAATGATGTCAGCGTTGCTCATGACTGCTGCAGTCATATCAATGGTAGGAGCTGGTACCCAGTCGATAATACCCTTGGGGCAGCCGGCCTTCTCGGCAGCATCACGAACAATACGAGCGGCAGCAATGGTGCACTCTTTAGCGCGTGGGTGTGGGGAAATGATAATGGCGTTTCTTGTCTTCAGAGCAAGAAGTGTCTTAAAGATTGCGGTAGAAGTAGGGTTAGTAGTTGGGATAACTGCAGCTACGATACCCATTGGCTCGGCTACAACTCGATAACCTGCAGCTGGATCATCCTCTACAACACCACAAGTCTTCATATCCTTGTATTTGTTGTAAATATACTCTGCTGCGTAATGGTTCTTGATAACCTTATCTTCCATTACACCCATGCCAGTTTCTTCAACTGCCATGCGAGCAAGAGGGATACGATTTCTCAGCCGCAAGAGCAGCTTCATAGAAAATCTTATCGACCTGCTCTTGAGTGAATGTTGCAAACTCTGCCTGTGCTTCGCGCATCTCTTCGAGGCGCTTGAGCAAAGTATCAACATCCTCAATTTGAGTAGCCTTCTTTGCCATAAAATCCCCTTCTGTTTAGGAACATTAATTCAAATTATACCAAGGTCTGCTAAACAAGTGCTTACCGTTAACCGAGTCTCTCAAAATTTATAATCTGCGTTCTGGCGTCTTCATCCGTTGCTGTAAATCTATGCCATTCACCTGGCGATTCTTTCCACGTGTAATCCACGTACGGGCCAAATCCACCCACCAACTGCGATGTTGCGCGCGCAAAGTTCGGGTCCGTCTTGAGACCCGGATAGCGCACCGCCTCGACGCGCGGATGGCACGCCAGGTACGCGGCAACCACCTGCGCCGCGTCGCTTGCCGCATGGCGAGAAACCCGTGCACTCGCCTGCTCTTCCGCTCCCGTGGCAGAAATCGTCACGTCCTCTGCAGGACACGCTTTTGCTTCAACCGCCTCTGCGACCCACGGTATGCAGCACTTTCGCATGCACACGACAACATATCCCGGCACCCGAGCGTCCTCGGCCACTGTAAGCTCTGCCCCCAAGCGACACGCGGGGCTCAACTCGGCTCCGATCGTACGCACGTCTGCCACCAGCAGCTCCCCTGCTGCAGCTCTGCCTTTGATGTCGCACACCTCAACGGGCACGCCAGCAAGCGGCTCCACGACGGTTGCACCGCCCGAAACCAGTGTGGCGAGAAGTTCGTCTACATAGGAAACAGGGACAAGCCGCGCACGGCCTGCCCCTGTCATTTTTACGTATTCAGCTACAACGTTGGTTGCGGTTTGCGTGACAACGTTGGTTGCGGTTTGCGTGACAACGTTGGTTGCGGTTTGCGTGACAACGTTGGTTGCGGTTTGCGTGACGCCGTCGATTGCGCCGACACTCTTCGTGCCACCTGCGCCATCCTGCGCTGTGCCACCCATAACCTGCACTTTGTCTGAAACCCTTTTAACCAACGCGCTCAGTATTCTCTTTGACAACCTGAGCAATGAACTCATCAAGCTCTGCGACATGAGTCTCGTTGGAACGGTCGCGGACAGAAATGTTTCCTGCCTCAACCTCCTGCTCACCAAGGATGAGCATGTAAGGAACACGGTCAAGTGAGCGAGCCTCACGAATCTTATAGCCGATCTTCTCGTCACGATCATCAACCTTAACGCGAATACCAGCGGCTGCGAGCTTCTCGGCAACCTCATGAGCATAAGGACGAGACTTCTCGGAAACAGGAAGAACCTTGACCTGGCATGGGCTCAGCCAGACAGGGAACTTGCCTTCGTAGTTCTCGGTCAGAATACCAATGAAGCGCTCGAAGGAACCAAAGCCAGCGCGGTGAATCATGATTGGCTGCTTCTTGGTACCGTCGGAGTCAATGTACTCAAGCTGGAAGTTGTGAGGCAGCTGGAAGTCAAGCTGGATGGTACCGCACTGCCAAGAACGGCCAAGGCAGTCTGTCAGATGGAAGTCAATCTTAGGACCGTAGAAAGCGCCGTCGCCCTCGTTGACCACGTACTCGATGCCCATAGACTCAAGTGCATCACGCAGACCCTGCTCAGCGCGCTCCCAATCCTCGTCAGAACCCATAGAATCCTCTGGGCGTGTAGAAAGCTCTACACGGTATGGGAAGCCAAACTGTGCATAGTAAGCGGTAATGAGGTGAGATGCATCCGTAACCTGCTCAGTAATCTGATCGAGGACGGATAAAGAGGTGTGCGTCGTCCTGAGTAAACTCACGAACACGGAACAGACCGTGCAGAGCGCCCTTCATCTCGTAGCGGTGATCAAGACCAGCCTCAGCCAGCTTCATAGGAAGATCCCTATAAGAGCGTGGCTTGGACTTATAAATTAAGCAAGCACCAGGGCAGTTCATAGGCTTAATGGCAAAGTCCTCTTCGTCTACCGTGGTGGTGTACATATTCTCTTTGTAGTGATCCCAGTGACCAGATGTCTCCCACAGGGAACGCGAGAGGATCAGTGGAGTCTGAACCTCCTGATAACCAAAGCGAGCCTGCATCTCATGCCAGTACTCGGTCAGAGCGTTGCGCAGAGCCATACCGTTTGGAAGCCAGAATGGAGAGCCAGGACCAAAGTCGGACATCATGAAGAGCTCCATCTCGCGACCAATCTTCCTGTGGTCGCGCTTCTCGGCCTCTTCAATCATCTTGAGATACTGAGCAAGCTCATCCTTGGAACCAAAGGCAACACCATAAATTCTGGTGAGCATCTTGTTGTTCTTATCGGCCTTCCAATATGCACCAGAAATGCTGGTCAGCTTGAAAGCCTTAACACCCTTGGTGTAGAGCATATGAGGGCCAACGCACATGTCAACGTATTCACCCTGCTTATAGAAGGTGATGTGTGCGTCAGGAGCAAGATCGCCAATGTGCTCAACCTTGTAAGACTCGCCGCGCTCCTTCATGTAGGCAACAGCCTCATCACGAGGAAGCTCAAACGTCTCAATCTTGAGGTTCTCTTTGACAATCTTCTTCATCTCAGCTTCGATAGCTGGAAAATCATCCTCGTTAACCTTAGTATCTCCAAGATCAACGTCATAGTAAAAACCATTTTCGGTTGCTGGACCATAGGCAAACTGTGCGTGTGGGTACAGACGCTTCAAAGCCTGAGCAAGCAGGTGAGCTGCATCGTGGCGAATAACCTCAAGCTCTTCAGCTGCATCGTTAATCTCGCCAACGTGGCCGTCGTTATATAAAACCTTCATGTAAAACCCCTCAGAGGTAGCTACTCATAGAAACAGGCACGGCGCCTACTCTGCTCACGTGGGAGCTTAGGAGCAGACGCCTACATAGTCTCTGTTGTAAAACACCAGATTGCCATCATAAAGAACAAAACCAAACGTTATTGAATGCGAGTACGGCAGTAAGGGCAAACCTTCCAGTCTGCGTTCAGAGGACGATGGCATGTTGGGCAAACGTTTCTCACCTGCGTATTGCAGATTGGGCACACGATAAAATCGCGGTCAATTGGAGCGGAGCACTTAGGGCAGATGCCGTAGTGAGAAAGCTGGTGCTCACGAAGGGCAATATCAAGGTCCTGCTCCTCGCGGTCAATGAGGTAGCTGCTTGGACGAAGAATAACGTACGCAAGCAGACCAACAACAGGAACAACAGAAATGACTGCCCACATCCACCAAGGTTCTGCGCCACGACGCTGAGCGTCGCGAATAACGTAGATGATGGAAAGGATATAAAGCATTACGACGCAAATAACCATGAGGTAAATAACCATACGTACCTCAGGTGTAATAATCTGATCAAGAATCTCCTGCATCTGACAGCCCCTTCTGCTGGCTTTTTGTTCTCTCCTAAATCGTACGACAAACCGCCTCAAAAATGGAGCGAAATGTCGCAGATAAATTTATTTTACCAAAGCATCACTAAAATGTGCAGCAACCTCGCCAGCAAGTGAAATTGTTCCACATGCTACAAAGCCCTTCTCGCGCAATGCGTCCACTGCTTCGGGAACGCTTCTGTACACAGCTACCACGTTAGCGCCGCAGGCTTTGTACAGCTCAGCAAGCTCATCTGCATCCATGGCGCGATCGTTGTCCGTCTGGGTTACCGCCACCTCAGGAAACTCTTTGGCGAGAAGTTCTGCGATGCCCTTAACATCTTTATCTGCAAACACCGCAGTCAAAAGCATAGGACGGTTGGTAACTTCTAGCTCAATTGAGCGGATAGCAGTTAAGAATGTCTCAATTGACTGGGGGTTGTGAGCAGCGTCGATAAGGACTAAAGGCTTTGGCTGAAGCAACTGGAATCTACCGGGTGTAGGGCACCTGGTTGTGGAGAAAAACGCTTTCTCCGCATCAAGTGGACGACCAAGAAAATCCTCGGCCAAGCAGGTTGCCAGAGCAATATTTGCAGCCTGGTAGCTTGGTTTAAGTGCGGCAAGATCTTCGTAGGTTGCACGAGGCGTGACAACCGTAAGCTCCAGCGGAAAACCAATGCTCTTAGGCTTTTTGGTAATGAAGAAATGTGCGTGAGGCAGCTCTGGATGGTCAGACGACTGACCAGCAGAAACCTCTCCCTCAACGTCTTCTGACTTGTCAGCTACAAGAAGAGTTGGGACAACGCCTGCGGAAGCTGCCTGGGACAAGAATACGTCTTGGACGCTCTGAGGAGTTGTCGTTCCCACGCCAAGCACGCAGGTACGACCAGGCTTGATGATGGCGGCCTTCTCGCCAGCAATAGCCTCAAGGGTATCGCCTAGGATGCGCGTGTGATCCAGGCCAACGCCCGTGATGGCAACGGAGGTGATGTTTTGAGCGGCGCTTGTTGCGTCCCATCTGCCACCCATGCCACACTCGAGCACACAGACGTCAATCTCTGCCTCGGCAAAGACCACTAGAGCTGCGACCGTGAGCAGGTCAAACTCGGTGATGTCATAAGGGCGCTCGCCCAAGGCGGCTCGCTGAGCGTTTACGCGCTCCCCTGCTACCTGAGCAGCTGAAACGCCGTGAGCAAAAGCCGCCTCAGAGACAGGTGTGCCGTTGATCTCCATACGCTCGGTATAGCTGATGAGCTCTGGAGAGGTATAAAGAGCGGTCTTGAGACCCTCTCCCTTGAGCAGGGCTGCCGTATATCTAGAGGTAGACGTTTTGCCGTTGGTACCTGCAATCTGAACACTCTTGAAGCAAAGGTCAGGGTTACCCAGCTCTTTGAGCATGTCTTCCACGCTCTCCAGCAAAGGCTGGATGCCAAATTTCTTTGTATCGTGAAGCACCTTTAGAGACTGCTCATAACTCAACTCAGGCACAGAAAAAGGAACGGAATAACTCATTGCACATACCTCTTATAGGCCGAGCAGACGCATAGCTTCTGCACGGGTTTTCTCGTTAGTTTTAAAAATGCCACGAACCGCAGATGTGGTGGTCAAAGCGCCCGATGCCCTAATGCCGCGCATACTCATGCACGTATGCTCAGCCTCCATAACCACTAAAACGCCCAAGGGATCAAGCTCTTCTACCATAGCGTCAGCAATCTGGCCTGTAAGGCGCTCCTGTACCTGCAAACGGCGAGAATATCCACTGACGCAGCGAGCAATCTTGGAAAGGCCGGTAATACGACCATTTTGTGGAATGTAGCAAACGTGCGCCTTGCCCACAAACGGCAAAATGTGATGCTCGCAGGTAGACGAGAAAGGAATGTCGCGGACAATAACCATCTCTTTATTGCCCTCTTCATGGAACTGTTTGCGCAGGTGAGCTGCAGGATTTTCCTGCATACCACCAAAGAGCTCCACGCAAGCACGAGCAACACGGTCTGGTGTATCAAGCAGACCTTCTCGCTCTGGATCCTCACCAATAGCAAGCAAAAACTCCTTGACCGCGGCTTTTACGCGCTCTTGGTCAAGCTCTTTATAGTTATTTTCCGCTGCCATGAGGCAACCTACCTTTCACTCTTATGCAAGCGTTCTTTGAGCTGCAGCAACAACATGGCGAGCAAGAATTGCCGTTGTCACGCTACCCACACCGCCAGGAACAGGAGTATAAGCACTTACCAGAGGAGCTACCTGCTCTGTATTGACGTCGCCAACCAGCTTTGAGTTGCTTCATCCCAGTTAATGCCTACGTCAACGATGATCTGACCAGCTCTTACGAAGTCAGCCCCAATAAGGTGCGCACGACCTGCAGCCACAACCACAACCTCTGCCTGCTTAAGCGTAGCGGCAAGGTCTTTGGTTTTGCTGTGGCACACCGTAACCGTGGCGTTTCTTGCGCTTAAAAGCGCAGCAACTGGACGACCAATGACATTTGAGCGACCAACAACTGCAACAGGCGCTCCCTCAAGGGGTACCTGGTAAAAATCGAGAAGCGCCAGAACTGCCTCTGCAGTACAAGGTCCCAGAGCACCAGGAGTTCCACAAAGTGTTGCCAGCAGCATAGAATCAGTTGCGCAATCAACATCTTTTTCTGGTGCTAGATGCTGAAGCGCTTCATGCTCGTTAATTCCAGCAGGAAAAGGACGCATGGGCAGACAACCATGCACCAATGCGTCGGCAGAAACCTGGTCAAACGTAGCATTTACCTGCTCTTGTGTAGCGTCTTCTGGAAGCTCAATGGTCTCAACTTCAAAGCCTACCTTCTCTGCACGCGTATATGCCGCGCGCTCATAGGTAAGGTCATCACTTTTCTGCCCAATGCGAACAATAACCAGCTTAGGAGTGACCCCTTGTGCACGAAGTTCCTGAACCTGAGCAGCAAGTTTTTCAGTTATTGCCTTAGCAACAGGAGCGCCACGAAGCTCCTTTGACAGAGACTCTAAGCTCATGTTATGCCTCCTGTCTCAGCTGTGCGCTCACCGCATCACTTACGGCGTCAGCTCGTGATACATAGGTGTCCAGAAGCTTATCCGCCTCATCAAGCAGCGTTTGAGCGTACGCCGAATCATGCATAGAACGAGTGTTTACAAACAGCGTATGAGAAGCGGCAATCAAAGCGCCACGTGCCAAGGCAGCACCGCAGCCCACATCAGACAAAAGCATACGGGAGCCCTTAATAAGCATCTCTTCAAGAAGCTCAATGGACTCGCATACTTTTCTCATAACCTTTAGTGGTGGCTGAGCTGCTTCTTTAAGAGCATCTTCAACAATTTCTGCTCGCTTTGGGTTGTCCTTGGGCACGCTAAACGCACTTGACACCAGCAAAAACTGACGAGAGTCCTCGTCCATCAACTCCATAAAGTCCTGACGGAGCGCACTGGCTCGAGCAATATATTTTGCAAGATCATCTTCATGCTGAGCGTAGGCAGGTTTTCCTTGTGCGTAGACACCGGCCATTGAAGCCAAAGATACTGCAAGCGCACCTACATAAGCGGCAGCACTACCGCCACCAGGAATAGGCTCTTTAGCAGCAAGGTGTTGAGCATAAGAGTCTGCACTATAGGTTGTAAACGCTACTTCTTCAGGTGAAGAGGGATAAGACATTAGAAAAGACCCACAATTCTTCCATCATCAAGAACATCAATGTGCTCTGCAGCAGGAACCTTTGGAAGTCCTGGCATGGTCATAATAGAACCAGTAAGGCAGACCACAAAGCCAGCACCTGCAGAAACACGAACTTCTCGCACAGTAATCTTAAAGTTTTCTGGAGCACCCAATTTGGTCTGGTCATCAGTAAATGAGTACTGGGTTTTTGCCATACAAATAGGAAGCTCACCAAAGCCAAGCTCTTCAAGCTGCTGAAGCTGCTTAGCGGCACTTGGAGCAAATTCAACACCATCGGCGTGGTAAATCTTGGTAGCAATGTCAGTAATTTTCTGCTTCAAAGACTCTTTGACATCGTAAGCAAAGGTGAGTTTAGACTCAGTCTGGCAAAGGCGTATAACCTCTTCTGCCAGAGCCTGGCCACCTTTTCCGCCCTTTGCCCAAACCTCAGACAGCACTACATTTACGCCACGCTTCTTGCACTCCTCCTCTACCAGAGCAAGCTCTTCAGTGGTATCGGTTGGGAATGCATTGATGGCAACAACTACAGGAAGACCGTAGACCGTCTGGATGTTGTCAACGTGACGAAGCAGGTTAGGAATGCCCTCTTTAAGCGCCTCAACGTTTTGCTGGTTAAGGTCTGCCTTGGCAACACCTCCGTTGTACTTAAGGGCACGAACGGTTGCCACCAGAACAACAGCAGATGGAGCAAGGCCAGTAGCTCTGCATTTGATGTCCAAGAACTTCTCGGCACCAAGATCTGCACCAAAACCAGCCTCGGTAACAACGTAATCAGCAAGACGAAGAGCAGTCTTTGTTGCCTCAACCGTATTGCAACCGTGAGCAATGTTGGCAAAAGGACCACCGTGGACAAGAGCAGGTGTGTGCTCAAGTGTCTGGACCAGATTAGGCTGAATAGCATCTTTGAGCAGCGCTGTCATAGCGCCCTCTGCGTGAATATCGCTAACGGTTACAGGCTTGCGGTCATAAGTGTAGGCAATAACCATTCTACCCAGGCGCTCTTTAAGGTCTTTGATGCCGGAAGCAAGGCAAAATACAGCCATGACCTCGGAAGCAACCGTAATATCAAAGCCGTCTTGTCTTGGCATTCCGTCAGCAATGCCGCCAAGACCGTCAACAACATTTCTGAGCTGGCGATCGTTCATATCAACGCAGCGCTTCCACACCACGCGGCGTGGATCAATGTTGAGGCTATTACCCTGCTTGATGTGGTTATCCAGCATGGCGGCGCAGAGGTTGTTTGCAGCGCCGATAGCGTGGAAGTCTCCGGTAAAGTGAAGGTTGATATCCTCCATAGGAACTACCTGGGCATAGCCGCCACCTGCAGCACCACCCTTGACGCCAAAGACAGGACCCAAAGAAGGCTCTCTCAGGGCCAACATGGCAGACTGTCCCAAGCTGGACAAGGCATCTGCCAGACCAACCGAGGTAGTAGTCTTTCCCTCGCCTGCCGGCGTTGGGTTAATGGCGGTTACCAGCACAAGTTTGCCGCGAAGAGGCTTATCTGCCAGAGCACGTGCATCAAGCTTTGCCTTATAGCGACCATAAGGCTCCAGAAGGTCCTCTGGAATACCCGCACGCTTTGCCACCTCAAAGATGGGAAGCATCTCGGATGATTGAGCAATCTCGATATCGGATGTAACCTCAGACATGTTGTTCCTAACCTAAAGTGGACTGTTTGCACGTACTAAACACATGATGCGGCTTTTACACCGCATCAAGTTTTACCTATGAGAAGTCGGCAATCTGCTGCTCTAGCTGAGCAACAAGCGTAGTAAGTTCTTCTGCGCGTGCACGTTTTTTCTCGATAACTTTCAGGCGCTGCCTTAGCAACAAATCCCTGGTTAGCAAGGGTGCGCTCCACGCCAGAGAGCTCCTTCTTTGCAGACTCAAGATCTTTCTGAAGACGTTTAGCCTCAGCAGCAAGGTCAACAAGCTCGCCAAGAACAACGTACATTTCAAGGCCAGCATCGGTGACAGAAACAGAACCAGCAGGCTTCTGAGGCGCCTCAGCAACCTCAAGCGAGCTTACGCGACCAACATTCTGAATGAAGGCTGCCTGCTCCTTCAGCGCTGCAACGTCTTGTGCTGGAGCTTTAACCACAACAGCAAGATCTGTCTTTGGAGACAGCCTATAACGTGCGCGAGAAGAACGAACAGCAGAAACAACAGTCTTAGCAAGAGAGAAGTTATGCTCAGCTGCCTCGTCAACAAAGTTGGCAAGTTTCTGTGGGTCTGGCCATTCAGAGATCATCAAGAACTCTGCATCGTGGCTCAAAAGGCCAGATGCAGGAAGAGCGTCCCAAACGCTCTCGGTAACAAATGGCATTGCAGGGTGCAAAAGCCTCATGCTGACGTCCAGAACAAAGACAAGGTTGCGCTGAACCTGCAGGCGCTGATCAGGAGTTCCATCCAGAAGGCGACCCTTGCAAAGCTCAATGTACCAGTCGCAGACATCATTCCAGAAGAAGGACTGAATGTTGCGAGCATACTCACCAAAGCCATAGGTCTCAAGCTGCTCAGTTGTCTCTGCAACAACCTTTGCAAGGCGCGAGAACATCCATGCATCTTCTGGTGTCTCTGCCTTTGGCATGCCGGCAGTGTAGCCGTCAAGGTTCATCTGAACGAAGCGACTTGCATTCCAAATCTTAGTAACAAAAGAACGTGCCTGATCAGTTCTTGGAGACTCAATAAGCTCACGGGTCTTCTTATCAAGAACAGCATCAAACTTGACATCCTGGTTGTTAGTAATAAGCGTAAGCAGGTTATAACGCATTGCGTCTGCACCGTACTTAGCAATCAAGTCCATAGGATCTACGCCGTTACCCTTTGACTTGGACATACGGCTGCCGTCCTTAGCCAAAATGGTTGCGTAGATGTAGACATCGTGAAATGGAATCTCTTTGGTGAAGTAAAGCGAACTCATAATCATGCGAGCAACCCAAAGAGCAATGATGTCTCGAGCGGTTACCAGGACCTGTGTTGGGTGGTGACCCTCAAGCTGCTCAGGATGGTCTGGCCAACCCTGTGTAGCAAAAGTCCACAGCTGAGAAGAGAACCAGGTATCCAGAACGTCCTCATCCTGATGGACATGATGACCGCCGCACTTTGGACAGACATCGGTGTCTTCCATAAGAGCATCCTGCCAGCCACAATCATCGCAGTAGAACACAGGAATGCGGTGTCCCCACCAAAGCTGCCTGGAGATATTCCAGTCGCGGAGATTCTCCATCCAAGTGAGGTAGGTCTGAGTCCAACGCTCTGGGTGGAAGGTAACCTGACCGTCTTTAACTACCTGCGCTGCAGGCTCTTTGAGCTTATCAACGGCAACAAACCACTGCTCAGAGAGCCATGGCTCAAGAGTTGTGCCGCAGCGGTAGCAATGCATAACGGAGTGATCAAGGTCTTCAACGTGATCAAGCAGGCCATGCTCTTCAAACCAAGCAACAATAGCCTCACGAGCCTGATCTCTATCAAGACCAGAAAACTCACCGTAGCCGTCAACAACAACAGCGTGCTCATCAAAGATGTTGATCTGCTCAAGGTTATGAGTCTGACCCATAGCAAAGTCATTAGGGTCATGAGCTGGAGTTACCTTAACAAAACCGGTACCAAAGCCGGCATCAACATGCCAGTCAGAGAAAATTGGAATCTCTCGGTCAACAATTGGCAAGATAACAGTCTTTCCAACAAGATCAGCCTTTCTGGATCTTGAGGAGAAACAGCTACGCCCGTATCACCCAGCATGGTCTCTGGACGAGTAGTTGCTACGGTAATGTACTCAACGCCATTAACAGGCTCTTTGAGCGGATAACGCAGGTACCAAAGATGGCCCTTCTCGTCAGCGTACTCTGCCTCATCGTCAGAGATAGAAGTCTCGCAATGAGGACACCAGTTTACGATGCGCTTACCGCGATAAATGAGCTGGTCATGATACCAATCAACAAAGACCTTGCGAACAGCCTGAGTGTACTCAGGAGACATGGTGAACTTCTCGTCATTAAAATCAATGGAGCAGCCCATGCGCTTAATCTGAGAAACAATGGTTCCGCCGTACTCACGCGTCCAATCCCAGCAAGCATCCAGGAACTTCTCGCGACCAATCTCCAGGCGAGAAATGCCCTCTGACTTAAGCTTCTTATCAACCTTAGTCTGAGTTGCAATACCCGCATGGTCAGTTCCAAGAATCCAACGAGTTGAATAACCGCGCATGCGAGAATAACGAATGTAGGTGTCCTGGATGGTGTCATCCATAGCATGACCCATGTGAAGGATGCCGGTAACGTTTGGTGGAGGGATAACTACCGTACGGTCTTCAGTTCCTTTGCTACGACCATAGCAATCTGCCTTCATCCACTTTTCAATGAGCTCAGGTTCAGCTGCCTGAGGATCATAATTCTTGGGCATTTCTTCCACAGTAATCTTGCCTTTCATATGCTGACAACATCGTCAAAATTTGCTTCATTTATTCTACTAATAAAAGACAACTTATGGGGTGCTTTCTTACCATTAGTTAAAATTACTATCGGTCTACACTTCTTGAAGCGTAGGTGAAGTAACAAGCTATACTATCTGCAGATACTTTTTATGAGGAGCTCTATGTCTGCCACAATTCCTGAAGCCACTGCTCGACTTGAACTTGTCCTAGGAAAAGACCGCCTTGGACAGATTCAAAATTCCTGCGTTATGGTCTTAGGGCTTGGTGGCGTTGGTTCAAACTGTGTTCAGGCGCTGGCCAGAGGCGGTGTAGGCTCGTTTGTTTTAGTGGATGCTGATGCAGTAGAAGCATCCAACCTAAACAGACAGGCTATTGCCTATGTGAGCACCATTGGAAAAAGAAAAGTTGACGTTACCAAAGAGATGATTCTGGACATTAATCCAGACGCTCACGTGGTCACACTTGACGCGTTTTTGCTTAAAGACAACGTTGACGAGCAGCTCTCTGCTCTTCCAAAACCAGATGTTGTAGTTGATGCTATCGATACCATTTCTGCTAAATTAGCGGTTGTGGCATGGTGTCAGAAGAACGATATCTACCTCATCTCCAGCATGGGCGGCGGCAATAAAATCCACCCAGAACTTCTGGAGATTACTACGCTTTCAAAAACACATACCGATGCTCTTGCAAGAGTAATGAGAAAAGAGTCCAAAAAGCGTGGACTTGCCGACTTCCGTGTGCTCTACTCCCCTGAGCCAGCGCGACCAGTTTTTGCACCCGAGGGCGCAACGGGCAAATCTGCCAAGCTAGGAACTATGTCCTACTACCCTCCTATTATGGGTCAGATGATTGCCTCAGACGTCATTCTGCATCTTTCAGGGCTTGACTATGAGTAACCTCGCATACTTTGATGCGCACGTCCATGCCAACCTTATGGACTCCCCGCTCAATGTAGCGAGAAGTTCCCATGACGCCGGATTAGCTTTCTTTACCTGCGGTGTTACTCCTCACGACTACCTAGAACTTGCTCCTCAGCTTACGCAAGACAACATCCGTGTGGGACTAGGAGCACATCCCTGGTACATCTCTGATGGGCGCGTTACTCAAAAAGATATAGAGCTCCTGCTAGAGCTTATGGAGCAGACATCTTACATTGGCGAGATTGGACTAGATTTTTCTTATCGCTATTGTGTTGATGTGTTGCAAGAGCTGCAGGTTAAGGCCTTTACACAGATCTGCGCACGTACAGCAGAGCTTTCACGCAACGACCAGCCACGAGTGCTCTCGATGCACACCGTTAGAAGCGTTGATACGGTGCTAGACATTCTTGAGCAGACAGGAGCCGCTCAAGAATGTGTTCCTATCATCCATTGGTTTAGCGGTAGCTCAGAAGAGCTCCAAAGGGCTATTAAGCTTGGCTGTTGGTTCTCTGTTGGCGAGATGAGCCTTAAGACCAAGCGTGGCCGTGAATACGCTAAGGTCTACCCAAAAGATAAACTCCTTACCGAGACTGACCTTCCCTCCAGTGATCACACAGATATTGACTCGGCGGACATTGTGGACAGCCTCGAGCGTGCGTTAAGCGGGCTCAGTGAGGCCCGTGGATACTCTGTGCAAAGTGAAGTAATGACAAACGCAGCAGGCGTTTTTGGTGTCTAAGTGTTAAAGTCTTACGTATGAGAAGATTACGTAAAATACCCACACAACGCCTTGTTGGAACAGGCAGGGCGCAACTTTCTGGAGCAATGCTTGCAAGCTCATCCGATGAGCTGGGACTTGCTCTTAATGACGTTGTGCTTGTATTTGCCTGCAGCGATAACTTTGTGCCGTATTTGTCTGTAGCAATTCAATCCATCATTGAGAACGTCAATCCAGAACGTCGTTACGACATCATTGTTTTGACGCGTGACCTCACTCCTACCAGCATGATTACGCTTACTCGTCAGGCTCAGCTTGTTGATAACGTCCATGTTGGCTTCTTAGATGTTGACGCTGCCCTTGGTGATATTGAGCTTCCTCATCATGGTCACTTTAGACCAGAAACTTACTACAGGCTGCTTGCTCCCTCGCTGCTTCCTAACGTCAATAAAGCCATCTACCTTGACTCTGACCTGGTAGTTAATACCGATATTGCAGAACTCTACGATATCGATGTCACAGGATACTTGGTAGGCGCTACGCGCGACGCAGATACTATTGGACAGATTGATGGCTATGACGCCACAGTTGGCCCCTACCTCAAAAATGAGCTGGGTATGGATGATCCTCACGATTACTTCCAGGCAGGCGTCATTTTGATGAACCTGGAAGAGATTAGAAAGCAGATTTCTCCTGAGGAGTTTCTAAAGGTATCAACCATGCGTGCATGGCGCTGGCTTGATCAAGATGTTCTTAACAGGTTTGTAAACGGCCATTATCTTCGTATTAATATGAAATGGAATTACCTGGTAGACTGGCAATTCCTTCGCCGTGATCACATTGTTGCTCAGGCACCAAAAGACGTGCGAGAAGAATACGAAGAGGCTCGTAAGAATATCTGTATTGCTCATTTTGCAGGACCAGACAACAGGCCTTGGCTCTATCCAAACTCAGATCTAGCAGGCCTTTTCTGGTTCTATGCTCGTCGCTCCCCTTATCTTGAGGAGCTTCGTTCACAGCTTGAAGAGTCAAGACGTACGGTAAGAGGTCTTTCTCACCGCGTGCAAAGCGGCGTGCTTTTCCGCGGCTTGATGCCTTTGTTTGATACCGTTTTTCCACCAGGCACCAAAACTCGTACCAAAGTTATTACGTCATACAACAAACTTGGTGGCGGCAATCTGTAACGTAAAAGGAGGTCTTTCGACCTCCTTTTTTATTCAGAGTTTTTTATCACATCAATTAATTTTTCTCTTCTATTGAGCTGTGCACTTTCTGCAATCCGTTTAATTTGGTCTACCCAAGTAGGGTCTTTATCTTGAAAAAAAGATTGGATTGATATTCTTTCATATCTTCGCCATACGCCCAAGAATACATCAATTGATCGCCAATACATAATCTAATATTCTCAAATTTTGAAACCTCTTGGCTTCTATTAATTATCTCTACTGAAACACAACTTGGACTCTGCCCATTTCTTGTTGCATTATTAAAAATGACAACATTTTTAAACTGTATATGGTACGAATCTGGTGTTTGCAATAAAGCATATATAGCATGTGGGCCCAAATTCTGCATTACATAACCAATATATCGTCCATTTTTAGATATCATCCAGAAAACTGAACTACAATATATCTCGCCATTTTCTGAATAAATTTTTTTGATTGGTCCAGATATTTCCAAATCTTCAATTTGTAAATCCCCTAAATCAACCCTACTTGAACCATATGAATTTTCATAATCTAAATCTTTTTGCCAATTATCAATAAAATACTGAGCAGCATTACGCCTCATTGCTGGAATGCACCACTCATAAAGATGTCCGTGGTAGTTATATTCCACAACACCGTAGAGAACAGAAACAATAACAAGAACAAAAACCACAATTCCTGCAGCTACTTTTTTGGCTTTCATTGCTCCTCTTTTCCTAACTCTCCCCTTAAAACAATCTTGGACTAAAAGATAAAAAAATAGAGAGAAAATAATGTTCAGTTAGGGATTTATGGAAATCAAGTTTAACTGATAGTCTTTAAGCGGCACTAAAGAAGAAACGACCATACAAGAGTAGCAATACTCCTGTGTGGTCGTTTTCTTGTGCCTAGTTATATCACATACCAAAAAGTATGTGAGCTAATCATAAGTTGCTGTATCTTCAGCTACCATCAGCAATGACTTATTTGAAACAACATCAGCTTAATTCACTGTATTTGGTTCATTAGTGGTAAATGAACCACCAACACCAAAGAACTTATCAAAGAATGATTTCAGCTTATCAATGACACCCTGCTTCTTAGTAATTCTGTTGCCACTTCCAAAACGAGATATAGGAGGCATAAGTCTATCTATATCCGTACCTGTTGTTTTGATTTCACCATCACGAAAAGGCATTTTCAATGAACTTCCTTGTTTCAGCCTCTTTAAGTTTTTCTTCCTTAATAATCTGAACAAGTTCCTCTTCTCGTTTTTGCAGCCACATAATTATGCCATTCAGTCATAACATCCTCAACATCATTAATTCCTGCAATAAAGGTTTCAATAAGAGCCTTCTTACTACGAAGTTCTGGACTGGCATCAATAGCCTTTTTGATTGTAACAAGCACTTCTTTATCTTCACAATGGCCGTCATGATACTTCTTAACGAGCATAAGGATATAGTCGATATTAATTTCTATCTGCTTAATAAGTTCAACTTCAAAGACAATATCATCTATAATATCTGTGCTTTCACCACGTTTACGTCTTTCATTCCATTCATCACGCAAGTCCTGATATCTACCAAGGTAGTCCTGTAAATCACGATCAGTTATCATTTCTTTGCCAGCGAATTCATCAAATGCAGACAATATATTTCTCATGCGTAGAATTGCACCAAATAACGAGATGAAGTCCTTCTGGTTCTGTTCACCTATAATCTGTGACTCTGAAAGAGGAAATTTTGATGTTAAGTCATCCATCATATCCATATAACCTGGATGCTGCTTTCCATCAATTCCTTCATAACCATAGTAGTAATCTTTGAAACCTTTCATCAGAACGATACCACCTGCATTCTTATCACCGAAAAGGGAAATAGCAGCGTCTACTCGTTTCTGAAGGTTTCTAAAACATACAATATTACCGAAAGTCTTAATTGAGTTAAGGATTCGGTTCGTTCTTGAAAATGCCTGAATAAGTCCATGCATCTTGAGGTTCTTATCTACCCACAGTGTATTTAATGTAGTGGCATCAAAACCTGTTAAGAACATATTTACAACGATGAGCAAATCAAGTTCCTTGTTCTTCATACGAAGAGAAACATCTTTATAATAATTTTGGAACATGTCAGAGTCTGTCGAATAATTAGTGTGGAACATCTCGTTATAATCTTTGATTGCCATGTCAAGAAAATCTCTCGATGACTGGTCAAGTGGTGATGTATCTTCTGAATTTTCTTCATCAAAGATACCACTTATACCTTCGTCATATTCGGCCTCATTTGCACCATAACTATAGATGGTTGCGATACGAAGTTTCTTCGTAGGATCATTCTCCATCTGCTTTTTAAATTCCTGATAATATAACTTTGCCATCGGAACAGATGCAACGGCAAAGATTGAGTTAAATCCATTTACACGCTGTTTCTGTTTAATTTCTTCTACAGCACCATTCTTACCGGATGCAACTTCTGAAATATTGGTAAGGGTGTTGTAAATATATGTTTTATCACCACGATATGTTTTCCTATCAAAGTTGTTAAGAATATATTCCGTCACAAGCTTGATACGTTCAGGAGCCATCATAGCCTTTTCACGAGCAATATCCCATACCTGTTCATCATCGATATCTTCATTCATATCCATTGTCTTAACATAGTCGACTCTGAATGGGAGTACATTCTTATCGTTGATAGCGTCAACAATAGTATATGTATGTAACTGGTCACCAAAGGTCTGCTCTGTTGTGAAGAACAGTGGCTTACGGATACTTCCGGTATTTACAGGAAAGATTGGTGTTCCTGTGAAACCGAATAAGTGATATTTCTTAAAGCTTTTTACAATAGCAGCGTGCATATCACCAAACTGACTTCTATGACATTCGTCAAAGATGATTACTACGTGCTTGTTATATACTTCATGGTCTTTATTTTTCTTGATGAATGTCGCAAGCTTCTGAATAGTCGTAATGATGATGTGAGCATCGCTGTCCTCCAACTGCTTTTTAAGAATAGCAGTAGAAGTATTGCTGTTTGCAGCACCTTTTTCAAAACGATCATATTCCTTCATTGTCTGGTAGTCCAAGTCCTTACGGTCAACTACAAAGAGTACTTTATCTATGTAAGGTAATAAAGAAGCTTGTCTTGCAGTTTTGAATGATGTAAGTGTCTTACCTGAACCTGTTGTATGCCAGATATATCCACCTCCGGCAACATCACCATATTTTTTATAGTTATTAGCAATCTCAATACGATTAAGAATACGCTCAGTTGCAGTAATCTGATATGGACGCATTACCATAAGCATATTTTCGGAAGTGAAAATGCAATACTTGGTAATGATATTAAGAATCGTATGTTTTGCAAAGAATGTTCTTGTAAAGTCGATCAAATCAGGAATAACACGATTGTTTGCATCCGCCCAGAAAGATGTAAATTCAAAACTGTTGCTTGTTTTGCCTTTCTTTGCAGTAGATGCAGCATTTACATCCTTTATAGCATTGAAACGGGTACTGTTAGAATAGTACTTTGTGTTAGTTCCATTTGAGATAACAAAAATCTGCGTATATTCAAACAGACCACTTCCTGCCCAAAAAGAATCACGCTGATAACGGTTAATTTGATTGAAGGCCTCACGAATAGCCACTCCTCTGCGTTTTAATTCAATATGCACAAGAGGAAACCCATTTACAAGAATTGTAACATCATACCTGTTGTCGTACCTTGCTCCGTCAGCCTTTCCAATAATATATTGATTGATTACCTGCAAAAAATTATTGTGTATATTCTTCTTGTCAATAAGTGTAATGTTTTTGGTACTGCCATCATCTCTTTTTAATATTTGAACATTATCCTCTTGAATTTTTCTAGTTTTTTCAATAATTCCTTCATTCTGATTGGCGATAGAATTGCTAAAGAACCTATCCCATTCAGAGTCAGAAAACCGGTAAGCATTCAACCTTTCAAGCTGATTACGCAGATTGGTGGTCAAATCTTTTTCTGTGTGTATCTGAAGATACTCGTATCCCTGCTGTGTAAGCATACGAATAAACTCTTTTTCCAGTTCAGCTTCACTTTGATATGAGCTTGATTTCTTATTTTCTGGAATGTATTCAGTAACTACAGTACTTTCGTTGCTGGCAGCTATAATATTTAATGTACTCATTATTCAATTACAACTTCCTCGCTTATATCCCAATTGAAACTAGATAAATACTTCAAAAAAATCTTTATAATATGAATCAGTCTGATTGTTTTTTTATCCGTAAAATCAAATTCCTTATTTTTTTGATGATGATCTGGTAATAAATCGCCATCTCCATCCGTTTGTATAAACAACATTTTGATACAAATTCATGTATCCTCTTCTCTGCATACCTTCCCTATAATGATCGTTTAATCTATCTTTATCATCTAACAATTTGTCAGCATTGATTATGTCATAGTCGCGATATTTTTACTTCAACACAGCCTTTTCTTTCTACATCATCTATATTTTTTTGTTCTGTTTCCAATAACAAAAATCAGGTACTGCAATAGCATCTTTAGGAACTAAAGCATCAGTATTTTCATCCGTTCTTTTTATATGTGGAAGTATCAATCAAAATATACTTTGAAGTATCTAGTGTTAAATTGAAAATGTCATAAATAATATGACTATATGCATTTTCAATACGGCTAAAGTCTCTTGCTTCTTTTTAACCGTATCAAGAATGTTTCAAAATTCATGCATTCTCACCATCCTTTTTGAAAGTTAGCAGTTTATCTCTATAAAATTCACATTGTTTAGTTCTTGCATCTATTTCTGAAGGCAGTCCAATGTTTAAGTCAGAACAGATTGCATCAAAGTTATCTAAACAAGCTACAACCTTTTTTTGTTTCTCTAATGGCGGTATAAGCAAACTGACTTTGTTTAATGCTGTTTGAGTTAGACTTGGAACACCACCTGCGGTATTAAGTGATTCTATATGTTCTTTCTGTAACAAATAATACAGATATTTTGGAACCACTTTTTCTTCATCTATCTCAGTATAGAAAATTGTATCTACATTCCAAAATGGTTCTTCAACATAAAACAAGTTATTCAATGACCCTTTACGTGGAATTAGTACAGTTGATTTATCATAACAGTATTGATTTACATGAGTCATTACACCGCCAGAGCCGTAGACAGGATATTCACCTTCAAGTAAATGTTTATAGTCTTTACCATTTTTTATTGTTGCAAATTCAGACAATAACATTTTTTTAGAATCTTCATGGCTGTTATTTGACAGCAATGTGTCTCTATAATATTCATACTGTTTCTTACGAGCTGTAAGCTCCGCTGTAAGCTCCGCTGTAAGCTCCGCTGTAAGTAACGTGAAAGAGTCCATTATACGGACTATTTCACGTTGTACCTCCAACGGAGGTACGGGAATTTCCGTGTCATTCAAATATTTAAAATGTCTTTCATAATTATTATGTCTTACATAGAATGAAGAGATTGCGTAATAAAAAGAACTTTACCATTAACTTTTTCTTCATCTAAAGACATTATTTTTAAACCATCCGCACCTTTGGACAAAAGCGAAATCCACGAATTTTATATGTTCACTATGGTCACCAAAGCAAACATAATTATTCTTAGGAATATTATTGTCGATGAAATCACAATATCCAGATATATACTCTAATTCTTGAGAAATAATAGGTGTGATACCATTCTCTTGATAATCGTTTCTTTTTATCTTTATAGAAGGAGTTATCGTCTTGATTGTTTTTTTCTTAGTGAGTTCTTTAACAGTAAAGAATTCCACACCTTCAGGACATAATTCCTGAATGAGTTCTTCTAATCTGCTCATAGATTACACCTCGATTTCTGCAATTATTTCATCAATTGCTTTTCTTAAGGTCTCTTCACGAGCGACAATTTCTTTGATTTCTGCATTCAGCTTAACAATATCAATCTTTTCTCTTGTGTCCTCTTGTTCAACATAGCTAGATACAGAAAGGTTGTAGTCATTTTCAGAAATCTCATCATATGTTGCAAGATGTGAGAAATGCTCAATTTCACTGCGATTTGCAAAGCAGTTCACAATCTTATCCATATTATCGGCAGTAAGCTTATTGTTGTTTGTGACCTTGATGCACTCGCTTGTTGCATCGATAAACAGCGTTTTATTATCTGCCTTGTTCTTTTTCATTACCATAATGCAGGTGGCAATTGTTGGGCCAAAGAAAAGGTTAGGAGGCAGCTGAATAATGCAATCAATAAAGTTGTTATCAATCAGGTACTTTCTAATTTTCTTTTCAGCTCCGCCACGGTACATAATACCCGGAAAACATACAATCGCAGCAGTTCCGTTCGATGCAAGCCAAGAAAGACTATGCATAATGAATGCTAAGTCAGCCCTATTCTTAGGTGCAAGAACACCTGCGGGTGCAAAACGAGGATCATTAATTAGTAATGGATTATTATCACCAGCCCATTTAATTGAATATGGCGGGTTTGAAACTATAAGTTCAAAAGGTTCATCGTCCCAATGTGCAGGTGCGATAAGTGTATCTTCACAAGCAATATTGAATTTATCGAATCCAATATCATGTAAGAACATATTGATACGACAAAGGTTGTAGGTTGTAATATTGATTTCCTGTCCGTAGAAACCATTTCGTACCTTATCTCTGCCGAGCACTTTTTCAGCTTTTAGAAGTAACGAACCAGAGCCACAGGCTGGGTCATAAACTTTGTTGATTTCAGTCTTGCCAACTGTACCAAGTCTTGTAAGAAGTTCTGATACATCAGCAGGAGTGAAGAATTCTCCACCCGATTTACCAGCCTTTGATGCATACATTGTCATAAGGTATTCATAGGCATCTCCAAACGCATCAATATCGTGATCCTTAACATCTCCAAGATTCATATCCGCCACGCCATCAAGGAGTTTACAAAGTTTTTCGTTTCTCTTTGCTACTGTAGAGCCAAGTTTATTACTGTTTACATCAAAATCATCAAATAGACCTGCAAAGTCGGATTCTGATTCACTGCCTTTTGCAGATTCCTCTATATGACGGAATGCTTTTTCAAGTGTTTCATTCAGATTTTCATTATCCTTGGCCTTTGCCCTTACATTACAAAAGAGTTCAGATGGAAGAATGAAAAAGCCTTTCTCTTGGACAAGATCTTCTTTTGCCTCTTCAGCCATCTCATCAGACATCTGTGCAAAATCAAAATCAGCGTCCCCTGCTTCAATTTCACCGGTGTTGATGTAGTTAGCAATATTTTCAGAAATATATCTATAGAACATAGTACCAAGTATATAGTTTTTGAAATCCCATCCATCTACAGCACCACGAAGTTCATCTGCGATTGCCCATATTGCTCTGTGAAGTTCATTACGTTCCTGTTCTATTTTAGTTTCTAGGGCCATTATATTATTCATCCTTTCAGTTATTTAGTCCATTCTGCTTCCAACGCACTGAAATCAATACCCTGCGTCCCGCAGAATTCTTTAATTTTTTTCATAGCTGACATATTAGGTTTGGTCTTTCCTCTTTCCCAACGGTTGATAGAGGAAAAAGACACACCAAGTTCTCTTCCAAGAGCCTCCTGTGACAGAAAGCATTTTTGACGAATTTTCTTTATTTCTTCTGAACAGGTCATCTTATTTCATCTCCTTATATATCTATTTCAGTGATATAGCATAATTATAGCATAATTCATGTTTTTCCTATCCTCTGTAGCTATTTTATATAGTCGAAGGAGATTTTTCTAAAACGTCAGATTACACCCTCCGCGATGGCTACCAAGTAAAAGGCCAAAAAACTTTTAAGACAGGTTAAAAAATCGGCTTTTTCTTTTGCCTGTGATTTAGAAGGGATAAGCCTTCTAGAAACGGAGGATCAAATATGGATCTAGAGAAACTGCCAAAAGAACTAAAGAGCAAAATTATTATTTGCTTATGGAAGTACGAGCAGCAAGAAAACGGTAGGCTCACTAAGACGCCTTATAACCCTATAACAGGAATGAAAGCAGCTATAGACAGCTTAAGTGATTTTAGCTCGCTTGATGCTGTCATGAAAGTGAAAAACCAATACGACGGAATTGGAATCAAGCTTGTTGATAATAGTGGTATTAAGTTTGTAAACTTTAATAAACACAAGGTCATTAGGTTTATTAACTTATATTTTTTATTACATTTTTGGAATAAAAACGCACCGCCGAAGCGGTGCGCGCAATAAACAATCAATTCGATTATTTACTAAGCCGTTAGCCCTTTTTGCCCCTAATGATTTCTAGGAGCATTATCTCCGCCAACGCTTTCTGGAGTAACCACAACCTTTGTGATATCCAAATCTGATGGCAGGTCAAACATGGTCTCTTGCAGCGTAGACTCACAGATTGCACGAAGACCACGAGCACCGGTGCCGCGAGCTAAAGCCTTCTTAGCAATCTCTCTGAGTGAATCCTCAGTAAACTCTAGGTCTACTCCCTCAAGCTCAAACATGCGCTTGTACTGCTTGGTAAGAGCATTCTTTGGATCTGTGAGAATGCTCATCAGATCTTCCTCACCAAGCTCACGAGTAGAAGTGATAACTGGAATACGGCCCAAAAGCTCTGGAATCATGCCAAACCTGTGCAAGTCCTGAGGCATTACTTTGGCGATAAGCTCAGACTCGCCCTCTTTGACGTTCTGAGCAACATCAGAATTAAAGCCAATTCCCTTTTTACCAATACGGTCAGCAACAATCTTGTCCAGTCCAACAAAAGCGCCACCACAGATGAACAAGATATTGGTGGTATCAATGTGAATAAGCTCCTGTTGAGGGTGCTTACGGCCACCTGTTGGAGGAACACTTGCAACGGTACCCTCAAGAATCTTCAGGAGTGCCTGCTGAACGCCTTCACCAGAAACATCACGAGTAATAGAGAGGTTCTCAGCTTTGCGAGCAATCTTATCAATCTCATCGATGTAGACAATACCTACCTGAGCACGCTCAACATCGCCATCGGCGGCAGTGATGAGCTTAAGCAGGATATTCTCGACATCTTCACCAACGTAACCAGCCTCAGTAAGGGTTGTTGCGTCAGCAATAGCAAACGGCACTTCAAGAAAACGAGCAAGCGTCTGAGCAAGCAGCGTTTTACCAGTACCAGTCGGACCTAACAGTAAGATGTTGGACTTTGCAATCTCAACATCCTCCTGGCCCTCCTGAGGCTCATCGTTGCCTGAAAGAATACGACGATAGTGGTTATACACCGCAACCGACATAGCACGCTTTGCGTCTTCCTGACCCATTACGTACTGAGACAGCTCATCGTAAATCTCATGCGGAGTTGGCAGGTCTTTGATAACGGGCTCATCAGAGTGAGTCTCAATCTCTGACTCTTCATCAAAGCCAAGAGACTCATCAATCATATCCGAGCAGGTAGAGACACACTCATCACAAATGCAGACTCCACCAGGGCCCTGAATAAGCTTATTTACCTGCGACCTACTCTTTCCGCAGAAAGAACAGTGCATCTCATCTAATCCGCCAAAAGGCGAGAAGTCCTGGTCTTTAGCCATAACTTAAACCCTCAATACAAGAACAATTATTGGTCGTTACGAGAAGAGATAACGCGGTCTACCAGACCGTAATCACAGCCTCCTGTGCACGAAGATAATTATCGCGCTCGGTGTCTGCATTGACCTTCTCGATAGGCTGTCCAGTATAATCCGAAAGCAGCTCGTTGATGCGCTGGCGAATCCACTTTGTCTCATCTGCAACAATCTGAATATCGGTCTGCTGACCCTGAACGCCACTGGATGGCTGGTGAATCATAACCATAGAGTTAGGAAGCGCAAGACGCTTACCCTTTGCACCAGCTGCAAGAAGAACAGCGCCCATAGATGCTGCCATACCAACGCAGATGGTAGAAACATCTGGCTTGATGAAGTTCATGGTATCAAGAATGCCCAGACCTGCATAAACGTCTCCACCAGGAGAGTCAATGTAGAGAGAAATATCCTTGTCTGGGTCCTGGCTCTCAAGGTGCAAAAGCTGCGCAATGACCAGGTTTGCAGAATCGCGCGTTACCGGCTCACCCAAGAAAACAATACGATCGTTGAGCAGTCTGGAGTAGATGTCATAGCTACGCTCACCACGAGGAGTCTGCTCAATAACATACGGAATAGTTGGAATGTTTGTTGGATAATGCATAATCCTCCTTCAAAGGTCTTTCCTTAGAAACATACCCCGGGAAGCATGTCTCTAACCCGGGGTATGAAAAATTCAAAGTAACTGCAACTTTTGGCGCAGTCTTTCTGGCGAGAAACCCAACCAGTTGCGGACTACTCAGCGTCCTTCTCTGCGTCCTCGTCCTTCTTAGCTGCCTTCTTCTTAGCAGGAGCCTTCTTAGCAGGCTTCTTCTCTGCCTTCTGCTCTTCCTTAGCAGCCTCAGCAATCTCGTCGACAACGGTGACGGTTGCGTTGTCACGCAGCCAATCAAGAGCCTTAGAACGACGGATGGACTCGCGGATTGCAGGAAGACGGCCAGCCTTGCGCCACTCCTCAATTGCAGCCTCAACGTTAGGAACACCAGCGCGCTCAAACTCTGCGCGGATGTCATCCTCAGTTGCCTCAAGCTTGAGCTCTGCAGCCACTGCGTCAAGAGCCAGGGACTGACGTGCGCGCTCCTCAGCCTGAACACGAAGATCAGAGATGAAGTCATCGGTCTTAATGCCACGTGCAGCCAGGAACATATCAAGGCTCATACCCTGCTGCTGAAGACCATTCAAGAACTCCTGAGCAATCTCGTTGAAGACCTCATTCTTGTACTCCTCTGGAACCTCCTCAAGCTGAAGACGCTTGCCCAGAGCCTCTACAACACGGTCCTCTTTAAGAGTTGGAAGAGAATTCTTCTTGTCAGACTCAATCTCAGACTTAACAGCCTCGCGGAGTTTCTCGACCGTGTCATAACCAAAGGTGTTCTTTGCAAGCTCGTCAGTCAGCTCTGGAGTGACGGACTTCTTGTGAGCAACAACCTTGACGTTGATATCGTAATCGTGGGAGTGAACTCATCGCCGTGAGTGTGGCTGTGAGTCCATTTGACCTCTTTCTCCTCACCTGGCTTCATGCCGATGAGTGCCTCCTCAAGCTCCTTTGGAGCCTGGGTGCCATTAAGGGTAAGAACGCGGTCCTCGCCCTCCATGTGAGCAGCACCCTCAATGTTCTTGATGTCTACACCAATGGTGTCGCCCTCTTTGACAGCGCGCTTCTCCTTGGTGTTCTCAAACTTAGCCTGATAAGACAGAAGCTGCTTGATCTGGTGATCAACCTCAGCCTCAGTTGCCTCATTTGGTGGCATGTTGATTGCAGGAGCATCGTAAGAATCAAGCTTAGCCTCAGGACGAACGTTGAAGACTACCTCGTAGGAGTAATCCTGGCCCTCAACAGGAAGGTCTGCATCCTGGTTGTAATCACCACGGCCAACAGGAACAAGGTCAAGCTCCTCAAGAAGCTGTGGCTCTGCTGCGCCGAGAAGATCGTTGGTTGCCTGAGCAAGGACTGCCTCGCGGCCAACAATGCCGTCAATGACAGGACGAGGTGCGCGGCCCTTGCGGAAACCTGGAAGGAATACTTGTTTGCAATGTCCTTGTAAGCCTGCTTAATGGCAGCGTCTACCTCTGCAGCAGGAACTGTAACCTTGACGGTGAGTTTCTCGTCAACTGGCTTATCTGCGGTAACGGTGATGTTCAACGTTCCTCCAGTGTCTCGTAAAAAATGCTGGCGTACCAGCTCTTAACCAAATTTCTGCATGGTGCGGGCGGAGGGAATCGAACCCCCACGGACTTAGTCCACTAGAACCTAAATCTAGCGCGTCTGCCAGTTCCGCCACGCCCGCATATTTATGCAGCCTTGCAATAATAACAAACTTTTGCGCTCTTCACTAGGAGAACTTCGCATTCTAAACACTTCCCTCACGAAAAAAAGACCGGCCTTTTTCAAGACCGGTCCAACTTCAAGCAAAAAGCTCATCTTCCAAGCACGTTTTAAAGATCTTGTAGTGCAAAGGTCTCTGGCTCACTCTTTCTTGCTGCTGCAAGTGCCTGGATAAGAGCGGTAGCTGCAGACATTGCGGTGACGCAGGTAATGCCCTGGCTGACAGCTTCTGCGCGCATCTTGGTGCCGTCGCTATGAGCCTCGTGACCATGAGGCGTATTGATGATGAAGCTGACGGTCTTATCGCGCATAAGGTCAACAACGTTTGGATGACCATCGGAAATACGATTGACGGTGGTGCAGTCAATTCCAGCCGCACGCAGCGTCTTTGCGGTACCGCCCGTGGTGTAGATGCCGTAGCCAAGGTTCTCCAGAGCCATAGCAACAGGAGCAATGGCGCGCTTATCGCGGTCGCACACACTGATGAAGACGGATCCCTGCTCAGGAAGCTTGTTCTCAACTGCCTCACGAGTCTTTGCGTATGCTGCTGGGAAGGTGCGGGCAATGCCCATGACCTCGCCGGTAGACTTCATCTCTGGGCCAAGGATTGAGTCAGCACCAGGGAATCTAGACCAAGGCATAACCGCCTCTTTGACCGCGTAGTAATCGACGGTGCGATTTTCGTCTGGAAGCAGACCTTGTGCTCTGAGCTCACTGATCTTCTCGCCAGCCATGATGCGAGATGCGTATTTGGCCAGGGAGACGCCAGTTGCCTTAGACGAGAATGGCACGGTTCTAGAAGCGCGAGGGTTGAGCTCGATGACAAAGACGTGCTCGTCGCGAACGGCGTACTGGATGTTCAGGAGGCCTCGAATGCCGCAGGCAAGCGCCAGCTTTTTGGTGATGGCCCTAATCTGGTCAACAATCTTTTCAGAGAGCGAGAAGGGCGGCCAGCAGCAAGCGGAGTCGCCAGAGTGAATACCGCACTCTTCGATGTGCTCCAGGACGGAACCTACGTAGCACTCCTCGGTGTCGCAGAGAGCATCAACGTCCAGCTCAATAGCGTCCTCGAGGAAGGCATCCAGGTAGACAGGACGGTCTGGCGTGACGTGCGTCGCGGACTCCATGTAGGTAACCAGGTCGGAGTCGTCGTAGACAATGGCCATACCGCGACCACCAAGAACGTAGCTTGGGCGGACAATCAGTGGGTAGCCAATGCGACGTGCAGCGTCGCGAGCCTCGTCCATGGTAGAAGCAACTGCCGAAGGAGGGCAGGCAATGTTCAGGCGGTCAAGAAGGGCTGCGAAGCGGTCGCGGTCCTCTGCCAGGTCAATTGCCTCTGGCTGAGTGCCCATGATAGGAACGCCGGCGTCCTTGAGGGCGCGTGCAAGCTTGATTGGAGTCTGGCCACCAAGGGTGACAATGACGCCTTCTGGCTTCTCAACCTCAATGACATCCATGACGTCTTCAAAGGTCAGAGGCTGGAAATACAGGCGATCAGACGTGTCGTAGTCTGTAGAAACCGTCTCTGGGTTGCAGTTGACCATGACTGTCTCATAGCCCTGCTCGCGAAGAGCGTAGGCAGCATGTACGCAGCAGTAGTCAAACTCAATGCCCTGACCAATACGGTTAGGACCAGCGGAGAGAATCATAACGCGTGGCTTTTCTGCCTTCACGTACTCTGTGGCGTTGCCCTTCTCGTAGGTGACGTAGTGGTACTGCGTGGTTGCACCAAACTCACCTGCGCAGGTATCAACTGTCTTGACCTGCGGGCGAACACCCAGCACTTCCCTCACAGCGCGGACAACGTCTGTCTTGGTACCGGTAAGGTGTGCGAGCTGCTCATCCGAGAAGCCCAGCTGTTTGGCAGCAAGCATGTTATCGGTGGTGAGACCAGAAAGTCCCAGCTCCTTGATGCGTTTCTCGGCGTTGATGATGCCTGCCATACGATGCAGGTACCATGGATCAATGCCAGTCATATCGTGGATGCGCTCAACGCTCCAGTTTCTGCGCAGTGCCTCAGCAACGTAGAAAATACGCTCTGGTGTTGGCTTACTGACCAGCTCATCAAAGTTCTTCTCGTCAAAGACATCGTGGCCGTCTGCGCCCAGACCAGCGCGATCTTGCTCCAGGGAACGAAGCGCCTTCTGCAGAGCCTCCTCAAAGGTTCTGCCCATAGCCATAGCCTCGCCGACCGACTTCATGCGGGTGGTCAGAACGCGGCTGGTGCCCTTGAACTTGACAAAGGCAAAGCGAGGAACCTTGACCACGCAGTAGTCGATGGAAGGCTCAAAGGCAGCAGGAGTTGCCTTGGTGATGTCGTTGGTAATCTCATCCAGCGTGTAGCCAACAGAGAGCAGCGCAGCCATCTTTGCAATTGGGAAGCCAGTTGCCTTGGAAGCCAGCGCGGAAGAGCGGCTGACGCGAGGGTTCATCTCAATGACAATGACGCGACCGTTAGTTGGGTTGACCGCAAACTGAACGTTAGAACCACCGCAGGCAACGCCTACACGCTCGAGAATAGCGATGGAGTAGTCGCGGAGGTTCTGGAGCTCTTCATCGGTAAGCGTCTGAGCTGGAGCAACGGTGATGGAGTCTCCGGTGTGGACGCCCATTGGATCGAGGTTCTCGATGGAGCAGACAACAATACCGTTACCTGCGGTATCGCGCATGACCTCCATCTCAATCTCTTTCCAGCCCTCGATGGACTCCTCTACCAGTACCTCGTGCTCTGGAGAAAGCAAGAGGCCCTGCTCAACAATCTCTACGAGCTCTTCTGGGGTATGAGCAATGCCGCCGCCCTGCGCCACCAAGGGTGAAGCTTGGGCGAATGACCACGGGATATCCCAGGTCAGCAACAATGCGCTGAGCGTCTTCCATGGAGTGAGCGATGTCTGCACGAGCAACCTCCAGGCCAATGTCCTGGACTGCCTCGCTGAAGAGCTCACGGTCCTCACCGGTACGAATGGACTCCAGGTTGCAGCCGATGACCTCAATGTTGTACTTGTCAAGAACGCCCGCCTCGCCAAGGCCGATAGTGCAGTTCAGAGCAGTCTGTCCGCCCATGTTTGGCAGAAGCGCGTCAGGACGCTCGCGCTCAATGACGCGGGTCACCGACTCAACGGTGATTGGCTCAACGTAGGTTCTATCTGCAGTTTCTGGATCTGTCATGATAGTTGCTGGGTTTGAATTAACCAGAACAACCTCAAAGCCCTCTTTACGAAGGGCGCGACATGCTTGAGTGCCAGAATAGTCAAACTCGCAAGCCTGACCAATAACAATTGGACCAGAGCCAATGACTAGGATTTTCTTTATATCAGTACGCTTTGGCATTAGAAGCGCCTCCCCTCACGAACGTCGATGGCAAGATAGTCAGACTGTCCCTCCATCAAACGAGCAAACGCCTTGAACAAGTAGGATGAATCGTGAGGTCCTGGGCTTGCCTCAGGGTGATACTGAACGGAAAACGCTGGAATATCCAGGAATTGGATGCCCTCTGGAGTGCCGTCGTTAAGGTTGACGTGTGTGAGCCTGACACGGCCAAACTCCTTTGTCTGTACAACAGGGGCAATACGCCTTGCAGACCACTCGCAGAGGTTGTCAAAGTGTTCGGAGATTCCACCAGACTCCTCTGCAATAAGCTTGCCCAAGCTTGGGAAAACCAGACCGTAATTGTGGTTTTGAGCAGTAATCTCAACCTTTCCGGTCAGAAGATTCATGACTGGTTCGTTGCCGCCATGGTGGCCAAATTTGAGTTTCTCGATATCTGCACCGGCAACAATGGAGAGCATCTGGTTGCCCAGGCAGATACCAAAGACGGGAACCTTGCCCAGAACGCCGCGAGCGGCCTCCTGCGTAGCGTCAACCTGCTCTGGGTCACCAGGGCCGTTGGAGAAGAAGATGCCGTCTGGGTTGTAGGCTAAGGCGTCCTCTGCAGGTGTGTTCCACGGTACAACCGTGACCTCGCAGCCGTTTGCCGCAAGACCCTGGAGAATGCCGTTCTTCTCGCCACAGTCGTACGCGACAACGTTGAAGCGCTTCTTGGACGTAGCGGGAACCACGTGAGGTGCGTCGACGGAGACGTCGGGGACAAAGTTGTGCTCGGAGATGCTGGGCGACGCCTGGACGCGCGCGAGCAGGTGGGCGGGATCCAGGTCCTCGGTGGAGATAGCTGCCTTCTGTGCGCCATAGTCGCGCAGGTGCATGGTCAGCGCGCGGGTATCGATGCCCTCGATGGCAACGACGCCAGTTTTCCTGCAGAAACTCTGGCAGGCTCTGCTTGGATGTCCAGTTGCTTGGCTCGTAGCACATGTCGTGGACGACAAAACCACGCAGGTGCAAAACGTCTCGCTGCATGACCGCAAAATCGATGCCGTAGTTGCCTACCTGCGGATAGGTCAGCGTGACAATCTGGCCGGCGTAACTTGGATCGGAGATAATCTCCTGGTAACCCGTCATGGACGTGTTGAAAACAATCTCGCCGAAGGTCTCTCCGCTAGCACCACAGCACCTCCCCTCGAAGGTTGTTCCGTCTTCAAGAACAAGCAGCGCGCGAGGCTGCGAGGTGGCACTTGCCAGTGGATTCATATACTCTCCGATCTGCGTACGAGCATGCCGAGCCATAAAAAAAGAGCACTCCTTATGGAGGCTCAACAGCGAACATGCGCACTCAACGCTATGGGGCCTTGCCGGTGTCTCGCACCGTCCTTAAAGGTTGGTAGTATTGTAGCGCATAACCAATAAAGGAGATGGCATGTTTCCAGATTTTCTAGAGAATCCCTCAGATGTGGCCGCGCCACTGCTTCTGGGGTGCACTCTGACAAGGACACTTACGCTCAATGGCGAGAAACACAAACTAGTTGCAAGAATTGTGGAGACCGAGGCGTACGACCAAGACGATCCTGCAAGTCACGCGTTTGGCGGGCCTAGCGATCGCAATGCAGCCATGTTTGGACCTGCAGGTCATCTGTACGTGTACGTTTCGTATGGCATGCATCACTGCTGCAATGTGGTGTGCGGACCTGAGGGTTTTGGCAGCGGATGTTTAGTGCGCGCCGTTGAGCCTCTTGAGGGCGTAGAGGTGATGCGCAAACTCCGTGAGGCTGGACGTGCGGGTAAATCGCAGGCGGGCCACGAGGCTGCGAGCACCGGTTGTGACTGCGAAGCGCAGACGGGGCACGAGGCGGTACAGACGAAGCACGTGCGCAAGCACCCGCTCAAGCTGCGCGATCTTACTAACGGCCCAGGTAAAGTGTGTGCTGCACTTAGCATCGACAAGGCTCTGTATGGGCATGACCTAACAGTTGAACCACTTGTGCTGGACTATGCTCCCCTGCTGCCAGGAGAAACGATTGGACGCTCGCCTCGTGTTGGTATCAGTAAAAACGCTGATGCTCTAAAGCGCTTTTTCATCGAAGGAAACGAGTTTGTTTCACGAGCGTAAAGCATAGGCGTCTCAAGAGCGTAGAGCGCGAACAAAAAGGACCTTGGGAGACCAAGGTCCTTTCAAATCATACGTTAAAGCCAACGATGTAATTAGCTCAAATACATGCTACAACAACGGGTTTCTCGCCAAATGCGATGCAAACTAGCAGACACCCTGCGCCATCATTGCGTTTGCTACCTTGAGGAAGCCGGCGATGTTTGCGCCAAAAACCAGGTTTCCGGGGTGGCCATACGTTGCTGCGGCCTCTGAAGCAGCAGTGTAGATGCTCTCCATAATTCCCTGCAACTTGGAGTCTACCTCCTCAAACGTCCAGGAAAGGTGCTCGGCGTTCTGGGACATCTCAAGACCGGAAACAGCTACGCCACCTGCGTTTGCAGCCTTGCCAGGTGCGAAGAAGACGCCGTTTTCGATGAGGTAATTGGTTGCCTCGAGGGTGGTTGGCATGTTAGCGCCCTCAACGACGTACTTGGTGCCGTTAGCAACAAGTTTCTGCACGTCAGCAAGCTCGAGCTCGTTCTGAGTTGCGCATGGCATGGCGATGTCGCACTTCTGGCTCCAAGGACGCTCGCCTGGGAAGAAAGTAGCGGAAGGACGTGCGTCGGCGTACTCCTTGATGCGGGCGCGGCGAACCTCCTTGACGTCTTTCAGCAGCTCAACGTCAATACCCTCAGGGTCATAAACATAACCTGAGGAGTCAGATACGGTCACCACGGTTGCTCCCAGTTGCTGTGCCTTCTGGGCAGCGTAGGTAGCAACGTTTCCGGAGCCGGAGATGCAGACCGTTTTACCTGCGAGCGAATCGTTCTTCTCGGCAAGCATGTGGGTGAGGAAGTAAACCGCGCCGTAGCCGGTTGCCTCGGTGCGAGCAAGGGAGCCGCCGAAGGAGAGGCCTTTGCCGGTCAGGACGCCGGTCCACTCGTCACGGAGGCGCTTGTACTGGCCAAACATGTAACCGATCTCACGTGCGCCGGTGCCGATGTCGCCAGCCGGAACGTCGGTGTTTGGACCGATGTGACGAGCAAGCTCAGTCATAAAGGACTGGCAAAACGCCATAATCTCGCGGTCAGACTTGCCCTTTGGATCGAAGTCAGAGCCGCCCTTGCCGCCGCCCATTGGAAGCGTGGTCAGGGAGTTCTTGAAGATCTGCTCGAAGCCGAGGAACTTCAGGATAGAAAGATTAACGGTTGGATGGAGACGGAGGCCGCCCTTGTAAGGTCCAATTGCGGAGTTAAACTCAATGCGGTATCCGCGATTGACCTGGACGTTGCCGGCGTCATCAATCCATGGGACACGGAACATAACAGTGCGCTCAGGCTCGACAAGACGCTCAAGCAAAGCGGCTTTCTCGAACTCTGGATGTGCGTCAAGCGCAGGCTGGATGGTAGTTAGGACTTCTTTTGCAGCCTGGATAAACTCAGGCTGATCTGCGTAACGCTCTTCAAGCTGTGCAATTACCTTAGATGAATAGCTCATAAAACCCCTTTCGAAGTGGCTACGAATAGCATAGTCATCCATTGTTTCGATTACATAACAAAATTGAAAAAACTAATAGACGAAAAATTAGTTCAAAAAGATTGCAATTTCTTCTTGCTCTCGGGCGATTTGTCACCTATACTTTTCTCTCGGCTCGGGGTGTAGCGCAGCTTGGTAGCGCAACTGCTTTGGGAGCAGTGGGTCGCTGGTTCGAATCCAGTCACCCCGACCATTTTTTTCTTTTTGCTTTACCCTTGCGGCGGTAGTTCAATTGGTAGAGCATCAGCCTTCCCAAGCTGACTGTTGCGGGTTCGAGTCCCGTCCGCCGCTCCATAAAATTTCCTATTTTAAATTATCCCCTGTTCTAGGCATTATTCTGAATATTTACCCCACCTCTTGTTTCTTCATGGGTGCTAATGTTTTTTTAGACGAGTTAACGATTTTTTCAATGGTTATCTCTGTTTTCACAGACATCTTATTAGCAATTTTTTTCTTTACTTGTCATGATCAACTTTTGATTTATTAATTTGAATATTCTTGCAATAAAATTCATTTCTATGAATACGTAATTTTTGAGCTCAAAATTATGTGCCGAAAAAGGTAAAAAACACGTTTAGTTGGAAATGAAAATTGAAAAATAGACGTTTTATCTCCAACTAAGACGATTTTTTACCGCCTCAAAAACTTTTATCTGGGCAAACGTTGTATGCAGAAAAATGAAATCTCCAACTAAACGGATTTTTTACCACTTGAGGATATGTTTTGCCTCAAACAGCGTTGATTACACAGACTGCGCAGACCAACGCCCAACTAAGCATCTACCCCACTCTGCTTTACCAGCAAAAAAGAAGGCTGTGCGAAGCACAGCCTTCTTTGCACTTTGTGATCTATACGTCAAAACTAACGACGAACCTTTACAGAGTACGCAAGACCAGAAGCAATAATACCTGCAGCTGCAAGTGCGCTTGCAATGGACATTGCATCGCCGGTATCTGGCAGGTTAGACCTCTTCTTCTTAGGAGTCTTAGGCTTTGGCTCTGGATTAGGATCCGGCGTTGGGGTTGGTGTAGGAGTGATTGGCTTATCTGCCGTAGTAACTTCTACAGGAACAATGGTCTGGTCTGCAGCATTGAATGTTGCAAGAGCTACCGTAAATGGAATCTGATTTGCATTGAGTTCATATCCCTCTGGAGATGCAGTCTCAACCAGGTAATAATCGCCTGGCGTCAGATAGAACTTATCTCCATCCTGATAGATACCCTTAGTCAGCAAATCTGCAGTTGCTGCAGTGTTCTGAACCAGTGCGGTTAGCTCTGTCTTTGTAAGAACATCTCCGGATGTAAAGGTACCGTCTGCGCCAGTAGTAAGCCCCTCTTTAACCAGTGTGCCATCAGCCTTGTATAGGCTATAGGTTGCACCAGCAACAGGCTTGGAAGCATCGTCAGAGTCAGTCTTCACAAGCTTTAAAGGAGATGGAACTGCACGATACGTGAGGTAATACTGCCTGGTGCGGTTTACAGAACCGTCCGCATTGAAGCCAGGAGCCAAAACGGAATTATCGCGAGGACCAGAGTTATACGTACCAATTGCAAGAGATGTTCCCTCTGGAACGTCGATATCGTTTGCAATATAAACGTAAGAATCACCAGGTCCCGCAGCCTTGATCTCGTCGACTGACTTACGAACAGTGGTTAGCAACAGGTTGGTTGAAGGATCGGTCTCAAATTTATTACCGCCAGCAACAGAGTCATCTGCAGTAACGCCAGCATACTCAGGCATATACACGACATGACCCTTTGTGTTGTAACGAGCAGACACCTGACGATCCTCAAACGCTGCAGAAGTTGTATACGTAGCAGCAAGATCATCAAGACCAAGAACGCTTACTGCGCCGTTACCATAAATAGGAAGACCAGCATTTCTTTGTGCAATAGGGTCACTAAGGCCAAGGCCGTTAAGCTGCCTGTACGCAAGGTCATCGACATAGTGATACACAGCTGTTGCGGTATCAATAACTCGCGCAGGATAACGCTTGGTGTATGCGTGAGTGCCTCCCCAAGATTTCTTAATGCCACCCTGAATTCCCAGCTGATAAGACCTATCAGAGATGTTCAATGGCGCGGAGAACTCAATGTACTGACGAGCTGTGACTGGTGCAGTAAATACAGCAGCAGGCTCTTCATAAGAAGTGCCACCCATAATAGACTGACCATTGACCTTGACGGTAAACATCAAATTATTCTTTGGACCACCACCCGAAAGAGCACCTGTTGCATCCATTGGCTTGTACGTATCAACAGCAGCATGCGCCGAAACAGCCACCTTACGCAGGCCATAACCATTTGGATCATTGTGTGGGAAGTTGAGCAGGTTATCCGTATCGCCGAGAAGAACGTAGTAAGCGCGAATTTCTCCGCCTTCAGCAATCATCTGCGCAACGGAATATTTAGTTGGATCCATGTCCAGCTTGAGCGCAGTACCATCGGGCTTTACCCAGTAATAACGAACGATGACACCTGTACGATCTTCTCGCGGCTTAGCCGCCTGAGCGGTAATCTCGGCCTGGATTTCAGCATCAGAAATAAAATCTGGGAACGGGTTTGCAACGGTCTGAGTTCCGTCAAGCGGAGCGCCGTCCACATCATCGGAATAAACTGCTGGGTCAGCAGCAAATGCCGTGTGTGGAAGAGCAAACGCCAAAATTGCACCCACAAATAGCATAAGAATTGCTAAAACCGTAAAGCGAGAAAATCGAGTGCTTCTAACGCTTCTAACAGAAGTGCTGTTCATACATCCTTCTTCCCTCGTGAAGGGTGAATATTTATATATACCATAGCTCATTTCTTGTCATTTATGCAGATGAGACCAAAACAGATGATATTTGCTAATAAAATTGGTAAAGAAACACATCAAGCGGTCTAGACTACTTGACTAGACCGCTTGTTTAGAATGCTTGTTTAACAGCCACTGGTTAAAACAACTGACTCGCTGGTTTGTACTGCGTGTCTTTACTTATCAGGAGTAAGGTGCCAAATCTCATTGTTATATTCGGCAATAGTTCTATCAGATGAGAACGTTCCTGCCATAGCAATATTTACAAGAGACTTCTGGAGCCACGCTCTCCTATCCTCATAATCATCGAACACGTGCTCTTTTGTTGAAATGTATGCTTCCAAATCAAGCAGCGTCATAAACCAGTCTTTTGAGCACAAGTTTTTGTGGAGACGCTCCAGGCGCTCCTCATTTCCAAGAGAAATAAACTCTGGGCTAATTAAGAAATCAACGAGTGGTTTAATCTGGGGTTTCTTATAAAACTCTTTTGCTTTGTAACCTTTGTGCTCATAAAGGCTTACAACCTCATCACTTGAAGCACCAAACGCGTAGATATTCTCCTTGCCTACCAAGTCGGCAATTTCTACATTTGCACCATCAACTGTGCAAACGGTAACAGCGCCGTTAAGCATGAACTTCATGTTGGAAGTTCCAGAAGCCTCCTTGGGAAGCCAGTGAAATCTGCTCAGAGATATCTGCTGCTGGAATAACGTGCTCAGCGGCAGTAACGTTGTAATTCTCGATCATTATCACCTGAAGATATGGTGAAACATCTGCATCGTTTGCAATCAAAGACGAGAGAACAAGAATTGCATGAATGATATCTTGAGCAGCCACGTATGCTGGTGCAGCCTTACCACCAAAAATGACAGTAATAGGATGCTTTGGAAGGTGTCCAGACTTAATATCAAAATATTTCCAAATCAAATAAAGCAATAGCATTTGCTGACGCTTATATTCGTGGAAACGCTTCACCTGGACATCAATAATGGAGTCGGCATTAACTTTTGTATCTTGATTGTCCAGCAAAAACTTGCTCATTCTATCTTTGGCTATATGCTTTATCTCTTGCAGCCTATTAAGAACTTCATCGTTATTCTGATACTCTAAAAGTCCCTCGAGATTACCAGTTGTTCTCCAGCTATCTCCTATCAACGCATCAAGATACTCGGCAAGCTCGGGATTACAACCCATGAGCCAGCGACGGAAAGTGATTCCATTAGTTTTGTTAGAGAATTTCTCTGGGTACAAATCAAAGAATGACTTGAGCTCTGTCTCTTCCAAAATCTTAGTATGAAGCGCTGCAACGCCATTGATGCTAAAGCCGTAATGAATGGCAAGGTTAGCCATGTGAACTTTCTTATCAATGATGACTTGTACACTTGGATCAGCGACGGTACTGCGGATACGCTCGTCAAGTTTTTTGATAATTGAAGCAATCTTTGGAGATACTTCCTCGATAAATTTAAGAGGCCACTTTTCAAGAGCTTCTGCCAAAATTGTATGATTTGTATATGCGACAAGTGAAGAAACAATGGCTACAGACTCTTCAAACGAGATATCGTATTTCTCAGTCAAGATACGAATAAGCTCTGGAATTACCATTGTGGGGTGCGTATCGTTAATCTGAATCACAACATAGTCAGCGAGGTCATGAACATTACTGCCGCGCTCAACCGCCTCTTTAACAATCAGCTGTGCAGCATTTGAAACCATAAAATATTGCTGATACACACGAAGAAGCTGACCGTCTTCGTCCGAATCGTCGGGATACAAAAAGAGTGTTAGATTCTTTTTTAAAGCAGTCTTATCAAAATCAATAGCGTCATCAGAAACTAATGATTCGTCGATACTTTGCAGGTCAAACAAACGAAGTCTGTTTTTCTTTGTTCGGCCATATCCCAAAACATCAATTGAATAGAGCTCAGACGTCACCGAGAAATCTCTAAATTCCACGGTAAATGATGTCTTCTCGTCTTCAAGCCACCTATCATCAGCAAGCCAAGCATCTGGAACGGCAGTTTGCTGTCTATCTAAAAACTGCTGATGAAAGAGGCCAAAATGATACTTAAGGCCTACACCATCGCCTGGCAGACCAAGTGTTGACATGGAGTCGATAAAGCATGCTGCCAATCGACCAAGACCACCGTTACCAAGTGAAGGCTCAACTTCAATCTCTTCGATGTCTTCGAGCGAATGGCCTGCTTTAGAAAGCTGCGATTTTACTTCGTTATAAATTCCCAGATTGATGAGGTTATTTGAAAGCAGCTTGCCAATCAGAAACTCTGCGGAGATGTAATAGAGCCTCTTCTTACCATTATTTAACGGAAGAGCTTCCGACTTACTCTTAACCACTTGAAGCAGTAATTCAAAAACCTGCCTGTCAGTAATTTCAGACAGGGGTTGGTTAAATTGTTGAAGAGATAAAGTGTCTAAGTTCATTACTTCTCCTCTTTGTACACTCTGAAGTACATCTCAGTAATAGTTCTTAAAAAATCTTCTATGTGACGCGTAATGGCTCCTTGCTTCATACGCCAACACCAGTTACCTCCAACAGTGGCTGGAACATTCATGCGTGCAGAATCATCTAAGCCAAGAAGATCTTGCATGGTGTGAATACAAGTGTCACTCACAGAAGCTGCAATTCCACGTGAAAGCGCCTCACCAATTGGCTCATCTTTTGAGCGATGCAGGTAAATATCTGCCTGTTCACGCTCTCTATCAGTAGCCTGAGTCTCATACCAACCACGAGCAGTTGGATTATCATGCGTTCCCACATAAGCAATGGTATTTGCAGTGTAATTGTGAGGAAGATCTCTTGAATCATGCTTTCCATCAAATCCGTACTGCAAGATTTTCATTCCTGGGAAACCAGTTTTATCTCGCATGGCGATAAGCTCTGGTGTAATTAAGCCAAGGTCTTCCGCAATGATTGGAAGCTTACCCAGCTGCTTTTCCAGTTCCTTAAACAGCTCCAAATCTGGCCCTTTAGTCCATTTGCCTTCTGTAGCATTTGCAGCTCCGTAAGGAATCTCCCAATAGGCTTCAAAACCTCTAAAATGATCAATTCTAAGCACATCAAACATCTCAAGATTTGTCTGTACACGCCAAACCCACCATGAATAGTGCGATTTCTTCATATACTCCCAGTTATAAATGGGATTTCCCCAATATTGACCGGTGGAAGAAAATTGATCAGCAGGAGTGCCCGCAACCGTAATAGGCCGTCCTGTTTCATCCGTTTTAAACAGTTCTGGCTGTGCCCACATCTCAACAGAATCGCGCGAGACATAAATGGGAAGATCACCAATTATAAGTACTCCCCTTTTATTGGCATAAGTCTTAACCTTTGCCCATTGAGTAAAGAAGAAATACTGAGTCATCTTGTGATACAAAACTGACTTTTGCAGTTTCTTAATTTCTTTTGCAGTAGTCTCGTTTCTGTGCTGATAAAGTTTTGGCCACTCCCAGTAGGCTTTATGTCCAAACTCTTCCTTTAGAGACATGAACTCCGCATATGGATCAAGCCACTCTGCGTGATCGTGACAGAACTTCTCAAAATCAGCAGGAACATCTTGCATAAACCTATCAAAGGCACGGTTAAGTAAACGACGATGAGTTTACAAAAAGCGCACCATAATCAACACAAGTATTGCTAGTCCCAAAAGAAATATCTTCAAAGTCATCTGACTTTAAATAGCCAAGTTTCTCAAGATCTTTTAAATCTATATAGTAAGGACTTCCCGCTGCAGCAGAAAAAGACTGATAAGGAGAGTCACCATAACTTGTGGTAGTAAGAGGCAAAACCTGCCAATACCTTTGTTTTGTCCTGACGAGAAAATCAATAAAATCGTAGGCTTCTTTGCCAAACGTGCCAATCCCATATGAATTTGGAAGAGAAGAAACGGCCATAAGTACTCCGCTTGCTCGTCCCATAGTTGCCTCTTTCACAAAAAGAGTACTGGCTTATCTTTTCAAGATAAGCCAGTACAAAGCTTTAATACTTAACTAGATTATCCTGTGTATTCTTATCAAAGAGATGAACAGCATTGTCTTCAAATTTAAACCACACTTCATCTCCAATTTTGAGGTTTCGTTTAGCAAACTCAGTTGCTGGAACGATAAGAACAAAGTTGCCGTCATCAGTATGAACATGAAGATGCACAGTGGAGCCCATAAGCTCGCTTACCTCAAGATTGCCCTTAAAAGCGCCAATTCCATTTGGCTCAGTCAAATAAATTTGCTCGGGTCTAATGCCGACAATGACATCTGTTGCTGGTGCAGCAACCCAAGACTGCGCTAACAGATTAGCCATCTCAGGAGAAATTTCAAATGACATGTTATCTGTCTCCACATGGAACTCATTGTCCACGCGAATAAGATGTGCGTTAAAGAAATTCATTTGAGGCATGCCAATGAAACCAGCAACAAAGAGATTATCCGGTCTATTAAACACTTCTTGTGGTGTTCCAATTTGCTGAACAAAGCCATCCTTCATAATGACAATGCGATCGCCCAAGGTCATTGCCTCTGTTTGGTCATGTGTAACATAGACAAAGGTTCCATCAACCTTCTGACGAAGCTTAATAATCTCTGTACGCATCTGGTTTCTTAGCTTTGCGTCAAGGTTTGAAAGTGGCTCATCCATCAAGAAGACTTTTGGATCACGAACAATTGCACGACCAATTGCAACACGCTGACGCTGACCACCGGAAAGTGCCTTTGGCTTACGATCAAGATATGCCGTGATGCCTAATGTTTCTGCAGCTGCACGGACTTTTTGATCAATTACTTGTGGGTCAACCTTCTTAAGCTTAAGGGTGAACGCCATGTTGTCATAAACGGTCATATTTGGATACAGCGCATAGCTTTGGAAGACCATTGCGATGTCTCGATCTTTTGGTGCAACATCATTGACAAGCTTTCCATCAATATAAAGCTCGCCAGCAGAAATATCTTCTAGGCCTGCAATCATGCGAAGCGTAGTAGATTTGCCGCAGCCCGAAGGACCAACAAGCACCACAAACTCGTGCTCCTTGATAGTGAGATTGAAGTCTTGAACAGCGACAACACCCTCTTCAGTCACCTCAAGGTTGCTCTTTTTCTGCTCAGTTTTCTTACCAAAGAGAGACTTGCTCTTCTTCTCATTTGGGTAAATCTTTTTTATATTCTTTAAAACGATTTCTGCCATGATAAAAACCTTTCAGAAATGCCTATAGCTTGCTGCAATACATTGAGATTTAGCCTTTTACCGCGCCAGAAATGACACCATTGATGATGTAGCGCTGGCACAGCAAATACATAATGACAATTGGGACAATAACCATCATGATGCAGGCAAACATTGGACCCATCTCTACGCGTCCATATCCACCTCTAAAGTACTGAATCAGAATTGGGATAGTTTGGTATTTGGTTCTATCCAGTACGAGGTATGGAAGCAAATAGTCATTCCAGACCCACATGGTTTCGAGAATACCAACAGAAATATACGTTGGCTTCATAATAGGTAAAACAACATGGAAGAATGTCTGAAGTGGGTTGCAACCATCAATAGTTGCAGCTTCCTCAATCTCAAGAGGAATGGTCTTAACAAATCCAGCAAACATGAATACTGCTAATCCAGCGCCAAAGCCCAAGTAAATGAAGCAAATATTGAAAGGAGTATTAAATCCAAGCGTGTTTGCCATATTGGACAGCGTGAACATAAGCATCTGGAAAGGCACTACCATCGAGAAGACAAACAGGTAGTACAAAATGTTGCTAATGCGATTTTTTACACGAACAATAAACCATGCACACATTGAGCAGCAAACCAAGATCAGTGCTACAGATGTGATGGTAATTACTAGAGAATATCCAAAGGCTGCTAAGAAACCTTGCTTCTCTAAAGCGGCAATGTAGTTAGCAAAGCCTGCAGAGTTCTCTGATGTAACAAAATCAAACGCCGTGGATGTAGTGATAGTTGTTTCTTCTTTGAATGAATTCATCAAGATCATAACCATTGGATAAATCCATGCAAGAGAAAGGATAGTAAAGAATACAGCTAAAATTTTGTTAATGATCTTATCGCGCTTCATTATTGCTGCACCTCCCTCGACCTGGTGGCTCTTAGCTGAATCATGACAATACAAATAACTAAAATGCAGAAAATAACAGCTTTAGCCTGGCCGATACCCATCCACTTTGCTCCCTGTCGAGCGTAGAAGGTGTTGTAGATATTAAGAGCAAGCATTTCGGTTGCGTGCTTAGGCTCACCTGCAGTAAGTGCTAAGTTCTGATCAAATAATTTAAAGCCATTTGTTACCGTCAAGAAAAGACAAATAGTAATGGTAGACATAAGATTTGGAATTTTTACCTTCCAAAGTGTCTGCCAAGCATTTGCTCCATCAACTCTCGCCGCTTCAAGATAATCACTTGGGATAGACTGCAGGCCAGCAATATAAATGATCATCATGTAACCAACTTGCTGCCAAAGAGTAAGAAGAATCATTCCCCAGAATCCAGCAGTGCTATTAAGCGCAAGAAGCTGCTCGCCCACAATAGAAAGCGCGCAGTTAATCAAAATATTCCAGATGTATCCCAGAACAATGCCGCCAATAAGATTAGGCATAAAAAAGACAGTTCTAAATGAATTGGTACCCTTAAGGTCTTTTCTAGTTAAGGCAAGCGCAATTGCAAGCGCTAATACATTAATAAGAACTGTTGAGACTAATGCAAATAATGCGGTATACCAAAAAGCATTAGCAAACTGTGGGTCAGAGAAAGCTGCTACATAGTTATCTAGACCAACTGGTTTAGCATCGCTAATGGTAATAAATTTACAAAACGAAAGATAAAATCCCTGCACAAACGGAATCATAAAGCCAAACAAAAAAGATAGCGCAGTAGGCAGAACAAATAATGGCCACCACCGCTTCAACATCTTAGCCATAGAGATACCCTCCAATAACAAGAGACGAGAAGAGAGATCTCTCTTCTCGTCTCTCACCAATCAAAGTATTACTAGAAGGACTACTATGCGTTAGCCTCTTTCTCAGTCTTCCAACCATCAACGAATGCGGACTTAACAGCATCCCAGCCCTCTGTTCCTGCTGCATAGCCCTTAAGCGCACTGGAGAGGGTGTTCTTCCACTCCTGAGAAGGAATGTAAATGAAGTCCCAAGCCACGGGCTCATTGCCCTTCTTTGCATACTCAGCTGCAATGTTTGCAAGAGCATTCTTAGTTGCCTTTGCGTTCTTGAATGGAATGGTGAAGCCCATTTCCTCAGCAATTGCAGTGGTAGCTGTATCAGAAGTCACGCACCAATAGATAAAGTCAAGTGTTGCCTTCTGAGAAGCGTCGTCTGCCTTGGAGCTTACGCACCAATAGTTCTCGCCGCCGGAGCACATACCCTGCTTCTCTTCACCCTTAACACCAATATAAATTGGAATCATACCAAGAGCATCGTCACCAAGCTTCTTGATGTCATTGTATGCCCAGGTACCGTTCTGGTAGAAGACTGCGTCGCCGTTAACAAACTCTGCCACAGCGTCATCACCAGTCTTGCCAGAAAGCTCTGTTGGGCTGCATGTGGCATTGTTGATATAGAGATCAAAAATCTGCTTGTAGTTAGGGAGATACGTTCCCTTAATTTCTTTAGCCTCAGGATTACCAGTATCCTTGAACTCATAGTACAGAGGAAGATTTGCAAGGTGTGTGGTAAAGCGCCAGTCAGAACTGGAATCAAGGCCAGCGCTAGTGAATGCGCCCTTTACGCCAAGCTCTGCTTTGCGAGCCTGAATATCCTCAACGACCTTCTTCAGTGAAGCAAAGTCCTTGATGTCATCTCCCTTATAGCCAGCCTTCTCAAGCAGCTTCTTGTTGTAGATAATGCCGTAGTCTTCCTCTACGTAGTCAACACCGTAGACAACGCCATCCTCCTGAAGCTTAAGAGCATCATTAGTGAGCTCATCCAGAATCTTGGCGCCCTTAAGGTCAATGCAGTAATCTTTTACGCCAATAAGACCAGAAGGTCCATTTGTCTGGAACAGTGTTGGAGCTACAGAGGCGTCCTTGTTAATCTCAGACTGGAATGTCTGTGCATAGGTATCAGAAGCAGCAGTTACTACCTTTACAGGAACCTTTGTTTCCTCAGTATACTTAGCTGCAAGATCTTTCCACTGCTGATCAGCCTCAGGCTTGTAGTTCAGGAAATAAACTGAACCGTTTGCAGAATCAGACCCTCCCTGCTTTTTGTCGTTATTTCCTCCACAAGCAACAAGACCCAGTGAGCAAAGAGCTGATGCACTTAAGGTGACAAACTGCCTACGATTGATACCGGACATAAGACTCCTCCTTAGAGAGTGCTCCTAACCCTTTGCTAGGTTGCATCTCTTCTCATGATTTTCATAAGCTATGCTTTGATACACGTTCAAAACAATTTTGCTTATGTCTACAAAATAAAAGTATATTAGTATTAACGAGTTGTTTAAACAACTTACTTCTGAGCGGTATGAAATTATCGGTAAATGGTATGAAAGGAATCATTTTATGTAACTTTCATTTTATAAAGCTACTATCTAATCAAGAGCAACTTGAACATGCAACTCCAACCTTCAACAGCACGTTAAGGAAAAAATATGCCAAGCGCACGGTTTAATACGATTTATCATGATTTAAAAAATAAGATCTTAGACGGGACATATGCGTATGAGTCCTATTTACCAACCGAGATGGAGCTTACTAAGATATATTCCTGCTCCAGAAACACCGTTCGACGTGCGCTCACACTTCTGTCCGATGAAGCTTTTCTTCAGCCTATTCACGGTAGGGGCGTACGCGTTATTTGGCAGAAAAAGCCAAGTGAGGTTATTGGCTCATTAGAAGGGCTTGAGTCCTTTCAAGAATATGCCCACAGAAACAATCTTGTACCTGAAACAAATGTCATTGTCTTTGAGCACGTTCCTTGCACAGACAGTATTTCTCATCAAACTGGTTTTAAAGCAGGAGAAGAACTTATCCACATTGTTCGAATCCGTAAACTCGACGGATCTTCTCGCCAGATAGACAACGATTACCTTTTAGCATCTGCCGTTGGAAATCTAACCATTGCTGATGCATCAACGTCTATTTATGCATACCTAGAAAACACGCTTCATATGAAAATTCTAAAGAGCAAAAGAACCATCAGTGTTGAACTGGCAACTGAAGAAGACCAGCAACATTTAGAGCTTGGAGATTTTAACTGCGTTGCAGTGGTGGAAAGCCATTCATTCAACTCAAAAGGCGTTATGTTTGGCTTCACACAAACTCGTAGTCATCCAGAAACGTTCTGCTATAAGGTTATTTCAAAAAGATAATCTGAGGTTAAATGTGCAGAATAAATTTCTTCTCTAGTTTGTGGAAGACGGTATAGCCAATTACGAGGGCAAGAACTGCAGAAACAAGGCAGCCTAAAATGGTGCTTGTTGCAGGAAACTTCTGGAAAAGAAGGCAGTCTCTAATAAATGTTACAAAGTGGAACATTGGATTAAAGCGCTCAATCTGAAGCATCCAAGGTGACATGATGTTAACGGAATAGAAGAGCGGTGTACCATACATCCAGGCAGTGGTTACAACGCTCCACAGGTGGATAACGTCTCTAAAGAAGACTGCAAGGGCCGAGAGAAGCATTGCAAGACCGATGCAAAAACAAGCCAGAAGAAGCAAAGCAACAGGTGTGAGCAATGAATAAATTGTCAGCGGGATGCGGAAGACAAGCATAACAATGCCAACAGCAATGAGCGAGAAAAGATAGTTTACAACCGCAAAAAGCACCTTCTGAACAGGGAAAACAACACGATTGATGCGAACCTTCTTAAGCAAGCTAGATGCATCAATAATTGAACGCATTCCCATAGTGGTTGCATCGTTCATCAGCTGAAACGCTGTGTTACCAAGAATAAGATACAGAGGATAGTTCACAACATCCTCGGCACGGTTGCCCTAAAAAAGTAGAAAAGACAACTGCCATAACGGTCATCATCAAAAGTGGGTTCAAAACTGACCACACAACGCCCAAAATGGAACGGCGATATTTGAGCTTGAAGTCTTTACTTACCAGCTGACGCAAAATGAACTGGTCACGCTGATGTGTTGGATACCACGCATCTCGAGCAGAAACAGCAACAAGACTTGCACTTGCACTATTAGTATTTGCAGAAACTACGCTTGTGTCCCTGCGCATTATTAGTTTGTGTTGAAGACTCGCTCACGCGCTATCCTTTTCTACCGATTTCTGTATGGTTTATCCTAGCACAGACAGACAAAGCCGTTTAAACTTGAAACGTTGTTGAACTGTTTTCTCCACTATTTTATTTTGATATGTGGTGACAAGACTATTTAGTAACAGCGCGCTCAACAGCAGCGCTTGTAGAAATGGTGCAATATGTCTCAATCCCCTCTTGGACGCACGCTTATCATTGCTAATCCAGCTGCTCATAGCGGTAAAGGCGCAGCTGGTGCAGAGTTTGCCCGTCATTTCCTTACCAGCTATTCTGCTGCAACGGACGGTTACGAGCTCAAGCTCACCACAGCTATGGGAGATGCTCGTGTCATGGCCGCAGAAGCAGCAGATTTTGATACGGTTGTCGCACTTGGCGGAGATGGCGTCATCCACGAGGTGGTCAACGGCCTCATGACCTTATCGCCAGAGGTTCGTCCAGCGCTTGGCATTATCCCTATGGGTTCGGGAAACGACTATGCACGCACCTTGGGCATGAAAATTAACGACCCCGAAGGCGCGTTTGCACAGCTGGTTCGCGGCAAGGTTAAGCAGCTAGAGATTGGTCGCATCAACGACGTCTACTTCATGGAGACCATGTCGTTTGGACTTGATGCAGCTATTGCAGCCGACACCACAAAGCGCCGCGCGAACAACTCCTCTACCGAGGGCGAGGCGCTCTTCTTAACCTCGGGTCTCAAGTTTATGGCTGCAGGTAGCAAGGGTTACCCTTGCACCGTTTCGTTTGATGGCGAGAAGGACATTGATCTTCAAGCGCTTATCATGGCCTTCCAGATTGGCCCTACGTATGGCGGCGGCTTTAAGGTCTGTCCGCATGCGCAGCCTGACGATGGTCTTCTTACCGTCTGCTACAACACTAAAGTGCCTATCATTCCTCATCTGCTGGCTCTGTTTGGCCTGGCTAGAGCTGGTAAACACGTCAACTCCCGCATCATTGAGGAGCGTCACCTTAAACATGCAGTAGTGACCTTCCACGAGCCTGTCCCCGTTCAGGTTGATGGCGAGGAATTCCCCTTTGCAGAACAGTTTGTCATTGAGGTTATTCCCGCTGCACTTTCCGTGATTGTTCCCTAGCGCACAGAGCGACTCCTGCGCCGTAGGTCGCGTTTCGAGGCTCGGGCTTTGCCGGTTGCGCATTGCGAGAAGATCGATCTTCTCGCCAAAAAGGTTAGCGTTAAAGAAACAGGGGCACCTGCCAGCGCAGATGCCCCTGAATTTGTATCGTGTAAGCTAAGACTTTACGACTAGAACTTAGCGAGCTTCACGCTCAAGCAGAGCCTTAACCTCAGCTGCGGTATCAAGTTCCATAACGCGAGCAGTGAGCTCATCTGCCTCAGCCTTTGTCCAAGCAGCAATGGTCTTGCGGGTACGCAGGACAGATGGTGCAGAGACGGAGAACTCGTCCAGGCCAAAGGAAAGAAGGACTGGGATGAGCAGTGGATCTGCAGCTGCCTCGCCGCACATACCAACCATAATCTTCTCCTTGTTACCCTCACCGATGAGGAACTTGAGGGAACGGAGAACGGATGGCTGGTAGACCTCGTAGAGGTAGGCAACGCGATCATTGCCGCGGTCAGCGCACATGGTGTAACCGATGAGGTCGTTGGTACCAATAGAGAAGAAGTCGCACTCACGAGCCAGCTTGTCTGCAATCAGAGATGCAGATGGGGTCTCAATCATGGTGCCGACCTCAATGTCCTTGTTGTAAGCTACGCCCTCAGCGTCCAGCTCACGCTTACACTCCTCAACAAGAGCCTTTGCCTCGCGGACCTCGTCAACAGTGGTAACAAGAGGAAGCATAATCTTGATGTCGCCAAATGCGGATGCGCGGAGAAGAGCGCGGAGCTGAACCTTGTACTGTTCAGCATTGTTGAGGCAATAACGGATAGCGCGGAAGCCCATGAATGGGTTCTCCTCGGCCTTCATGTTGAGGTAAGGAATCTCCTTATCGCCACCAACATCAAGAGTGCGGATGATGACAGGCTTATCCTTCATGCGTAGAGCAACCTTCTGGTAAGCAGCAAACTGCTCTTCCTCACTTGGAAGCTCCTTTGCGTCCATGAACAGGAACTCGGAGCGGAACAGACCAATACCCTCAGCGTCAGCGTCAACTGCGCCGTTAGCGTCATCTGGGTTGCCAATGTTAGCAACAAGCAGAACCTTGATGCCGTCAGCAGTTACGGTCTCCTTGCCACGATAAGCCTCAAGTGCAGCCTTCTCTGCAGCATAAGCCTCAGCCTGAGCCTTGTACTCAGCAAGCTCAGCCTCAGAAGGATTAACAACAACCTTGCCGTTGGTGCCGTCGACAACAATAGCGTTGCCAGTTGCAACCTCAGAAGTGATGTTAGGAACAGAAAGAACTGCAGGAATCTCAAGAGCACGAGCAATGATTGCGGAGTGAGAAGTACGACCACCAGTCTCGGTAACAATACCTGCAACGTGGTCCTTGTCAATGTCTGCGGTCATAGAAGGAGTCAGCTCATGGCAGACAATGACGGAGTTCTCTGGAAGTGTGGAGAGGTCAACAACCTCTTTACCAAGAAGGTCAGCGAGAAGACCGGTCTTTACGTCAGCAACGTCTGCAGCGCGCTCACGGAAAAGCTCATCCTCCATACCAAGGAACATGTTGTAGTACATGTCGTATGCGTCACTTACAGCCTGCTCAACGCAGGTACCACCGTCAATTGCGCCGTTAACAGCCTCTTTGATGCCCTCATCCTCTGCAAACTCAATGTGAGCACCCATAATTGCAGCAGCTTCCTCGCCCACCGTCTTGGTCATGCGCTCAATCTGCGCATTTGTCTGTGCGATGAACTTAGTTACAGCCTCTGCATAACGAGCCTTCTCTGCAGCTGTGTCTTCAACAGTGTGTGGAGTAAAAGTAAGATCTGGATCTACGGCAACCTGAGCAGTACCGATGCCGATTCCATTGGACGCATTGACTCCCTCAAACATACTTGCTCCAATCATTGTCCGCGAAGCGATGTATTTAGTTCTGCAAGCCTATCCACGTTGGACAATAGTCGCAGAAACAAACCTGTCTTTTTACAGAGTAACATTTTTTTGACCTGTTACGTTGTGAGTATCATTAAATAAATTTCAATAAAAAACACTTGGCGAGAAAATCCTTCTTGCCAAGTGTTTGTACGTTAACAATAGTCAAAACGCTCAGTATTTCTTACGCGGCGAAAGTGCACCGTCTGAGGGTTTCTCGCCAAAAGAACTACGTGTTCTAGCTGCGATTACTACTCAGAATCTGCAAGCCAAGAAGACTTACCCTCGCGGCTCTCTTCTTTCTGGCGAGCAAGCTGAATCTCTTCTGCGATAGAAGCAGGCATTTCTCGGCCCATCTTCTTGTAGAGAGCGGTGACGACGCGGTCGATGGTTGCGCGCTTTGCGATTCCTCGGCTTGCTGCAGTTGCCGTACCGCAAGCAGAAGCGTAGATAAGCGCAGTGTCGTAATCGTAGCCAGCGGTAGTCTTTGCCAAAAAGCCTGCAACCATGGAGTCACCAGCGCCAGTTGCGTTAACAAGGCGAATCTTTGCAGTTGGGACAATGTGCTCAGCACCGTACTCGTCCAGGAGCAGCGAACCTGCACCGCCGCAAGAAACAATAACGTTGCGAGCGCCACCGTCCTGGAGCTTCTTTGCAAATGGAATGCACTCTTCTGGAGTCTCTGGGTTGGCGCCAAAGATACGGCCGACCTCGTGGTTGTTAGGCTTGATCAGGAATGGTTGAGCCTTAATAGCCTCCATAAGCAGCTGACCAGGAGCGTCAACAACAAACTGAATACCGCGACCAGCAAGCTGAGCCATAAGACGAGTGTAGATATCCTCTGGAAGTGAACTTGGAATAGAACCGGTAAGAACCAGGGTGTCACCTGCGCCAACAACATCCATGCGCTCCAGCAGCTCATCAACCTTTTTCTCTGGAATGCGTGGGCCATTGCCGTTGACCATGGTCATAACAATGCCGTTAAGCTTGACGTTAATGCGGGTAAAACCAGAATCCAGCTTGACGAAGTTACTTGGAATGCCCTGACGCTGAAGATCACTCAGTAGGTATTCACCAGTAAAGCCACCGACAATGCCCATGGCAACGGTGACCTTATCAAGCTCATTTAAGAGCGTGGAGACGTTAATACCATTACCACCGCAGTGCAGCTCTTCTGATGACGAGCGGTTGGTAAAGCCCATGTCCAATGTGTTTGGATGCATGACATAGTCAAGCGCGGGATTAAGCGTCATTGTGTAAATCACAGCGAGTCCTCCGAACTACAATAAAATCATGGAGACTTCAGTATGACGCAATCCCTCGCAACAAACAATTAGAAACTAGCGACTTACAAAAAATAAAACCCCGACGCATGCCGGGGTTTGAAATTCAAATGGTGGATCGTCAGGGGTTCGAACCCTGGACCTTGGGATTAAGAGTCCCCTGCTCTACCAGCTGAGCTAACGATCCAAGTAACGTTTCGAATGGGGTGGGAAAAGGGGCTCGAACCCTCGACCTACGGAGCCACAGTCCGTCGCTCTGCCAACTGAGCTACTCCCACCATTTGGCCACCTCATGAAACGCAGCTAAATCATTATTACAGAATCAGAAAAAGATGCAAGCGAGAAACGCAGATTTTTCAAACTCTTTTTTGATTTTCTTTGAAAGTTGCTGGTGCAACGGGTTTCTCGCCAAACAAAATGCGGAGAAGAACGAGCTTCTCCGCAGGTGATCTCATGCACTATACGAGCAGGTATATGGCGGTATGGAAGTGGTGCGGTGTCAAGAAACCGCAATCAACCCGCTTAAGGCCGCAGACTGTGTCTAGAAACCGTGAGCTGTAAGTGCTGCATCCAGGCGATCCAGCGCTTCTTCAATCTCGACACGAGGGGCTGCCAAATTCCAACGCTTGAAGCCCTGGGCAGCCTCGCCAAAGAAGACTCCGTCGGTGAAGAAGAGCTGAGCCTCAAACTGCAACAGGTGGTCGAGCTCTTCTGGGGTAAGGCGAAGGTCTCTGAAGTCAAGCCACTGGAGGTAGGTTCCCGTGATTGGTGCAAGCTTCACCCGAGGGTGCTTGGTGGCAAAGAAGTCCAGGACCAACTTCTGGTTATCGTCAACAGCCTTGATGCATGCGTCCAGCCATGCCCCACCCTTGCTATAAGCCAGCTCACAGGCCTTGAAGCTGACTGGATTGCATGAGGTGGTCTCTCGGGCCTGCAGGCGCTTCTCGAGGCGGCTGCGCAGTTCTGGGTTGCTCACGATGATGTTGCTGAACTGCGTGCCAGCCAGGTTGAAACTCTTTGAAGCGCTTGTGCAGGTAATGGTACGCGCTGCGACTTCATCAGAGATTGTTTCAAAGACGGTATGTGTGGAGCCTGGCATGATGAGGTCGTGGTGGATCTCGTCAGCGACCACGATGAGGTTGTGCTGAACCGCAATCTCTGCGATGCGCGTGAGCTCTTCTTTAGTCCACACGCGACCACTTGGATTGTGAGGTGAGCACAGGATGACCATGGTGTTCTTTGGCTCGGCGGCAAGTTTCTCAAGCAGGTTAAAGTCAATGTCGTAGTGAGGACCCTCTGACAGGACAAGCGGGCACTCTACCAGTGCACGGTTATTCTCCTCAACTGCCATGTAGAACGGATGGTAGACAGGAGTAAACAGGATGACACCCTCGTCTGGCTGGGTGAACTCGGCAACAGATGCAAAGAGCGCAGGCACCACGCCTGAAGAGTTGAGCAGCCACTCTGGTTTTACATCCCAGTTGTGGCGGGTCTTCATCCACTTGCACACAGCCTGCTTCATCTGATTGGTTGGCACGGAATAGCCAAGGATTGCGTCATTGATGTATTCCTTGAGGCCTTCGACAATCTCTGGGGCTGTGTGATACTCCATATCAGCAACAGAAAAAGGTGGAATACCAGGAGCTACATCAGGATTAACGTCATACATGACGTTCCATTTTCTAGAACCAGTGCCAGCGCGATCAACGCGTGATTCAAAATCGTAAGACATAGTGTCTCCATTCACGTAAGCCTGTAATCAGTGTAGCTGCTTTTAGTGTAGCTACTTTTCTTTTCCTTTGTCATTCTTCTGATAAGAAAATCTTTGATGGCACGACGTATTTGCAATCCTTATTGCTATAATGAACGACGCTATATGTCTCCTTAGCTCAGCTGGATAGAGCGTCGGTCTTCTAAACCGCAGGTCGCGCGTTCGAATCGCGCAGGAGGCACCAAAAACCCAAGGTAGATGGCTTGCCGTCTACCTTTTTTGTTAAAATTTTTTACAAGCGCACCCTTTTTGCACCCAAACTGTATGGCTACTGCGTAAGAAATTGCGATTCCGTGTCCGATTAACTGACAATGGGCGGTTTGTGCATAAACAATGGCTGATATGCAGGAAAACTAATCAAGAAATTGATGTATCAAATTAGAGGTGCTGTTTTGGGTAAAAAATCCGTTTAGTTGGAGTTTATTTTTGGACTTCGAAATTTTGTCACTTACGTTTACCCAGCTCAGAAATTTTGTACTAATTTCCACAATTTTGTCCACGTAAAATTGCTGGTAGATGGCTTGCATAGAAACTAAGCATTTTTGGATACTCCAACTAAACGCATTTTTTACCACTTTGCCGCCGAATGGCACTCTATCGCTGAAAAATTTCACTCGGACGCACAAAAATACCCGTTCGATTCCACGAAATAGAATCGAACGGGTACTTGGTCAACGAAAATGATGTGAGCGTGGCTGCACGCCAGATATTACAGCAGGTATTCTGCAATCTGGACAGCGTTTGTTGCGGCACCCTTCCTAATCTGGTCTCCGCAGCAGAAGAATGTCAGTGCATGGGTATCTTTATCAGCGGAAAGATCCTCGCGAATACGACCAACATAGATAAGGTCCTGGTCAGAAGTATCAAGAGGCATTGGATACTGAAGCTCTGCTGGGTTGTCCACAACCTTGATGCCTGGAGCATCCTCAAGAATTGCGCGAGCCTCATCTGGGCTCAAAGGACGCTCAAGCTCAACAGTGATGGACTCAGAGTGTGAGCGCATCGTTGGAACTCGAACACAGGTGCAGTTAACGCGCAGCTCAGGAAGGTGCATGATCTTGCGACCCTCGTTTTGCATCTTCATTTCCTCAGAGGTATAGCCAACCTCATCAAAGCCGCCAATCTGTGGAATCAGGTTAACTGCCAGCTGGTATGCAAAATGGAGCGGTCTCGGTTACTTCCCTACCTGCAACAACGTCAGCCATCTGATTCTTCAGGCTGGTGAGACCAGGAAGGCCAGCGCCTGATGCAGCCTGATAGGTAGAAGCAATAATACGCTTTGCACCTGCTGCCTTATGTAGAGGATACAGAGGTACCAAGCCAATAATGGTTGCACAGTTTGGATTAGAGATGATGCCGTTATGGTTCTTGATATCCTCAGCGTTAATCTCTGGGATTACCAGCGGAACGTTTGGGTCCATTCTGAATGCATGGGAGTTGTCAACGCAGACGCATCCGCGCTTGACTGCCTCAGGGAGCAGCTCTTTTGCCTGCTCGTCGCCAGCTGCGCCAAGGACAATATCTACACCCTCAAAAGCCTCTGGTGTTGCTTCGCGGATTACAATCTGCTGGCCAGCAAATTCGATAGTTTTACCAGCGCTTCGAGCGGATGCCAGAAGCACCAGCTCCTTGATAGGAAAATTACGCTCTTCAAGGCACTGCATCATCTGGGCACCAACAACGCCGGTAGCACCAAGAATTGCAACAACCTTACCGTTTGGATCAAAAGCCATAGTTACCTCGAAACCATTTCGTCACGAACAAATCCGTTATAAATGACGCCAATTGTGCGATCAAAGTCGGCATTATCGACGCCCACAATAATACTAATCTCTTCCGAGCTCTGCGTAATCATGCGAATGTTGACGCCCGCATTGCCCAGCGCGCCAAAGATCTTACCAGAGGTGCCGGAACGCCTAGACATATTACGACCAACAACAGAAACAAGAGCTAAGCGGTCTACCATCGTAATGTCATCAGGCTCAATCTCGCGACGAATATCGCTGATGATGGAATAAACCGTATCCTTTACGTCGGAGGCATTTACCACAATACCAAACGAATCAACGCCTGTTGGGATGTGCTCGACAGAGACGCCGTAGCGCTCAACAATATTGAGTGCGCGGCTGATGACGCCAACCTCGTTGGACATGTGAGCCTTCTTGACATGAATAGCTAAGAAGTCTTTCTTGCCTGCAATACCTGTAATCAAGTGCTCGTTTGTATCGCCATCTGCAGTCTCACGGATAACCGTGCCCGTGTCTTCTGGACGGTTGGTGTTCTTAATCTGAATTGGAATGTTTGCCTCGCGAACAGGGAAAATTGCCTCTTCCTGAAGAACGGAAGCGCCCATGTAAGAAAGCTCGCGCATCTCGTCAAAAGTAATGCGGCCAATAGCACGTGGATTCTGAACAATGCGAGGATCCGCAGAAAGGAAGCCAGACACGTCAGTCCAGTTCTCATACAAGTCAGCGTCTAGGCAGCGAGCAACAATAGCGCCGGTAATATCGCCACCACCGCGCTGGAACAGCTTAATTGCACCGTCAACGGTAGCGCCATAGAAGCCAGGCAGCACAAACGAGCCGCTGCGAGCAACAACTTCTTTAAGCCTAGAAGCAGTGCGCTCCATATCAATGGTGCCGTCATGATGGAACAGCATAACGTCCGCAGCATCAACAAAAGGGCAGACCAAGATACTCAGCAAGAATCTGGCAGGTAAACCACTCGCCCCTACTTACTACATACTCTGGCGAGAAGGACTTGATGTTTGAAGCAAACTTCTCAAACTCCTCGGCGACAGGCCACGCAACTCCCAGCTGATCAGCAATCTCCACAAAGCGAGCCTCGATGTCTGCAAGCAAAGACGTGCAGTCAACGTGATACTCAATGTGGGCATTTACCAGCAGCAGAAGATCAGTAATCTTGTTATCAGTCGAATGACGCTTTCCTGCTGCAGACGAAACAATAAAACGTCTATCAGGGTCAGCCTCAACAATAGCTTTAACTTTTTTGAACTGCTCTGCAGAAGCAACACTTGAGCCGCCAAATTTTGCAATTTTGATCATTTCTAATTCCTCTTTTCAAGTGCAGCCATAAAGGTTGTAGAGTCTTGCAAAAGTGCGCTGGTAAGGAGCTCACGGGCCTTCTCGGCACTTAAGTTCTTAACCAGCTGAGCGCCTGGCTCCCAGAACGTACCGCCTGGAATATCGGCCTGCGTCCTAAACACGTAATCGGAAACAAGCAGCTCTGGATTATACGAAAGATCTGCCGAGAAGGTCTGCTGACCCCCAGCAGGAGCCGCAGCACAGTCAATAATATCCTGCACGACGGCGTTTGCCGTTGGGTCGCCACCGGCACCCTGACCGTAAAACTTGAGTTCGCCAATGGTATTTCCCACGGCAGTTGCAACGTTAAAGTTAGTTGGAACGTTGGCCTCTATGGTTGAGAGCGAAACCGCAACTGGCTCAACAGCCACCGCATACGATGAACCGTCAGAAACACCACGACCAAAGAGCTTGATTGTCATATCGTGACTGCCAAACATGGCAAGATCGCGCTTAGTTAAGTTTCTGATACCAGACATAGGAATCTGGTCTGTGCAGATTACGTCGAAGGCAATAGATGCAGAAATCATAGTCTTAGAGCGAACATCAATGCCATCGATATCGCTTGACGGGTCTCGCTCGGCGTAACCCAGCTCCTGAGCCTTGCTCAGAACCTCAGCAAAGTCCGTTCCGTCTTTGAGCATGGAATAGACAATGTAGTTGGTGGTTCCATTCATGATTCCCCAGAACGCAGAAATCTCGTCAATACGACGAACTTTCTGAATTCCTGCTATCCAAGGAATACCACCGCACACGCATGCTTCGATCTTAAGGTTGACGCCCGCTTCAGCGGCAAGTGTCATAAACTCCTCAAAATGAGCAGATACCACGGCTTTATTTGAGGTGACTACATTTTTCTTAGCCGTCAGCGCAGCTTTGATATATTCATAGGCTGGCGTGAGGCCGCCCATGCACTCAACAACTGTATCGAGCGCAGGGTCAGACAAGAGCGCATCAAAATCAGATGTTGCCCGAGGGTCAACGTGCTCTTTACCAGCTCTAACCAAGATGGACGTCAGGTTAACGTCAGAAACGCGCTCATCAAGAATGCGCGCAACTGAAGCACCAACCGTTCCAAATCCAAGTAGGGCAACGTTTTGCATATAACTCCAAATCTAGCAGTCGTTTTGCGAGAAAACCGATTACCTGCAAGGCTAATTGCAGAGCAAGGACAACCGCACGCAAAGGTGACTGCACTGATAACAATCTCATAGACAAAAACTACCAAAAACCTAGACAGAATCTAATCGACAGTTTTTCTCATCCTCATAATGCTATGAACAATTCTATGTTACAAGCGACATTTACTTCTCACTGTTAAAATAATAGAAACGCAACACGCGAGACGCGCAATTTGCACGCGCGCAACACGCGAAACGCACAACACGCGACACGTTCTAAAGATTGGTGGTTTCATGGCCGTCGCATATCACAGCACAAGAAGCTCTGACCATACCGTCTTGGCTAAACAAGCCATTTTGCAGGGAATTGCTCCCGACGGCGGCCTTTATATCCAAGATTCAATTGACGAGAAACCCCTCGATCTTGCAAAGGTTTGTTCTCAGGGCTTTAAAGCTACTGCTTTCGATGTGCTTTCTGCTCTGCTGGACGACTACTCTGCTGAAGAGCTGACTCGCTGTATTGAGGGCGCGTATGGCTCTCAGTGGGACACCCAGGCTATCACGCCTGTTTCTGCTATCGGAGAAGACTGGCTGCTTGAGCTCTTCCATGGTCCAACGTCGGCTTTCAAAGACGTTGCGCTTCAGATGCTCCCCCGCCTGATGAGTGTTGCTCGCGAGGACGCGGACGTAGCTGGCGCTGTCGACGCGGCCGCCACCGCCGGCAAGAGCATCATGATTGTGACCGCAACTTCTGGCGACACTGGTAAAGCTGCGCTTGAGGGGCTTCAAAGGATGTTCCCTGGTATGGGCATCACCGTCTTTTACCCTGAAGGCAAGGTTTCTGATATTCAACGCCTGCAGATGGTGACTCAAAAAGGTTCTAACGTAGCTGTTTGCGCTGTTAAGGGAAACTTTGACGACGCTCAAAACGCCGCTAAAGCAATCTTTGCTAACAAGGAGTTGGCGCATGAGTTGGCCGGTAAGGGCACGGTACTTTCCAGCGCAAACTCCATCAATATTGGTCGTTTGGCCCCACAGGTAACCTACTACTTTGACGCATATGCCCAGCTTGTTGCCAAGGGCGCCATCACCCAGGGTCAAAAAGTTACTTTCTGCGTGCCAACCGGCAATTTTGGCGACGTCCTCGCAGGTTACTTTGCAAAAGAGATGGGACTGCCTGTTGATCGCCTCATTGTGGCTTCTAACAGCAATAAGGTGCTGACCGATTTCTTGGAAACAGGCATCTACGATCGTAGACGTGCATTTGAAAAGACCATCTCTCCATCGATGGACATTCTGGTTTCATCAAACCTTGAACGACTCCTCTATCTTGCATCTGGCAAAGACACCGAGCTTGTCAGCTATCTGATGAACCAGCTGGTAACCAAGGGTATCTACACGGTTCCTGCTCAGGTGATGGACACCATCCGCGAAACCTTTGATGCTGGCTTTTGCCACCGACGACTCAGACGCGTGAGACTATCCGTTCTACCTGGGAGAATTGTCGTGTGCTGATTGACCCTCACACAGCCGTCGCAAAGCACGTGCTTGACAGGGTTTCTCGCCAGGCGGGTAACGTGCGCGTTTGTCTGTCTACTGCCAGCCATATAAGTTCTCGTCCGACGTGCTTGCCGCGCTGGGCCACTCGACCGCTGGCCTGGATGACTTTGCATGTATGCATACGCTCGCCGAAATCACGGGCACTAATCCGCCAATCCAGCTTTCATCGCTGAATGATAACGTTATCATTCATACTGACGTTCGCGAGAAGGAACAGCTTGCTTCGTACGTTTCCGAAGCATGCGGGCGTATTTTTGCTTGTTAGACTCTGAGAAAGCAGGTTCTACATGCTCGACAACACCATCTTGACCGTATCTGTACCTGCTACCTCTGCAAACATTGGCGTCGGCTACGATACGCTGGGTCTTGCGTTTAACCTGCGCGCAAAAATTACGTTTAGGGAATCTCCTACGCTCATCATTGACGGCTGTCCCGAGCAGTTCAGAAACGATGACAACCTTGTCTGGACGTCTTATGTTCGAGCCTGCGAAAAGCTGGGCGAAGAGCCTACTCCCTAAGCACATCACTATCGACTCGCCTATTCCGCTTTCTGGCGGACTTGGCTCAAGTTCTACCTGCGTAATTGCTGGTATTGCAGCCGCGATGACCGAGTCTCATGGTGGCTGGGATCTGAGCGTGCGCTCGACTTTGCCTGTCATTTTGAGGGCCATCCCGATAACGTTGCTCCTGCAATTTACGGTGGCCTGACCTCGTCATTTGTTGAGGGTGGGCATACCGTTTGTACTCGAAGGCTGGTAGCGCGCGGTCTCTCTTTTGTTGCAATTGCACCGCCGTACACTGTCAACACCGAGGATGCCCGCAAGGTGGTTCCGCAGAATGTCTCACTTGAAACGGCCGTTTACCAGATGGGACGCACCGTTGCTGTCACTCACGCACTTGAAACAGGAAACGGCGGACTGTTGGCAGCAGCTTGCAACGATAAGATTCACGAACCGTATCGCAAGGAGCTCATCCCCGATTACGAGGAGCTTAAGCAGGTAGCTAAGCTTGCTCGTGCTTGCGCCTTTGTTATCTCGGGCTCAGGTTCCACCATGGTTGCCATCTGCGACTCCCCTGTTACAGCTCGCGCTGTTGCCGAGAATGCCAAGCAGGTCAGAGGCGATCTCTGGATTCAGATTCTTGAGCCAGCACTTCTGGGTACCGTCCTTACCTTGGACGACGGCCAGCAACACCACAACACTTTCGACGAGATTTAACGTGACAACTGCGCTCGGTCAATGCGTGTACTAACAAGTACGCCTGCGACAACACGGGTTTCTCGCCAGGTGCGCCTGAAAAGTGTAAAGAATCTGTATTTGAGGCACAGATTCTTTGATGAAATCAGGCAAATCCACAGTTTCTTTTACGTATTTAGGCAAAAGTTACAGATTCTTTTAAGAAATCAGGCGCGTGAAGATAGGCTGCGCCGCTCCAAATTTTGCGAGCCTGAAAACTACATCAAGTCTGAGTAAATTAACTCAGACTTGGCGAGAAAAACCGGCAAATAGCTCAGATATGGTGCGCTTTTCAGGCAAACTGTTCAGACATGACAACAAAACCCGGCTCCTACGTTGTGTGGGAGCCGGGTTAACGTTTAAGGTACGTTGACGTCAAAGCACATTTGCCATTAGTCGCCGTTATGCGCCGAGGTAAGCCTTGCGAACGTCATCGTCGTGGAGAAGCTCCTGGCCGGTGCCATGCTTTAGCAACCTTACCAAGCTCAAGAACGTATGCACGGTCAGCAACCTTAAGTGCCATATTAGCGTTCTGCTCAACCAGCAAAATGGTGGTTCCTGCATCGCCAAGCTGGCGAATAATCTGGAAGATTTCCTCAATCAGAATAGGAGCCAGACCCATGGAAGGCTCGTCGAGCATCAAAAGCTTTGGCCTGCTCATCAGAGCACGACCCATAGCAAGCATCTGCTGCTCGCCACCAGACAGCGTTCCTGCCAGCTGATTCTTGCGCTCGCGAAGACGTGGGAAATGCTCGTAGACCATCTTGACGGTCTTAGCGTTCTGGGAATCAGGCTGCGTATAGCCACCCATTTCAAGGTTTTCAGCAACACTCATGCGAGAAAACACACGGCGGCCTTCAGGGCACAGTGCCAGGCCAGCCTCAACAATCTTGTGAGCGCGCTGACCTACAAGGTTTTTCTCGTCAAGTGTAATGGTGCCAGAGTCCGGCTTTACTAGACCAGCAATGGTGTTCAGTGTAGTTGATTTACCTGCGCCGTTTGCGCCAATAAGGGTGACGATCTCACCCTCGTGGATGTCAAAAGAGATACCCTGAACTGCATGAATTGCACCGTAAGAAACGTTAAGATCCTTGACGGACAGCAGGGTTTTTTCTGCGCCTGCTGCCTGGGTGTTTGTAGTTTCAGCGGCCATTAGCGCACCTCCTGCTTTCCAAGATAAGCCTCGATAACGCGAGGATTGTTCTGAACTTCTTCTGGCGTACCTTTTGCGATGATGTTGCCGTGATCAAGGACAGCAAGTCCCTCGCAGATACCCATAACAAACTTCATGTCGTGCTCGATGAGAAGAACAGCAATCTTGAAGTCGTCACGAATCTTAAGGACATTCTCCATAAGCTCGTCGGTCTCTGCTGGGATTCATACCTGCAGCTGGCTCGTCAAGCAGCAAAATCTTAGGCTGCGTTGCCAGAGCGCGAAGAATCTCAAGCTTGCGCTGAGCGCCATAAGGCAGGTTACCTGCAAGGGTATTTGCAAGATTCTCCATGCCAAAAATGCGCAGCAGCTCACGAGCGTTATCAGCGCTCTCTTTTTCCTGCTTCCAGTGAGCTGGAAGGCGGAAGACGTCCTCAAAGAAATGAGACGTCATGTGGCTGCCCTGACCAACCTGAATGTTCTCCATAACCGTCATGTTGTTGAACAGTCGAATGTTCTGGAAGGTGCGGGCAATACCCATATGATTTGCTTCAACAACGCTTTTACCAGCAAGGTCGTAGCCGTCAATCATTACGGTACCACGGGTTGGCTTGTAGACACAAGTAAGCAAGTTAAAAACAGTTGTTTTACCTGCACCGTTAGGGCCGATAATGCCAGAAATCTCGGTAGGACCAAGAGCGATGTTGAAGTCGTTAACAGCCGTCAAGCCACCAAAGTCAATGCCAAGGTGCTCAGCCTGAAGAACTGGAATTGCACCAAGGTCTCGCTCAGGAATGAGGTTAGGAGACTCTTGCCTGATAAGTTTTGTAGTGTTTTTAGTTGCCATCGCTCTTACGCCTCCTTCAAATCAGTTGAGGCTTCTGCCTGCAGGTCTGCCTGCGTATCTGCCTGAACACCCGCCTGCGCCTTGACCTGTACACCCGCCTGCTCGTCCGAGTCATCCTTGTTCCAAGGGAAATCCTTGTTCATGATGCGCTCAATAATGCGGGACAGCGAGAAGTCATACGAGCCAAACAGACCCTCTGGTCTAAAGATCATGACCAAAATCAGCACGATTGCATAAGCAACCATACGGTAGTCAGCAAAGGCACGTAGAGCCTCTGGAAGCACAGTCAGGACAGTTGCGGACACAACGGATCCAAACATAGAACCCATGCCACCCAGAACAACCATAACCAGAATCTCAACAGACTTCATGAAGCCAAACTTAGCAGGCGCCATAACGCCAATGCAGCCCTGCGTAAAGACCGCCTGCAATGCCAGCAAGGAATGCAGAGAAAACAAAGGCAAGGGTCTTGTAATACGTGGTGTTAACGCCTGATGCCTCTGCAGCAATCTCGTTATCGCGGATGGCGAGAATAGCACGTCCATGTCTAGACTTCATAAGAGTATGAATAGCAAAGATAGCAAGCGAAACAACAATTGCGGTGTTCAGGTAACCCGTATATGCAGGAATACCCGTGAGGCCTGATGCGCCACCAGTAAGCTTGAATCCAAGAGCAGAGTCAATGTTTACCAGGACAACGCGGATAATCTCTGCAAAGCCCAGAGTAATGATGGCCAGATAATCACCACGAAGACGAAGTGCTGGAATACCAATAACCACGCCCATCAGAGCGGCGCAAATGCCGCCAAACAAAAGACCAACCACAAAAAGAATAACTGCAGGTGTAGAGCCTGAGGCCATGGACTGAGCATCCAGACCAAAGAGTGGCATCATGCGAATGATAAAGATTGCGCAGGCATAACCACCAATGGACATAAAGCCAGCGTGGCCCAGAGGAAGCTGTCCCAGATAACCAGTAACAATGTTCAGAGAAACGGTCATCAGAACATACACGCCAATTTGCTCAAAAACAACGGTCTGATAGCGAGAAATAAGGCCCTCTCCTACCAGGAAGTTTCCACCAAAGACAAAGAGCGCAACAAGAATTGCATTGATGGCATAGCGAGCAGGCATAGTGAGCTCACGACGCTGACCATCTTTTCCACCAAAACCAGTGACAATTACGGGGTTGTGGTTATTATCGCGTGGATACATTTTAGTCATGTGAGCCTCCTTACACTTTCTCGGTAACTGGTCGGCCAAGCAGGCCAGTTGGTTTCACAACAAGAACAAGAATCAAGAGTAAGAAGACTACTGCATCCTGCCAGACAGACAGACCAAAGGCAGCAACAAAGACCTCGGAGAAGCCAACAATAAGGCCGCCAATAACAGCGCCAGGAATGGAGCCAATGCCGCCAAGAACTGCTGCAACAAATGCCTTGGTGCCCAGCATGACGCCCATGGTAGGAGAAACCTGCTGGTATGCCATGGAGTACAGAATAGCTGCAATGCCTGCCAGAGCGGAACCAACTGCAAAGGTAAAGCTAATAGTGCTATTGACGTTGACGCCCATCAGACGAGCAGCGCCCATATCCTCAGAAACGGCACGCATTGCCTTACCAAGACGAGTCTTCTGAACCAAAAGGGTCAGAACAACGGTTGCCACAATAGTAACGGCAACAGTCAAAAGTGCAGTGCCGGAGAGCGTCGAACCAAATACCTGAACAGTTCCCAGGTCAATGATGCTTGGAACAACCTTAGCGTCAGCGCCAAGAAGTAGTTGAACACCATTTTCAAGCAGGTAAGAAACACCAATTGCGGTAATCAGAATAGAAAGCCTTGGAGCTTCTCTGAGTGGTGCATAGGCAACCTTATCAATAAGAACGCCCAGCACAACACAACCAAAAATGGCGAGAAGAACGGCGATTGCAGGATTGAGTCCTAACTGAACAAGCGCAATCCAAGCAACGTAGGAGCCAAACATGATGATGTCACCATGTGCAAAGTTAAGAAGCAAGATGATGCCGTACACCATTGTGTAACCAAGCGCCACCAGTGCGTAAATACTGCCCAATTGAAGTCCATTGAGCACCTGAGTCAAAAACATCTGAGGTTCTCTTTTCTATGAAGGATTGATCGTGTCATAGATGGACTCTTTGCCATCTTTAAAGGTAATAATCAAGGTGGACTTCACTGGGTCACCTGTTCCCTGATATGAAAGGGTTCCAGTAACACCTTCGACCACACCAGATGCAATAGCGTCAATAATGGCTTGCCTATACTCATTAGAGTTGTAGGTATAACCGCGTTTCTCGACAGTCTTAAGAGCGGAGCAAAGAATCATTGCTGCGTCATAGCCCAAAGAACAGAAGTTAGTTGGAGCCTCACCGTATTCCTCGGTATAAGCCTTAACAAAATGCTGAACTTTTTCATCTGGGTTTGAAGCAACAAAGGCAGAGCAATAGAAGCATCCTTCAAGGTCAGCCGCAGAAGCATAGTCCTGCTCGCCGCCAATGATGCCTGCCCAACCATCTGCGCCCATAAAAGGCTTTTTGCAGCCAAGCTGACGAGCCTGCGTCACAATCTTGCCGTTATCCTGGTAATAGTTTGGAGCCAAAATGGCATCAGGATCCAGTCCAATAATGCTGGTGAGCTGGGCGTTAAAGTCAACAGCTCCCGTTGGATAGCCCTGCTGGGATACAACCTCAATGCCCAACTCACGAGCCCTCTGGACAAATGCGTTGTTTACGCCAATCTCGTAATCGCCACCAGAGTTAAAGATGGTTCCTACACGCTGATAGCCTTGCTTTTTAGCAAACTCTGCAAGAACAACGCCCTGGAATGGGTCGGTGACAGTAGCGCGGAACATGTTATTGCCGTGAGCAACAACGTCTTCTGCTGTTGCAGATGCCGTTACGCAAGGAATGTTGTCCAGAACCGATTTCTGCGCCAGTGCAATGGTTGGCGTTGAGGTAACGTCACCTAGAAATTGCACAGACATTCTCGTCAAGAAGCTTGTTATAGACAAGAATAGCTTCGGTTGAATCGCCTTTCTCGTCCTCAGCTATAGGGACAATCTTGCGGCCACCAGCTCCACCATTCTTGTTGAATTCCTTGAGGTACAGCAAAATGCCGCTACGCACCGCAAGGCCATACTGGGCAACGTCGCCGGTATACGGTCCCATCACGCCAACGTAAATGGAGTTAGGGTCTTGGTTCTTTGGCGAACAGCCTGCTAGAGCAAACGACCCCGCAATGGTCCCGGCCACCTCCAAAAAGCGTCGTCGCGTTAGCTTATGTGCCATATTCATCTCCTTTTCTCCATAGCGTTGAATATGTGACACAACACAATATGGCTGCAGCTCTTAAAAAAGAACCACAGCCAAAAAATGTTATCTAACTTGAAATAATTTTAGAGAAACCGGATGTTTCTACTGAGCCCCAGCCTTTCGCGACGATTGCGCGGTTGCCTTCCGACTACCCGCAGCTGGCCTACGTGTGCTACTTACGCCTCACGTACCAGCGGAAGCTCACCAGCAAAGTGACGAGGCTTGTAAGAGGCCTTGTCTGCGCTGGTCTTCTCGCCAAGATCAAGCGAAGAAATCTTCTTCATCTTGCTGGTGCCGCCCTCAATGAGGCGAAGCAGCTCACGCGTTGGTCTCTCGTCAGCCGCCTGAAGCTCAGCTGCCATCTCACGCTCAACCGCGTCAAAGATGTCCTGAACATGCGATGACGTATCGTTTGTAGCCTTGACCAGCGGCATTGCGGTTGATTGTGCAACCACACCAGCGTAGTTTGGCTCGCGAGAAGGACGAATCTGAGCTGCGGCAACCTTGTGAGACGCAGCAGGTTTTGCACCCGACAACTCCACCGAGCTTGCAACTTCAGCCTCAGCAGCGGCCTGACCGATGAGCGGCAGCTGCACTGGATGATACTTGCGCATCTGCTGCTGATCATGGCGAGCTAAATGCTCGTCCATTGCAGCCAGTGCAAGCGTCCAATCATCAGCATGCTCAAGCTCGTCAATCGTACGCTTCTCAGGGAAGACTCCCTGGTCAACGTAAGAGATACGGCTAGAAATATCAGCAGCATGATTAGTGAAGTCTTCAGGAATAGCCTCGGCACCAATCTCAGCAATACCAAAATCGCGCGTAATGGACTCTTCGCCTACAGCCTTAGTCCACCAAAGCTGTACCAACGTCACCAACTGTTCCGTCAGCACGCTCGATAATGGGCAGACCGTCCATAGGATCTTGTCCCTAAGCGCTCAAGAAGTACCGCAGCAGCACCCTTTGCACGTGCAACGGTACGCTCGCGCCAGCTCAAAAGCTTGGTGTAGTTCTCTGCAATCTGCGCGTAGTCGTTTGTAGAGTGCGCAGGAGCCTTCTTTGCGCGAACGGGGAAGAACGCCCTCTGCGGCCGTACTTACAACCTGTGACTTCTTTGCAGGTGACTCGGCAGGCTGAACAGACGGCTTAGCAGACTGAACACGAATGGAACCAGTCATATCCCACTGAGAAGCCCTCATGTGCTTTGGCTTGTACGCAGCAATCGAGCGCCTTGAAGAGTCCAGCGGAATCACAATGCTCTCTTCTGGCGAGAAGTTCGATGCAACTGAGACCTGCTTTGAAGATAGAGCCTCATCTGAGCTCTGGAACGTTGCAGCTGACTGGCTCTTTGCTTCTGCCCCATCGATTTTCTCGCCACGATTTACCGAGCGAGAGACTACCAAGGCTGCACCAGAAATGACTGCAACCGCAGCAAGTCCCACTCCAATGCCTGTAAAGATTGCACCAAGAGGCGTTTGACGAATTTCATTAGCGGTAAAGGGCATACGCAGATGCTGGCTCTGCTACCAGAACCAGTCCACTGAGCAGGCCGGCGACTACTGCCGGATTCCTACCTTCTGTCATACAAACTCCCCCTACAAACGCTAAGAAGATGTATGAAGACACACGCTAAATTTGCATATGCTACTAAACCCAATACGGGCGACGTGAGCAACGGGTGGGCTTCATTTCATCTTTGTGTAATCCGCTGCAACACATAATTGTGCTGTTAGAAATGACTATAGCGTAATTCATTATTTTTTACAGCGTCTTTAAAACTTTTTCATAATTCTTCGGCAGTTATTCAACAAAAATGACGAGAAAAAAGAAGTGCCTCCCAACATAGATTGGAAAGCACTTCTTGCGTCATCTTTAAATCTGACTAATTCTGTGGATAGTCAGACTGTGCAGCCTTCTTTGCAGATCTAATCAGGAAGTCCTGGTTATTGTCGGTCTGCTTAAGACCACTGATAAGAGCAGTAGTTGCACGCTCAGTGTTATTGAAGCCTGCAAGAATACGGCGAACGCCCCATACCATAGGCTGAAGCTCTGGCTTAATAAGCAGATCCTCATTACGAGTACCAGAAGAAACAGGATCAATAGCTGGGAAGATACGGCGATCTGCCAGGTCTCGATCAAGCTTGAGCTCCATGTTACCAGTGCCCTTGAACTCCTCGAAGATAACCTCATCCATCTTGGAGCCTGTATCTACCAGGGCAGACGCAATAATAGTGAGCGAGCCGCCGTTCTCGATATTTCGAGCTGCACCCAAGAACTTCTTTGGTGGATACAGAGCTGCGGAGTCAACACCACCAGAAAGAATACGACCAGAAGCAGGAATAGCCAGGTTGTATGCACGAGCAAGACGTGTGATGGAGTCCAGAATAACCACAACGTCCTGACCCATCTCAACCAGACGCTTTGCTCGCTCAATGACGAGCTCCGAGACAACGGTGTGATTCTCTGCTGGCATATCAAAAGTTGAAGCAACAACAGTGCCCTTGATGGAGCGCTCCATGTCCGTAACTTCCTCAGGACGCTCGTCTACCAAGAGGCAGAAGAGGTGAACCTCAGGATTGTTAGTAGTAATAGACTGGCAAATGCGCTTCAAAGATGGTGGTCTTACCTGCCTTTGGAGGCGAGACAATCAGACCACGCTGACCCTTACCAATAGGAGCCACCAGATCAATTGCACGGCCCGTAATGGAGTCTTTACCGTGCTCCATAGTAAGAGGCTGGTCTGGGAAAATAGGGGTCAGATCTTTGAAGCGAGGACGGTCCTTAAGACCCTCAACTTCCCCACCGTTGACCTGGGTAACCTTAAGCAGTGGTGGATATTTGCTATTTACGCGAGCAGGTCCCACCATGCCCAAGACGCTATCACCCGGACGCAGACCAAGATTTCTAATAATCTGCTGGTGGACAAAGGCGTCGTCATCGCCCTTCCATGTAATTACCTGTACGAATCCAGCCGTAGCCTTCGTTGCTAATCTGAAGAATACCCTCAACAGTCTTAAAGCCCTCAGCAGCTGCAGATGCAGCGTATACAAGCTCAATCAAATCAGACTTATGAACGCCTGCGTACTCAATGCCCAGCTCAGTTGCTTTAGCACGAAGCTCAGAAAGCTTCATCTCTTGCAGAGCCTCTTTGGAAAGCGATGGCTCGCTTGCCTGGCCCTGCTTGCGATTCTTGTTGCGCTGGTTGTTCTGTCTACGATCGCGAGAAGGACGCTCCTGGTTGTTGGCGTGTGCGTTTTCCTGTGTCTTCTCGCCCTCCTGAGCCGCTTCTTTTGGCTCAGCATTACGATGTCGACGACGTGCTGCACCCGTACGAGAACGCCCTGGACGCTCTGCTGGAGCTGCATCGGAATCTGCTACTGCACCAGAAGCCTGCTCCTGAGCTGCACCATCCTGCTGCTCAACACTACCCTGCTCTTCAGCAAAGTTCTTCTGAGCCGCATTGTCATTCTGGCCAGCTGCACCCTCTGCCTCAGCTTTAGTGAAGGCAGGAGCCGGGGTTACCTCCGCAGAAGGCTGAGTTGCGTCCTGAACAATCTTGGTAAGGCGATCAGTGTCTACAACGTCAGAAGAAACCTTGCCACCTGCCTGGACCTGAGCCAGGACCTCTGCCTGTGCAACTTCAAGGGCACGCTCATGAAGAGCACGCTCTTCCATCTCTTCTTTGCTAGGACGGCCACGACGGCGCTTTGGTGGCTCTGTAATGCCTGCTGCGTTCATAGCCTCTGCCACAACAGCCTCTACTGCACGACGAGCCTCGGTCTCTTTTTTAGTTGGACGACCACGACGACGCTTAGCAGCAGATGAATTAGAGGCCTTTTCTTCAGTTGCCTCAGAATTGGTATTTTCTGAAGTTGAATTTTCTGAATTACTATTTTCACTCTTACGAGGTCTACCACGTCTACGTGGTGCTGGAGTATTTTCTACATCATTTAAAGAATCATTTTGGACCGAAGATGTTTCGTCCGACATGTACAAACCTCTCTGTTTGCTCATCAAAATAATCTGTAAAAATACGTGAGAAATATGATGAAGGGATAACAAACAAAATCAAATAGGTGCAAATCCAAAAGGAATATACCACGAAAATGCCCGCCTTATGATGAAAAAATAAATAAAATTCACCATAAAACGGGCAAATGGGGATTTATAACCACTAACCCTTAAACCTCGAGAAACCCATCTTCTAGATTTCTTTAATCTGCATAAATCATTTAAACAGCTGTACGGCTCTTTCTTTTTACAACAATATCTTCAATTTGCTGAACGATTTCTTTGATATACGTCTTGCCTTGAGGCGTGAGCTCAACCATAGTTACTCTTCTTGAAAGAGCATCGTCATGTTTGCGCTGTACCAGGCCACTTTCTGCCAAAGCAGTAAGAGACATAGAAACCGTTGGCTGCTAAAAGACCAAGCGCGTCAACAATCTCTGTAATTGAAAGAGCGTCTTTAGGAGAATCTAGAATTGCAAGAAGGACCATATCTGCTGCCCTGCAATACAGAGCTCCCATAGCGTCAACATACATGACGATACGCTCAAACGAAGTACGTGAAAGCGCCTGGCCGGGTGCAATACGAGCACAGGTAAGCTTGGACAGCTCCTCAACTGCTTCTACACCCTTTTCTGTGATGATACACACTACGTTGCGTCGATCAATGGCGCCTTCATCTCTCTTGATGAAACCAAGCCTTGCCAGGTGCGAGGTACGATGAGTAATCGTAGGACGAAGAGCACTCTGATACTCGGCAATTTCTGAAGTCTTAACAGGAGCGCCCTTCACATTGAGGCGACACAAAATAGCAAACTCTTCAAACGTGAGTCGTCTGTTAGCAGGCACCACTCTTCTAACCAAGTTGTAAGACCTGCGAATGGACATGTACTCGCGAAGTTCCATAGAGACCTCCACTCTTATGCCCGAACCATTTACTATTTGCTCGCATAATGAGTATACCCCTAAAAAACACGTGTTAACGTGGGGACAAAACAATAGTTAGTCAAAAATATGTTAGAAAATGGTGCTTATATGACATCAAAATAGGCTTTTATATGCTGAAATATAAAATTTAAGTAATAAATATTAATTTTATTATCTCTTTTATACATTAAAAAATTTTTTACATAACGCAGAAATGTGTAAATTATCTGGAGAAATTCACTAAAGATACCGTGCAGGTATTCAATACTTGCACGGTATCATGACAAAACAACATAGTTAGCTATCGTTTACATTGCCTCAGGAGCAGAAACACCAATCAGATTAAGGGCAATTGCAAGCACGCGGCGAGTTGCATCACACGCAGCAAGACGAGCCTTAGAAAGCTCTGCGTCCAGTGGGCGTCCTTCAGAAGGAAGCACCTGGCAAACGGTATAGAATGCGTGGAACTGACCAGCAAGCTCTTCAATATAGTGCGTAATGCGGAATGGTGCCCTATCGCGAGCACAACCCTCAACAAGACCTGGGAACTCAAAGAGTTTACGAGCAAGAGCCTGCTCGGCGGCATCAGAGAGCAGCCCAAGATCAACCTCAGAGCCAATAGCCTTATCTGCAACAGCGTCCATACCAAGCGCCTTTGCCTCATCAAGGTCAACGCCAGCAGCGCGGCGCAAAATAGAACAAATACGAGCGTGAGCATACTGAACGTAATACACAGGGATTAGAGCTGTCCTGACGCTTTACCTGCTCAATGTCAAAGTCAATCATCTGGTTGGAAGACTTTGAAACAAGGGTGTAGCGCGTTGCATCAACACCAACCTCGGCGAGAAGCTCGTCAAAGTGGATACCAGTTCCTTTGCGCTTAGACATTCTGACGGCAACGCCGTTTCTGAGCAGGTTAACCAGCTGTCCAAGCAAAACCTCAAACTGAGTTGGGTAACCAAGAGCCGTTGCAGCAGAGCGGACTCGTTGAATATATCCGTGATGATCTGCTCCCCAAATATCAATAACGTGGTCGACACGCTGGAACTTGTTCCAGTGGTACGCAACGTCAGAAGCAAAATAGGTATACTCACCATTTGTTTTGATGAGTACACGGTCCTTATCGTCACCAAAATCAGTGGAACGGAAGAACAGTGCGCCCTCGTCAGAACGATACAGGTAGCCGAGCTTATCAAGAGCATCGAGCGCGCGATCAACAGCGTCTTTACCCTGGTCATCCTTGACATACAAAGAACGCTCAGAGAACCAAACATCAAAGTCAGCACGGGCGTTGTGGCAGGTATTTTTGATGGATTCAAGCATCATCTTATAGCCGCGCTCACGGAACTCTACCATGCGCTCATCTTCAGACTTGTCTGCCCAGACTTCTCCATCATTTTTGAGGAAGAAAAGTCCCAGGTCAACAATGTAATCTCCAGCGTATGCGTTGCCGCCAAGAGAATTAATGAACTCGTCAGTAAACGGATGCTCCTCTGGATGAGCATCGTCTTCATCTGCAACGTAAGCATTGCGATCTTCTGCAAGCACCTGAGCAGCTGCGTCAGCATCAATGCCGCGCTTCTGCATGATGTCAATAAGCTGCAGGTAACGCTTAGAGATGGAGTGACCAAAGACGTCCATCTGAGAGCCATGATCGTTGACGTAGTACTCGCGCTCAACCTCATAGCCTGCGAAGGCAAGAATGCGGCTTAGAGAATCTCCAAGCGCCGCCCAACGGCCATGACCAATGTGCAGAGGACCAACAGGGTTTGCAGAAACGTACTCTACCTGGACCTTTTGACCGGCGCCAAAAGAAGAACGGCCAAAATCTGCGCCCTGCTCGCGAACAGTGTTAAAAATCTCATTGCCCGCAGCGGTAGACAGATAGAAGTTTACAAAAGCCAGGACCCGCAACCTCAACGCGCTCAATCTGAGCGTCCTTGGCAATATGTGCCACAAGAGCTGCTGCAATATCACGAGGAGCCTTGTGTGCCAGCTTTGCAGAACGCATTGCAACCGTAGAAGACCAATCACCATTTGATGAGTCCTGTGGGCGCTCAAGTCCCCACATCATCAATCTGGAATTCAGGCAACTCACCCGCAGCCTGGGCATCTGCCAAGGCTTGACGTACAAGTTCCTCGATCTTCTCGCGCATGGTTCTCCTTTAAATTTAGTGCACGTGTGCAGCGTAATTACGTAGTTGGTTGTGTAGCTTCTGAGAGGACTACTCAGTTTCCTCGGAAGATTTTACCTGATGTTGAGCAGCAAGTTCGTGACGCAAATTGGCCAGACCGCGCTCAAGACCCACAGGATAAATCTGAGGGTTCAAGAAACGTGTATACGCTGCATCCAGGCGCATAAGCGCAGCGTGGCAGCGATCGCGCGCAACCTCGATGGACTCACTCTCCCCTACACGCTTGCCGCCTTCTACCAGCCTTACCATCAGCTCGCGAGAAGTTCCTTCAAGCTTGTGGGTTGAATACGGGTCAATGATGTCGACAACAGTTGCCTTAGACTCTGGACTCTTGGTGACCAGGTAATCTGGGTCAAAAATCATGTCGCCTGCAGGGCAGCCGTTTGCATCGTAGAAGCGGCGAATATGCTGAATGCCTGGGACGGTACGCTTGTAAGCCATCTCAGACAGCTTGATAACAGGAGTCCAAGGCTCATCCGCAGACTGACGACGAGCGGTTAGCTTGTAGACGCCGCCAAGCGAAGGCTGAGGGATCGCAGGTAGCAAGCTTGGTGCCAACACCAAAAGGCGTCAATAGGTGCGCCCTGAGCAAAGAGCGACTGGATGGTGTACTCGTCAAGATCATTTGAAACAGAAATCTTGATGTAAGGAAGGCCAGCCTCGTCAAAAGCCTTGCGAGCTTCCTTAGAAAGGCGTGCAAGGTCTCCGGAGTCAATACGAACAGCATTCAAGCGCTCGCCGCGCTCCTCCATCTCTTTTGCCACAATGATGGCGTTCTTGATGCCTTCGTGAACATCATAGGTATCAAGCAGAAGTGAGCAGTTAGTTGGGCTAGATTTTGCAAACGCCCTAAAGGCATCAAGCTCAGTATCAAACGACATTACCCAAGAGTGTGCGTGGGTACCAAAAACAGGAATGCCGTAAATTTTGCCAGCAAGGACATTTGAAGTGCTGGAAGCACCTGCAATATAGGAAGCGCGAGCAACTGCCAGACCACCGTCTGGACCCTGCGCACGACGCAGGCCAAAGTCAGAAACAGGATTGCCCTGAGCAGCCTTGATAACGCGAGCGCACTTAGTTGCTGCCAAAGTCTGGAAGTTGACCAAGTTTAGCAGGGCGGTCTCAATGAGCTGACAATCAACAATGGAGCCCTCAACGCGGACCATAGGCTCACGTGGGAAAACAAGCTCTCCCTCGGGGATTGCATCAATGGTTACATTGAGCTTGTGGTTGCGCAAAAACTCAAGGAATGCTGGCTTAAAGAGACGACCGCCACCAGGAGAGTTAATGCTTGCCAGGTAGTCAATATCGTCGTCTTCAAAGATAAAGTTCTCAACTAAGTCAGCAATTTGACCAGTTCCACAAGAAATTGCAAATCCACCATTAAAGGGGTTCTCGCGGAAGAATGCGGTAAAGCATGCCTCTGCATCAACAAGACCGGCTTCCCAATAACCTTGAGCCATCGTGAGCTCATACAAGTCTGTATTAAGGCTAACGTCTGAGGGTTTGGTACGATCAGTGAGTGACATAGTTGCTCTTTTCGATTGGTCAAAAACTGACGGTGAGACGATATATCTAGAGTAGCAGTCCTACAAAATAAATTGGCTTACAACAAAGATAACTGCGAGAATTACCACAGTTCCAATAACAATTTTTTGCCCCAGAGGCATTTTGATGTCTTCGTCGTCCTCATCTGGCTCCATGAGAGCACGGCCCTTTGCGCGCTGCTCCTGAATGCGACGAATTTGCTCGGCCTCCTGCTGAGCTGCCTGACGTGCAGCACGCTGCTGATCTGCAACAAGCTGAGCATCTTCAGCGGCAGCTGCCTCTACTTGCGCTAGCGCTTCTGCTTGGGCTGCACGGGTCTTCTCGGCACGAAGCGCCTCGAGCTCAGCGCGCTCTTTCTCTGCGCGAAGAGCCTCGAGCTCCCTGCGCTCTTTCTCTGCGCGGAGCGCTTCCAGCTCGGCGCGCTCCGCGTCCGTGAGCGCAGCCGCCTGTGGCGCTGGGGTGGTTTGGAGCTCTTCGGGTTTCTCGACAGACATGGTTACTCCTCGGTTTGCGTATCGGGGATGCTTGTGGTGGCGTCGTTGGCGGCATGGCCAGCGGCACAGGCGTCGGTGGCGTTGCCGCGAGCCGTGCGAAGCTTGAGCGCGGGACCCTCAACGCCTGTTGCGTCAAAGGCTGGCACAAAACTCTCGGAGACGGTTCCACCCTCCTGCCACCACAGGTTCTCAAAGCCCAGGTCATCCGCATGACAGAGCACCAACTCGTACTCCTCGTCAGAAAGCGTTCCAGAAAGCGGACCGCCAGCCGCACGCATGCGCTCGTTGGGCGTGTACTGATTCATGATTGATACGTCTACATCATTATGACAAAGATTCCAGACGCGGTTGAGCACCTCGCAGGAATCGTCCGCGTGCGTGGGCATGACCAGGTGACGCACAATGATGCCCTGCAACATGCGACCGTCATCATCCAGCTTGCGCCCGCCGCGACTCATCACCGAGTCATGCATAACCTCAAGCGCCGCCATAGACATCTCTGGATAATCTGCTGCGTACGAAAGCTCTTTTGCCAGCGCAGGGTCTGCGTACTTGACGTCCGTCAGCCAGATATCAATGACACTCGAAACTTTCTGCACCACCTCTGGCAGCTCATATCCCGAGGTATTGCACACTATTGGGAGCGTAAGTCCCGCCTCTTTTGCCAGCGTCACTGCTTCAATTATATGTGGCGAGAAGTGCAAGGGAGTTACAAGGTTGATGTTGAGCGCACCCTGAGCTTGCAGTTCAAGCATCATCTGGGCTAGGCGCTCGGTTGTGACTGGCTTGCCAAAACCTTCTTGCGAGATTTGATGGTTCTGACAGAACACGCATCTGAGCGGGCAACCCGTGAAAAATATGGCGCCTGATCCGGCCTCGCCCGAGATGGGAGGCTCCTCCCAAAAGTGCAGCGCTGAACGAGCCACACGAATGGTGCTTGAAGCTCCACAAAGGCCCGCTTTACCAGCGTTTCTTTGAGCATGGCAACGCCTTGGGCAGAGTTCACAGACGTCGTAGGCAGAAAACGTAAGGGTATTAGGTGATGGTGCACTACCCAAGGGTTTCTCGCCTCCCGTCGTATCTGCCCAGGCAGATGGTGGTATAAAAAACGCGCAGGGTCTCTGCGCGCGTCAAAGTCATGGTGGAGATAAAGGGATTCGAACCCTCGGCCTCTGCCTTGCGAAGGCAGCGCTCTCCCAACTGAGCTATATCCCCGTTGCGGTACTTATTGTGGCAATCAGGGGCAGGTATGTCAATGATTATGCGAGCGGAATGAGCGGCTGTAGGCTTGCGAGGAGGCTCGTTGCGTTTCCGCGGACCATTGCGGCTCTTCCGCGGACTGTCAGCGCTCTTCCGTGAGCCGTCACAATTTAAACACAGACTGCCTAGGCACAAAAATATCCTTCCCCGCAGTCATCTATGAACCCACCTTCATAAGGTGGGCGCCGCGCTCGAGCGTTCCAGCTTCCTTAACAACGAAGGATGCCTGTACTGAACACGAGATTAGGCTCCCTGAAAAAACTTGTCGGTTCACCCAGTTTTGACCGCGGGAAAAGGACAATTCTTACTATAAAGAGATTATAAAAAGATTAAAGTCTTGACTTGTTTTTTAATGAGCAGCACAATTAAATGGTATGGATTTTAGCAGTTAAATACTGTTTTTTATTGAAGGGTATACGGCTTGAACCTCTGGGTAACCATGTTTTGTGTTTTCCTCTCAGCTGGTCTTGGTTCAGCTCTGATTACCCCTGCCGTTCGTCAACTGGCTTGGAAAGCTTGGAGTTGTCGATAAACCCTCTGCACGTCGAGTCAATAAAAAACCTATTCCTCGCATGGGCGGCGTTGCAATTTTCTTTGGGTTAGCCGTTGCTATGCTGGTGCGTTATGGCGTTGAAGCAATCCTTGGACATGCCGAGATTACGCTTTCTTCTCGCTATTACCTGAACGTCAACTTCTGGATTGTTGGCGCCGCATTTGCGGTAATTTTCTTGACCGGCTTGCTTGACGATATTTTTTCTCTCAAGCCTATTCAGAAACTCGCTGGTCAGGTAATTGCTGCAAGCATCGCGGCTGCAGGCGGTCTGATTATCGGTAACGTTGTTGATCCGTTTTCCGCGTACGGCTTTGTGGATCTTGGATGGCTCGCCTATCCAGCAACTGTCATTTACCTGGTTGCTTACGCCAACATCATTAACCTGATCGACGGTCTTGATGGACTTTCTTCAGGAATTACCTGCATTGCCTCTACCACTATGTTTGTGCTTTCCATTTGGGCGGGCCGCTTTGATGCAGCGCTTTTAAGTGCAGCCATCGCGGGCACCACGCTTGGATTTTTGGTTCACAACTCGTATCCCGCAACTATTTTCATGGGCGATTCTGGTTCGCTAACCTTGGGATTTGCTCTGGGAACAATTTCACTTTTGTCCGTCACCCGTTGGGCAGGACTCACAACCATCATTGTTCCTCTCGTCGTTGCAGGTATTCCAATCATCGATACCTTCTCCGCAATTGTTCGCCGTACCCGCGCGCACGTCAGTTTTGCTACTGCCGACCGCGGACACATCCATCACCGCTTAATGGCTCACGGTTATAATCAGCGCCAAGCGGTACTTTTGATGTACGGTTGGACTGCCCTTCTGTGCGTTGGCTCGCTCATTATGACGCAGGTCAATACGCTGCCTCGTATTGCAATTTTTGTCATGCTACTTACTATGTCTGCTTTCTTTGCAAAGTACCTGCACCTCTTTGAGCCTGTTCTGCTTCACCATACTGATCCAAAGACTGGTGAGGACGAGCTCATTACGCCTAAAGATCCAGGCTTCGATGAAGAGATTAAGCAGCTCCATGAAGAAGAGCATGAACACATCGAAGAGCTCATTCACAGAGATTATAAGAGCGAATAACCTGGGGAAACGACTGCTCGCAAGCCAACTTTCCGTGAACTCGCGGTTTCGTTTACGTGAGCTGTGGCTGCGGCTGCGGCTGCGGCTGCACGGGTTTCTCGCCAGGTACTCCATAACAACGCACGCGCCTAAAAAGTGCAAAGAATCTGTACTTTAGATACAGATTCTTTGACAAAATCAGGCAAATCCACAGTTTCTTTTGCATTTTTAGGCAAAATTTACAGATTCTTTGCAGAAATCAGGCGCATGAAAGATAGACTACGTGGCCCTAGATTTTGAGCCTGAAAACTGCATTATGTCTGAGCAAATTTACTCAGACATAGCGAGAAAAACCGGCAAAACCACTCAGACTTGGCGTGCTTTTCCGGCAAACGGCTCAGACATGGCGAGAAAATCAGGCTCGCCAGGACCTCAACGGAACACCATGGGCGCAACCAGTTTTTTGCCAAAAGAAAACCCCGCACATCCGGGATGTACGGGGTGTAGCTATCTAGCTGCGAAGAAATCGCTTGGCTGAAGCCTCAAACTGAGGTTACTCAGCGAGAGCCTTCTTAGCGATCTCTGCAAGATCTGCGAAGCCCTGCTCGTCAGAGTAAGCAATCTCTGCGAGAACCTTGCGGTCAAGCTCAACACCAGCGAGCTTGAGGCCGTGCATGAACTTGCTGTAAGAAAGGTCGTTGATGCGTGCTGCAGCGTTGATACGCTGAATCCACAGTGCGCGGAAATCACGCTTCTTGTTACGACGGTCACGGTAAGCATACTGACCAGAATGCTGTGCCTGCTCCTTCATACCACGGAAGGTACGAGAGGAAGTTCCGTAATAACCCTTTGTGCGCTCGACGAGCGTCTGACGCTTCTTGCGGCCAGCAACTGCGCGCTTAACTCTTGCCATATCTAATCACTCCTTGTTATTTGATCTGGTGGGTGGCGCGCTTAGTTCTTAGCGCCCATACGCTGAGAAACTACTGCTGCATCGCCAGCGGAAAGAACAGCTTCTTTACGGAAGCCACGGATACGCTTCTGGGACTTCTTGGTAAGAATGTGGCTCTTAAAAGCCTTAGCACGCATAATCTTGCCAGTACCGGTGCGGCGGAAACGCTTAGCCGAACCCTTGTGCGTCTTCATCTTAGGCATACTACTTCTCCTCCTGTGTGGTGCCATCCTCAGCACCCTCGGGCTTCTCGTCAAACGCTCCCTTGATTGGAGCAACGAGCATGTGCATGTTACGGCCTTCAATGAGCGGTTTCTGCTCAATTGTGGCAAAAGGCTTCAAATCTTCAGCAAGGCGATCAAGTACAATACGGCCCTGCTCTGGGTGAGCCATCTCGCGTCCACGGAACATGATGGTGATCTTGACGCGTGCTCCCTTCTTGAGGAAGCGCAGTACGTGACCCTTCTTGGTCTCGTAATCGCCCACATCAATCTTTGGGCGGAACTTCATCTCTTTGACTTCGATCTTGACCTGGTTCTTGCGAGCTGCCTTGGCCTTGCGAGCCTGCTCATACTTGAACTTACTGTAATCAAGAATCTTGCATACAGGAGGCTCGGCATTTGGAGCAATCTCTACGAGATCAAGACCGTGCTCACGAGCTCTCTTCATTGCATCATTGACGCCAAAAAGACCAAGCTGACTACCATCAGCGTCAATAAGACGGCACGTGCGAGCAGTGATTTCCTCATTAATGCGAGGACCATCGTTCTTGGCTATCTTGTACACCTTCCCTCTTGGACAATTGCTTGTCCGCCAATAAAAAACCCAGTGCACAAGCAACTGGGAGACAATACGCACAGGTAGAGTGCGAAGGTTAAATTGTCTGACCAGACAGCTGCTTTTGCGCTGTGTAGGTGGGGACTCACGTTCAATCCCGCTTCAAAAGTACCTTGTAAGGTTACCTCTAACAAGAAAACATTACAAGTACCAAGTTAGATATGACGAGAAATTCACATCTAGCTTAAACTTTTAGCTGGTGCCCGAGGTGGGACTTGAACCCACACGAGTTTCCTCAAAGGTTTTGAGACCTCCGCGTCTGCCATTCCGCCACTCGGGCTAAAAAGTTTGCATAGGTACTATACCGCACCTATGCAAATCTGTCTTGCTAAATCATCAAAGTTGTAGCTGATTTAATCCTGTAAGAATGGATTAGTTGCTATCTCTGCCTCAAGAGACGTTTGATTTCCATGTCCTGACAAAATAATGGAGGTTGGATCAAGCTCTGTCTTGATGCGGTTCAAAGAAGCCTTAAGCGTTTCAAAGTTGCCGCCTGGAAGGTCTGTTCTTCCTGCAGAACCCTGGAAAAGCGTATCACCTACAAAAACGGCGCCAGTAGCAGTTCCCTCACCCACCAAAACAATGCCGCCAGGAGTGTGACCAGGAGTTTCCATAATCTTGAACTGTGCAGTTCCAATGGTCAGAATATCTCCCTCGTGGAGAAAACCGTCTGGCTCTGGAGCATCATCATAAATCTCGTTTGAGTTATGAGCCCTCTGCGCAAGCTTATTATCTGCTTCGTTTATTAGGTACTGAGCGCCAGGCACAGCAAGCTTCAAAGCCTTAACGCCACCAACGTGATCAGCATGGCCGTGAGTAGCAACAATGTACTTAAGCTCAAGGTTCAAGAGCTGTGCAGCAATCTCTGCACCCGATGCACCGGCATCAATAATCATGCACTCATTACCAGAAACGTAAATGTAGCAGTTGGTCTCAAGAGGACCTACTTTAAAGACACCAATCTGGTCTTTTGCGTGATGGCAACCACCGTGACCGTGATGGCCGCAGCAACCACCGTGACCGTGCTCACCGTGGCCATGCTCGCCATGATGACCGCAGCAGCCACCGTGTCCGTGCTCTTCCTCGTGATTATGGCCGCAAGAGCAGCCCTCATTTTGATTAGCCATAAAGTCTCCTTCTCATCTGATTAGCGCCTTCACCTGGCATAATACGACGAGCGTCGTAGACAGAAGGCACGCGAGTTACAAATGCAAATAAGGTATCAAGCAAGCTGGTATCAGAGATAGAAACCAAGAAACGCATACGTACTACGCCCTGCTCGCCCACTTGTGTAGCTGCAGAAAGAATGTTTGCACCAGCGTCAGACAGCGCAACCGTGACGTCCTTAAGAAGGCCCATACGGTCCGTTGCCTCAACGACAATCTCTACCCTAAACTCAGTAGCACCGCTGGCATCCCAAGAAACAGGGAATGATACGCTTTGGATCGTTGAGCAGGTCTTTAACGTTAGGGCAATTGGCGCGGTGAACAGAAACACCGCGACCGCGTGTAATGAAGCCCACAATATCGTCACCTGCAACAGGATTGCAGCAATGCGCAAGATGAACAAGCAAATCTGGATCGCCGTTTACCACAACGCCGCAGTTAGACTTCTTGGGACGACTTCCCTTGGCGGTACGAGAAATAACGTAGGAGCGAACCAAAGGCTGATCGTTTGCAATTGCCTTGTTCTTCTCCTGAAGGCGTGCCGCATTACGCTCTTGCTCAGTAACAACCTCGGGTTTTTTCTCCTCCAAAGATTTCGCTCACGCGATTAACAACCTGCTTAGCAGACTGATTACCTGCACCAATTCCCGCAAACAGGTCATCTACGCTGCGATAATCAAACTGCTCGGTGAGCTGATCAAGCGCCTTAACCGTACGCGTAGCGCTGATGCCATAGCCACGCTTGCGCAGCTCTTTTGCAAGCTCAGAACGACCGCGCTCGGCATCGTCAGACTTGTTCTCTTGCGAGAAATACTTGCGAATCTTTGCACGTGCAGACGGCGTTTTTACAAGCGTCATCCAGTCGCGAGAAGGGCGAGCGTTCTTGTTAGTCAAAATCTCAATGCGGTCACCCATCTGAAGCGTATGCGTCAGTGGGACTACGGAGCCATTAACGCGCGCACCAACACAGTGATTGCCCACCTCGGTGTGAACAGCGTAAGCAAAGTCCAGAGGTGTTGAATTGACGCGCAAGCTCATGACCTCGCCCTTTGGCGTGAAGACAAAAATCTCATGCTCAAAGAGGTCTACGCGCAGGTTATCTAAGAACTCGTGGGGATCATCAATATCGTCTTCAACAGCCCAGTCAAGACTGCGGCGAATCCAGTTGATAGTTGAGTCAATAAGCTTGTCTTCAGAGGACATCTTACCCTTTGAATTGCCCTGCTCCTTATACAGCCAGTGAGCAGCAATACCGTACTCGGATGCCTCGTGCATCTCGGCGGTTCTAATCTGAATCTCAATAGGGCGACCATCAGGGCCAATAACTGTTGTGTGTAAGGACTGATAGAGATTTGCCTTTGGCGTTGCAATATAGTCCTTAAAACGACCAGGCATTGGATGCCATAGCGCATGGATAGCGCCAAGTGCTGAATAGCAATCGCCTACAGAGTTTGTAATTACGCGCAAGGCGATAAGATCGTAGATGTTGGAGAACTCTCTGCCCTTGCGGACCATCTTTTGATAAATGGACCACAGGTGCTTAGGGACGACCCGTAATCTGGAAGTCAGTAAGACCGGCAGCATTAAGCTCATCAGTCAGAGTCTTTTTAGCGTTGTTGAGGTCATTCTCTCTTTGTGCACGAGAGTCAGAGACCATGCGAGCAACACGCTGGTACTCCTCTGGTTCAAGCCAGAAGAAAGACAAATCCTCAAGCTCCCACTTAACCGAAGAGATACCCAGACGGTCAGCAAGTGGCGCATACACGTCCATGGTTTCTCGCGCCTTAAACAGACGACGATCCGGTGGAAGTGCTGCCAGCGTACGCATGTTATGAAGACGGTCGGCAAGCTTGATGATAACAACGCGGATGTCCTTTGACATAGCAAGGAACATTTTGCGCAGGTTAAGCGCTTGTTTCTCGTCCATTGAACTGACTTCGATGGACGTAAGTTTTGTGACGCCGTCAACAAGCTCAGCCACTGACTCACCAAAGCGAGAAGAAATTTCATCTAGTGAGGCAGACGTATCTTCTACGGTATCGTGCATGAGGGCAGCGCAGATGGTGTCTTCATCCATATGAAGGTCGTGCGCAAGAATAAGGGCCACTTCAACTGGGTGGTTGATATAAGGCTCGCCAGAACGACGACGCTGATCTTTGTGATAGTCAGCAGCAAAGGCATATGCAGCAGCAATCTTTGCCTGAGCTTCCTCAGGCAAATATGTGCGCACAGCTCCCTCAAGCAGACGGTAATTATCCGCGCCTGGCGCCTTGGCCTCTTTTGTGGTCCTCTCATCACTCATCAGAGGACTCCCTTCCCCCATCAAACGTTGAACCAATTTCTGGAACGATGGGTTTTGTTATAGCATCTGCCAGCTCATCTGGTGAAGCAGAAAGTACCCACTGAGCAAATGATTCAAACTCAGCGTGCGCTTTAAGCCCCTCAGCGTAGCGTGCAGACTCCAGCAAGTCCATGTGCGAAGCTTGACTATTGACGGAGATTGTTCGCGTTTGATCAAATCCTTCAATGCTAATAAACCCTAGCTCAGCAAAAACGTCAAGTGCAACACGAACGGTTTGCTCGTCAGCCTTAGATCGCGGGTCAATTTCTAGCGCCATCTGCGCAATATCTTCATCAGTGAGTGCTGAATCAGCTGTCTGAGCACCAAGCTTTGGCTGCAGTGCCGTAAGCGCACGGTAGACAGCTACCAGGGCTTCTCGCTGTGGTGCATGAGAAGAAAGGATGCGCTCGTTAACGCGCATATCATGCGCATCAAACAGCATCTGAATTACAGAAGGCTTACCGTCTCTACCTGCGCGTCCGCTCATCTGATTGAAGGCAACGCGACCAAACGGCAGGTGATACAGAATAACCTGGCGAATATCAGAGATATTGACGCCTTCGCCAAATGCACTGGTAGCAATGATGCAACAAACGTCTCCGCGCCTAAAAGCACGCTCAACGTTCTTACGTATCTGAGGTGTTAGGCCCGCATGATAGAACGCAATTTTATGACCAAGTTCTGGAATACGATGGCGCAACATACGCGTCAGTGCCTGCGCTTGCTCCCTTGAATTGACGTAGACAACCGTTTTTGTGCCATCTGACACAAGAGAAAGCAGCGCACATTCCCTATCCTTAGCGCCGCGAAGGTCTTTAAGCTCAAGGTTAGTACGAGCTGTTTTATCTTTGTATACATGCTCTGCTTCAATGGAGAGAAGCTCACAGATGTTCTGAGCCGACTGCGTGGTAGCCGTAGCTGTTGTGGCTAGTATCTGCGGACTCCCAAGCATCTTTAGTACCTGTGGCATTTGTGCATATGCAAGTCTACCCTCAGAAGCATGCATGCCCACATGATGTGCCTCGTCGAACACTACAAATGAGATGTTCTGCGCCTTGGCAAACTGATCAGCGTGGAGCGAGAAGAACTCTGGAGTAGTCAGCACAATATCAAGCTCATTGTTTGTCATGCGAGCAAACAGGTCTTCTCGGCTGGAAAGGTCTGTTTCTCCGTTGAGTACCTCGACAGAAATTCCTAGAGGCTCAAAGGTGTTTTTTATGCTTTGAACCTGGTCGTTGATGAGGGCGCGCAGCGGGATAGACAAACACGCTCATTTTATGTTGCAGCAACGCAACACGAGCAGCATGAACCTGGAAGATAAGCGATTTACCTCTACCTGTTGCCATAACAGAGAGACAAGACGTTCCTTGAGAGAGAACCTCTAGCGTTTTCTTTTGCAGAGGCAAGAGCTCTCTTGAACCAATCATGGACGTGACCAAGGTCTGGGTAAGCTCCTCAGAAGAAAGACTCTCCAGCTCACGGCGCTTTTGCTGCGCCTGTTCTTGGGAGGCCTCACCAGCCTCTGTAGTCTCCTTGGTAACCACAAGGGGCAAGTCAGCAGCGCTGCCGAGAAGATCTGCTTCAATGGGGCCGTCATCTTCATCGGTAAAGTCTCTGTAGAGAATGTCTCTTACCATGAGTTTTGGCTTAGTTCTACCCTGCCAGGTCTCGTTAACTGCTTCAAAAATCAAATCAACAGCTCCGTCATACTCAGCTGCCGCCTCAACATGAGGCGTTCTAAACATGATGGATGAAATTGAAGAAATGCCATTTGAAGCCATAAAGCAAAGATGAGCTCCGCCTGCGCCAACACGCGAGCGATTCTTCATCACTACACCCTTGACGCCAAAGAGCGGCTTTTTATTACCCTGACCAAAAGGTTGCAGCGCCTCAAGGGCGTCAATGGAGTTGATGGTAATTTCATCAAGGTTTACTAGTGCTGTAACTTCTCCTGAAGCCTCAAACTCTTCTTCTGGAAGCTCTGCCATAACCTTTGATAAACGCTTTCTAAATGCGTCAATCTTTGCTGTTTCTACCGTTACGCCAACGGCTCCTTGGTGGCCACCAAAACGGACCGTAAGATCTGCACACTGTTCAACGGCGTGGAATAAATCAACGGAGCCAACAGAGCGGCCAGAACCGCGAGCAACTCCATCTTGGATGGTAAACAGAATGCAAGGCACGTGATAGCGATTAACAATTCTTGAAGCAACAATGCCCTTTACGCCCTCATGCCAACCCTCTTTGGCAAGCACAATTGCGTGACCGCCGTCGTAAATTTCTTTTGCCTGCTCAAGTGCTTCATCGGTAAGCTTTTGCCTCAATAGCACGACGCTCGGCATTAATCTCTTCTAGCTTTGCCAGCAAGAATGGTTGCCTCTTCAGCGTCTTCTGTAAGAAGAAGGTCAAGCGCAATATCAGTAGTGCCCATGCGTCCCGCTGCATTAAGGCGAGGAATAATAGAGAAACGGCAGATTATCTGCAGAAATCTGGGCAATATCTTGACCAGCAACAGCAGCTAGAGCCACAAGACCTGGACGAAGACCTTTCTGGAGACGCTTAACACCTTCAGAAACCAGCGCACGATTCTCTTTGTTGAGCATCATCATGTCAGACAGCGTGCCCAACATAGCAACATCAATGTAATCAAGCCAAAGCTGAGGCTGATCTTGAAGCTGTCCTAAAACCTGCACCAGCTTAAGGGCAACGCCTGCACCAGCAAGTTCTCTAGAAGGACAATCTTCAACAAGCTTTGGATCAGTGACTGGAACACCCTGGGGCACCAGATCTGCGGGCTCATGATGATCGGTAACAACAACATCAATCCCCTGCTGCAAAAGCCAAGCAACCTCTTGAGCAGCAGCAATGCCGTTATCTACCGTAATAATTAAATCTGGCTTTCTATCTTGCAAAACTCTTGCAAGAGCCTCTTTAGAAAGTCCGTATCCCTCACCAAAACGATGCGGAATATACGGCAAAACATCTGCTCCCAATCGACGTAAAGCCAGGGTAAGCAAACACGTTGAGCTCATTCCATCAACATCAAAATCACCAAAAACGGCAATCTTTTTATGCTCAACAATTGCCTTATGAACGTGGGCGGCAACCTCAGCCATTCCAGGAATACACTGTGGATCAAGCCAATCCCTTTGCAAGGATGGCGAGAGAAACTCTTGAGCTGCGGCTACATCAGTAAATCCACGTGCTACTAATACACGAGCAACAAGTGGCGTAACGTGCAATTCTTTTTTAAACAGCGACTCTAGATATACGTCTTGTGTAAGAACACTCCAACGAGTGCTTTTCTCGATGCCGGGCATCATATCCTCTTTTCTGTGGCGGCAGAGCCAGCCAGGGGCACCTCGGGCGCCCGCGAATGTTTATCTCTTTCATTCTACCCGTGTCACCGGACAAAAAATGACTAGCCCACAAATTAGTGAGCTAGTCATAAAAAATTTAAATCAAAGTTGCTTGCGCAGGGCTATCAAGAGTTGCTTGCGCAGGGCTATCAAGAAGACGGGTTTCTCGCCAGGGCGAACTTAGAAAATCAACCACGCCGTCAGAGTTTTCCCACTCCTCAACAAAATCGCTGTAGGTACCTGCGAGAATTGCTTCTCGTGCCTGACGCATCAGCTCAAGCAAGAAGTAAATATTGTGCATAGAAAGCAGCTGACCGCCCAGCATCTCGTGCTGTTTAACCAGGTGATTGATGTACGCGCGAGAATATCCGCCCGTACAGACAGGACAGGTGCACTTGGCATCAATAGGGCCTGCATCTGCAAAGTACTTTGCGTTCTTAAGGTTCATGCGGCCCTCGTGAGAAAACGCGGTGCCCATACGAGCGGTGCGCGTTGGAAGCACGCAGTCAAACATATCAATGCCACAAGCAACACCGCGGATAAGCGTGGACGGATTACCAACGCCCATCAGGTAGCGAGGCTTATTGCGAGGCATGTAATCGGCGCAAAGTGGCGCCAGCGTCTCAAACATAACCTCGTGAGGCTCTCCAACGGAATAGCCACCAATGCCATAACCAGGGAAATCGCCAATGGACTCAAGGTGCTCAATGGAGCGCTTGCGCAAATCAAGATGCATGCCGCCCTGAACAATGCCAAAGAGCGCCTGATCAGGACGGGTATGAGCCTTAAAGCACCTTTCGGCCCATGCGCTTGAAAGCTCAACACCACGCTCAACTTTTTCTGCGCTCGGCAGGATAGCCTACGCACTGATCAAGCTGCATAACAATGTCTGCACCAAGGTTCTGCGCAATCTGCATATTAGTTTCTGGCGTCCAGTACGACCATGCACCGTCGTAATCTACGGCACGGAATTTAACGCCCTCGTCAGAGAGCTTCATGAACTCCTCGTGACTAAAGACCTGGAATCCGCCTGAATCCGTCAGAATTGGTCCATGCCACTGCATAAAGTCATGCAAGCCACCCATCTGTGCAACCAGCTCATCTCCTGGGCGCTGAGACAGATGGTACGTATTTGCCAGAATAATTTTGGCGCCAAGGTCACGAACGGTATCGGTCATCAAACCTTTAACAGTTGCCTTAGTACCAACCGGCATAAAAATAGGCGTTGGAATATCACCATGAGGCGTATGGAAGATGCCGGCGCGTGCATGCGTCTTAGGATCTTCGGCGAGAAGTTCGTAGGTAAACCAAGAATCTTCTTTTTTCTCTGCCCAATTTTCTGTGTGTACGCAGGAAATTTTGGTGGTAAAACCCTGTGCTTTTTTGGAGCCGTCTGGCATGTAACCTCGATTACAACGTGCGGAGAGCATCAACCAAAGCTGTCTTGCCCTCTGTTTTCTGGTCCTTCATTTTTATCACACGTGCAGGACATCCCGCTACCACAGCGTTTGCTGGAACGTCCTCAACTACCACAGCACCTGCTGCGACAACAGCGCCTTCTCCAACGCGAATGCCCTCGATAACCACGGCATTTGCACCAATAAGGACGTTATCCTCAACGATAACTGGCGTAGCAGATGCAGGCTCAACAACACCAGCAAGAACAGTACCAGCACCAATGTGGCAGTTCTTACCAACGGTTGCACGTCCGCCCAGAACAGCGCCCATGTCAATCATGGTGCCCTCACCAATAACAGCACCAATATTAATAACAGCACCCATCATAATGACGGCATTGTTACCAATCTCAACGCGCTCACGAATCAGTGCACCTGGCTCAATACGTGCGTTTACGTCCTTCATGTTAAGCAGAGGAACACCGGAGTTACGACGGTCATTCTCGATATCAAAATACTCAAATGCGTCTTCGTTCTGCTCAACAACACTCTTGAGCTCGGACCAATCGCCAAAGACTACCTTTGAGGTGCCCTCACCATACACGCGAGAAGATCCATACGACACTGAAGCACCCTCGCGCTCTTTGACGTAGAGCTTAATGGGGGTCTTCTTCTCTGACGTAGCAATGTAATTAATAATTTCCTGGGCGTCCATGCACGTCCTTTCTCAATCAAACAGATGCTGACCTATACAGGTCAGCACATGCGGTTATCCAAAAATCAACTCTTCAAAGGTATAGAAACCTGGAGCTTTTGTAAGCAATTTTTCAGCGCACGCAACGGCTCCGTTAACAAAAATCTGACGAGACGTTGCGCGATGAGTCAGGCACACTTCCTCATCCTGTCCAAAGAAATGCACCTCATGAGTGCCGGCAACGGTGCCGCCTCTGAGTGCAAACACGCCAATCTCATCTTTGGTGCGCGCTCCGCAGAAGCCCTCGCGACCAGAAACAACCGGACGAGTTCCCTCTGGATCAATAGCAGCCAGCAGCAGCTTTGCTGTACCAGATGGAGCGTCAACCTTCTGGTTGTGGTGCGTCTCCACAATCTCGGTGTCCCAACCATCAAGCGCCTCAGCAGCCATAGCAACCGCACGCCTCAACACAGCAACGCCCACCGAATAGTTTGCCGCGTGAATCACCGGCACGCTCTCCCCCAGCTGCTTCAGCTCTGAAAAGCTGCTCTGGCGAGAAACCCGTGGTGCCAGAAACAAGTGCGCACCCGCGCTCACGCACAAAACCGACAACAGCATCAAAGGCAGCAACGCCAGAGAAATCCACAACCACATCAGGCGTCTGCTCAACGGTAATCAGCTGATTGATATTCTCGTGACCAAACGCACCAAGTACCTCAAAAGCCGTGAGCAATCAGGGTTTGCTCAATGAGCTTTCCCATCTTGCCGGTACCAATTACTACTGCACTAGGCATCAAGAAGACCAGCCTTTCTCATAGCGTTTTCAAGCACCTCGGCGTGCTCATCAGTCATCTTCCACAGAGGTAGACGATAATTTTCTTCCATAAGTCCCATACGAGCCAGAGCGGCCTTGACAGGAATTGGATTAACCTCGCAGAAGAGGGCGTGAACCAGGTCAAGATACTGAAGCTGAAGCTCGCGAGCAAGAGAGACCTCTCCGCGGTGCCATGCAGCTAACCAGGTCATGAACCATCTTTGGATCAAGGTTAGACCAAACAGAAATAACACCAGAAGCGCCAAGAGAAAGCAGCGGCACAATCATGTCGTCATTTCCAGACCACATAGTAAAGTCATCGCTCAGATAACGAGCAACCTTTGTTGCGTATGCAATGTCTCCAGAAGCCTCTTTAATGCCCCATGCATTTGGATGTGCCGCAAGCCTCTGAACGTTACGCTCAGAAATTGAGCAGCCCGTTCTACCAGGAATGTTATACAAAATACAAGGAACATCAACGCGGTCGAGTACATACGAGAAGTGCTGGTAGATGCCCTCTTCGTTACTCTTGTTGTAGTAAGGAGTAATGAGTAGCAGGCCATCAACACCCGCCTTCTCTAGAGCCTCTGCTTTGCGCAAAGACTCAGCAGAAGAGTTGGAGCCAGCACCGCCAATAACAGGAACCCTGCCCTGTGCTCTGGCAAGGATTGCCTTAACTACCTCGATGTCCTCCTCATCTGTCATGGTTGAGGACTCGCCGGTAGTACCAAGAGCGAGAATACCGTCAATTCCCTGCTCAATCTGGAAGTCAACAAAGCGCTCAAGTGCCTCGAAGTCAACATTTCCCTGAGCATCAAATGGGGTTACTAAAGCGGTGATTGCACCAGTCAAATTCTTCATGTCCATAGTTTTTCTCGCCCTCTAACGTGTGGTGTTTGTAGTTGTTTGTTGCACAAGATCAGAAAAATCGGAGCCATCAAATGCAAGCGTTGCAAAGTAATCGGCCTCTGTCTCAGCGCGGCGAATAAGCTGCACGGATCCATCTTCTAGAAGCAGCAGCTCAGCGGAGCGCAGACGGCCGTTGTAGTTATAGCCCATCGAGAAACCATGAGCGCCTGTATCGTGAATGAACAAGAGGTCACCCACAGCCACCTCTGGGAGCTGGCGGTTCTTTGCAAACTGATCGTTATTCTCGCAAAGCCCGCCTACAACGTTGTACGTATGTGTTGCAGGGGGCATCCTCTTTGCCCATAACAGTGATGTGATGATAGGCATCGTAGATTGCAGGACGCATAAGGTTTGCCGCACACGCGTCTACGCCTAGGTAGTGGCGGTACGTCTCTTTTTGGTGCAAAACGCGGGTAACAAGCGCACCAGCGGGGCCCAAAAGCCAACGTCCAAGCTCGGTGTAAATGGCAACGTCTCCCATACCTGCAGGGAACTAGAACCTCTTCAAAGGCACGCTTTACAGCCCTGACCAATGGCCAAGACGTCAGGCTCAACCTGGTCTGGCTCATACGCCACACCAATGCCACCAGAAAGATCAATAAATCCAATATGAATATCAAGCTCTCTGTGCAGCTTAACGGCCAGCTTAAAGAGGACGCGCGCAAGGTTTGGATAGTAATCTTCCTCTTGAGCGTTACTAGCTAGGAAAGGCATGAAGGCCAAACTCAGTGACACCTTTGGTCTTAAGATACGCAAACGTCTGGAAAAGCTGCTCTTCTGTCATGCCAAACTTAGCATCATCGGGATTTCCAATAATGCCGTTTTGCGACTCAAACACACCGCCAGGATTAAGGCGTGCGCACATGACCTGCGGCATGTTGCTTCCCACTGCTTCTTCAAGCGTTGTAAGCATGTCGCCACCAGCGTCTAAGTTAATAATGGCTCCCAGCTCATGAGCGCGAGCAAAGTCAAGCACCGTAGTGTCGTTTGACGAGAGCATAATGTTTTGACCGGTGACTCCACAGGCTTTTGCAAGCGTGAGCTCGGTAGCATTTGCACAGTCACAGCCACAACCAAGCTCTGCCAGCAATCTCACAATGTAAGGATTTGGCGTAGCCTTAACCGCAAAGTACTCTTTAAAGCCAGCGTTCCAGCTAAAAGCCTCTTGTAACAGCTTTGCGCGGCGAACAATCTCTGCCTTGTTATACAGGTGAAATGGCGTTGGATACGTCTTAGTGATTGCCTCTAGGGCATCTACAGAAACAAACGGTTTCTTACTCAAAGCTCCCCCTCAAATTGGGGGCGCAATACACCGTCAAAGTAGCACCCCCGAAATCTCGGACAGTCTTGCATGTATTTCATACAAGCCCACCTGACAACCACGCCTGATTGCCAAGTTCGGCGAACCTCGCCTCCTTCTGGGGTCACTGCCTGCCGACTAACCCAGAACCCATCGTGCTCGCTCCTCTATTGACAGTAAAACCCTACCACAGAAAGCTCTGTATTTGGGCTAGTTTGTTCTTCTCGCAAAGTATTAACAAAAGTCTTAAGGCGAGAAAGGCCTTCTGTTAGATTCTTGTCAGAAGCAGCGTAACTAATACGCACATAGCCCTCAGCGCCGAAGAAAACACCAGGTACCAGTGCTACACCAAACTCTTTGATTGCTCGCTCACAAAATGCCTCAGAATCAAGGGCAAATTCCTTGATTGATGGGAATGCGTAGAAGGCTCCTTCTGGCTCTTCAACAGGAAGTTTCATGTCTTCAAGCGCAGAAAGAACAATCTGCCTGCGCTTTTGATAGTTTTTGCGCATAGGCGTAACGTCATAAGAAAGCGCATAGACAGCTGCAGGCTGAAGAAATGAGGGGACGGAAGCCACAAGCTGAGCATGGACTTTTCCGATATCTGCCGCAAGCTCGTCTGAAGTGGCAACCCAGCCAAGTCTCCAGCCCGTCATTGCCCATGGTTTAGAAAAACTATTTGTCACAATGCAGCGATCAGACAAATCTGGGTAGAGCTCAACAAAACGTGGAACGTCCTCAACATAGGCAAGCTCTCTATAAACGTCATCACACAAAACATAAAAGCCGTGTTTGCGGGCAAGTTCCGCTACCGCATCAAGCGACTCTTTTGTATAAACACATCCCGTAGGATTGTTAGGAGAAGTCAGCACAATAAGCTTTGTCTTCTCTGAAATCTTTGACTTAAGCTGCTCAGCATCAATCTGGAAATGATTGGCGCTGGTATCAAGCGGCACAACTACACCACGATTAAGCTGGCAGAGTGTTCTGTATACCAGATACGCTGGTTCAGGAATGATAACCTCGTCACCTGGATTCATAAGGGTCAGCATAGTTGCAGAAATGGCTTCCGCAGCTCCCACGGTAACTACAATACCGTCTGGGCCTACCTTCATACCACGTGCAGACTCCCAGGCAGCAATAGCACTTCTAAGTTCAGGGAGTACCGATGTTAGGGTGGATAGTGCGTGTTTCCAGCTGCAAGTTCTCTGTCTACTAAGTTGCAAATAGGAGCTGGAGTGTCTTCTCCCGGCTCTCCAATAGTTAAAGAAATACATCCTGGTGTTGCAGCAGCAAGTGCCGAGAAACGCCTGATACCAGAGGGTTTGAAAAGCTCTAGTGTTGTATTTCTTGATAGCGACATACAAACTCCTCAACATACTTTCAATCCATAATAGTTATCATTTAAATCATACGACACTTGATTGATACGAGGTTCGCATGAAAAGAGTTTTGTCTCTTGGCCTTAAGTTTATTATTGGCCTTCTAAAAAGGGTTCTTGCACCACTTTTCAAATTTGTAGGCGGGCTTTTTGTTCTAGCTTTACTGGTTCTTGGTGGATATGCCCTCTACCTGCAGCTTAATTACTATCGCATTCCTGACAATACTCCCGTATCCAATCAAGGTGCTTCTCCTGAGGCTACAACTGTACAGGTAGGCCAAACCTACACAGCTTCGACCTACAACATTGGCTTTGGTGCTTACACCCCTGATTACACCTTCTTTATGGATGAAGGCATCATGCAGGATGGCACACGCACCGTGGGAACTCACGGACGCGCTGTCAGCAGAAACTCCGTTCTTTACACCACAAACGGTGCCCTGAACACCGTTTCTTCTCTGAATGGCGGTACAGCCCCTGACTTTATTCTTTTCCAAGAGATTGATACTTCATCTGACAGAAGTTGGCATGTGAATCAAGTTTCTGAAGCAGAGAGCCGCTTTGGATCCTACGCATCATATTTTGCGCAGAACTTCCACACCGCGTTTCTCGCCTATCCACTCACAGAGTTCCACGGAACCTCTAACTCTGGAATTCTGACGCTTTCAAACGTACTTGCTTCAAGCGCAACTCGTCGTACCTACCCCATTGATGAGTCTTTCCCCACAAAATTCTTTGACCTAGACCGTTGCTTTATGATTACACGCTACCCTACCAGCGATGGTCATGAGCTGGTACTTATTAACAGTCACATGTCTGCCTACGACAAAGGTGGCACTAGTCGCGCGCAGCAGCTTGCACTTCTAACCAAAATAATGTCTGAGGAGCGCGCTAAGGGTAATTACGTTATTGCGGGTGGCGACTGGAACCATGCCATTTTGGGCTCGCTTACACTCTATCCTTCTGTTCAGCAGGTACCAGACTGGGTAGCAGAACTCAAAGATTCTGATTTGCCAGAAGGCTTTAGCGTTGTAGCTCCAGACAACCTTACCAACGTTCCTACCTGCCGCGGAGATGACATTCCCATACGAGAAGGACAAGACATACACCACCACAGTTGATGGCTGGATTGTCTCGGATAACGTTGTTGCAACCGCCAGAAACATTGACACGCAATTTGCCTATTCTGATCACAACCCGGTTCTTCTGTCATTTTCACTCTAAAGAGTAAAGAATAATTTTCTGTTTTGTTGTAACCACAACAAAAGCCATATGGAAGTCCTGTCACACTTTGGGTATAAAGTAAGCCGTAGTAGACTTTCTAAACCTATCCGAGAGGAGCCCGTATGGCACAGGTTCTTGATTTAAGCAAATCCGTTTATGAGATTTGCACTAAGTATCCCGTTATTAAAGGCCTCATGGCAGAAAACGGCTTTGCCGAGATTACCGAGCCAGGCCGTCTGCAGACCATGGGTCGCTTTTATGACCATCCCTAAAGGCTGCGACCACAAAGGCGTAGACCTTGAGGAGCTCAAAGCAATCTTCCGCTCTCACGGCTTTACCATTCTTGGTGATGAGGAGCCTGCAGCAGCAGAAACTCCCAGCTGACGAGAAAGCCCGCAGAGGCAGAGAGGACGCACCTATCGCGCAGACTCCTGAGGAGCGCAAAGCTCTTATCGCCCAGTACCTTGAGCGCCTCAACGACGGTGAGGACATCGAGGCTGTTCGCGAGGACTTTACCCGTAACTTCAAGGACGTCTCTGGCTCAGAGATCTCTAACGCTGAGCAGGAGCTTATTGCTGGCGGCGTTCCTATGGAGAAGGTCCTGAAGCTCTGCGACGTTCATGCCGCTCTCTTTGAAGGCAAGGTTTCTTGCGCACCAACAGGTGCTGTTGAAGAGACTCCTGGCCATCCTGTTTGGACCATGCGCCAAGAGAACGACCGCATTCTTGCCTTTATCCACGACCGCGTTGCTCCAGATGTGAAGCGTGCTCGTACGCTTACCGAGTCTTCCAGCAACGAAGAGTGCGCTGGCGTTGCAGCAATTCTGAAGGCTGATATGGACGCCTTTGACGAGGTCTTTGTTCACTACAAGCGCAAGGAAGAGCTGCTCTTCCCTCACCTAGAGCGCCACGATATCACCGGTCCTTCAAAGGTTATGTGGGGTAAGGACGACGAGGTAAGAAACGCTGTTAACGGTGCAGAGGCTCTGCTTGAGACTGCGTACGGCCAGTATGATGCAGGCCTTATGGCAGCCGTTGCTGACTATCTGGATGAGGCTATTGAGGGTGCTGAGTCCATGGCATCCAAGGAAGAAAACGTCCTCATTCCACTTTCCCTTGAGCACCTAACTGCTACTCAGTGGACCCAGATTGCTGCTGAAGAGAACGAGTTTGGCCACGCATTTGGCGTCAATCCTCCTTCATGGCACGCAGATCCTCTTGAGCTTGCAAACGACAAGCTTAAAGAGATGGAAGCCGCAGCCGCTATGGACGAGAATAACGCTGAAGCAGAAGAGGAAGCAATTTCTGCTGACGGCAAGGTTAAGCTCTCTACCGGTGAGTTCACCATTCCGCAGCTTGAGGCTGTCTTTGCAACCATTCCGCTTGACATTACCTTTGTTGATGCAGATGACAAGACACGTTACTTCAGCCACGGCGACACCCGTGCTTTCCCTCGTCCTAAGAGCTGCCTTGGCCGCGACGTATATGACTGCCATCCACCAAAGAGCCAGGAAGCTGTTCGTCGCATCCTCACCGAGTTCAGGAGCGGTCGTAGCGACTCCTCCGAGTTCTGGTTTGAGGTCAGAGATAAGTTCCTCTATGTCCGTTACTTTGCTGTTCGCGATGAAGAGGGTAACTACCTGGGCGCTCTTGAGACCACTCAGGACATCGGACCAATCCGTGCTCTTGAGGGCGAGAACCGCAGAGGTTCTGACAGCTAAGATCTTGCGCGCGTAAAACCCTGAGTTGCCTCTTAAAAATTTTGTACGACTTGGTAGGCGATGTGTCCTTTTTAAGGCACATCGCCTACACTATTTCTGGCCAAAAGAGAGGAGCCTCAGTGCTACATCGTTTACTCGGCACTAAATATGCATACGCCATCGTTGCAACTTGTATTGTCATCATGTTTTTGCCGTGCGCCATTATCCTTACGTGCTTTGGCATCTTTATCACACCAGTTTCACAATATTTTGGCGTTCCCCGCGTTGCCTTCTCTGCGGTCTTCTCGGTACTCTGCATTGCCATGACGGTAGTTCTACCATTCATAGGCAAGTTCTATAAAACGCACGACACGCGCCTAGTGCTTTCTGCAAGCGTTATCATCTGCGCAATCTCATATGGAGCTATGTCAGCAGCTCAAGAAATGTGGCATTTTTATCTCTGCGCGGTGGGACTGGGCATTGGCGTACCTGCACTCATGTTCTTGTGCGTCCCCGCCCTCATTAACGATTGGTTTGACCAGCGCGTTGGTACTTTTATGGGTCTCTGTTTTGCATTCACCGGCATTGGTGGCACTGTCTTCAATCCCATCGGATCTGCCATTATCTCGTCTGGTCCTGAAGGTTGGCGCGCTTGCTATCAAATTTTTGCCCTGGTCATGCTAATAGGAACGCTCCCCTTCACCCTTTTTGTGGTGCGCGAGAAACCCCAAGATCTTGGGCTTACCCCTCTTACTTTCTCCTCTACTGACGAGAAAAACGTTGAGGTTGCAGAGACTTCTTCTACCGATATCTCTGCTGATGACGCAATGAAATATCCAGAGTTTTATATGGTTGCTGCGTTTTACGCGCTCATTACCTTTAACCAGCAAATCTCTCAGTACTTTCCAAGCTATGCAGCAACCTTTGCAGAAACTGCTCCTGCCATTGCCGCTGCCACAGGCCTTCTTGCTGGAACAACTATGCTGGGTCAAGCAATTGGAAAAGTGCTTCTAGGTGCTTTAAGCGATATCTCCGTGAAGCTTGCTTGCTTTGTTGGAATTTTCTCGGGTATTGTTGGCTTACTTATGTTGGGGATTAAGCTTCCAGTATTGCCACTCTTGCTGGCAGGAACCTTCCTTTTTGGAATTGCCTACGCCCTTACAACGGTCGGCTCCCCACTTTTGGTACGTGCGGTCTTTGGTAAAAAAGACTCCACTCTTATTTACTCAAGAATTGCAGGTGTAAGCTGCTTTGTCTCTGCTTGTGCGCTCATTATTTGGAGCCTAATTGTAGATGGCTCAGCTCACGGTTTCTTGGTGCTCTTTGGCATTGGCATTGTACTGATGAGCAGTTGTCTTGCCCTAGCGCTCACCGCACTTAAGCGCGCTGGCAAACGAGCATAAGGTTATCAGGCTCTCTTGGGTCTGTTTCTGGATCCAAAGGTACAATCTCTACCTGCTCAAACACTGTGCGAGCAGCATCTAGGAGCACTTCAAGCTGATGCGCTCCCTCTCCTGACTGTGCAGAAACTACATTTGTGAGATATCTTCCACCAGGAGTAAGACAGTGTGCTACCAGTCTCATCCACTCAACAGTCATCATAGCTGCAGGTGGAACTTCTCCGCTAAAGCAATCATTTAAGATAGCGTCATAGCGCTTATTATCAGAGGTAGATAGGCTCTTTATATACTCAACGCCATCAGCTACCTGTACCTGAAGCCTACCATTGCTCTCTCTAATAGCTTCATCCACAAAGAAATAGCTGCGAGCAAGGTCTGCAATTTTAGGATCAAGCTCCAGTGCGTCACAAGAAACCTCTGGATAATGAGCCACTAAATATCGAGGATACGAGCAACCACCAGCACCCAACATTAAGACTGAGTGTACGGGACAAGCAGCTTCAAACAACAAGTCATACAGCTCAAGATAAGGAAATACCAGCTGATTCTTTCTAGAATCTGTGTACGTTGCACTCTCATAGGCGCCGCCCTGCCACAACACACGTATTTCTCCACCCTCACCATCTGAGATAGGAAATACCAACGCAGGGCCATTCAGTGCCTGAGGTTCAACGTAAAATACCTGCACAAGTTAGGAGCTCCATATCATGAGCAGTAAGCTGTTTTTCTGACATGGAGCTCCTTCAAGTGATGTGTTGTATGCGATGTACGTAAGTATAGCTAGTACACGGGGTTTCTCGCCAGGTACTACCTCAACTCAAACGAATCGGCATCGGTGATGCAGACGCAGGTGTCATAGAACGCCTTGAGTGCCTGGTAGCCCCAGAAGCGTGTCTTTGGTGCCCGCGGTCTCGTAGACGGAGTGCATAGCAAGCTGTGGCAGACCCACGTCAACGGCATGCATGCTGGCCTGAATGTTGGAGAGGTTGCCCAGCGTTGATCCGCCTGGCATGTCGCTTCTGTTAGCAAAGACCTGGTAAGGAACGTTTTGCTGCTTCCAAATAGCCTCGACAATGGCGCGGCTAAACGCATCTGTGCAGTACGACTGACGTGCTGCTTCCTTGATAACCATGCCGCCATTGAGGTAAGGCTTGTTGGCCGCATCGTGCTTCTCGGGATAATTGGGGTGCACCGCATGAGCATTGTCGCAGCTTACCAGCAAAGATGCCGAGAGCGCGCGGTAGTAATCTTCCTGTGTAAAGCCAAGCGTGGCGATTAACGCGCTGCAGCGTGTCTTTAAGGAACGTAGACTTTGCGCCCTGCTTAGTGTTTGAACCAACTTCTTCGTTGTCAAAGCAGGTGTATACAGAGATGTCCTGCTCATTTGAGGAAGCAAGGAAGGCCTTGAGCGCTACAAAGGCGCACTGAAGGTCATCCAGGTGACCAGCGGAAACAAACTCCTTCTTAGCACCCCAAATGCGGCCGCCCGTGTGATCAACTAAGAACAAATCGCGAGAAAGAATATCTTCTTGAGACACGCCTGCTGCGTCAGCTACCAGGGCGTTAAAGGCGCCAGGATTAAGCTCTCCAGCGCTTAAGAGTGGCATCAGATCTTTAGCACGATTAAACTCTGGCGAGAGACCATTTTTGTGCTCAAGATGAATAGCCAAGCTTGGAATCATGACAACGTCGTCTTCAATGTTGACCAGCCTGGACTCTACCTTGTTTCCTACCTTGACCAGCACACGACCAGCAATACCCAAAGGACGGTCAAACCACGTGTGATCAAGCATGCCGCCGTATGCCTCGGTGTTCAGACGAAGCGAGTTGCCCTCACCGGTAAGCTCTGGCTGAGCTTTTACCTTGTAGTTGGAGAATCGCCATGGGCAACGGCAAGTTGGAAGTGATAAGGAGCATCAACGCTTGAGGTTTGAGGCTCACGGTACTTCTCGCCAACTTTCCAGGCAACAATTGAAGAATTGTTGCGCGTGGTAAAGTAAGAGCCTCCTGGCTGAACATCCCAAGAAGAACCCTCGGAGAGATAGGTAAAACCATTCTCTAACAGGTACTCTTTGATAGTTTGCGTGGTATGAAACATAGAAGGGCTCTGCGTAATAAAAGCAAGGAGCTCTTCAGAAAGAGCAAGTGACTCATTCAAATCAGACATGCGTAAAACCTTTCATAGAACTGTGTTGTACTCAACAGCCTAGCACGCATTTTTAGTGAGACGCCCACTTTCTATAAAATGACGCAAAGAATACGCGCTTCAGGGTAGATACTTATATGTTGAACTAATTCTCACCCACCAAAGCGAGAGTGTATGGATATCAATCAAGCTATTGAGCACGCTAATGCGTTTGTCATACCTGGCCTTCTTGTTGATGATCAGTCCATCATCGGCGAGGTCAACAAAAACTGTGATGCCATTAAAACGCTGCTTGATGCCTGGAAGGAAGCGCCACTTGGCCAAGAGCCTGTAGAGTTTTCTGTCATTCAGCAGCTTGCTGATAGAACGCGCTCACTCTGCGATACCTACGGTGTGGAGAGGCTCAGAAACCATCGAGGCGTTGGCCTTTCTCGCGGTCTTTCCAACGACGATCTTGCGGCTGCCGTTGCAAAGATGCAGCGACGTCGTCCTAAGGCTGTCTTTAAAACCGCAGGTCCTCTTCTTAACGACTTGCAAATTGCCTATGTCGAGAAGAGTGTTTCTGGCACGGTGCTGGGCATTGATATTGAGACCACGTCGCGCTTCCCTGAGCTGGGCTACATTGTTAACGTGGGCTTTGAGTTCTGGAATCTTGGTCGCAATACCGTTGCCGTAGAGCCTCACACCGCCTACTTTGGCATTCCAGAGATGTACAAAGAAAAAGGCGTCCCTCTTGCCGATATTCACCAGATTACCTGGAAAGATGTTGAGGGCAAAAAATCATTTAGAGACGATAAAAAAGCCCAAGAGGCCCTGCTGGCAACTATGAAAAAGATTCCTTTTATGGCCCATAATGCTGCCTTTGAGGATTCTTGGTTCATGTTCAACATTGATGGCTACGCAGAAGCTAGAAAAGCGGGCAAGATTATTGTTATTGACTCCCGTGATATCTGCCGTCGCTTTGGACCCAGAAATTAGGTCTCTTCCCCGTGAGTCTTCTCCTGCCGCACTTGAGAACTGGGCACGTCGTAGGCATACCCTTGCGGCGGACGAGAAGGAACGTCACTTGGGACTTGAAGACGTAGACCTTATGATTCGTACCGTTCAAGCAGAGTTTGCAGACCACAATATGTTTGAAGACTAGGCAACGTTGTCGGTTACCTGTGTTCAAGCGTTATACTAAAGAGTGCATAAACTAGATTTTCTCGCTAGAAAATAACTGCCAAGGAGGAGTTTTGTCAGAGAAGCAGGTTAGAGTACGTTTTGCGCCATCCCCAACAGGTAAGTTGCACATCGGAGGTGCGCGTACTGCTATCTATAACTGGGCTTTTGCTCGCGCAAATGGTGGCAAGTTTATTCTTCGTATTGATGACACAGATCCTACGCGCTCAACTGAGGAGAACACTCAGATTATTCTGCGCGCCATGAAGTGGCTTGGTCTTGATTGGGACGAGGGTCCAGATAAGGGCGGCGATTGCGGTCCTTATAGCCAGACCGAGCGTCTTGATTTGTATCGTGAGGCAGCAAATAAACTGCTGGCAGAGGGCAAGGCATACCCTTGCTTCTGCACGCCAGAGAAGCTTGCTGAAGACAAGAAGGCCGCAGAGGAGCGCCACGACCCCTTCCAGGGCTATCAGCGTACCTGCAGAAACATTGATCCTGCAGAGGCACAGCGCCGCATTGATGCTGGCGAGCCTTATACCATCCGCATCAAGGTTCCTCTGGACCGCGGCGACGTCATTGTCCACGACGCTGTTCACGGTGACGTAACCTTTAACGCTCGCGAGCTTGATGACTTTATCATCTTCCGCTCTGACGGCACCCCAACCTATAACTTTGCCACCGTTGTTGATGACGCTGGCATGGGCATTACCCACATCATTCGTGGCGATGACCACCTGTCTAACACTCCTCGTCAGATTATGGTGTACGAGGCTCTGGGCGCACCTGTTCCAACCTTCGCACACATCTCCATGATTTTGGGCCCTGACGGCAAGAAGCTCTCCAAGCGCCATGGAGCAACCTCTGTTGAGGAGTATCGTGACCAGGGCTATCTTGCAGATGCCTTTGTCAACTACCTGGCTCTTCTCGGCTGGTCACTTGATGGCGAGACAACCATTGTTCCTCGTGACGTTTTGGCATCTCAGTTCTCTCTGGACCACGTTTCCAAGAACCCTGCTAAGTCCGATCCAGAGCGTCTGAACTGGATTAATGCAACGTATCTTGCCAATATGGACAACCAGACCTTTGCAAAGACCGTTCTGATTCCAGAGCTTGTGGGCGCAGGTCTTGAGCCCTGTTCAGGGCAATGCAACTGACGCAGATGAGATTTACGCAACTCGTCCAGGCTGGTATGACCTGCTCTCCGAGATTCTTCGTCCTCGTACCACAGTAAGCCCAGACGTCATTGAGAAGTCCCGCTTCCTGTATGAAGGCGCAAACGTCACCCTTGATCAGAAGAGCGTTGAGAAGGGTCTTACCAAAGACGCTGCTCAGAGTGCTACCGTCCTTGCGGCTGCAAAGACTGCTCTTGAGGGCGTTTCTGAGGACGAGTGGAAGGCTGCAGCAATTGACGCTGCCCTTGAGGTGCTTCCAGAGCAGCTTGACCTTAAGAAACGCATTGTCTTCCAGTCCATTCGTGTTGCTGAGTGCGGCAACATGGTCTCCCCTCCTCTTGGAGAGTCTATGGAGCTTCTTGGTCGTGAGGTTTGCCTTGCTCGCCTTGACCGCGCTCTGGAGCTTTGCAAATAACGCGTTGAATGCGCGCTTGCCGCGTATTCTTCCAAGCGTAAGTGGGTATCAAAAGTAAAACCACACAAGAGCTGTAAAACAGATGGTTTTGCAGCTCTTTTATCGTTATCGTTTGTTTAGTTTTGGAGTAACTATGATTTCTATGTCTGCGTTTGAGGTCCTAGGCCCCATTATGGTGGGTCCTTCTTCCTCGCACACAGCAGGAGCCCTTGCGCATTGCTCTGGTTGCACGCTCGCTTGCACCAAAGCAGCTGGAGCGCGTTGAGTTTTGGCTCTACAACTCCTTCTCTCATACCCACCTTGGTCACGGCACTGATTACGCTCTGATTGCAGGCATCTTGGGCCTTGCTCCAGACGATACGCGCGTCCGTGAAGCACTTACCCTTGGCAGAAGAAGCCCACCTCAACTACAGCGTTATTGAAAAGGGCGACGACGAGACTCTGCACCCAAACACCGTAGAAATTCACCTCTACGGCGCAGATAACGTTCACGTTTCTGTTATGGGCGAGTCTGTTGGTGGCGGCCGTATTCGCATCTCTGGCGTCAACGGCGTACGCATTCGCATGTCTGGCGATATGCCCACTATTTTTGTTTCACATCGCGATAAACCCGGTGTTCTTGCAGCTCTCACTACTATTTTGGCTACGCAAAACATCAATGTTGCAACTATGCGCACCTTCCGCTCAGAGCGTGGCGGCTTTGCCCACACTGTCTTTGAGATTGACGAGCCTATTGAGCAGAAAGTCCTCGACCTCTTCCAGCTGGCACCTCACGTTTCGTATGCCGCTCAGGTTTCCATTCCAGGAGCAGCTCCACAGGTCACAAACGACGTGCTTTCAGGAGCCTTTGACAACGGCGCAGATCTTCTCGCCAGGTGCTCCAAGACGGGAGCCTCTATTGGCCAGATTATGCGCCAGCGCGAGAAGGACCTGCGACCAGATGCCGACGTAGACGCTGAGATGGCTCACGTTCTTGAGATTATGCGCGATGAGGTTCACGACACTATCAAGACGCCTCGTCAGTCCATTGGTGGTCTGCTCAACGGCCAGGCCAAGACCGTAGCAAACACCCCAGCTGCAATCTCAAGTGCGCTTATGGGCACCACGCAAACACGAGCCGTTGCCTACGCTATGGCCGTGCTTGAGCGCTCAGCAACCATGGGCGTCATTGTTGCCGCTCCTACTGCAGGAGCTTCTGGCGTTGTACCAGGATCGCTTATCTCGGTAGCAGAAGAGATTGGTGCCACCGACGAGCAAGTTATTTCTGCGCTTTGGAATGCAAGTGCTATTGGAGCCATCCTAACCACCAACGCAAGTGTTTCTGGCGCTGAGGGCGGCTGTCAGGCAGAGGTTGGATCCGCTGCTGCCATGAGCGCATCTGCACTGACCGAGCTCTTGGGTGGCACTCCTCAACAGTGCTTGGACGCTGCTTCTATTGCCATCTCTAACCTTCTAGGACTAGTCTGTGACCCTGTCAGAGGACTGGTTGAGTATCCTTGCCAAGATAGAAACGCTATTGGCGTAGCTGCTGCCGTAAGCTCTTCTCAGCTTGCTCTTGCGGGCGTTGGTAACCCAATTCCGTTTGATGAGGTTGCACACGCTATGGCAGAAGTTGGCGCTGCGCTCCCTGTTTCTCTCAGAGAAACAGCTAAAGGTGGTCTTGCCGCAACTCCAAGCGCTCCTACCGCATGCGCAAGTTGCACCGGCTGTGCCCCTCTTGACCAGGCGCTTATTGATGCAGAACGCATGCTCAGCTCAAATACGAGAGACGTTCCTTGCGCTTAGAGATGCGTTTTGTATAATATTTTTTGCTGCAAACAGAATTTCTTGAAATTATTGCTTGCATCTCTGACGAGTCTCCTTTATAGTTATTTCTCGCGCTGATGCGCACGGATGACATCTTGGGATATCGTCTAGTGGTAGGACAGCGGATTCTGGTTCCGTCAACGGGAGTTCGACTCTCTCTATCCCAGCCATGTCCTCCCAGTCATACATGGCCCGTTCGTCTAGCGGTTCAGGACGCCGCCCTCTCAAGGCGGAGATCACCAGTTCGAATCTGGTACGGGCTACCAAATGTTCAAGGACTTCTTCGGAAGTCCTTTTTGTTTATCTCAACACCACTTTTGCTTCTATCGTAAAATAGACCAGTCTGTTTGAAATAACTGTCACGCCCAGTCGTGTGACCCAGAAGTATAAGAATTTTTACTAACACCTTGATTGGATCAGGATGTGGCTTGAGTTCTTCCAAAGTGTAGTTGTCATTATTGCCCTGCTCTACGTGCCGGGCGTCATTTTGTTGCATGCTTCCGGCATGCCAAAGCCCTGGGCACTTGTTAGTGCTCCTTTGGTAAGCTGCGCACTCTTCTTTATTGAGGGAGAAATCTTTAGCGCACTGAACATCCCCATCCCCTTGGCTGTCATGGTTCTTGTTCCGCTGCTTATCGCAGTTCTAGTCAATGGCTACGTTTTATTATGTTGCACCCAAACACAAAGAAGGATTTACAGGAGCGAGAAACCCGTCAAATCCGAAAGCAATACGCGCTGGCAAGCAATCAACTAACCCTGTACCAGCATTTATCTGCGAAGAACTCCCCTTTCTGGATGCCTCTTCTGTACGTTGCAATTGGTCTTCTTACCGTAGGGTCTTCTCTTCTTACCTACCCTGCCCGTCTGCCAGCTCCTTTGTTCAGGGCTGGGACATTGTGCATCACTTAGATGTCACGCAGGCAATGATTGAGTCTCAAAAGTACTCATCAATTCACTATGACTTTTACAGCACCGTAGAAGCTTCAATTACCCCTTGGGAACCGGGGACTTCGGGATTTTATCCTTCAGGCTGGAACATCATTGTTGCACTAACAACGCAGCTTGTTTCTACAACCGTTCCTATTGCAGGTAATGCACTCAACTTTGTCAGTGCAGCAATTATCTTTCCGCTCTCAATCTGCTCACTTATTGCAAAAGTTCTTCCTAAACATCGCATTGCGCTTATCAGTGGAGCTTTTGTTTGCCTAGCATTTTTTGTTTTCCCTTGGTCGCTTCTCATCTATGGACCAATCTTTCCTAACACCGTAGCCTTCTGTGTAATGCCTTCTATTTGGTGGATTTTTATGCAGATGACTCGCTCAAAAACACCAAAACACGACCTTATCTGGCTTATTGTCATATTTGTTCTTGGCTTGATTACCCTCTTTATCTTGCATCCTTCCACGATTTTCTCGTCAATTGTTGTGCTTTTGCCTTGGAGTTTTGCGCGCATTGGAGAATCAAAACGCAGAGTTGTTCTCTTTGGAAAACAAATCAAGCCTGTCACGCTAGCATACGTATTCTTTATCTTTGCACTGGTTATTTGGTCTGTTTTCTACTACGTTTTGATTGTTCGAGGCGTGGCTCTCAATTTCTGGTGGAGCGCCTACTCGAGCCTGCAAGATGCTATTTTGCACGCCCTTGGCATGGACTTTATTGGACAGTCGTACGCAGGTGGAGAGCTTGTTTCTCCACAACCGATACTTTCAATCTGCGTGCTTGTAGGCGCTGTATGGACGTTTAAGCACAAGCAGGCTCGATGGATGGTATCTGCCTTTATGTACCTGTCTATACTCTGCATTTTTATTATTACGTTTGACGTTCCTCTGAAGGGATATCTCTCGGGATTTTGGTATACCGATCCGTTCCGCATTGCGGCAAGCTGCGTCATTATGGCAATTCCGCTGGCAGCGCTTGGCCTGGCAACTCTTGCCGAAGCTGCGCTGGAAACGTTTGCCTCCTGGAGAGAAAAAGCTTCTCAGGCTCAGACCAAAGCTCAGACCTGCGTCTTTTGTACTGTTTGGGCTAAACCTCTGATTGTGGGAGCGGTCATTGCGTGTGTGGTTGTGCTCAACTATGTGGTTCCTATGCCAAACCTTAAATCGGAAGAGCCAATTCCTGCCGCTACTGCCTTTAAACAGGCTTCCGAGAAGGCCTATGGCGATCACTACATTTTGACATCGGAAGAATTGGAGTTTTTACGTCGCGTGGAGCTTACCGTTCCTGCAGGTGCTGTTATTGCAAACCTACCTCAAGATGGCAGTCTCTGGGCGTATGGCACTAACGACTTACATGTGCTCTGGCGCTTCCCTAACGGCTATGACGCTTCAGAACGTCCTGCAAGTGCAATTCTTCGTAAACGCCTTAATCGCATTGCGAGCGACCCTGAGGTGCTTCAGACGGTACGCGACCTTAACGTACAATACGTCCTTATTCTGAACAACGTTGTTGATTACTCCAACGCTGTTACCAGTACCTACAAACCTGGAACCTTCAGAGGTATCACGCAAATAACAGACACCACCCCAGGTTTTGAGGTGGTGCTGGAAGAAGGTTCTATGAGGTTGTACAAGATTACCTTGTAAGAACGTTATGCCTGAATTGCAGAAACTGCGTCCTTAAGCTCCTGAACACGATCAGTTGCTTCCCATGTGAAGTCTGGATCTTTGCGGCCAAAGTGTCCGTATGCTGCTGTCTTAGAGAAGATAGGACGGCGCAGCTTAAGATCTCTGATAATGGCACCAGGACGAAGATCAAAGACCTTCTCGATAGCCTGCTCAATAACAGCATCGTCAACAATACCAGTGCCAAAAGTATCAACCATGATAGACAGTGGATGAGAAACACCAATGGCGTAGGCAAGCTGAACTTCACACTTCTTTGCAAGGCCTGCTGCCACGACGTTTTTGGCAACCCAGCGTGCTGCATATGCTGCTGAACGGTCAACTTTGGTGCAATCCTTTCCGGAGAAAGCGCCGCCACCATGACGACCCATACCGCCATAGGTATCAACAATAATCTTTCTACCGGTAAGTCCTGTGTCTCCCATAGGTCCACCAACAACAAAGCGACCAGTTGGATTAACGTAAATGTCTGCGTTATCCCAAGCAATGTTGACCTCACCCATAACAGGTGCAATAACGTGGTCGATCATATCCTGCTTGATAACAGACATGTCTTCAATCTCTGGAGCATGCTGCGTGGAAACAACAATGGCTGTGACCTCAACGGGTTTCTCGTCCTCATAACGAACGGTAACCTGAGTTTTGCCATCTGGACGCAAGTACTCAACCTCGCCAGACTTACGCACCTCTGAGAGGCGCTGAGCCAGACGCTGAGCCAGGTAAGCTAGGCATTGGCATAAGAACATCGGTCTCATCAGAGGCAAAGCCAAACATCATGCCCTGATCGCCTGCGCCGATAAGATCAAGCGGATCGGTAGTGCGTCCTGCCTGCGTGTCATAGGACTGATCAACGCCCTGAGCAATATCGGGGCTCTGTTCGTGAATGAGGCTTAAAACGCCGCAGGTCTCGCAGTCAAAACCATATTTAGCGCGGTCATAGCCAATATTTCTGAGGGTGTTACGAACAATCTCCTGGACATCAACGTAGGATTGAGTGCGAATCTCTCCAGCTACCACAATAGTTCCTGTAGTAGCAAAGGTCTCGCATGCACAACGAACGTTATCCAAGCAAGCTGGAACACCGCTTGGAGAAACGTATCCACGCTCTTCAAGCTCTGCCTCTTTTGCCAGGATTGCATCAAGAATTGCGTCAGAAATCTGATCGCAAACCTTGTCTGGATGTCCCTCAGTAACACTTTCTGAGGTAAACAAATAGTTTTTGTGTGCCATGAACTGTCCTTTCACGCATGGCTTCTCTGCTTATGCAGAATATTTGCGTTCTTCTACGCGCAACCACTCTTACTATACCCACCAAAGACACTTTTGAGCAGGATCAGTCAAGAAAATTGTAAAAAGAGCACCACAAGGGATGCTCTTTAAATTGCATAGTTAAGCTGGCATTATGCAAAAACTCGTATGATTACTCGTCTATTCCAATACCAGCAAGTGTCATATCTAGCAGATTCTGTGCAAGTTCGTCAGAGCCCTCCGCACCGCGACGCTCTCCCATCAGGCCAATGGCCGAGAGAACCAATGCACCCGTAATAGAACAGGCAGCAAGTCTTGAATCAACACCCTTTGACGAATAAAGCCTTGCAATTTTCCCATCTCTAGCTGGTTAGCAAGGAGAACAACCACGCGAGAAAGTGGTCCCTCAATGTTGGTAATAAGCGCCTGCTCAGAGCTTGCAAGCTTGTTAATTAAAGCCAAAACCAAAGGTGAGTCAGGCAAAATATGAGCAGCAAGTTGAGCGATGATTGCATGAAGCGTCTCTTTTGAGGCAGGCTTATTACCAATGGTATGCGCAATATCTTTTGCAAGCTCATCAACACTCTCGTCAAAGATTGCCTGCAAAAGGGCCTCTCTATCGGAAAAGTAGTAATACAGCGCACCTTTTGAAAGACGAGCTCTATCAGAAATCTCACTCATTTTTGAAAGTTGGTATTTCCACGAGCAAGCATGAGCTTGGTTGTCTCGTGCATAATACGCTTACGTGTAGCTGCGCTTTTCTTAGTACGAGCTTCAGCACGAATATGAGAAATAGGAGGCGCTGGAGTCTCGGGTTCTTCTGTAGGCTGCTGTTCATAAGCATTGTGATGTATGACTTCTAACGTAATATAATCGCGCTTCTCGCCCATGAACTCCCCCATACGACACTATCCGTCATATAAAATGACGCCTCTCTGATAATTTTTTATGCCTACTATACCGTTTTACCGAACCTATAAAAATACAAAGGCCTTACTTTTTTATTGATTAAATCTGGCACTCTTTATTATTTTTACCAATTACCCTGAGCAAGAATGGCGAGAAGATCTTCTTTCCTATTCTCCACTTGACCTGCTAAATAAAGCTCAAAAAGCCTACGTTGGCACACACCGACAGCAGGTCCTGGCTGAAGAGAAAGTGCTTCCATAATTTCTGCGCCCGAAACGCACAGCTCTTGCGGATGCTGAGCAATTTCTTGTTTTGCCTCATGTAAGAGGAGCTCTCTCATAGCTTCAAGTGTTACTGCATAGCTACGATACGGATTTGCCTTTGCCAAAGCATCTGCCTGCTTCAACGTCAAAAGGTCATATGCAAGGGCAATGCCATCCGATTTACTTGCCTCGGCTAACAGGGCAATCATATGCCTGAGAGACGTTGTTGTAATATCCACATCATAGTCATGCAATGCTACAAGAGCACAAACTTCATTGCTCAAGTGTTGCGATAAAGCTAATCGTTTGAGCAGCGCCTTTGCTACAACCGCGCCCTTTTCTGGATGACCATAAAAATGGCCTCTTCCATCTGCGTCAACGCTAAACATTTCTGGCTTTGAAATATCATGTAAAAGCGCCGCCCACCTAAGAGCGGGAGTAGCACACCCTGCTGTAAGAGCCTCTGTTGCAGAGCAGACTCGAGCTGTATGTTCCAGCACGTCATAAGCATGATACGGACTTCTTTGATCAAAAGTTTTGCAGTGGTAAGAGCTCTGGAATTGCTACCGCTAGAAACAGGAAAATCCCAGCTTGATAGCATGGGCAATATGTCCAGCCTCAACAATTTGAGCCACTTCAGAGCCAATGCGCTCAGATGCAACCTGAGAGAGTAGCGGCGCACACTCAGTAAGTGCCTGATGTGTCTTCTCCTCAATTGAAAACGAGAGTCTGCATGCAAACCGCAAGGCACGAAGCATGCGAAGAGCGTCCTCTGTAAAGCGAACCTTAGGCTCCCCAACAGCGCGAATTACACGTGCAGATAAATCTTCTTGACCGTCATAAAGATCAAGCAATCCCCTCTTTGGGTGATATGCCATTGCATTAATAGTGAAGTCTCTACGAGCAAGATCTTCCTCTATACGAGAGACAAACTGCACAGAATCAGGACGACGACCATCAAGATATTCTCCGTCACAGCGATACGTTGTGACCTCAATAGGGTGCTTCTCGACAACAGCAGTAACGGTTCCATATGCAATACCTGTTTCATGCACAGGAATGTCTGCAGCCTCAAAAGCCGCTTTGCTCTGCTGCCACGTTGCCGATGTTGTGATGTCAATATCGTGGGCAAATGAGCCGCGTAGAGCGTCTCGTACCCAGCCGCCTACAATCCACGCCTCAAATCCGGCATCTTCAAGAACTTCTAATGCACGCAGCGCGTAGGTGGGAACTTGTAAATTCACGGGGCGAGAAAGGCATGGTGAAGAGCTGTTTTTCTGTATGCTCATGGCCATTCCTTCCGCAGTTGCTGATGGGAAAAGTATACATCCTTCACACGTCATTCACATCCTTCCTGCGGTTTTAAAATGACAAACATTTGTTCTAGATTTTTCTTTACTTCTTCCCCATTCGTGATAGTCTAAGTATACGAACAGACGTTCTATTTTCAAGTAGAAAGTTGCTGCCATGGATACTCTTGATAAACTCACCATACTTGCAGATGCAGCCAAATTTGACGCGGCGTGCACTTCTTCTGGTGTAGACAGAGATCCGCAGGCAGGAAAGGTAGGAATGGCCTCAGCGGCCGGCTGTTGCCACTCATTTACCCCTGATGGTCGCTGCATTACGCTGCTAAAAGTTTTACTTTCTAATGCTTGTTGTTATGACTGTGCTTACTGCGTCAATAGATCTTCTGCACAAACCAAGCGGGCTACCTTTACACCACAGGAATTAGCAGAGCTTACCGTAGATTTCTATAAAGAAATTACATAGAGGGGCTCTTTCTTTCCTCAGGTGTTATAGGATCGCCAGACCACACCACAGAACTCATGATTGAATGCCTCTCCTACCTTAGAAATGAGTTGCTGTTTAACGGCTATGTTCATGCAAAAGTAATTCCCGGAACAGATCCAGATCTTATTGATGCCATTGGCCGCTTAGCAGATAGACTCTCTGTCAATCTGGAATTACCTAGCTCAACCTCACTTACTAAACTTTGTCCTCACAAAAACGCAGAAACGGTTACTAAACCCATGTCTTTCATTCACCGCCTACGTGTCTCTGAAGAAAGGCAATTGCTTGAAGCTAAAAATGCATCAAAGGGCATTGTGAAGTCTGCTAGCAAATCTAAGGGCATTGTTATTCCTACTCAGAAGCAGATCATAAAAGAAGGTTTAGCTCTTCGTTCAAACTGCTTGAAGAATACCTTTATGCGCTCATCAAGGGTTTCTTCAGGCAGGAGGTCCTTCTCGCCTGCTGGGCAATCAACGCAAATTATCATTGGAGCTTCTCCAGAATCAGACAATCAAATATTGCACTTATCGCAAGCGCTTTATCAACAATTTGAATTGAAACGAGTATTCTTCTCTGCCTATATTCCTGTTATAGAAGACCATCGTCTTCCTGAGTTGGACACTCCTGTTCCCCTGCGTAGAGAACACCGTCTTTACCAGGCTGATTGGCTTATGCGCTACTATGCGTTTTCTCCTGATGAGTTGGTTTCTCCAGAAAGCACCTTGGCTTGATTTAGAAATTGATCCAAAGCTTGGATGGGCGCTGGCTCATCTTAATCAATTTCCTGTAGAGATTATGGATGCTCCACTAGAAATACTTTTACGAGTGCCCGGTATTGGCCCTACCGGCGCACGAAGAATTATTGCTGCAAGAAGACGGTCTCGCCTCACCTTTGATGATCTTAAACGGCTGGGAATACAGCTCAAACGATCTCATCACTTTCTCACCTGCTGTGGCGTAAGAGATGCCTCAGCTCCACTTGACCAAGAACTGATTAAACAGAGGGTAATTGCTGATGCCAAAGCAAGTTCGTACAACAAAACAAGACGCCGTATTGAGTCCTCTCAACTCAGGCTCTTCTGATCAGAGCGTAGAGCTTGTCTCGCTTGTTCAGAGGCTTACAAGACTCTCCAAGCCTCAGAAGGTTGTTATCTCCTGTAATCCAAGCTTAGAAGGCGTTGTAGGGGCTGTAGGGCTCACTTATCTCTCACATGCTAACCCGGCACACGTACGTCTTGTTAGAGAAAACTTTTGTCAGCCTAGCCTTGGGGAGCATGTTCTCTGTGGACCAGACCCTTCTGATGACTCCGTAGTAGCCTTGGCTAAACGAGTTCTAACTGGACTAGAGAAGAAAGTAGGCACAAGAGAAATAACACGTCGCATTGTTTTGGCATGTGCTTCAGATGCTCATACTATGCCGGAGATTGTGCATCGATACATTCGTCTTGCATTCTCCTATGGTGTAGGAGCCCTTGAAGATATTGCAGACCCAACCGTGGCAGAGTTTAATGCGCTGGCTAGGCAGGTAGAAACTGAACGAGAACATACGCGGCAATTTGTGCGGTTTTCTCGCATGTCAGATGGCTCTTTTATGTCTGTATTTCAACCTAATGCAAACGTAGTGCCACTAACTTGCAATTACTTTGTCAAACGGATGAGTACAGAGCGGTTTTTTATTGTTGATCCAGCTCATCATATAGTCAGTTTTTATGCACCAGAAATGAAGACCTTTGGAACAATTCAGCTGGACGATGCTTCTTTGGAAGAGCTGCTCTCTAGAACAGACCTTGCAACTGATGAGCAATACGTGCAAGCCATGTGGAGACGCTTCTACGAAGGAGTTGGCCTAGAAGGTCGCGGGCCTGCAGAAAGAGGATATGACTTGCGCGCCCATTGGATGCCAAAACGCGTATGGCAAGGGCTCCCTGAACTCACTGCAAGTACAAATGCAGAAGCTGCGCGTAGCCAAGGCGTACCTGCTCGTTATCAGGGGCGAGAAAACAGAAAGGATGTGCATCATATAGAACAAAAGCAAGCATTTTGCAAAGAGCTTACTTCTGGGTTATAAAGCCGCCGCTTAAGACGACTGATAACAAAAAAAGCGCCCAGCAGAGCTGAGCGCTTATCAGTACAAAGGTAATGACCTAAGACTTAGTCAAGGTCGTTGAAGTCACCAGCTGCAGGTGCTGGTGCAGAAATCTGAGTCTGCTGAGCTGCAGGCTGAGCAGCATTCTGGGAACCAGTTGGAGCATTGTTGGTAAGAACAGTCTCTGGGAAGACAGAGTCTGCGTCATCCAGGAAGTGCTGGAGGAGCTTACGGTACTCAGCGCGGAAGTCCTCACGGGACTGCTTGAGGCGATCAATCTCATCAAGCTCAGTCTGCTTCTCTGCAAGAGCCTGACGGATAACCTCACGAGCCTTCTGGTCTGCCTCGTTGCGAATGCGCTCTGCATTTGCACGAGCGTCTGCAACAAGCTTATCTGCGCTCTGCTGAGCAACAATGAGGACCTGAGAAATCTGGTGCTCAGATGCAGCAATAGCTGCAGCGTTTGTCTCCTCAACAGAAGGAACGCTTGCGTTCTCCTCAAGGTTTGCAACCTGTGCCTGTGCTGCAGCAAGCTGCTGCTCAGTGCTGGTCAGACGGCCCTTAAGGTCAGCGATCTTTTGAAGCATTGCATCAACCTCAGAAGAGAGCTGCTCAAGAAATGCGTCAACTTCCTCTGGATTGTAGCCGGTCTCAGCAGGAGAGAATGTCTGCTGCTCGATGTCTGCTGGTGTGATTGCCATCTTTGTTCCCTTTCAGTCTGCGAGTAGACGTACCACACATCATAACTACTCAGTTTGTAATCAAAGACAAACTAGTTTCTTATATTAGTATAAAGCCCAGCGTCGAAATGACAAAACGTCCCACAAGATTAAGCACAAAAAGTGCAACAATCGGTGAGAGGTCAACGCCAGAAATTGGAGGAATTACGCTCCTAAACACACTGAGATATGGCTCAACAATTTTGCCAATTGCCTCAAGAATGTTCTTAACCGAATCATTTGAAACGGTAATCCAAGAGGACAGGCACCATACCACAATGCAGAAGCTGTAAATCCTCAACAAAGTATAGAGCGAGCTCAAGACATAATACGAAAACACAAAAACCTCCAGTTACCTGGTAATCTCGCCCTCATCAGCAAGCTTATCCAGATCAGACTGAGATAAAGAAATGCCATGAGGAAGTACAGCAAAAACGCGGTCAGCAACTTCTTCAACAGCGCCGTCAAGTCCATAAGAAAGACCAAAACTGAAGTCCAAAATTCTTTTAGCAACCTCAATGTTGGTGTTCTTAAAGATAAGGACAACTGGCTGACCAGTACGAACACGACGAACTACCGACTGAACATCGTCATAAGAAACAGGACGAAGAACGTATGGTGGCAGCTGTCCGGAATAGCTTGTACGGCTCACAGGACGAAGACCAATATCACCAGGAGTTGGCAGATTTGGGCTCACAGTATGCTCGTAAGAAGGAGTGTATCCAGAAGGCTCCTGACGAGATGCATACGCAGAAGCACGGGAGCGCATATCCTGCTGAGGATTGTAAGAAGCGGCTGGATTGGTGCTGATTGGCTTGCCAGAGCGCGTATACACAGAAACACTCTCTGCCTCTGGTCTGGATGGATTGCCCAGCAGTCTATTGGAAGAGCCTTGCTGTGCACGATCATCGTACGAACGTGGAGAAGCTTCGTCTACCTCGTCATAGCCTTCGTCGCCATAATACTCATCGTCGTAGTACTCATCGTCCTGACCACCACGAAGCTTTGCTCTTAGCGTATCAAGAATGCTCATCATTGTGCCTTTCTGTAACGCAGGTAACTTCTTACTACTGTATCAAAAACTTGCAACTATTTTAGTGCCCACTCAACGTATAGGCTGGGTCAAACAATACTCGACCCAGGCGAATAGTCGTAGAACCCTCTTCAATGGCATACGTAAAGTCATCACTCATGCCACAAGAAAGAACATCTAACTTCAAACCAACTTGTTGGCTCAAGCGATCACGCAATTCTCGAAGTCCTGAGAATGTTCTCTTGGCGCGCTCTGAATCATCTTTTGGTGCCATAGTCATCAGACCCACAACAGAAATGTGAGGAAGCTCAACAATCTTTTGAATAGACTCTGACACCTCTTCTGGCGAGAAACCCGATTTTGAGGCTTCAGCGGAGACGTTTACCTCAAGTAAAACAGATTCCTCAGTACCCTTTACCTCAGCACGCTTTGAAACCGCCTCTGCAAGATGTTCGGAAGAAATTGAATGAATGTAGCGAACCTTACCAACTACCTGGTTAATCTTGTTCTTCTGAAGATTACCAATCATGTCAAAAGATATCTCAGACGCAAAAGGAGCCTCAGATAAACACGTCAGTTTATGTGTCAGCTCTTGTGGGCGATTCTCGCCAAAAACCCTATAGCCCGCCTTATACGCTGCAAGGACGGCCTCAACAGGTACGGTTTTGGAGACAGCTACAATTTCAATCTCAGAGGCACTTCTGCCGGACTTTTTTGCAGCATCCGCCACAAGTGACTCAATCTGAGCTCTACGAGCCTTTATAAACTCAAGATATTCGTCTGAATCGTACGTCATAGCCATCATCTCTTGCGGTGAATACATCAACATCTTACGTAACGTTTAACGACTTTTTTTGTAGACCTAAACGTCTTCTCCGATAGCGCTAAACGTCTTCTACCCTACTTTGACGCCATGTAAGCAACAGCCGCGTGTCTTCCGCACTTGCCATGCTCTGCTCGGTACGAGAAGAACCGCTCAGTTGTAGAGGCGGTCGAGTCAGTAACCTCTTCGATAGCAGACGCGCGTACACCAGCATCTACCAGTGCGGCTCTGACGGCATATCCAAGATCTAAGTACCTCTCGCCAGATGCACGGTCTACAACGCCGGGACCAAACTCTTGTGAGAACATCTGGATGAGCTCTGGAGAAACCTCGTAGTCAGCGCCGCCAATGTGCGGACCAATATAGGCTTTGACCTCGGAGGGCTTGGCGCCAGTTGCCTGGCAAAGCGCCTCGGTTGCGCGCGCAGAAATGCGGGCAATTGTGCCTTTCCAGCCAGAATGCGCCACCGCAAATCCGCCGGGAGCTACAAGAATTACGGGCACACAATCGGCAAACGCCAACATCACAGGCGTATTTTGAACCGTACATACTATGGCGTCTGCACCAGTTTCTGCCTCAGCTTGAGCCTGTTCAAAAGCCTCTGGTGTATTGGAAGTCAGACAAACTACCTTGCTTCCATGTACCTGATGAGGAATAAGGAGTTGCGAGAAAAACTCGCCAGCTCCAAGAGCCTCTAAGACTAGCTGCCGATTCTTTTGCACCTGTTGCAGATTGTCTCCACACCTACTGCCCAGATTAAGGGAGCTAAACTCCCCTTCTGAAAAACCGCCAGTACGCTCAGTAAATGCGAGCGTGACCCCGCATGGAACCTCAGGATCCATGAGCAGGGTCACGCCGTGTAAGCACTGTCTATTCAGCGCGCACATATTTAGATGCGGCTACGCTTAAGGAAGTCTGGAATATCAAACTCTTTCTCATTAGAAGAGTTGTTGGTGCGAGCAGGCTGTGGCTGAGCAGCTACAGGACGAGTTGGCTGTGGCTGAGCAGGACGGCTTGGACGGCTTGCGCTCTGGGTGTTCAGGGTTGGAAGCTGCTGCTGAACGTTAGAGTCATTGAAGCCGGTTGCGATAACGGTTACGCGAACCTGATCGCCCAGGGACTCATCAACAACAGTACCAAAGATGATGTTTGCGTCAGGATCAACGTTCTTAGCAACCAGGTCAGCTGCCTCGTTAATCTCCTGAATACCAAGGTCTTTGTTACCAGCAATAGAGAGAAGAACGCGGGTTGCACCCTCGATGGAGCTCTCAAGCAGGCGGCTAGAAATTGCCTCGGTTGCAGCATCTGCAGCGCGGTTATCACCAGCAGCAATACCAATGCCCATCATTGCGCTACCTGCGCCCTTCATGATGGTGCAGACGTCTGCAAAGTCGAGGTTGATCAGGCCAGGAACAGTGATGAGGTCGGTAATACCCTGGGTGCCCTGGCATAGAACATCGTCAGCCATGCGGAATGCCTCAAGCATGGTGGTCTTCTTCTCAGAAAGATCAAGCAGACGATCGTTTGGAATAACAATGAGCGTATCAACATTCTCGGAAAGAGTCTTGATTCCGTCAGCTGCAGAACCATAACGACGGCGACCCTCGAAGGAGAATGGCTTAGTAACAACGCCAACGGTCAGTGCGCCAACGTCATTCTTTGCAATATCAGCAACAACTGGAGCAGCGCCGGTACCAGTACCGCCACCCTCGCCAGCAGTGATGAAGACCATATCAGCGCCAGCAAGTGCTGCCTTGATCTCGTCGCGGCTATCCTCTGCTGCCTCTTTACCAACCTCAGGGTTAGCGCCAGCACCAAGGCCCTTGGTGATGTCAGTACCGATGTGAACCTTAATGTCAGCATCGGAGATTGCAAGTGCCTGTGCATCGGTGTTTACAGCAACGAACTCAACGCCACGGATGCCTTCTTCAATCATGCGGTTGACAGCGTTAGTTCCGCCGCCACCAACGCCAACAACCTTGATAACAGCAAGATAGTTGTTAAGGGTATCGGTGTCCTTAATCATGTCTTCCTCCTTGAGGCACGCTTGTGCCCGTTTGTCCCGGAGCGCGACTGCGCTTAGGCTACGTTTATGCGCTCGCAGAACCGCTGTATAAAACCCTAAACCTCAAGTTAAGGCTTACGCTTCATGCAAAGCGGGGTATATTTGCACAACTCACCCATGCAAGTCAAATAATATGTAGAAATTGTGAAGAAACCTGGTAAACGGTATGAAAAATTAGTCTAACGGCGCGCGGTAATACCGCGTTTACCTACGAAACACCAGAGCCAGACTGAACGTTTCCGGTAGAAACACGCCTATACGTTGGGCTTGAAGGTGTTCTTACGTTCAAGTAGGTAAGCTCTCCTGGGAACTGCTTAAGCATTGCCAGAATCACTTTTTCTTTGTCTGCAATCTGTGTTGGAGAACCCAGGGCAACCTGTACACCATTGGTGAGGGTGACAGAAATCGCATCAACGCTACTAGCTGAATAGCTCACAATCTGTGAGGTAAGCTCTGACGAGAACGTAGACTGATATTGCATAACCGCTTGAATTTCTGCATCTGTTGCCGTGGTACCTGCTACCGGAGAAACCGTTGCAGGAACATCGGTAATAAGCAGCTCGCCCTCTGAGGTTGCCTTCTCAAGCGCAACAGTGGCGGTAGTTTTTCCTTCTGGAACGTTAAGCTGATCTGCCTCAAGCCAGACGTTATTCTCGCCCAAATACCATGCAACAGGGCCAGAAGAAAGCGCCACTATGGCCGTAACCTTGCGCTCTGTGATGGTAATGCGCAGCGTGTTAGGGAACTGTCTCTCGTACGTTGCGGATGCTACCCAAGGGTCCTTCTGAAGTTCCTCGGTAATAAGGGACTCATCCATATTGAGCAGCGTTGTTCCCTCTTCTACTGCAATGAGCTTTTGAATTTGCTCGTTAGTAACGTGCTCTGTGGGCTCAACTTGAATGTTGGTAATAGCAAAGACCGAGGAAGAGCGTAGGACGAGAAAAGCGATGCCAGCCAAAATGGCCAGACTCATCAAGACAATGAGAACTGTTCTAACTGCCTTAAACGATACTTTTCTGCTGTGTTTAATACGCTCGGCACGAGCCTGAGCAGCAGTTTTTGTAGCGTTATTTGGCTTTTTAGTAGAAATCTTTTTAGTAGAGGGCTTGGTGTCAGAAGTGGTAGCCTCAACCTTTGGCTTAGGCTTAAAAGCCTTGCTCATAAAAGAAGGCTTAGTAGCCCCTGTTGTCTGAGTAGTTCCAGACGATAAAGGCTCCCTCTTTGTGCCCTTACGGCGTGTTGGTTGCTTTGAAGTATCTTCTGCCATATCTTCCCTATGCCCCAAAACCCAGAAGTTTAACCTCTGGCTGAAGATCAATGTCAAACTTTTCTTGCACGGCATCGTGTGCCCTGCGCATGAGCGCAATAACGTCTGAAGCGCTGGCGTTGCCGGTATTCACAATAAAGTTTGCGTGGATATCGGAAATCTGTGCGCCACCTTCTATGGCACCCTTAAGACCACACTCCTCAATAAGTGCACCAGCAGACCTACTACCTGGATTCTTAAAAACAGAACCGCAGCAAAGCTGACCGGTTGGCTGAGTATTTCTTCTACGCTGCAAGAGTGTATCCATGCCAAGAGCAACTTTAGGACGATTAGAAGGTGTCAGTGCAAACGTTGCCTCAAGAATAATCTCGTCTGGCGCAAACGTGGTATAGCGATAACCCCACTCAATCTCAGATGCGTCGTAGCGAACAAGACCTTTGCCAGGCTTAAGTACCACGCAATCACGGACGGCTTTACCTATCCAATCATGCCTGGTACCCGCATTCATAGAAAGCGCACCACCAATGGTTCCAGGGATACCAGCACACATCTCAAGGCCAGAAAGACCTGCTTTCATGGCCTCATTGCAAACGCGTGCCGTAAGCGCACCCGCACCTGCAGTAATGAGGTTATTCTCGCCAACTGAAATGGTGGAAAGCTCATCGTCGAGCACAATAACGCAGCCGTTGTAGCCCTTATCAGAGACAAGGATGTTTGAACCCTTGCCCAAAAGCACCCAATCAACTCGATTAGCTGCAAGCACCTCAAGCACACGCACCAGCGCCACGTGGCTGTGAACAGCAGCAAAAAGCGACGCCTTACCACCAATCCTAAAGGAGGTATGGTGGCTCAGAGGCTCATCTTGCTTGATTGTTGCATCAAGGGCCCCAGAAAGGCTTACATAGGCGTTAAACAAGCTCACGACAGAGGTCCTAGTGGTTCTGAAGACGCTCTTTGAGTGCGCGGATAAACATTGGTCCAATCTGAGTGACGTCACCTGCGCCCTGAGTAATCAGCAGATCTCCTGGCTGAACCGTATCAAGAAGGTCTGCGATAAGATCTCGGCGAGAAGGAATGTAGCGCACGTCAGAAACAGTATTGGCAGCCTGAACTCTTAAAGAGACGGTCTTGCCTGAGACACCTGGAATAGGCAGCTCACCTGCGGAGAAGACATCCATGACGCGCAAAACGTCAATGCCATCAAATGCATGGGCAAACGAATCCGCCAAATCCTGCGTTCTGCTGTAGCGATGTGGCTGGAAAACAACAACAACGCGCTTGAAGCCAAGAGGAAGAGCTGCAGACATGGTTGCTGCAATCTCGGTTGGATGGTGGCCGTAATCGTCTACGACGGTAATACCGTTGATGTCGCCTACGTGCGTAAAGCGACGGCGTGCGCCCTTGAACTGCGAAAGCGCTGCTGCAGCCTGGTCAAGGTCAAAGCCAAGAGCATCAGCAACGGCAATTGCAGCGGTTGCGTTTGCAACATTGTGCTTACCAGGATTAGCTGGAAGTACCACAGAGATAGTCTGACCAGAAGGAGTCTTGATGGTAAGAGGATTCTCAATTCCAGCTTTTCTCTCCTCCTGTGTGCAAACAAAATCGCAGCTTGAATCAAAGCCGTAGGTAACTACGTGCCTACCAGTTGACTGAGCAAGCTCAACGTAATGAGGATTATCGCCGTTGATAACAACAGTTTCTTCCTTATCAAGCAAGCTCATAAACTCACAGAAGGTCTTCTCGATATTCTCAAGAGAGCCGTAATGGTCAAGATGGTCTGCCTCAATATTAGTGACAACAACCACGTTAGGGTTGAGGAACATAAACGAACCGTCAGACTCGTCCGCTTCGCAGACAAAATACTGGCCGTTGCCGTTTTTACCGTTGGTGTCGTAGCCCTCAACAACGCCACCAATCAAAAATGATGGATCAGCGCCAAGTTTGTCCAACATGGTAGCAACCATAGAAGACGTGGTGGTCTTGCCGTGAGTGCCCGCAACAGCAATGGTCTTGCGGCCGCGTGACAAATACGAGAGCATCTTAGCGCGAGGCCAAATAGGAATGGAAAGCTCACGCGCACGAATAACCTCTGGGTTTGTCTCTGGGATTGCGGTAGAGGTAACAATGACATCAGGCATCACAGCGTCAATAGTGGCTGCGGTGTGGCCGATGCTTACCTGAATACCTGCATCTTCAAGCTCTCTAACATAATGCGAGCTCTTTAGATCGGAGCCGGTAACGGTGCAGCCGCGCTCGTGCAGAACAAGCGCAATTCCGCTCATACCTGCGCCACCAATTCCAATAAAATGTGCACGCGAGATGGTCTTCTCGCCCATGGAATCTGCCATAAGAGAGCCTTTCCAAGTATTGTTGTCGTTTGAGTCTTGGACATACCAAGACATGTTTACTCTAACGCAAAACCGAATGTTTTATGCGCCACAAACGGCACTTTCCACAGCGTCAGCCACAAGAGATGCGGCGCTGCGCTGGTCAAGTGTAGCGGCTGCCTCGGAGAGCTTTTTGCGCTGGTCCGCGTTATCTACCAGCTCAAACAGAGCTGTCGAGAAGGTCGTGGTGCCCACCTGGTTATCTGGCACCAGAATAGCTGCTCCCGCATCCGACAACAGGTGTGCGTTAGTAGTCTGATGATCTGCTGTTGCCAGAGGGTACGGCACCAAAATGCTGGGGAGCTCAAGCGCTGCAATCTCGGCCACAGAAGATGCTCCGGAGCGAGAAACCACCAGGTCAGCCGCAGCAAGGGTGGCACCCATGTTGGAGATGTAGGGCTTAACCTCCCAGCGAGCAGCCTCCTCGTCAGAAAGCTTCATGAGCGAGACAACCTCGTCGTAGAGCTTCTGGCCTGTTGACTGAATGATGCGCAGGTTAGGACGGGCAAGAAGCTCCTGCTTAAGCGCAGCAAACGTCTCGTTGATACTACGAGCGCCCAAACTACCGCCAAAGATAAGCAGCAATGTCTGATTGTCTGCAATGCCCAACTCTTGCCTCGAGGCGGCTCTGTCAGCAGAAAGAACACTCTTACGTACAGGATTTCCGGTAACCACAATGGAGTCTTGAGCTTTTACGTGGCCCTCAAAAGCCTTGCGAGCCTCTGGGAACGCAATGCACACCTTAGCTGCTTTACCAGCAGATACACGGTTAGCAAGACCGGTTACTGAGTTCTGTTCGTGAATCAAATAGGGGATGTGTAACTTTGCGCAAAGCTGAAGCAAAGGCAGCTCAACATAGGCGCCAAAACCAATGGCAACATCAGGTGCACCCTGCTCTTTGAAGCGCTTGTGCAGCTGCATCTTTGCGCGCTCAAGATTGTATGCTGCGCTGATGAGCGTCCAAGGACGTCTGCGATCAAAGCCATTTACATGGATAGATACCAGCTCAAAACCCGCCTCAGGTACCAGCGTACCTTCAAGCTTGTTGGGCTGACCGTAAAACGTAACCTGATGGCCGCGCTCACGAAGCTCCTCAGCTAGAGCCAGAGCTGGGTTAATGTGACCAGCGGTTCCACCTGCAGCAATTGCAACAGAGAGTTTCTTCTGTTCTGCCATGCAATCCATCTCCTAGAAATCAGCTATCGACGAGCCCTGTTGTTTCCACGAAGCCTGTCCGATGCAGAAGGTCCCAAATCAATCCTGCGCCTTCCGGAGGCATCTGTCGTAATGCGGCCTTGAGGGGCGTCGTCATCTCTTGAGCGCAAAACGCCTCGTGATGGGCGCGCGGAGCTTTGTGCACTGCTCTTAGGGCGAGAAGAACGTGGGAGTGGCGTGCCTACTCCTACCCCACCGTCAACCATGGTAAGACCAGCAAAACCTGGAGCATCAAAGGTATCCTGCTCTTCAGCTATGCTCCAAGAAGCGCGCTGCCTATCGTACTCGGTTTCTGGAAGCCTTGACTGCCTTGAAACAGACATCAAAGACCAACCATCAAGATACTAGACATGATGGTTGAACCGCCGTATGAGATAAACGGCAGAGGCTTACCAGAAAGAGGCAAAAGGCCCAAAACACCACCGATGTTAACAAAGGCCTGGATGATAAACATAGAGGTACAACCTGCAGCAATAAGCCTACCGGTCAAATCTGGTGCATAGCGAGCAATCTTAAAGCCTGCCCATACCAGTGCGCCAAATACAACCAAAAGACCCAAAACGCCAATAAAGCCCAGCTCTTCTCCAATAACCGCAAAAATAAAGTCATTGTGAGCCATAGGCAGATAGGAATATTTCTGGCGAGAAAAACCAAAGCCAACACCAAAAATACCGCCAGAGCCAAAGGCATAAAAACCTTGGGCAAGCTGATAACCTGCGCCGTAATAATCAGCCCAAGGGTTGAACATAGTCACAACGCGAGCACGAGAATAATCATCTTTAAGAGATAAGAAGGCAAAGCCAATAAAACCCACAACAGCAATAGTTACCAGAACTCTTCGATCAAAGTCAGAAAGATAGCCAATGACCAGAAGTGTTCCCACAATAATCAATGTGGAGCCCTTGTCTGGCTGAGCCAAAATTAAAGCAAGCGGAACAACTGCGGCAATAGCAAACTTTTTAAAGAACTCCATCTGATCTATGGTCTGATCAATAAAGTACTGCTGAGCCAAATACGAGACAGAAATTAAGATGGTAATCTTTGCAAACTCAGACGGCTGGAAAGAAAACGGTCCAATTGAAATCCAACGGGTTGCACCATATGCATCAGCGCCAGCAATAGGAGTAAAAATAATTGCCAGCATTCCAATGGTCACAATCCAGATAGGTACCTGGAAGTTTCTTACTACTGCGCGGTAGTCAATGCGAGAAACAATAAACGCTAACGCAACTCCTGCCGCAGCAAAGCCAAGCTGACGCTGCACGTAGTAGAAGGGGTTATAGCCCATGTCCTCAGAGGTCATTGCAGAAATCGAGGATGCAGAATAAATCATTACCAGGCCAAAGCACACCAGAATAGCCGTTGATACCAGAAGCACCAGACGAGGCTGCATAAAACGCTCTGGAATAGCACCAAAGCGGCCTTTAGCCTGCGAGCCCTCGGAAGATTTCTGGCGAGAAGTACGTGGTTGCTGCGCGCGCTCCCCTGTTCTGTTTCTGCTGGTAGCCATTATCGACCGCTCTCTTTTTGAGCAAGATCTGCCACGAGCTGTTTAAAGACACGACCACGCTGAGCCATGCCTGTGAACTCGTCAAATGAGGAACATGCTGGTGAGAGAAGCACTACAGAACCTGGACGAGCAAGCTCTACCGCACGGTCAAAAGCTTCATGCATATGAGGCTCTTCTACCACTTCTGCATGGCCGCCAGAAACGCGGCGAAGCGCCTCTGCAAAGCGAGGACCTGCCTCTCCAAAGCAGATTGCGTATGCACAGGTAGCGGACACCTTCTGAGCAAACTCATCAAGCTCTGTGCCCTTATCGTGACCACCAAGTAGCAAAATAACGTCTTTACCTGGGAACGAAGTTAATGATTTTTCAACTGAATCAGTGTTTGTTGCTTTGGAATCGTTAACGTACAAAACACCATTAACCGTATCAACTGGCTCAATTCTGTGCTCAAGCGGCATAAAGTCCAACAGGGCATGCCTAATAGAAACAATATCAAGTCCCAGGAATAAGCCACATGCAGCTGCAGCAAGAGCGTTGAGTGCATTGTGCGCTCCCCTAATGTGGAGTGCATCAGCTGCTACAAGCTCCATCTCTTTACCAGATAGCCTGACTACCAGCGCTCCATTGCGTACAAATGCGGCGTTTGCGTACCGGGGTCTGTCTGAGCAAGATGGCATACGGTAATGCCGCGTGCCTCAAGGCGAGAAGACACGTCCTGACAAAACTCATCCAAGTCAGAGACAATTGCCAGGTCATTTGCATCAAGGTTGGCAAAAATCTTCTCTTTAGCTGCTGCATACGCCTCAAGTGAACCATGCCACTCAAGGTGATCCGGCGTAATGTTTAAAAGCATCGCAACGTGAGGATGCAATTTTTGAGTAGTAGCAAGCTGGAAGCTTGAAAGCTCTGCTACAAACCAGCTCTTAGGCTTTCTCTCTGCAAGTTGGTCAGTAATAGTTAGGCCAATATTGCCAACAGCGCTTGCATCAAGGCCTGCATACTGCAGGATTGACGTGGTCAAGCTTGTGGTAGTAGTTTTACCGTTTGTGCCGGTAATACCAATCCACTGTGAAGGACTCTCTTGATAGGCAAACTCTGGCTCGCCCATAATTTGCTTAGAAGCTGCCTTTGCACTTAAGAACAGCTCAGAGGTGTCTGGAATACCAGGAGATGCAATAGTCAAGTCAAAGGTACCCTTAACTTGATCAGAGCCGCATTGTACCTGTACGCCTGAGTCTGCAAGCTCTTGGACCTTCTCGCCAACAGTAGCATCTGCGCCGCCCACAAGAGTTACGGAAGACACACGACCCTCTGGCTGCTGCAGCAAATACGTGCAGACAGAGACGCCGGTCTTACCAAAACCAAGAACACATACATTTCCAAGTGTTTCTAGAAGCGACACGCAAGCGATCCTTTCTCAGAGCAATATCTTTAGTGAAGCTGGAAGTACAGAGCAAAGCCCAGAGCAGCAAATGCGCCGGAAATAATCCAGAATCTAAAGACTACTTTTGTCTCGTTCCAGCCAAGTTTCTCAAAGTGATGATGCAGTGGAGCCATCAAGAATACGCGCTTTTTAGTTGCCTTGTAGCTGACAACCTGAATGATAACGGACAGTGCCTCGATGATAAAAAGACCGCCCATGACCAGGGAAACTACCTCAGTCTTGGTAAGAACGGCCAGGGCCGCAAAGGCAGCGCCCCAGGCAAGAGAGCCGGTGTCTCCCATAAAAATGCTTGCAGGATAGCTGTTAAACCACAAAAAACCAATACAAGCTCCCGCGATCGATGCGGCAAAAACAGCAAGGCTACTCTCGCCATAGCGGAAAGCTACTGCAGCCATAAAAATCATGACAACCATAACGCAGCCACCAGCCAGGCCATCAAGGCCGTCGGTCAGGTTAACAGCGTTGGAGAGGCCTGCCATGAGCAAAAAGACAAAGAAAAGATACAGCCAAGGGATAGAAATGACGTTTCCGCCTAAATTGACGGTAGTGGTGAGGATGCCCAGGTTGATATCAAGACCACCGGGGAACGCAATAATGGGCGTAATGCCCCAAATGTTAACTGCTGCCAGGCAAAATGCAACAGAAATGGTTATAAGTCCGGCCATCTTCTGAGATGCGGTAAGGCCAAGGCTTCTACCATGAGCAACAGACTCGATATCGTCCAGAAGACCAAGCGAGCCCGTGAGCAGCATAGCTGCCATAGCAAGAATGAGGTCGGTGTTCCACTGAGCAAGTGCAATACAGGTCAGCACAATGCTTACCAGCATAACGACGCCGCCCATAGTAGGAGTACCCTGCTTGACCAGGTGCTGCTGAGGGCCGTCAGCACGAACCTGCTGACCCACTCCCTCTTTCTTCATCAGTTTGATGAAGATCGGCATTAAGACCAAAGTGATGATGCAGGAGACACCAAGCGCAACAAACACCTGGTATGTTGGGTAAATAGTCTGGTAAAACATTACTCAGTAACTCCTTTTACAAAAATATCAAGCTGGGCAGACCTCGATGCCTTGGCGAGAAGAACGTCTCCTTGCGCAAGTACTGGTCCGAGCACGGAAAGTGCTTCGTTGACATCACTGAACTGTTCAATTTTATCTTCCGAGAAATCCCATAACGCGCGCAGCTTCAACCATTTCACGCGCGGCTCCCGTGCCTACAAAGGCAACAAGGTCTGGGTTCTTAGCAGCAATATAGGCACCCACATAACCGTGGAGGCGCTTCTCCTCTGGTCCAAGCTCACCAATCTCTCCGATAAGAGCAATGCGGCGACCTACCGCTGGCATCTGCATCAACACGTCAAGCGCTGCAGCTGTTGAGTTAGGGCTTGCGTTGTAAGAATCGTCAATAATCTTGGCACCACAGGTTGCGTCAAGAACCGAAAGACGCATACGAGTGGCAGGCATTTGCTCAATAGCCTCTGCAGCAGCGTCAAGGTCAAGACCAAGCGTCTCTATAGCCTCAAGTGCCAAAAGAAGGTCGTCGACAACAACGCGCCCTGGTACCTCAAGGGTTACCGTGCGTGACCAGCCGGATGCAGCAACATATAGTGGCAGTTGGGAGGCCCTCTTCGTCAAGAGTGACCTGCTGTGCGCTCATGACGTCAGCTTCTGTGGCGCCCACTGTCTTGCAAACAACGCAAGCAGGGCGAGCAAACTCATCTGCAATGAACTTGGTGTAGTCCCCTGCCGAAGCCTGAATAAGCGTAGGTTCAATTGAGCTCAAATGCGCGCATGCCCGAGACAATCTCTGCCTTGGCGCGCGCAATGTTTTCTCTGCTGCCGAGAAGACCAATGTGGCTGGTGCCAACGTTGGTAATGACGGCTACCGTTGGACGAGCAACCGAGGTGAGCCTGGTAATCTCGCCGGCATGATTCATGCCCAGCTCAAGCACAAGTACCTCCGTGTCTTCCGGAGTGGAAAGTACTGTGAGAGGCAGACCAATGAGGTTATTGTGGTTGCCAGCAGTAGCATGCACACGGCGGGTAGCACCAATGCCGCGACGAAGCATTTCTTTGGTGGTAGTTTTACCAACCGATCCAGTTACACCCACAACCAGCCAGTTTGGATGGGCTTCTCGCCAAGCAGCGGCAAGAGCTAGCAGAAACGCCTCACAGTCATCGTCAGCGGCTTCAAGAACGCTGACTCCTGTGGCGGCCAGGTTGTCGAGCAGATTGTCTGCTACAGGCTCAGATGCCACTACAACAGCAGCGCCCTGCCTGGGCAGCTGATAAGAGATAGGAGTTTCCATTGACCTTCTCGCCAGCGAAGGCCACGAAGAGCGAGCCTTCCTGGACCTCACGAGAGTCGATGACGGCCGCGCCCGCAACCTCGCGGGTTCCACGGTGGAGCAGTCGTGCATTTGTAGCTGCGACTATCTGTTCAACCGAAAGCTTAACCATGAGCTCTCCTAGTTATTGATTGGTTGAATATTAAGGCGTGTAGCTGCGTCTTTTGCAAATTGCGAGAAGACCACAGCGGCAGACTGCGATGCAAGCTGGTGGGTATCGTTAAGTCCAACGTAAACCATCAAATCAGATTCTGATGGATTCACGATACCGCAGAAGGAAGCAACAAAACCGGAATTCTCGCCGTACGAGCCGGTTTCTTCCACAACCTGCTGGCCCGTACCTGTTTTACCAGCAACGGTATAGCCATAGATACCTGCGCGAACACCGGTACCCTCTTTGACAACGGTAGTCATCATGTCAAGCTCGGCCGAAGCTGTGGAAGCGGAAATAACGTCTTTAGTAGGCCAGGTAACCTCTTGACCGCCCTTAGAAACCATAAAGTGTGGAGTCACCATAGTTCCCTTATTAGCAACAGCGGTATATGCGCGAATGACCTGGATAAATGGAATTGCAAGACCCTGGCCAAACGCCATGTTTCCGCCAGTTGGGCCTTCATATTCGTCCAGAGAGCGGACAATTCCTGTAGCTTCACCAGGGAAGTCAATGCCTGTAGTGTGACCTATACCAAACTTATCAATTCCTGCTGCAAAGCGCTCATCACCTATGAGCTGTGTCTCGAGGAAGGCCATACCAACGTTTGAGGAACGTCTGAGCATCTCTCTTACGCTCATGTCCATGGCGCTGGTACGCCAATCATCGTCGGTAACCTTGTTATCGCCAACCTTGAGCTCAGTTAGGAATGTTGAAGGTTGAATTCGGACCAAAGAGGTTAGTGTCTACACCAATTGAGGTGGTAATTACCTTAAATACCGAGCCAGGCTCATAGATACTTGAGACGAGCTTGAGGTTGAGGGATTCGTAGTCAACGCCGTTATCGCTCTTAAAATCTGGCAGAGGATACGAAGCGGCGGCATAGATTTCTCCGGTACGAGGATTCATGGCCATGATTGAGCCACCCTGCTGGGCTTCAAAGTCTTGACTGCGGCAGTAAGCTGCTCTTCTGCCTTCTTCTGCAGCTCAATATCAATGGAAAGAACAATGTCCTGTCCATTTTGTGCCTCAGTGATGTTTGAGGTACCGCCAGCAATTGGCGTACCACCAGCGCCGGTCTCAACAATCATGTGGCCATTAGTACCTGCAAGGATATCGTTGTAGTAATACTCAAGGCCAGAAGCGCCCTCGTTATCTGCGTTTACAAAGCCCAGAATCTGAACACCAACGTTGCCATAGGGATAGACACGCTTGGTGTTATTAACAAAATAGACGCCCTTGAGGTTTTTCTCATCAAGTGCTTTTTCAATCTTAGAAGCGGTATCAGTGTCAACACGACGACGCACGTAGACAAAGGTGGTGTCTTGCTGCAGGTCTCCAAGGTAGTCTGAAGGGCTTCCGCCTAAGAGCGAGGCAAAAACCTGAGCTACGGAGCTTGCGTCTTTAATCTCTGAAGGATTGGCATAGATGTCTTTGCAGTCAACGCTCATGGCTAAGACATTGCCGTTGCGGTCGTAAATGGTGCCACGGCGAGCGTGCAAGACAATGTCGTTGGTGCGGTTATTATCGGCGCCCTTTGCAAGATCTGCTGCCGTAAAGATTTGCAGCCAAGCAAGCCTAAGAACAACAATTGCCACCATAATTGCCATAGCAGCTGCTACGCGACGGAGTCTACCTTCAGGGCCAACACCATCCGAGCCACCGCTGCTACCACGATGACCACGAAAATGCACACGAGAGGCCTCGTCGTACGAGGCCTCAGGAGTTTTTCTGCGCGATGCGCGAGTATGTCGATTCTGCGTACTCACAACGTATATTTTACGCCTAAGCGTTGTTGCTTACGTCTACAACAGGACGATTTGTCTCAAGAGTCATACCATAATTCTGAGTAGCAATGCGCTCAATGCGTGTTGTGCTTGCAAGCAGGGAGCGAGAAACGCGCAGGGAATCGTTAGTTGCGGTTGTTGCGCGCATTTCATTTCTGATGACGTTATTAGCCTGAAGAGTTGAAACCGTAGCGGTAGAGATGCCAATACGGACAACACCAAGTGTCAGGAAGAGTGCTGCAGCAACAGCAATAAGCTTGACGCGCTGGATGAACTGGCTGCTTACGCCACGACGAGCATCAGCATCAAGGCCGCCACCAGGGACAACCTCAAAAGATGTGCGAGTGCTCTGTTCAGGAGCGTACTCATGCTCAAACTGAGTTGCGCGTGCTACAGCTTCTGATCCGTAACGTGCCATTAAACTTCAATCCCTTCAAAAACTTCTTAACAACAAGCAACAAGTGCTATGGGGTACTTCATTTCTCTGGGTCGCGTTTAACCGCTACCCTCATCAGGGCACTTCTCGCCCTTGGGTTGCGCTCAATCTCTTCTGGAGTTGCCACAAGAGGTTTGCGCGTAATCACGTCAACTATCGGCACTTGACCGCACATACAAACCGGAAGGTCTGGCGGGCAGATACAACCTTGGCTGAGCTCGGAGAACACGTGCTTGACAATACGATCTTCAAGCGAGTGGTACGAGATAACGCAAATCCTGCCTCCTGGATTAGCCCAGGCAATTGCAGAACGAAGTCCGCGTTCCAAAACCTCAAGCTCGTGGTTTACTTCAATACGAAGTGCTTGGAACGTCTTTCTGGCGGGATGACCGCCGTGACGACGTGCTGCTGCGGGAATTGCCGCCTTGATTACCTCAACAAGTTCAAGCGTCGTTTGGATGGGACGCTTTTCTCGCGTTTGCACAATGCGTCGTGCAATGCGTGAAGCAAATTTCTCGTCTCCGTAAATTCGAAGGATTCGGGCGAGGTCGGCTTCGTTATAGGTGTTGATGACCTCTTGTGCAGTTGGAGTTTGTTTGCCCGGGTCCATTCGCATATCCAACGGGGCGTCTTCGTGGTACGAAAAGCCTCGCTCTGGGATATCAAGCTGAGGAGAAGAAACACCAATGTCAAAGAGGAAACAGTCAACTCCGGGGACTTCTGCAGAGACGAGAAGTTCATCGAGGTCGCCAAAGTTTCCCTTAAGCGGCAAAAACTCCGCGTTTGGTACTTCTTGCTTCAGGCGAGCAGCTGCTGCTTGATGAGCCATTGCGTCCTGGTCAATTCCAATGGAAAGACCGTCTGGAGCAATCAGCTTTGCCATCTCTACGGTGTGACCCGCTCCTCCCAAGGTGCAGTCGCAAACAACTTCACCTGGCTTGGGGTCCAGCTCGCGCAGCACTTCTGCAAGCATTACTGGTTGGTGCCGATATTCGACTTTCAAGTTACCGTCTTCTACCTTCACGATCTTCTCGCCTCACTAGGCGCCAAAGATGAGGTCCTCGAGCGTTGCAACGCGGTCATCTGCCGAGAAGAGGCTGTTCCACTTGTTGGTGTTCCAAATCTCAAAGTGGTCGCCGTTACCGACAATGGTGACGTCGCGGTCAAGCTGGAGCTTCTCCCTAGCCTGTGGATCGGACTCGTCAATCTTTCCCAGAGCAACGCGGCCGGCCGAGTCAATGTCGACGGTTGTTGCTGCTGCGTTCAGCATACGAAGTGCTGTGACGTCGTCGCGGTTCCTTGGGTTGAGGTTCAGACTTGCAATCCAAGCCTCGTACGCCTCAGGTGAGTAGCCGTAAAGCGCGTCCTGTCGACGGAGCAAGATGACAACATCTCCAAGCTGCTTGCGCTGAGGTGCAGGAAGAGTCACGCGAATCTTGGAGTCCAGCGAACGCTGATACTGACCAGTAAGCATGTCTCCCCCTTTCACGTTGGCGCCCCTTGCCGCGCGGGCTGTGTTTGTGTTGTGTGTGCGCGGCAACGCTTGGGCATAGTCCGTCGATTGAACGTGAAATAAATATAACTCATTCCGACACTTACACACACTAGAAAACACTTTCCAACACCAAGTATTTTTCTTATGGTCTAGCTGGGGTTTAACAAAGATGAGAATTGATAGAGCAAGACCACAATATGTAGTGTTTAAAAAAATCCGAACTACAAAAGAACGGATTTTCTTAGTCCTTAAGACTCGATTTATTAAATTTTTTATGTCGTAATAATTTTTGAGGAAATTGTGGTGAACTCGTGGCGAAAATCACACGTTGCTCTAAACAAAACCCCCACCTTGCTTTTACGCAGTCACCACTTTGCCCCACACCTGTCCCACGCTTGTCCAACACTTGTCCAACACTTGCGTCAAGCGCGATTATTTGTCCGCATGAACGTGGGCTCTTGGGTGAGCCTCAAGGTACACGTCTCTAATGTGCGACCTATCTACGTGCGTATAGAGCTGCGTGGTTGAAATATCAACGTGTCCCAAAAGCTCCTGCACCGAGCGAAGATCAGCGCCGCCTTCTAGAAGATGTGTGGCAAAACTGTGGCGCAGTGTGTGAGGATGCAAACCTTCAATCCCCACTACCCTGCCGTAATTTGCCACCAGTTTATGTACCGACTGGCGAGAAATGCGTCCACCTCTGGCGTTTACAAACACCTCAGACACCTGACCGTGCTTAAGCAAAAGCGAGCGAGCCTCATAAAGGTATGTTTTAAGCGCACGATGCGCAGAGCCCAGTACAGGGAACTACACGCTCTTTAGAACCCTTACCAAAAACACGCAAGAGCTCATCTTCTAGAAAGGACTACCTCGAACCTCAAGATCGCAAAGCTCAGACACACGAAGACCGCATCCATACAACAACTCAAGTATGGCTCTATCTCGAATACCTAGAGGCGAATTAGGAAATGGCTGGTCAAGCAGCTCTTCTGCCTTCTCTTGAGAGATAACATCAGGAAGCCTTTGAATTCTTGCTGCGGTAGGTAAATCTTCAGCTGGAGATGACTCACAAATTTGCTCAACAGCCATAAACTTGTGGAAGTTTCTAAGTGCTGCAGTGTGGCGCTCAACCGAAGCTGGAGCCATACCTAAATCTCTAAGAGAGCCTATGTACTCTTCAACATCTGAGCGAGTCACCTGGTTGGGCAAAGTAATTTTTTTGCCATTCAGCCAAAGCAAATAACCCTCTAAATCTCTGGTATAGGCATCAAGCGTATTTACAGAAAGACCTCGCTCAACAGCAACGTACGCTAAAAATTCTGTACGCGCCTGAGCGAGGTCCATACGTATTCTTCCCTAGTAAAAATTCTGCTTAGAGAGACTGGTTTACATCATGACGGTCAACACCCTCATGATGAGCGATTGCTGCACGTGCAAACTCACGGAACAAAGGTGCAGGATGAGTTGGACGGCTCTTAAACTCTGGGATGTGCCTGACTTGCAACAAACCAAGGGTGAACAGACTCTGGAAGCTCAATCATCTCTACAAGGCGATCGTCTGGAGAAACACCAGAAACTACCAGACCAGCCTCAACAAGCTGATTACGGAATACGTTGCTTACCTCATAGCGGTGACGATGACGCTCGTAAACCAAGTTGTTGCCATATGCCTCGTGTGCAAGAGTTCCCTCAACAACCTTGCAAGGATAAGAACCAAGGCGCATGGTACCGCCCTTGTCAGTAATATCCTCCTGATCAGGCATAAGATCGATGACAGGGATATGGAGTATCTGGACCAAACTCTGCTGAATTTGCACCCTCCATGCCGCAGACGTCACGAGCAAACTCAGTAACAGCCATCTGCATACCAAGGCAAACACCAAGGTAAGGAATCTTGAGCTCACGAGCACGACGAATAGCAACCATCTTGCCCTCTACGCCGCGAAGACCAAAGCCGCCAGGAACCAAAATGCCGTCCGCACCAGCAAGCTCCTGCTCTACGTCTTCTTCTGTCAGCTCTTCACCATTTACCAGGCGGATATCAACGTGCCTGCCATAGAAAATACCAGAGTGGTGAAGTGCCTCAATAACAGAAAGGTAGGCATCAGGCAGCTGCGTATACTTGCCGACAACATAAATTCTTGTTGCGTCTTCAAGCGCATTTGCCTTATGCATAGCGGTAGTAAATGCTTCCCAGCTGCCAAGATCGCTTGGACGGACTTCAAGACCAAGACGCTCAAGTACCTTCTTGTCAAATCCCTGTGCTGCCAGGTGTGCTGGAACATCGTAAATTGAAGGCAGATCGTTGTTCTCAAAAACGCAATCTGCATCAACGTCGCAGAAATTAGCGATTTTCTCGCGAATAGATTCATCCACAGAATGGCTAGAACGGCACACGATAAAGTCTGGCTGAATACCAAGGGAACGAAGCTCTTTTACGGAGTGCTGCGTAGGCTTAGTCTTGACCTCATGAGCAGCAGCAATATAAGGAACAAGGCTCACGTGAATAATAGCAACGTTGCTTGCGCCACGCTCTTTTCTAAACTGGCGAATTGCCTCAACAAAAGGCTGAGACTCAATATCACCAATAGTGCCACCAAGCTCTGTGATGACTACATCAGCATTAGTAACCTCTTCAATGCGAGCAAAACGAGCCTTAATTGCATCAGTTACATGAGGAATTACCTGAACTGTACCACCAAGGAAGTCTCCAGCGCGCTCACGCTGAATCAAAGACTGATAAATGAGGCCAGTGGTGAAGTTAGACTCCCTGGTAAGATTCTCGTCAATAAAGCGCTCATAATGACCAAGGTCAAGGTCAGTCTCTTTACCGTCCTCAGTGACAAAAACCTCACCATGCTGGAAAGGACTCATAGTGCCTGGGTCAACATTGAGATATGGGTCAGCTTTTTGCATCATGACCTTATAGCCACGAGCCTTAAGAAGTCGGCCGAGAGATGCAGCAGTGATTCCTTTTCCAAGAGAGGAAACAACGCCACCTGTTACAAATATGTGCTTGGTCATGGATTACTCCCGTAGGTAAGATTAGCCAATTACATTTCTACGGGTCTTTATATTATTCCGCTTTAAGGCCCATAGTGCCGAGAAATTTAATCTCCAAACAAATACATTGTTATGTCCATATAGTTCTGAAAAATCTAGCGGACTTCTGACAGCAGCTCATGCGCGTGAGCCAAAGAAGCCTCAGTTATAGAGCCTGAAAGCATGCGTGCAATCTCTTCTTCTCTCTGAGTACCAGAAACCTCTGTAAGAGAAGTTATAGGGAGCGCGTTATGTTCTTCTGTCTTTGAGACTACATACTGTTTAGAGGCCATAACAGCAACCTGTGGCAAGTGAGTTACCACAATCACCTGATGTGTTTTAGCAAGCTGCGCTAAAACCTCTGCAAGAGCAACGGCAGTAGCTCCACCAACGCCAGCGTCAACCTCATCAAATACAAGCGTATCGCAGACGTCAGACTCTCCTAGAACCACTTTACATGCAAGCATGACGCGAGAAACCTCACCACCAGAGGCAATCTTTCTAAGCGGACGAGCAGTCATCTGAGCTGAAGGCTTATACATAAGCTCAATCTTTGTAGAGCCAACTTTATTCCACTGCTCAAAAGGAAGATCTTCAAAGTTCAATTCAATCTGAGCTGAACCCATCTGCAGATGACTCATTTGCTTAGTAACAGCATCACAAAGTTTTGGAGCTGCAGCAACACGAACCTTTTTAAGTGCCTGAGCCTTTACGGTAAGAGTCTCTTTTGCCCTATCTACCTCTGCCTGTGCCTCACGGACAAGCTTTTTTCTGTGTCTCTTGTAACCTCAAGAAGATTTTGAGCTGCCTGGTATTTCTTAAATACATCTTTCATGCCAGGACCGTACGTTCTCATAAGACCCTGAAGACGAGCCATACGACTTTGCATCTCTTCAAGTGCTTCTTCATCAAAATCGAGAGATCCAACATAGCTTCTGAGCTCTGAAGAAACATCCTCAATCTCTATAAGTGCGCTTGAAAGAGACTCTGCATAATTACCTAGCGTAGCATCAAACGTTGCAGCACTTTGAAGCATCTGAACTGCATCAGAGAGAGAATCAATAACGCCCTCATCACCTGAGAGTAACTCGTGTGTTCCTCCTGCAGCTTGAAGGAGAGCCTCTGCGTGTTCAAACCGAGGAAGTTGCTCTTCTAGATCTTCTAGCTCTCCTTCTTTAGGAGAGACCTCATCAATTCTTTGAACAAGAAATGCCGCTTCATCAATCTTTGCATTGCTAGACTGGCTTACTTCAATAACTCGTTGAAGTTCAGCGACTGCAGCATGGTAAGCATGAAGAGCGTCTACATACTCTGTCTGACAAGATTGAATATCTGATCCAATCCATGCGTCCAACATGCTGACATGGTTCTTTACGTCAAGCAGCCTTTGATGCTCATGCTGACCACACAGATCAATTGATGTTCCAATACCTCCGGCCAGTTCTTTAACTGATGCCATGTGGCCATCAATCTCTACTCTGCCTCTGCCATCAGCAGAGACTTTTCTAGAGACTACAATTCCCTCTTGATCTTCTGGCGAGGTAAAAAAGCGTGCCTCAACCCTAAGAGCGTCTGTTCCTTCTCTTACTGCAGAAGCATCCGCACGCTCTCCTACTAAGAGCTTAATGGAAGATAAAAGAGCGGTTTTACCAGCACCTGTCTCTCCTGTTAAAACAGTTAAACCTGAGGCGGGTGCAAGAGAAGCGTCTTCAATAAGTGCAACATTTTGCACGCGAAGTTCATCAAGCATATATGACCTGCTTACTGACCAGTTTTACCGTAAAATACACGAGAAACTGAACGATAGAAACTATCAGCACTTCTATCAAGCAGAATGATATCTCCTGGTCCACGGCTAATACGAGCTTTGGTAGCCACACCCTCTTCTGGATGCTTAATGTTTTGCCCATCAGAGAAGAAGTGACATGTCGCCGGCCTATCTTTTGACATGGTAATTTCAACCACATCAGAAGGAGAGGTAAGGAATGCACGAGCCAAAATAGTATGTGGTGCGATTGGCACGCAAACCATTCCCGAGAACTCTGGTGTAACAATAGGGACCACCAGCAGCAAGAGCATAGCCGGTGGATCCAGTTGCTGTACTAACAACAAAACCATCACCGCGAAGCTTATCAATATGGTTGCCTGATACAGAAACTGTAAACTCAACCATATCGCCTGCTCCACCTCTGGAAACTGCAAAATCATTGAGCGAGAAGGTCTTCTCGACGTAAGTTTCTCCAGATGGAAGCTCATACTCTGTTTCTATTGCAAGTGTTGCTCTTCTAGATACGTGGAGCTCTCCAGCAAGAGCATCAGCTACCATCTCAATCATTTGATGAGGAGTTGCACTAGTTAAAAAGCCAAGGTGACCATAAGAGATACCCAAAATTGGAATTTCTGAATACTCAACAATTTTGGCGGCCCTCAGAAGCGTTCCGTCTCCACCAAGAGAAATAACAAGCTGGCAATCAGAACAATCTACAACTTTATCCGGGAACAGCTTTTTATCGTGTGCCCATTGAACATCACAGCCCTGCTCAAAGAGCCATTCTTCAAGTTCACGTGCACCAGAAACAGCAACTTCTCTTGAATAATTTGGAACAAGAAGTACCTTCACGCAAACCACTCTCCCGATTTTGCTTGATTGCACAACTGAAACAGTTAAAGCGTCTGATTCGATGTACTTAGTATACCTAAAAAACTACAAACAATACTACAAAATAGAACATTCGTTCTATTTCACTATTTCTACAGAATGACTCGATACCACTGAAGCAAGATCCAAATCATGCGAACCTGCCTCAAGCTGTCCAAACAGTAAATATTCCACGTTACCCTTAGCACCGTGAATAGGACTTTCACACGCGCCCAAAGGACCCATATGAGCTTCCTTAAACGCATCGGAAACCTTTTGCAGCGTTTGCAGACGCACGGAGGCATCAGTCACAATACCGCCCTCACCCACTTCTTCCCTCTTAGCTTCAAACTGCGGTTTGACCAGCGTAACAAAGACTCCTTCAGGAGCTAGAACATCTAAAGACAGAAGGAAGAATTGACAGGATTGACGTAAACGATACGTCACACACAGCTACATCAAAAGACGTGAGAGTAGCCCAATTTCCGGCAGCGACGTAATATTTGTTCGTTCTAGCAGTTCAACCCTGCTATCGTTTCTGAGCGACCAATCAAACTGCGCATAGCCAACATCAACTGAGGTAACCGAAGCAGCTCCATTTTGAAGCAGGCAATCGGTAAAACCACCAGTTGAACAGCCAATATCTAAACATTTTTTCTGTTGAACCGTAAAATCAAAAACTTCAAAGGCACGCTCGAGCTTAAGTCCGCCTCGGCTCACATACGGAATAGCGCCTTTTACGTGCAGAAATAATCCCTCAGGAACAAGCTCTCCCGCTGAAGTTAATCTTCTGTCGCGCGTAGAAACATCACCCGCAAGAATTGCGCGTAATGCAGCTTGAGTGTCCTTGAAAAATCCTTGCCTAACCAGCTCTTTATCGAGCCTTTGGCGAGAAATGCGTTGAGCCACTAGTGCTCATCGCTTTCTGAAACCGCGTCATCAGACGACGTTTCATCTGCAGCTGAAGCCTCAACCTGCTCAGAAGAAGCCTGCTCATCAGTGGCAGCCGCCGTGCCGCTTGCGTCAGCTGCATCCCCTGCTGCCTGAGCCTGAATCAGACGCTCTTCCTCTTCCGGCGTAAACTCTGTGGTGTCAACCATGTTGACAGCCTTTGAGCCTAGAGCAATTGCCTCATCAAAGAGGTCAAGAGAATGCTCCAGCGAGACGTTCTTATCGCGAACTTGATCAACAATGGAATCAAGTCTTGCGGTTATCTGGTCAAAGCTCTGATATTCAGACGTATCGATTTTTGCCATGGCTACTCTGCATCTTCCACAGAGCTTACTGGCTCTTCTTCAGAATTGTCCTGCTCAGCAGACTGCTTATGGCACAGAGAATAAATGTCTTCTCCAGCCTCAACATCATCAACAATACGGCCGAGAACACCGTTAATAAAACGAGGAGAATCGTCACCACAGTAGGCGCGAGCAAGGTCAACTACCTCGTTAATAGCAACAGCAACGTCAACCTCTGGAACCTCCAGAATCTCGTAGAGAGAAATTCTTAGAAGATTGCGGTCAACAGAAGGCATGCGATCAATCGCCCAATCCTTTGAGTAAGCAGCAATGATGTCATCAAGATCATCTCTGATGCCATCTGCTCCTACTGCCAGTGACTGCGCATACTCGTCAAGAGGTCCCTCGAGAGCGTGTAGTCTCCGTCGAGGACCCTCAAGAACGCTGCGATTAGTGGCTTCAGCCTGGAACAAAAGCTGTAGTGCTTGGCTACGGGCGCGGGTACGTCCAAAAAAACTTAACGCTCAAGCCTACTCCTTAGGAAAAAAACAAGGCTGTCAATGTAAACATCAACGGAAGCAATGCTGACGCCAATCTGCTCATTTACGGCAGTTGCAACAGCAAGCCTTACCTCAGATGCAAGCTTTGTAAAAGGATAGCCATAGAAAACGGTGAGGTGAACTCCAAGATGGAGCTGACCATTCTCTACACCTGCTTCTACAGCTTTCTCTGGAGCAAGGCTTCTGCTGGTAAAGACGTTAATAAGGTTGGATGCCAGGGTATCGTTTCCGCCAACGGAGGCAACACCTTCAACACTTCCAGCTGCGCCGGAGACAACCGTTGAAATTACATCTTTTGAGATGCCGATGCCTGCTATACGAAGCTCTGTTTCAGCCATGTCTACCCCCTAAAAAGACAAACTGTCTTTGAAATAATTACTCAATACTGTTGGGCGTTTATGCACCCAAAGAGAATGCATTAAACGCGAGAAACAAACTTGCCGTCGCGAGTGTCAACCTTAATGCGCTCACCCTGGTTCAGATACATTGGAACCTGAAGAGTTGCACCGGTCTCAATAGTTGCTGGCTTAGTACCACCCTGAACGGTGTCTCCCTTGAAACCTGGATCGGTCTCAGTGATCTCTGCCTCAATGAACATTGGAGGCTCAACGCCAAGAAGCTCAGTGTCTGCGTAGAGAAGCTGTGCGTTATCGTTCTCCTTGAACCAGACGCTCTTCTCGCCAATGAAATCAGCAGGGACAGCTACCTGATCGTAAGTCTCGTTGTCCATGAAGTAGAAGGACTCACCGTCGTTGTAGAGGTACTGCATCTCTTTGGTGAGCAGAAGAACGTTCTCAAACTTGGTGCCAGCGTTGCAGGTCTGATCAATAACGCGGCCAGAACGAAGGTCACGAATCTTATAGCGGACAAAAGCGCCGCCCTTACCTGGCTTTACGTGCTGGAACTCAACGATGGTGTAGTACTTATCGTTAATCTTAAGGCCAAGGCCGTTCTTAAAATCTGCGGTGCTGATAGTTGCCACGTCTAACTCTTTTCACTCGATAAAGTCGCGAGAAGAACGTGAATTTTCAAACTACCCGCGACACGTATATGCATGTTGGATTTTATCAGTTTCACGCCTTCCGTGCTGGCGGCTCTTGTGAAAATGCAAAATTTGCTTACTTCTTTTTAATAAAACTCTCTTTAATAAGGCGAGGAAGCTGTGGAATTGCCATAAGTCCGTGCTTAAAGACAAACCAGAAGTTTGGAGAACGCACGAGTTTCTCCTCCCCTATATAGGCGCGAATTGCCCTCAGTGTTGCTTTGTTGTCTCGCGTAGAAAACGAGTAGTTACCATTGCTTTTAGTAAAAATAGCAAAGCGAGAAATGCTTTTGGTGCGTCCCATAACTGAGGCAGCCACATGATCTATCTGATCCCAGGGAATCTGAATGTAATCTTCAGGATTTTTTTGGTTGTAGAACTCAAAGGCCTTGTTGCCAATAAGGATATCGCCATACGTAGCTAGCCCATGAAATGACGTTGCCTTTGCGGTGAAGTCAACCGTACTGTTTTGAGACTGAGCCATACAATCCTTTCAAAAAATGGGTCGCACCCATTATAGAGCGCGACCCATATTCGTGCGACTTTAAGTACTAGAGCGTACGCTTACTCATTACATAAAGCCAAGGAGTCGACCAATAATACCAACGGCAAAGAGAGCCAGGATGATAGCAATTGGAGAGACCTTCTTCTTAAGCAGTGAGCAGCAGAGCAGTGTCAGACCAACAGCTGCCAGTCCAGGAACAAGGGAATCAAGGTTGGACTGAAGTGTGGTTACCTTCACTGGATCAAGACCGTTTGGTCCAAGTGCAGCGTAAAGCTTTAATGCCTGGTGCATTCCCTCTACTCCTGAAGGAATGCTTGTCCAATCAATGTAGGCACCTGCCTGCTGAGGAATGGTAGAAACAACTGGGGTAAATGAAATTGAAACCCAGCGCTGTACCAGGGCGCCAATGATAAACATACCAAGAATAGAAGCACCCTCGGTAATCTTGCCCAGCATGCCGCCAGAAAGATCGGAAGAGATTGAGGCACCTGCCTTGTAGCCAAACTCCTGGGTGTACCACAGGAAGGAAAGGCGGATGACGTTCCACAGAACAAAGAAGAGAATAGGGCCAAGTGCAGAACCACCAGCGGCAATAGATGCGCCGAGTGCTCCAAGAATTGGACGGACAGTAAACCAGAAGACTGGGTCACCAACACCGGCCAGAGGGCCCATCATGCCTACCTTAACGCCCTGAATTGCAACATCGTCAATAGGCTCACCGTTAGCACGTCCCTCTTCCAGTGCAAGGGTAACGCCCATGACTGGTGCAGAAACATAAGGGTGAGTGTTGTAGAACTCAAGGTGGCGCTTAAGAGCTGCTACCTGATCTTCTTTGTTTGGATAAAGCTTTTTGATGGCTGGAATCATTGAGAATGCCCAACCACCGTTCTGCATACGCTCGTAGTTCCAAGAACCCTGAAGGAACTGATGACGAAGAGCAACAGACATGCGGTCTTTCTTAGAAAGCTGAATCTTATTCTCCATTAGTTTCACGCTCCTTCAGAATTAGTAGTTGTCAATAATATCGCCGAGCGGATCACCAGATCCGCCACCTGCGCCGCCACCCTGCTTAGCAAGGTCTTTAAGACCAATGTAGAGAATAGCAAGGCAAACACCAATAACACCAAGAGCAATAAGAGTGAGCTGGTTAATAGCAGCAAAGACAAAGCCAAGAGCAAAGAACGGCCAAACCTCACGAGTAGCCATCATGTTAATGACCATTGCGTAACCAACAGCAGCAACCATGCCGCCGCCAACTGCCATACCGCCAGTGAGCCACTTAGGCATTGCGTTTAGAGCATCAGTGACAATAGCTGGGTCAATGAAGCAAAGAGCAGCTGCAGGAACAGCAATACGTGCGCCCTGCATGAGGATAGCTACAATGTGCCAACGCTCGATTGCAGCAAAATCGCCCTTCTCGGCAGCTGCGTCCATTGCGTGGACAATACCAGTTGCAATAGTACGAGCAATCATGGTGAGGAACAGGCCTGCTACGGACAAAGGAATTGCAAGTGCAATAGAGGTGTTAATAGCAGCGGTGGTGTCAGTGTCTCCGCCGTTAAGTGCCAAAACCATAATGATTGCAGATGCGACAGATGCCAAAGCTGCGTCTGGTGCAACTGCAGCTCCGATGTTTGCCCAACCAAGAGCAATCATCTGAAGAGAACCGCCGAGGATAATTCCCTCAGCAGGGTGACCAGTCACAAGGCCAATCAGTGAGCAAGCAACCAGGGGCTGGTGGAACTCCCACTGGTCAAGAATACCTTCCATGCCAGCGAGAAGAGCAACAATTACGACAAGCAGTATTGTGATAGGTGTCATTTCTACCTCCTTCTAGTTACTTACGGGCGCCAAGCTCAGACTTAGCTTTTTTAAGCATTGCCTCAAAGTTCTCTGCGCTGTCTGCAGGAACCTTACGAACATCAAACGTTGTACCGCACTCGCGGATAGCTTCAAGAGTCTTTACATCGTCCTCATCCATAGCAACTGCGTTGGTAACAACAACTTTGCCAACAGAATGAGCCATAGAACCAAGGTTTGCTTCCTTGATTTCTACGCCACCCTCAATAGCACGAAGCATATCTTGAGGAGTCTCAAACAGAAGCATTGCCTTGGTATTGCCAAAACGAGTGTCGTGAGCAATCTCAATAATCTTCTTAATAGGAACAACGTGGACATGTACTCCTGGAGGAGCTGCCTGAATAATCATGGTCTTGCGGAGCTCATCTTGAGCAACACCGTCAGAGCAGACAATAATGCGATCTGGCTTGGTCATCTTTGTCCACGTAGTTGCAACCTGACCATGCAGAAGACGGGTATCAATACGAGCAAGAACAATCTTAAGCTTGCCATCACCAATAACAGTACCCGCAGGAATTGCACCCTGAGGTGCTGCTGGAGCAGCAGGAACATCAGTAGGTGTTGCCTCTTGTGGCTCAAGCTCTTCTGGCTTAATCTTTACGCCCATACGAGCTTCAGAGTAAATCTCTTTTGCTACCTCAGCCGCAGTATCTACGCCAAGACGAGAGCCATAAGCTGCAATAAGCATTGGGAGGTTAAGGCCAGTAACAGCAACCCAATCCTCTTTACCCTCTTCCTCAAGAACGCGAGAAATCTGGTTAAAGGGGGTGCCACCCCATAGGTCAACCAAGAACAAGACATGCTCTTGATCTTCAAGCGTGGCAATTGCGTCGAGAATCTTCTGATGCAGGTCATCTGGGCCCATATCAGGAGTAAGCGTTACAGCTACAACGCCTTCCTGTGGTCCAAAAATCATGCCGCCAGAATCTTTGATGCCCTCGGCAAATTTGCCATGGCTGGCTAGAACGATACTAACCACTTCTACCTCCTTCTTTTACACCTAATAAAACAAATGAAACTGTAAACATAACAATGAAAATAACATTTACTTTTCTGATTTTATTACATATATCTGAAGCGTGTCTTCACTAACCTAACTCTTTTTAGATTTTTTAGGTTTTATAAGCCAATTTTAGGGCGAGAAGACCTTCTCGCCCTAAAGGTGAACAAAAAATGCGGCCAGAAACCTAAAGCTTCTGACCGCAAAAATTCTGTATATCGTAGCTCGTTAGCAGCCAACGGACACAAGATCGTGCGTGGACTGAGTAAAGACGTCATAGCCGTCCTCAGTAACAACACCAAAGTCCTCAAGGCGGATACCAAACTTGCCAGGCAGGTAAATGCCAGGCTCATCAGTAACAACAGAACCTGCTGCAATCACCTTGTTCCAACGAGGATTGAAGAATGGGCGCTCATGAATCTCAACGCCAACACCGTGGCCAAGGCCGTGGCCAAAGTACTCACCGTAGCCAGCCTCAGAGATAACCTTAACTGCAAGGTTATGAATATCAGAACCAGTTACACCTGCATGAATAGCTGCTGCGCAAGTTTCGTTTGCCTTGCGGACAACGTCAAAGACATGCTGCTGCTCCTCGGAAGGTGCGCCAACAACAACAGTACGGGTCATATCTGAGTGGTAATCCAGGTAACCTGCACCGTAGTCCATAACAATCATGTCGCCTGTCTGAACTACGCGCTCACCTGGCTGTGCATGAGGATTAGCACCATTAGGACCAGAAGCAATGATGGAATCAAAGGACAGGGCATCTGCACCGTTAGAGAGCATGTAGTTCTCAAGCTCTGCGCGAATCTGCTGCTCAGTAAGACCTGGCTTAATGTACTTGCAGATGTGGAGGAACGCCTTGTCAGTAATTGACTGAGCGTGCTTCATAAGCTCAATTTCAGCTGGGTCTTTAACAATACGCAGCTCAGCAATATCACCATGCATGCGTGGAAGCAAAGCAGCAACAGAACGATCGCGCAATGCCTGCTCAAGGCCATCAAAGAACGCAAGATCAACGGTGTCCTCAATAGCAACTACGCGAGCACGAGCCTCAGCAATATGAGCGGCAACCCACTCGGTAGGAGTAGCGACTTCCTGGTCAAACTTCCATGGAGAATCAGCACCAAGGCGCTCCAGGAATGTGTTGTAGTAACGAGAGTCAGTGTGCATGAAGAGCTCATCCTGCGTAATAAATGCAGTATGTGCCTGCTCAAAGTCAAAGACACGCTCAGCGTCAGTCAACCAACGAAGGTCTGGGTTGTGACGTAGAACAACAGCGTCGTAACCCCTCTGAGCCATTACCTCGCGAAAGCGCGCAACGCGCTTTGCTGCTGCCTGTAAATCTGCCATTTCAAATCCCTTCTCGAGATGTTTACAACAAAGAGTTGCACCTAGTGGAGCCGCATCAGCAAACAGGCTCCTTACTGCAAGATGCGGCGCTTTAATGCGAAGCGTGAGCCTCACACCAAGCGCGGGCATGCTCGGCGAGAAGTTCCTCGTCGACCGATGCTAATCTTACCCTTCCAATAGACATTGGAATCGGCAACATAAAACGATTAGTAGAATGGAAACATTCTTGTTTGAGCGCTTCGATAAGCTGCTCAGAAGTAATGTCACAGGTAACAAAACCAATATTCAAGCGCTCAAGAATCTCGTCTTGGGCAAGCATATCGTCAAAAGAAAGCGCCTCTTTAGCTACTGCAATTCTTGCCGAGAAACGCAGTGCGTCTGCATAAAGTGCAGAAAGAGGCTGATCAGCTGGGATGAGCGGGCGAAGTGCCTCCACAAAAACCCAACCGTAAGGGACAGACTGCTGAATAGCAATAGCGGAAGAATCAGAGAGACGGCCACGGGTCTTAGTAGACTCTGCCAGCTGCTCTGCAACTATATCGGCAACTCCAGAGGAGAGGTTATCTGCTCTATCCCAAATGCGTCCAAACTCCGCCTCGTTATCAGACATAGCCGTTGCAACCATACATACCTGCGCAACCTTAGCGCTGTCATCGCAAAGATCCATAACCTCAAGATCTGCAAAGCAGAAACGAGCACAAGGCTTAGTGGTAACAAGACGCTGATGTTCATCGTCAGTATCAAGCGCGCGAGGAGTAATAGACGAGACAATAACTGCTGCTAAATCAAGTGGAACAGTAGCAAGGGAGACTCCCCCACACCACTTGTTTGCCACGTGATTAGCAAGAGAAATGACGCCCTCGTGGCCCACGGCAACTACTAAATCATCAGCTGTCAGGTGCATTTCTGCCAAAGCAGACAATACCTGTGCCTCAGTTGCAACGGTAGTTGCTGCCTTGCCATCTTCTACATCTACACGTGTGACGAGAAAACCAATGGTGGTGAGGTCTCTACGCAGAAGCTCAGCAAGGTCTTCGTCTGCCTGATTGCTGACAAGAAAAGCACAGCGATGAGGTCTTCCCTACTGCGGTTCTGAGCTCAGTACCAAAGTTTGAAAGAACACCCGCACCAGAACGAAGTGCAATAGAGCCGCCAGGAATAGAAACCCACTGTTTAATCTGAACAGGTGGCAATTCCTCTTCAAGTTCAGTCTGGACATTGTCACTCATAGAAGACCTCTTTCCCAAAGCAGCTTGCCAGAATCAATGGCTACCTGCTCAAATGTTTTCTCACGAATATCAATAGTAATATCAGCAGCGGCCTCATAACGTGGACGCAGGCGTCTATAGAGCTGAGTAGCGTTTTCAAAGCTTCCCAGATCAGGACGCCTATCCGTGCGCTGAATTTGACGAAGCGAGTCAGAAAGATCGCCGTCGAGAAACACAATGACTCCCATCTCACGCATAAGCGCAAGATTGACGTCCTTCTCGACAATTCCACCGCCGCAGCTTACGAGCAGTGACTTCTTAGACTTAAGCGTGTGCAAAACCTCAGTTTCTGCCTGCCTAAAAAGCTCTTCACCGTCATCTTCGTAGATTTCTGCCAGTGATTTACCTGCTATACGCTCTGCTAGCGATCGGTGTCAACATAACGGCGGTGAAACAGCTCGCCCAAATTACGTGCGAGTGTGGACTTTCCGGCACCCAGAAAGCCTACAAAAAAGATATGATCACAGCCCTCATGTACGACGTATCTTGAATCGCGAAGCTCCATACTCCTCCAGCCTTTCAAGATGATTCTATCATCGAGTTGGAGCAAGTAAACTAAAGCCGTCTTGTTATGACGTAAAAGTTACATTTTTTAAAATGCGGCGCTCGACGTGACGAATGATATTGGTGTACCAAAGATCCTCATTGGACTGCGGCTTTACCAAAATAGTTGAAACACCAGCCAAATTACCTGCAATAACATCAGTAAAAATCTGGTCTCCCACCATCACGGTTTGCTCTTTAGTTGCCGAGAAACGCTTCATAGCAGCAGTTAGCGCGCGAGGAAGCGGCTTACACGCAAAGCCTTCTCCTTCAATTCCCAGCTCGTGAGCGCTACGCTGGACCTCATTGAGGTGAATGTTATTGGAGATGAGACAGAGCGTTAATCCAGCCGCATGAGCCTTCTCAAACCAAGCAGAAACCTCTGGCGGCACCATCTTGGTGTCTCGGGGCACACAGGTATTATCGCGATCTAAGAGCACAAGTTTAATCCCCTGCTGAACCAAATCCTCTATTGAGATGTATTCAACAGCAGAAACGTATTGTGTTGCTTTGATTAAACTCATGCCACACCAGCTATTGCTTACTTGCGGCTTCACGCTCGCGTGCGTTTTCAATAGCCTGCTGATGCTCGTCGTACGTCTCTGAGAAGACGTGCTCATCCGAGGTAATCCAGAAGTAGTAATAATTGGTTGCTGCTGGATCCATAGCCGCCTTAATAGAGGCATAACCTGGGGAGCAAATAGGCGTAGGAGTCAAACCCTTAAACGCATAGGTGTTGTATGGGTCGCTTGTCATTGAGCTGAGCTCTTCTGCAGTAGCTTCCCTACCCAGGGAATAAGCAAGAGTAGCGTCACTTTGCAGATACATATCATCGTACAGGCGGTTGTAGAAGACAGATGCAACCTTAGGACGGTCATCATCAGTCAGGGCTTCTCGCTCAATAATCGATGCCATGATAATGATTTGCTCGTTAGTAAGATTCAAGTTGTAACGCTTATTGAGCGTAATGCGAGCAGCATCCAGGTTAAGATCAGCTGTCTCTGTCTCAAACTGATCAAGCATGGCACGAATGACCGTATCGGCAGTTACATTGCTTTCTGTAAAGGTATAGGTCTTGGGGAACAAGTAGCCCTCAAGAGAATCGTTAGCATCTACCGCACCAGCAAGGAACGGATAGTCAGCAACATAATTGGATGCTTTTGCCTGATTCAAGAAATCATCGCGAGAAATACCAAAGTAGTCCTGAACCAAATCAGCAACCTGAGAAACGGTATAACCTTCTGGTACGACAAAGCCACTGCCAGGAGCATTAGGGCCAGAAATAAGCAGATGAACGATGTCTGCTGGCTTGGTACCAGTAGTAATAACATAGATACCACTCTTGATTTTCTGCTCAGCATCCTGACGCTTTACCTGATTTAAGAACTCGCTCTTAGTAGCAATAATCTTGTTCTCAAAAAGAATCTTTGCAACTTCCTGCGCACCAGCGCCATCTGGAATAGTAACGGTAACTTGCTGACCAGCGGTAATTTCTTGTGTATCGGAATTAGCGCGAGAAAGCTCTGGAAGCGCCACTTTCCATACAAAGATACCAAGGGCCGCAACCATGATAAAAGCGATAAGTGCCGCAAAAATACGAGAACGCTTTGAAGCCTTCTTATCTCTATGCTTTACCTGCTTGTTCTTTGCCATATGAGTGACTTGAGCGCTTCTTGAAGAAAGCTTGCCACCGGTAAGTGCAGGCAGCGATCCTGTAGCCTCAACTGAAGGCTGCGTGATCTGTTCCTGCTGAGCCTGCTCTTCCTGAGCCTGTCCTTCTGGTACAGGAGAAGAAAAATGTGCGCCTTGACGACGCGGAGAAGAACCATTGGATAGGGTGGGCATTTAGTCTCCCTTATTCATCTGTGCATCAAGCCATGATTGCAAAAAGAGCGAAGCAGCAACCATGTCAACTTTTCCACGCATGGCTTTTTCAGATAAACCTTGCGCTCGAAGAATCTTCTTTGCTTCCGCAGAAGAAAGTCTTTCGTCAGTAAATTCTAATGGAAGTTGGCAGTTCTTCGCAATTTGCTCAGCTTGAGCGGTAATTTTTTGGGCCTGTGGTCCATCTTCGCCGGCGAGCGTCTTGGGACGACCGCACAAAAGCAGTTCTGGCTCCCAATCTTCAAGCACAGCTTTAAACGTGCGTGCATGTGAGAGCACCTCTTGCGCAGGTAACACGCAAACAGGTGACGCAATAGCACCATCGGGGTCACTTACAGCAACCCCGATGCGAACTTCACCAATATCTAGAGCTAAAACGCGCAAACGTTACGCACCAAGCTTTGTTTTTGCAGCCTCAAGCGCATGCGTCAATTCCTGCAGCATTTGAGCCGCCTGCCTGCGCCATTGCTGGCTTACCGCCACCACGGCCACCAACAAGCTCTGCAATCTCTTTGACAATGTCTCCTGCCGAGAAGCCCGCTGCAACTGCAGAATCAGTGGCACCTGCAAGCAGGGAAACCTTACCGTCAGCGGTTGCGGATGCAATGACGCAAGCAACAGGCTGGCCGTCAGATGCATCGCGGATGCCGTCCCATGCGGAGCGGAGCTCTTTGCCAGAAAGGCCCTCAAGCTTAGCAATTACACAGCTATAGCCATTAAGCTGAACAGCAGACTTAAGTGCTTCTGCTACCTGGTTGCTGCCTGCTCCGGTAAGAGCGGCCTCAAGCTTATGGTTTGCAGTGCGAAGATCTTGCTGCAGCTGCTCAACGCGGTCTGCAACAGCAGAAGGACGAACCTTCAGAGCTGCGGCAACCTCATCAAGTTGAGCCAGGCGCTCATCAACGTACTCGATAGCGCCCATAGAAGTTACCGCCTCAATACGCCTTGAGTTAGAACCAACGGAGCTCTCAGAAATAATCTTGAAGAGGCCAAGGTCTGCTGTGTTGCGTGCATGAGTACCACCGCAGAGTTCACGAGAGAATGGAGTGTCTTCTGCACCAGCAGAGACAACGCGTACGACATCACCGTACTTCTCGCCAAAGAGTGCAACAGCACCAGCGGCCTTTGCGTCCTCAATGCTCATAATCTGAGTAACAACAGGCTTAGCAGCAAAAATCTCTGCGTTAACCATGCCCTCAATGCGATCAAGCTCATCTTTGGTAAGAGCCTCAAAGTGCGTAAAGTCAAAGCGCATACGATCTGGAGCAACAAGAGAACCAGCCTGGTTCACGTGGTCGCCCAGAACCTTTTTGAGGGCTGCGTCAAGCAGGTGAGTTGCCGTGTGGTTGCGGCGAATGAGCTCACGACGGCCGGCATCAATGGTTGCGGTGACTGAATCACCAACAGAGATGGTGCCCTCTTCTACCACGCCAACGTGGGACTCAAGGCCGCCGTCACGGTGCTTGGTATCAGTGACGTGAACGTAGAGACCAGGAGCTGTCAACTTGCCGGTATCACCAACCTGGCCGCCCATCTCTGCATAGAAAGGCGTGCGGTCAAGCACAACCTCAACCTCAGAGCCAGCAGAAGCGGACTCAACCTCCTGTCCATCCTGAACAAGAGCAACAACACGAACGCCGGAGAGCTCGTTGTTGTCGTAGCCGTCAAAGACGGTCTCATCAAGGCGGTCAGAGAGTGCAACCCAAATGCTCTGAGCGTTACCCCAGGCATCGCGGTTAGCAGACTTACGAGCGCGCTCACGCTGCTCAGTCATTGCAGCATCAAAGGCGTCCATGTCAACAACGTGACCTGCATTTGCAGCAATCTCACGAGTAAGATCAATAGGGAATCCGTAGGTATCGTGCAGAAGGAATGCAACCTCACCGGAAAGCTGTGCGCCATCCTCTAGCTGCTCAAGCTCTGCAGTGAGTTTAGACTCGCCTGCGTCAAGCGTAGCGCCAAAGCGCTCCTCTTCTGCAGTCAGAATGCCGTCGATAAGAGCGCTCTTCTCGACAAGCTCTGGATATTCTGCGCCAAGCAGAACAGCAACCTCATGTGCGTACTCTGCCATGAAGGTGCCCTGAATGCCCAGTAAGCGGCCGTGGTAGACAGCGCGACGGAGCAGGCGGCGAAGAATGTAGCTTCTACCCTCGTTACCAGGGAGAATGCCGTCACCAATCATAAAGGTAACTGCACGAGAGTGGTCTGCAAGAATACGCAGGCTGCGGTCAATCTCATCAGTTGAGTGATACTTCTTACCAGAGAGTTTCTCGCCCAAAGAGATGAGGGTACGCATGATGTCACCCTCGTAATTGGTGCCCTCATGCTGCATGATAGCTGCGATACGCTCAAGGCCCATGCCGGTATCGATGTTGCGATGAGGAAGCTCAGGCAGAGAACCATCTTCCTGGCGATCAAACTGAGTAAAGACGAGGTTCCAGAACTCAAGGTAACGGTCACCGTCGTCTCCAGGAGCTTCTCCCTCAAACTCAGGACCCTGGTCAAAGTAAATCTCAGAGCAAGGACCACAAGGACCAGTTGGACCAGCTGCCCAGAAGTTGTCCTCCTCGCCCAGACGGGTGATGTGATCTTCTGCTACACCAAGAGACTTCCAGATCTCAATTGCCTCATCGTCGTCAGTAAAAACAGTAAAGTACAGGCGATCAAGAGGCAGGCCAAGGTGCTCTGGAGAAGAAATAAACTCCATTGCCCAGGTGCATGCATCGCGCTTGGTGTAACCACCAAAGGAGAAGTTACCCAGCATCTCAAAGAATGAGAGATGGCGAGAGTCGCCAATGTTGTCAATATCGTTAGTACGAAGGCACTTCTGGCAGGAAGTTGCGCCAATCTCCTTCATAGTCTTGATGCCCTGGTAATACTCCTTGAACTGGTTCATGCCAGCATTAGCAAGAAGCAGCGAAGGATCAGAAGGCACCAGAGATGAAGAAGGATAGCGCTTGCAACCCTTGCTCTCAAGAAGCTTAGGAAGTCATCACGAATCTCTGCTGTTGTCATTGTTTTATAGTCAGCCATAAAGTACTTCTCCGTATTCAAATAACTACTCTTTTGTACTGTCTGAGTCTACCGCATCTGACGATGGTTTATCTGGTTCCTTAGTAACTTCTTGAGTATTCCTAAAAAGTAACTGAGAAAAATCATGTCCAAGAATCTTGGGCGCGGGAGCTGAAGACTTGCTGCGCACATGAGCTGTAGTGTCTTGATCAACAAGACGCGACTCCTCAAAGAACTTCGGATCGTCCAGAGCGTCATATTCTGGAAGGATGGCGCCTGTCTCATCCACATACTGGGTAGAGTTAAAAAGCGCGCCATTTGGCGAGACGATCTGTCTGCCCGAATACTTCTCAAAGAAGTACACAAAGATGCCCCTCAGTGCTGCTGTCAAAGGTATGGCAAGAATAGTTCCAACTACTCCGCCAAGAGCGCTGCCAATGACAATACCAACGAGCGAAAGACCCGGGTGAACTTTAACGCTCGTTGCCATAACCAAAGGTGAAAGCACGTTATCAACAACGTTTTGTGCAACCATCAAGATAACGATAGTCCATACGGTCATGACAGGGTCTACCAAGATGCTCAAAATAAGAGCAATACCTGCCGAGAAAACCGGTCCAACTACAGGAATAATATGGAAGATTCCTGTAACCATGCCAATAAGAGCGGCATAAGGGTTGCCTAAAATCAGACACCCAAAGTACACAAGAATGCCATTAACCGCAGAGGTAATGATAGTGCCTCGCATATATCCACTGGTAGATCTACTTAAGATTGCAAGAATAAGTCTGAACTCATTCTCTTTTTGAGGACCAGCAATAATAGCCATCTCACGGACAATAACTGGATAATCTTTAGCCAACCAATAGGCAAGCACTAGGCCTAAGAAGAAGACCATGAGTTGGTTTGCCATAGAAGAGATGTTGCCTAAAGCAGATGTGGAAAGCCAACTCAAATACCAGAAGCAACTGATATTCCAATACTTGATGCCTGTTCAATTGCAAGTTCTACTGTCTGTCTAACAGCAGGGTTACTTTGAGTGTCAAAGTTCTGCCAAAACTCCCTTGCCATTGCTCCTATCTGACTTGCATACGAAGGAGCGTTTCTGAGTAGCGTAGTAAGCTCAAATACCAATGGCTGCGCAATCAAAATCAAAAATCCTACCAACACAATGAGCGTAAGAACAAGCGCGATAAGAGCGGAAATGCCACGAGGCACTCCTCTGTCTTCAAGCCAATTGGTAACAGGGCTACAGACAAACGCAACAATTGCGCCAATGGCGAGCAGCTCAACAGCCTGTCCCAGGATGCCAAGAACATACAGTGCAAGTGCAAACAATGCAGCCAGACCAATGACTGTCCACACCATTAAGCCACGTTGTTTCCATTTTTGAGCTGAATCGGAAAAGTTTTGATGCTTTTGATCCATTAACGGTTCACGCTTTCTGGGTCAATCTTTTCTTGGATACGCTTTAAGGTGCGACGAAGCAGCCTTGAAACCTGTACCTGAGAGATATTAAGTTTCTCCGCAATCTCTACCTGAGTAAGACCTTCAACAAAACGCATACGAATAATCTCTTGCTCTCGTGGCGAGAAGTCTCTAATGGCCTCTTCAAGAACAATGCGGTCATCAGAACCAGCAAGATCCTCATCTTCGGTCACATACTGATCAATGATTGAAGGAGTCTCGTCGCCATCAGCACCAGAGCCGCCTCCCTCAAGAGGAACAGAGCTATAAGCGCTAGAAGACTCCATAGCCTCAAGAACCTCTTCAACGTTAGTATCAAGGCGCTGGGCGATCTCTTCAATTGAAGGGCTTCTTTGCAGCTCTTTAGTCAAATCATCAGTGACCTGATTAATCTTGGACGAAAGCTCCTGCAAACGACGAGGAACACGTACTGACCAGCCTTTATCGCGGAAGTGACGCTTGATTTCTCCCATGATGGTTGGCGTTGCATATGTTGTAAATTCAAGACCACGATCAGGCTCAAACCTATCAATTGCCTTGATAAGTCCAATGGTTCCCACCTGAATCAAATCATCAAGAGGTTCTCCACGGTTTAAACTTGGAGGCCAAAAAGCGCACGAGGTTTAAGTGACTCACAATAAGCTGGTCTCTTACCTCAGGGTCTTTTGTTTCTTTATATTGGGCAAAGAGCTTTCGTGTTCTATCTTTATCCCAGGCCGGGGTACCTTTAGAAGCACGGCGAGCAGCTCTTCTTGCGGCTTTCTGCTCTTCTGCAGATGCCTGTACTGCCTCGTTTGCTTCAGGTTTAGGCATGTGCACCGCCAGAAATCTTTACAAGATGAAGCGTATAACCGTCATCGCTAAGCGCAAACTCATCACAAATAGCGGAGAGCAATAGCTCTACAAGCTCTAGTGGCTGAGAATTATCTGCCTCAGACTCAACTGGATCCTCATCACCCAAGTCAAAATCAATAGCCATAGTATTGTCTTCAAGGGTAAACGTAATATCTACAGAGTCTTTTCTGAGTGCCGCAAGCAAAGACAAAGCCCTCTTCTGCGGCCATTTTGACATCTTCAAGCTCATCAACGTTCATCTTGCACAAAACAGCAAGATTAGCAGCCATCATTCTGACTGAGCGAGCAAATGTTGGATCTGCAGGAGCGGAAAGCTCAACAATTTTTTGTGCCATTACAATCTACTCCTCAGTCTTCTGAGAAGACTCAGAACCGTACTCAATATAGAACTGCTCAGTGCGAGCTGGTTTAGAATGCTTTGTCTTGTCCTGAGAAAGCAGAGGAAGCTCCTCAAGATACTCTTGAGCACGCTGTGCACTCTGTTGTGCGGAAGCAGTCGCACCGCTCAGGCGAGCCTGAGCTACCTCAGCAAGCTTGGAAGGATTCAAAGATCCGCCAAGACCAGTTCCTAGCTTTGAAACAGACTCAACAACGCCTGTTACCGCATCGCTTGCAGCCTTTGCTGACTGTTGCAGTTACGGCTGATGCAGCACCTGAAACAGTTGCTACATCACCAAGAACTACGTTTGAGGCTCTCAAGAGAAGTGTTAGCATTCTCTGCAGCCTCATCAACCTTCTGCATGAGTGCAGGTAGCTGCTTGATAGTTGGATCAAGCTCATCAACCATGCCATCAATCTTTGAAATAACAGGTTGAATCTGCTCAATGGTATTGTTAGCTGAGAGTGTAATCTCAGTAATTGACCTTCTTGTTGTTCTTAGGGTCAGAGCAACCTCGACAATGGCCCAAACACCAACTACGGCTAAGACTACAAGAGCAATCTGTAGGTAATCCATCTATGCCATCCCTCAAAGCTAACGGTTACAGTTCTTTCTATTCTACCCGAGGAGCGTCCTCTTAATGCTCCCACTTAGGTAATTCAAAATCCTAGAGCTTCCTCGTGACGATCACGCTCTGTAGCTGCAATTCTCCACGCTTCCCAACCTCTTGGAGATGGCGAGAAGAACGCACCACGTTCAAGTCCTTCTGGAAGATAACGCTGTTCAATCCATCCCCCAGGATAATTGTGAGGATAGAGATAATTGCCATACTCTTCAGAACCAGGGCGCGTACGATCTCTTAAGTAACTTGGAACTTCTCGCCTTGGACCTGTTCTTACCTCATGGAGGGCGGCATCAATACCTGCTTCTGCAGCATTAGATTTTGGTGCCAGTGCCATATAAATAACTGCTTGCGCAAGGTTAATTCTGCACTCAGGGTATCCAATGACCTCAGCTGACCTAAATGCTGCATGTGCAATGAGCAGCGCCTGAGGATCGGCATTGCCAATATCTTCTGAGGCCAAAATCATAATGCGTCGAGCAATAAATTTAGGGTCCTCACCTGCATCAATCATGCGCGCAAGCCAATAGAGTGCGGCATCTGGGTCTGAGCCTCGCATGGACTTAATAAACGCAGAGATAATGTCATAGTGCATATCTCCTGCTTTATCGTAGGGAAGTCCGCGGCGAGGATTTGCCTCAAGAACGTTTTGCTTGGTAATAACAAGCGGCTCAGATGCCTTACTATCAGCAGATTCTGGAACGTCAACCATCTGAGAAGCGAGCTCAAGAGAAGTTAGGGCTGCGCGACCATCTCCGCCTGCAAGCGTCACAATCTCTTTACGAGCATCTTCATCCAGAACAAATGCGCCTGCTAGACCATCTTCTGACTCAAGTGCTCGCTGAATGAGCTCATCGATTGCCTCATCTGACAATGCATGCAGCTCCACTACACGAGAGCGAGAAATCAGAGCGCTGTTAACCTCAAAGTAAGGGTTTTCTGTAGTAGCCCCAATAAGTACAACTATTCTGTCTTCTACTGCATGAAGCAAGGCATCTTGCTGAGAGCGCGTAAAACGATGAATCTCATCAATGAACAGAAATAGTTCTTCTACCTGCAGTTAAAAGCCTTGATTCTGCGGCCTCAATCTCTCTACGAAGATCTTTAACAGTTCCCGTAATTGCAGATACTTCTACAAATTCTGCGTGCGTTGTATGAGCGATGATGCGTGCAAGCGTGGTCTTACCAGTGCCAGCTGGACCGTACAGCAAAACGGACGAGAGTGTATCGTGCTCAATTGCCTTGCGCAGCCAGGAGCCTTGACCAACCGCATCTTCCTGACCCACGTATCCATCAAGCGTGGTAGGACGCATGCGGGCAGCAAGTGGTGCATTAGCTTTTTTAGCGGCACGTTCCATGCCAGAAAATAAAGTATCCATGCAGATATTTTACCCCGTCTCAAACATAAAAGCTTGGCGAGAAGCCCGCTCAACATAAATGCTCTTTACGTGCCCGTTTGCCACACCGTGACTGAGCGGTAAACCTTACGCACGTACTCCTTCTGCAAAGTAGCTCCTCTTTGGAAAGAGCTCCTGAGCTTCTGGGAAAAGTGCTTCACAGGTAGCCACAAAGTAGTCATCGGTCATTGCGGAAATAAAATCAACAACAGTACGATGCACGTCACTCTTCCAGTCATACGTATGGCCGTACCTAGAAAGGTGCCTGCTTACTGGCTCAATATGATGCTTAAAGATTGCAAGACTCTGATCACCAGATTTAAGCGAGGACAACTCGTATTCGTACAACTTCTCAAACAGGTGCTTAATGTCTTCAGAGAAATCACCATTGGCTTCTGATGCACCATAAATCTTCTGGTAATTCTCGCGCTTTGCTCGTTTCATCTCTTTAAACGCCTCTTCTGAGAGAGAAATCTGAGGCTTACCAAAGCTATTCTGAACAATGTCTGCAACAAAAGCAGAGGTAGCCCATGCGTTATAAGCACCACCAAGACCGTCGTCAAATGTTTCTTCTGTAGCAGCGCCTGCACGAAGCGCATCCTGTCTGTCTTTTCCAACATACGCAATAATGTCAGAGATGCGCATGACGCAACCTTCAAGCGTCATAGGACGCAGGTGTGCAATAGCCTGAGGACCTCTCTCCCAGCAATCTTCTACCACCTTATCAAACTCATCAAAAGTTGAAAGATCACTCATTTGAAGTATCTGCTGCTCAAACTCGCCGTTGTGGCAAATTACTCCATCAAGCGTCTGTAAAGAGAGGTTTCTTGCATAGAGGCCGTCAAGCACGCGTACGCTCTGTACGTTGTGGAAAAACCAACGTCCCGTTTGCTCGTGATAAATATCATTGAGGAAATACTCCCCTGCATGACCAAAAGGAGTATGTCCCACGTCATGACCAAGAGCAATTGCCTCGATCAAATCAAGGTTAAGGCCAAGTGCACGTCCAATATCTTTAGCAACTCTACAAACAAGCTGCTCATGAAGGCCGCGGCGCGTAATGTCATCATGCGCGCGGAACGAGAAGACCTGTGTTTTGCCGTTTAGCCTGTTATACGCAGGGGTATGCATGATTTTCTCGACATCTCGCATGAAAGCCGGACGCAAAAGTGATGCCTGATCATGGGTGGAATCTCGGCGAATGATGTCTTCATTTTTGCACGCGTAAGGACTTAAGGTGCCCTTAGCAATTTGCTCAGCCACAAGGGCTTGAGTTTCTTCTGTAAGTTGCCCGGTCAAATGAGGTGCAAAAGGATTAGTGATGTTCATGTGTATCCTCTCTAGATGTTTTTCACCTCTAGTGTAGAAGTTTCACCGGACAAAAACTCGTGTTGAATTTTGAGAGAGCTTCTAGGGAGGCTTGACGTCTAAAAAAGACTATCCTGACCTGGCTGTTTTAAGGCTTCAAATAGATTCTTTGCCAAAAGTGCCGCACCCTTAGAATTTGGATGTACATCGTCAGCAAAATATTTCTTCTCCTGCGGCAATAGTTTTTCTCCAGAAATACACTGCAAACCAAACTTACCAGCAACTTCTTCAATAATTTGAGGAATCTCGGCGAAACAAGAATAAGGGTGTGTGGGATACGCATCCTCAAAATAAGGCGTAGGTGTCAGAACCACCACGCGTGTATCTGCATACATCTGAGAAATCTGCCAGAGCGAATTTTGAATATCGTACGTTACCTGCGACTTTGAGCATTTTTCGTATCGATAATTTGCTCCAAGTGCAACAATAACTAAAGAAGCATCATCAATGAACGTATACGAGCCAGGCTGATAAACTTGTCCACCAATTCCCTGGTTAACCACCTCAAGCTTCATGCGTTTAGCAAGACAGCGTGGCCAAGTTTTGTCTGGGCGTTCCACAACAAAACCCTGCGCAATAGAATCGCCAAACACCACCAATTTTTTCTTAGGCTCATCGGGCGAGAAAAACGTGCCGTTGCCACGGAGATTTTTAACGGAAGCGCTCTGTAAACAGGACAAGTAAACACTCACGTGATGCGTGTCATTAAAACCTGGAAGTCTAGCAAGGTCATCTTCAGAGGTTTCTGTTTCTAGATGAATAGAAAGCGTATGTTCACCTGCATCATCCAGTGAAAAGCTCTTGTAAGGTTTACCATCAACCGTCACAAAGACAGAGCTGAGCTTTTTAAGATACGCAGCTTTAAGTAACTGTAAAACTGAAGAGGCTCCCTTAGGAAGTTCATCAATTTTTAGATCAAGAACCACTTCTGAGCTGTCCGTGGTAAAAGCAACTTGAATATCTGAAGTGCACGTTGCCATCTGTTTAAAAAGACCGGGGTGCCAAGAAGAGCAGGAGCCAATGACTCTAAGTTGATTGGAAGAGAAACGCAGCGGATGGACCCATCCGTGAGCAAGCTTTTCAGACCACGGCGCACCAAGTAAAAACTTAGATGCTGGAGAACTAATGCTCCACTCTCCCACTTCCATAGGCACCTCCAATCACAAGTTAAATTACTATAGTTATATACTACGAGGTTAATAGACAGTATTACAATCTTTAGCAACAAATAAACTGTTCTTGTTGTCCATAGGGAGGCAACAGATATGTTTGGCGAGAAGATATTTAATTTTTCAGAACCGATTTCTAGAAAAACATTTCGCACGGTATTACTTATTAGTTTTCTTGTCTATCAGGGCGCGCGACTACTGTGGAAACAGGGACTTATTCCGCCATTACTATTTTTTCTAGTATCAATTCTGCTCGAGATTATTAATTGCTATCTCGTTTTTAGAAGCGAAAATAAAAAATGGGTAAAGATTTCACTTTTAGTTTTTCTTGCCTTTGCTCTCGTATTTGAGATTAGCCATGTTATTTACTTTCTTTAACCGGTGAATAAAACCCTCTTCTGTGAACTGCCTCCCATTTCTTGAACACGAGAAATAGGAGGCAGTTCAAAACACACCTAAGTCGGATAATCTGTTAAAAAGACGTATACATGACGCAGAAAATACCTCAATCATGCAGATTATCGTCATTAGGTGTGTAAAATGCCCGCAATTGAGCAGAATATCTGACTTAGGTGTGTTCCGTAGATACTAAATTTATCGATAGTTAAATTCCTTATATTTATCTATTCATGTTTAAGCATATTAGATGAAGTTTATGCATAAAGATGCATATCGGGTAGTGCGACCGCCTAGCTGCCTAGCTATCTTGATTAGAAACATGTCGATTCTTCGGCAGAACCTACCAAAGCTGCGCTATTTTGTGCGCCAGGCCTAAAAGCCGACGCTAACACGCTGCAGAATCATAATCCCCCGCATATGAACTGCCTGCACAGAAGAGGGTTTTTCATATGTATTATATAAGGCTTACGTAATTACTCAGTAGCAGATACTTCTTCTGAAGCCTGTACCTCACCGGCATCATTTTTCTTAGCCAGCTTCTTATCAAGCCAACCCGTAAACGCATGGAGCTACCAGTGCAGTAATAACTACCGCAGCTGCAAGCTGAGCGTTTGCGTTTGCAACAACCTGAGCCGTATACGTTGGATCAACAGAAGCAACTGCAGCAGGAGTGGTTGTTGCGGTACCTGCAATAGTTGCGCTCGCAAGACTTGCCTTACCAGAGCCGCCCAAGAAGACGCTCAACAAAGCATGGTAAGAATACCCGGTGATGATGCAAAGTACTGCTAAGAGAATACCTGATGGACCACCAGTAATAAGATTCTCAACACTCATGCCACAACCAAGAGCAAAGCCAACAACAGCAATACAGGGGTTAATACCAGGAACCAAAAGCCCCCTGATAAAAGGACTAAGGTTACCAAGAACAACACCAAGGACCAGAGGAAGAAGGGTACCCGCAAGTGCGGTAGGAGAAATTGCTGCAACGCCTGCTGCACCTAGAGCAATCATGGTAACTGCAGGACCAGCAACAAGGGACAAAACTGCAGCCGCGCCTTGCTCATCAGGAGTCCCGTACTCAGCAGTAATACCAATGTACAGAGCAACATTACAGAAGGTAATGCCCCCAATGATGGAAAGTGCATTAAGACCAAAGAAGTTATCGCCCATGAATTTGGCAACAAACAGACCAAAGGCAATAGCAATAGCAAGCTTAGGAATAAGAATGGTCAGGCCAGTCTTCAAAACCTTGGGAACCGTCTTAAGATCAATAGAAGCACCCACAAACAGCAAAACAATGCCAACAATTGCAGGAGCTCCCTTAGCAACAGCAGTGGTGAAGCTACCAATTTCTAGAACCTGAGGAACAAATGAGTGAAGAAGTAGACCTACAGAAAGCGGATACAGCATAATATCGCCAGGGAAACCTGGGGACGCCAATTTTACGAGTTGCTTTTTGCTGTTCAGCTGCCATTATCAGCTCCTTTGCCCTGGTGGTCAAAAAATAGTTGACCTACTTTATCAGCACAAAGAATCATTTTTAAAAAGTACTGTACAAATTAACAATTTGGCTACAAACGCGAGAAGACCTTACAAACTGCAAGGTCTTCTCGCGAAATGGGTGTATTGAGCTGTAAAGACGGACTAAGCCCAGAACTTAGATTTTGCCGCCCTCGACGACCATAGTATTTGGATCTACCTCGTCGCCGTAAATTGGAGCAAGTGTCTCTTCATAAGCCTTGTGGAAGAAGTTCTCCTCTGCAAGAGGACCGGTAATCTCGTTGTTGATAAACTCCAACAGCGAAGAGTTACCCTTGTGAACTGCAGCAGCAATAGTATCGGAGTCGCCCAGGTCATCAATGCCAACAACAAAGCCAGGGTTAGACTTGATCCATGCAAGTACCTCGGTATTATCGGTTGAGAAAGCATCGCCGCGGCCATCGAGCAGCGCGTTATACGCATCAGCATAGCTATCAAATTTGACCAGCTCAACTTTAGGCGCGTTCTTAGCAAACCAAACCTCGGCTGTGGTTCCCTTAGAAACAATAAGCTTCTTGCCATCAAGCTGTGAAACGTCTGTAATTGGTGCAGAGGATGGAGAAACAACGCCCAGCTTGATTTTCATGTATGGCAGAGAGAAATCAACCTTCTCTTTACGGTCATCAGTTACCGTAAAGTTTGCCAGCATGATATCTGCCTTATTGGACTGCAAGAAAGGCACGCGATTTTGTCCGTCAGTGGCAATGTAGTTGATCTTGACGCCCATATCCTTTGCAAGGCGCTCAGCAAAAACAATGTCGTAACCAGCGTAATTGCCGTTTGCATCAACATAACCAAAAGGAGCCTTGTCGCTAAAGACGCCGATATTTACTGTGCCTGCCTTCTTGATGTCATCAAGAGTTCTAAACTTTGAGTCTGTATCAGAAGATCCACCCTGAGCTCCGTCGGAATCCTTTTTCTTGCAAGCAGCCAAAAGAGCTGCAGCAGAAAGTGCGCTTGCACCAAGGAAAGCACGGCGAGAAAGAGAAGCGGAAGTATTTTCAAAGAAGTTCATTTCAAATCCTAACAAGTTGTATCAATTACTACATCATCTACGTGCAAAAACACGTTGTTTACTTATGTACACGTTCAAATTCAAAGGTACGCAAAAACTCTTGTGCCCTCTCTGTTTTAGGTGCCGAGAAAAACTCTTGTGCATCGGACGACTCTTCTACGATGTGTCCCTGATCAATCAAGATGACTCGATCAGCAACTGCTTGAGCAAAGCGCATCTCGTGAGTTACCACCAGCATGGTCATTCCTTGCTCTGCTAGCTCCATAACTACCTGCAAAACCTCGTGAACCATCTCAGGGTCAAGAGCTGCAGTAATCTCGTCCAGCAAAAGAACTTCAGGGTTAGTCATAAGAGCACGAACAATTGCCACGCGCTGCTTTTGACCACCGGAAAGAGCTGATGGGTAGGAGTCTTTCTTCTCCCACAGTCCCACACGACGCAGCAGTTCTTCTGCCTGTGCCAAAACCTCATCCTCTGAGCGCTTCTGCACTACCAGAGGAGCCAGAGTTACGTTTTTCAAAACCGTCATGTTGGGGAACAAGTCATAGCTTTGAAAAACCATACCAATGCCTGCTGCGGCGCTTTCCTTCTTCTGACCAGAAATAACCTGATCGTGGAGAAGCACTTCTCCCCCTTGGATGTCTTCCAAGCCAACAATGGCGCGAAGCAGCGTAGACTTACCGCAACCGGAAGGACCTAGCACCACGACTACCTCGCCTTTATTAATGGAGAGCGAGATCTTATCAAGCACGGGTTTCTGGCTTGAGGGATATACCTTAGTGAGGTCCTTAACTGCTAAAACGGTGTTACTCATGTGAGGTGCTCCTCTCAAGCCTGCGTGAAAGATACGAAAGTGGGAAGCAGGCAGCAAAATACAGGAAGAAAATAGCTCCATAGATCCAAAGTGCTCCGTCGGTTGGGAACTTGAAGCGATAAAAATCGGTGATCTGACTACCAACTCTGAGCAGCTCAACCACGCCAATCAGGTTACAAAGTGACGTTGTCTTAATCATGCGTGTAATCAGGTTGATAGCTGGAGGCAAAAGACGCTTGAAAGCCTGAGGTAGGATGACCTTAAAGAACGTTTGCTGGCGAGAAAGGCCAAGTACAAACGAGCTGTCATACTGAGATGCTGGAATTGACTCCAACGCTCCTCGTACCAGGTCACCAAGCTCGGCTGCTCCCCAGAAGGTAAAAACTACAATTGAAGCTTCAATGCCATCAAAATTGACATCAAACCATTCAGAAGTACCAAAGAACATCACAAAGAGCAGCACCAGCTGAGGCATAACACGAACAACCTCAAGGTAAACGCGAAGAATTGCACGAACCACCTTGTTGTTGGATGTCATAAAAAGTCCAACGAGAATACCAAGAGGAATGGAAAGCACCACAGAGATAAGGCCAATGTGCACCGTTGTTGCAAGACCTCCAAGAAGGCGCGTTATCACTCCTTCCTGCAGCAAAATGTTATCGACGGGCATAGTCAAGCCTCCTCTCCAGCCAGCTGCCAAGCAAAGAAATAGGAACAAGGATAATCACATAGGCAATTACCAGCATAAAGAGGGCTTCTGTAGTGTCGTACTGCATGCCAATAATGTCCTTGGTTACATACATCAAATCTGCGAGAGCAATGCCGGAAACAACGGAAGATTCCTTGATTAAGAAAATGATGTTAGCAACGAGGCCTGGAATTGCTACAGAAAGTGCCTGTGGAAGAATAACGTGCTGGAGAGCTTGAATCTTTGAGAGGCCCAAAACCTGTGCAGATTCAAACTGAATAACTGCAACTGATTCAAAGCCTGCACGAAACACTTCTGCCATATAGGAGCCACCAAGAAACGTTAGACCCACAACAGCAGCTACCTCTGCATCCATTTGAGACCAACTTTAGTCAGACCAAAGTAGATAAGAAACAGCTGAATAAGCAGGGGTGTTCCTCTGGAAAGCTCAACATAAACAGCATTAAGCTGACTTAAAACAGGAATTTTTGTCAGCGAAATCTGAGCACTTATCAAACCAACGATAAGCGAGAAGAGAACTCCAAAGAAAGAGATAGTAAGCGTTATTTTTGCAGCTTCTGCATACAGTGGGAGGTGTTCCCCTATGAAGCTCCAGTCCATGCGAATAAATCCTCTCGGGATGTGCGAATACTCACACAAGAGTTACAAAATAGCTTTACGCCCGAGTCTGTACCAGGAAAATTTTGCTCAGCGACAATTACACCCTGGTCGTATGTGACCCGGGCACCAGACACATCGCGGTGCATGCACAAAGTGCAGTGTATGTCGTAGCCATAATTCGCATGCGTATAATCCTAGCCGCTACTAGGATATTGTCAACTCACAATTGGTAAATTTTTTGATAATGGAAAATTCTTCCACTAAATCATCAACTGACATACGGGCATTAGCAGGACTTGTAGAGGGCAGTTGACGTGAGGAAATACCAGTTTGTTGCTCGGTGTAGCGCTTATAAAATTTTGTTGCGGTTCCACCTAGCGTAAAAATAGCGCAGATTGATGAATCTTGAATAAGAGCGCCAATATTGTGTGGAATCGGATTTGCAATAGAAGCATCACTAGCACCCTTAATATCACAAGCCTTAAGCACATCACAAAGAGCAAGATGATGTCTTTTACAGAAGTCAATTTTTTCAGATATGGACTTGAGGGGTTTCTCGCCATATAACGCGGCAACTACGCGCCAGAATCTATTCTGAGGATTACCAAAGTAGAAGCCAATTTCTCGAGACTTGGGACTAGGCATTGATCCCAAGAGCAGCACGCGAGAGTCCGGGAAGATAATGGGATCAAGCGTGTTCTCTACATGCGCAAGCACTGTTTTTGTACTATCGCTGGCAGGCTGCGGCGTCTTTGCAGCCACGATTACTCGCCTTCTTGCAGCGGCTCAACAAACTCCTGCAAATCATCAAGGCGCAGTACAGTTACTTGGCCATAGCCGGCTCCGCCTGTAGTGCCTGTGTCAATTCCCCACTTATCGCCATCTGACTGAACCCATTGCGCAAGACCATCAGGAGTAGTGGCGCTGCGATTCAAGTTTTTTGCACCAAAACTTGCTAACAAAGGAGTGGGTGTATGGCCACAAATTACAACGGGATACGCTGCTTCTGACGTGCGGAAATCCGTTGGATATTGCCAAAACTCTTCACGAATCCACAAAAGATCGTTTTCAGACTGCTTACTTAAATACTGCTCCAAAGAAGCCTTATCCCAGGCGGTTGGCAAGGGAACACCATTAGACTTTATGCCCGCATGTACCAGAACAAAATCTCTACCTTGTACCTCAACGGTGGCGTACAAAGGAAGCGCCTGCAGCCAGTCAATCAGCTCACTATATTCTTCTTCAGAAAGCGTCTTTGAGCTCAGTAAGCGTTGCATCTCCCCCGTTAATCTGCCACATAAACTGAGCTTCAATATCGGCTTCTGGATCCAACGCTTGCAGCGCAAGTTGCTCATGATTGCCCATTAAAACCGTACAGTTAGGAAGCTCGCGAATTGTCTTTAATAGTGGCAAGCGAGCTAGGACCACGATCAATCATGTCGCCAAGACAATAGAACACGTCTGACTCGGTTGGATTAATACGCTCTAGAGCACGCCTAAGCGGCTCCACATGACCGTGAATATCAGAAAAAACGTACGTTGCCACAAAAACCTATTCTGTCGAACCTTCATCTGCAAGCGTCTGACCATCAAAGTTCAGATTTTGCGTAAGCTCTTTTGCAGTATCAAGATTAAAGTCTGGCGAGAAGAAAACGTCAAGTGCATAAGGCACATTTGCCAGCGCATGGTCATACAAATCCCAGAAGCTCTCTTTGCGCACCTCTCCCGTAAAAGGATCAATCCACTCATTTCCCGCTCTGTTATCAAAATCAGAATCAGAAGATTCCCTTGCCCCGTGCGAGAGTGCCTCAATCAAAGAGAACCTATTTGTACCAAAGGTACGCTCAAGATGACCAAGTAGCTTTCTCTTCTTACCTGTCGGCGAATACGCTAGATGCTGGATAATCCTAAAATCAACAGCAGCTGACGAGAAAATCCTGGTATCGGTAGGTTTTTCATACGTCCATAGCAACGCAAAGAAACACCCTATCCAAAACGTAAAGCGTATGCAGTGATGCCTTCAAAACCTCGCTATAAGGCCTATAGGTAGCTACCGTTTTACCCAAATGGGCGTAAAGAATTGCCTCATCAAGGTCTTTCTCGATTTCTGCATGTACTTGATTTTTAGCAGATTCATCCAAGCCCTCAACACCTTGAGAGGTAAGCATGTTTTGCCAGTAATAGACAAAAGGATGAGCAGTGGAATCAAGCATATAGTGGCAGAGGAATCCCGCAATATAGGCGCGAGCAACCGCAACGTCTTTAAGTGGCAGAGGTGCAATTGCATCTCGCATAGAAAGAAGAAGTTCGGGCGTTTTTTCTTTATGCATGATCGACGCATATTTAGCGTAGCGATGCAGCAGCGGATCTGCTGCTAAATAAAACAGCGGATCTGGACCTTGGTTGCCCAACAGAAAAGCTTCTCGCTCTTCCATCGTAGAAAAACCAAGTTTGCCTGCAGCTATATCAAAGGCATCCTTGCCAAAGAAGTCATGAGTCAAAATTGCGGGCATATCCATTCCTTTCAGATTGCTACAAACCATTTTACCCAGCAATGGCTCAGTGCGTTAGAGAGAATATAAGACAGCATGTAGTCACTATTGTGAATGAGTTGCCTCTAAGCTCTCTTCAGCTACCGCCCGCCGATTAATAAGCCTTACCCCCTGTAGTAATACTTAAATATTTGATATCTTTAAACATACTTGGGGGAGATATTTTCTGTCTGAGCCATCTAGCTTGTATTGCGACTACAAGCTGGGAAAGTAAGGATTTAAGGAGTGAGGCATTCCTTACGGCACAGTAAAGAAAAATCTGCAAAGACAGAGAATATCTAATTGAGGGGAGCAATCATGGCATGCTGCTATGAGAAGCTTATCTCTGCAGGCAACAAGAGTCTCTGCAGAGTCAAAACGTCACGTTCTTCTGACATAAAGAAGCGTGAGTAACATGAACACGGCAAGAAAAATCAAACTCTATAGGATGCTTACGGCCCTTGCCTATGGCGACGCCTATGGCATGCCAACAGAGATGATGTCACCGCACCAAATTGATTTTGCATTTCCTGATGGAGTTCAAAGTCTTTCAAGTCCACCTAAAAATGACTTTTTTGGAAGACCTTTTACCGCAGGTCAGACAACAGATGACACCGCAAACGCAATCATTTTGACTAAAAACATCATTGATAACCAGGGGGTTTTTAACCAATCTCGCTACTTTGATGCGCTAGAAAATTATGTGGCAACAGAGCCAAACGCTGCTCAGGTAGTTGGCCCTTCCACAAGAGCTGCGTTAGCCAATCGACTTTCTGGTCACTCGCTTAAAACGTGCGGTCGCCTTGGAACCACTAACGGATGCGCCATGAAATGTGCGCCGATGGCTTCAATTGTGAGTTGGAAAGACAAACATGCGCTCATTAACAGCGTTACTGAGCTTGCGCTTCCTACGCACGGAACCAACGTAGCCATTATGGGCGCAGCAATGATTGTGGCCGCCATAAGCAGAGGTCTTTCTGAAAACTCGTTTACGGTAGAGGACGCTCTTGAAACTGCTTTAAGTTACGGACACCGAGCTCTCTACACAAAAATTGGTACACAAATGCCTATGCCTAGCATGTATCAAAAGTGCATCATGGCGCTGGAGTTTTGCGAGGGCGCCAAAAACCTTGAGGCTCCCCTAGCAGCATCAAGAGACATCTACGACTACTGCGGCTGTGGTTATGAAACCATAGAGACCATCCCTGCAGTTCTTGCGGTAGTTAAGCTCTCTCAAGGAAAAGTCTCTAAAGCAGCGAGAATAGCTGCGGAGATGGGTGGAGACACGGACACCATTGGGTCTATTGCCTGCGCTATTTGCTCACAGATTCACTACGACGTTTTGCCTGATGAGGTACATCTACTCGAGCGCGTCAATGGATACCAGTTTGAAAAACTTGCAAACGATTTGGAAAACGCCACTTCCCTACCGTATGATGTAGCTATCTAATTTGCGCTCTTTGCGCCATAGCATACGTTTCTTGTAGGAGGCGCCATGAGCTCCTATGCTCTTATCGATTTGCATGTTCATCTTGATGGATCAATCCCACTTCCTGCCGCAGCTCAACTTGCAGCAGATGCGGGACTTGATTTCTCTTTGGCTGAACTCCAAGAAAAGATGCAAGTCCCAGCTCATTGCCAGGATCTTAACCAGTATCTTGCTACATTTGAGCTGCCGCTCAAGCTTATGCAGTCAGCACAGGGTATTCGTACGATTGCAAAGGCATTTCACGAGCAACTTGACGCAGAAGGCATTCTCTACGCTGAACCCCGCTTGCACCAGGAAGTCTTACTGCAGGAGGTCTTTCTCAGCAAGAAGTTCTTGAGGCTGCTCTTGCTGGTAGAGCTGACTTCTATGCAGAGCATCCTCAGTCAGCACTCCACACGGCATACATTATTTGCGCTATGCGTGGCACAGGTGAAGAGCTTAAGCACAAAAATGAAGAGTCAATTGAACTGGCTGCAGCGTACCTTGGAAATGGCATCGTAGCAGCAGACTTAGCAGGAGCAGAAGCGCTCTTTGCCACAGAGAATTTCTCGTCACTTTTTGCTGAAGCACAAAGAAAAGATGTTCCTTTTACTATTCACGCGGGAGAAGCTGCTGGTCCAGAAAGCATCAAGGCTGCGCTTCGACTTGGCGCACAACGTATTGGTCACGGTGTTCGCTCTTTGGAGGACACAGGCGTTATCCAGGACCTTAAAGCTGCAAATGTTGCGCTTGAGATTTGCCCTACCAGCAACCTTCAAACGCGCATCTTTGAGTCAATAGAGCGCTTCCCGCTTGAACAGCTGCTTGATGCTGGCCTGACGGTCACTATCAACACGGACAACATGACTGTCTCCAACACTACCCTCTCGCGCGAGTTTGAGCTTTTGCAGCAGCACTGCGGTCTAGACAAAAATACCGCACGTGAGCTTGCTGAAAATGCTGCACGTGCGGTATTTAGTGATTCTAGCGAGAAGGACCGTCTACTTGCCCACCTTAGGCAATAGTAGCCTCATATCCTGCCTGAACAACAGCTTCAACCAATGCGCTATCAGCGACATCAGAAGATAGCTCAACTACAGCGCTCTTCTCGTCAAGTGAAACGGTTGCCTTAGAGACACCCTCGACAGCCTCAAGAGCCTGTGTGACGTGTGCAACACAGTGCTGGCAAGACATGCCCTCTACGTTTAGTTTCTTCTCCATATAAGATTCCTCCTTCTGTGACGCAGGTGCGTCGTTTGTGGACTTAGGTTGAACGTCAATGACTGGTTTTGTGTCATGAGCGTCTTGGCGAGTTGTTGAGCTGGTATTCTTTGGCTTCCAGGTACGCAGGCGCAGTGCATTGCATACAACAAAGACTGACGAGAAGCCCATGGCAGCTGCACCGATCATAGGGTTCAGCGAAATGCCAAATGGATACAACAGGCCCATAGCAACAGGGATACAAATGGTGTTATAGAACAGAGCCCAGAACAGGTTCTCCTTGATATTGGTCATGGTGGCACGAGAAAGCTCAATTGAAGTTGCAACATCAGCTGGATCAGACTTCATCAAGACAATGTCAGCAGACTCAATAGCAACATCGGTACCTGCACCAATTGCAATTCCCACGTTTGCTCGCGCGAGTGCTGGAGCATCGTTGATGCCATCGCCTACCATGACAACGTTTTCTCCAGCGTCCTGGAACTGCCTAATGTAAGACTCTTTTTGGCTTGGCAAGACATCAGAGATAACCTGGTCAACGCCAAGCTCCTTACCTATGACGTTTGCCGTTGTTGCCTGATCTCCGGTAAGCATGACAGACTTAACGCCCATAGCACGAAGACGAGCAATGGTAGACGCACTGGTCTGCTTAACCTTGTCGGCCACGGCAATGACGCCAAGAAGCTTACCCTCAAGTGCAAAGTACAGCGGTGTTTTTGCCTGTTCAGCTAGCTGCTGAGCCTGGGAAGTCAGCTCTTGTGTGCTGATGCCCTCCTGCTCCATCAGACGAGCGTTTCCTGCTACAAGGCGTTTCTCGCCAACCGTTGCTATAAGGCCACCACCAGCAACCTGTGAGAACTCCTGTACATCAAGAGGGCTGCCTGCAGACTCTCCAAGCTTCTCTTGAGCATACGTAACAATAGCCTGCGCAAGTGGATGCTCGCTCTTTTGCTCAAGCGCATATGCGTACTCAAGCAGCTGATCCTCGGAGGTACTATCTGCACAAAGAACATCAGTTACGCTTGGCTTGCCCTCAGTGAGCGTTCCCGTCTTATCAAGAACAACCACGGTTGCTCGGACCGCACCCTCAAGCGCCTCAGCGGACTTAACCAAGATGCCATTTGAAGCGCCCAGGCCGGTGCCCACCATAATGGCGGTAGGTGTTGCAAGGCCAAGTGCACAAGGGCAGGAAATAACCAGAACAGCAACAGCGTGCGAGAGAGCAACCGCAAAGTCACCAGGAGCTACAAAGACAAACCATGCTGCAAACGTTACCAGAGCAATTCCAATAACAACGGGTACAAAGATGCCAGCAATGCTGTCAGCAAGACGCTCGATAGGTGCTTTGGAGCTTGTTGCCTCGTCAACCAGGCGGATAATGCCTGCAAGTGTAGTGTCATCGCCAACAGCGGTGGCACGCATCTTAAACCAGCCGCCAGTAGATACCGTTGCACCTGTCACGGAATCGCCAACGGTCTTACTTACAGGAACGGGCTCTCCGGTAATCGCGGACTCATCGACAGATCCTTCTCCCTCGATGAGCTGGCCATCAACAGGAATTGACTGACCAGCCCTTACCACAAGAACGTCTCCAACCACAACGGTATCTGCAGGAACTTCTTGTTCAACACCGTCTTTGACGAGAATAGCAGTCTTTGGGGCAAGGTTCATAAGTGCGTTAATTGCACCTGTGGTATGACCTTTTGCGCGAGCCTCAAAGAACTTACCCAAGGTAATCAGAGCAAGAATCAAACCTGCGGACTCAAAGTACATGCCGTGCATTGCCTGGTGAGCTGCAGTAATGTCTCCTGCAACAAAAGCATTTGCCATCTGGTACAAACTGACAACACTGTAGGCAAACGACGCTGCTGAGCCCAGCGCAATGAGCGAGTCCATATTAGGAGCGCCATGCAGCAATGAGCGGAATCCACCAACAAAATAGTGGCGACAAATAAACAGAATAGGAATGCAAAGCAAGAGTTCGGTAAGAGCCAAGTTCATCATGCCATTCATACCAGAAACAGCAGGCGGAACAGGTGCTCCCATCATCTCACCCATGGCAAGATAGAACAGTGGAATGGCAAACGCCATTGAGGAGATAAGTTCAATCCTCTTTTGCTTTACCGCCTTTTCTGAAGCATCGGTAGCATCTGCCTTAGTAGTTGCAGCAGAATCTTTTTGTCGCTACGAGGTGTTGCCTCATAGCCTGCTTTGCTTACTGCGTCAGAAATCTGCTTGAGGGTATCTGGATTACCGTCGTAATCAACTTCCATAGAATTCTTAAGCAGATTAACGCGAGCCTCAGAGACACCAGAAACAGAGTTTGCCGCCTTCTCTACGTGCGCAGAACAACTTGCACACGTCATTCCTTGTACATCAAAAACTTTCTGATCCATAACGCCACCTTACATAAAACGCTTAAAGAGGTCCATGACCTCATCAATAACTTCTGTATCACCCGACTGGATGCGGTCAACCACGCAAGACTCCAGGTGATCCTGCATTACTTCTCTTGAGATGGCCTTAACCGCAGACTCAACTGCTGCAAGCTGAATAAGGACGTCTCCGCAATAACGATCCTCATCAATCATTGTTTTAATGCCATTTAACTGGCCGATTGCACGGTTAATACGGCGAGAAACTCCACTTTTAAGCTCGCTTGAGCGAGGAGTAGCCTTGTGATCACAATGACAACAAGTTTCCTGTGGTTGGCTGTCTTTCTGAGCCATCTGTCCTCCTTTGCATACCCTAAGGGGGTATTAGTTTCTGTAAACAGTATACCCCCATAAGGTATTTTTATGCAACAAAAAAACAGCAACCGAAGCCGCTGTTTTTTATCTACCTATAAAAGAGAAACTCAGCACTCAAAAATACGTGCTACTCATCATCCTCTTGATCTTCTACACTTCCCTCAACAAGACCTAAAGTACTCTGTGCATCTTCAAGGCTCTCTAATGCAGTAACACCTCTGAGCTTGCGGTTCATAGCTTTTGTTCTAGTAGTAAGAATCTTATCAATGGTGGTTTCTGCAGTTCTAATCTGTTTTTGAGCTTTCTCGAGCTGAGCTTGATACGTCTCAAACTCTGTCTTAACCGCAGAGAGTACCTTTTGAATTTCGTCGGCATGCTTCTGAATAGCAACAGATTGGAATCCCATTTGAAGACTGTTAAGAAGCGCAGCCATAGTGGAAGGTCCACACACATTAACGCGATACTCTCTCTGTAGCTGCTCAAGCAAACCCGTCTGACTGACTACCTCTGCATAAAGTCCCTCAAAAGGAAGGAACAAAATAGCAAAGTTAGTTGTCTCTGGTGGAGCAATATACTTTGTAGAGATATCTTTTGCCTCTGCCTTAATTCGAGTCTCTAGACTCTTTTTAGCAGCAGCAATCGCCTCCTCATTACCTGCATTGATTGCATCCACTAAATGCTCGTATGTATCTCCTGGGAACTTAGAATCAATAGGAAGCCAAACGGTCTCCCCTGACTCTCCAGGCAACTTAACAGCAAACTCGACGCGCTCAGAAGAACCGGAAACAGTAGCAACATTCTCTTCATATTGCTCTGGAGAAAGAATGTCTCTTAGAATTGCGCCAAGCTGAATTTCTCCAACAATTCCGCGAGTCTTAACGCCGGAAAGAACTTTCTTTAAGTCTCCAACACCCTCTGCAAGGCCGCGCATTTCTCCCAAGCCTTGATGAACTTGCTCAAGCTGAGTAGACACGCGCTGAAACGATTGAGTCATACGCTCATCAAGCGTCTTCTGGAGTTTCTCGTCAACGGTCTGACGCATAAGCTCAAGCTTTGCTTCATTCTCTTTACGCATGTCGCTGAGCTGTTTGTCAACAGTCTCTCTAACCTTACCAAGCTGCTCAGTTGAAGCCTGGAAAGTTGCTTTCATGTTGTCATCCACACGACGCTGAAAAGCATCAAAGCGAGCATCAAGCTGAGCAATACGCTGATCAGTCTGCTTCGTCTGATTTTGCAGTGTTGAGGTGAGCTTTTGATCAACTACCTCTCTTACCTTCTCAAGCTTTGTATCCATAAGCTCTTGCATTTTTGCCATGTTATCCGTAACACGACGATCCAACTCTTGGGAGCTTCTTATAAGCTCTGCAGATGATGTTTGACTTTGCTCTTGCAGCGTCTTTACTTGCGAAAGCTTAGAGGAAAGTGTGACAAGGCTCACGATAAGCACAATGACAACTACAGCCAAAACTAACAGCACAAGCAAATCCACAAGACTCCCCTAACTCATAGCAGAACAAACAAACGCAAACACAGCAAACGCAATCTGAGTGTTAACCAAAAATTCCGTAGATTACTTCTGCAATGCTATTGGTAATGCTCTCTACGAAATTCACAAATGGATTATCGGAATCAACGTCTTTATCTCCATAAGGATTAGTGAAGTAATCCCAGAACTCTTCCCAATAGTTTTGCTGACGATAATACCTATAGGAATCACCATCATCTTCAGTACGATCCTGCTTATCATCAGTATCGTTGTTTGTTTCGTTCTTGCTGTTCTTTTCTTTCTCTTTCATAGGAGAAAGCGTCTCATCAGAACCAAGCGTGACGTTGATAGTAAGGCGGTCTTCTCCACGCATGATTTCTACAGGAACGGTCTCTCCAATCTTGTGAGAGCGAACGGCAATAATAGCTGCATCAGCAGAAACTACGCGCTCTCCACCAATAGAGACAATAACATCACCCTTTTTAATACCAGCACCCTCTGCAGGACTATCATCAAGAAGGCCTGCTACATACGCACCGTAATCTACCGAGAGATCATTGCGCTTTGCAACTCGAGGAGTAACGGTCTGCATAGAAAGACCAATATAGGCATGCTTAACTTGCTGGCCAGAAAGAATCTGATTTGCAATATCAATGGCATAGTTAGAAGGAATTGCAAAAGCCAATACCCGCAAATGACTTGGTATCTGACGAGAACAACGTACAAATACCCACAAGCTGACCATTAGAGTCAACCAGAGCACCGCCAGAATTACCTGGGTTAATAGCTGCATCAACCTGGATGAGGTTTGCATAAATAGTGGTTTCTCCACCCTCGGTCTCAAGCATATCTCCACGAGAAAGAGCAGACACGATACCTGCAGAAACAGAGTGATCAAGACCAAATGGGACTACCAACACTCATAACCCAACTACCAGGAGCCAGGTTATCGGAATTACCAATCTCAATTGGAGTAAGGCTATCTCCTTTAAGGTCTGCATGAAGAACAGCCAGGTCAGAGGTTGGATCTGTACCAACAACAGTACACTCATACTCTTTATCGTTAACGGAGATAGAGAACGTATCCATACCCTCAATGACGTGGTAATTAGTAAGAATGTCTCCATTTGTGTTCAATACAACGCCAGAACCGGTTGAGCCTGATGAATCACTGGTAGCCTTAACGGACACAACCGAAGGCAAAACCTTAGAAGCTACCGTTTCTGCCGTCTTAGTATCAGTTGGTTCTGCAGCAGGACGAGACGTCGCTGCTTGAGAAATAGTTGCCTGACCAGATACTGCAGGAAGCTTAGAAATTCCCTCTCCCAAAGCAATGGTAGGAACACAAGCAACGGCAAAAGCAATTGCACAGGCCGTTCTTTTTACACTTGAACTTTTGAACATAGACATAAATCCAGCCTGCTCAACTGGCGAGAAACGCTTATTTACAGTGGAATCTGTGGTTAAACCATGCGCTTGGTTCTCCATAGACATCCTCCTTAACATCACTTTGATGCAAACAACTAACGCAAATAATTCTGCGCTAAACATCAATTTTTCAATATGTGTATTCTACCCGTTATACCGGACAAAAATTCGTTTCTCATTATGAGAAAGACGCACGGGAGTCCTGCTCGTAAGTAAGAAGTTTGCAGATCCCATTAAATACAGTCTGTACCTGCGATTATGCTCTAAACAGATAGCCTACACCACGAACCGTCTCAAGATGAGCGGCTGCTTGAGGACCAATCTTTGAGCGAACACGCCTTACGTGAACGTCAACTGTTCTGGTACCGCCGCAGTATTCAAAGCCCCAAACGCGCTGCAAAAGAGCCTCACGTGAGTATGCACGAGACGGATGGGTTGCCAAGAATGACAGCAGCAGCAGATACTCCATATACGTAAGATCAACAGGAGATTCATCAATATAAACCTGATACGTTGCCAGGTTAATCTTTATGTTGTCAACAATAACCAAATCTCTAGAAGTGCTCTCGGTACCTGGCCACAAAAGCAGCGAGCACCTAAGGCTAAACTCCTGGATAGTTGCAGTAGACAAAATAAAATCGCTCTTGCCCTGAACAGGCAGAACAAACTTAGAAAGATTATCAAGGTCAGCAACAAACAGACGAGCAATTCCTCCATTTTGCGCAGAATAATTCTCAACCGTGCTGATAACATCCTGGGAAAGTTCTTTTTGATCAAGAATGATCAGGTCAAACGTGTGACCAGAAGCCGCAGCCTGAGAAAATGAGGCTGCATTTGCAAGAGCAATAGACACATCAATGACATGCGAAAGTTCACGCATACGTTCATGTAAGCGTGTCGTTGCAGATACAAGAAGAATATTCTTGTGATGCATCGATTCCCCCTAGGATAAGCTTAATCTTATAAAGCATACCACAAGCTGCGAATAAAGAGCAGATATACCTCATTATCTGCAATTAGGGCGAGAAGATTTTCTCGCCCTAAAATATTTTTTTACGTTTGCGTATTAATTCTAAAAAGTATGGGTTTTACGCAAGAGCGCCAATGAACTCAGCTGTTCGAGGGTTTTGTGGATTGTTGAAAATGACATCAGGAGTACCTTGCTCAACTACCACTCCTCCTTCCATAAAGACCACGCGATCTGCCACGTCTTTTGCAAAACTCATCTCGTGCGTTACCACAATCATGGTCATGCCAGAGTTCTTTGCCAGATCACGCATGACGTCCAAAACACCACGAACAAGCTCGGGGTCAAGCGCGGAAGTAGGCTCATCGAACAGAAGTACATTTGGATGCATAGCAACGGCGCGAGCGATTGCTACACGCTGCTGCTGTCCACCGGAAAGCGCACCAGGCTTGAAGTCTGCTCTATCGGCAAGGCCAACAGCCTCAAGCTGCTTTAGCGCCTCTGCTTCTGCCTCTTCTTTTGACTTTCCTAGAACCTTAATCTGACCAATCATTACGTTCTCTTTGACCGTTAAATGACCAAACAGATTGAACTGCTGAAAGACCATTCCCACATCTCTACGAAGCGCATTTACCTCTGCCTCGTTTGTGCCCGTAATCTCTTGATCTTCAATAAGAATATGACCTGCAGAAGGAGTCTCCAGTAGATTGATACAACGAAGCATGGTGGATTTACCGGAGCCCGAAGGACCAAGCACAACCACTACTTCACCTGGCCAAACAGTCAGGTTAACGTCATTTAAGACATGCGTTGATCCAAACGACTTATTGAGGTGCTCAATACGAACAATAGGATGTTCACCTGACTCGAAGCATGGTTAGTAAGCGGCTTATCGTGCTCAAATGCCTCTTGTGCAGCAACTTCAGCATCCAAGGCAGGTTGTTCTGTGTTCGACTTCTTTTTGAAAGAAAAGAAAGACATTAGTTTTCCTCCTTGGAAAGAGCTTGATTCTTACTAGCTGCGACGCTTACTGTTTTACCTGTTTCTGACTGCTCCATGCGTTTCTCGATACTGCCAACTACCTTAATAAGTGGCAAGGTAATTGCCAAATAGAACAGAGCTGCCGTCATATATGGCGTCATGTTTCCCGTTGAGGTGGTGAGGTTTTTAGCAAACATCATCAGCTCCATAACACCTACAGAAGAAAGCAGCGAAGTATCTTTATAGGACGTAATAAAGTCGCTGGTAAGAGGTGGGATTACTCGGCGGATAGTTTGGGGAATGATAATAAACGTCATGGTCTGGAAACGATTCATACCAAGAGAACTTGCTGCCTCATACTGACCCTGTGGAATCGACTGAATGCCCGCGCGGAAAATCTCAGAAAGATACGCAGAAGAATTGATAGCAACCACAATAAAGCCAAGCAGATTGGTGTCCAGATTGATATTTAACATAGGAAGGCCAAAGAACAGAATATAAATCTGCAGGAAGAATGGGGTTCCACGCAACAAATTGATATATACCACCGCAAGTGCACGCAGGAGTGGATTCTTGGAAATCTTCAACAGCGCAAAGCCCATTCCCAGCACAATGGCCACAGGATAGGCGCAAATTACAATTGCAAGACAAACCAGCCATCCAGGAAAAAGCATCACCACTGAAGAGACAATCAGTTGAGGCTTTAAGAACATCCCCAAAAAGTGGTTGGAATTCCACGCTTCAACCCAAGGCTGAGCATCAAGCCAATTCACCAGAGCCTGAACAGGTGTGTTAGGAATAATGGTGATTTCAGGAGAAGAAGCAAGCTTTTGAGTTCCCTGCTCAGTGGTATAGGTTCCCTCAACAGTGTACGAACCGCCGTCAGCAGGAAACTTTATGCCGGAAATCTCTACACGAATCAGCTTTTGAGCATCCACCGGCGTTGCAAAAGAAATCACAACCTGCGTTCCCTGGACGCTTGCAATTGCCTCGATCTTCTCGCGCGTAAGACCTGAAAGAACGGTCACCTTAGTGGTTGCGCTCTGCAGATTGGAGCCCTCAGGAAGCTGCAAAGTCAGCTGAAAGACCTGCTCGTCCTCAACTGTTCCCTCCCAGGTTAAACGAGTCTCTTTGCCACCGATAACGCCATTGCCTTCTGTCTGATTTGACTTAGTTGTTGCCTTATTTGTGGTGAGAGCAAACGCACCCTGAACAGAAAACACGCTCAGAGACATAAAGAACAGCCCACTCAAAAGAAGCGTAGCGAGAAGAACTACAAGCAGTGAGGAGTACGCACGATTATGCGAGAGCTTTGACTTAGCTGAATTATAAGCCGTACTCTGAGGTGCAGATTCAGCTTTGAAACTCGCAGATGACATGCACAAGGACAGTTGCTGTCCTGACATAGTTTTGTGCAAAAGTGCAATCACGTGATACTCCTTTAGAGCTTAGTTGCGATAAATCCTGATGAAAACAGTGAGTGCTTGAAGCCAAATCTGACTTCAAGCACTTTTTACTGAGCTGATAAAACTAGATGTTAGAGCCAAACCATTTGGTTTTGAGAGCAGTCATGGTTCCGTCCTTCTCCATGTCTGCAAGAACCTTGTTAATTGCTTCGGTCAGTGCGGGATTGTCCTTAGAAACAGCAATGCCATACTGCTCACCTGTTGGAATCTCTTTTGCAATAGTCAGATCAGAGTATGAAGTGCTAATCAGATTGGAAGCAACAGGCAAGTCAATGACCATAGCATCGTACAAACCGGTTTGGACTCCTGCCATTGCTGCAGCAACATCGTCTACAGAAACAATAGTTGCCTTTGGAAGGTTTTCCTTAGCCCAGTCCTCGCCGGAAGTACCTGTCTGAACAACAACCTTCTTAGAGGCGTCGTTGAGCGTCTGCTCGGTCTCGGTGCTGCCAGACTTAACAACCAGAGACTGATTGGAGTCGAGGTAAGAAGTAGTGAAGTCTACCTCCTGAGAGCGCTCGTCAGTGATAGTAATACCTGCGATAGCAACGTCTGCTTTGCCACCCTGCTTAATAGTTGGAACAAGGGTGTCAAACTTCTGATTTGGCAGGTACGTAACCTCAAGATTGAGCCTTTTTGCAATCTCGGTAATAAGATCAACGTCAAAACCAACAGGAGTAGTTGAGTTGCCTTCAAAATACTCAAAAGGCTGGAAACCAAGCTCTGCAACAACAGTCAGATGACCCTTAGTTACCAGCGTATAGCCGGACTCTGACTGTGCAGTGGTGCTCTGCTGAGCAGTCTCTTGTTTAGAGGGTGAGCAGGCCATAAGACCCATAAGCGCACATGCCATAGAAACAACTGCGGCGCCCTTTAGGGCAGCCTTCTTAGCTGTAGTTACAAATGAAGATTTCATATCTGCCTCTTCCTGAATAAATCTGAGCTGAAATTCATTGGAATGAATTATAGGAATCAAATATGAAAAATCTACTTATAATTTTCTTCGTATTTCTCGTTTTTATTGCATAAAAATGGTGAGAAGCTATATTTCTTTGTATAAATGACTATTATTGAGTCATTCTATCCAATAAAGCCCAGGTAAAAGTAATTTTTTCAGTTCATAAAACGGTAACAATTCGAGTAAGAAGACTACATTCTTTGCGTGAAACAAGGGTTTCTCGTCAAAAAACCCTGCTCTGAAAAAATCAGAACAGGGTTCAAAGGTACCTAATAAATGCAAGCAGAATAGTTGCTTAGCAACCAGCGTAGTATTTCTGGGTATCCCAGTCAGTGACGGTAAGGCAGAACTCACGCCACTCCTCTGCTTTGCGCTCACACAGATACGAGAAGATATGCTCACCAAGAGCGTCTTTGAGAAGCTCAGACTGCTTGAAGCGCTCAAGTGCCTCTCCAAGATTTGTGGGGAGTTTCTCGCCATAATCAGCAGGATTTCCGCCCACAAACTCTTCAGGAAGAGAGAGACCCTCTTCAATACCCTTGAGGCCAGCCATAAGCGTTACAGCATTTGCCAAATAAGGGTTTGCAGTTGGATCAGGAATACGCAGCTCAGCACGGGTGGCAACATGCTTTCCTGGCTTATGCGTAGGAATACGAACCATAGCAGAACGGTTTTTACGACCCCAGGTTGCATAGGCAGGAATAGCATCACGATCAAAACGCTTATAGGAATTAACCGTTGGGTTAGTAATAAGCATGTACTCGGGAGCGTACTTAATAAGACCTGCAATGTAGTGTTGAGCAAGCTCAGAAAGGTGGGCCTCGCTCTCAGTCTTTGGAGCCCAGAACAGAGACTCGCCATCGTGGTCAAGAAGCGACTGATTCAAAAGCATGGCTGAGCCAGGAACTCCCTGAAGAGGCTTTGGCATAAACGAAGCAAACACACCGTGAAGTGTTGCAATATGCCTGATAACCAGACGAGCAGTAACAATGTTATCCGCGCAAGTTAGTGCTTCTGCATAACGGAGCTCAACGCCGTTTTGAGCAGGGCCAGCTGCATGGAAAGAATACTGAACAGGAATAGAAAGATTCTCAAGTGCACGAGACGTGGAGTATCGAAGGCTATGGCTGAGGTCAGCAGAATTCAAATCAAGGTATCCAGCCTGATCAATAGGCTTTGGCTCAGTCCCGCTCACAAAATAAAAATACTCAAGCTTAGGGCCAACATTTGCGACATAGCCAAGGTCTTCTGCCTTGATAAAAGCATTTCTCAGTACAAGGCGTGGATCGCCTGTAAAAGCCTCACGTCGAGGAGTTTGAATATCGCAGAATACGTTTGCAACTACACCATCATCTGTCTTCCATGGAAGAATCTGGAACGTATCTGCATCGGGGAACGCGAGAAGATCGGACTGCTCCTGGGAAGCAAAGCCGTCAACGTTGGAGCCGTCAAAACCAATGCCCTCAACAAAAGCCTCTTCTAGCTCCTCGGGGGAAATGGAGAGAGCCTTTAATCCGCCGAGTACATCGGTAAAACAAAGACGCAGGTAGCGAACGTCTCGCTCCTCTACCGTGCGAAGAATATAGTCAATTTTCTTATCCGTACTCATACGGTCCTCCCGGGTCAGAAAACTGGAATCGTAACTACCATGACACATTCTTGTTACGGCTATGTTTCCACTTCCCTGAAACCGGGCGAATGGTAAAAATTGTTAATGAAATTGTGACAATTGACCTATTGAGCGTCAAAAGCCTTATCGACGTCAGAAATCATTTTCTGAGCAACACCACAGTGACCGTCTCCACCGTGATGAGTGCCACAGCTGCTGGATGAAGAACAGCCAGAACAAGAACCCTCTTTTGCGCTCTTAAGTTGAGAGCGGACGCAAAGAGCAACAAGAGCAATGACGATAAGGACAACCAAAATATCAATAGGACTCATACAGACACTCCTCAATTTGTTAACTACGGCATACTATACCCTCATTGCATGCTTGCATACGCTGAATCATAAATTATTTGCAGAATCTAAATTCTTACCAAAACAATTGAGAACTGCGCTCTAAGTCAAAGTGAACTGCCCCCCATTTCTTATGTCCAAGTTTTGGGACGCAGTTCATATGTGGGTGATTATGATTCTGAAGCGTATTAACGTCGGCTTTTAGGCCTGGCGCACAAAATAGCGCAGCTTTCTTATGTTCTGCTGAAGAATCGATATGTTTCTAATCAAGATAGCCAGACAGCTAGGCGCTCACACTACCTGATATGCATATCTATGCATAAACTGCATCTAATATGCTTATACATGAATAGACTTATATAAGGAATTTAACTATCGATAAATTTAGTATCTACGGAACACACCTAAGTCAGATATTCTGCTCAATTGCGGGCATTTTACACACCTAATGACGATAATCTGCATGATTAAGGTATTTCAGCGTAATGTATACGTCTTTTTAACAGATTATCCGACATAGGTGTGTTTTGAACTGCCTCCCATTTCTTATGTCCAAGAAATGGGAGGCAGTTCAAAGTTGGTGCACGCGATATGCAAAATCTTTTAGACATTGATTCGCACGTATTTTTCGGTGTGCGGTAGAATATGAGACGTAAGCGTTTTGTCTTACATCTGTATGTGAAGTATTGCTAAAAGCTTGGTGTTTGCCACGTATGGCGCACAAAGTTTGACGCGTAGAAAGGAAGCCTAATGGCTGAAGATCAGTACATGCACCTTGTTATTGTTCGCCACGGTGAGTCTGAGTGGAACAAGCTCAACCTGTTCACTGGTTGGACCGACGTTGACCTTACCGAGACTGGTCACGAGGAGGCAGCAGCTGGCGGCCGTGCTCTTAAAGAGGCTGGCTATGACTTTGATGTTTGCTACACTTCTCTGCTCAAGCGTGCTATTCACACTCTGAATCATGTTCTTGATGAGCTTGACCGTAACTGGCTTCCTGTTCATAAGACTTGGCGTCTGAACGAGCGCCACTATGGTGCACTTCAGGGCCTCAACAAGGCTGATGCAGCTGCTGAGCACGGCGAGGAGCAGGTAAAGATTTGGCGTCGTTCCTTTGATGTCCAGCCACCAGCTCTTGAGCCAGGCGACGAGCGCGATCCTCACGTTCAGGAAATGTTCCGCGATGTTCCAGCAGAGGATCTTCCTTACACCGAGTGCCTGAAGGACACCATTGCACGTGCATGGCCTTACTTCGAGCAGGAGATCAAGCCACAGCTTGAGGCAGGTAAGCGTGTTCTTATTGCTGCACACGGCAACAGCCTTCGCGCTCTTGTTATGCAGTTTGAGCACCTCACTCCAGAAGAAATTCTTGAGGTTAACATCCCAACTGGCATTCCTTGCGCATACACCTTTGACAAGGATTGGAACATTGTTGACAAGCACTATATTGGCGATCCAGCTGTCATCGAGGCAAAGATTAACGCTGTTGCTAACCAGGGCAAAGCTAAATAAACAGCTTGCTAACACGCAATATTGTTAAGCAGAACGGGGTGGTTTAAGCCACCCCGTTCTTTTTTGCCTACTTATAGAACCGTGACGAATACGCCAACAGCTATAAAACCTGCTTTGAATAGTGTTACGATGTACCGCCGAGAAAAGAAGGGATTAAATGTTTAAAAGAGAGCTCAACGCAAAACTTGTTCTTTCTGTAATTGCAACAGGAATTATGTCCTTCTCGGGAGTTGTCGTAGAAACCGCCATGAACGTGACGTTTCCAACGTTAATGGAGGAATTCTCTATTGGCACCTCAACGGTACAATGGATGACCACCTCGTACCTTTTGATTCTTGCCATTATCATGCCTATGTCGTCGTATTTAAACAGACGATTCAAAACTAAAAGTATCTTTACCGTGGCCATGATCTTCTATATCAGTGGCATTCTCTGCGGATTTGCTGCTCCAACGTTTATGTTATTGCTGCTTGGCCGCATTTTAGAAGGCATTGGCACCGGTCTGGCACTGCCTTTGATGTTCAACATCATCACCGAGCAAGCCCCACTTAAAAACATGGGTGTCATGATGGGCATTGGCATGCTAGTTACCGCCGTTGCACCTGCAGTAGGACCTTCAGCTGGTGGCTGGATTGCAGAGCATCTTGGCTGGCGAATGATTTTTGCCGGTCTTCTCCCCTTCTTGATTGTGGCATTTGTACTGGGAATTAGTTCAATCCAACAAAGCCATGAGACTGAAGTGATTTCTTTTGATGTCTTTGGATGGCTGCTGCTTACCGTAAGTTTTATTGCGCTCATCTTTGTTATTGACGAGTCCAGCGCGTTTGGCCTGTTTAGCATTCCTGTTTTGCTCGCAATTATGATTTTTGTGGGCTCACTTACGCTCTTTGTACGTCACGAAAACTCCTTTAAGCACCAAGATCAATCTGAAGCATCTCCAAAAATTCCTATCATTAACCTTGAGGTATTTAGCGAGAAGGGCTTTGTGCTCTCGCTCTTTGCTATTGTTGCTCTGCAATTTATTATTCTTGGTCAGTCGTATCTTTTGCCTAACTTCTCCCAGCTAGTACTAGGTGCAGGCGCTACCGCAGCAGGAGCTCAGATGCTTCCAGGATGTGCTATTGGCGCAGTTATGGCACCAATTTCTGGTCAGATTTTAGACAAGCTGGGAGCTAAAAAACCTATTGTTACAGGCATTCTTTGCTGCCTTACCAGCATGCTCCTTTTGCTGCTCTTTGTTCACGTACTTACCGTAGAAATGATCACGTATATTTTTGCCATCTTTGCCATTGGTCAGGCACTTCAGATGGGAAACAATTTTACGGTAGCCTTGGGACACTTACCGGAAGACCGCAAGGCAGATGGAAATGCTGTTATTAACACAATGCAGCAGCTCTTTGGCGCTATGGGAACCAGCGTTATTTCTGGCGTTGTAGCGGCTTCTCAGCTTGGAGCTACAGACTTAGCTACGAGCACCCTTGCAGGAGCTCAAAATGCTCTCTTTGTACTTGTATGCGTAGCTTGTATCCCCCTTGTTACCATGGGAATCGTGCTCTTTGTGCTGCCTAAGATGACAGAATAAAGACGCGGCAATGGCATTTAAAAAAGCAAATTAAAAAGCTAGCTATCCAACAACGGATAACTAGCTTTTAATTTAGACGATCGAATAATCAAGCTACGACACAACGGCAGATAATTTCAATCCAATGAATACAGCAACCAGGCACGTTACAACGTTAACTGCAATGTTCACGCCTGCAGCGGTCCAGTTACCTGCTTGAATAAACGTCAGTGTTTCATTTGAGAAGGTCGAGAAGGTCGAAAGTCCTCCACAAAGGCCCACGGCTAAGAATAGCTTGACCTGTGGCTGAAGTGGACTTGCAAGATCAAGTCCTGTCACAAAGCCAATAATCAAACCTGCGACAACATTTGCAGCAAACGTACCAACTGGCAGATTAGGAATCCACTGTTTAAAGAGGACTCCCAACTGCCAGCGACCTAAACTACCCAGCGCTCCACCAAGAGCCACAGCTAAAGCTTCAAACAAAATAAACGCTCCTACTCAAGCTCGCGCGAGCCTGTATACAGCTGGTAATACTCTCCGTGCTTAGCAATAAGCTCATCGTGAGTACCGCGCTCAATAATACGACCGTGCTCCAGAACCATAATGGCGTCCGAATTACGAACCGTAGACAGCCTATGGGCAATCACAAAGACAGTACGGCCTGCCATTAGAGCATCCATGCCCTTCTCGATAAGTGCCTCAGTACGCGTATCAATACTGGAAGTTGCCTCGTCCAGAATGAGAACAGGAGGATCAGCAATTGCAGCACGTGCAATGGCCAGAAGCTGCCTCTGACCTTGGGAAAGGTTAGCGCCATCCGAGGTAAGTACGGTGTTGTAACCGCGAGGCATGCGGCGGATAAACTTATCTGCGTTTGCAATCTTTGCCGCAGCGATAACCTCATCATCAGTGGCATCTAGCTTGCCAAAGCGAATATTGTCCGCGATGGTACCTGTGAACAGATGCGTGTCCTGCAAAACAATGCCCAATGAGGACCTCAGCGCAGATTTCTTGATGTCGTTAATAGGAATGCCGTCGTAGGTGATGGTTCCACTGCGAACATCGTAGAAGCGGTTAATAAGGTTGGTAATGGTTGTTTTACCAGCACCGGTTGAGCCAACAAACGCAATCTTTTGGCCAGGCTTTGCAAACAGCGTGAGGTTTGCAAGAACCGTCTGATCATCGTCGTATCCAAAAGGTAACGTCATCAAAGCGAACGTCTCCAGCAAGAGGGGTTTTCTCGCCAGACGGTTTGACCCAAGCCCAAGATTCCTCTCCAGACTCGTAGCCACTAACGCGGACCAGGTCAACCTTGCCCTCGTCAACCTCGGGAGCCATTTCCATAACTGCAAAGATACGCTCGGCACCAGCAAGAGCAGTGAGCAGGAAGTTGGAAAGCTGGGTGAACTGGTTAAACGGCATGGCTGCCTGGCGAACAAAGACCAGGTAGGACGCAAGACTTGCAACGTCTGCGTGTCCGTTTACGGCAAGCAGAGCGCCAACCACGGTGACCACGGCGTAATTGATATACGTCAATGAAACCGTGATAGGAACCATAGTTGCTGCATACGCCTGAGCGTTTGTTCCAGAGTGTCTGAGCTCTTCATTGACCTTTTGGAAGTCAGCAAAGTTGGCATCTTCGTGATTAAAAACTTTAACCACCTTGAGACCAGAGATAGTTTCTTCAGCAAAGCCGTTAAGAACACCAAGACTCTTCTGCTGCACCGAATAATGCTTAGCCGAGCGCTTACTTGCGTAACGCGCATATATCACAATTAATACGTCAAAGAGGATAGTGATAAGCGTCAGCTGCCAGTTAAGAACAATCAGCAGCACAAGTGTGCCAACCATCTGGATAAACGCCAAGACAAGATTGGCAAAACTGTTATTAAGCGCTTCTGAGATGGTATCCACGTCGTTGGTAAAGAAACTCATGATATCGCCGCGGGTACGGCGGTCAAAGAACCTCAGCGGCAGCGATTCAATGTGCTCAAAAAGGTCTCGTCTGATGTCAAAAACAATCCTCTGAGCAGCACGAACCATAATTTGCGTGTAACCAACACTGGTAAGCGCGCCAATTGCATACACAACTGCTGTAAATACAATGAGGTTGGTAAATGCGTTTACGTCTCCCCTGCCCACTGCAGCAACAACAGGCTTAATCATGTAGGTGCCCAGAAGCGCTGCTAAACCACTTATAGAAACAAGAAGTGCCACCAACATAAGACGCTTCTTAGCATGACCTAAGTACGAGACAAACACTCTAATGGTATGTCCGATGTTTTGAGGACGTGCTCCTCCTGTGCGATTAGCCATGTGACACCTCCTTACCAGCAGCATCAATGTCCGATTGACTACCGCCAATCTGCGACTCATAGAGTTCTCTATAGATAGGGCTCTTGGCGAGAAGTTCTGTGTGAGTGCCAGTCATATGGACCCTACCGTTATCAAGAACGACAATCTGATCTGAGTCCATAACCGAGTTCACACGCTGGGCAATGATAATCTTTGTCATGTCAGCAAGCTCAGCTAAGCCTGCGCGGATCTTTGCATCGGTTGCCGTATCAACCGCGCTGGTAGAGTCATCAAATGATAATTTTTGGCTTCTTCAAAAGCGCGCGCGCAATACAAAGACGCTGCTTCTGGCCACCAGAGACATTAACACCACCCTGACCAAGGTCTCCGTCCAAGCCACCAATCCTGTCAAGAAACTCATCAACGCATGCAATAGAACACGCGTGGAGCAGCTCCTCATCAGTTGCATTGGGATCTCCCCAAAGCAGGTTGTCGCGGACGGTACCGCTGAACAGCACATTTTTCTGAAGGACAACAGACACTGCGTCACGAAGTGAAACAAGATTGTAGGAGCGGACGTCATTCTCGCCAACAAGCACGGTACCTTCAGTTGCATCGTACAAGCGAGCAATCAGCTGGATAAGGGTAGTTTTTCCGGAGCCGGTGCCGCCGAGAATACCAACGGTAGAGCCTGGCGCAAACGAGAGGTTAATGTCTTCAAGAACGTCCTCTTCAGCGCTCTGACTGTACTTGAAGGACACGTTTTCAAAGCGGACTGCGCCATTCTTAACGTCAGTCAAGCCGTACTCTGGAGACTCAATAGCAGGCTCTTCGGAAAGAATCTCTCCAATTCGACGCACGCTGGTAATGGCGCGAGCAGTAAGCAAGAACACGCCAGAAATCATCATAAGAGAGTTCATGATAAGCAGTACGTAGCTCATGAAGCCCGTGAGCTCACCAACGCCCAGTCTACCAGCCATAATCATCTGGCCGCCAAACCAAAGAATAGCCACGTTAGTGACATACATTGATGCTTGGAAAATAGGCAGGTTTAAAACGGAAGTGCCAAAGGTCTTTGTAGCAGTCTGCGCGTACTGCGTATTAACTTTTTCAAAGCGATCAGAGACATATCCTTCTCGGACATACGCCTTAATAGCGCGCACAGCCGCAAAATCTTCCTGCAGAGCCTCGTTAAGCTTATCCATTGCACTTTGCATAACGCGGTACAAAGGGCCAACGCGCTTCACGATAAAGAAAAGTGCAATCGCCAAGAAAGGCAACACGGCAAAATACACTACCGCCAGCTCTGGACTCATAATAAATGCCATAACCAAGCCCATGACCAGCATAATTGGTCCACGCATAAACGGACGAGTACCCATTGCAAAGGCGTTCTGAATAATGGTGACGTCTGACGTCAGTCGTGTGACCAAAGAGGATGAATCGTATTTATCAAGATTTGCAAAAGCAAACTCTTCCATACGGCGATACTCATCTTGCCTAAGTTGGGCACCTAGTCCCATAGCTGCCTTTGCTGAGTAGCGTGCATAGCCAATACCAGCAAACATGGCGAGAAGAGCAAAGACAACCATAACGGTGCCGTTTACAAAAACAGTCTGAAGGTTACCTTGCAAAATGCCCTGGTCAACAATTTGGGCCATGAGTACAGGAATCACTAATTCGAGTAGGGACTCTGCAAACACGCAGAGTCCCGACATAACAAAGTCCTTTTTATACGCGCCAAAATGGTCCAAGATTACCTTTAACTCAGCGCGAGCAGATGGAGCTTTTTCTTCTACAGAAACATCGTTCATTTCTAAAACACCATGTACCTTACTGTCTTGCGTTGCTTGGTTTGCTTATGCCTCTTTTGGAAGCGTTTGAAGCGAAACCTCCTTGAGCTGCTCATTAGAAACAGGCGAAGGAGCGCTAGACATCAGATCAGAGCCAGAAGTAGTCTTTGGGAAAGCCATGACGTCGCGGATGGAATCAGCACCTGCAAGCAGCATGCACACGCGGTCAAGACCAAGTGCAAAGCCGCCCATTGGAGGTGCACCAAACGTCAGAGCCTCCATCAAGAAGCCAAACTGAGCCTTTGCGCGCTCTTCAGTAAAGCCGAGTTTCTCCAGAATCTTAAGCTGCAGCTCAGCGTTGTGGATACGCATTCCGCCGCCGCCAGCCTCAAAGCCGTCCATAACAAAGTCGTAGGTATACGAGCCCATAGCCAGAGGATCAGTGTCCAGAAGGTCAAGCTCATCCTCACGAGGAAGCGTAAAGGGCTGGTGCTCAGAGGCGTAAGACTGAGTCTCCTCATCCCAGTGGAACAGTGGGAAGTTAACAACCCAGAGGAAATCATGACCTTCTCGTGGTACATCCAAGACCTTTGCCATATGCAGGCGCATACCACCAAGAATCTCATCTGTCTCCAGGCGACCGCCCACAGCAAAGAGAATCAAGTCCCCTGCCTCAGCAGACATCTCTGCACGTAGTGCCTCAAGCTCTTCTGGCGAGAAGAACTTGGTGATAGGACCTCCCACGGAACCGTCCTCTTTGAAGGCGACCCATGCAAGTCCCTTAGCACCAAAAGCCAGCGGCTACCTCGGCAAGCTTATCAACCTGAGAGCGTGGCCAGGTGCCTGCACCCTTAACGTTGATTGCCTTGACGTACTGACCATCAGTTGTTGCAGCAGAGCTAAAGAGCTTAAAGCTGGACTGCTTAAAGACCTCAGAGACGTCGTGAGCTCCATACCAATGCGGGTATCAGGCTTATCGGAGCCGTAGGTATCCATTGCGTCCCAGTACTGAATCTTTGCGCAGTGGAGCTGGGAACTCAATACCCATCTTTGCAAATGCATCGCCCAGAATATCCTCAAGCTCAGCCATGACATCTTCCTCGCGGACAAATGCCATCTCCATATCAACCTGCGTAAACTCAGGCTGACGATCTGCACGAAGGTCCTCATCGCGGAAAGCACTTAGTAATCTGGTAGTAGCGCTCAACACCGCCAATCATCAGCAGCTGCTTCAGCAGCTGTGGAGACTGTGGCAGTGCGTAGAAGTTTCCGCCCTGCATTCTGGATGGAACCAGGAAGTCACGAGCTCCCTCAGGAGTAGATTTAAACAGCGCTGGAGTCTCTACCTCGGTAAAGTCACGCTTATGGAATGCCTCACGAAGCGCAAAATGCAAAATCAGAACGCATACGAAGATTCTGTGCCATCTGAGGACGACGCAGGTCAACGTAGCGATATCTCAAGCGAAGGTCCTCGTTAACGTCAATGTGGTTCTCAATCTGGAATGGTGGAACTGCACTAGTGTTAAGAACCTCAATCTTTGAAGCAAGTACCTCTACCTCACCGGTAGCAAGAGCCTCATTAGTCTGACCTTCAGAGCGATGCTGAACCGTACCGGAAATCAAAACAGGCCACTCAGGACGAATAGTCTCTGCAGTTGCAAATGTTTCTGCATCAACATCTGGGTCAAATAGAATCTGTGTCAAACCCTCGCGATCACGAAGGTCAACAAAAATCAGGCCTCCAAAGTCACGACGACGCCAAACCCAACCAGTGAGCGTAACGGTCTGACCGATATGCTCTGCACGAAGCTCACCGCAGGTATGCGTATGCATGCTGTGCAAATCAACAGCTGCGTGAGCGGAATAATTCTGGGGGTTTTCTGAGGAACAATCCATTTTTATCCTTTCGTCTTTGCTTCCCTGTGCCAAATCGGAAAGCACCTTCAAGACGGCAAAAACGCGTAGACGGCGCGTTCTTGCTCATAGATAAACCATTGTACTCTCCAACGTTTAGCCAAGCTCCCTCAATCTGAACTTAGAGCAGATTCAGCAGAATAAATAACTTACATTCACGTTTTTACGCTAGACTGAAGCTGATACATACGAGCCTCACTACGAGGCGAGAAGAACTTGGAGCTTTTATGGCCTATAAAGCCGCTGTTTTTGATCTAGATGGAACACTTCTGAACACTATTGTTGATCTTGCTTGGGCAACCAATTACGCTCTTGAGCAGTTCAATATGCCTACTTATACCGTTGATGAGGTCCGTCAGATGGTAGGAAACGGCGTTGCAAAGCTTATCCGCGATGCCGTGCCAAAGGGCACTGATGATGAAACATACCAGCGTGTACTTGCGTGTTTTAAAGAACACTACGCTGACCATAGTTTGGATAACACTGCGCCCTACCCTGGCATACTTGATGCGGTTGATACACTCAGGGCTGCAGGTGTTAAATGCGCTGTTGTCTCGAACAAGCCAGACTTTGCCATTGCAGATTTAATGAGCAATTTCTTCCCAGGTAGATTTGACTTTGCCTTAGGTCAGCGAGATGACCTTAAAAGAAAGCCTGATGCAGAACCCGTCCATTACGCCCTTGCTCAAATTGGTGTTGAACCTCAAGACGCTGTCTATATTGGAGACTCTGAGGTTGATGTTGCAACAGCACACAACAGCGGCATGCCTTGCATAAGTGTTACCTGGGGATTTAGAGATAAAGAAACGCTTCTAGCTGCAGGTGCTACCACGCTTTGCAATACAGTAGAAGAAATGGTGCAAGAAATTCTCAAATAGTAGCACTAAAAATGCAACCAACCGTTCATTGCCGTTGAGCGAGAAAAAACGTCCGCTTGCCTATGCCTCTCAATTCGTCTGAATAAGCGTATTCGGAGGGCGGTATAGTCAATAAAAGTGCGTCCATAATTTGCGCGCAAGCGACGTGGAAAGGATTGCATCATGGGCAAGAAAAGTTCTGAGGTTCTCCAGATTTCTTACGAAGACCTGGTAGAGTACCTGCACAGTAATCACTCTGTGTACATGCAAGTCGGACACCAGGTTTATTACCTCACTGATGTCAACTTTGAGGCATGGAGAGCTCAAGACACCAGTATCAGAAACTCAAAAAACCACTTTGTAGATTGTTCTGAATTAGTTCCTACGGTAGACGAATTTCTCGCACTTCCTTTTATTAATGGAAAAACCATTAAAGACGTTTTTTCACATGCAACGTTCTATGCATCCATGAAAAACGAAAAATCTGAGTAATTCAAAATAATCAGCATTTTGTTGACTATCTCTCAGCTAAAACTTAAAGGACCTGTTAACGCAGGTCCTTTTTTACCAGGTAAATTACCTTAATAACCTGCATCTCATATAAAAACGCCGATGCAGTGCACCGGCGTTTTACGTTTAATTTGAGAGAGCGTGACTACTCAACAGGCTTCTGAACCTCAAGAACCTCGGCAATCTCAACCTCAGCAGAAACGGTGCCTGCAAGCTCTGAAATAAGATCGTTGTATTTATTCGCAGAAGCCAGCTCAGAAGAAGCGGTCTTTGCGTAACGCTTAACTGCTGCGGCTGCACGGTTAACGGCACTCAGGGTGCCAGCGCCACCAACGCATCCTCCTGGACAAGCCATACCCTCAAGAAGATAACCTGGATATTTACCCTTAACAGCATCCTTGAGCATGGCTCGGCACTCAGCAAGGCCATCAACAGCCATGATAGGTACTTCTTTATCAGGGTACTTCTGGTGGATGACGTTTACTACGGCACCTGCTACGCCGCCAGCAACTGCAAAGGCGCGACCGTCATGGGAGGCGTTTTCAAAGTCGGAGTTGTCATCATCAAGCTTGGTGTAGTCAATGCCCTTAGACTCCATCATTCCTGCAAGCTCCTCAAAGGTCAGAACAAAATCGACCTCGGACTTAACGGAGCGACGCAGTGCCTCAAGTTTCTTAGCGGTGCATGGTCCAATAAAGACAATCTTGGACTCTGGATTTTGTTTTCTTACCAGACGAGCAGTCAAAACCATTGGGGTGAGTGCCATAGAGATAGCATCAGCATGCTCTGGATGCTCTTTTTTAGCCATTGCAGACCAGGAAGGGCAGCAGCTTGTTCCCATAAAGGGAAGCTTCTCTGGGACTTCTTTGACAAAGTCTTCCGCTTCCTGAACAGTACAGAGGTCAGCACCGGTTGCTACCTCTTCTACCTCGGCGAATCCCATCTCCTTGAATGCCTCACGAAGACGACCAACGCTACCCTTGCCAAACTGGCCAACAAATGAAGGAGCCACAATTGGAACAACGGTATAACCCTCATTGATAGCCTGAATTACCTGGAAAATCTGGCTCTTATCGGCAATAGCACCAAAGGGGCAGTTGACCAGGCACTGACCACAAGATACGCACTTCTCGTAATCAATGTCTGCGCGACCATGCTCGTCAGAGCCAATAGCGTCCATACCACAAGCAGCAGCACATGGACGTACATGATGATGAATTGCCTGATACGGACAAACCTTGAAGCACATGCCGCACTGAATGCACTTCTCCTGATCAATATATGCCTTTTTGTCCACGAAGCTAATTGCCTCTTTAGGACAAATCTCTCGACAAGGGTGTGCAAGACAGCCCTGGCACGCGTTGGTAACGCGATACACGTTGTCCTCGCAGGCATTGCACGCAAACTTGACAATGTTGATCAGCGGTGGCTGGTAATAAACCTCTGGTCGAGAGGCCTCTTCCAGGCCATCAGAAATATGCTCTGGTTGATCAACGCCCTGCATAGGCATGCCCATAGTCATGCGGATACGCTCACCAACAATCGCGCGCTCCAAGAAGACGCTCTCGCGATATGTTGCAATATCACCAGGAATAATCTTGTAAGGCAGCTCTTCCATCTGACGAGCAATTTCATCAACGCTCTTGTCTGCTTTCATACGCAAGCGTTGAAACCTCTTTAAATACCTTCCTGCGGATTTCAGTCAGGTTGGTATAGACACCTCGCATTGTGCCAGGCATTTCTCCCCCTCCTCGTTCACTTTATGCACGTCTGGGTAACGTATTTGCACAAAATGAATGCATGTCTCTATCACAAAGTATGTACTATTAGTCCACCTCAGTGACACCAAAATAAGAAAATCGCTCTGGAATATCCGTTTTAATCACAATTTTTGCGCTCGTGACTGGATGAATAAATTCAACGCGATATGCATGCAGCATTAGCGGCTGTGTTTTATGCTTCTTTTTTGCTCCGTGCTGCAAAGAAGACACTCCTCCGTATAACGTATCTCCTACCAGAGGAAATCCAAGTGACGAGAGGTGCACTCTAATTTGATGCTTTCTTCCTGTCAGCAAATTGACCAGCAACAAGCTCTGAGTTTGACCTTGCGCAGACGATGCAACCTTAATAAGGCGCACCTCCGTTTGAGAAGGTTTGCCTGTTGCTGAGACCCTCATCTTCTGAGCGTCATGCCGATCTTTTCCAATTGCCTTATCTATCAGTAGTTTATTTGGTTCAAATGCCCCTTTAACCGCTGCAAGATACTCTTTGGAAAGCTCCTTGGAGGCAATAAGCTGGTCAAACTGCGGCTGCGTTTCTTTTTTGAGCGAAAAGAGTACTATGCCCGTAGTCTCCTTATCAAGGCGATTCAGAGCTTGGACCTGGGAAAGATCTACCTCTCTTGAGCCCTCAAGTGCACGGAGTTTCTCGCAAACTACATCGGTTAACGAGGGCTCATTGGTGCCGTCTGCGTGAACAATAATTCCCGCTGGTTTATTTACGGCAAGCAGATACTCATCTTGGTACAGAATCTCAAGGTCATTGTCAGTTTGAAGTTCATCCACACTACTCACCTCGCTTAACCACATACCGCTGCTCAGAAAGCACCTGAGCAAATGACTCAATTGTGCTCCACACATGATCGGTGCGTCGCCAAGCAACACTGACCGAATATGACATCTCTTTTCCTAGCTCAATAATGTGGAGACCAGATGTTTCAAAGTCGTAGTAAGAAGAAGCAACCAGCTCTGATGGCAAGAAGCACGCGCCAACCCCTCTCATGGCAAGGGCCAAAAGCGTCTCGGAGTTTCTGGACATAACTTTGATAGTGGGAGATATGCCCGATGCCGCAAACGCATGGCGAGCAAAACTACCTGCGATGTCTCGCTTACCAACCGTTAAGAAGGGACAAGCTTCCAAAGCCGTGAGCTTTCCCGTCTTTTTGACTTGCGAGACAACCGAGTCAACCTTATCTGCATACAGAGACTCAAGAAGCGCTTGAGAGACAACCAGAACGATCTTCTCGTCAAACAGCTTTTTAACAACAAGGTCATATGATGTGGAATTGACGGTTGCAACAATCAAGTCAAGTTGGCCTTCGGACAGCCACTCAACCAGCTCGTCATTCTCGCCCTCATCAAGCTCAATGGAGATGTTTGGGTGCAATTTTTGGAAAGCAGCAATGGAGCGCGGCATGATGATGTGACCTCGTGTAGCGGTGACGCCAACACGCAGGCGACCTCGCTCGTTGCCCGCAATATCAAGAAACTCTTGATCCATAGCGCGACGCTGAGCCTGAAACCTACGGGCATAGCGCAAGAACTCTTCTCCCGCAAACGTGAGCGACAGCGGGACCGTACGTTCTAGCAGCTTAGAGCCAAGTTCTTTTTCTGCTGCCGCAATATTTGCCGAGAGCGTTTGCTGCGTTACGCTCAGACGTTCAGCTGCCTTGGTGAAGCTCTTTTCTTCTGCAACGGCAACAAAATAATCCATGGTTTGAAAGTTCATTTTTGCTCCCACTGTATTACAAAAATTACTTGTAATTATAACCATTGAAAACAGTTGGACTTCAACTTTTTAGTTGCCTACTCTATTTACATAAGAAATTCGTTTGGAGTGGATGCATGGTAGAGCTAATAGTACTAAGTGCCTTTGCGGTGATGCTCATCGTAGGTACAGCCCTATCTTTTCCCTCTTACATCTATCTTGACCATTGGTTTCTTCCTCTTTTTTGGTTACGGACTTTCTCGCAAAATCTCTGCAAAAAAGCTTCTTTTAGCAGCCTTTGAATCTGTCTGGGAAGTTAAAACAATCATTGCGCTGTTTGCTGTGGTTGGCGCTATGAGTGCAGCATGGCGTGCAGCTGGAACTATTCCAGAGATTGTCAGCATTTCTGCTTCTCTTATTTCTCCTTCTGTCTTTATTCTGGCTACCTTCTTACTCTGCACCATGATGTCCATGCTTTTGGGCACCGCATTTGGTACCGCTGCAACCATGGGTATCATCTGCATGTCTATTGGTAAGGCAATTGGAGCAAGCGAGTTCTTTATTGGTGGCGCTGTTCTTGCAGGTAGCTACTTTGGCGATCGTTGCTCCCCTATGTCTACCAGTGCAATCCTTGTTTCCCAGCTCACCGATACCAATCTATCCAAGAACATTAACCGTATGCTTCGTACCAGCGTGGTGCCTTTTATTGCTGCATGTGTTATCTACGTGGCCTGGGACTTCTTTATGGCAAACACGGGAACTATCCCCGATGTTACTGGTCTTCTGAGCCGTTCCTTTAGGCTTTCTTTGATTTCACTTACACCAGCACTTCTTGTAATTGTTTTCTCGCTTCTTAAGGTTGATGTCATTGTGACCATGGCATCCAGCCTGGTGCTTGCCTGCATTCTGTGTGTCACCATCCAGCGCGTTCCTCTTGACGGACCTGCCAGTCATCTTGCTCTTTGGCCTTCGTGCTCCAGGAGCTACCGTTGCAAACATGGTTAATGGTGGCGGCGTTTTCTCCATGATGAACGTCTTGACAATCGTCACCATTTCTTCAAGCTACGCTGGTCTTTTCCAGACAACTGGACTGCTTCGCCGTATGTGCCAGCTGGTAGCTGACCTCTCCGATAACTCCACGCCTTTCTTTGGCGTTCTGATTACCAGCATGTTTACCTCAATGGTTTCTTGTAACCAGACCTTGGCTATTATGCTGACAAACGATCTGTGCGAGAACGCAGAAAACTCTTCTAGCGCCCTTGCTTTGGATATCGAGAATAGCGCTGTAATTCTTGCTCCTCTGGTACCGTGGTCCATCTCAAACATCTCGGTGCTCTCTGCAATTGGCGCACCTTCTATGAGCCTTCTAGCTGCAAGTTTCCTCTACTTTGCTGCCTCTTTGGACTCTGGGAATTTCTCTGTGGCTCCATCGCCGCCCAGCAAAAATTGACGGTCATCGTGCTCGTTGGCTTGGCCTCACCTCTGACGATGTCCGCAGCTGCTCATGGCCTCGCGTACAGGACGATGAGTCCGCAGACTCTACTGCAAGCCTTCCTGCTGTAAAAGGTTGCCTAAGACCGAGCTGTTTAACGCTCCTAATTCACATTGCTAAGCTAGGTGTGTTTTACGCCGTTAATACTTCTATTGATGCTTTGGTAATTCAATAATTCGATCACAACGCTGAGCAATACCCATATCATGTGTGACCATAAGAAGCGTTTTATGGTTTGCGTGAACGGAATCTAGCAAACTGTCTATAACAATAGTGGCCATGGCCTTATCAAGTGATCCGGTTGGTTCGTCGGCAAGGATTAAATTACCTGGCTTGATCATTGCTCGAGCAATTGCTACTCTCTGCTTTTCTCCACCAGAAAGCTCATTTACAACCGCATCGAACTTCTCGCCAATCCCATAGTTTTCCAAGGCAGCTCTAATAAGCCGTTCTTGCTCCTGCTTTGAAAGCTTGGTGTATTGAAGCGCTAATAAGAGATTTTTGCTTACTTTCCAGTCATTAATGAGAGCAAAAGATTGGAACAAATAATTAATCTCTGTACGCCTCATAAGTGTTGCTTTTTTACTATTGATTGAAGGATATGCTCTTCCCTCAAGGCTGATTGCGCCTGAATCTAAAGTCTCGAGAAGACCGATGATATTAAGAAGCGTTGATTTTCCACATCCAGAAGGGCCCACGAGAGCCACTGACTCTCCGCTTTCTATCTCAAATGAAATGTTATAAAGAACTGTGTTGCTTCCAAATGACTTATTGAGAGCATCTACCTGTAGAAATGTTTTCATAACTACTCCTTAGAGAGATTCTCTAGAACAATTCTCATAGTGCTTCTATTTGCAGAAATACTGATAGTCAAATTGGAAATCAATAACATCAAGCAGCCCATTATTATTCCAAGAGTTGAACCTATGACAATCATGCAAAGTGTTCCAACAAGTGCAATGAGATTCACTATGAGGAAAATATTTATGTATTGCTTATAAATGCCAAATCCCAACATGCATTCAACAGCAATTTTTCTCTCATGTAATCTCTGAACAATTGAAATCATGCTTATTTGAATCACCGTTATAGCTGCAAACATAAGCACAATTACAACACCGAATAAGAGGAAGAGCTCCTGCAGAGATTTTCTGTAGTCCTTTATAAAGCTCTCTATCGAACTGAACTGTGTTCCAAAACCATCATCAGAGAGCTCTACAACACCGCTGGAATCCAACAAATTTGCAGCGGCCTCAGGTGATAACTTTATGTAACTATTATCAAGGCCCGTAGCCACTAAACTTTCTGATTCAGTAGGAACCATGTTATTTGACGTTACCACTTTGATTACAACATTTGTGCTTATAGAAGGGCTGTCTATATTTGTTGACCAGGTAAAAAATCCCCCACTAGCATCGTATTCAATAAATTCAGATGAAGGATTTTGCATATAGGGTGTAACAATGTCTGACTCAAATATCTTGTCGCTTCTAGCCACAAGTTCTCTCAACAGAGATTTTTGTTCTTCTGAGTACGAGCTTGGAACGAGATAAATCCTTGTTCCACTCTCCGCTTTTTTAACTTGTTCATCAGTCAGCGCTACCCCGATTTCTTTTAAATAAGATGGGGATGCAATCAGAACATCAAATGGCTTCAAAATCGATGAATTTACTTCATAGGCATTTAGAGTTGCTTCACCTATTTGATTTACATGAGCAATATACACGCCTGTATCGTGCTCGTGGGTTTTATACCAATCAAATAATTCCTTACTTTTATCCATTGGCCTGCCGTTGAAAAAAATTACCTTGAGAAACGTGATTTCGGACAATATACCAATCTTTATATACAGACCAATTTTCTTGAGTGGATAGTAGATTTGAGTACATTGTTATAGGAGCATCCATATACGTAGAACCAGCAAAAACTACTACACAACAAAGCGCATAAATTATCGCCGTTAGAACGTACAGACCCTTTTGCGACAGTCTTCCTAAAATTGCATCTACAGGGTCGGATTGTTAGAAGTGGAGCCGCAGAAATTAGTACCGAAACCACAACTACAAGTATTGCTGGCATTGCCGAGGTAAACGTAAACAGTAAAAAACTGCCAGTAATATCAAATCCGGAGCAATTAACCATTGTCCACATAAAGGCTAATGGCAGTAAAACAGCTGCTAAAGCGCAATAGAAAAAATAATGATGAACGACGTAATCGCTCTTACTCCAGCCAAGCATTACGTGGACACCGAGTTTCTTTAATTCTTGTAACGAGTTGTAATACGTCAGTAAACAAAACGATATGCTCAAGATTATAAAAGTTACCCCTGCAACGTAGTAGAACAGTCCAATTTCAACCGCTGATCCTGAATAATTAGTAATAAATTTTTCTTTATGTAGGCCAGTAGCTTCTGAAATCTGACTAACCAATTCATCAAATTCTTCAGGAGAAAGGCCTAAAACAGCACAAGAATTTCCCAGATTATAGCCAGGAGTAATTTGATCTAATTTGAAATAAACTGACCCCAAAACATACGGTAAGTCACCAACCTTATTGTTAGTATCCATTCCATAGCCAAGATATGACTCTGGAGAATGTCCTAGGAGTTCATTGATTTTTTGCCTATTTATAACTTGGGTACCAAGAATATCAAAAGAATCAAAGCTGTTAGCCTCACTACCTGGAGAAGACAGCACGCCAACGGTCAATATCCTAGGCCCTTCAGTAATTGATTCAGTTTTCTTAGTTATAAGAATCATCTTGTGAGTTTGTGCGTAAGACCTAACAACTGACACAAACGTTTCTTTTGTCTCATCAGACATCTGTGAAGTATAAAATTGCGGCTGATTAGAGAGCCAAGAATCGAATTTTCGGGAAGTAAAAATTTCTAAAAACCCTTTTCCCACCAAAAACGAAGAAAGTGCAATTAAGACAACTATGATAGAAACAATGAAGCGGTACGCTCTTTTCATTTCTTCACCTACAATTTCTTTGAATTACAAATAAATGAAGGTGCTTATTAGTTATAAAGCTATAAATATGCTTCTACAGTATTAGTATGAACTTAAACCGTTTACGTTTAATCGATCTCACTGATAACTATCGTAAACGGCTTCTATTATTCTACAAACGGTATTTACTACCTAAATAAAAACCTCTCATGCCTAGGACATGAACTGCCTCCCATTTCTTGGACATAAGAAATAGGAGGCAGTTCATATGCGAGTGATTATGATTCTGCAGCGTGTTAGCGTCGGCTTTTAGGCCTGGCGCACAAAATAGCGCAGCTTTGGTAGGTTCTGCTGAAGAATCGACATGTTCTTAATCAAGATAGCCAGGCAGCTAGGCGGTCGCACTACCTGATATGCATCTCTATGCATAAACTTCATCTAATATGCTTAAAAATGAATAGACTTATATAAGAAATTTAACTATCGATAAATTCTGTATCTACGGAACACACCTAAGTCAGATATTCTGCTCAAATGTGGGCATTTTACACACCTAATGAAGATAATCTGCATGCTTTGTAGCTATTTTCTAGCGTCATGTATACGTCTTTTTAACAGATTATCCGACTTAGGTGTGTTTTGAACTGCCTCCTATTTCTCGTGTCCAAGAAATGGGAGGCAGTTCAAAGACATGAGAGGTTTCAATTTAACTTCCAGTCCTATTTGTTACTGTCTTGCTTTAACCTCAGCAACAAGCTGGTCAGCAGGTACCTGTACCTGCTCGTGAGACTCCATATCACGAAGGGTTACCGCACCAGCTTCAACCTCATCTGGGCCAATAACCACGCAAAGCGTTGCGCCCATCTTATCTGCCTGCTTAAACTGAGCCTTCAGCGAACGACCAGTACGATCAGCCTCGCATCTAATGCCAGCCTCACGCAATGCCAGCACGGTATCAAATACAACAGGAGCCTGCTCAGCACCTGCGCAAGCAACATACACACAGCTTGGAGCTGCGGGCTCAGCTGCAACACCAAGAGCTTCCAGCGCCAGCATAATGCGCTCAAAGCCAACAGCAAATCCAACGCCTGGAGTTGGCTTTCCGCCTTCAAGCTCAACAAGACCGTCATAACGGCCGCCACCGCCGATAGCGCCAACGCCAGCGTTTGGAATCTCTACCTCAAAAACAGTACGCGTGTAGTAATCCAGGCCACGAACAAGTGTTGGATCCTCAACGTATGAAATACCCGCAGCATCCAGATACGCCTTGACCTGCTCATAGTGAGCACGACAATCATCACACAGGTTGTCAGAAATCAGTGGAGCGTCCTTCATGACCGCATGACAACTCTCGTTTTTGCAGTCAAACGCACGAAGCGGATTGATCTCTGCACGCTCAAGACAGTCCTCACACATCTCATCCTTGTGATCAAGAATGAACTGCTTGACCTTCTCGCGATATGCTGGACGGCACTCCGCGTCACCCATGGAGTTAATCATGAGCTTCATATCAGCTGGCGAGAAACCCATCTGCTCGTAAAACTTCATCAACATGATGATGGACTCTGCATCGGCAGCTGGATCAGAGGCTCCAAGCCACTCGACACCTACCTGGTGGAACTGGCGCAGACGGCCCTTCTGAGGACGCTCTCCCCTGAACATTGACTCGGCGTACCAAAGCTTTGCGGGAGTTCCTCCCTGTGGCACAAAAGTTGTGCTCAACAGCAGCACGGACCACACCAGCAGTTCCCTCAGGACGCATAGCCATACGCTGACGAGGCTTAAGACCGGACTCATTACCGGCAGCTAGCAGATCATCGAGCAGCGCGCCTGAAAAAACGCGGAACATCTCTTTGCGTACTACATCGGTTGACTCACCAATACCGTGAACAAAGGTGTCTACCTGCTCAAGTGCAGGAGTCTCAATGCGGTCAAAACCATAAGTACCAAACAGATGGCGGGCAATATCTTGCATATGCTCCCATGAGCGCATATAGCCGCCGTAAAGATCTTCGGTACCTTGAATTCTCTGACCCATGAATCCTCCTTGTTAGAACATAGACGCTTCTAGTTTACCCGTGAGCGACAACTCTGGCACAGAAAAGCTTTCATAACTTTTGAAACCTATGAAAAAATCCGATTATTTTCTAGAAAACGTGAAAAAGTGCTCATGTAAGGGTTGCTTTTTAATTCCTACCATTTAGTATGAATTAGCGGATTTTGGGGTATGACAAAAACGTCAGTGACATTGGCGTTTGCCTTTACCACCAGACCGCACTAGCACAAGGTTTTGCTCGCCCTAGAGCTGTCCAAAGTGGCTAGTCACAAACGTATCACGTGCTTGCACGTAGAGATATTTGGAGAGAGAGATTTATGGCAACTGAGCTACTCCGTGTAAACGGAATTTCCGCAGGTACCGAGGAGAAATCCATCCTGCATTCAATTGATCTGAGCATTGGTGATGGCCAGGCTCACGTTCTGATGGGACCTAACGGCGCAGGTAAATCAACACTTGGCCGCGTCATCATGGGCGACCCTACCTATAAGATTACCGAAGGTTCCCTCATCTTTAATGGCGAGGATGTAACTGAGCTTGCTGCAGATAAGCGCTCACTTGCAGGCATCTTCCTCTCCTATCAGGCGCCTGTTGAGGTTCCTGGTGTTCCTCTTTATTCATTCCTGCGCACCATCACACAGATGCGTCCTGAGCTTAAGATGACCGCTCGTCAGTTCCGTCAGCGTGTTGGCCAGATTTCTGATCAGCTTGAGCTTGACCAGGGCTTCTTGATGCGTGAGCTTAACGTTGGCTTCTCTGGTGGCGAGAAGAAAAAGGTTGAAATGCTCCAGCTTCTGCTGCTTCAACCTAAGCTTGCCATTCTCGACGAGACGGACTCTGGCCTGGACGTTGACGCGCTCTCCGTTGTTTCAAAGGGCATTCAGGCCTATCGCGAGACCTGCGACGGCTCGCTGCTCATCATTACTCACAACACCCGCATTCTTGAGCGCCTTGAGATTGACCGCACTCACGTTATGGTTAAGGGTCACCTGGTAGCAGACGGTCCTGCTGACCTCATCAATCAAATTGACCACGAGGGCTTTGAGCGTTTTGAGAACCAGTCTGATGAGGGCGGTGCTAACTAGTGAGCGAGAAGAAGCGATCTGAGGTCGCTGACGTAGACCGCTCGCTCTACGACTTCACCAAGTCCGAAGAGGGTTACGAGCGCTACGATGATGGCCTTACGCCAGAAATTGTGCGTGCTATTTCCGAGAAAAAAGAAGAGCCCGAGTGGATGCTCCAGATGAGGTTGTCGGCCCTGGAAACCTATCACCAGCGCCAGATGGCTACCAACTGGGGACCTTCTATTGCAGGTCTGGATTTGAATCATATCTCCACGTATGTCTCGCCAAAGACTCAGCAGGCAAATAGCTGGGACGACGTACCTGAGGATATTAGGGACACCTTTGATCGTCTGGGCATTCCACAGGCAGAGGCAGAGAGCCTGGCTGGTGTTGGTGCTCAGTACGATTCCGAGATTGTCTATCACAACATGCGCGAGGAAGTTGCTGAGCAGGGCGTTATTTACACCACCATTGAGGATGCTCTGCACGATCCGCAGTGGGAGCCTGTTGTTAAAGAGTACTTTGGCAAGCTGATTCCTCCTTCAGACCACAAGTTTGCGGCTCTGCACTATGCCGTTTGGTCTGGCGGTTCTTTTGTGTATGTTCCCAAGAATGTCACTCTGGACTACCCACTTCAGAGCTACTTTAGGTTGAACGCTCAAGGTGCTGGCCAGTTTGAGCACACGCTTATTATTGTTGAGGAAGGCGCTGACCTGCACTTTATTGAGGGTTGCTCCGCACCTAAGTACTATGCAGCAAACCTTCACGCAGGAGCTGTTGAGCTCTTTGTTAAAGACGGCGCTCGTCTGCGTTACTCGACCATCGAAAACTGGTCAAAGAACATGTACAACCTCAACACCAAGCGCGCCATTATTGGCAGCAATGCAAAGATGGAGTGGGTCTCGGGCTCTTTTGGTAGCCACGTTTCCTATCTCTACCCATCTACCATCATGAACGGCGATTCTTCTAACTGCGAATTTACCGGTATTACGTTTGCAGGAGCTACGCAGGACCTGGATACAGGCTGCAAGGTTATTATCAACGGCTCCAATAACTCGGCAAACGTTGACACCAAGTCCATCTCCAAGGATGGCGGCGTCAACACCTTCCGCTCTGCCGTGACCGTTGGACGCAAGGCAGAAAACGCTCGCGTGGCGTTCTCGTGCCAGTCGCTGATGCTGGATAACATCAGCCGTTCCGACACCATCCCAGAGATGGATGTCCGCAATGCAACTGCTCAGATTGGCCACGAGGCAACTATTGGCCGCATTTCTGACGACACCGTTTTGTACCTGATGAGCCGCGGTTGCTCTGAGGCTGAGGCTCGCACCATGGTAGTCAACGGATTTGCAAACCCTGTCTCAAAGGAGCTCCCTATGGAGTACGCCGTTGAGATGAACAATCTGATCAAACTTGAGATGGAAGGAGCGATTGGCTAATGGATAACGTTTTGATTAATCGCGCCAACGTTCCTGCAGCTCAGACATGGAACCGTCTACGCGCTAACTCACTGTCAGTTACCGTCCCTAATCACGCTGATGCAGGCAAAGTGTACCTGCCTCTGCCTCGCCTTTTTGAGCGCATTGAGTGTGGAATGGGCCAAGAGGTTACTGACTACGTAGAGTCTCAGGCATTCAAGTCCGATTTCTACAACGTTCCCGCTCGTACCAAGCGAGAAGAACCTATTGTTGTTGCTGTTTCTGCAGCTCAAAACCAGTGTGCTAACACCGGCATTATTGTGCGTGAAGGTGCTGAGGCTACTGTAGTTATCGCCGCGTTTGCAGGCGATGCGAGCGACGGCGCACCTGCGGGCAGCGACGCGAACGGCAGTAACGCGCTCCCAACAAGCGCTGCGCTCACCCGCATTGTGGTTGAGGCTGGTGCAAAGCTGCACCTTATTGAGATGCTTGGCGTCAACGAGGGCCAGCAGCACCTTGAAAGCGTTGGCCTTGAGATTCACCAGGACGCTGCTGTTGACGTTAAGCAGTACGCTCTGGGTGGATCAACCATCGGTCTTGGCCTCACCGCCAACTTGGTTGGCGCTCGAGCTCGCCTTGACCTTAACAATCGCTATCACGCTACTCACGAAGAGACGCTTGATATCAACCACCTGGTACGCATGCGTGGTACCTCTACGCGCGCGCTGCTCACCGAGTCCGGCGTCCTTAACGAGGCAGCTAAGAAGACGCTTCGCGCAACCATCGATCTTGTCCGCGGTGCAAAGGATGCCCAGGGCAACGAGATTGAAACGGTCATGATTCTTGGTGACGACGTTGTCAACAAGACCATGCCTGCTATTCTCTGTGATGAAGACGACGTTGCTGGTAACCACGGCGCTACTATCGGATCCGTCTCCCCTGAGCAGCTTGATTACCTTGCGGCTCGAGGACTTTCTCGCCAGGCTGCTGAGCAGCTGTTTGTACGCGCTCTTTTTGAAGACGCCATCATCAACGCGCCTGAGGAGATTTCCCACCGCGTGGCTGTTGAGCGTTGCGAGGCTGAGCTGGGCGCAGAAATTGCTCACGACTATGACGAAGCTGCAGCTAGTGACGACGCAGCTGGCAACTCCCTGGCTGCCAGTGATGGCAGGAATTCCGACGCTGAAGCCGATTCCAGCAAAGGTGGTGTCGCGTAATGACCGACGCAGAAGTTGCTCAGATTACCGATAACCCTTACAAGGCAGATTTTCCAATTCTGGCAGCAAACCCCGAGGTAGCTTACTTGGACAGCGCTGCTACTTCTCAGCGTCCCACGCGCGGTTATTGAGGCGCAGTCGCGCTTCTACGAGACCATGAACGCAAACGCTCTGCGCGGACTGTATCGTTGGAGTGTGGAAGCAACCGCAGCTATCGAGGGAGCTCGCGCTTCGATTGCAAAGTTCATTGGCGCTGTCGATAAAAACGGCAAGCCAGAAAGCCAGCAGATTATCTTTACGCGCAACACTTCTGAGGCGCTTAATCTGGTTGCTTCAAGCCTTGGCCGCTATGCACTCAAGCCAGGCGATGACGTGGTCATTTCCATTATGGAACACCACTCCAATATCATCCCATGGCAGCAGATTTGTAAAGCTACCGGCGCTAACCTGGTGTACCTGCGCATGAATTCGCAGTATCAGATTACGCCTGAAGAGATTGCGTCAAAGATTACCGAGCGTGCCAAAATTGTGTCTGTCACACACGTCTCCAACGTGCTGGGCACTCGCAACGACATCAAGGCTATTGCCAAAGCGCGCTCACACTGTGGGCGCCTACATGGTTGTTGACGCCGCTCAATCTGCACCTCACATCCCTATTGACGTGCACGATCTTGACTGCGACCTGCTGGCTTTCTCGGCACACAAGATGTGCGGACCTATGGGCATTGGCGTGCTCTGGGGCCGCTCTGAGCTGCTTGATGCCATGCCACCGTTTCCTTACCGGCGGCGAGATGATTGATTCCGTCACCGAAACCAGCGCCGTTTGGGCTCCTGTTCCCGAGAAGTTTGAGGCGGGCACGCAGGACGCCGCAGGTATCTATGCTACCGGCGCCGCTGTCGAATACCTCAACGGCTTGGACATGGCAAAGATCGAGAAGCGAGAAGAACTTCTCGCCAGGTACTTGGTGCAGCAACTGTGCACGCTGGACTTTGTTGACATCGTTGGCTCTAAGCTGGGACAAAACCACGTGGGCGCTGTGGCGTTTAACGTGCGCGGCGTTCATCCACACGACGTCTCGAGCATCCTAGACATGAACAACGTTTGCATTCGCGCTGGTCATCACTGCGCCGAGCCGCTTCTGATTGAGCTGCACGAGTCCAGCACCTGCCGCGCATCCGTTGCGTTCTACAACGATAAACACGACATTGACCAGCTCATCGAGGGTCTTAACCAGGTATGGAAGATCTTTGGCAGCGCGGTCAGCAACAAATAAAACAAGGAGTTGAAATAAGTGGCAGCAAACGACCTGTATAACGCTGAGTTTATGGACCACGTTTCTCACCCCGATTACAAATATCAGATGGACAACCCAACCGTCTCCCACGAGGGCGTTAACCCTTCTTGTGGCGATGAGCTCACGTTTTCCGTGCGCATTGAGGACGGCAAAGATTGCCGAGGCTGCTTTTGTGGGCAGCGGATGCGCAATCTCTCAGGCGTCGGCCGACATCATGAGCGACCTGATGATTGACCGCACTCCCAGAAGAGGCCATTGAGCTCTGCAAACTCTTTGGACGCATGATTCGCGGAGAAGAGACTGACGAGGCCGTGCTTGACCAGCTGGAAGACGCCAACATTCTGCACGACATCGCACACATGCCTGCGCGCGTTAAGTGTGCCGAGCTGGCATGGCACACGCTCGAGGAGATGCTCGAGGCTCACAACAGCGGTTCCACCGCAGCCGGCGCATCTACCACCGAGGACGGCAGCGAGAGTAAGCGCGCTGAGGAGCGAGCGCCAAGGACGGCGAGTAGCCGTGGCCGGAATGTTCTCTACAAAGGGAATGTACGCACTCCGCGCAATGGCTGACCTGGCCGTTCACGACGGCTGGGTCTCGCTGGGCGACGTTTCCGAGCGCCAGAACATCTCGCGCAAGTACCTTGAGCAGGTCATTGCCCTGATGCACAAGGCTGGATACGTCGAGAGTCTGCGCGGAAAGGGCGGCGGCTATCGACTCACGCGCAAGCCCGAGGACTACACGCTGGGTGAGATTCTTCGCGCAGCCGAAGGCAATCTTGCGCCCGCTAGCTGCCTGAACTGCACAAACACCACGCTTTGTCCCTCAGATGGAGTCCTGCACCACCATCAACATTTGGCGCGACCTTGGCCGCATGACCTCCAGTTTCCTGGACAGCAAGACGCTCGCGGACATCGCCCGCAACGAAGGCAACATGCACGTCTCCCCCGCCGACAACCCTACCGCTGAGTAAGCGTTTAAGCTGCGGTTTTATTGTCGTGTGCGGTGGGGCTTTCATGACAAGAGGGCTCTGAAGTGCACCGGGTTTCTCGCGAGAAAGACGCACTTGGAGTGCGCCGAGCGTGAGCCTGAAAATCACATCATGTCTGAACGATTTGCCGGATTCTCTTACCATGTCTGAGTGATTTGCCGGTTTTTCTCACCAAGTCTGAGCGATTTTACTCAGACTTGGTAAGTTATTCAGGCTCTGATTTCCTAGGGCTTGATCGATTTCCTAGGGCTTGAACGATTTCCTAGGCTTGAAGAATTTATCGTAGATTCAAGTTAGTATTTCTAAATCTTTTCTAACTCTTTCCACAATTTAATTCTTTTCTCTCTTTCAATTTGCCTTTGTTTTGAAGATGTATGTCTTCTTGGTAGATTTAGCCTAGAGCGAATGACCGTAAATAGATTATCCATAAAAACGATATCGTCATATTCATTTTTGCTAATTACAAACTCTTCTATACCAGCAGCTAAAAGTTCGTTATTTCGTTTGTAGTCCCTGTCTGCGGCATCAATCGATTCATGAACAGATCCGTTATATTCAAGTGCTACATTTTGAGTACCTCGTGCATTTGATACACCGCTGGATAGAAGTAGATCGATTGCACGATTTTTCTTTTGAGATTTGATACCTGACATATTTTGTATCTCAAATTCTTTGTTTAACTCAACGCATGGAATAGCATATCCACCTTTATACACTGGCAATAAAGCTCGAAGTGCCAGTTTAACCTCCATCGGCGAAGCTGCATTTTCAACAGACAAATCTGCCGCAGCCTTTACTTTTCTAAAAGATCTAACACCTTTCTTTTTGGTGAGATATGCAAGTAATTCTGACTTTTTAAAAAGAGGCGTATACCAATTTGACTGCAATTCTCCTGTTGACGCATCAATAACAAAACGTCCTTGGAATTCTGAAATGAGGAGTACTAGTTCAAACAGGCTCAATTTAGAAGCCATTTGAAACAGCAATTCAAATGGAGATGAAATTAAAACTGAAGAACTGTTTATATTCAGTTTTATCACAGAACCAAACGAAGCACAGGTATCCACATGAAAATGAATTCCCTCATAAACACAAGAATTCTTTTTATTACTCACAGTAATTTCGACTGGATTTTTAAGTTCAATACCATAATCTACTAGCAACTCGGCATTAATAGCTCTAACCAAATCGCGATAAGGAATATCATCTTTGGCCAGTAATTGTCTAGCATCTAAATTGAACTTATTCAGATACTCATTAAATCCATGAGTTAAGAGTTCGTGTCTCCGTGTTCGCAAAGCACGATAAATTTGTAGAGCAGATGTATGTGAAAGGTAATATTCCATATGGGAATAGTATTTCTAAAAGTCAAATAAGCAAAACAACAAAAAACCTACGAATATTTGATTAATACCTTATTTCCGCAGATAGATTAAAAACACCTTAAAATATCATCTTATAAAAGTCCTGCTACAAAGATTAGACCGCTAAATAAATGTATTTTCTCAATTTCGTGACAAATAAGTGACAAAATTAGAATTCCATATTTAAATGAGTATTCTTCTCCATACTGCATGACGCAAATGAGTATTACACGTTAATTGACGCTAGTCCGAAATGCGAACTTGACCAAGCGGCTTGCGCACTTCTCTTTCATGAAACTGAGCCTGAAATGTTTAACAAGTCTGAACAAAATCACTCAGATAAGGCGAGAAAAACAGGCAAATTACTCAGACATGGTGAGAAAATCCGGCAAATCGTTCAGACTTGGCGAGAAATTCAGGCTCACATCAAACACATCACCCGCCCCTCGCGAGAAGGGCGTACTAGGTGCACGTCTTTCGCACATGCCAGCCCAAACAAAAAAACGGACCTGGAGAAAATCCAGGTCCGTCGCTTTAACTAGCTGCGAGCGTGCGTCGCATCATCGCATCAACGTGCCAACGCCCGCGCGCCCAGCGTATGCTGCAGGTTAGTTCCAAGCCTTACCGTCGGAACCAAACTCGCGGATGAGCTCCTTGGTGCGCTCGACAATTGCCTCGCGACCAGGCTTCAGAAGCTTACGAGGATCGTAGCCCTTGCCGTTGTCAACAAGGCCAGCCTCAACGTACTTCTTGGTTGCCTCAGCAAAGACAAGCTGAAGATCGGTGTTGACGTTAATCTTGGAGATGCCCATAGAGATAGCCTTCTGAACCTGCTCTACAGGAATGCCGGTGCCACCGTGAAGAACAAGTGGAAGATCGCCAACGCGCTCCTTGATAGCCTTGAGCTGGTCGAAGGAGAGGCCCTCCCAGTTAGCTGGGTAGATACCGTGAATGTTGCCGATGCCGCATGCAAGGAAGTCAACGCCCAGGTCAGCAATCTTTGCGCACTGCTCAGGATCAGCAAGCTCGCCCTTAGCGGTAACGCCGTCCTCGGTGCCGCCGATGCCGCCGACCTCAGCCTCAACAGAAATACCCTTTGCGTGAGCTGCCTTTACGACCTCTTCGGTGCGCTTAAGGTTGGTCTCAAAATCAGGCTCGTGAGAACCATCGTACATAATGGAAGTAAATCCAGCCTCGATGCACTTGAATGCATCCTCGTATGAACCGTGGTCAAGGTGAAGAGCAACTGGAACGGTGATGTTCTTGTCCTCAACAAGACGACGAACCATGTCTGCAACAACGCGGTAGCTTACCTGCCACTTTGCTGCGCCGCTGGTGCACTGAATGATGACAGGAGACTGAAGCTCTTCTGCTGCATCAAGGATTGCTGCGGTCCACTCAAGGTTGTTCTCGTTGAATGCGCCGATGCCATAGTGGCCCTTCTCGGCACTCTGGAGCATGGCTTTGCGCTTACAAGCATGCTAAACCTCCGTTTGACGGAAAACTGATACATATAAATGATACCTTGTTTCATCACCTTTGATACGGTCGTTTTTAACAAATACATGGCGAGAAACACGCGCATAAGAAAATCGCTTAGTTACTCACAGAACTTCTCGCCATTTCCGACACTGAAGTTGTGTGCTGGGTGAAACTTACTGCCCTCTGATGTTGCGATTTAGCGACGAAACATTACATCTTCACAAAAATGAGGTAGGCTATCAGTTCGAAGAAAGGAGCATCTTGTGAGCTATAAGCACTTTGATGCAGACAAAACTCGATTAGCTTCGCCTGCTCAGCCTACAGATGAGGCAACAAACGAGAAGCCCAGCCTTCTTAAGGACGTCTCAATTACCCAAATTTTGGCAACATCGCTTGCCGCGGTGACTGCGTTTGTACTGTCAAACCAGATTGGTATTGCAGGCTCGATTATTGGCGTGGCCGTTGGTGCCGCCGCCTCGGCGCTTGCTTCGCAGATTTACCAGAACGTTATCAGGCGCTCCACGCATAAGTTCCGCGCTAGCGACAACGATGAATATAACCAGCAGGCATATCCAAACAGCAGCCAAACAACGCTTGAAGGCACACAATATATGCCTCGAGCACAATATGCACCTTCTCGCGATTATTATCCCAACGCTGACTCTACTGCAGGGCAGTCGTCGCAGGTAAATCGCACGCCAACGCTGTCTCGCAAGCGTGTAAGAGCGCTGACTATCGTGACCATTATTTCAATTATCTTTACCATTTCTGCCGTCATTCTTTATGCCATGTTCCTCAGCTATATCACCGACGGATCTGGCCTGGGACCAAAGGTCAGCACAACCCCAGTTGTGACGGAAAAAACTACGAATACCAGCAATTCGACGGATAAGAAAGACGATTCCAGCTCTTCTAGCGAGAAGACCGACGAGTCAAGCAAGTCCACTGATTCCAAGGATTCCTCTTCGGAGAGCACTGACTCCAAGAAATCAGAGACCACCAGCTCCGACAGCTCGTCTAGTTCGGAAAAGACCAGCGACTCTAGCAGCTCAAGCAGCTCGTCTGAGAGCAATTCTTCCAGCAACAACTCTGGAACGGGCAGCTCAAGCAGCAATTCTGGTTCCAATCAGAACTCTGGCTCTGGTAATAGTTCTGACAGTGGCTCCAGCGGTTCTGGCTCAAACAGCTCCAACGGAGGCAACTAAGTCGCGGTCGCAGCAGTCGCCGGCACCGCGACCACTGCAACGCACCTAACAGCAACAACAAGCAGCAGCTCACGCTGAGCTTGCTACAGAAAGGATAGGGTATGGAAACCACAAACGCATGGAAAAAGTACACCTCGGAGGACCTGGACAAAGCTCCAGTCGTTTACCGAGGGCTACAGAAAGTTTATCTCCGAGAACAAGACTGAGCGCGAGTGCGCCGCAAGCGCTATCAAGCTTGCCGAAGCAGCAGGTTACGTCAAGCTTTCTGACGCCATCGCTGCAGGTAAAACCCTCAAGGCTGGCGACAAAGTCTATGCAGACATTCGCGGCAAGTCCGTCATCTTTGTCCAGATTGGTACCAAAGTCCCTGGAAGAGGGCCTAAACATCCTTGGCGCTCACATCGACTCCCCTCGCCTGGACGTCAAGCAGAACCCTCTTGAGGAGCGCAATGAGCTTGCCACCTTTGACACCCACTACTACGGCGGCGTCAAGAAGTACCAGTGGGTCACCATTCCTCTGGCAATTCACGGCGTTCTTGCACTTAAAGACGGTAGCGTCGTAAACGTATGCGTTGGTGAGGACCCAACCGATCCCTGTTTTCTGCATCTCCGACCTTCTCATCCACTTGAGCGCTGAGCAGCTTGGAAAGACTGCTTCCAAGGTCATCGAGGGCGAGATGCTCGACCTCATTGTTGGCAATCGTCCACTTGTTTGGGGTCAGAATGGCGAGAAACCCGCTGATGCAGAAGGGCGACGAGCCAAAGGAAGCTGTTAAGGCTAACGTCATCAACATCCTGAAGGACCTCTACGGCATTGAGGAAGCAGACCTTCTCTCCGCTGAGCTTGAGATTGTTCCTGCAGGTCCCTGCTCGCGACATGGGCTTTGATCGCTCCATGATCTTGGGCTATGGTCACGACGACCGCAGCTGCTCCTACCCTTCCCTGATTGCGCAGCTTGAGTGCGACACTCCTGCACGTACCTCCGTCACCATCCTGACCGACAAGGAAGAGATTGGCTCCGTTGGCGCTACTGGCATGAACTCCCTCTTCTTTGAGAACATCATGGCAGAGGTCCTGGCGCTTGCTGGTTTTGAGTCTCCACTTTCCCTACGCCGCTGCATGGCTAACTCCTACATGCTCTCCAGTGATGTTTCTGCTGGTTATGACCCTAGCTTTACGGGTAGCTTTGAAATCAAGAACTCTGCCATCATGGGTCACGGCCTTGCATTCAACAAGTTCACTGGTAGTGGCGGCAAGTTTGGCTCCAACGACGCTGATGCCGAGTACGTAGCACTGATTCGTCGCATTATGGACAACGCTGGCGTTCAGTTCCAGACCGCTGAGCTTGGTCGTGTTGACGCTGGTGGCGGCGGAACCATTGCTTACATGCTGGCTAAATATGGCATGCACGTCATCGACTGCGGCGTTCCTGTTCTCTCCATGCACGCGCCTTGGGAGATTGCAAACAAGGCCGACATCTTTGAGGCATATCGTGGATACCGCGCATTCCTCGAGTTCAGCGAGTAATCGAGTCGCATACATTAGCAGCGCACATAAATTCCGTACGCAAATCAAGCTAACAAGAAAGACGTGAGAGACAAACTCTCACGTCTTTTTCTGTATCAAATCAAAGGCGAGAAACCCATCCAGCCCGCAGCGCCCGTAAAGGATAACTATCCCAGCAACGAAAGCACTTCTCGCTTGGCAGCTAAAAACTCTGCGCTCAAGTCAAACGATGCCAGGTCAGTAGCTTGAGCAGAACCTGCCTCCGACACCGCATCGGCGCAGCCTTGCGGCTCAACAACGCCCACAATCTTGGTTACCACACCCTGCGCGGGACTGCCCGCCATTACGTAAATGCGAGAAGCCATGGCAACCGCCTCATCAACGTCGTGCGTGATCACCAGTGCCGAGAGGCCAAACTCCTTCACGGAAGACATGAGCCACGTACGCATTTCTCGCCGTGTGAGGGCATCAAGTGCCGAGAAGGGCTCGTCCAGCAGCATAATGTCTGAGCCAATGAGCGCTGTGCGCAGGAACGCAACACGCTGCCTCATGCCGCCTGAGAGCTCGTGAGGCCAGCTTTGTGCCACGCGCTCAAGTCCACCGCGTTCCAGCATCTCCTGGGCTCGTGCGCGTGCCTCAGAGCGCAAGACGCCCTTCAGCTCAAGTGGAAGCGCTATGTTATCGATGATGCGCTTGCTTGGGATGAGCAAATCCTTCTGGAGCATGTAGCCAATGTGTCCCGGATGCCCTGTGACGTCAGAGCCATGCAGCAGTACCATGCCCTCTCTGCGGCTGCAGAAAGTCCTGCAAGCGCATGGAGCAGTGTTGTCTTGCCGCAGCCCGAGCGACCAACCAAGCAGGTAATGGTGCCAGGTTGCAGCTCAATCGAGATATCCTGAGCAACTACCTGACCGTTTCCCCAAACCAGCATAAGATTGCGCGCCTCAAGTGCTGGCACGTCCTGTTGTGGCTCGCATGCAGGTGCAGCTCCTAGGCTCTTCTCGCCAGAAGCTTCCACAGCTGCACCTTCTGTTATGTCAGTAAGCTTCTTATCCAAGGTACTCACTAGTAAATCCTGCGGATGGATCAATCTTATTCTCTAGCAGCTGCTGGTTATTGAGCCAGGTGTAGAAACGCTGCCAGCGGGCAGAGTCAATAACGCCCCACTTCTCGGCGTCGTCAATGTATTTGGCAGCCAAGAACTTCTGAGAAGCTTTAACCAGGTCAGCGTCAAGTTCTGGAACAGCTTTGAGTAGAATTTCTGCCGCCTCGTCAGGGTTAGAGACGCAGAACTCATAACCTTTTCTGGTAGCGCTTAAGAAGGCCTTAACAGCGTCTGGATTCTCTTTTGCAAAGCCATCATTTACTGCGATAACTGGCGTGTAGTAGTCAAAATTCTGATCAATAGCTGCAAACGCAAAGTAGTTGTACGCAAAGTTCTGAACACGAGCGTTTTGAACAGCCCACTGCTCATACACCCAAACAGCATCAAACATCTTTGCTTTTAGTCCAGATACCTCATCATCTACCTCATAAGGTACCATTTTAAGCGTGGAGGGATCTCCTCCATCAGACTCCATAACAGACCTGATAGTAGCCTGCTCAACAGGGAGATTCCACGTTGCGTAGGTACGATCATTAAGGTCACGTGGACGAACAATGTGATCTTCTTCACGGCTCATAATGCCCGAAAGATTGTGCTGAATGATAGCAGCCACCGCGGTATATGGCAGCGGATTAGAAGACGAGAGGCTGTTAGCAATATAGTCCTGGTAGGTAACGCCCATCTGTGCGCCACCAGCACCAATCAGCGCATCGGCGCCGTCGGCAGGTGGCTGCTGAATGGTTACCTTGAGGCCAACCTCGTCAAAGTAGCCCTTCTCCTGAGCCACATAAATGCCGGTGTGGTTGGTGTTTGGGAGTGTAGTCCAGGGCAAACGTAATCTCTGTGGTACCGCCGGAATTCTGCCCAGCACCCTTGTTTGCGTTGGATGGAGCAGACGGCTGCTCAAGCGAGCAACCTGCGCAAAGTCCTGCTGTCGAGAAACCCATCGCAGCTAGAAAGCCTTTTCTTGTTATACCCTTGCGATTAAATGCGTTCATGCGTGTAATCACTTCTTTCTTTGAGTTCCATCAAAGTTACCGTGCGGATTCTTTGGCATCCTGAGAGGTATCCCAAGGAAGCGCACGCTTTTGGACAAGTTCTACGAGCTTCATCAACACCAGCGACAGCGCAGACACCACCACGATTGCCGCAAACATCCTGTCGTACGCAAACGCCTTTCTGACGCGCGTCATATACACGCCAAGGCCAGCGTCGCCTCCCAGCCATTCTGCAATTACTGCACCAATTACGGCGTAGGTCACGCTCATTTTGAGTCCCGAGAAAAACTGTGGTGCAGCAGCAGCCAACTTGACGTGCCAAAAAATCTGCACACGACTAGCTCCCATGGTGGTCATCAGGTCAACCATATCAGGGATCAATTGATTTAAATGCCGAGTTCAGCGCCACGGTAATAGGGAAAAACGTTGAAATGGCCACAAGAACAATCTTGGGCAAAAGACCATATCCTAGCCAGAGCACCAGAAGCGGCGCGATAGTCACAATAGGGGATAGTCTGCGAGATAGTTACAAGTGGAGAGAGCAGTTTGTCCAGCGTTTTGAAGAAGTCCATAAGAACCGCAAGCGCAAAGCCAATAAGCACTCCAATAGCCAGACCTACAAGGGATTCTAAAAGCGTAATCCCTGTATGTGTCATAAGAAGCTGAAAGTCCTTAACCAGCGCAAATACAACCTGAACAGGAGTTGGAACAAGGTAATTTGGAATAATTCCCTGCAACAATAACAAGCTGCCAGAGCACAAGAAAAGAAGTAAGGGATATGGCTTGCAATGCAAACTGAGAAAGTTTTTTCATATGCCCTCCTTCTTATAGTGCGTAAGGACGGCATTGGCTCCCTACGCTGGCATTACCCAGATCAGGTTTATGGGTCGCAGCATAAGGTGCTGCCTCTCAGCCGGGCCATTTCCCAGCTCCCCGTATATTTATTATAGCGCGGATGCCTCTAACATCAAATAAATAGTTAAACAATCTCCCTAAAAGGCCTAATCTAGCAGCGTTTTCTTAAATCGCGCATTTTTTGTGCGCTCTGAAACCGAGTACTCTGAAGTCCTATGCCCCGAAACCACGCGCTCCTAGCCTAACAGAACTAGCCCAAAAGCTCTTTGAGTCCCAGCTTATCTGCCTCGGTAATTTGACGTACGACCTTTGCGGGAGAACCAACAACAAGAGAATTGTCTGGAATATCTTTAGTAACCAGACTATTAGCACCAATTACACAGTTATCTCCGATAGTTACACCAGGAAGCACCGTCACATTTCCGCCAAACCAGCAGTTATCTCCCACCGTGATAGGCAATGCTCGCTCATACCAAGCATTTCTCTCCTCAGCATCTAGAGGGTGTTGAACGGTGTACGCCTTAAACTGAGGGCCCACAAAACTATGAGCACCAAAAGTGATAGGCGCACAATCCATCAGGTATGCACCGTGGTTGATAAAGCTATGTGGGCCAATCTTGATATTGAAGCCATAGTCAACATTAAAAGGAGAAACTGCTGCACTTCCCTCTCCTAGTTCACCGAGAAGTTCGCTCAAAATCTGACGGCACTTTTCTTTATCACTTGGGCGGGTCTGATTGAACTCCCAGGCAAGATCCTTAGCGCGCCAAAAAGCTGCGCTTTGTTCTGCGTCAGCTTCACCACCACACCACTCACCAGCGCTCATGCGCTCAAGCTTTGATTTCTTATTTTCTGACTTTGCGGTGGTCTGCTTTGGATCAACATCATACATAGCTAACTCCTCACGTTACTTTATTGAGCAGTTAGAAGTGTAATAAAAGAAGAGCCCCTGACGAGGCTCTTCTCAGTTAGTTTAAAGTTCTTGTAACCAACTACATTGCATCAAAAACATTTACCCACTTAAGCAGGAACTCTGTTTCTTTTACACGACCGCGAGCAAGCTCTGCTGCAGCAATAATGCCAAGCCATTCGTTTACATACTGACGAGTGCAGCCCTGCTTGGTGCAATAAAGATTGATGTATTTCTCGGCAAGCTCCTCATCACCATGGAGAAGCAGGTGCAGATAAGTTGTAGCGCAATCTGCAGCGCCGTTGCCCTGTGTTGCGTGAGCCCAGTCAAGAATTACTGGAGTGCCATCCTCGGCGAGAATAACGTTGGAAGGAACAAAGTCACCGTGGCAGACCTTAGTGTGAGGCTTCATGCCATCAAGCTTAAGCAGAAGCTCATACCTTGTAGCCTCATCAAGAATGTCTGGAATGCTGTTAATCATTCGGGTGAACTTGTCTTTTTGACGAGTAAGAAGTGGTGCCTTATGAGCGTGAATGGCCAGCTCAATATCGACAAACTTATTGAGATACTCATCCTCTTTTTCTGGATGCTCCTCAATAAGCTGCCTAATTGTTTTACCTTCAACTTTTCTGGTTGAAACAGCCCAGCAATTACCAACTTTACTAATCTCTACAAGAGATGGAACGTTGATGCCGGCCTGCTCAGCACGAGTGAGGTTTAAAGCCTCATTCAAGATATCGGCAGAAGGTTTGCTTCCGCTGAACACTTTAACGACTGTGTCACCGTTATCGTACACAACCTTGTTATTACGCTCGACAATTACCTTTTTATCAGCTTTGAGCTCCATAACAACCTCCAATAAGGTACTCATGCAGATACTCACTATCCACCTAGTAGTATTGTCGTTCTTCTCTAACCTCTCCTGGCGAGAAGAACACTCTTATTGGTTAAACGGTTGGCAAATTCGGTGAACGTAAACATCTCCAGTTAAAACAAGGAATCGTCCTTCTGACAAAGATCCCCCGCTTTTTATAAAAGCGGGGGATCTGCATACTAAGTGTATGTGTGTTGCTTACTGCTCTTTACGAGTACGAGCATATGCTCCAACACCAACAAAGCCAGCACCAACTGTTGCAAAAGCAACCATAGCTACAACGCTTGCGTCACCAGTATCAGGCGTGCGATGCTTACGCTTCTTACCAGGCTTCTCTGGAGTTGGAGTTGGGAGTAACTGGAGTCTCGGTGTTGGTAATGGTAAAGCCATTAGCCATATCACCAGTTATCTCAGAAGTGTAACCCTCGATAGCATCCTCAGAAACGGTGTAAGCAATGACGTGATTATCTGCTGCGTAAAGATTTACACCAACAAATGAACCGGTCCAATTGTTTGCCTCAGAAAGGACAAGGGTCTGACCAGTGTCAACACCATCAGCAAGCAGGTGAACGGTTACAGAATCCTTCTTTGTACCGTTCCAAACCTTGGTTACTGGGACATCACGAGTCACAGGGAGCATCGGCCTTATTGGTCAAGGGTAGTAACGTTACCGTTAACCTCAGGAGTCTGAGCAGTCCAACCGAGCTGAGACGGTTCCTTCTGTAAAGCTCAAAGTTACGTTATCAGGAAGACCGTGAATGTATGCTCCCAGTTGTTTGCTGCAGAAAGCTCAACGGAGTCAACAACATATCCATCTGCAACTTTAGATAAACAGTAAGCGTCTCTGGAATAACTGCATCTGGGTTTGCAGAAGTATCCCAAACCTTCTTAACGGTTACATCCTGAGTACCCTCTTCACCAGTAATAACGGTACCGTTGGAGCCAATACCACCACCACGCTGTGCGGTATTTCCAGAAATAATCAGTTTAGCCTTATTCTGTGCTGCGGTGATAGAGCTATAACGAAGATTAGACTCAAGAGCAAGCATATCGGTGTTGTTAACGATATTGCTTACTTCTTCAGTAGTATGACGTGCAGCAGCTGGATCAGCTTCACCAAGGATTGAAGGAAGGTTGATGGTAACCGCGCCATCCTTGGTCCAGTGTGCAGAAGCGCCACCAAGCATGTAATCAGAAATGGTTGCGCCGGCAGATTCACCTGCACCACGAACAGTTGCAATCTCATCACCAGCACCATTTGCGGTGTTGTTGAAGAATGCTACGCCATTTTTGGAGTGGAATTCAGCTACACCGGTTGGGCAGAACCAAGCACCACCACCAATAACAGTTGCGGTGTTGTTCTTAATAAGTGCGTTATTAATGTGGACAACATAAGGAACAGAAGCAACGTAAACTGCGCCGCCCTGGTCATTTGCAGTGTTATTGATAATTTCACCAGCATTAAGGGTTACATTAGCAGATGCAACATAAATACCAGCACCAACACCCTTATCGCCAAGCTGGTTGGTGCCATTACTAGTGACCTTGTTTCCGTCAATAGAGCCACCATTCATGGTGAAGCCAGCGCGATAAATGTTTGGCCAGTTATTCCATGGAGCACCAACCCTGGAATAAGGAACCTTCTGACCACCAACAACACCAACAAACTGGTCGTAGGTAGCAACGCCACCGCCAGCAATGCCAGCAGTGTTGTTCTTGATGATGCCGTTATTCATAACAACGTTGCCGTTCCAGATTACGTAGATACCACCACCGGACTCAGAAGCAACATTATTAGTAATAGAGCCACCGTTGAAGGTAAAGTCTGCCTTTGACTTAGAATCACCAAACTGAGGATTGCCTGCGTAAACGTGGACGCCCGCACCGTCAATAGCCTTGTTGTTAGTGATATAACCACCGTTCATGGTAGCTGTTGTTGTCTCACCGTTTGGATCCAAGGCATAGAGCATCAGACCACCAGAAGAATTAATGGTAGAAGAAGCATCGCCCCCAGTGATGGTTCCGCCAGTCATAGTGAAATCTGCATTTCTTACCAAAACGCTACCGGAGTACTGATTGGTAAGAGTAGTGTTCTGAATGGTGCCGTCACGGAGCTCACCTGTTGCGCCATTTGCAACAGTAACTGCGCCACCAAGAGCGTTGTCAACCGTGCTGTCCTGAATGGTGCCGCCAGCCATAACAAATTTTGCACCAGCGCCAGTGGTGAGAACTACGCCGTTATTTCCAGGTGCAGGTTTTGCCTTACCGTTTTTAATAACGCCACGAAGCAAGGTAAAGCTACCACGGTTCTCAACGGCAAATGCAGTGTTGTTGCCATCAATGGTGGCACCATCAAGAGTAACTGCGCCGCCAGAAGCAATCTTGAACATATAGAAATTAGAGCCGGTCATGGCACTTGTGATAGTTCCAGTACCCATCAACCTAATGTTCTTATTAGCTGGAACCTGGACTGGAGCAGTAATGGTAAAGTCCGCATTTACCTGAACGATAGTCTGCGAACCATCTGCTGGAGCAGCAGCAATAGCAGCCAGCAGCTCAGCCTCTGAGGTAACAGGGGTGGTGTCTGCGAGTGCTTGCTTTGCAAGTCCTCCAACGAGCGAGAGTGCTAGCACAAACGTAGCAACAATCGCCATGCTCCAACGTGAAAGCCTTTTCATGGCAAAACTCCTTGCGCTTAGGGAGCCTGTAGTGACAAAACAATAAAACAATTACTATAAAAGCGTAAAACAGTACAACTTTAGCGTACTTTACTCTTCTTTGTCTAGCTGTTCAGGCTCTTCTGGACGATGTTTTAGGCGATCGTATTCTTCTTCGGTCAAAACATCTTCAATTCGCAGGTTAACACCAGAAACTTCAAGGCCTGTCATACCGGTGATTTTCTCGACAATTGTATGCTTAACATCTTCAAAAATCTGAGGCGCATAAGAACCATATTTAATAAGTACAGAAACGGTAACATTTAGCGAGCTGTCAGGCAGCACCTCTACAGTGACACCTTTAGCCGTATCAGATGCACCAAGTACATCCTGAACTCTGTTAAGCCAGTTTCCACGAGCGCCCACCACGTTGGGGACATCACGCAAAGCCAACGAGACGATCTTCTCGACAACTCCACCAGAGAAGGTAAGAGAGTCTGTATCCTCAAGATCTGCATCGGAAGGAACATCTGTTGTTTCTTCTGCAGGAACAATTTCTTCAGAGGTGGTCTCTTGCGAATTAGTAAGCTCTTCTGCCACAGCTCTCTCCTATCTAGTTTCTGTCCGTAAATAAGGAACGAATCTTTTGCCAAAATGGTTGCCTTTTCCGTCAAAAATCTGACCGATGGCAACTCCTACCAGTACAAACAATGCAACAACTAGCATTTTAAAAAAAGGCCAAACGTAAACAAAAAGAATTGCAAACAAGAGGCCTAAAAATCCGCCAATAATGGCACCTGGATGGTCAACGACGTATTTTTTTGCACTTCTCCTGCATCTTCTGAAAGAAGCTTTTTATCCATTGTCTGTGACCTCCTTTGCATCTGGCTCTGAAATACTCAATCGAATGTCTTTACCAGTCTGCTGAGCAGCGGCTTGAGTGGAAGGTTGCTCGTAAGATTGCTCTTCTACAGTCTCTGGTTCTGGCACAACCTCTTTTGACTGAGGCGAAGACGCACTTTCTTCATCTTTTGGAGAGAAGGAACTTGACTTGATAAAAGAAAGATTGATGCTAGAAACACAAGGTCCGCACACGATAGCAAGACCAGACTGAAGAGCGTTATAGAACTCAGAGCCCTTTGCAGTGACATCAACAGGCTCTTTGGGGAGAATATCAATCTGTACGGCTACAGAATTGTTCTTAGAAATCTGCACGTTAACACGGTGTGCAAGGCAAGTTCCATCTTCTTCAATAATATGAGCTGCCTGAGAAGAAATAGCATCTTTTGTGACGGAGATTGTTCCGCCCTCAACAGTGGCCACCGTGAGCTTTACTGTTTTTCTAATAAAGAGAGCTCTAAACAACACCACAACAAGACCAAAGATGCTAATAGCCGCACAAGCGTTAAGAGCAATAAGGTAGGGCTTGGTAAACAAGAGATTAGTTGCCTGATGTGTCCAAGGACCAAACCACGTTAAAGCAAGAGCTAAAAATACAAATGCACTTGCAAGAACATAGAGTATGTAGCAAAAACGCTTGAAGCCGCTCATGGCACCTCCACTTTCTTTTATATAAACAGTTTAACCCCAATACCGGACAAAAAGAGAATATAAAAACTGCCTCCCGGCGGAAGGCAGTTTTTAGTCTGTATATACCGTTAGCAGAAAACGAACTTAAGCGTTCTTCATAACAACGGAGCGAACAACTCCTGCTGCATCATCACAGGAATCCAGAACAGTCTCCATGCGGTCAAAAATACGAAGCCAAGCAACGGTGTGGCGACCAGGCATTTCATCACGGAACAAGCGAGAGAGTGCGTTGTGGTAAATAAGATCTCCCTCGTCCTCAACATGTCCAACGGCAATGGCCTTCTCCATAACGGTAGGATCTTTCTTGTAGTCGCTCAGAACACTCAGCATCTCCTGGACTGTCTTGCATGCGCGAAGGGTAAGCTCAGCAAGCTGCATGAGCCTCTTTACGAGTATCGTCAACGTTAAAGAGATCAAGACGCTCTGCAACAGAGTTCATTCCGTCAACAATGTCATCAAGACGAAGAGCCAAATCAGAGATGTCCTCACGCTCAAATGGAGTGACAAAGGAAGCGTAAAGCTCCTTCATAATGTGCTGGACCTTCTCGTCACACTCGCGCTCGTAAACCTTCATCTGAGGAATACGCGCGGCAGTCTCGGGATAGCCTTCCATAATGACCGCATACTCTTCAGCGGTTTCTACAATTTTGTCGCCAAACTCGCGGAACATGGTGTAGAAGACGTCCTCTTTTGGCTTACCTAGCATGAATCCTCCAATAAAGTTGAGTGGTTCAATAGAACTCGTAAAAGACAGTTATACGTACTTAGAAAATCATCAGGAACAGTTTTGCAAAAAGAAAACCAATAAGTCCGCAGCCAGGGAAAGTAAACACCCATGCTGCTACCATTTCTTTTGCAACGCCCCAGTTAACTGAACGAATATTTTTTGCAGCACCCGCACCCATCATGGCGGTCATTTTTGTATGAGTTGTTGAAACAGGAAGACCGGTCAGTGTGGAAAGCAGCAAAGATGCAGATGCCGAGAAGGACGCAGCAAAGCCCTGATAACGCTCAAGCTTTACCATTTCCATTCCGACTTTTTTAATAATCTTTCTTCCGCCGATTGCAGTACCGATAGACATAAGAGCAGCACACAGTACCTGCAACCAAAGCGGGAATACATCTGCACCAGCAGCTCCATGACCCGCGGAAAGTGCAATTGCAAGCATGGCGATGGACATGAACTTCTGGCCATCCTGTGCACCATGCATAGCAGCAACAAATGCTGAGCCAACAACCTGCAAATGGCCAAACATCTCATCAGCGCGCTGTCGATCAACGTTAACGCAAAGCTTGTTGATTGCTTTAACAATGATCCAACCAGCGGCAAAACCTAATGTGGTTGAGAAGAGCAGACCAATTAAAACCTTGCTCCACTCGCCCCAGTTAACTGCACCAAAATCACCATGAATAGCAAGTGCTGCACCGGTGAGACCTGCAATAAGGGCGTGTGACTCAGAAGTTGGAATACCTAAAGCCCAAGCTCCTACTGCCCAAGTAACAATACCAACACAGCCTGCGGCAAGAGCAACAAGAGCCTCATGGTTATTGCTACCAAAGTCAACCATACCCAAAATTGTGTCTGCAACTGCAGTTGAAATGAGGCACATAGCCACCAAACCAACAAAGTTGCATACAACACTCATAATAATTGCATGGTTGACTTTAATTGAACGAGTTCCAACAGCCTCTGCAATAGCATTAGCCGCGTCGGTTGCACCATTTACAAAAATGCATCCAAAAACAAGGACAATGACGAGGGCCAAAAACGGATTGGCAACCATCATCTCAAAAAAGTGTCCGAGGGTTATCATTCGGTACCTTTCAAACCACTTTCATAACGGGACAATGATAATCGAAGTATCGTTCAATTATGTTTAAAAACATTCGAATAGCTAAATCAGCGCAAGTTGTTTCTTACGCCCTGCCTTCCCTCTTATGAAAAATGCAAACTGACCCGGGAGAGCTACCCAGTTAACCCAGAAGAGGCGCCTCAAAAGGACACCTTAGGTTACTAGGCAAGCTTTTTGATAATAGCTGCAGTAATTCTGGCAGAGCGCTCAGAAGCCTCACGCTCAAACGTCAAATAATCAACGCTTGAAGTAGTGCCGGGCTTATCGGACATAAGCCTAATCACCACAAACGGTGTGTGGTTAAGCCAAGCAACCTGAGCAATTGAGGCGCCCTCCATCTCGCAACAGTCAGCACCAAACGTTGTGTAGATGTGGTCTGCTAACTCTGATGAACTTACAAACTGATCTCCTGAAGCAACGCGGCCAGAAATAACCTGCAGTTGAGGAGCTACTTCTTTGGCTGATGCAAGTGCGCGCTCAATAAGACTCTCATCTGCTGTAAACGAGAAAACCGGAAGACCTGGAATTTGACCAGCGGCAAAATTGAGAGGACCAACGTTCATATCGTGTTGAACTAAATCTGAGGAGATAACAATATCCCCAACCTGCAGCTCAGGGTTTAAAAGCCCTGCAATACCGGTATTAATAACGTGTGTTACTGCAAACGTATCAATCAGGATCTGTGTACATGCTGCTGCATTAACCTTGCCAATTCCCGACTGTACAACAACAACAGGAACATCTCCCAAAAGACCTTCAACAAATTGCATACGAGCCTGTTCGTAGGTGCGCTCAACGGTCATCTGCGCTTTTAGTAGCGCAACCTCTGGTTCCATGGCTCCGATAATTCCAATTTTCATATTAAGCTCCTACTCCCTGCAAGCCAACTAGAACCAGCCAGGGCTCTTACAATTTTGTCTCGTACACTCATTTCGTTTGCATCGTCTTTGATGTGAACATGAATGATTACCTTGATGCCTGTCTCAGCAATGCTTGATGCTTCAACCTCAATAGGAAGTGTTCTATCAAGCTGAGGTGCAACTACCTCTTGAACAATTTCTGTTATTTCTTGCGTTACCGCATTCAGATCAACGGTTGGTTTAAGCACTATAGTAATGGGCACCTCTGTCATATCCCACCTGGTACGATGCGCAAGTGCTGTTTTATTAAGTACTGAATTAGGAATGATGTCTACCCTACCTCCACGAGCACGAACTATGGTAGAGCGCCAATTCATATCAATAACCTCACCGGAGATAGTTCCGATGCTTACCTGATCTCCAGGTTTAACTACACCTCCCAGCATGAGGCCCAAGCCTCCCGCCAGGTTAGAAATGGTGTCCTGCAGGCCAAAAAGACAAGGCAATGGAGGTAACTCCCAAAGGCGGTTACAAACGCTGTTGGTTGAATACCAAAAGACAGGCTGCAATACCGCGAGAATAGCAAACGTCCAGATAACTCCACGTAATATGTTGACAAAAGATAGATGCCGACGGCAGCTTTAGAAGAGTCCAAGGCCTTTTTTTGAGAGTTTTATTGCAAAAGCGCTCTACAAGAAAAAGCCACAAGGAACACAACAACAAAGATAACCAGCTTAAAAAAATGAAATCTTGTGGAGTAAGACCCAAAATCAAACCGTCATGCATCAATACCATGGCTATCCCTCAATTTTAACTATTGGAGCAAAGCCCTTCATGAGCTTCTTTGTCTTATTAGTACGCGTAAACTTAACCTCAATAGTATCGCCCTGAACTGCCAAAACAATGCCTGGGCCAAAGGTCTTGTGAGAAACCTGGTCTCCCACAGCAAAACTTGCAGAAGCGCGGGCTGGGTCTTTCTGAATAGGAGCTGTACGTGGAGCTGGAGCACCGCCGGTAGAGCGCGTGCGAGAACCAAAAACGTTTCCACCGTAGACCTCGGAGCCACGACCGGAGCCAAAGGTTCCATGACGGTCTCCTCGCTTTGCCCAACCAACTCCAGAAAAACCTGCAGAACCAACACCAATAGCTTTTACGTGCTCTTGAGGAATCTCTCCCACAAAACGCGATACAGGATTTGCCTGAACAGAGCCGTAAGTCCTTCTGGTAGATGCGTACGTCAAATACAGGCGCTTGCGCGCACGCGTAATAGCAACGTAGGCAAGTCTGCGCTCTTCTTCTAACTGAGCTGCTTCTGCCTCATAATTTGCATGAGGGAAGATTCCCTCCTCCATACCAGCAACAAAAACTGCAGGAAATTCCAGACCCTTTGCAGCGTGAATGGTCATGAGCGTTACTGCAGAGGTAGAACCATCCAAGCTATCCAGGTCAGAGCGAAGCGCCAGCCATTCCATAAAGGCCGGGAGCTTCTCTGCCACAACCTGTGGATGCAAGCTCTCCTCCTGAGGCGCAGGAGCCGTCTCTACAGCAGCACCAGCGAGTGCGCCGGTAGCAGCATCAAAACCAGCCTCACTCAGCGAAGCTGCATCTTGCGCATCAAGCGCTCCAGCTTCTCTGAGCTGCTGCAGGCTCTCAAGCGTTTCTTCAACATCGTCGTGAGACTCATCAAACTCTGCTGCAACACCAAAGAACTCTCGAATGTTCTCGATACGTCCGTCAGCCTCAATGGTATGCTCCGCCTCAAGCGCACGAATAAGACCTGAGCGGTCAATAATTGCCTCTACAACCTCATCAAGCTCACCATCAATATGGCGGCCATGCTCAATAGCTGACGTAAACTCTACCAGCGCATTTCTTACCTTTGCGGTAAAAATGCCTTCTTCCATCACGCATGCTTCACATGCCGAGAAGAACGACAAAGCCGTTATGCAGTGCGTATGTCTGAATCTTCTGAATACTGGTTGCACCAATACCGCGACGAGGCGTGTTAATAACGCGCAGCGCAGCCATGTCATCATCGGGGATTGACGACAACTTTGAGGTACGCCATGACATCTCTGATTTCTGCGCGATCAAAGAATCGAGTACCGCCAACAATCTTGTAAGGAACACCAGCTCTAAGCAACATATCTTCGAGAATACGAGACTGGGCGTTGGTGCGATAGAAGACGGCAATGTTGTCGTATGATGTACCCTTATCGTGCAGTTTTTCTATCTCGGAGCCAATCCATGCGCCCTCATCACGCTCATCAGATGCCTGATACACCTGGATTTTCTCGCCATCTCCTTCATCCGTGAAGAGGCGCTTTGGCTTGCGGTGAGAGTTGTGCGCAACAACTGCATTGGCAGCGGCCAAAATATGGCCCGTTGAGCGGTAGTTTTGCTCTAGCTTAACTACAACTGCTTCCTCATAGTCTTTCTCGAACGCCAAGATGTTTTTGATGTCTGCTCCGCGCCACGAATAAATGGACTGGTCATCATCGCCAACAACCATAAGATTGCGATACTTGGATGCCAAAAGCTTGGTAATTGCGTACTGGACGCCGTTGGTATCCTGATACTCGTCAACGTTGATATAACGGAAGCGCTCCTGGTACTTTGCAAGCACGTCAGGATACTTGGAGAGCAACTCAAACGCCTTAACCAGAAGGTCGTCAAAATCCATAGCGTTGGCTTTATCTAAGCGCGTCTGGAGCGCACGATACACACGAGCTACCACGTGATCCATAGGACTAGCTGCTTGAGCCTCTACATCATCAGGATACAGAAGCGCATTCTTAGCAGCAGAAATCTTAGAGCGGATGGAGTTGAGTGGGAACTGACGAACATCAATATCTAAATCAGACAGAATGGTCTTTACCAGGCGCTTTGAATCGTCATCATCATAGATGGCAAAATTGGAGCCATAACCAAGACGCTCGCCATCTTCTCTGAGCAGGCGAACACACATAGCGTGGAACGTGCAGACCCACATGCCGCGAATATTGTTAGGAAGCAGCGCCTCAAGACGCTCGCGCATCTCCGCTGCAGCCTTGTTGGTAAACGTGATAGCCAGAATCTGCCAAGGACGAACTCCCTCGTCAGCAATCATGTGTGCAATTCTAAACGTCAAAACACGCGTCTTGCCCGAGCCAGCTCCTGCAAGAACCAACAGAGGTCCCTGAGTTGTCATAACTGCCTGATGCTGGGCAGGATTTCAAACCTTCAAGATCAATCTGCATTACGCCGTCCTTGTGTCAATCATTCTTAGACTAAAAGTGTACCCCGATAACCGGACATTAATTGCGCCACTTTGCTTCACTCCACAATTAAAAAACCGGCCCTCAAAAGAAGACCGGTTTATCTGCAAGAACGTGTCTATCGGATCCATGCTCACGTATAGCGAGAAGATCTTCTAGCCCAAACGCTTGCCTTAGTTCATGGAGTTTGTCTGACGGCTCTTTGCGCGAGCAACAACAGCCAGTGCAATCACGCCACCTGCGACACATGCCATAACAATAGCGCTAAGCGAGTGATTCTCATCACCAGTGTATGGAAGCACAGAGCCTCCATAATACGGGATAGCTGCAGGATTTGGAGCTCCTGGGAAGCTTGGTGTCAAGAGGACCACCAGGGTTGCCTGGGATGCTTGGAGTACCAGGATTCTCTGGAGTTACAGGGTTTTCTGGGGTAACAGGAGCAACTGGCTCTGGCTCCCACTCTGCAACAAGAACAACCTTAGGAGTGGCGGTGGTAAGGGTTACCTGATCTCCTGCCTGGTAGGTAGTACCGTCAAGCTTCCAGCCCTTAAAGATGTAGCCATCACGAGTTGGAACGGTTGCAGAAACAGTCTCGTTCTTAGGATCAGTAAGAGAATCAGCAGTGTTGCTATCAATACCAAAGTAACCGCTCTGTGCTGCAGGAGCACCAGTACCACCGTTTGCGTCGTAGCTGAGCTCATACTCCTGGTTCCAAACAGCAGTCAGGGTATAAGGGCTTCTCATGTTAAAGACCGTAGTTTCAGAAACATAGCGCTTATCGCCAGCTGGGTTGTTGTTTGCATCTGCAGGAACAGCAGATGCACCAACATAGCGGAAGTGGTTATCAACGTAAGAACGCTTCCAGAACTCAAACTTATAGCCATCGCGGACAGGCAGGTCCTCAATGATGTTGTACTCAGCAAAGCCATAGGTACGAGGGTTATTTGGAGTCTTGGACTCTGTATAGGTTGCGTTGCCGTAGATGGTGCCGCCATTTGCGTCGTAAATGAGCTGGTTAACTGCAGATGGCGTTGGCGTAGGTGTAGGAGTTGGGGTGGTCTCTGCAGGAATAACGTGGATGTGATAGCCAACCCACATAAGGTGAGTGGTGTTACCGCCAACGTTAGCAGGGATCAGAGGAATCTCCCTGCATAGTAACAAGGAAGAAATGCGGTAACAGGCTGGTTAGCAGGAGTTACCTGACGACCAGTGAACTCGAAAATAGAACTGACCACCGTTGTTAGTAACGGTATTGCTGTTTCCATAGAAAGCATAGGTAAAGTCATTATCAGTAGCAGGGAGCTCAGGATAAGAGCTGCGGTAACCAGCGTAGTGGTTACGCCAAAAGGAGCAAAACCAGGGACGAGTAGTGGTGTAGTGAGAATACGCACCGGTGTCTCTAATGGTCTGACCAACGCGAACGACAATCTCGCCATACTGACCAGGAACAGGGGTCTGGTGGCCAGAATGCTGAGGGTTGTCTGTAAGGAACCCTGGATGTATCGGCATTACCGTCAGCCGAGAAAACAGAAACCTTTACACCTGGTGTAGATGTATCAATACTGTCTGCAAATGCAAGTTTTGGTACAGAAACTGCAAGAACTGCAACAAGCGCAAGCGCAAGCGTGCACGCAATTCTCTGAAGCGTCTTAATGTGGCGCATAAATCCTCCTGAAACTATTACAAGTAATTACTTACTCTTACGACCAAAAATCAGCCGTAAGAGCATAGAGGACAAGGCAATTCTTAGTAAATGAGCCAAGAGAGATTACATATATCTTTCATAGGTTTTCCACGCTTTTTCCATATGTTTTGCGCATAAAAAAGCGCGGCGAGAAACTCACCGCGCATAAATGCATAGGTAGTAATGCTTGTAAGTCAAAAACTACTTAACAAGCAGGAAGTATGCGATAACAGCAATACCCAAAATAATACGGTACACACCAAAAGGCTTGAAAATCATGCTTGCGGACATAACCCATAAGCGCACGAACCATAACCAGCGAAACAATAAAGGCTACCAGGCATCCTACACCCAGAATAACTGCCTCGGGAATGGTAAAGGTATTGCCCTTCATAAAGTAGCGTACAAGTCTCAACGCAGAAGCGCCGGCCATAGTAGGAATAGCCAGGAAGAACGTAAACTCAGCAGCCACCGCCCTCGAGCAACCAAGTGCTAAACCGCCCAGGATGGTTGCACCAGATCTTGAAGTACCTGGAACAATTGCAAGTACCTGGAAACACGCCAATGCCAAGCGCGGTCTTCCAGTCCAGGTTGTCAATGTCTTGTACGCGGGCCAGGTTGTCGGCAGAGGGGCCTTAAGGGATGCTGCAGCATCTGGGCTCATGTGCTTGCCTCGAGGCACCTCAACCTTTACTGCTGCAGCGACCTTCTCGCGATGGAGCTCAAGCAGGATAAAGATGATGCCGTAGAAAATAAGAGTTGCAGCAATAACAAAGGGGCTTCCAAGATGCTCTTCAATGAAGTCGTTGAGCGGCAGACCAATTGCCGCAGCAGGAACGCAGCTGACCACCACTTTTGCCCAGAGCTTCCAGGTGGAGCGCTTCTCGTCCTTGGATTTCTTTTGGCGAGAAGGGATTGAGCTTGTGGAAAAATCCCACACATACTGCAAGAATTGCGCCAAGCTGAATAACTACTAGGAACATATTCCAAAAGTCTTCAGAGACGTTGAGTGGTAAAAACTGATTGAGCAGCAGCATATGGCCTGTTGATGAGATAGGTAGCCACTCGGTAATACCTTCAACCACGCCAAATAACGCTGATTTAAGCGCTTCAACCCACAAAATTGCCGACTCCACTAAAACCTCCTTGGGGACTGATTACGAACCTATTGTACGCAATCCGTTCGCCCTTTCTTTTCCTACCGTTCACGGTTTTACCTAACGACTTTACTACTTTAAAAGTGCCTTGTTTTCTGCAAAGTTGGCATTTGGAGCCAAAAACAAGTAGAATTGACAACCTCGCACGAGCGGAGAGAAGCGATTATGCGTATTTTTGAGGTCAAGTGTTATCTGACCTTGCGCTTGAAGCCAGTAATGAGCGGATGGCACTACATGCGTACTAATCGGAAGCCCCCAATCGCGGAGGTCGATTTGAACAAATATATGCGTCACAGACGCTTACCTTCATGCTCTACCCTTATGACAGCACTTCTTGTAGCAGTGCTTGTTGTTAATACCTTTTTGTTTGGCGTCTCAAGAGCTCAGGCAGAGACTCTTGAAGAGCTCCAGGCCAAGGTAGAGCAGACCAATTCTGATTACGATGCCGCTAACCAGCGCGTAGCTGAACTGCAAAAACAGATTACAGATAATGAGGCACGTATTGCAGAGATTGAACAGCAACTCCCAGAGCAGCGCTTAAAAGCTGCAGAGTCCATTAGAGCAATGTATCGCATGCAGCAGGGCTCTATGGGAATTATTGATCTGCTTTTATCGGCAGATAACTTTAATGATTTGATTGCTGTTATTCAGTATCTTGAGATTATCCAGAACAAAAATTCAGATGCTATCAACCACCTGGTTGATCTTAGCAAAGAGCTTTCTGAGACTCAGTCATCTTTAAATGCACAGATGGCAGAAGCAGAGGAGCAGAAGAAGGCTGCTGAGGATGCTATGAATGCAGCAATTGCAACAAGAGAGCAATTGCAGGCAGAGCAAGCTCAACAGGCAGCAGCAGAAGCAGCTGCTGCAGAAGAAGCACTGAAAAGAGCTTCTACTGAGACCACCTTTACCAACGCTTCTGGTAATACCACTGAGGTCACCACCCCATCAACTCCTTCAGCTCAAAATGTTGATTGGTCAAGCGATAAGACCAACTTTGTAAGCAGCTGGGGCGCTCGAATTGACGCCTATCTTGCTGGCTCCCCTCTTGCTGGCTACGGCTCAACCTTTGCCGAGGCTGCATGGGCCTACGGCGTTGATCCGCGTTTATCGCCTGCTATTTCTGCAGTTGAGAGTACAAAGGGTAGGTATAACTTCCTCCCCTACAACGCATGGGGCTGGGGCTCTTCAAGCTGGGGTAGCTGGGAAGAGGCTATCTGGGATCACACAGCTGGTCTTGCTGCTGGTTACGGCGGAAGGCTTTCTGTTTCTGGAGCTGCAAAGTACAACCCAGCTAATCCAAACGGCTGGTACTCGGCAGTTCTCACGCAGATGGAACTCATCTAAGCCTCTGGTCGCACAACCTTTAGAGAACGTTAAAACCCCGCAGTTTACCTGCGGGGTTTTTGTTGTCGGGTGCGACTAGGCGGTGAGCACGACCATCGCTAGGATGAGGGCAAAGCCGATGAGGTCGGCAACGCTAAAGGTAGTTCCAAGCACCAGTGCGGTGGTAATGGTTGCCATAACGGGCTCGATAGTACCCAGCAGGACCGCTCTAAGTGAGCCTGCGTCCTTAACGCCCTGCAGGTAGAGGCCGTACGCCAAGAAGGTTCCCACCAGCACACCAATAACTACCAGCAAAACACCAAAGGCGTCCAGCTGAGGCATGTGGTTCCAGGGCTGATAAAACACGGCAATGAGCGTGCCTGAGAACAGAAAAAGCTAGGCCATTTAACGGTAAAGCTTCCCCACTTTTCCATCAGAGGCTTTGGCAAAATCGAAAGAGCTGCCTGAGCAAACGCGCACATAACGCCCCAGAAAATACCTGCTGTTGGCAGGTTAAGCGTGCCTGGATTTCCTCCTGTTACCAAGAGATAGGTGCCAATAAGCGCCAAAACAATACCAAGAATCTCGCGGCGGCGAGGCCAGCGCTTACCAACCACACAGACAAAGGCTAAAACGCCCAGCATGCCCAACGACTGCATGATTGTTGCGGTTCCAGAATTAGTAGCATTAACTGCATAAATATAAGCAACTTGCGAGAAAAGAATGGCAAACAAACTAACTACAAAAATCTTTGCCAGCTCTTTTGGCTTCCTGATGACAGTTGTGAGATTTTTTCTATCAAACGCAAAAGCAGTTCCCAAGAATAACCAGCAGGCACAAAGCTCACGAATATCAATCAACCACATCGGATCAACGTGATAGGTATCAAGCAGGTATTTTGCAGCGGTTCCAAATGCGCCCCAGGAAGCTCCACCAATCAAGACAAAGAGCATTCCTCGATAGATTTCTTCTTGTTATCAGGGGTTATTTCAGCGTCATCGCTTCCAAGTGCTTCCTCTTCTGCAGAAGCCTCTGTAGCATCTGCGGCCTTGGAAGACTCCACATCGCTCTCATGAGAAATGAAACCATTCATCTGGGTATAAATCTTTCATTACAAAATACGGATACAAGTGTCACTTTTTCTCTGACGCGGTAGTATCACAATAACAAAAAACCACCTTACCCTGCTTTGTGCGGAGTCTCAAGTCTCCAAACGGTTCAGATGGGCAAGATGGTCCAAAACGGCAATGATGCTCACGTAAGTTTTTGTATAGATTGGCAGCTTATGACATCCAAGTATTCGCAGATGGACAGCGCGTTTTCTGTTGGTACGCTTCATGCAGAAGACAAGAGCTTTGAGGTAATCTCAGCTGAGTGGGTTAACGAGATTTCTGGCTACGCCTACATCTTTAAGCATGTTCCTACAGGTGCCCGCCTTATGTGGTTTGCCTGCGACGATGACAATCGCTCGTTTGCCATTGCTTTTAAGACACCTCCTGTAGACCACACAGGCGTCTTCCACATCTTGGAGCACTCGGTTCTCTGTGGATCCGATGCCTATCCTGTCAAGGAGCCTTTTGTTAACCTGCTCAAGACCTCTATGCAGACGTTCTTAAATGCAATGACCTACCCCGACAAGACGGTATACCCTGTGGCCAGCACCAATGTAGCTGACTTGGAAAACTTGATGAGCGTATACCTAGACGCCGTTCTGCATCCTGCAATCTATAAGCGCAAGCGCATCTTTGAGCAGGAAGGTTGGCACCTAGAGGCTGACGAGCAGGGCAATCTGAGCTACAACGGCGTTGTCTTCAACGAGATGAAGGGCGCCCTCTCTGACCCTGATCGCGTGCTCTACGATTCTGTGAGCGAGGCCCTCTTCCCTGACACCGCCTACGGCAAAGAATCCGGTGGTAAGCCTCGCGCAATCCCTGAGCTCACCTACGAGAACTTCCTGGACACCCACGCTCGCCACTACGACCTCTCTAACAGCTACACCTTCCTCTACGGCGACCTTGACTGTGAGCGTGAGCTCTCCTTCATTGCCCAGAGGTTTGCAGCTGCCGAGAAACGCGATGCAGGTGCCCCTAATCCGCTTAACCTGCAGGCACCCGTGTTGCCCGAGCCTTGCTCAGGTCCGCATGAACACCACAGCCGACAACTCCAGCGTTGGCCTGGGCTACGTGCTTGGAACGCCTGACCAGCGCAATAAGATGATGGCAGCAGATATCTTGTTTGACACCCTCATGGGCTCCAATGAATCCCCGCTCAAGCGTGCAATTCTTGACGCGGAGCTTGGCGATGACTTTAGCTACTATCTCTCCGACGACCTTGCCCAACCTATGCTCTTCTTGCAGCTCAAAGGCCTTAAAGAAGGTGCAGCTCAAAAGTTCCGTGAGCTGGTAGAGACCACCTGCAAAAAGATTGCTTCCGAAGGCATTGATCCAAAGAAGCTCAATGCTTCCATTGCACTTGCAGAGTTTAACCTGCGCGAAAATGATCAGCCGTACTCAAACGGTATTGAGTACACGCTGCGTTCGCTTTCAAGCTGGCTCTATGACGACGCACGCCCTCTGGATTACATCCGCTACGAGGATGCCATTGCCTACGTCAAAGAACTTGCAGCTCAAAAGGGCTTTGAGAAGCTGCTGCTGGAGCTCATCTGCAACAGCAAGCACGCAGCTCAGGTTGAGCTTGTCCCCACAGACGATGGAGAGGCTCAGGAAGAAGCCGCTGAACTGGCACAACTTCGCTCCACGCTCACCGATGAGGATGTCGAGAAGATCCGTGCAGAAGTTGAGGCACTGCGTCTGGAGCAAGAAACACCTGATGCTCCAGAAGACTTAGCCAAGCTGCCGTCCCTCTCGCTCAGTGATATCGGTGCAGGTAGAGAGCGTCCTGCTGGCTTTGAGGTTGAAGCTCCCCTACCGTGCATTGCGCACGAGCTGGATACTCACGGCATCGACTACGTCTACCATTACTTTGATTTGACCAGCGCAGTTACCTTTGAAGAGCTGCCACTTGTGGGCATTCTTGCTGAGGCGCTGGGAAAGCTTGATACGGCCACACATACCGCATCCGAGCTTGATATTCTTATTGAGAGCAACCTTGGTCACCTCTCGTTCTTCACGGATATCTACGACCACGACACCCTTGACCAGGCACATCCCTGCCTTTCATTGTTGCTGCAAGCGCCCTTGCCGAGAAAACCCAGGGGACTTGCAAGCATTCCTTCTGAGGTCTGGTCCAGCACGCGTTTTGATGACTTGAGCCGCCTCAAGAACATCTTGATTCAGCGCCGCATTGCACAGGAGCAGTACTTTGTAGGTGCTGGTCATACCGCCGCGCAGAAATAAGGCTTTGACCTCCTATTCTGCTGCTAGCCGCGTAAACGATGCGCTGGCAGGCGTTGGATTCTACGAGTACCTAAAGAACCTGCTTGCCAACTGGGATGAGCGCGCTCCTCAGCTTGCAAAAGACCTGGATGCACTTACTTGCAAGATTTTCCGTGCAGACAACGTTACCGTCAGCTTTACCGGCTCCACTCAGAGCCGCGAGGCATTCTGGCAAGTAGCTGGAGATCTTAACCTCAAGAAGGGCAATGAATCGCAGGTAGACAGTGCAACGCAGACACTTGTTGTTCCTGAAGGCAAGCTGCAGCGCGTGGCCTACCTCATTCCGTCAAACGTTTCTTATGTTGGTCTCTCCTATCCAAACGTTGCTCACGCAACTCATGAACAGCAGGGTAACTGGCTTGTTGCAACCAGGGTTCTGGGTCTTGATTACCTGTGGAACGAGGTTCGCGTTAAGGGCGGAGCTTATGGCGTCATGTTCAGAAACTCTATTGCTGGCCTGCAGAGCTTTGTCTCCTACCGAGACCCTGCGCTTGATGCAACCCTTGACCGCTATGTTGGTGCAGGTAGCTGGCTCTCTGAGTGGACTCCAGACGCTGACGAGTTTGAGGGCTACGTAGTTGCCTCTGTTGCAGGCGTTGACGCTCCTGTTCCCGCTCGCATGCTTGCTCGCAGGCAAGACATTGAGTACTTCAACCACCGTGACCCAGAGCGTTTGCGTAAACTTCGCGAGAAAATCCTTCACGCCCAGGTAGAAGACATCAAGGCACTGGGAAGCACTATGCCTCAAAGCTATGATGACCTCTCGATTGTTGTCTTTGGCGCAAAAGGATGCCATTGAAGCCTCCAAGCTTGGTCTTGAGGTTGTCGACCTCTTTGGCGGCCAGGAGAACTAGGCCTGGTAGCTGCAATAAAAACGTAAAAGCCCTGTCATGCGTGCGCATGACAGGGTTTTTCTTGTGAGGCATGAGGTGCAGCTAGACGGTCTTCTCGCCAGATGACGCGCTTAGGCAGTGGGCTACTCGCTTCTCAGTGCCTGAACTGGGTCGGACTTAGCCGCCCTACCTGCAGGAATAAGACCTGCAAGGAGCGTCAAAACAACGCTAATCAGAATCAAAATGAGCGCACCATTCAGCGGCAAGACCACCAAATTGTCCACGTTAAACATGGCTTTGACCACAGCATTTGCGGGCAAAATGAGCAGCTGCGTAATGCCAATACCCATAACACCAGAGATGAGGCCTTCGATAAACGTCTCCGCATTGAATACGTTGGCAATGTCTCGCCTGGAAGCACCAATGGAGCGCAGAATACCAATTTCCTTTTTACGTTCAAGGACCGAGATAAACGTAATGATGCCAATCATGATGCTAGAAACAACAAGCGAGATAGATACAAATGCAATAAGCATCGCAGAAATCATGTCTACAATCAGTGTAACGGAGCTCATCAGCGCGCCGACAATGTCGGTATAGGTAATTACCTTAGACTCTTCGCCAGCAGCCTTTGCGTCGGCATTGTACGTATTAAGAATTTCAACAATCTTTTCTTTACTTGCAAAGTCTTTCGGATAAATGTTGATTGACGTGGGCTTATTAAGGTCCGCATATCCCATCTTAGAAAGATTTGACTCATACGTTGCTGGCGTTGCCCTTAGCATTGACGCAGCAATAGCTGCTAGCTGCGATGGGTCAGCATTGAGCTTAAAGGCACTTGCGAGCGTTGCTTGATCTACCTGCATTGCATTGGACATATTTGCCACAACGCCCTGCATAGCTGTATTGAGTGCGCCTGCAATCTGATTTTGCATCCTCGAAGCAACCTGCGTCATCACGCTTGTCAACGCGGACTGTACGTATGCGCTCATAGCACGCGTAATAGCTGCAGAAAGTGCACTTGCAATCTGTGACTGATAAGCGTTCATAAGCCTCTGGGAAACCTCGGCCTGGACGCTTGGAAGGTCTGGATTGGTTCCCAGTTTATTTGCCAGAGCAGTAACCAACTGTTGCTGCAGGTCATCGGTATCAACCGCAGAAGAAACCGTAGTTACAATCTGCGTGCGTACCTGGTCCGTTGCTAAGTAATCAGCCATGGTCTTACCGGGATTAGCGGCGCTCCAAGAGTTCCATCCCAGAGCAATATTGCCCATGAGCGAAGAAATAGCAGCTTGTCCTCCTGGTTTGAAATTAACGGTAATGCCAGAAAGAATCTGCTGAATGTCTGCTGCAGAGAGCTCTGGGAAAGCCGCCGCCAGCGCAGCTGGATCAAGCGAAGACGTAACAGAAGACAGAACATCGCTATCAGACAAATTAAGCTGTGACGGATCAAAAGCAGGTAACTGCACGTCAGAAAGGTCAAGCGAGGACATATCCAAGCCAGACAGATTAATTGACGAGAAAGTTCAGCGCCTGTGAATTAAAGTTAAACGCCGAAGACAGCACGTTAGAATCAACGGAAATGAGAGAGCTGATAGAAAGTCCCTCAGAAGTTTGACCGTTCTTCTCGTCCTCAAAGGTTTTACCAGTGAAAACGTCAACATCTGGACGATTCATCTGATCCTGGACAATAGGAGATGTCTCTGCATCAGAAATCATCTTCTGAGTCAGTTGTGGTGTGTAGTAAATGCCCTCAGAAAGCGCTCCCGTGGTAGTTGGGTCTTTTGCCTGAACAACACCAACAATATGCAGGTCAGGTGCATTGGCAATGAGGTTATTCATATATGACTGATCATCGGATTTGTCTGTCCAGACACCAAGATTGCTATCCCAAACATAACGTTGATTAGGCATAACCAGCTTAAACGTTGGAGACATCAACTGCTCGTAGGTGTATGTACTATGAGACTCTTCGATAGTGCTGGATTCTCCACTTGCAATTTTATCAACGGTAGAGCGCAGGCCAGCGTAATCACGCAGGCCAAGCGTATACTCCAAAAAATCATCCATGGTGCCGTTTGGACGCAACACCAAAACAGCCTCGTTCCAAGCAGTAGGCCATCTACCAGCTCGAACAGTATAGCGATCCTCGTAAATAGAAGGATTGCCAGGAAGCTCACCAAAAAGCGATGTACTTGCAAAAGAAGCCAGTGGACTATATGACGGAATCTTAGGCGATACCTTAGAGAAAGTAACGTCTGGCTGCACCTGAACAGGATTAGAAGAGCCAGAGTCCGCGCCTGCCGGCAGGTAGATAAAAGGGCTTACAGAATAGCCATACGTAATAGCGCTGGCATACGTGTTAATACCGCCGCCATTATTGTCGAGAAAAGCCTTCAAGCTGGTCAGGTCATTAGAACCAATACTTTCAGCCTGCATACCTAGCCTGTTGTTAGTAGGAATAGCACCTTCAGCAGGTTGATTTTCTAGCTTTGCAGCTTCTGCATTTTTCTGATTTTGCGTCATCTCGCTTTGTGCATCTTGCGTTTGAGAATCAGCCGAGTCAGAGCTGCTTCCACTTCCAGAAATAAAGGAAGAAATATTAACGGACTGTTCAGAGATGGTGAGTGGATACATTGAAAGCGTATCCTCCTCAACCTTTTTGATGTAACCGTTTGCACCATTTGCCAGCGCCAGAATTGCTGCAATACCAATAATGCCAATTGAGCCCGCAAATGCGGTCATGAGCGTGCGACCCTTTTTGGTCATGAGGTTATTAAACGAGAGGCCCAGTGCAGTCAAAAGCGACATAGAGGTCTTGCGAGAAGGCTTGGCTTCTCGACGAGAAACGCTAGCAACATCAAATGGATCTGAATCTGCAGTTACCTGGCCATCTGCCAATTCAACAATACGCGTTGCATACTGATGAGCCAGCTCTGGGTTATGCGTAACCATAATGACCAAACGGTCCTTAGCCACCTCTTTGAGCAAATCCATAACTTGCACAGAGGTTGAAGAGTCAAGTGCTCCTGTTGGCTCATCTGCCAGCAAAATCTCTGGATCATTTACCAGCGCACGAGCAATAGCCACGCGCTGCATCTGTCCGCCAGAAAGCTGATTTGGGCGCTTATTTGCGTGTGCTTTAAGGCCAACCTTATCAAGGGCTTCAAGTGCGCGTTCGTGACGCTCTGACTTAGAAACGCCAGAAAGTGTCAATGCAAGCTCAACGTTACTTACCACGCTTTGATGAGGAATAAGGTTATAGGCCTGGAATACAAAACCAATGCGGTTGTTTCTATAGGTATCCCAGTCTCGCTCTTTGAACTTCTTGGTAGAAATACCATCTACCAGCAAGTCTCCAGAATCAAAGCGATCAAGACCACCAATAACATTGAGCATAGTAGTCTTACCCGAGCCCGAAGGACCAAGGATTGCTACAAACTCGTTATCCCTAAACGCAACGGAAATGTGATCCATTGCAGTTTGTTCAAATCCACCAGTGTTGTAACGCTTTGAAATACCTTTGAGCTCAAGCACGCGTTGCTTCTTTCTTGTTGGGACTGTATGGAACGCGGGACTTTCCTGTTAGTTGGCTGCGTCTTCGTTAGCTGTATCTGTATCAGCTACACCGTTCTTCTCGCCAGCAGCTGTCTGAGCTACTGCGTCCTCTGCAAATGGATCAGCAGTGACGTCCTCAATAACCTTCTGCTGAGCCCAGCTCAAGCCGTAGAGCAGGCCAAAGAGCACCCAGAACCATGGCGCGTAGAGCATGACAACCATCAAGAGGGCAAAAAGTCCTCGGAGAAGAGTCCAAGGAAGCACCACAATCAGGAAGAAAAAGAATGGCAGTACAAAGAGGATTGCTGCAAGCGTGCGAAGTACAACTGCCACTGTCTTAGTCAACGAGAAACCTGTATTGCGTGCAATAAGCAGACCTACCAGGCCAGCAATGCCAAAATACAGCATGATTGGCGCAACAAAATAGGAATAGAACAGCGGTGTAGAAGGGTCTTGAGGCAGCGTTTGCCTAAGAACCATCAAAACAATTCCCAAAACCGTTAAAACGCCAAGAAATGATGCGTTTCCAATAAAAGTCTTTTTCGTCATAGTTAACTCCTTTGAGAAGGGGTATTAAGTATAGTGTAACTAGTACCTTGTTCCCGACCTTGGCTGTTTCATACGCGAGATGTCGCTAAAACCGCTGCTCTCCATATGTCTCCGGGTCAAACGTTTGAATTAGAGGAGTTTTTCATGACTGATGCAGAACTCAAAGCAAGCGCCGAGGCGTTTGTTAACGAGCACTGGGAAGAGATTATTGAGGATATTCGCTACCTTGTGCAGGTAGAGTCCGTTGAGGATCTGTCTCTTGCAGAGCCAGGTAAACCTTGGGGCCCAAAGTCTTACGAGGCACTTCGCCGCGGTCTTGAGATTGCAGAGCGCCTAGGCCTTGAGACCACAGACGTAGACGGCTACCTGGGCTTTGGTGACCTTCCTGGTGAGTCCGAGAAGTACCTTGCTACCATCGCTCACTCCGACATTGTTCCTCTGGGTAAGGGTTGGACGGTAGATCCACTTGACGTTACCCGTCGCGAGGGCTTTATTCTGGGTCGCGGCGTTCTGGACGACAAGGGTCCTCTGGCACTCTCACTCTGGGCAGCACACTACTTTGTAGAGCAGGTAAAAAAGACTGGCAAGAAGCTTCCTTACACCTTGCGCGCCATTGTTGGTAACAACGAAGAGACCGGCATGGGCGACGTCCCTTACTACCTCTCCAAATATCCAGAGCCAGCATTCTGCTTCACTCCTGATGCTGAGTTCCCACTTATTTGCGGCGAGAAGGGCGTGTACCACGCACAGTTCACTTCTCCAAAGATTGCTGGTGCAAACGGCGAGAAGATCGTTGAGCTTGACGGCGGCACCGTACCTAACGCAATTCCAGGACTTGCAAGCGCACTTGTTCGCGCTGACGCTTCTACCTTGGCTGATACTGATTCCATCAAGGTTGAGGACGCAGGTGTTGAAGATGATGGCACCAAGCTTGCCCGCATTAACGCAACAGGTAAGGGTGGACACGCTTCCATGCCTGAAGGAACTGTCAACGCAATTGGCCTGCTTGTAACCTACCTGCTTGATAACAACATCTGTGGAGAAGCAGAGCGCGACTTCCTGACCTTCTCGCAGCAGCTTTGCTCAACTACTGACGGTACTGGTACGGGCATCCAGAGTGCTGACGACAAGTTTGGTCCTCTGACCTGCATCTCTGGTACCATCCGTACCAAGGGTGATGTGTACGTACAGACTGTTGACTCTCGCTATCCTACCTCAACCACCGGCGAGGCAATCACTAAGCGCATGACTGAGCTGGGCGAGGATCATGGTTGCACCTTTGAGGTTCTTTCCGATGCAGTTCCTTTCTACATTGACCCAAGCTCTCCTGAGATTACTACCCTTCTTGATACGTTCCATGAGTACACAGGAAGCAATGAGCAGGCGTTTGTTATCGGTGGCGGCACCTATGCACGTCACTTTAAGCGTGCCGTTGCCTTTGGTCCTTATGACAGCAAAGGCTGCAAAAGACCTGCCTGAGTGGGTTGGTATGGAGCACGGTCCTGACGAGGGAATCTCTGAGGAATGGCTCAAGCGTGCTCTTAAGATCTACATTGTCAGCATTGCTCGCCTGATGCAGCTTGACCTGTAAATTAACTAAACAGCAGAAACGCTAAAACAAAGCCTCTGTATTCCATTTGATTTGACTGCCTCCCATTTCTTGGACATAAGAAATGGGAGGCAGTTCATATGCGGGGGATTTGATTCTGCAGCGTGTTAGCGTCGGCTTTTAGGCCTGGCGCACAAAATAGCGCAGCTTTGGTAGGTTCTGCTGAAGAATCGACATGTTCCCAATCAAGATAGCCAGGCAGCTAGGCGGCCGCACTACCCGATATGCATCTCTATGCATAAACTTCATCTAATATGCTGGAAAATGAATAGACTTATATAAGAAATTTAACTATCGATAAATTCTGTATCTACGGAACACACCTAAGTCGGATAATCTGCTCAGATGAGGGCATTTTACACATCTAATGACGATAATCTGCATGATTGAGGTATTTTCTGCGTCATGTATACGTCTTTTTAACAGATTATCCGACTTAGGTGTGTTTTGAACTGCCTCCTATTTTTTGTGTCTAAGAAATGGGAGGCAGTTCAGATACAGAGGCTTTTTGCAAGCAATTGCTTTTTACATGCTACGCATTGGAACAAATCTTCTTCCACAAGCGTAGACCATAGCTATTAGGAAGTCCTGCTTCAATACGAATAGCCAAGTACCATCCCGTGGCGTTATAAACCAACTCAAAGATATCTTGGCTGTTTACGGCAGGGATGCCCTGTGTTAATGCTGTAAAGACAATTCTTACTATGTCAAACAGAACGATAACGGTAACCGCAAGAATATACGGTCTAATAAATCGGGCATCATTTGAACCCTTTAGAGCTAAAAGACCTGCAATAAGAGAAAATACTGCACCAACTGTTACTAAGAAAATGGTAAGGATTCCCTGTTGTTCAAGGAATTGATTAACCGTATCTAAAACTGGTTGATTTACAACTCTAGAAAAATCATGCAGTCCAAGCAGAATCAGAACTAGAAAAAGTGCAATTCCGCTCAATGCAATAGAGACCAGCGAAAAGAAATGAAGAACTCGCTGATGACGAGAGCGCCAATATGTAGTTCCCACGATACCCTGGTCATGCTCCTTCTTTACTTTATCCGCAAGATTTGAACAAATTACCACGTAAACTATAGTATTAAGTTGAACAAAGGGATCAAGAATAATCAACTCTCCTCTACCCCAGGCCCATAAAATTCCTACCAGAATAATCAAGCCAATCAGATAGCAAAGAAATCTGTATGGTTCAACTTTTGATGAGTCTTTGGCGGCACGTAATCCAAATATTGAGGTAATAACTTGCAACATACCAATAAGAAGTACAAATACATAACCCAGAAGTACGTTATTGCTAAACGTAAAATACACGCCACTAAACTCAAGCCTCTCCAAAGGAACTGCAGGCTGTAAGCCCATAAAAGTTGAAACAAGAGATCCAGTTGTAGTTAAAACATCTGCCGCGCCCAAGATAATCAATACAATTGAAACGATACGTAAAATATGTTGAGCAGGGGTTCTAGGAATAGTAGCTTTGACTCGGTCAGACGCAGGACGCTCCAATGGCTCATCTTCACCAACTACAAGGATTTTCTCGGCACGTTGTGCTACTTCAGAAACGTTTTCTGCCAGCTCAGAGGATGCCTCAGTGACCTTTTTAGAGAGCTCTTCTACCTTTGAATTTTTAGCCAGCTTGGCGATCTCAGCACCGATATCTTTTTTCTGTTCCACTGACACAAAAAATCCTCACACTTGTCCAAAATGTTCAAATAAATCATAGCATTAGCTACTTTGCTGTGTTAGTATGTGCAACTGTCCGTGTACCTGCAGGTATGTAAGGAGGCTTGTTCGATGCTTTTTTAATCTTCTCGTGAGCGTGTCACATGTCCACACCACGAGTTTGTCTGACATGTTCCACCACTAATCGAGGAGAAGTATGGAATCGAATAAGCTTTTTGCGGAAACACCACCATTTAAATTATTTTTACGAGCAGCCCTTCCGGGTGCTATTGCTATGCTTGCGTCGATGCTTTACGACACTGCAGATGGAATCCTTGTTGGACGCTATCTGGGTCAGGATTCCTTTGGCGCGGTTACCATTGCCATTCCACTGGTTATTCTCTGCTTTGCTGTTGCCGACCTTATTGGCGTTGGAGCCTCTGCGGTCATTGCCGTTGAGCACGGCAAGAAAAATCACCAGACAGCCAATAACATCTTTACCATTGCTTTTATCATGCTCGTTACCACTGGTGTTATCAGCGGCATTTTCTTCTACTTTTTGCGCCAAACGTTCTAGCACTTATGGGTGCTCAAGGAAAGATTGCCGAACAAGGAACCATTTACCTGCGTGTATGGACCCTTTTCTTGCCGGTAATGTGCATCTCATACGCCGTTGATAACTTCCTTAAGATCTGTGGCAAAATTAGGCGCTCTACCAGCATTGCCTTTATTTCCGCAATTCTGGGAACCGTGCTTGAGTACTACTTCTTAGGTGTTTTGGGATTATCCGTTGAGTACGCAGCGCTGGGTTACTGCATCTCAATTACCTTCTCGTCCCTTTATGGCATCTGGCCCTTTATTGGCAACAAGCAAATCCTTAAGTTTGTAAAGCCACACTTTAATTGGACGCAAATCAAAGAAATCTTTGTAAACGGCTTCCCTATCTTTATGCAGAACATCTCAAGCAGGATTTATTCCCTGCTGATGAACGCTGCCTTACTGAGTCTTGGCGGAGATATTGCCATTGCTTCTTACGGCGTGCTCCTCTATTCCGGCGGCCTTATTCAGCCACTCATTTATGGCCAGGCCGACGCCATGCAGCCAGCCATTGGTTACAACTGGGGCGCAAAGAAAAAAGATCGAGTGCTTGCTATCGAGAAGTACATTTTCTCCACAGGCATTATTATTGGCATCTTTGCCTTCTGCGTCTCGTTCTTCTTCTCGGAGTTCTTGGTCAAACTCTACCTGCCTGAAGGAACGCAAGAGCTGCTCAACATGGCCATCCCAGCTATGCGCATTCATGCTTTTATCTTCATTTTTAGCTGGATTACCATGTGCACCGAGAGTCTTGCCATTGCTCTGAAGCAGACAAAGATTTCCAATCTCTTGAGCATCTTTATGGCACTTATCTTCCCTATCAGCTCACTGCTGATACTGAAGCCATTTGGTCTGGACGCACTTTGGTACGTGTCAGTTGTGTCCAATATACTCTCAGCACTGCTCTCTGTTGGCTGCCTCATCCACATCTATCGCAAGCATTTCAAAGGTGTGAATTCAGACGGTGTTGATGGCGCTGATGCTGTATCCGATGGCACTCAGGAAGAGGACTCCGAACTCACCGATGCAGAGCTCGCCGAGGCAGAGCTTTCAGCTCCCGAGCTCTCCAGCCCAGAAGATCACCTGGACCCAGAGTCCATCTCCCGAGCTCAATAGCCTGCTCTCTCACAGCTCCGCGCAACAACGTACTCCTCACAAAAACATGGCGAGAAGATCTTCTGATTCCAAGATCTTCTCGCCATAAACATGAGCGGTTATAGAGCGTCTACCTACAGCGCAGCAAGTGCCTGCTCGACGTCGTTGATAAGGTCTTCGGTGCCCTCAATACCGCAGCTCAAGCGCACAGTACCTGGGGTAATGCCTGCTGCTACAAGCTCCTCGTCAGTAAGCTGACGGTGCGTTGAAGAAGCTGGGTGCAAACAGCAAGAACGAGCGTCTGCAACGTGTGTTGCAATGGAGAAGACCTTGAGGTTGCCCAAGAACTTCTCGGCAGCCTCGCGACCACCAGCAACGTCAACAGTGATAACACCGCAGGAACCGTTTGGCAGGTACTTCTGAGCCAGCTCGTAGTACTTATCGCCTGGAAGACCAGGGTAGCTTACGTGCGCAACCTTAGGATTGTTTGCAAGCGCCTCGGCAACTGCCTGGCCATTCTTGCAATGCTGAGCCATACGAACATGCAGGGACTCAAGGCCAAGGTTAAGATAGAAAGCGTTCTGTGGTGACTGAATGGAACCAAAATCACGCATAAGCTGAACGGTTGCCTTAGTAATAAAAGCGCCGCCGTTACCAAAGGTATCTGCATAGACAAGGTTGTGATACGAAGGATCAGGCTGGGTTAGACCTGGGAACTTATCTGCATGAGCAGCCCAGTCAAAGTTGCCACCGTCAACAATAGCGCCGCCAACAGCAGAGCCGTGACCATCCATATACTTGGTTGTGGAATGGGTCACAATATCTGCTCCCCACTCAAGAGGACGGCAGTTCACAGGGTGTGGCAAACGTATTGTCAACAATCAGTGGCACATCGTGGTCATGAGCGGCCTTTGCCCAACGCTCAATATCAAGAACAACCAGTGCAGGGTTTGCAACAGTCTCACCAAAGACGCACTTTGTATTTGGTCTGAATGCTGCGTTAATCTCCTCGTCAGTTGCATCTGGTGAGATAAACGTACACTCAATACCCATCTTCTTAAGAGTGATAGCAAACAGGTTAAAGGTGCCGCCATAAATGGTAGACAGGGAGATAAAATGATCTCCAGCCTCAGCAATATTAAAGACGGCAAAGAAGTTTGCGGCCTGACCAGAAGACGTCAGCATTGCAGCCGTACCGCCCTCAAGAGCACAAATCTTTGAAGCTACATTATCAAGCGTTGGATTTTGAAGACGAGAATAGAAATAACCCGCAGCTTTGAGGTCGAACAACTCTCCAAGCTGCATCGACTCGTCATATTTGAACGTGGTTGATTGAATGATAGGCACTTGCCTAGGCTCACCGCAACCAGGCTGATAACCGCCCTGTACGCAGCGAGTCTCGATGCTCTCAGACATAGCATCCTCCCTCATAATCATCATCCACGCCGCGCAAACGTCTCTGCGCTCCAAACGTGGACTATGTGATTACCTTAGGATACTAGTCTCTCTACCCTCAATCACACGCTCAATCAAAACTTTTTCATGTTCTGAAACAATTGCGAGGTCTGAGGTAACATCTCTGAAGTCCATAGAATCTTTCCACTCTTTGACCAGAGAAATATTGCGCTGAGCTGTGCAAATAGTGCTGAGCTCAGAGTCAATGTCCTGCATAATCTGGGTGTAATTTGCGCGTTTCTCGCCCAGCATATCACTGAGGTGGAAAAGAATGTGCTCAACTTCACGAACTTCTCGCCTTGCATGGTGTACCTCAGAGAAGCTAGTCATATCCAGGCCAAAGAGGCGCGCATCAATAGTCTCCAGCATGTAATCAAAGCGGCTGCTAATGTCTTCAAACGAGAGGCCATCTTTTAGTACCGCGTCTGACCATGCAGGCTCAAAGAGCTCATCCAGCGCACAGCGCAGACTGCGACGGACAGCTTTCTTGCGCAGACCCTCGCAAATGCGATCGCGCTCAGACTCGCGAGCTGCTTCTACAGCGCTGACCAGCTTGGAGCCCTGAGAAAGCTCTCCAGACTCCATCAAATCTGCAACGGTATCAGAGAAGCCGTCAATCTCACGAAGACGCGTAGTTGCACCAAGCATCAGCCTATAAACAGGCTCGGCAATCTCAACTGCTTCCTCATTAAGAAGTGGCGAGAAAAACTTGGTAAGCAGCTGGGTTCCTCTAAGAGCAAACCTAAATGCTGCGATAACTGCAGGGTCTTCTGGATGAGCGCGGAACTCTGTGTACGCGTCTTCCAGGTTGGTTGCTGCATGAGCGCATGCCTCATCCAGGGCATCAAGCGTCTCCCAAGGCTGAGTGGAAGGACCACTGACCAGCCAAAGAAGCTTTCCATGAGGCTCGCGAACATCTCCAAGCTGCCTCCAGACGCACTTCTGTTGATTACAAAGTGAACCACGTACGTCAATAGCGCACACAGCGCCCTTTGTCAGCGGAAGTTCAAATCCCAGCAGAGTCTCTGCAACATAACCCAAAAATGGAGCGTGACCAACAAGAATCAGCGTTTCTGCATCAGCGTGCTCAAGCTCTGCCTGAAGTGCAGGAAGATCTTGATCGTAAAGGGAGTCATGAATCTCTAGACCTTCTGCATCCAGAGCCTCTGCCACAATCTCTGCAGTCTCAAGCGCGCGAAGAGCAGGACTTGTCCAAATCTCAGCCTCTTCCCCCTCTGGTCCCAACAGTCCAAAGATATGAGGATAATTAGCAGATAAAGCCCTCTGACCAGCACGTGTGAGCTCTCGACTCATGTCTTCAGAGCCACGTTCAGATACACCATGTCTAACAAGAACCAAAGTCTTTACCATGTTTACCTCCGCTGGTCATCTGCAGAAAACTGCTTCTTATAGCGTAATAGGACGCCCGCGCAATTTTGCACGGACGTCCTATTTTTACTGCCAACGGGCAAATATATCGGTATATGGCGAGAAAAACTTTTTATCTCGCATCTCTGCTATGCAGTTTTTGCATAACGGCTATGCATAATCTGCACGCAAAAATCCAACTTGAAAGACTTGGCAACTGTGGCGGTTAGGTTAGCTCGCCAATCGCGCTCTGCCACACCGCCTGTGACCCGCAATCTTAGAAGTCAGCGTTGCCAACGGTACGAGGGTGAGGAATAACGTCGCGGATGTTATCCACACCGGTGAGGTACATAACAAGGCGCTCAAAGCCAAGACCAAAGCCAGAGTGGGTGCAAGAGCCGTAACGACGAAGATCCAAGTAATACTTGTAATCGTCGGGGTTCATGCCAAGCTCAACAATGCGCTTCTCCAGAAGCTCAAGACGATCTTCTCGCTGTGAGCCACCAATAATCTCGCCGATGCCTGGAACAAGGCAGTCAGCTGCGGCAACAGTCTTGCCGTCATCGTTAAGACGCATGTAGAAGGCCTTGATTTCTGCTGGATAATCAGTAACAAAGATTGGCTTTCCAAAGTGCTGCTCGGTGAGGTAGCGCTCGTGCTCAGTCTGAAGGTCAATGCCCCACTCAACAGGGTACTCAAACTTCTGACCAGCCTTTACTGCCTCCTGCAGAATCTCAATTGCCTCCGTGTAAGAAACACGAGAGAACTGAGAAGTTGCAACGTGGTTCAGACGCTCAAGCAGACCCTTATCCACAAACTTGTTAAGCATCTCAAGCTCATCTGGGCAGTGCTCAAGAACGTATGCAATAACGTAGCGGAGCATCTCTTCTGCAACATCCATGTCCTGTGCAAGATCACAGAAAGCCATCTCTGGCTCAATCATCCAGAACTCTGCAGCGTGGCGGCGTGTGTTGGAGTTCTCTGCGCGGAACGTTGGACCAAAGGTGTACACGTCACCAAAGGCCATAGCAAAGTTCTCTGCCTGAAGCTGACCAGAAACGGTGAGGTGAGAAGACTGACCAAAGAAGTCCTTTGAGTAGTCAACATCGCCCTTCTCGGTACGTGGAACGTTGTTCAAATCAAGTGTGGTAACGCGGAACATCTCGCCTGCACCCTCAGCATCAGATGCGGTGATGATTGGGGTGTTCACGTAGACAAAGCCACGATCCTGGAAGAACTGGTGGATGGCAAAGGCAGCCACAGAACGGATGCGGAAAACTGCACGGAACATGTTGGTACGAGGACGAAGATGCTGCTGCGTACGAAGGTACTCGAGAGACTGACGCTTCTTCTGCATTGGATAATCTGGGCTGGATGGTCCCTCAATCACAATGGTCTGAGCCTGCAGCTCAATAGGCTGTGGGCGATCAGGGGTAAGCTCAAGGACGCCCTGAATAATCAGAGCAGCGCCAACGCCACAGGAAGCAACCTCCTCGTAATTGCCAAGGTTCTCACGATTCATAACAACCTGTAGGTCTTTGAAGCAGCTACCGTCATTAAGTGTGACGAAGCCAAAATTCTTCATATCCCTTACTGAACGTACCCAGCCGGCCACGGTAACTTTTTGGCCACCAAGTTGCTCTGCATCTGCGTACAATGCAGAAATCGTGATGCGCTCCACGGGCATACCCTCCTTGTAACTCACTCTGCAGGCTTTTCCTGCGCTCTGCAGGATCTATCCTGCGAGACGAACAAATATCTATTTAGAATACCGCATAACCACATGGCAAACGTTCACTTTTATATATCTGGCGGTAATTACGCTAATCTCACACAGCCAAGCCGGCACGCCATAAAACACCGCGCCCTAAAACACATATCCGCAATTCGGCTAAACTAGTGCAGTAGAACATACCTACAAAGTGCCGCCACGTTAAAAGGCCTGCTAAAGGAGAAACCATGGAAGACTACAAGCGCGAGTTTATTGAGTTTATGGTCCAGAGCAACGTACTTAAATTTGGCGATTTTACGCTCAAGAGTGGTCGCAAATCTCCTTTCTTCATGAACGCCGGCGCCTATGTCACTGGCGAGCAGCTCCACAAGCTGGGTCTTTATTACGCTCGCGCCATTCACGACAACTTTGGCCTGGATTTTGACGTGGTTTTTGGTCCCTGCTTACAAGGGCATTCCCCTTTCCGTAATCACTGCAATGGGAATCAATGAGCTCTATGGCAAACAGGTTCAGTACTGCTCCAACAGAAAAGAAGCAAAAGATCACGGCGCTGATGCTGGGCATGCTTTTAGGAGCAGAGCTCAAAGACGGCCAGAGAGTAGTCATGGTTGAAGACGTCACCACTTCTGGCAAGTCTATTGAAGAGACCTATCCTCTGATTACCTCTATTGCAAACATCGAGGTAGTTGGCCTTATTGTCTCGCTCAACCGCATGGAAGTTGGCAAGGGCGGAAAAGTTGCAGCACTCCAGGAAGTCTCCGAGCGCTGGGGCATGCCAACTGCAGCCATTGTCTCCATGGATGAGGTTACCGAGGCCCTCTACAACAAAGAGGTTGACGGCAAAGTTATTATCGACGACACCTTGAAGAGCGCCATTGATGCCTACTACCAGCAGTATGGTGTTAAATAAGGCGAGAAAAACCTCTGCGTAGAAAACCTGACTTATGACTCTGACTCAACTTAAATACGTTCTTGCTATTGCTAAGGCAGGCACTATTAACGCCGCAGCTAAACAGCTCTTTATCTCGCAGCCTACCCTGAGTAGCGCAGTTAAAGAACTTGAAGCCGAGCTGGGAATCTCCCTCTTTAACAGGACCAGCAAGGGTGTTGAACCTACCGCAGATGGCGAGGAGTTTTTGAGTTATGCCAGGCAAGTTGTCATGCAGACCGACCTCATTGAAGAGCGCTATCTGGGCACTGCCCCTTCTAAGCAGCGCTTCTGCGTTTCTTGCCAGCACTATTCCTTTGCAGTTGAAGCCTTTGTCAACCTGATTAAAGAGCACGGCGGCTCAAAGTACGATTTCCGTATCAGAGAAACGCAAACGTACGAGATTATTGAAGATGTCTCAAAGCTAAGAAGTGAAGTAGGCGTCCTTTACCTCAACTCGTTCAACGAGCGCGTTATTAGAAAAACGCTGCAGGACCAGGGCTTGGTTTTCTCGCCATTGTTTAAGTGCAAACCAAGCGTCTTTGTGGGAAAAGATAACCCGCTGGCAAAGCGCTCCTCGGTAACACTCAACGATCTTGCCCCCTACCCTCGCCTTTCTTACGAGCAGGGCGAGCACAATGCGTTCTATTTCTCCGAGGAGCTTCTGGCAACACTTGATCGCGATAAGGACATCATGGTCCGAGACCGCGCCACTATCTTCAACCTAATTATTGGTTTGAACGGTTACACCATCAGCACTGGCCTTATTAACGAGGAGCTCAACGGCCCAAACATTGTTGCAATTCCTCTAGCTGTTGATGATTACATGGAAGTTGGCTACGTTACACACGACGAGAAGAGCCTCTCGCCCTTTGGTGAGCTCTACATCGATGCGCTTAAGCGCTGCTGCCAGGCAGTTACGTGGGTGTAAGGTTTGACACCTCCCAGTTTGCGCTAAAATAATACCTTACGTTTTTGAAGCGCAATGGGAGGCATCATGGGTCTTAAGTATGAAACCGCAGAATATGAGGCATCATACGGGGCAATTTCACAACTTCCTTCTCCAGAGACCCCAGAGGTGGCCTTTGTGGGCCGCTCAAACGTGGGAAAGTCTTCCCTCTTAAATAAACTTATTGGCAGAAAACAGCTTGCACGAGTTTCAAGCGTTCCAGGTAAAACCGCCAATATCAACTTCTTTGATGTTGATGGCGTCAAATTTGTAGACTTGCCTGGATACGGATTTGCACGGGTTTCTCGCCAAGAAAAACAGCGCTGGGCAGACCTCATCGGTGGTTACTTTGAGCAAGAACGCAGCTTTAACCTGGTCATTAGTCTTGTTGACATCAGACACGAAGCTCAAAAGCTTGACCTGCAGATGATCAGCTTTCTCCAAGAGGCTGAGCTGCCCTTTGTAGTTGCGTTTACCAAGGCAGATAAGATTGCACGCGGCAAGCAAAATCAAGCCGCGGCCGCCCTACGCAAAGGCATTCCACATCACCCCTGAACAGGCCATTATTACCTCATCCGAGACCGGCCTGGGCATTGACGAGTTGCGTCGCCGCATCGAAGACGCAACTATCTAGGAGCATCATGGATCCAATCCACCAGCAAGAGCAAGAGCACCTCTCCCACGTATATCAAAAACTTGTTGAGATTCGTGAGGATTTGGACACAACGCTCAATACTACGCAAAAAGATGCAGCTAGAGACCTTCGTCAGATGAGTGAAGAAATCCGCCCAGACTTTGGCGGAGCGGACGAAACCATCGAGACCCTTGCGGCCATTGAGACGCTCAACAGCGTTATTGATACCTACAACCAGTATCACGATTTCACTGTCGAGAAACTCGGTCGAGTCGAAATCCTCTTGAGGCAGCCTTACTTTGCTAAGGTCACGCTCAAGATGCGACCTGGACGTCCTTCTCGCGATGTATACATTGGTGCGGCGGGCATTACGGACAAAGACCGTACGCCGCTTATTGTTGACTGGCGCAGCCCCGTTGCCGAGACGTATTACAACCAAGAGATGGGAACTACGTCGTACCAGGTAGACGGCAAGAAAAGAACGGTTGAACTGGAGCTTCGCCGACAGTTTGACATTACGCGCGACAAGCTGAACCTCTACTTTGACACAACGGTTGCCATTGAAGACTCTCTGCTGCTCGCCGCACTAAAGCGTCAGCACACCGAGAAGCTGCAGGCCATCACCGCAACTATCCAGCGCGAACAAAACGTTGTGGTCAGGCACGAGGATGTGCCCGTTCTACTGGTCAACGGCATTGCAGGCTCGGGTAAAACGTCCGTTTTGCTGCAGCGCATTGCGTACCTTCTCTACCAGCAGCGCACCACACTTACCGCAGATCAGGTGTACCTGTTCACTCCTAACGAGATGTTTGGTCGCTACATCAACACCGTTTTGCCTAGCATGGGCGAGCACAATCCGCAGGTATTTACCTGGGATTCTTTCCTCAAGGCTTTGGGTCTGGCCGACCACGCATCGGGCGCCCACAACAACCCCGAGTCTCTGAAGAAACTTGAAGAGCAACTTGCTTCTCTTGAGCTCTACGAGGACGACTTCAAGGCCATTTCTGTTGAGGGAACCACGCTTATTAAGCCAGCTCAGGTGGCTAGTTCTGTGGCAAAGTTCTCGCAATTCCCTGTGGGACCGCGCCTCATTGCACTTGCCAAAGACGAGCTCCACACCCGCCTGGAGCGCAGACTTGGCCAGATGGCTCACAACGACGAAATCCAGGAAGAGATGCTCTCCCTTGACGTTGAGCAGCAGCTTGAGGTCTTTGGTCGCACCATCAGCCCTTCCGACGAGGAAGAAGTTCTGGCGCGCACCCGCGAGTTTCTCAACTGGCGCTTTGCCTCTGCGCACGAGGTCATCGAGTCCGCTTCCTGGCTCCGCATCGACCGCATTGGCATGCGCATGCTCAACGCCTCCGCGCTCAGCGGCGCCGAATGCGTTTACCTGCGCCTTCTTATCACAGGCGCTGGCGAGAAAAACGTCAAGTTTGTCATGATTGACGAGGTTCAAGACTACACCGAAACGCAGCTTATGGTGCTTGGAAAGTACTTCTCGCGCGCGCACTTTTCTGCTTTTGGGCGACTCTCAACCAGGCAATTTGGGAAGACACCGCAACGTTTGAACAGATTGAGAAGATCTTTAGCGCAACACACGGTGAGGGCGCTGTTTCTACCTGCAAGCTTTTGACCAGCTACCGCTCCTCTCCCGAGATTACCGCACTGTTTACCTCGCTTTTGAGCGAAGAAGAGCGTGGCCAGACAAGCTCCGTTCAGCGCGGCGGCAAAAACCTGAGTTCTTTGAGGTGGTCGCTGACAACAAAGATACTGAGCGCGCCGAGTACCTGCAGACCATGAAGTCCCTTATTGAGCAGGCACAAGAGTTTGACGGGCTGACCGCCATTGTGTGTACCGAGAAGTCTCGTGTTCGCTGGCTTGCCAAACAACTGGAAGGGTCTGCGGCCAAGGTGCTCACCAGCCACGATTCCCTCCCCGCGAAGGGCGTTGTTCTTCTCGACCTTGCACTAGCAAAGGGCCTTGAGTTTGATCAGGTCATTGTTGCCGACGCACAAGAGGAAGTGTATAAAGCAGACGGAATTTCTCGCCGTAGGCTCTACACCGCGCTGTCACGCGCGATGCATCATGTGATGGTGGTCTCTCAGGGAAAGATGACTCCGCTGCTCAGCAAATTGCTTTAAAAAAAGCAATTTCTACCTGCGATTTTTTTGAAATTTACTGATTGAAGACGGCTAGTTCGGGTAAATGCTAGTCATCGATAACATTTACCGTTGGAGGTTAGTATGTCCGAAGAATTGATTCCTGGTGTCATGAAGAACATCGACGCAAAGACTGTAGTAACCCTTAAAGACCAGGTTGCATGCCTTCCTGGCCAGGTCATCAGCAAGACCCTTGCGCAAAACGATGCCGTCAGCGTCACCCTTTTTGGTTTTGGCGCAGGTGAAGAGATTGCAAGCCATCGCGCGGGCGGCGACGCATTTGTCACCATTCTTGAGGGACGCGCAAACATCACCATCGATGACGACGTCTACACCCTCGAGGCTGGTCAGTCTATCGTGATGCCACTTGGTCATCCACATGCACTTCAGGCTCCAGAAGAGTTCAAGATGCTGCTGGTTGTTGTGTATCCACAGAAATAATTTATATATTTACCTAACAATTCCGCAGAATTCTGCATAATTCTGCAGGTATTTTCTATTTGACCAGGTGGACAGCGCGTCTGCCTGGTCAAATACTATCTCTGCCTGGTCAAATACTACTCTGCTGGCCTAAATACTCTGTGTAATTACAATACACACCACATAACAGAATGGGTATACTATTTATGTCTGTGCAATCAGCAAAATGTTAAACCTAAAGAAAGGTGAGCTATGAGCCAGATTTTTGATGTTCACGCACGTGAGGTCCTCGATTCCCGTGGCAATCCAACCGTTGAGGTTGAGGTTGTTCTTGACGACGGTTCCTTTGGTCGTGCAATCGTTCCTTCCGGCGCTTCCACTGGTGAGTTCGAGGCTGTAGAGCTTCGCGACGGCGACAAGAGCCGTTACCTGGGCAAGGGCGTTCTGAAGGCAGTCGAGCACGTCAACACTGAGATCCGCGACCTCGTTATTGGTTGGGACGCAGAGGATCAGCGTGGCCTTGACCTCGCTATGATCAAGCTTGACGGCACTCCAAACAAGGGTCGCCTCGGCGCAAACGCTATTCTCGGCGTTTCTCTTGCTGTTGCTCACGCTGCAGCTGCTTCTGCTGAGCTTCCACTTTACGCCTACCTCGGTGGCGCAAATGCTCACACTCTTCCTGTTCCTATGATGAACGTCCTCAACGGTGGCGTCCACGCTGACAACAACGTTGACTTCCAGGAGTTCATGATTATGCCTGTTGGTGCTCCTGACTTCACCACCGCTCTTCGCTGGTGCGCACAGGTCTACCACACCCTCAAGGACACTCTGAAGTCCCAGGGCCTCAACACCGGTGTTGGCGACGAGGGCGGCTTTGCTCCAGACCTCAAGTCCAACGAGGAGCCACTTGAGCTTCTTTCCGAGGCTGTTACGGCTGCTGGCTTTGAGCTTGGCAAGGACTTCCGCTTTGCTATGGACCCAGCTTCTTCTGAGTTCTATAACAAGGAGACCGGCAAGTATGACCTCAAGGGCGAGGGTCGCTCCCTTACCTCCGAGGAAATGGTTGCTTACTACGAGGAAATGGTCGAGAAGTTCCCAATCGTCTCCATCGAGGACGGCCTTGCAGAGGAGGACTGGGACGGTTGGAAGATCCTTACCCAGCGTCTGGGCAAGAAGATCCAGCTCGTCGGCGACGACCTCTTTGTTACCAACACTCAGCGCCTAAAGAAGGGCATTGAGGTTCACGCTGGTAACTCCATCCTCATCAAGGTCAACCAGATTGGTACCCTGACCGAGTCCCTCGAGGCTATCGAGATGGCTAAGCGCGCAGGTTACACCGCAGTTGTCTCCCACCGTTCCGGCGAGACCGAGGACACCACCATTGCTGACCTTGTTGTTGCAACCAACGCTGGTCAGATCAAGACTGGTGCACCTGCTCGTACCGAGCGTGTTGCTAAGTACAACCAGCTTCTCCGCATCGAGGATGACCTCGCTGACGGTGCTGAGTACCTGGGCATGGACGCTTTCTACAACCTTCGCTAAACCCGCAGGTTGTGGGCTAGACGGCGTGCGTCCGGCCCGACCGAGCTGCAACGTCGTTTAGGCTGCTAGAAGCTACGAAGCCGCATCTCATTTGAGGTGCGGCTTTTTTGTGCGCGCGGGTGCTGCGCGGGCGCTGCGGCACGAACGTCGGGGGCGGTGCGGGTCCGGGTGCGAGTGCGAGTCTGGGAACGGGTGCGAGTGTGGGTCTGGGAACGACTGCGTGAACTGCGGGTTTCTCGCCACGTCCGATGTTTGTAGCAGGTGTAAGGATCCCGTAGGCGCATCCGAACCTAGTTTGAAACACCCGAACACACCTATGTCGGATAATCTGCCGAAAATGCGTATACATTTCGTTGAAAATACTTATCTCATGCAGAATATCGTTATTAGATGTGTTTTTTATCCTTGATTTTGCAGATTATCCGACATAGATGTGTTTGCTTAACTCTGAAATTAAGGGTAATTAAATCTTTGATATATCTTCATTCATAATTATGTATATCAGATAGAAATTATGCATAATAGTGAATTGAGCGTACGTGATTAAATTCAAATTCTATAACCAAAGCTGCTCCACGATGTATTTGGGCTATTGAGTCTGGTTTTATCTGCAGTTTTTTGAGGATGTTCCGTCAGTCGATATAACGGCACCGCAGCATCCCACCGCGGTTATACTTGATATGTCAACTCTCAAGAATCCGAGGCGCCATGAACACCACATCAGAGCATGTAATACGCACAATCCTGGTTGGACAGTCGGGCGGGCCGACTGCAGCCATCAATGCATCGCTTGCGGGTGTTATTCGCGCAGCTCACGCCCAGGGCCTCCGAGTGCTCGGGATGCGCAACGGAATCCAGGGATTTCTTGAGGGCGGCGTCGTTGATCTGGTGGAAGCACTTGGACTTACAGCATCTAATCCGGATCGTCCAACCAAGCCCCCACAAATCCTGGCGAGAAAAACCTCCAGCTCCTAAGAAAAACGCCATCGAGCTGGCTGGGTAGCTGCCGCTTTAAACTGCCGGAGCTTGCTGACAACTCAGAATCCGCAGCTATCTCCCCCATCTACCAGCAGATTGATGCGCAGCTCAAGAAATACCAGGTAGACGCCGTGCTTTACATCGGCGGCAACGATTCCATGGACACCACGGACAAGCTGTCTCGATACTTTGCCCAGGTAGAAAGCCATGTTCGCGTTGTAGGCGTGCCAAAAACCATCGACAACGACCTCGAGGGCACCGATCACACCCCTGGCTTTGGCAGCGCGGCGCGATTCGTTGCGTCCGTAACCGCCGAGCTCACCCGCGACGGCGGCGTCTACAACAGCAAAAACGTCACGTTTATTGAGGCCATGGGTCGCGACGCAGGCTGGCTCACGGCGGCTGGTGCACTGGCGCAAGATATTTGCGGAACCGCCCCAGATTTTGTCCTTCTGCCCGAGATTCCGCTTGATGAACACACACTACTTTCCGCCATTGAACAGCGACTTCGAGAGAAAAACAACGTAGTCGTAGTTGTCAGCGAGGGCGTCCATCACGCAGATGGTAGTTTCCTTTTTGATGCAAATTCCGTTGCAATTGACACGTTTGGACACCTCGCGGCTCAATCCGGAACAGCTCAATACTTGTCGCAGCTAGCCAAGGATCAGCTGGGCGTAAAGTCTCGCGGCATTGAGCTCAATACGCTGCAACGCTGCGCTTCGCATGCTGCCAGCAAAGTTGATTTAGACGAAGCGGAGGCGCTGGGAACAGCAGGAGTTGAAGCTGTTCTCCAAGGTAAAACGGGTGTTATGGTTGGCGTGCAGCGAACTTCAGATACGCCTTATGCTACAGAAATTCACACGACCCCTGTCGCCGACGTTGCTAACAAGGTAAAGCTTGTACCTCGAGAAATGATTTCCAAGGACGGCTTCAATGTTACCGACGCCGCCCTGACCTACCTGCGTCCTCTTGTCGCAGGCATGGAGGAGCCGATTTCTACCGATGGACTTCCCCGTTTTCTTGCGGAGCTATCGTAGGGATTCGTTGCGGACGCGACAGTGCCGCGCGGACGCGTGCGACCCGTTGCGGACGCGACAGTGCCGTGTGGACGCGTGCAATCCGTGGCGGACGCGACGATGCCGTGTGGACGCGTGCAATCCGTGGCGGACGCGACGACGCCGTGCGGACGCGACGCTTCGTCGGACGCGCGTGACGCGCAGCTCGCTACTCTCCGAGGAACCTTACCTCTGGGTGGAGTTCGACATCAAACTGGCGCTTGACCTCGGCTTGAACGTGTTCAATAACTGCGTGGACCTCAGCAGCAGTAGCGTTGTCGTAGTTGACCACAAAACCAGCATGCTTATCGGAAACACCAGCGCCGCCAAAGCGATAGCCCTTAAGACCAGCATCGGTAACAAGCTTGCCTACAAAGTGGCCCTCAGGACGCTTGAAAGTTGAACCAGCGGAAGGCAGCTCAAGTGGCTGCTTCTCCTCGCGAGCGCGCGTGAACTCTTCCATCTTTTCACGGATTTTCTCGCCATCTGCGCGATGAAGATTGAACGTGGCAGAAAGCACAATCATGCCTTCATCTGCGATTCTGCTGTGACGATAACCCAGGTCAAGCTCGGATGCGTCCAGCGTAGCAAAGGTGCCGTCGGCGAGAAGAACGCGGACGGATTTGAGCACGTCAGCGATGCAGCCGTCGTAAGCGCCTGCGTTCATGAAGCATGCGCCGCCCACAGAACCTGGGATGCCGCACGCAAACTCCAGTCCAGAAAGGTCCAGCTCACAGGCCATCTCGGACGCCTCTTTGAGACCGACGCCAGCCTGACAGGTCATCTCGGTATCGTCGATGCTTACGCCGGTGAGACCATCGGCAACAGCAATGATGACGCCGCGATATCCCTGCGTCGGAAACAAGCAGGTCAGAGCCGTAGCCAAGAATAAAATAAGGAGCTTCTGCGTCTTTAACTGCAAGGAGAATCTCTTTAACCTCATCGGGATCATCTGGGATGACATAGAGATCCGCAGGTCCACCCACTTTAAAAGTGGTGTGCTCGCTCATTGGCTCGTCTACCAGGACGTTCTCTTCTCCAACAATCGAGCAAAGCTTTCCGGCCAGGCTTTGTAAGTCATAGCCACTTTCAGACATGTAACACGCTCCTTAGTAAGTTACTTTTTATAGTTTATCGCAAGCGAGAAAAACGTGGAGTCGAGGAAGATAAACGCCTAATGTCGCAAAATGTTTTTAGAATTTCTATCGGGTTATTTTGGGCGTATCTCTCATCTCTATCGTATAAATGTCCATCCTGTTTTACGTGTTATCAGCTGTTAACTCTGCTATAGTACTTAACGATATGTTTCAGAAATGGTTGCAATTACCTACTGGTGGTAAGGTGGCCGAGCTTCAGGGTTTATAACAGCCCAGCTCAAAGAGCCATCAAGTCCGCGACCCGCAAAGGCGGTTAACCTGGTTAAAGTCCAGGACCAACGGTACAGTCCGGATGTCAGAAACGGAGACTTTTATGGCTTCATCCCACTCAACCCACGCAACAACCGCATCTTCTAACGGCTGGTCTACCAAGAGAATTGCTATTCTCGCCATGCTTTGTGCAGCTGCTGCAATCAGCACCATGGTGCTTCAGTTCCCGCTCATCCCGGGTGTGACGTTTTTGAAGTACGATCCATCGGGCGTCTTTGCCCTGCTCGCAGGCGTAGCTTTTGGCCCTGCCGCGGGCGCGATTGTCTCGGTGCTTCCCTACCTTCTGCACCTCACCACGGAGTCCGGAATTTACGGCACTATCATGGCAATTCTGGCAACGCTTAGCTACGTTTTGCCTGTCTCGATGATTGTGTATAACCGTTCCGAGAAGATCAAGCAGCTGGTACTTGCCCTCATTGTGGGCAGCGTAGTCAGTGTTGTTGCCTGCATTCTTGGCAACCTTGTAGTTACTCCAATCTATACCGGCATGAGTGTAGAGGCAGTGAGCGGACTGATCGTCCCCGCGCTTCTCCCCTTCAACGTGGTAAAGGTTGCTATTAACAGCATCATCTTTGTAGTTATCATGCGCTCAGCTACCTCACTCTTTGAGAGCATCAAAGACGGTGAGTAACCTGGGCAACAATTCCCCTGATGTATACACGTCTGAAAGCACCGCACAAACTCAGGACCTGCCTGTAGCTGCGACGCTTTCGGACGTGACCTTTGTGCACGCAAAAGGCGTGGTTGCCTTAGACCACGTCTCGATTCTCTATTCCCGCAGGTAAACGTACCTGTATTGTTGGCGCAAACGGTTCGGGCAAGTCTACCGTTGCCTCAATTCTCTCTGGCCTTACCGCCCCTGACGAGGGAACCGTTACCTTTCTGGGAACCACCGTTGTCAATGACGGCCAGGTTGACTTTGAGGCATACAAGACCGTTCGTCCGCAGCTTGGCCTGGTCTTTCAGAATCCTGAGGATCAGATTATTTGCAGCGTGGTCGCAGACGATATTGCCTTTGGTCTAGAGAACCTTCAGGTGCCCAGCGATCAGATAACTCCGCTGGTAGAACAGCAGATTGAACTTGGAACTCTCACCGAGTTTGCTTCCGAAAATCCGCAGATGCTCTCGGGTGGCCAGCAGCAGCGCGTGGCCATCTCGGGCGCGCTGGTCATGAAGCCGCAAATCCTGATTCTTGACGAACCTTCCGCAGCTCTTGACGTTGTTCATAGAAATAACGTCATGGGACTTGTCGAGAAACTCCGTGCAGCTGGAAAGACTATCGTTCACGTAACGCATTTCATGGACGAAGTGGTTTCTGCTGACCACGTTATTGCCTTAGACGACGGTCGCGTTGCGTTTGAGGGAACACCTGAAGCCCTCTTTGAGCAGCACGAGCTAGTTGAATGCCTGCATCTTGAAGAGCCGTTTGCCTATCAGGTGGCGCATGCGCTCAACAACCGCGGAGTTGTCGTGTGCACATCCCCTTCGGCTCAGCGCGTGCTTGACGAGCTGACGGGGCTTCTCGCCACGGGGTCGCGAGGCGAGAAGGGCGGCGTGGCTGGAAGCTGCGACGCGATGGCCGCGGGTTGTGACGGCGTGACTACAGCCGACAGCGTGTCCGAGCCATCAGCGGTTTCTGTGCGCGACGTGACGTTCTCGTACCAGAAACCCGTGCTCAAAAACATCTCGGTTGACGTGCAAAAAGGCTCGCATGTTGCCGTGATTGGCTCAACTGGTTCCGGCAAGTCTACCCTGGCGCGCTTGATTTGCGCACTTGATACGCCTGACGCCGGTAGCCTCTGTGTAACTGGTTTGGATACTCGACAGAAGCAAAATCGCAGAAAACTTCACGGCATTGTTGGCTACGTCATGCAGCGACCGGAGCGCCAACTTTTTGCACAAACGGTTGCAGAAGACGTGGCATTTGGCCCTACTAACCTGGGCCTTTCTGTCTGCGATGTCATAAGTGCTGTGAATGCTGCTCTGGAACTTGTGGGACTTTCTCACAAGGCAGATGCATCCCCTTTTGAGCTTTCTGGTGGTCAGCAGAGACTTTGCGCACTTGCAGGCGTTATTGCTATGCATCCAAAGGTGCTTGTGCTCGATGAGCCTACCAGCGGACTTGATCCCTACTATTGCTCTGAGCTTAGAAAAATTATCAACGCTGTTCTTGAAGATGGTTGTACCGTTATTGAGCTCACACACTCGATGGAGGATGCGGCGGAAGCTGACCAGATTATCGTACTTCATGAGGGTGACCTGGTTTTCTCAGGCTCGTCGCAACAAACATTTACTCATTTCTCAGAGGCAGAATTCCAGGAACTTGGTCTGGGCATTCCTCATGCGCTCGCATGGGCACAGCATCTGTCCCGCGCTACCGGATTTAACCTGGGAGAGCCTCTGACCTTGTTTGAACTGGTAGACGCACTGCTTGCTGCGCTGCCTACCAACTCTGGCGACGCGCGAGCCAGCGCCACAAAGACCGACGACCTCTCGCAAGGAGGTTACTATGGCGCTTAAGATTTCTGTGGGCCAGTACTATCACGGGGACTCGCTCATCCATAGGCTTAATCCCAACGTTAAATGCCTGGCCGCACTCCTTCTGATGCTTACAACATTTTTTATCCGCAACGCGCCACAGCTTGCACTGCTGGTAGTAGGCGTGCTTTGCCTGCTAGCTCTGGCAAAAATCCCTGTCAAACAAGTACTTGTGTCAATCATCCCGCTTGCCTGGTTGCTCATCTTCCTCTCGCTCTTCAATCTGTTGCTTACGCGAGAAGGAACTGTGCTTGTCTCTTGGTCAATCTTTACCATCACCGATGTGGGAGCATGGAGCGCTTTCCTCTATCCCGTCCGCATTTTAGCTGCAATTTTAATGGGCGCACTACTCCTGCTTACCACAACTCAAACGGATCTAGGCAATGCCTTTGAAGCAGCATGCTCGCCACTCTCAAAGATTGGTCTTCCTGGTAAAGAAATTGCCATGATTTTCTCGCTTATGCTGCGTTTTATTCCAACACTTGCGGGCGATGCTGTATCCATTTCCGAGGCTCAAACTGCTCGTGCAGGAGACGTTGCTTCAGGTTCGCTGCCCTAAAAGACTCCGTGCGACCTTCTCCATTGTGGTGGCGCTTCTGGCCAGCTCGCTCAGGCATGCCAACAACCTTTCTAAGGCACTTGATGCTCGACACTATGTAGCAGGGGCTTCTCGCACATGTTGGCATCAACCAACCTTTGGCGCTCGCGAGACAATTGCCTTGGTCGTAACCGTTTGTTTTATCGCCCTTATCTTTGTTCTGGCGTAAAACTTTTAACTAAAAAATCTGTATTTTTAACGCTCTGTTACAACCCGTTTTTCTTTTCTCGACAAGCGTCAATTTGTCCACCTAAGTAACGTACAATAAAGCCAGTAAAAGCGTTCAAGGCTTGCATTGAAAGGTGGCCCCATGGTCCTGCGCGTCTACGTCCAAAGAAAATCTGGTTTCGAGGGCGAGGCAAAAGCCCTGCTCAAAGAAGTGAAAGACCTTCTTGGTATTACCGAGTTACAACGCATTGACCTGCTTAACCGCTATGATGTTGAGGGAATTTCAGAGGAACTCTTTGAGTCCTGCATCCCCACCGTTTTCTCCGAGCCACAGTCCGATCTTGCCAGCCGTACCATGCCAGAGTTTTCTTCTGAAGGTGCGGCTGTTCATACGTTTGCTGTTGAGTTTTTGCCTGGCCAGTTTGACCAGCGCGCAGACTCTGCAGCTGAGTGTGTGCAGCTCATCAGCCAGGGAGAGCGTCCACTTGTGCGCTCTGCTCGCCTTTACGTGCTGACCGGAAACCTCACAGAGGCAGACGTTGCCGCCATCAAGAACTACCTCATCAACCCCGTTGAGGCTCGCGAGGCTTCCCTTGAGCTTCCCGAGACCCTCAAGATTTCCATTCCAGAGCCTGCTGATGTAGAGGTTCTTGAGGGCTTTAACGCTCTTGACCAGGACGGCCTCAAGGAGTTCATTGCTTCTCACGGCCTTGCTATGGACCTGGCTGACCTCACCTTCTGCCAGCAGTACTTCACCACAGAGCAGCGCGATCCCACCATCACCGAGATTCGTGTCATTGATACCTACTGGTCAGACCACTGCCGCCACACCACCTTTAACACCGGAATTACCGGCGTGCAGATTGATGATGACCTGGTAAAAGCCGCGTTTGAAAAGTATCTCTCCATGCGCAAAGAGCTTGGACGAGAAGACCGTGCGGTTTCTCTCTGGGATATGGCCACTATTGGTGCAAAGTACCTTCGCGAGAAGGGCGTCCTCACCAATCTTGATGAGTCAGAAGAAATCAACGCCTGTACCGTAAAGGTCAAGGTGGACGTTGACGGCAAAGACGAAGACTGGCTCTTCCTCTTTAAGAACGAGACTCACAACCATCCAACCGAGATTGAGCCTTTTGGCGGCGCAGCTACCTGCATCGGCGGTGCTATCCGCGATCCCCTTTCTGGCCGCAGCTACGTCTACCAGGCAATGCGTGTCACCGGCGCCGCAGATCCAACCGTTCCTGTTTCTCAGACACTTCCTGGAAAGCTTCCCCAGCGCACCATTGTTCGCACGGCAGCCGCAGGTTATTCCAGCTACGGTAACCAGATTGGCCTTGCTACCGGCCAAGTTTCTGAGCTCTATCACCCAGGCTACGTTGCAAAGCGCATGGAGATTGGTGCTGTTGTAGGCGCAACTCCTCAAAGCCACGTCCGCCGCGAGCGTCCAGAAGATGGCGACATCATCGTCCTTCTCGGCGGCCGCACTGGTCGTGACGGCATTGGCGGCGCAACCGGCTCTTCCAAGGCCCACGATGCTGGCTCCATTGAGCGCGACGGTGCCGAGGTCCAGAAGGGCAACGCCCCTGTTGAGCGCAAGCTTCAGCGCCTCTTCCGCCGTGAAGACGCTTGCAAGCTCATCAAGCGCTGCAACGACTTTGGTGCAGGCGGTGTCTCTGTTGCTATTGGCGAGCTTGCTGACGGCCTTGACGTCAACCTGGACGCTGTCCCTAAGAAGTACGACGGCCTTGATGGCACTGAGCTGGCAATCTCCGAGTCTCAGGAGCGCATGGCCGTTGCGCTTGAGGCAAAAGACGTCGATCAGTTCTGCGCATACGCCCGCGAAGAAAACCTCGAGGCAACCATTGTGGCAACGGTCACCGAGGACCCTCGCCTGGTCATGCGTTGGCGCGGTCAGAAGATTGTCAACATCAGCCGCGCATTTCTCGCCTCAAACGGCGCACCTAAATCAATCACCGTGCGCCTGGCCAAGCCTCTTTCCTACCAGCGTACCTGGGCAGGCACAACTCTTAGCGAAAAACTCCACTCGCTGGTACGCGATCTAAACGTTGCATCCAACAAGGGTCTCTCCGAGCGCTTTGACTCTACCATTGGCGCAGGTACCGTCCTCATGCCATTCGGTGGCGCTCGCCAGCTGACCCCTGCCCTTTCTATGGTGGCTAAGCTTCCTGTTATGGGTCAGACCAATACGGTTTCGGGCATGGCCTGGGGCTTTAACCCCTACCTCATGGAAGCCGACCAGTTCCGTGGCGCCTACCTCTCTGTTGTCGAGTCCGTTTCCAAGCTGGTTGCTACCGGCTTTAAGTACCAGGACCTCTACCTCACCTTCCAGGAGTACTTCGAGAAGCTTGGTCAGAATCCAAACCGTTGGGGCAAGCCAGCAGCGGCCCTTCTTGGCGCACTGATGGCACAGGTCAACCTTGGTCTTGCAGCTGTCGGAGGCAAGGACTCCATGTCCGGCACCTTTGAGGACCTGGACGTTCCACCAACGCTGGTTTCGTTTGCTACCGGCCTTACCAAGGTAGACAAGATTGTCTCCAACGAGTTCAAGGGTGCAGGTCACAGGCTTATCTCCATTGTCCCGTCCTACGACGAGAGCGGCCTTCTCCCCGATAACGAGTCCCTGCTCACCGCATACAAGCTGGTCAGCACCCTGGTCCAGTCCAAGAGTGCGCTTGCCATCACCACACCAGGTTACGGCGGCGTGGCCGAGGCTCTCTTCAAGAGTTGCCTGGGCAACAAGCTGGGCGTTGAGCTGGTCCCAGAGATTTCTGCCGACGCACTCTTCTCGCCAACCTACGGTGCCTTCATCGTTGAGCTGGCAGACGGCGTATCCGTTGACGACGTCGACGGCGTATGCGTGGCTCCTCTGGGCGTCACCACGTCCGAGTACGTCTTTAGCGCGTGTGGCGAGAAGATCGACCTCTCCGAGCTCCAGGAAGCATGGGAGCGCCCACTTGAGGAGGTCTTCCCCTACCGCGGAGGCTCCGACGAGGCTGTGGAGAAAATCAGCTTCGACGGTGCATCCACACGACACTCCTATGCTGGTCCAGCCCTTATCGCACCTGCTCGCCCACGCGTCATCATCCCCGTATTCCCTGGCAACAACTGCGAGTACGACGTTGCGCGCGCCTTTGAGCGTGCGGGCACCGATCCAACCACGCTGGTCATCAACAACCTGACACCTCAGGACATTGTTGAGTCCGCAAATGCGCTGGCAGAGTCCATCAAGAAGAGTCAGATTGTCATGATTCCAGGCGGCTTCTCCGGCGGAGACGAGCCAGACGGATCTGCTAAGTTTATCTGCGCCCTCTTCCGCGCACCTCAGGTTACCGAGGCTGTCCGCGAGCTTCTGCAGCAGCGCGATGGCCTTATGCTGGGCATCTGCAACGGCTTCCAGGCACTCATCAAGCTGGGCCTTGTTCCTTACGGCGATATCCGACCCATGGATGACACCTGCCCAACGCTGACGTTCAACACCATCGGCCGCCACCAGAGCCAGCTTGTCCGTACCAGCGTTGCATCCACGATGTCGCCATGGCTCTCCAAGTGCGCACTTGGCGACATCCACACCATTGCAATCAGCCACGGAGAAGGTCGCTTTGTTGCCTCCGACGAGCTTCTTGAGACGCTCAAGGCCAACGGCCAGATCGCAACACAGTACGTTGACGCAACGGGTGCTCCAAGCATGGACTTCTCCGTTAACCCTAACGGCTCTGTCCTGGCTATCGAGGGCATTACCAGCCCCGATGGTCGCGTCCTGGGCAAGATGGGTCACACGGAGCGCTCCGGTGCGGGCCTCTACAAGAACATCCCTGAGCTCACCGTTGGTGACCAGTTCCAGCCTCTGATTGAGGGCGGCGTCGAGTACTTCAAGTAAGGCGCGAGTGCGGCGACGGCAACGCTGCAGGTCAGCGCCGCGTGCGCACACAGGTTGCAAGTGATTTCTACCCGGTATCCATTTCGTGTGGATACCGGGTTTCTTGTGCGGAAACGCTGCTAGTGGACGGGTTTCTCGCCAGGCGGGTCGGTGAAAGCCTGGAGTGAGCCTGCTGCAAGCCTGATTTTCTCGCCAAGTCTGAACGATTTGCCTGAAAAGAGCACCATGTCTGAGCTATTTGCCGGTTTTTCTCGCCAAGTCTGAGCTGTTTTACTCAGACATGGTGGGGTTTTCAGGCTCGCAAAATTTGGAGACAGCACCCTAGTTAGAACGTGCCTGATTTCTGCAAAGAATCTGTAACTTCTGCCTAAAAATGTAAAAGAATCGGTGGATTTGCCTGATTTTGTTAAAGAATCGGTGCCTCAAATACAGATTCTTTGCACTTTTTAAGCGCGCATAGTGAACGTTAGGCTCGCAATAGCAGAAAGACTCGCTTGGCGAGAAACCCGTGCGCCCGCACGCGCACCTGGCGAGAAACCCGTGTGCTCGCAACGCCCAACGTTTCGCAGAAAAGCCGTATACTTATGACGATATAAGTCCACGAAAGGATTGATATGTCTGACGCTCTGATTCCACAAAATTCCTGCGTACTTGTCACCGGTGGCGCGGGCTTTATTGGCAGCCACACCGTTGTTGAACTGCTCAATTCCGGCTACGAGGCCGTAATTGTTGATGACCTTTCCAATGCTTCGGCAAAGGTTATCGATCGCATCAAAACCATAGTGGGAGAAGAAAACGCTAAGCGCCTTTCGTTCTACGAGGCAGACGTCAACGATGCAGATGCACTCAACCACATCTTTGACGAGCACGCCATTAACTTTGTCATTCACTTTGCTGGCTTCAAGGCTGTTGGCGAGTCCGTCACCAAGCCCATTGAGTACTACACAAACAACCTGGGCAATACCCTCACCCTTCTTGATGTCATGAGAAACCATGGTTGCAAGTCAATTATTTTCTCGAGCTCTGCAACCGTTTATGGAGACCCAGATAGCCTTCCTCTGACCGAGCAAAGCCCCAAGAAGAACGCGACCAACCCTTATGGCTGGACTAAATGGATGATTGAGCAGATTCTCGCCGATGTTCACACCGCAGATCCAGAGTGGAACGTTGTCCTGCTTAGATACTTTAATCCTATTGGCGCTCACCAGTCGGGCCTTATCGGAGAAGATCCTGCAGGTATTCCAAACAACCTGGTGCCTTACGTGGCTCAGGTTGCCGTGGGCAAGCGCGAGGCTGTTCACGTCTTTGGCGACGACTACAACACCCCAGATGGCACGGGCGTTCGCGACTACATCCACGTCTGCGACCTTGGCTCCGGCCACGTAGCTGCACTTAAATGGATGGCTGGCCGCACAGGAGTTGAAATCTTCAACCTGGGCACTGGCACTGGTAGCTCGGTACTTGACGTTATCAAGGCGTTCTCAAAGGCTTGCGGCAAAGAGATTCCTTACGTTATTGAGCCTCGCCGCGCAGGTGACGTTGCAACCAACTACGCCGACTGCCAGAAAGCTGCTGACATGCTTGGCTGGAAGGCTCAGTACGACCTTGCCGACATGTGCCGCGATTCCTGGAAGTGGCAGTCGATGAACCCAGACGGCTATCGCGGCTAGGATTTCCGTGAACTTCGCCGACTACCTCACACAAAAGCTTCCTGCCGTCGAGGCAGAGATCATGCGCGGTCTCCCCGCGGCATCCGCAGCAGCAACCGCACCCGCGGCATCCGCAGCGCCCGCAGCGGTCACGGCACCCGCGGCACCCGCGGCAGTGACGGCCTCGCCCGCGGCAGCGGCGTCCACGGCAGCACCCTCAGAGCGTACCCGCACGGACCTGAACACCTACCTCTACCAGCCACTCGCTCACTTCAGTGCGGGCGGCGGCAAGCGCGTGCGCCCGGTCCTCTGCTGCCTGGGCGCCGAAGCAGTTGCGGCTCAGCAGAAGCCGCTCTGCCCGTGGCCTGCGCCATCGAGGACTTCCAGTCGGCAGCCCTTATCCACGACGACATCGCTGACAAGTCAGAGCTGCGCCGTGGCGAGAAGTGCCTCTACAAGACACTCGGTACCGGACTTGCCATCAACGTTGGTGATTCTGCCCTGGTCAATGTTGTCAGACGCGTTACCGTAGCCGACCACCTCTCTGACCAGCTAAAAAGTTCGCGTTATCGACGCCCTTCTCGCCATGCAAGAGCACACCCTTGAGGGTCAGGCGCTTGACCTCGGTTGGGCTCAAAACGAGCGCTGGGATGTTACCTCTGAGCAGTACCTCTTTATGGCGCTCTCCAAAACCGCCTACTACTCTGCTGCATATCCCCTGGTACTAGGCGCGCTCATTGGCGGTGCCGACCAGAAGACGCTTGATGCGCTCAAAGACTTTGGCCTCAAAGTTGGCCTTGCCTTTCAGCTGCAAGACGATCTTCTCAACCTGGTAGGAAACGCCGAGGTACAAGGCAAAGACTTTAGGTCGGACATCACTGAGGGCAAGCGCACGCTCGCGGTGGTCTACGCGCTTGAACACCTCACCGAGGCAGAAAAAGCGGAGCTTGTCTCCATACTTTCTGCGCATACAAGCGATACTTTGAAGCTTCAGCGCGCTGTGGAGCTTATGGAAAGCGCTAATGCGATAAAATTTGTCCGCGCGCACGCTCTTGCCTTAGTTGATGAGGCAAAGCACGTGCTTGAAAACGTGATACTTACTGAAGACGCTCGCGACACACTTTTGTCTATGGCAGACTTCTTTGTGAACCGAGAAAGGTAATTATGGATCCAATTACTCCTGGTAGCACTGGTGCTGCCGTTGAAGACATTCAGGAACGCCTCGTAAAGCTTGGCTACACCATCGAAGACGATGAGCGCCAGAGCCACACGTTTGGCAAGTCAACTGCTCGTGCGGTTGCTCGCTTTAGGCTTGACCATGACCTTTCTCTTGGAGAAGAAGTAGATGCCTCTACCTGGGCAATCATGGTCGATGAGGGCTATGAGCTAGGAGACAGAACCCTCTATCTTCGTCTTCCTAACTTCCACGGCAATGACGTGCGTCAGCTCCAAGAGCGCCTCAACATCTTGGGTTTCTCGTGCGGAAAAGTTGATGGTCATTACGGTGTTCATACTGAGGCTGCCGTTAAGCTTTTCCAGGAGAGCGTCGGCGAGCTTGCCGATGGTATGGCGTTCCAGGATACCCTCGATGCTATTGAGCGTCTGCGCCACGTTTGGTCCGGCAAGCAGGCAAAAGGCCCCCATCCACAGGGTCCTATGGGCTTTGCTCGCGCAGCTAACGTTCTTGAAACCACCTGCATTGCTATTACGGGAGAAGATCCTATCTCTAGAAACGTGGCCGCCCGCGTGTATAACCTTTCTAAGGCAACTACCGAGGCAAGCGGTATGACCATGATTGATCGCGCTGATTCCCCTACTGATGCAGCTACCATTTGGTTCTGACCACGGCTTATGCCCCAAGTATGCCCGCTCGCGGACAGGTGGGTATTGGCTCTGTTTCCATGGAGGAGAACGAGACGCTGCCAGCAAGACTTCGCACTGCTATTGAGTCTGCTGATGCAACGGGCTCCCCTATCAAGATTGTGCTGCCAGAAGGAACAAACGTTGACGGTTCATTTACTACCGCAGATGCGCAGACTTTAGCAGTTCTTGTTCTTGATGCAATTTGTGGAGCATTTGCTTCGCTAAGCTGATACACTTAATAGAGTTGCGGACAAAACCAACGTAGTGATTACATTGGGGTATCGTCCAACGGTTAGGACACGGGTTTTTGGTGCCTGGAATGTGGGTTCGAATCCTACTACCCCAGCCATTTTTTACGCAACTTTTGTGTAGGGACGCACTCGTATCGAGTAATACGAAGTACTTTGGAGGCTTACGTATGCCACTTACTGCGATTGTCCTCGCTGCAGGCGAGGGAACGCGCATGAAGTCCCACCACCCTAAGATTGTGCACAAATTACTTGATAAACCACTTGTTTGGTGGAGTGTCAACGCCGCAATTACTGCTGGCGCTGACCGCGTCATTGTGGTTGTTGGTAACCATGCTGACGAGGTTAAATCTGCACTTTCTTGCTTCCCTAACCTTGAGTATGTTGCCCAGACCGAGCGTCTTGGCACCGGCCACGCCGTCAAGGTTGTTAAGGATGCTCTTGGTGGCTTCAAGGGACCCGTTGTTGTTATCAACGGTGACGCATCTCTGTTGCGCGCACAGTCTATTCTCGACCTTGTCGCAGAAACTAAAGCTCACCACAACGCATGTACGGTACTCACAATGACGCCCCCAGATCCAACCGGATATGGTCGCGTCATTTCTTCTAACGGCCAGGTAACTGCCATTGTTGAGCACAAGGATGCTACGCCAGAGCAGCGCGAGCAAGAGCGTGAATGCAACGTTGGCGTGTACTGCTTCTGTGGCGGAAGACTGACCGCAAACATCGATCTTCTCGGCAATGACAACGTGCAGGGCGAGTACTACCTCACCGACATGGTAGGTCTCTATGTAAGCCAGGGCGAGCCTGTTGCTGCCGTCCACGTTGACGACTACAAAGAGGCGCTGGGCGTCAATTCCCGCTCCGAGCTTGCCGTTGCCACCCGCATTATGCAGGAGCGCATCAACGAGCACTGGATGAGCCAGGGCGTCACCATGCTGGACCCAACCTCCGTCTGGATTGGCCCCGAGGTCACGCTTGGTATGGACACCGAGGTTCTCCCACAGACTATGCTCTACGGCAAGACCTCGATTGGCGAGAATTGCGTGGTAGGTCCTAACACTCGTCTGACCGATACGCTTGTTGGCAACGACGCTGTTGTTGACGAGACTGTAGCTATCAACGCACAGGTAGACGACTTTGCTACCTGCGGTCCTCGCGCTTACTTGCGTCCAGGCACTCACCTTATGCCTCACGCCAAGGCAGGCACCCACGTTGAAATCAAAAATTCAACTATCGGTGAAGGTTCCAAGGTTCCTCACCTCTCCTACATTGGTGACACTACCATGGGCTCTGGCGTCAATATTGGCGCAGGTTCAATTACGTGCAATTACGACGGTTACCACAAGTTCAAGACTAACATTGGCAACAACGTCTTTGTTGGATCCGATACCATGATGGTGGCACCTGTCTCAATTGGTGATGGCGCACTTGTGGGGGCAAGTTCGTGCATCACAAAGGATGTACCAGCAGACGCGCTTGCACTCGAGCGCTCTGAGCAGAAAATTGTTGAGGGATACGCCGCCCAGAGGCGTCACAAGCTTGAGAAAGAGGACTAGATGTTCGAGAACCTGAGTGATCCGCTATTAGTTGCTAGAAACATCAAGCTCTACACCGGTACAGGCAACCCTGAACTGGCTCGTAAAGTTGCAGACATTCTTCACCTAGAGCTACAAGGTCTTCTCCTCGAGAAGTTTGCTAACGGAGAAATCTACGCTCGCTTTGACGAGTCTGTCCGCGGCGACGAGGTCTTCTTCATTCAGTCTTTGGCAGGTGTCAACGTCAACGACCTGGTTATGGAAACGCTGATTGTTGCTGACGCTGCAAAGCGCGCATCTGCTAACAGCTTTACTGTGGTTATCCCTCACTACGCATATGCTCGTCAGGACCGCAAAGCCGCTGCTCGCGAGCCTATTACCGCTCGTCTGATGGCAAACCTGCTTGAGAACGCTGGCGTTGACCGCGTCATCACACTTGACCTGCACCAGGGTCAAATCCAGGGCTTCTTTGACATTCCTGTTTCTCACCTGACCGCTCTCTACCTTCTGGGCGATTACTTTAAGAGCAAGCCATTTGACTGGGAGAATACCGTTGTTGTCTCCCCCGATATGGGTCGCGCAAAAGCAGCTAAAAAGCTTTCCGACTACCTTGACTGCGGCCTTGCAATTGCTCACAAGAGCCGTCCTCGCCACAACGAGAGTGCTGTTATGGGCATCATCGGCGATATCAAGGGCAAGACCTGCATCGTTAACGACGACATGATTGATACCGCAGGCACCCTCTGCGCTTCCGTTGTGAAGCTGAAGGAAATGGGTGCAGGCGACATCTACGTCTGTGCTACCCACGGCATCTTCTCTGGTCCTGCAATCGAGCGCCTCAACAACGCTCCTATCGAGGAATGTGTGGTTACTGATGCAATTCCTTGCGCAGCTGCAAACAAAGAAGGTTCCAAGATCAAGACGATCACTATTGCAAACGAGATTGCCGAGGCAATTTACGCTGTCTACACCGACCGCCCTGTCTCCGATATCTTCGGCGGCGACTTTAACCTGTAATCCCGCAGGCAGGTCAGCCGCGCGTGCGCGAGCGCGGATCGCAAGTGATTTCAACCCGGTATCCATTTCGTGTGGATACCGGGTTTCTTGTGCGGAAACGCTGAGAGTGGACCGGGTTTCTCGCCAGGCGGGCGGTGCGAGCTGGCGCGATCAGCGCGCGCCTGCTGCAAGCCTGATTTCTTCAAAGAATCTGTAAATTTTGCCTAAAAAGATAAAAGAAACTGTGGATTTGCCTGATTTTGTCAAAGAATCTGTGTCCCAAACACAGATTCTTTACACTTTTCAGGCTCGTATTCCAATCGTAGTTGATCCAAAACTTGAGTAATTATGTGTCCAGTCAATCCAAAAAACTCCGTCAAAATCGCTGTTTACGGGTGATTCGATTCACCCGTAAACGCTCAAATCAAAGAAAAACCACCAGTAAACACCGTTCTTATCGACTGCAGTCACCCGTAAACCGCAAGTTTGAAGCAATTGCGAGAAGAATTGCGTTTACTGGTGGATTTGCCTCGTCGTAATCGCGTTTAGTGGTGGATTCTCGGCCTTGAAAGCCTGAAGCCTTCCATACAGACATCTTTCCCTTCCGTGGCAGACGCTTTTTCCGTAAAGGCAGCAGAAAGCAGAGCTTAGTGGGTAGTTCCGAGAGACTCGCTAACGGCATCGATCTCATGTTCCACCGCAGCTGCCAAGGCAACCTCAAGGCCGCGTATCATAACCTCAATAGGGAGACTTGCGGTATTTGCAGGCTGCTTAGTTGCCTGCTCGGTTGCAAAAGGAACGTGCAGGAAAGCCCCACGAGCATTGGGATGCTTGGTGGCAAGCGCATGCAACATGGAATACATCACATCGTTGCAGACATATGTACCTGCCGTATACGACACAGCGGCAGGAATACCTGCTTCATTCATTGCCTCCGTCATAGCACGAACGGGAAGCGTCGCAAAATAAGCATCGGGACCGTCCTCGACGATCTTCTCGGCATGTGGCTGGTTGCCGTCGTTGTCGGGAATGCGAGCGTCGCGGTAATTGATACCTACAAACTCCGGGGTAATCTTTGCGCGACCTCCTGCCTGTCCAACGCAAAGCACGATATTGGGATTAATATGATCAATTGCTGCGGATACCGCGTCGGCACCTGAGCCAAAGACCACAGGAATCTCAAGTTTCACTACATTAGCACCGGCAATGGTATCCGGAAGCGCTCGAACAGCTTCCCATGCCGGGTTGATTTTCTCTCCACCAAAAGGCTGAAAACCAGTTACAAGAATCGTTGACACAACGACCTCCTTAAGACGCATTTAAGTACTCTAAGTACCCACCACGACGGATTTCATACATGCAAATTTCACTCGTTGCGCTCATTGAACAATCTGTCGTGCCGGCCTCACTCGTTGCACTCATTGAACTTGTCGCGCCGACTGTACTTGTCGCCTTTGCGTCTGTCTTAAAACGCCACAAGAACGATCATCATAAGAATTTGAACGGTGAGCATGAAGAGCGCAGGAATAACCTGCTTTTTAATGACTCCGTGTTCATCGTCCATCTCAAGAATTGCGACCGGAACAATATTGAAGTTGGCGGCCATGGGCGTCATAAGAGTTCCACAGAATCCACAAGTCAAGGCAAGCGCCCCCACGACCGTTGGATCAGCGCCCAGCGAAAGGACAAACGGAGCTCCAATACCCACCGTCAGCACGGTAATTGCCGCAAAGGCGTTGCCCATAATGGCGGTAAAGAGCGCCATGCCAACGCAGTAGACAATGATACCGACAACCAGATTGCCCTCCGGAATGACGGCTCCCACAAGGTGAGAAATGACCTCCCCAACGCCGGCTGCCGTAAAAGTGGCACCAAGAATCGAGAGGAGCGTCGGCAGCATAACCAAAGGTCCGACAATATCCAACATGCGTCTTGAATCGTCCAAGAAAAGCTTAGGCGTATTGACGCCGGGACGCATCGCCAAAAGGATTCCACAGCCCACAAAAACACCCACGGTCAAACCAACCAGAGTTGAAATCTTTGGGAAGAAAAAGGCAAACAGAAGCGCAAAAACGCCGATGCTAAACGACGCGATAAAAATCTTGTTTCCGACGCTCGTATATGCCAGAGACATTTCTTCTTCAGTCGGCTTTATTACATCTTCACCGCGTCCGACCTGCTTGAACACTGCCGGAAGCAGCATAACAATAAGGCCAACGCCTGTCCACTCCGAAGGGATCCACTTGCCCACAATAAAAAGAAGGCCGAGCATGGTCCAAAATACCCCGGTACCAATGCGCTTTGCGTTGGTCTTGTCGCGAAAGTTTGAAATGCCCGCATAGATTGCGACAAGGCCAATCAGCACAAACACAACTTCAAGCAATTTTGTTGAAAGCGTAATCTTAGGATCGGTAGAGGTATAAAACGCGATAACGGCATCCATTATGCCTCGCCTCCTTCTGCGGTAGCATGAGCGTTGCCGGCGGCATCGTCAGCGACAAGAGCTGAGGTAACGGCCGTATTTCCTGCTTTTTCTGCAGCAGCCTCAAGGTCGCGCTTTTGGCAGCGACGGTCGAGGAAGATGTAGTATGCCGAGGTAAACGCCACAGCGATAAGAGCCACCGGAATTTCTATGGCCGCAAGATGCGCAAGCTCAACGGCATATCCCAGCTCCTTGAGTGTGTTCTGCACCAGCAGCATGCCTGATGAACCCACAAAAAGCACCTGACCAAAGAACCATGCCACGTTTCCATACCGGATGCCATGCCCTTGAGGTCATCGCGATGCTTCGGTGTCATAAGCGTGCCATCAGGGTCGTCCGCGGCCTCGGCCATCGGCATCACGACCGGCTTGATGAATCCGGCAACGCCGCCAAAGCCGACATTAAATGCAGCAAAAATGACGCGGAAGACACCATACGCTGCCAAAATGATGCCACCGTTTGCGCCTTTGACACGCCTCATCAGCTCGCGAGCTGCATTGCGAAGGCCGTTTCGCTCAAGCGTTCCCGTAAGCACAAAGACCACTACGCAAATCAGCATGGTTCTCGTTGAGACGAAGCTCTTACCAAGCGTCTGCAAAAACACAATCGGATCCATGCCGGCAATCACGGCCGTTGTTACTGCTGCTATGAGAATCGTGAGAATGGAGTCGAGCTTCAGCGTGAAGCCAACAATGACCACAATAATTCCCAGCAGTTTGACCAACTCAGATATATCCATACCGCCTCCTTGATATGCGCCTTTCTTACCACAAGATTGCACACAAAATCCCCGGCACAAAGGTAAAGTGCAAAAATTTGAATAATATGTTACATTCCGTAAACAAAACTACTCAGAGCGTCCGGGAGAAATGATGAGGACACAAAGGCAGACACACCATGGACCGAGAAAATCTTCCGTGCCTCAAGCACCCCGTGAACTCCTCGAATCTCCGGTTCTTATCTGCGGCCTGGGAAATCCTGGCGAGAAATACGCGCGCACCAGGCACAATGCTGGTTTTGCCGTCGTCGATGCCCTTGCCGGGCGCCACGGCGTTTCGTACTGGAAAAGTGAGGCGGGCTGCCAGGTTGCGGAGATCACCCTTCCCGCAGCTCCCGGCGCCGTATCTGGCGAGAAACGCCGTGTGCTCCTAGTCAAACCCCAGGACTTCATGAACACCAGCGGCGGTCCCCTCTCCAAACTTGCTCGTGCACACCACCTTCAACCTGCGCAAATCCTGGTCATTCACGACGAGGTTGACCTCGCAGAGGGCCAGCTCAACTTCAAAGAAGGCGGCGGACTCAACTCGCATAACGGTCTGCGTTCCATCGCCGACAAACTCCAGACCAGGGATTTTATGCGTCTGCAGTTTGGCATCGGTCGCCCTCCCGGAAAGATGCCGGTGGCAGACTTTGTTCTACGCGAGCTCAGGGGAAACAACTTGGAAGACTTCCTGGTCACTGCTCAGACGGCCGCCGATCAGGTGGAGCAACTTCCTCCGCGACTAGCCATCCTCGCGTGTCACAACTCCTCTGCAGCTAGCAGTCACCGCGCTACGCAGCTAGCGGTCACCGCGCTCCGCCCCGTGCCGTCGCCCCGTGCCGTCGCCGCGTGTCGCCACCGCACGTCCGTGCGTCACAAGCCCACCGGGTTTCTCGCCCTCCGCAGCTAGCAGGCAAAACATTCTACGAAATATTTATGCTCATTCATGAATTACTCATGTCTTGCATCATGCGCAAATAGTACAATAGATATGTTGTTTGCGAATACGGGGTTACCCAGACCTCGTATGCGTGAGATACATGCGTCACCTGCTACTGTCTTCTCGCCAGAAGGCACGCTGTAGTGCGGCGCGTCAACTCACTCGCAGTTTTGTTGTGTTAGGAGAGGAGTACCGCTGAATGTATAAGATCCTCGAAAAGACTCAGTTCTCCGAGAAGGTCTTCAAGTTCCGCATCGAGGCACCACAGATGGCCAAGCATGCACATGCTGGTCAGTTCCTGATGGTCCGCGCAAATGAGTGTGGCGAGCGCGTTCCATTTACCTTTGCGGATTGGAATCCTGAGGAGGGTTGGGTCGAGTTTATCTTCATGGTAATCGGCAAGACCACCAGGATGCTTTCTACCTACGAGGTTGGTGATTTCCTGCAGGACGTCACTGGTCCTCTGGGTGAGCCTACCGAGATGGGCGAGGGCAAATGGGCAGTTATCGGCGGCGGCGTTGGCCTGGCTATCGCCTTCCCTGTTGCTCGTCAGCTCGTAGCAGCTGGCCGCGAGGTCCACGCAATCATGGGCGCTCGTACCAAAGAGCTGCTGCTGCTTGAGGATCAGTTCCGTTCCATTCTGGACGACGATCACATCCACATCACCACAGACGACGGTTCTCTTGGCGAGAAGGGCGTTGTAACTGCACCTCTCGAGCGTCTTCTGCAGGACAAGCAGGTCGACCGCGTATTCTGCGTTGGCCCAGTTCCAATGATGAAGTTCTCCACTCACTGCCGAGAAGTACGACACACCTATCATCGCTTCTCTGAACCCAATCATGGTTGACGGCACTGGTATGTGCGGTTGCTGCCGTGTTGAGGTTGGCGGCGAGACCAAGTTTGCTTGTGTTGACGGTCCTGACTTTGACGCAACCAAGGTTGACTGGAACGACCTTCGCGCACGTCAGGCAGCCTACCTCACCGAGGAAGGCCAGTCCATCAAGGCTTACGAGGAGACGAGGTGCGCATGCCACAAGTAAACGGTCGCTACATTCCAAACGTCAAGGCACCTCGTACAGCTGACAACGAAGAGCCAGCTGCAGAGCGCGCACAAGACTTCCGCCCTGTCGACAAGGGTTTCACTAAAGAGATGGCAATTGCAGAGGCAAACCGCTGCCTGGATTGTAAGAATCCGCTGTGTGTTCAGGGCTGCCCTGTAAACATCAACATTCCTCGCTTCATCGAGGCTATCCGTGCAGAGGAGTTTGGTCGCGGTCTTGACATCATCCGCGAGTCCTCCATGCTTCCTGCAGTTTGTGGTCGTGTTTGCCCACAGGAGAACCAGTGCGAGGGCGTCTGCATCATGGGTAAGCGCAGCGAACCAGTTGCTATTGGTCAGCTCGAGCGCTTCCTTGGCGACCAGCCTGAGCTTGCTTCCAAGCCAGCTATCGCTCCAAAGAACGGCAAGAAGGTTGCAGTTGTAGGCTCCGGTCCTTCCGGTATTGCTTGCGCTGGCGAGCTTGCTCGTAACGGCTTTGACGTTACCGTCTTTGAGGCATTCTTCACCGGCGGCGGCGTTCTGGTTTACGGTATTCCTGAGTTCCGTCTTCCAAAAGCTGTTGTTAAGCGCGAGATTGACGGCCTCCAGGAGCTGGGCGTTAAGTTTGAGTTCAACTCTGTTGTCGGTCGTATCACCGATGCAGAAGAGCTCTTTGAGCAGGGCTTTGACGCAATCTATATTGCTACAGGCGCAGGCCTTCCAAAGCTTCTCAACATCCCTGGCGAGAACCTGCCTAACGTCTTCTTGCAAATGAGTACCTCACCCGCGTTAACCTTATGAAGGCTAACAACTTCCCTGAGTATGACACTCCAACCAAGCACGGCAAGAACGTCGTTGTCTTTGGTGGCGGCAACGTTGCTATGGACGCTGTCCGTACTGCTAAGCGTCTTGGCGCAGAGCGTGCAATCATCGCTTACCGTCGTACTGAGGACGAGATGCCTGCTCGTCGTGCAGAGCTGCACCACGCAAAGGCAGAGGGCGTTGAGGTTCTTCCTCTCGTCTCCCCTCTCGAGTTTGTCGCTGGCGAGGATGGCGCAGTTTGCGCAGTTCGCGTCCAGAAGATGGAGCTCGGCGAGCCTGACGCTGACGGACGTCGTCGTCCAGTTGCTATCGAGGGCGCTATCGAGGACATTCCTTGCGACGTTGCAATTTCTGCAATCGGCACTAACGCTAACCCATTCGCAAAGATGATCGGCGACATCAAGCTCAACAAGTGGGGCTACATTGAGGCCGACGAAGAGGGTCGTACTTCCGATCCTCGCATCTGGGCTGGTGGCGACATCGTAACCGGTGCTGCAACCGTCATTCTTGCAATGGGCGCTGGTAAGGTAGCAGCTGCTTCCATCACCAAGCACCTCGGCTAATCCGCCGGTTTAGACTGGCGTAGCTTTGGCTCGTAGTTCAGTTACAGCTGACACAGCAAGCTAACATGCAACAAACAAAGACCTGGTGCCACACGGTGCCAGGTCTTTTTCATGCCGAAAGTGCCGCGAATCCACACCCAAGCGCACGAGTTTCTCGCCATCGCGCGCCTCTCGCCATCGCGCGCCTGAAAAGTGCAAAGAATCTGTATTTGAGGTACAGATTCTTTAACAAAATCAGGCAAATCCACCGATTCTTTTACATTTTTAGGCAAAATTTACAGATTCTTTGAAGAAATCAGGCGCGTAAAAGATAGACTACGTGGCCCTGAATTTTTGAGCCTGAAAACTACATCAAGTCTGAGTAAATTTACTCAGACATGACGAGAAAAACCGGCAAATAGCTCAGACTTGGTGCACTTTTCCGGCAAATCGTTCAGACATGGCGAGAAAATCAGGCGCACCCAAGCATACGCCTGGCTCACTCCGGACTCATATCTCCCATCTGGCGAGAACCCCGTCCACTAGCAGCGTTTCCGCACAAGAAACCCAGCATCCACACGAAATGGATACCGGGTAGAAATCACTTGCAACCTGCGCCCGCACACGGCGCTGACCTGCAGCGTTGCCGTCGTTGCGCCCGCACGCGCCGCTGACCTGCAGCGTTGCCGTTGCAGCTCTCGCACGCGTCTACGAAAGCAAAAACTCCCTGACGCGAGCGGCAATACCCTTAGCGTCCAGGCCAAAGTGCGAAAGCAGCACGTCGCCAGGAGCGGACGTACCAAAGGTACGCATGCCAGCAAAGCGCATGGGCGTGGGCAGCTGCTCAGCCAGAAGCTCGGCAACTGCAGCTCCAAGGCCTGTTGCCACGTTGTGCTCCTCAACGGTTACCACATGACGGGTCTTCTCGGCAGATGCCAAAATGACTTCCTCGTCCAAAGGCTTGATGGAGAACACGTCAATAACCTCGGCAGAGATCTTTTCCTCTGCCAGCAAATCTGCGGCTGCAAGTGCCTGAGCAACCTCAACACCGCAGGCAGCAATGGTAACGTCAGTGCCTTCACGCAGGACGTTTGCAAAAGGCAGGCCGCCCTTGAAGGACTCGTCGTAGATGTCGGCAACCTTGTGGCGACCCATGCGCACGTAGAAGGGGCCGTCTGCCTCGGCAGCAAGCCTGAGCGCTGCCTTGGTAGCATTGTAATCTGCAGGAACAAGCACGCGCATCTGAGGGAGGGCGCGCATCATGCCAATGTCCTCAAGGGACTGGTGAGTAGCGCCGTCCTCTCCTACTGTAATGCCTGCGTGCGTAGGGCAAATCTTCACGTTGAGGCCGGAGTCGCAAACGGTGTTTCTAATCTGATCGTAAGCGCGGCCGGTTGCAAACACGGCAAACGAGCCGGTAAACACGGTGCGTCCCGTAAGTGCCAGTCCAGATGCAACCCCCACCATGTTTTGCTCGGCAATACCCACGTCAACCATGCGCTGTGGGAAGGCCTTCTGGAGGTCGGCAAGTTTAGTGGAGCCGGCAAGGTCTGCGTCAACAGCGACAATGTCGTGACCCTCGTTTACCAGCTCAACAAGAGTCTGACCATATGCCTCACGAGTTGCTCTAGACATTGGCAACCTCCTTACCTTCACCCTGAAGATCAATCAAAAGAAGCTCTCTTGCTGCATCAAGTTCTTCTCGCGCAAGGTCAGCCTGCTCAGCCGAAGGAGCGTTTCCGTGCCAGGAAGCCTTGTCCTCCATAAACGAAACGCCCTTTGCCCTTGACAGTCTGGCAAATAACCACGGTAGGTGCGGTGTTTCCTGCCTCGCGACCATCTCGTGCGGCGAGAAGAGCCTGACGCACCTCGGTGACCTCGTGACCGTTAACGCGCAGTACGTTCCAGCCAAAGGAACGGAACTTCTCGTCAATATCGCCAAGAGAGCACACGTCAGTTACGTGGCCGTCAATCTGCAGAGTTGTTGAGGTCCACAATGGCAATGAGGTTATCCAGCTTCTGGTGAGCAGCAAACATGCATGCCTCCCAGTTAGAGCCCTCCTGCAGCTCGCCGTCGCCCAGAAGGACAAATACCTTCTTGGCGCGCTCGCCGCTTGCCAGAGCGTCCATAGAAAGTCCCAGAGCGCATCCTGCCGCTACCGAGAGACCCTGACCAAGAGAGCCAGAGCAAACCTCAATACCAGGGCATGCGTGGCAGTCTGGATGACCCTGCAGACGGCTGCCAAGCTGACGGAGGGTAACCATATCCTCGTCATGGAGCCAATCAAGCAGGTGGTACGCAGCATACAGCACAGGAGCCACGTGACCCTTGGACAGGAAGAACCTATCCTCGGTATGGTCCTCTGGGTTGTTGTGGTTGTACTTCATAACTCCCGAGAAGAACAGTGTAGCCACAATGTCTGCCGCACTAAGAGAGCCGCCGGGATGACCTGACTTGCTCTCTCGAGCATGTCAATGACATCGCGCCTCAGCGTATTAGCTGCAAGCTTGAGCTCATCATCGGTGAGGTTGCGCTCGGGTAATGCAGATGTTCCCATTCTCATCCTCTCAAAACAAGTACGCCCAACCTAAGCTGGGCGTACCACAATCACTATTTATTGCTGAGCCTTAACCTTTTCCCAGTCAGCCTCAAAAGACTTAAGACCGGCGTCGGTCAGAGGGTGCTTCAGACACTTCTTCAAAGCTCCAAATGGAACGGTTGCAATGTCAGCACCAAGCAGAGCTGCCTGAGTCACGTGGTTAGGCGTACGGACAGAAGCCGTAATAATCTCTACGGTGTGATCAATGTTTTTATCCCATGCATAGTTCTCAATGCAAGAAACAACGGTTCCCAGCTGCTCAATGCCGTCCTCGCCGATGTCATCAAAGCGACCAACAAATGGAGAAATATAACGGGCACCAGCATTTGCCGCAAGAAGAGCCTGAGGTGCCGAGAAAATCAGTGTCATGTTGACGCGAATTCCCTCAGAAGCAAGCTGATGGGTAGCAGCAAGGCTCTCTGCGCAGATAGGAAGCTTAACAACAATGTTTGGAGCAAGAGAAGCCAGGTGACGGCCCTCTTCAATCATGCCCTCAGTTGTTGTTGCCGTTGACTCAGCAGAAACAGGAAGTCCCTCGCAAAGCTGAGCGATCTTGACCATATGAGACTCAAAGTCGGCTAGCTTACCACCAATCTTTGCATACAACGATGGATTGGTAGTAACACCTGCTAAACAGCCCCAGCTAAGAGCCTCAGAAATCTCATCGATATCTGCCGTGTCAATAAAGAACTTCATGTGTAATCCTTTCCTGTACAAACCTAAACGAGTTTGGAAACGTACGTCGTACTAAGAAAGAGCTCATCCACATTGTACAGATTCTTATGTACCGTCTGTGGCGAGAAACCCAAAACAAGTGCAAAAAGGCCGTTTACCCCTCAAACGCCTTATCAATTTTGTGCGAAAGTCACGTCTCAAAAAGTGGTGTAAGGCTATTTCCTTACTACCTTCTAACCTACATTATGCCACCTCTCTACAAAGCCTTAAATGCCTGAACAATCTCACCAATGATGAGACGAACACCGGAAAGAATGATATACACGTCACCGGCAAAAGAAAGATCACGCAGAAATGCCCAGACTACCCAATTTGTGGTGGTCTCAGTACCAACGTTAAGCAAATCGCCAAGATGCTGGAAACCTGCATATGCAGGATTTGAAGCAAACTCAGCAGCAGAAATACCAGCAGGAACAGCACCCAAAAGACCACGACCAACCGCAACACCGGTAATAATAAGGAACATGATAATCATCGTAAGACCGATGGAAACCGTATTGTCACGCAGGAAGATCAGCCGCTTGGAAAACTGGAGCTTCTCGGTACTATTTTCGCGATCAGACGCAAAAAGTTTACCAACAATTCCAGAAAGCCAATATCCAACACCGCCAAAGTGACCAAGAGCAACAGAATCACTGCCTGTGACCTTACGCATGGTCGGCTGACAATATGCTGGCGAGAGAACCATGATGAGACCCAAGAGACACGCACTTGAAATGTAGAGCATCCAACCGTCAAGGCCTCCGATGTGCAAAATGATAGCGAGCATAGCTGCCATATAAAACGTATGGTGACCTGTTAGGAAGATATAGTGCATGCGAGAAAAACGTGCAAGGACAATGTTGAGAACCATACCCAGACACATAATGATTGCGGTAGCCTGACCAAAGTCCTGAAAGCGCCATCGATACGACTGCCTCATTGTTGGGAACAACTCCCTGCATATTGAAGGCATAATTAAAAATCTCACCAAAATGCAAGCAGTGACCCCGACTGAAGGAAACTCGCTCCGGCAAAAAGAACCAAGAAGCCAACAATGGTCTTCAGAGTTCCTTTTACAAGTTCCTCAATCGGTTTCTTCTGAAGCACCAGACCGAGAAGGGATACAAGGCCAACAAGAATTGCAGGCGTTGATAGCACGTTAACGATAAAGTCTATAACTGGCATATTACGTACTCCTTCCACGTAGGTAACCAACGTAAGACACTATTGCAAAAGGCCTGTATACCCTTTGTGCACAAAATACGTTCCATCGGACAGGTTGCCAATGGACTCTTCGGTTTAGGAGCCAACCGTCATATGGCAATACGCTTCATCTGCATTCTGAGATTGAGCGAGAGCTTCAATGTTTTTCGGATCTGCCAGTAGTGTGGCTAGTTCTCGCATTACTTCAATGTGTGAATTTGAGTCCTCAGCGGCAAGCGTTAGCAGCACGCTCGTCGGGGTTTGCCCCTCTTTGAACACAACACCCTTGCGCAAAATAATAAGCGCAAGCTGTTTTTTAATAACGCCCTGTTCAGGGCGGGCATGGAGAAGGGCGAGATTTGGGACAAGAACAAAATATGGACCGAGCTCATGGGCGTTGTCGATGATACCGTCAATATAACGTTCTTCAACATATCCCCCTTTTACCAGAGGGGTAACTGCAATGCGAACGGCGTCTTCCCAGTCCCGTGCCGAATCGACAACCTGAACGTTTTCGAGTTTGAGCATATCTTTGATCTGGCTCATAGCACTTCTCTCTACTCTACGAATCAAAAACGTCTACATAGATATTTTATAAGTATCGCAGAGAAAAGGTTAAACAATTTATCAAATACTCGCTCCGGTTCATTTTATCGTGACAGACAGGAATACCCCCCCGGAGTAGTGAAGAAGAGATCTAATCCAGCACGCACGGTTTAACTACTCCGAAGGCATCATATAAACACTCATTAATTTGAGACGGATTGAGGCTCCCGAACTCACCCCAATACAGGAGCCATAAGCTCATACAGTGCATCGACATCTTTGCAGGCGCCTATCTTTTCAAGAAGCTCCGCATCCTGAATGACCCCGATAAGCTTCTGAAGCATTTCAAGCTGGCCGTGGGGCTCGGTGAGAGCAAGCATGAAAAGGACTTTTGGATGCAAGATAGTTTCGGGATCACCCATCATTTGAAATGCAACTGAATCCTTTAATGTTGCAATGCCGATTCCGGGCTTGATTACGTGTTCGCTATCACAATGCGGAATGGCAATATCAAAAGCAGATGCAGGAAGTCCCGTTGCAAAGACGCGCTCACGCTCAACGATGGCCTGAGGATAGGTATCTTTTGCATATCCGTTATCCACAAAGCCTTGGGCAACAGTGCGCAGAGCTTCCTCAGAATCAGTGGCTTCAACGGCAAGTTTGATAAGTTCTTTCTTCAGAATCATTATGCTTCCTTTCCATTTGCACAAACTATAGAAACCTTATAGGCGGCTCACTCACAACAAATCAAGATTTCCAGTTTTCTCACACCCTTACTCCAAAACTTGTATATAATTATATGTACAAGTTGTAGCAGTTTTTATAGGTAATGTCATTAGGTTGTCGTCAAATTATCGGTATACGGCACCGTAGAACACGCCCATATCATAACTGCACCGGACACCTATAGAAAAGGAGTTCATCATGCTGGTAAATCTTCGCGATATCTGCGCCATTGCCGAGCAGAATAACATGGCAATCCCTCCTTTCAATGTACCGAGTATGGAAGCACTGCGTGCTGCAATCGACGCTGCCGAGAAAACCGGCTATCCCGTTATTATTGCTCATGCAGAAGGCCATGAACCCTTTGCCCCTCTCGACAAGATCGGTCCTGCAATGGTCGCTCTTGCGGAGCGTTCCAGTGCCTTGGTCTGCGTACATCTTGATCATGGAGAAAGCCTCTCCTACCTGCGTCGCGCCCTTGAAATGGGATTTAACGGCATTATGTATGACGGCTCTTACCAACCCTACGAAGAAAAACGTAGAAAATTCCCAACGCGCTGCCGACATGTGCGCAAGCTTTGACGCCGGTCTTGAATGCGAGCTCGGCTCAATGGGGGCTCGTGAATTTGGCGAACGCGAGGAAGGCGCAACGGCGGAAGAATCCGGTGCGATCTATACCGATCCCGATCAAGCACTCGATTTCATCCAATCAACCGGTCTTGATATTCTCGCATGTTCGTTCGGAACGGTTCACGGCATTTACAAAGGCGAGCCGCACCTGAACTTTGACGTGCTCCATAAAATCAGGAAGCTCTCTCAGACTCCGCTTGTCATGCACGGCGGCTCAGGCGTATCTGATGCCGACTACGCCAAGGCCATCAATGCTGGTATCCGTAAAATCAACTACTACACATACGGCGTAAAGTATGCCGGTGAAGCCGTAGAGAAGCTTATTGGCGAGAAGAACGGCGAGACTATCTACTGGCACGACATGACCACAACTGCCTATGAGCGCATGCTTGCAGACTTCACTCACGTCATCCAAGTGTTTGCAAACGGAGCTAATCCTGTAGTCTAACGTTACTCTGTGGCATAACGTAAAAATGCAGAAGAACTCCGACCTCAAGTACCAAATTGAGGTCGGAGTTTTTTATTTTTCCTCTTCTGGATTCTGTCCGTACCTATGAAATACTGCAATAGCTTCATCTATTTGTGGCTGAGTCATTTCTGCCATTTCTTTACCTGTAGACAAAGCAACCGATACAGTTTTTGCTGCTTCTTCTAAGTAAATGCAGGCATACATAGCTTGCCGTAAATCTTTACCAACCGCAATGACGCCGTGATGCTTCAGAACAACTGCGAGTCTATTGCCAATACACTCAACAGCTCTCTCTCCCATGGATAAACTGCCTGGATCGCCATATGGTGCGATAGATACTGATCCTTCAGTTGCATTTGCCAACGTTGAGAGATTACAGGGAATTTCATCGAGTACCAAACCTAACCCTGTAGCATATGGCTGATGGGTATGGATAACAGCGTTAACCTTTGGCATCTTGTTAAAAATGTATAAAAGAGCCTCAGTATCAACAGACGCTTTTCTATGTCCCTCGATAATATTTCCTTGCGGATCTACAACCAACATATCATCTGGAACCATTTCGTCATAAATCATTCCAGATGGGGTGACCACGATATCGCCATTCTCCATCCGTACACTAACATTTCCACCAGAAAGCGCAATCAGACCATAGTGATCCATTCGCATCGCACATTTGAGCATTTCTTCTTTTATCTCTGCGTACATTTTTACCTCTTCTTCCTCTTGAGATATTCTTCATTTGTACGTCGAGCCCTTGCTTTTAGAGAATCAGGATGAATTTTGTACTCCAAATCTCTGAGTAATGAGAACAGTTCTTCTGAATCATTAAACATTTTCGTTGGAATCCAAAATCGTCCCGACAGTAATGATGCGTCATTAACTCTTAGGTAAATCTTTCCTGAACTTGGAAACTCTCTTACCAAAAATGAATTGACTTTTTTCAAATCATATTTTTGTATTCTTCCATATGAATTAAAGGAGACTACTTCTTCAGAGAGTTCAATGACCTTTGGATTTGATCCAGAAACAAACGTATTCCAAATTTGATAACACGATACTAGCAATGCCAACATAAATACTGCTCTAGGTAACAGCAAATTAAATGCAATGCAGCAAACTGATACAAATGCGATTCCAATACAAAAAATACCCGTCAGGGTAACCTCAATCGCATAGTATGGATTTTGATACGTAAATACTCTTTTCATTTAAACCCCAAATGGTCGGAGCCCTAAAGGCTCCGACCAAACTATACAATCTACTCAGCGGTGTCTGAAGTATGGAGTTCAAGCGCTTCCTTATGGATACGACGCTTGTTCCATATTGCAAGCGCAAGGGTTGCGATACCAATTATCGCTAAGCCCAAGCCATTAGCAATTCCACCAATGCGTACAATTAGCCATGTCAACGGATTTGCGCCATCACATATAGATGAAATCGCCGCAGCTCCACCCATATCAAACTGGACATTAGATGCAGCAGTAGTGATGAGAGGCGATAGATCCGTAGCAATGTACAAACCAACGGTGAGAACAATAAGTCCAATGAAAATTCCACGGAAACCATTGTTGCGTACGACTGGAGTAATAAGAACAAACATCCATGGAATTACCGCAAGGTCTGCAAAAGGAAGAACCTTATTTCCCGGAAGGATAACTGCCAAGAAAATGCAGAGAGGGACAAGGATGAACGAAATAGCAAGAGTCACTGGGTGCCCTACGCCAACTGCAGAATCAAGACCAATATATATCTTTCCACGGTTCTTGAAATGCTTGTTGACAAACGTAGAAGCTGCATCAGAAATAGGAAGCAGACCTTCCATTAACAAGGCAGCCATCTTTGGAATGAGCACCAATACGGCGCCAAGCGAAACTCCTAACGACAGCACTTTGGTTATGGAAGCAGCAACATTTCCACCGTCCCAATATGCAAGGACACCAATTACCAGTCCAATAACTGTACCTACCAAGATTGGCTCGCCAAACACACCAAATTTCTTTTGAAGTGTATCCGTATTGATATCAATATCACGTACCCCAGGGATCTTGTCAAAAATCCAGTTAAAAAGCATCGCAATCGGTGCATATGCGGTAGTAAACCCATGTGGCAAGGAAACACCAGGCATCTGAAGTGACTCCTCAACCAAAGGAGCCGTATAGTCACCAAGAACCATAATCACAATCATGTTTAGAATGGCTGCAATAATACCAAACACATAGCTATTGGTTACGATTGAAACAAGTGCACCAGTAAAAGCAAAATGCCAGTAGTCCCAAATGTCAACGTCAACAGTCTGAGTAGTATTAGTAAGAAGCATAACGATATTTACTACAAGACCAAGTGGAATAATAATCAAGCCAACAGTGGATCCCATTGCAATAGCTGCTGCTGCTGGCCAGCCTACATCAACAACGGTCAGACTCAATCCAAAACGATTGACCATTTCCTGAACTGCCGGTGAAAGTGTAGTTCCCAAAAGACTGTTAATTACAAGTCCAAGTCCGATAAAACCAACGCCAACCGTAAGTCCAGCTCGCAAACTTTTACCAAAGCCTGCACCCAAAATACAGCCAAGAATTGTAAGCACAATCGGCATCATCACCGATACGCCCAACCCTTGAATGAACGAGAAGAACCCCAAAAAAGCATCCATTTTACTTCCTCCTTTTCTGTTTACTCTTCTTCCATAAGCTTTAAGATCTGCTGGTTTGGCACATCCATACCCACACCCATTAAATAGGCAACTCCATTAACATACGGACAATGCAACTCCTGAGGAGCTATTGACGTTGCTACAATGAAGTCGTAGTTGCGTGATTTCTCTGGAGCAGACGCGAGCGGAATCTGTGTAATCTCATACTGCCCTTTATATCCATGAGAATCCAAAAGTTCTTCTACTTTTTTCCGGGCAATTGTTGAAGTTACAATTCCTGATCCACAAGAAAGCAAAATGTGTTTCACTCTTCCAGCCATCTTTCATCCCTTCTCTGTTCTTACAAACTACTCACCAATTACGCAAACCTTGACTTTACGATTACGCTCTCTGTTCTGGTCCCAGTCAACTAAGTAAATGTGGCCAAATTCTCCAGTTGCGGGCATGCCGTCAGTAACGACAAAAGTTTGGCTGCTACCAAAGAGCGACGCCCTCAGGTGCGCATCTCCATTCAAAGATCGTATTTGCCTCTCCCGGAAACTCGGGGTGCTCATTGTGATAATCCACAAGAAATTGGACGTGTTTTGGTCCTGGATAGCGATAGTCTCGTCCTTCTTCAACCTCGCGAGGAATCATCTCGTCCACAAAACGAATAAGGTCTCCCTGGAGAAACTCCTGCCCCTGCCAATTCGTATCATGCACATACTCCTCAAAAATAACTGAGCAGGTAGTATGTGTTGTTTGGCACGTTACAGTACCGTTTGAGATCCCGGATGCAGCAATGATATCAATTACCTGTTGCTTGATATCGATAAAATCAGGACGACCTGCTGCAGTTGACACCGTAATCGTATCTTGATAAACAGCCATATATCTCTTCTCCAACCTTCTCTTACTCTGCAAAGTCAGTACGTGCTCGATCAAGCGCTTCAAACATCTCGTCAAGCATTGCAAACGGATCGTCGGCCGCAACAATACCCGAGGTTCCTCCAGTTGCATCGGCGCCGTATTTGATGGCATCGTACACATTCTCTCCGGAGCTGATACCTGCCGCCTGCAGTACCTTAGTGGCAGGAGAGACGGCCTTTACCGCCTCGGTCGAAGCGCGCATATAATCTTCACCGGCAATTTGTCCGGTTCCGATAAGGCTCGTAAGCTCACAGGTCATAATATCGGGATGCAACTCTGCAATGGCTTTTGCCTCTTCGACGGAATCGGCACATACACAGGTAAGAATCCCCACCTCATTAGCGCGAGCTATGGTTGAAGCAAGCTCATGGACGGTCATGGGGTTCTCGGCATGATTCAAAAATGTAGCCTTCACTCCCGCCGCCGCGAGCGCCTCAGGCAGGATATGACCCATACCGCGACCGGGCCTCAAGCTTTCCATATTTTGAGCGCACGGAATAAGATGCGTGCAGTGCTCGGCAACCCATGCGAGGTCAATCAGCTGAGCCGTAAAGAGACAATCAAAATCGTACTTCTCGCAAAGTTGATCCGCCTTGGTGGCAAGCTTGCGAAGCTCCTCACCATACAAATACGACTTTGGATTAACTACAAAAAATGGGCTTCTCAACTTGTGCTTTTCCATACAGATCCCCTCTATCCAAAGCATGCATACAAAACGACAAGTTCAATATAAGCAGTATATATCGACTTGTACACAATTTTATATACAAGATGTTTTATCGATGAATTTTATCGGTGAGCGCGCGCATTTTGGGATTGAATTGCATCCCCCACGACCGCCTGCCCTGATGTAAGCCACGTAAGACTCCACTCAAAGGGGGTCTTATCGGCAAATCTGATTGTTTGTTCAAGAACCAGAATCGGTGAGTTCTCATCGCAATTCAAATAGCGGCCATGTTCCACTCCTGCCGCGCGGGCCGTATAGCGGATCTTTGAATACGCAATCTTCTTTCCGCTGCATCTTTCCGCAGCTGAAAAGGCAGGTTCTACACTAAAGTCCGCTTTTTCGTAGCCGGGGCACTCCGATAAGTTCGTCCAGCTTTCCTGACATAAAATGGGCTCGCCATCAACATATCTGACTCTGCGCAAAAAACAAATAAGGTCTGAGGACGACGCCTGCAGCTCATTTTTTACATTTTCCGGAGCGGGTAAAACTTTCTTTTCCAGGACCTTTGTTTCAAATTCCATTCCCTGGTTCTTAAGAGACTCGGCAAACGAAAGAGGTCGGACTCCCGCCGGATGGGAAAGTCCTTCTTCAGCAACGTATGTGCCCTTTCCGTGAACACGAAGCAAAAGACCTTCGTTAACCAGCGTTTCAATCGCATGCCGTACGGTCCCTCGACTGATGCCAAACCGGTTCATCAGCTCATGCTCCGAAAGAATCTTCTCTCCGGAGATCAACTCACGCGAATAAATCATTTCCCTGATTTGGTCGGCCAGCTGTGAGTGGAGCGATGTAGCGCTGCTGGTAATCAAAGCCTTTGTTGGTTTATCTTGACTGGTCAGCTTTTCCGGTGTGGGAAAATGAGGATATATTCGATTGTCGTTTGTAGCCTTTTTGCACACTGCAACCTTCTAACCTATAAAAATCGAACAAATGATGGTCACGCTTATAGACAAGTAGTATACAAGTTATAGAAAGGTTGTGCCAGATAGAACGCCATGGAGGGTGTGCGCCGGATAGCATCGGAAGATGGTATGTGACATATACGCAGGTAGAGAGTCCCTGGTATTTCTCGTCAGGGCGGTTTGCACTTGTCGCCTTCTTCGCGCACTCTTTCGTTTTCAAGAATCTGCAAGAAACACTGAACAGTTGGTGGGTTACGCTAAAGAATCGTCTAGGTTGGTAGAAAGAGACCCTTTAGAGCCTGTATACATCTTCTACTCCCTGACTGACACTCCTCTCTTCATCAGTCTTTTTATAGAGTATAAAAACGACCACGGCCAGAAAGAAGACTCTACTGCCAGAAAACACGAAAATACCTCTTCAAAACGCTCATAACCTCACCGGCTATCGTGAAAAGAATACCTATAGGTGTATGGGTGCTATCTTATGACCACCTCAATAGATGTATTCCGGTATGCGATCATCCTTCCGTACTCGATCGTAACCTTCATGGAATATGTCGACAGAATCGGCATTGATATACAATCCTTTGCGATCATAGGGAAAGTACGCTATCGCAACGTGATCGCCGACCTTGTAATCAGAGACATTCACCAAAACACCGCTCGCAGGTTTTTCACCAAAATGAACTTCCAAGGTTCTCTCGGAATCATCCTCGACAATCACACGCAATCGGAAGGTATTAGTTTCCTCATCAATACTGACAATATGACCTGTCAAAAAAGCATATACGAAAATGAAGCATGGTTGTCATCTGATGCCATAAATAGCCTTCTCTTTGCTATTCTCTTTGGTACCCTCTTTGCTGCTCTCTTTTGAGGTCGATATAGCCAAGGCAATTCCTCCAAATAGCAGGACTCCCGAAAAAATGATAAAACCTTTCCTCTTTATTAAGACAGATATACAAACAGACCTCCTATCTTATCTGGAGAAAAAGACACTATCATTGTAAGTATATTTGGCATATTCTACATTGACATATCGCACAAAGCCATTCCAACCATCGGCAACTACAAGAGCATGCATCGAAGGCTTTGAAAAAGAGGGATCACTGAAAGCCATTTGATTAAATTTTGAATCTATATTTTCCTTTTCCATAACCTGATACAGACTCAATAATATCCGCCTGCATCAAATTAGAAATTAACTTGGATGCTCCCGAGATCTTTAAGCCGAGAAGTTCCATAACTGCATTTCTTCCAAAAATCTTGTTATCGCCAAAACTCCCATATAAAGTTTTGATATGAAGAATCGTTTTATTCGAGAAGCCCTCTGTTTTCCCGGAAGCAGAGTCACGTCTCAAAAAGTGGTGTAAGGCTATTTCCTTACTACCTTCTTGCCTACATTATGCCACCTCTTTACAAGCGTTAAAGTCACTATCAATTACTTGTAAGAGGTGGTCAATACTCTCTTGTGTACACGCTTCTCTCTGAGGGAGTTCTTCAAAGAGAAGAGAGCGTTTGTCCATGAAGTGCGTTGCTACAAACCACTCTTCGTTTTGATTGATACAAACCGCTCCTACAAGGCGAAGCATTGCTTGTTTTAAGGGAAATACTCCAACGACACGTGTACGCTTCTTTATCTCTTTGTTGAGTCTTTCACAGAGATTGTTTGTACGTATCCAGTGAGCGTGTTCTTTTGGAAAGTCTAGGTAGGTTAGTACATATGGCTCTGACTCTTCTAGAAGACGTGCTCCTTTTGGGTCTATCTTTTCATACACTTCATAGAGGTGCTCAAAGCCTGTGCGTACCAAATCAGTATCAGTAGCTTCAAAGGTATGCTTTCATAGCAGCAATAACTGCCCTACCCTGAGCTTTTTGTTCTACATCTATCAAAGACATTTCTCTCTAGGTGACAAAGGCAGTTTTTGCCAGGCAGCGCCTGTGAGTACCTCACCGATTGCTCTTACAAGCCCTGCATGGGCATCAGAGATAACAAGTTTCACTCCACTCAGTCCTCGCTCTTTCAAAGAGATAAGAAAGTCTTTCCAGGACAGATATGACTCGGTATCTATACACTCAAGCCCTATGATTTGTTTTTTAGCTTCTGTGTTTACAGCTATAGCAATAACGACAGCATGTCTGGTTGTATGCCCTGCTTCTCTTATAGGAATATAGGTTGCATCAAGCCAAAGATAAGGCCATCTGTCAAAAGACAAAGAGCCGTGTCTTAAGTCATCTACCTCTTCATCTAAAGACTTAACAAGTCTCGAGACTCTGCTTCTGCTGATCTTTTCAACACCAAGCTCACTCAGTGCTTTTTCTACCTTACGGTTTGAAATACCTAGAGTCCACATATCACAAATACAGCTTGCAAGAGCTGTATCACATCTGCTCCACTTACTTACGATATCGTCAGGAAAATAGGTTCCTTCACGGAGTTTAGGAATTTTTTTAAGGTAAGAGTTCCAACTGACGTTACAAGCTTTTCGCTCACGGTATCCATTACGAACACAACCAAGCTCTTCTACTTGTTCAACCATTACGGTATTTACTAGGTCTTCCAGCAGTGTTCGTGCCATACCGTTAAGATCTAATTTGTGATCTTGGGTGTAGGAGAGCTCAGTTTCGTGTAGAGTTTGCATTGCGGTTATTTCCTTTCTGAATTGGTTTTGGTGACTATATTTTTAGGAAATAACCGCACTTCTTTTAAACACCTGAAATGCTTACTTACACCACTTTTTCGGGACACGACC
>BNJU01005510.1_pt1:0-55000 | contig 355478 bp, 344 predicted proteins | sample 8539281 | NCBI WGS metagenome assembly BNJU01 (sample SAMD00202456, study PRJDB9452) | human saliva metagenome | isolation source: human saliva | place: Japan
GGAGATAGAAAAGTTACTATGTTTGCAAAGGCTAACACACAGAGACAAGTCGGATGCCGCTCTTCGGAGGCTTCGCGCCTCCGGCCGCATGGCAAACCACCGCGGTGTTTTTCATAGTCTGCAAGGAAAATGTTGGTACGATAATAATTGGATTGTATATTTGTAGTGCAAACGACAAATGACAAACAATTAGAACCGATACCGATATGCAAAGAAACAAAAATTTCCTTTTAAAGGACAAAAGATTTACATCGGAATTGATGTGCACGCAAAAACTTGGGAGGTCTGTGTGCTGACCGAGTCGGGTTACAAAGAGAGGCACCCGCAGCAAGCCTCCGCAAAGACGCTCTTTGACTTTTTGAAGAAGCATTTCCCTGATGGCGAGTACCATGCCGTGTATGAGTCAGGCTTCAGTGGTTTTTCCACATACTACGCTCTCAAGGAGTACGGCATCAACTGTGTCGTGACCCATGCCGCAGATGTTCCGACCACCCAGTACGAGGAGGTGATGAAGACCGATAAGGTAGATGCAGCCAAACTTGCGCGCTCCTTGCGCGCCGGTGACATCCGTCCCATATACATCCGTGAGAAAGAGAATATCGATGACAGGTCAGTCATCCGCATAAGGAAGACCATACAGAAACAACTCTCTGGCTACAAGGCAAGGGTGAAGCACCTGCTGCACTGCAATGGCGTGGAGATACCCGAGCAGTTCGCAAGACCGGGGACGCACTGGTCAAGGGCTTTCATCAAATGGCTCAAGGAGGATGTCGTGCTGCTTTCCTCCTCAAGATTGTCGTTGGACTTGCTCGTCAAGCAGGTGGAGACGATACGCCAGACACTCTTGGATGCGACAAAATCCATACGAAGGCTTGCGCAGACCAACAGGTATAGGAACAATTACGAGCTTCTGATGTCGATACCTGGCATAGGTGTAAGTGTAGCCATGTGTATACTGACAGAAATCTACGATGTGAAGAGATTCCCTAACGAGAACCAGTTCGCCAGTTATCTCGGCCTAATACCGACCTGTCATAATAGTGGAGAGAAAACCGCAAGCGGAGAGAAGACCTTCCGTGGCAACAAGCATCTCGGACCGATGATCATAGAGGCTGCATGGATAGCCATCTATAGAGATTACGGACTGGGAATGGCCTATGCCGGGATACAAAGCAGTCCATGAAACCGCAGGAAGCCATAGTCAAAATAGCCAGAAAGATGTCCAACATCATTTTCTCGGTACTCAAGAATAGTAGGAAATATGAGCCATACAGATGGGATAAAGAATAACATACAGACTTTTGGACAACTTCATAAAACGACTCCTTTTTCATAATTGATGGACCTTCGGGTGTCATCTCCGATAAGATTGTTGCGTTTTACCTATATTCTGAAGAAGTAAATTGTTGGGCGGATACGTCCGTGTCAACTCATAGAAGTTTGTCTGATAGGTCTGTTGTTCGTAGCCTTTCCATACCCGGTGTTCCCATGCCGGGCTGGTGGCTGTTGCTTCTTCTAAAGTCATCGTACTAACAAACTTCACGCTAAGTGATTGATAATGAACAGTTAATAAATTACAAATATTTCCCAATTATTTGGAAAGCAACATAGAAGCATTATGAAGAATCATTATTGGCATGATAAGAGATATAATAAGCCATTAATGACCAACTACATAATGGTAGACATTTACCCAATAATTCAAAAGAAAAGATGATTACCAAGCCCCGATAATCTTGTTATCAAGGCTTGATAATCATCTTGGAAAAGTATTTTCTTACTTTCAAACAAACCAACTGAATGGCAAAACCACCACTCTTAGCCAAGTGCAAGTTAAGTACTGTTTCGTTGTTAACCATCTGCTGTTCAATCGTCATAGAGTAAGGATTCTTATCGTATTCAGCATCTGGGCCATCCTTATAGATGATAGCCTTGTAGCTTTTACCGGGTGAAAGGAAGTCGAGTTTCAACTTGATATCACGTGCATTCTCGTCACTCATACCTCCAACAAACCAGTTCTCACTATCGCGATCCTTACGTGCAGTAACGATATACTTGCCTATCTCCGCCATTGGAATCACAGTTTTTTGCCAGTTAGAAGGCATTGCCTCGATGAAAGCGAAGGCTGGTTGGTCCTTGTAGTTTTCGATTTCGTCGGCTGCCATCTGCCATGGAGTATAAATAACAACATACTCAGCCAACTGCTTAGCAAGTGTTGTGTGCGGATGCGTATTAGGATAAACTCTACCTTCAAGATTAAAGATTCCTGGCGTAAAATCTATCGGTCCAGCCAACTGACGAGTGAAAGGAAGTACGCAAAGATGGTAAGGAGGATTGCCACCATTGCCGTCCCAAGCATTCCACTCTTGTCCTCTAACACCTTCACTGGCGATAAGATTTGGATAAGTGCGCTGTAAACCTGTTGGCATGGCAGGCTCATGATTAACCACCATAAGGTGATGTCGGGCTGCCGCCTCTATCACCTTGCGATAATGACGCACACCATATTGAGAGTGCTGGTGCTCCTTATCGTCCATTAGATTATTGACATAACCCGTCTTAACAGCCTTGATGCCCATCTTCTCATAGAGAGAGAAGGCTTCTTCTAACTGATTTTCGTAGTTCTTTGCAGCACCACCTGTCTCGTTGTGAGCGATGAGTGAGACACCCTTTGACAGTGCATACTTCTGCAATCCCTCAAAGTCATAATCAGGATAAGCCTTTGTGAAGTTAAATTTATCACCTTCCTTACCCCAGTCGTTTTCCCATCCATAGTTCCAACCTTCGACCAATACGCCCTTGAAACCATGCTGTGCAGCAAAGTCGATGTAGCGTTTTGTATTCTCGGTTGTGGCACCATGCTTAGGACCGGGAGCCCACGTTGCTGTCTGCATATGGTAAGACCACCATACGCCAACGTACTTTCCTGTTGTTATCCATGATGTATCCTTAATCTTACAAGGGTCGTTGAGGTTTAACATGACACGGTTTGTAATCAAACCGCCCACCTTATTCTCCACTGACAACATACGCCAAGGACTGACGAAAGGAGCTTTTGCACGTACCAAGTCGCCATTTGACCATGGAACTAACTCAGCCTTCAATCTTACATTCCCCTCTTTTGATTCCACAGGCTTAACATTCAGCGAAGCGTAATCAGTAAGATTCGCTTCATGAAGCATCATATAAAGGTCTGGTTTCGCCTCAATAGTAACCGGAGTACACACCTTTCCTTTCTTACTCAGATGTTCCTTTGTCCACAGCCCCTCATAGTAACCAGCATCATAAGGCAATGTCCATGCCTCTGGATCGCCCTTAAAGCAGAATTCTGTAACCTCATCTGTGATGACAAAGTCCTTCAACTGCTTTTGTTTTGGGAATACATAACGGAAGCCCATACCATTGTCAAAGACACGGAAGACGATATTCAGCTGTCGCTGTGCTCCCTTCTTCTGTGCCAACTTCATAGTTAACTCGTTATAATGGTTGCGCACATCGACTTCTTCTCCCCATGGCTGCTGCCACGTTTCGTCCTTTGTTGCTCTTTCAAAAGTCACAACACGGAAGTCACTATCAAGATTTCCATCTTTCAGTTTCATTCCCAAAGCCGAAGGGAGAAGGATTACTTCCCCTCCACGACGTAAGGAATAATAAGGTCGTCCAGCCTTATCAACACCCACAGTCAGCATCAGATTGCCCGAAGGTGAACTTACTGTAGCTTCCTGCTTTGCCATCATTGCCATTGGAAGAGAGTGCAAGGCACAGCACTAAAAAAAGATTTTTCAAACGTCCTGTTTTTCATTTATTGGGATTTTTAATAATATTAAGTCTTACAATTAACTGTGTTTAACAGTACTTTTACCTTAGCAATTTTTCAGTTATTATACAATTATTTCTGTTAATGATTTCTGTATTGGCAAAGTTAGTTATCATTTTTGATAAAGCAAAGGAAACTTAGGAATATATAAATCTTAACGGATATCTATAAATTATAAACAGCTGATATTCAGAGGATAAAAATAAACCATCATCTAACATGATACAAGTATCATATTGTCCTTTCTACCCTTTATACAGGAGAAATAGTCTGCCTTCCTTCAAAAAGAAATCTATTATCAGCCGTCGTATTGTTACCTTGGGTAGGTTGTATAAAACATATTTCACAGCCCTATCATTAGTCAGTAACAAATAATATTGATTTTTCAAGACCTTACTTGTAGATTTCCAAAGTCTTAAAATGAAAAAGGTTTTCTGTGTTAGAGTGCTGATAATAGAATAGATAGTTGGCTGTCTTAGTTATGTTTTTATTTAATGAGTAATTTCGGTTCTTTCGTTAAAGCAATACGAAAAGTGTCCACACATTTAACGGAAGAATCAAAAGTATTAGCTCAATATAGTTTTATCTAAAGTAGAATGACCTGGCAATGGATTATCTTACATAGGTAGCCATATAAGACAACGAAGGAGTGGTCAGAAAAAGCCACTACCCTCTATACATTGTTAATCTTCTCTATAAAAGTGGTAGAGATACAGTAAGTTATGGAGTATGTAAAGAGTCACTTGCAAATGACACAGTTGATGTTGCACTATTCTAAAAGACAACAGGCGTTTACAGAAGATGATGAGTGTGATATGCGTAATCACTTACCATCGGCTGTAAACGCCTGTCTTATTAATTCTTTTACCGCTATTTATTTATTTTCAAAAGCCTCTGCCTCAGCGGCAGCGATAATCGCTTCGCGGTCAATAGACTTAGAATGAGAAATATCAGGAGGTCAAAAATCCTCTTTGTTAACCTTTTTCTTCTTCCTCAACAGAGGAATCAGTCAGTTCTTTTTTTACTTCATCAGCAGCCGATGATTTCTCATCAAAGACCTCTGTCTGAAAAAGGATTCTCATGTTTCTCAGCCTTTGGTTCAGAACCTTCGATGAAGTTCATGTCCTGTGAAGTCTCAGGAACATCGAGCACTGGTTCTTCTTCCATCTTTGTACGGTTGGCTTTGGCGGTAAATACCTCATCTATAAACTGGGGCTCACGACGCAAACGCTGGAGCGTAAGTTTGGAAGCCTCTTGCTGACTTTCCTTCTTAGAATAGCCGTGTCCTCTCCACATGGAATACCCTCCATAATCACTTGGAAATGGAAAGTGGGGCTGCCCTGTTTATCTTTTTGGTTTTCAATCAGCTTGAACTCCATATTGACCTTGTTTTTCGGCTCCACTCGATGAGTTTTTGATTTGAAATTTACCTCCTTGTAAGCAACCTTATCAATATTGATAAGCTTACCAAGGACTTGTTGTTTCATAAACTTCATGCAAGCATTGTAGCCATGGTCAAGATAGAGAGCGCCTACGAGTGCCTCAAAAGCATTACCACCCAAATAGCTGTTATGCGAAGACGTGTGCCCGTTAGAGAGAATCAACTGACAGATTCCCATCTCTTTTGCCAGGCGGTTTAGCGTATCGCGTTGTACTATCTTTGAACGAGTATTGGTCAGAAAACCTTCACGCTTACCTGGAAAGTGCTCATAAACGATGTCACCGACAATGGCATCGAGAATAGCATCACCAAGGAACTCAAGGCGTTCATTGTTTACTGGCTTACCCTTTGCGTTACGACGCGCTACGCTCTTGTGCAAGAGTGCAGTCTTATAATAACTGATATCGTGAGGAATAATGCCGATAATTTGGTACAAAGACAAATAAAGCTCCTTCTCCTTGCGGAAAGGGAGCTTTATTCTATCAATTATATTATTCAGCATACTTCTTGAATACAACACAAGCATTGTGACCACCGAAACCGAAGGTGTTGCTCAGTGCAGCACGTACCTCACGTTTCTGTGCCTTGTTGAACGTAAAGTTCAAGTTGTAATCCAATTCAGGATCCTTATCATCTTCCTCATGGTTGATAGTTGGAGGAACGATATCTTCCTTCACAGACATGACACAAGCCAAAAGCCTCTACAGCACCAGCTGCACTGAGAAGGTGACCTGTCATACTCTTTGTAGAAGAGATATTCAACTTGTAAGCAGCATCACCAAACAAAGCCTTGATAGCCTTTGCCTCTGAAATATCACCTACAGGAGTTGATGTACCGTGAACGTTGATATAGTCGATATCCTCCGGCTTCAAACCTGCATCCTCAAGTGCTGCCTTCATAACGAGCTTAGCACCAAGACCCTCCGGATGAGAAGCAGTAGTATGATGAGCGTCAGCTGACTCGCCTTCACCAACCATCTCTGCGTAAATCTTAGCACCACGAGCCTTTGCATGCTCCAACTCCTCAAGGATAAGACAACCAGCACCCTCACCCATTACGAAGCCATCGCGGCTTGCTGAGAATGGACGTGAAGCGTGCTCCGGGTCATCATTGCGTGTAGAAAGTGCATGCATAGCATTGAAACCACCTACACCACAAGCGCAAATAGCAGCCTCAGCACCACCACTAACGATAATATCAGCCTTACCAAGACAGATACGGTTGAATGCTGCAGCCAAAGCGTTAGTTGAAGAAGCACAAGCAGATGTTGTTGTATAGTTAGGACCGTGGAATCCATACAGCATACTAATCTGTCCGGAAAGCGATATCTGCAATCATCTTCGGAATAAAGAAAGGATTGAACTTAGGACCATTCTCTGGATGCTGTGCGTAATAACTCACCTCATCTTCGAATGTCTTGATACCACCAATACCTACACCGTAGATTACACCTACGCGGTTCTTGTCAACCTTCTCTAAGTCGATGTTAGCATCCTTAACACCCTGCATAGCACTAATCATTGCCAACTGAGTGTAACGGTCGAGCTTATGAGTCCTTACGATCAATGTAATCATTGATCGTAAGGTCTTTACCTCACAAGCAAACTTCGTCTTAAACTGGGTTGTATCGAAATGTGTAATAGAGCAGCACCACTCTTACCTGCCAGCATGTTCTGCCAAGTCTCCTCCGGAGTGTTACCCAATGGAGTAACGGCGCCAAGACCTGTTACAACTACTCTTTTTAATTCCATGCGTGAAATATAAATTAAAAAGTAAAGTTAAAAAGCCAAGCAAAGGCATACGCTTTGCTTGGTACTTTTATCTTGAGTAAACCTTACTAGCGTTCTCCTCGATGTAAGAGATAGCGTCGCCTACTATCAGAGATCTTCTCAGCCTTATCGTCCGGAATAGAAATACCGAACTCCTTCTCGAACTCCATGATGAGCTCTACTGTATCCAAAGAGTCAGCACCGAGGTCGTTTGTAAACTTGCCTCTGGTTTTACCTCAGCCTCATCAACGCCGAGCTTCTCTACGATAATAGCCTTTACTTTTGATTCAATTTCTGACATAATTGTAAGTTTTAAAATGTTTAATATTGATTTCCAAATTCAAAATGCGGTGCAAAGGAACTGTCCATGTGTGCAAAATTTTTTATCAAAAATGCACTATCTGTTGCACAAACCATATATATATGTGCAGGTTTTTTTGGGCGTTTTTAGACTTAATTGTACGATAAATCAAACAATTATATCGGATTATTCAAAAAGTTTATTTATGCCACTGATTGAAATTAAACTGATTTTATAAACTACTATACCTTATTATTATATAAGACGAAAATACAATAACGTTGTTTGTTATCACTCATCAAACGCATTCTATCTGCCACATTGTAGTACCTTCATAGTCGTTTCCACTTTGATTGTAATAGGTTCTTTACATGGATATAAACCATCCGCACCATTAGTGCTAAGTGTTCGCACCATTGGTGTTCACCATCTGCACCATCTGTCCTGTTCCTCTGTACGTAAATTAATGAGGGGTAAAAAGTTTGATTATGGCTCATCCGTAAAATAGGGAGGAACAGAATATATTAACTAAGAAATATCATTAGTATGGAGGAAACTATATCACTCCATATTTAGAACAAGCAAGTAATAAACGGAATTCAATCGTAGATAGTCAGTGGGAAAAAATAATTTTCCTGTCACTCCTGTCAGGAGTTATAAACTTATAAATAATTAGTTTACAGGTAGTTAATACTAACTGTTAAAATGACAGCAAACAAAATATAAACTTATTGTGTAGATATGTGTTATATTCAGAAGGTCTTGTAAGAGCATGAAATCCACTTTAGAGGGTATTTTTAATCGGTATGTTATCAGTCTTTGTTACTTGACGTAGTTCACTACGCCTGCGAACAAAGACAGACAATCTGCTCGATAATAAAACAAAATAGGTTTAGGCTCTAATGAACGATTTGGCTTTAAGCGATAAACAATGAAAAACAAGAGTTTTTATTTTGTCCTTTAAGGAATTTACTTTATATTTGCAGAATAAACAGAAAAATAAAAAAACCGAATGTCATTTACAAAGAATTGTAACGAGATTTTCAATCAGGCAATCCGTGATTATCATATTACGGACAACGTAGATACGCCGATTAGTAACCCTTATGACAGAGATTCCATTGAAAACCGTCTCTATCTGAAATGCTGGATTGACACAGTACAGTGGCACTTTGAGGACCTTATCCGCGACCCACATATCAACCCAGACGAAGGAATGAGTCTCAAACATCGTATTGACCGCTCTAACCAGGATCGTACAGACCTTGTTGAGCAGATTGACTCATATTTCCGTCAGATTTACTCTGACGTAACTCCACTCCCAGAAGCAACTATCAATACCGAGAGTCCTGCATGGGCAGTTGACCGTCTGTCTATCCTTGCATTGAAAATTTATCACATGAAGGAGCAGACTGAGCGCACAGACGCTTCTGCTGAACACGTTGAGAAGTGTAAATCTAAGCTGAATATCCTCCTCGAACAGCAGAAGGATCTCAGTCTTGCCATCGACCAGTTGCTCGATGACATTCAGCATGGTCGTAAGTACATGAAGGTTTATCGTCAGATGAAGATGTACAACGACCCTGCAACCAATCCGATTCTTTACAACAAGAAATAAAATGATGCCCTCCCACTCTGCATAGGGAGGGGCGTAATTCTCGCTCTGAGTAAAACATCAATGAGTTTTATTAGTTATTGAGTAAGCATATCTTACTGCTTATCTTTATCAATAATAACATTTTTCCTCTATTCTTTATCCTGCTTATTTATTTCTGTTAGCCTATGAAAACCCCACATATTCTTATCATCCGATTCTCAGCTATGGGCGATATTGCTATGACAGTTCCCATTGTTTATTCGCTTGCAAAGCAGTATCCAGATGTGAGAATAAGTGTGCTTTCTCGTCCTTTTGCACAGCCTTTCTTCCAGCATTTAGCACCAAATGTTGAGTTTATGGCTGCCGACTTGAAAGAAGAATATAAAGGTTTTAGAGGACTTAATGCGCTTTACCGTCGGTTGGTAGCAAAACAATTTACAGCAGTAGCCGATTTCCATAACGTACTCCGAACCCGTTTCCTCCGCTTACGTTTCCTTCTCGATGGTAAATCTGTGGCACATATCAACAAGCATAAGCAAGGTAAGAAACTACTCTGTCGGAAAGCAAATAAGGTTTTCATACAGCAGCCTACATCTTTTCAAAACTATGCTGATGTACTCGAAGTACTGGGTTATCCTATTAAACCAGAATTTACGAGTATCTTCCCAGTTGAAGGTGGAGACTTGCAGTGTCTCCCTAATATAATAGGTGTAAAACAAGCAGGGGAACATTGGATAGGTATAGCACCTTTTGCAGCCCATGCAGGTAAGATGTATCCACAAGAAAGGATGGAACAAGTGATTCGCAAACTAACTGAAACACATCCTTCTTGGCGTATCTTCCTCTTCGGTGGTGGCAAACAAGAAATAGAAGTATTGAGCCAATGGACAACACAGTATCCGCAATGTCTCTGTGTAGCCAATGTACTGAAAGGACTCGAAAAAGAACTTATCCTTATGAGCCATCTCGACACAATGGTTTCAATGGATAGTGCTAACATGCACCTTGCTTCCCTCACTGGTACACGAGTGGTAAGTGTATGGGGCGCAACCCACCCTTATTGTGGCTTTATGGGTTGGCAACAGAAGGAAGAAGATGCCGTTCAAATCAATACGCTCTCTTGCCGTCCCTGCTCTGTCTTTGGTAACAAACCCTGCCATCGGGGTGACTTCGCTTGTATGAATAATATTCTTCCAGAAGAGATTATTCAGCGTATTGAAGAGGGGTTGTTATAGGAATAGAATATAGAAAGATTTTAAAGAATAAAGATATAGAGACTTCAACATCATAAAAAGTATGAAACAAACTGCACTCTTCTTCGTCTTTCTTCTTACTCTCCTATCCTCCTGTTGTAATAAGACTTGTCAAAAATCAACAGACAATAATCCATTAGATAGTCTTGTTCTTGTTGACACTACAGAGATGAAATCAGCCTTTTTGGGATGTATTCATCGTTTTATTAAGCAATATCCTAAGGATAGTACGTTTATTCTTAAATGTGGATATGGATACGAAGATCGCGGTATTTTTACAAATGGGGTCTATATCAACAGTGACGTTTTTCTTATCTATCCTGCTTATTATGACGCGTTTATGGATGGAGGATGGACTGTTGATGATATGTATCCTTCACATTATTTTAAGGTTGACAACCGCATCGTCTTCCTCTGCTCACGTTCAGATTCCTTTATGAAGCAGGAGAAATACCGGAAAGCCTACCATCAGATAGTGTCTGATAGACTACGTAAACACTATGAGGATTTAGCTTTTATCCTTGTTGAACATAAAGACAATAAGGCTACATTGTTGTCAAGTGATGAAATAAGAAAGCGAAAGATTAGTCCTATCAGTGCTTTTAGAACAGTTGTTAAGTTCGAAGCTCCAAAGATTGCTGATGAGGAAGGAGAAAACGAATAACTTTATCAAGCGGTATGATAAGGTGATTTTTTGATACGGAAACAGCAACTATAAATACAATTATTGCTGTCCGGTAAAAAAATAAACTGAAAGCTCTGTATCTCTTTATCCATCGGTATTACAGCCATTTTACTCATCCAGGGGCTTGGTTTTCAGTTTCAAACTGTACGCATTATAAAATGCACTTATTTTTGACAAGAAAAAGACCTATAATAACCGATAATTCTAAGAAATAATAAGTTTAAGTCTATTTTAACTAACACAGATAGTCCCCAAAAAGTTTTACCAGACAGCAATATATATAAATAAATTATGCTAATAGATACTATAAATCGTCATCAAGTCTTCATAAAACAGAAGATAAAGAGTATAGATTTGCTCTCTTTAAGAAAAAAATGTATCTTTGAAGCCTAAAAACAGATATTATTGAAAACAAAGAACGATTTAAGCTATGGCAAATTCATTAGACGAAGTGACAGGACCAGTTAATGATGCTGGCCGTGATGTACATGTAATAGACAAGCAACTTCCTGTTGAAGTTGGTTTTGGTTCAACCCTTTTCCAAATTGCTTTGTGGGTAGTTGGTCCGGTGTTGGTATTGTTGTTTGTGCTGTTATTGGGTAGTACGATGACAAATCCATTGCTTGTAGGGGTAGTAGGCTGTCTGGTGGGAATCCTTCCTGGTGTTATCTTTATCTTTATGAAGATATCAGCACGCAACTATTTCCAGAAGTTAGAACAGCGTATTCAGGCTGAGGCGTCTAATATAGACAACTATTTGGAACAGCGTGTGCAGATACTTCAGAACGTAGTTGGATTGGTAGAACGTGCTATCGACCTTGATAAAGACGTGATGAAAGCCGTTGCAGCCCTTCGTAGTGGTGGTGTGAACGAGGGAAATAGAAGTGATGTGAATGCACAAGTAAACACAGCCTTCGGTCGACTCTTCCCACAGGTTGAGGCTTATCCAGAGTTGAAAGCACACAATGCCATTGCTGATGCGATGCAGCAGAATAACTACTTGCAGCGTGAGATTACGGCAGCTCGTACTGTTTATAACAGTCGTGTGACACAATGGAATACTGATATCTTCTCTTGGCCAACAAAGATGATTGTTGCTGCTCAGCAGGGTTATACAACACGCATACCATTCACTGCAACAGCAGAGACACGAGAGGCAGCGAGAGGTAAGTTCTTCTAAGACTACAGAAGTAAATGGTTGAGGATATATATGATCCACTAAACGAATACATCAGCACCTTCAAAGATAAGTTCAAGAAGGTGGCTGATGAAACCTTTAATGCACTTGCTGACGAGGCGCAGGTTGATGTTGAGGCTAATCGTGAGACGTGTCGACAAATCTATGCAGGAGAGAAGAATCTTGTGGATGTGTCTGGTCGAATCACGATGTGGACTATCCTATGCGTCATTCTGTGGATAGCTGTGGTGGCAGGTGGTGCTGTTGTATATGTGAAATGGAATGAGTTTCCAATGGAGCATCTCTTGATGATAGGTGGAGGGGCGGTCTTACTGCTTGTCTTTCTATTACTCAAGGTACATCCAAAATTGAAGTCCTTACGTACTCAGCACAATGAATTAGACAATAAGGTGAAAACTTTGAAGGAACAGGCATGGAATCAGATGGCTGCTCTGAATAGGCTTTACGACTGGGATGTCTTTACGCGTATGATGTCGAAGACTGTACCCAGACTGGAGTTCGACCCTTATTTTACGACACAACGACTGGCAGACCTTCGTAAAACATACGGATGGAACGACTCTTTTAATACCGAGCGTTCTGTGCTTTATTCCCATTCTGGACTTATTAATGGTAATCCTTTCGTCATCTGTCGAACACGAAAGATGGAGATGGGAGAGAAGACTTATCACGGTCAGAAACCATTTTCTGGACAACAACAGAGACGGGTCCTGATGGAAAGCCACGTACTGTGTCTCACTCAGAAACCTTACATGCTAGTGTAACAGCGCCTTATCCTAATTATTTTGAGCGTACAAGGCTTATCTATGGTAATACAGCAGCACCCGACTTGACCTTCTATCGTAAGCCAAGTGGATTGGCTGGAAAGGAAGGTTCGTTACGTTATAAGTGGGATCGGTTTATGTTGAGGCGTAAAGCACGCAACCTTGAGAGTGGTGACTTTGCGATGTTGACGAATGAAGAGTTTGAGGTTGCGTTCAATACAAGTAATCGTAATAACAATCAGCAATATGCTTTACTCTTCACACCATTGGCACAACAGAGTATGATGGCACTGTTGATGGACGAGAAAGAGGGCTATGGTGATGACTTTGATTTCGATAAGCATTACATGATAAATACTATCATGCCAGAGCATCTACAAGTGTTAGACCTCGATATGAATCCTGCTCAGTATCGTAGTTTTGACTTTGAGAAGGCTAAGAAAGACTTTTACGAAATCAATGCGAGATATTTCCGTGCCATCTACTTTAGTTTCGCTCCCTTGTTGTGTGTACCGATGTATCAGCAGATACGTCCACAGAAGGATATCTACGGACATGATATGGAACAGAAGAGTTCGTTCTGGGAGCATGAAGCATTGGCTAACTTCTGGGGACAGGAGAATTTCCAGCATCCCGATTGTGTGACTCCTTGTATTATGAAAACTTCTTCTGCGGCACAGGGGGATGGCAGTACGCTGATTAACGTGACAGCTTATGGCTTCCGTTCAGAACGTCGTATGTCTTATATTAGTAAGTATGGTGGTGACGGTTCATGGCATGATGTACCCGTGGAGTGGTATGAGTTCTTACCTGTTGAGGGCAATGGTCGTATTATGATGCAGGAGGATGAGACTCAAAACGATACCGATATGAGTCAGAAACAGCGTATGAGCCATATCAGTGACGTCTTACAGAAATCGCACTTAGATGTCTATAGAAGGCATATTGCTTCTAAGATATAACGATGAAGGAAATGAATAAAAAAACAAAGGACGATAAAAGCATCTCACTTTTATCGTCCTTTGTTTATGTAAGGGGAGTCTTGAGTAGAAGTGAAGCGCTTGCCTTAGATTCGATAATATATTCGAGAACAAGCATACACATAAACTTTCTAATGCTGACTGCTATTTTTGAAGCAGTTGAAGAGCATAAGACAATTGAGTATCTTTCCCTGATAAGAAGTCATTAACTTTCATTGATACCAAATAATTCGGGCTTATTCCTTTCCCTTCTAATGGGAAACCCTTGGGAGAGGTACCTGACGAATGTCCTACAGGAAGTCGATAGAATATTCCATGTGATGTCTTAAAAAGACAAATAATACCGCCTGTATCACCAGCTGAAGATGTACCAACCAACACAGCATCACCACTTTCTTTCATTGTAATGAGAAAAGTCTCAGCTGAAGAACAAGAATAATGACCCATCAAGATGATTACTTTTCCCTTATAGCTGTTAGTAGAAGGAGATATTGTAGACCCATTCCAATTACGTCGTTTACCTTTTATTAAAGTTCTGCGCAATATTATCTCCTATCCAACTGTTGCCTCCCCCATTCTGACGCACATCAACTATCAAGTATGGGAGTTTGCTTAGATGCTTCAAAGCTTTGGTGAATTCAGTGTCAGCATTATCTTGCATGCTTTTCACGTTAATATATCCAACCCTTGAAGAAACCTTTCTCCAAGTTACGTTTTGTTCCTCTGCCTTTGTGGGAACAGACTTAGATTGCAGATGAATGGTGATAGTTATTGGTTTTCCATGGCGAATAATGCCAAGTGTCTTTATAGGACTTGTATAACTACAGAGTATGGTCAAAGCTGATAGTAGATAGCGAGTGGCATCTGTCGAAGCTGAGACATATTTGCTATTATGCATCACCCATTTATTTGTAGGTACACCATCAACAGTTATAATCTCGTCTTTATCTTGCAATCCAGCCTTTATAGCAAAGACTGAAGGATGATTAACAAACACACGATTCTCAATGACTATGATATTATCCCCTTGTATGAACCAAGGATATAGTATGCTTTTCATTATTTGCATGAGTGCATTTCAAGTTGGCAAAGAATTCCATTATAAGTAATGAATAAGCCACTTTCGATTGCATGGTGTCAATTTGTTGAAGGCATGTGGTGTGAATCGAATCAAGGTTGATGTGTTTCTTTACAGTATATGGGTACTTCTTTTTGACCTGTTCGAATATCTCTTCGAAATCACTTCGGAAGTCTTTTGGATTAACAGGTATCTTGTCTGCTGTGAATTGTTGAACCTCATCCCAGTCTGCATGCCCATGCGTTGGATACCATCTATTTAGAGCAAACACTGCAAATATAGATACTATTAATCCAAAGGTAACAATCATCAATACAACAGACTTCTTCATAATGCACTTATGTAAAAGTAATGTAATACTAAATCGGTTCATAAGAGAGAAAGCTTTGATTGGTCATAGACTTCCTTTTGAAGCTAAAATATGAGTTGTAAGTGCTTCATACGTTAGACGAAAGGATTTATGAAAATCAGCTTCTATATATCTCTAATGAACCGATTTGAAGATTTATAGAGTATCTTTATAACTTCTCACCATAGCACAAGTCACCAGCATCACCGAAGCCAGGAACAATGTACTTATGCTCGTTCAATCCTTCGTCAATTGCTGCACACCAGATGGTGGTAGAGTCTTCAGGAAAAGTTTTGCGGATATGTGCGATACCTTCTGGTGTAGCCAAAAGACAAGCAACATGCACATGACGAGGAGTTCCCTTTGAAAGGATAGCCTTGTAGCCTAACTCCATAGAACCACCAGTAGCCAACATTGGGTCAGCGATGATAAGTGTCTTACCATTGATGTCTGGTGTAGCAAGATATTCAACGTGAATACCCTACCTCATGATGTTCAGCATCCGTATATTCTCGATAAGCACTAACGAAAGGCATTACCAGCATGGTCGAATATGTTAAGGAAACCGTTATGGAAAGGCAATCCAGCACGGAAAATAGTAGCCAAAACAATCTTGTCAGTTGGTACATTAACCTGAGCCGTACCTAATGGAGTAACAACATCCTTTGGTTCGTAGTTCAGTGTTTTAGAAATTTCAAAAGCTTCGAACTCTCCGATACGCATAACATTGTTGCGGAAGAGCAAACGATTCTTCTGATAATCCTTATCACGGATTTCTGCTAAATACTGATTGATAATAGAGTTCTGCTCTGAAAAATTAATGATGTCCATTTTAAGTCTTAGGTGTTATAGATAAGCAAGTTAGCAACCTGCTCTGCAAAATTTCGGCAAAAGTAAGAAATAAATCTGAGGTTTTGCAAAGTCTGATTTGCAAATATAGCCATGCTTCTTGTTTTTTTTATTTCTTTAACCTTCTAAGCAAATACTTTGATACTTTTTCTTCGGTATTTTTTGTGTGAATTTAATAAATATATTACCTTTGCGGTGTCTTAATAAATAGGACGTAAAAACAGTGAACAAATCAATTTTCAACTAAATACATTTATAAGAAATGGCAAAGTTTGATAAGAGCGTACTTGAGAAGTACGGTATTACAGGTACAACAGAAGTACTTTACAATCCTTCTTACGAAGTATTGTTCAATGAAGAAACAAAAGAGAGTCTTCAAGGCTATGAAAGAGGTCAGGAGACTGAGCTTGGTGCAGTAAACGTAATGACTGGTATCTACACTGGTCGTTCTCCTAAGGATAAGTTCATCGTTGATGATGAGAACTCTCACGATACAGTATGGTGGGATTCTGAGGAATACCATAACGACAACCACCGTGCTTCTAAGGAAGCTTGGACAGCTGTTAAGGACATCGCTAAGAAGGAGCTTTCTAACAAGCGTCTTTTCGTAGTTGATGGTTTCTGCGGTACTCACAAGGATACACGTATGAAGATTCGTTTCATCGTTGAGGTTGCTTGGCAGGCTCACTTTGTAACAAACATGTTCATCCGTCCAAAGTCAGAGGCAGACTTCGAGCAGGAGCCAGACTTCATCGTTTACAACGCTTCTAAGGCTAAGGTTGAGAACTGGAAGGAGCTCGGTCTTCATTCAGAGACTTGCGTTATGTTCAACGTAACAACTAAGGAGCAGGTAATCGTTAACACATGGTACGGTGGTGAGATGAAGAAGGGTATGTTCTCTATGATGAACTACTTCTTGCCATTGAAGGGTATGGCTTCTATGCACTGCTCTGCTAACACTGACATGAACGGTGAGAACACAGCTATCTTCTTCGGTCTTTCTGGTACAGGTAAGACTACTCTTTCTACCGATCCAAAGCGTAAGCTCATCGGTGATGACGAGCACGGATGGGATGACAAGGGTATCTTCAACTACGAGGGTGGTTGCTATGCTAAGGTTATCAACCTTGACAAGGAGTCTGAGCCAGACATCTATGGCGCTATCACACGTGACGCTCTCCTCGAGAACGTAACAGTTGACGAGAATGGTAAGATTGACTTTCGCTGATAAGAGCGTAACTGAGAACACTCGTGTTTCTTACCCAATCTACCACATTAAGAACATCCAGCGTCCTGAGTCTCAGGGTCCAGCTGCTAAGCAGGTTATCTTCCTTTCAGCTGATGCATTCGGTGTATTGCCTCCAGTATCTATCTTGACTCCAGAGCAGACTAAGTACTACTTCCTCTCTGGTTTCACAGCTAAGTTGGCTGGTACAGAGCGTGGTATCACTGAGCCTACTCCAACATTCTCTGCTTGCTTCGGTCAGGCATTCTTGGAGCTCCACCCAACAAAGTATGCTGAGGAGTTGGTTAAGAAGATGCAGCAGAGTGGTGCTAAGGCTTACTTGGTTAACACTGGTTGGAATGGTACAGGCAAGCGTATCTCTATCCGCGACACTCGTGGTATCATCGACGCTATCTTGAACCACTCAATCGACGCTGCTCCAACAAAGCAGATTCCTTTCTTCGACTTCACTGTTCCTACAAAGCTCGAAGGTGTTGCAACTGAGATCCTCGATCCACGTGACACTTACGCTGATGCAGCTCAGTGGGATGAGAAGGCTAAGGACCTCGCAGCTCGTTTCATCAAGAACTTCAAGAAGTACGAGACAAACGAGGCTGGTAAGGCTCTCGTAGCAGCTGGTCCACAGCTCTAATCCTTTCGGAATACTTCTGAATAGATAATAATGACTCCCATCCGTAGCAATACGGATGGGAGTTTTTGTTTGTTCTGCTGTAATATAGAATAATTAGACTGCTAATTTTAGGTAGAAATATTACGTACTATTACTACAGTAATTTTTAATTTTGTTTTGCTGTCACTTTTAACACTTCGTGTAATGATACTGAATATTAACAAGTTAAGTGGCTGTTTTTGAATGATAGGAGTGACAGCAAAGTTTGTTTTTGGTAGATTATGTCTCTTATGAGTTTAGCTATTCACAGAAAATCCCTGTGGATTTTTTTGTGTTTCAAAATGTTGAGTGATATCTAAAGCACTATATAATAAGGCACACGGAGATACTGAGGGGACGGAGCTAAACACCATGTCACTGAGGTGCTGATGGCACAATGAGCGACAGGGAGGGAAAGTGTACAGAATTCTGATGCCTTTTTGGGGATAAACGCTTTTGTATATAAATCTCTAATAGAACTGGTAAATGACCTCCTTTGCTCTATGCACTGACTAGTGCCTCCTGTGACTACCATCAGCTATGCTTTTATACTCCTCCGTGCTCTCCATTTCTCTGTGATATTTCCCCAGAGACCTAGATTAGCGATTATTATCAAAGTTCTGAAAACCCTATATTTTTGTGAACATCCACCTCCGTTTCCCTCAGTTTTCTCAATATGGTTTATCATGTTGTAGGCTTGCTTTATCGTTTTCATCTGATTATCAAACTCTAATGGGCGTAATGGCGAATGTATTGAGTACTCGCACCACTCGTGTTCAGCCTCCGCACGACCTGTGTGGACGCTCCGCACAAGATGTGCGAGGCATCATTACGTTGACTGAAAGAAGTAGGATGAGCTACGATAGATATTTATTTGATTAGCAGTAGACTATCAAGGCGAATATAATTCCTTAAATGTGTAAACTATTTCGATACTAATTACTCTATTTTCTTTGTGCTATCAGGTAAGATCTTTCTAAATTTTTGTTCTATATTATTCGTGTCAAGTACCTTTAACTGTTCTTTTGCCATTTTATGGAGAATCTCAAAACGTTGCTTTCTTGATACCCCTTGCTTTATCATTTCAGAATTAGCAGATTCCATATTAGATAATACTACTAACTGGTTGATGCTTGCAGTTTCTCTAAGATTTATTCCTTTAGATGCCAAATTCGGGTTAGCTTGAGCCCATTCTTTTGCTTTACACCCAAAGAGAATTATATTTAACATATCAGCTTCTGTTGCATAGATAATCCCATGCTTGATAGCCTTAATGTCCATTTTAGGAATAATCACGTTTTTAATAGCATCAGTATGAAGTGTATAATTGGTTTTGGATAGTATTCGCTTTGCGTTCCACTCTAACGAAAGCGGATTGCTCTCTTGTTCTTTTAACCGCTGGTATTCCTTTACAATATAAAGTTGGAATGTAGGGCTAATCCACATACCAAAATGGAATGCAATGTCCTTGTGAGCATATGTTCCTCCATACCTTCCTGTTTCGCAGTCAGACAGATTGCGTTTGTCCTCATTACCAGCTCTTTCACGCTTACCTTGAAATTGTTCAACCCAGCCTTTTCTTTAATTGTGGCGAATTCGCCATAATTAAAATTTGGATTATACATCATTTCCCATGTTCCTATATATTCGAGAGTGTTTCTGTTACGCAGCCAGTCACTTATGAAGAAATCTCCATCTTTGGCTTTTATCATATCCGTTAGACTGATATAGTCGTTATCATTCTTTCCTATCAGCACAGATATTTCTGTACTCTGTACCGTTATCTTCTTTGATGTATTCATATTTTTAGTTATTATATCAGCAAAAGTAATAAATAAAAAACACTTCTCAGTATTGTTAGGGTCTTTTTTGCTTCTTATACGATTTTTTTTCGCAATGAGGGCAAATGGTAGTGTGATGTAATGTAAAATAAGTAGACAAATAAAGGCGTAGAAAAGTAGAAGAATGATAAGGTTTTAAGTCGAGAAAAGTCGAGTAAAAAAGTGATAGTACCAGTTGAAAAGTTCAGGTGAAGGTAAGGAAGATAGCAAAAGTTTATCAGATGTGATTTATAGGTCATTTTTCTTCAAGTTTATCGTTACTTTGGCAATACTTACTAAACAAACTTAAAAAAACGCAGTTATTTTCGATATTTTACATAATTAACCTCGTTAAAGACGTTGATTCTGAAGAATTCTGATTAAATTTGCAGCTAAATTCAATTATTAGTATCTGATGCGTAATAAGATATATACTCTCGTAGCTTTAATGGTGGCTACTTTGACAATAACATCTTGTCTTAAGGACGACGACGAGAAAAATAGTGTAAGTTACAAAGACACGGCTATTTTGAGCTTTTCTTTGGGACAATTAAAGCAAGTGCGTGATACCGTTGCCAAGAATGGTAGCGATAGTACTTATGTTAGCAACTTCAATGGTGCTAAGGTTAAGTTCTATATCGATCAGGCACAGGGTTTGATTTATAATCCCTGACTCTTTGCCATATGGTACAAAGCCAGCAAGTGCTTTGGCTAAGATTGTGGCAAAGAATAGCGGAACTGTTGTTATCAAGTCAACTACAGAGGAGAAGTTCACTTATTACAGCAGTAATGATTCTATTGACTTTAGCACTCCACGCGATTTTCCGTGTTTACTCAAACAAGGGAAGTGAGTACAGAGATTACAAGGTTTCTGTGAATGTTCACAAGCAGAAGGGCAACGTGTTTAGCTGGCAGGCACTGCAGGCGAACAGCAACTTTCGCTTCGTTTCACAGCAATGAAGGCTGTTGGTGCAGGTAGCAAGGTGTTTGTTTTCGGAACGAATGGCAGTCAGACTGTTGTTTATGCAGCGTCAAAGGACAATGGCAATAGCTGGACAAAAGCTCAGCAAGACCTTCACTGCAAATGCTTATAAGAGTGTGGCAGTGCAGGGTACTAAGCTTTTCGTTATCGACAATGGTACGGTTTATAGCTCTACAGACGGCAGCAGTTGGACTACAGTGGCTACAAATAGCAGTTTGAAGCAGTTGGTGGCAGCGTCACCAGCAGAGTTGTTTGCGCTATCAACGTCAGGTACGTTGTTGGCTTCAAAGAACAACGGTGTTACTTGGGCTAACGAGTCATTAGATAGCAATGCTTCACTCCTTCCAGTAAGCAATATTGGTTCTTCACTTACAGCAGTTTCATCTGACTTGTATCGCGTACTGCTTGTTGGTACACTCGCAAGCGGTACAAAGAATGCTGCATGGACGAAACTTTCTTATCGTCAGAATGAGCAGTGGAGTTATGTGAGAGCAATGCTGACAAGTTCCAGCTCCCTCTTTACAAGAGTCTTTCAGTTGTAAACTATGATAAGGCAGCCCTTGCATTAGGTCTTAATAGCAGTGGTAAGTTGGCTTCTATGCTTCTCTCTCGTGATGGTGGTATCACATGGAAGAGTGATAAGAGCTTCACTTATCCAACAGGTGTACAGGCTGCAACAGCTTTTGCAGCAACAGTTGATAGTGACGAATACCTCTGGGTAATCAGTGGTACAAAGGTTTGGCGTGGTAGACTCAATCGAGTAGGCTGGGCATTGAACCTTAGTCGATTGGCTGAATAAGCTATTCAAACAGGACAACAATGAAACGTATCTTCATTAACCTCCTCCTTTTCCTTGCTGCTACGCCTCTATGGGCGCAGTCGGATCCGGAGTATAAGATGGAGATAGGCGCCGGTGTTGGTATGATGGGTTACTTAGGCGACTTTAACGAGTCGTTGTTTAAAGACCTACAGCCGATGGGAACGGTGCTGGCAAGATATAATCTCAGTCCTTATATGGGATTAAAGATGAACGTATCGTTTGGAAAGATGAAAGGTTCATCGGCTGATGTCAAGACTTACTATCCACGTTTTGCCTCTGCTCCCTATACATTCGACAATTCATTGGTTGATGTAGGCTTTGCATACGAATATAACTTCCTGCCATATGGTACGGGTCGTGATTATCGTGGTGCACAGCGTTTGTCGCCTTATGCGATGATAGGATTGGGTGCCACCTACGTTAATATTAAGGGTGGCGATCGCAAGTCGGTGCTCACAGCAAACCTTCCAATCGGATTGGGGGTGAAGTATAAGGTGAATGAACGAATGAACGTAGGGCTGGAATGGGCGTTACACTTCTCGCTCAGCGATGAGTTAGACGGACAGAAAGACCCCTACGGCATTAAGAGTAGTGGACTCTTTAAGAATACGGACAGCTATTCAACCCTGCAGCTGACGTTCTCTTATAGTTTTATGGCAAAGTGTAAGACTTGTCATAACGAGGACGAGTAAGGGAAGTTAGTTTCCACCTATTATATATAGGTAATGTCTAAAGCGTGCAGACATAAGTGCTGTACAGAACAAAACATAGGTTTATCTCTTCAAAAGATATGGCAGAAGAATTAGATATGACACGAATACCCCAGCATATTGCTATCACAATGGATGGTAATGGACGTTGGGCAACCGAACGCAATAAGCCACGCTCCTACGGACATCAAGCAGGAGTAGATACCGTTCGTCGCATAACATCAGAATGTGTACGATTGGGTGTGAAGTTTCTCACACTCTATACCTTCTCAACAGAGAACTGGAATCGTCCTACGGATGAGATTGCTGCGTTGATGGGACTTGTGCTTACGTCTTTGGAAGATGAAATCTTCATGAAGAATAATGTGCGTTTCCGTGTCATTGGTGACATGGCACGTCTACCAGAAGAAGTGCAGAAGAAGTTGCGTGAGACTGAAGAGCACACAGCGAAGAACTCTGCAATGACAATGGTTGTGGCGCTTAGCTACAGTGCACGTTGGGAGATAGCCAAAGCAATGAGGGAGATTGTCGCAGAGCATCAGGCTAACAGCTCTGAACCTTTGCGCCCAGAAACGATTACAGAAGAGGTGATTAGTGAGCATTTAGAGACAAACTTTATGTCTGACCCAGACCTCTTGATAAGAACGGGTGGCGAGCTTCGCATCTCCAATTACCTCTTATGGCAGATAGCTTACTCTGAGCTGTATTTCTGTGATACCTATTGGCCTGACTTCGATGAGCAGGATTTGCAGAAAGCCATTGCGAGTTTCCAGAGTAGACAGCGTCGCTTTGGAAAGACTGAGAAACAAGTAGAAGAAAACGAAAACAATTAAGTTACGCGATAGATGACTAAAATAAATAAGGTGTTGATGCTCCTTGCACTTTCTGGAGTTTCGCTCACGATGAGTGCACAGCAGAAGATTGTAAACCCAGACATCACATATTCAGGTACTCCTAAGACTTACAAGTTGGCAGGACTGACCGTTACTGGTATTGAGGGCTATGAGGATTATGTCCTCACTGGTATCTCAGGACTCACTGTTGGGCAGGAGTTGGAGGTTCCGGGTACCGCTATCACTGATGCTGTGAAGCGTTACTGGAAGCATGGACTCTTCTCAGATGTTTCCATTTCGGCTGACTCTATTGTGGGAGATAATATCTATTTGAAGATACATCTCGCGCCACGTCCTCGTATTTCTACCATTAACTATAATGGACTGAAGAAGACAGAGCGTGAGGATATGGAAAAGAAACTCGGTCTTTTGAAGGGTGGACAGATTACGCCTAACATGATTGACCGTGCGAAGATACTTGCAAAGAAGTACTTTGAAGACAAGGGTTATAAGAATGCAGAGGTCTTCATTCGTCAGCGTGACGATGTTGCAGCTAAGAATCAGGTTATCCTTGATATCGATGTAGACAAGAAGGAGAAACTGAAGGTGCGCTCTATCATCATTGATGGCGACAACCAGTTGGGCGAAAAGAAGATTAAAGGAACCCTGTTTAGCAAGGGTGCCTTTGCTAAAACCCATGAGGCTGGTAAGCTTTGCAAATATCTTAAAGTCAAAGAAGTTCACTCCTGAGCGTTGGGCTGAGGATAAGAAGAATCTTATCACAAAGTATAACGAATATGGATATCGTGATGCTATGATTGTGAAAGGATAGTGTATGGAACGTTGATCCAAAGCATGTAGATATCTATGTAAAGGTAGATGAGGGTAAGAAATATTATATCCGTAACATCAAATGGGTAGGTAATACTGTTTACTCAACAGATTATCTGTCACGTCTACTTGACATGAAGAAGGGTGACGTGTACAACCAGACTTACTTGAATAAGCGTCTTTCACAAGATGAGGATGCTGTGGGTAATGCTTACTGGAACAATGGTTACCTCTTCTATAACCTTCAACCAACAGAGGTGAATATTGTCGGCGACTCTATTGACCTTGAGATGCGTATCACTGAAGGACAGCAGGCACGTATCAACCGTGTGAAGATTAATGGTAATGACCGTCTGTATGAGAATGTTGTTCGTCGTGAGTTGCGTACAAAGCCAGGCGACCTCTTCTCTAAGGAAGCACTCCAGCGTTCTGCACGTGAGTTAGCTTCAATGGGACACTTCGACCCAGAGGCAATCAACCCAGTACCAGAACCAAACTATGAGGACGGTACTGTGGATATCAATTATAACCTCAAGCAGAAGTCAAACGACCAGGTTGAGCTTTCACTTGGTTGGGGTCAGACGGGTGTTATTGGCGTGTCGGTTTGAAGTTGAATAACTTCTCTATGGCAAACCTCTTCCGTAGAAACCGTGAGCATCGTGGTATCATGCCTATCGGAGATGGTGAGACCCTCTCATTGGGTGCACAAACCAACGGTACTTACTACCAGTCATACAATGCACAGTACTCAACCAACTGGTTGGGAGGTAAGCGTCCTATCCAGTTCAGCGTGGGTATGTCGTATTCAAAGCAGACAGACGTATCAAGCAACTATTATAACAGTGGTTACATGAATAACTATAACAACTATCGTTACGGTTATGGTAACTACAATTACAATAGCTACGAGAACTATTATGACCCAGACAAGTATGTGAAACTCTTGAGTGTCTATGCTGGTTGGGGTAAGCGTCTTAGCTGGCCTGATGACTATTTCACCTTGTCTCTCCAGCTTCAGTACCAGCGTTATATGTTGCGTAACTGGCGTTACTTCATTATGTCGAACGGTTCAGCGAACAACTTGAACCTTAACATTGCGCTTAATCGTACGTCAACAGATAACCAACTCTTCCCACGTCGTGGTTCTGACTTCTCGGTATCATTGACGATTACTCCGCCATGGTCTAAGTGGGATCATAAGGACTATGCGCACTTGGCAACCGACCGTAACTCTCCAACCTACTCACAGGAGCAGCAGGAGAAGTATCGTTGGGTTGAGTATCATAAGTGGAAGTTCAAGGCTCGCACCTTTACAGCCCTCACAAGCGGTCAGAAGTGTTTCGTCTTGATGACCCGTGTTGAGTTCGGTTTGTTGGGAAGTTACAATAAAAACAAGAAAAGTCCGTTTGAAACCTACTACATGGGTGGTGATGGTATGAGTGGATACTCTACTGGTTACGCTGAGGAGACAATTGGTCTTCGTGGTTACGAGAATGGTTCACTCACTCCATATGGTGCCGAGGGCTATGCTTACAGCCGTATGTCATTGGAGCTTCGCTATCCATTCCTCTTGGGTAATACAACCATTTATGGTCTTGGATTCGTAGAGGCTGGTAACGCATGGACAGAGACAAGTAAGTTCAATCCATTTGACATGAAAGCGTTCTGCTGGTCTTGGTGTTCGTATCTTCCTCCCAATGGTGGGTATGATGGGTATCGACTGGGCTTATGGTTTCGACAAGGTATTTGGTACAAAGGGTGGTAGCCAGTTCCACTTTATCCTTGGGACAAGAGTTTTAGTTTAGTTGACGAGTAGACAAGTGAACGAGTGAACAAGTTACTTGCGACGTGAACAGGAACTTTTAGTTTAGTTGACGAGTTGACAAGTTGACGAGTGAACGAGTTGCTTGCAGCAATAAATTAAGTGAGTATCGGTAATCATAATTATGAATTATGAATTATGAATTTATGAATTAAAAGAGATGAAGAAGAATATTTTTAAGAGTGTATTGCGATACGTTTTACCTCTTTACCTTTTTACTCTTTTACCTTTAACAGCTTCTGCACAGAAGTTTGCACTGATTGACATGGAGTATATCCTCAAGAATGTGCCAGCTTATGAGCGTGCAAACGAGCAGTTGAATCAGGTAAGTAAGAAGTGGCAGGCTGAGGTTGAGGCACTCAACACAGAGGCTTCTACCATGTATAAGAATTATCAGAATGAGGTAGTCTTCCTTTCTCAGGACCAGAAGAAGAAGAGACAAGAGGCGATTATGGCTAAGGAAAAGCAGGCATCCGACCTCAAGCGTAAGTACTTTGGTCCAGAAGGCGAGCTCTTTAAGAAGCGTACCAGTCTGATTACTCCTATACAGGACGAGATTTATAACGCTGTAAAAGGATATCTCAGACCAGCGCGGTTATAGTTTAGTTATCGACCGTTCAAGCAATGCCGCTGGTATTATCTATGGTTCGCCAAAGGTGGATATCAGTAATGAGGTACTGCAGAAGTTGGGATATTCTTATCAGTAAGTAGTCTTTGTGCTAAGTAAACTAACCATCTTAGGAAGCCTATCTACTATAGAAATTATAGTCACACTGGATAAGTTAGAAATGTTATCACCGCAGATAAAAAGTAAATTAATAAACAATTAAACAATAAAAAAAGAAATGAAGAAGTTATTTTTTTGATGTTGATGCTTTGCGCACCAATGACATTGTTCGCACAGAAGTTTGGTCACCTTGACTCACAGGCTCTCCTCCAGTCACTCCCAGAGGCTACAGCTGTTCAGAGTAAGCTTGAGGCTAAGGGTAAGGAGTATCAGAAGCAGATTGAAGACATGCAGTCAGAGTTGCAGCGTCAGGCAGAGGCTTATGACAAGTCTAAGAGCACAATGAACGCTACAAAGCAGGCTGAGACCGAGAAGAGCTTGCAGGATATGTACAACAAGATCCAGCAGACTGCTCAGGACAACCAGAAGGCTTTCAATGAGGAGCAGCAGAAGCAGCTCGGCCCTGTCCTTGAGAAGGTTCGTAACGCTATCGCTGCTGTTGCTAAGGCAGGTAACTATGTTTACATCATGGAGAAGGCAGCTGGTCAGCCATTGTATATCAACGAGGCACTCAGCAAGGATATCACTGCAGAGGTAAAGGCTCAGTTGGCTAAGATGAAGTAATACATTGCGGGTGCCTTTGCCCCGTAGTTGATTCTCCTTGATTTAGCGGTCTTTTAAGTCTTTGAGATAGGTAATAATTCCTACTTTAGCTCGTCTTTAAGAGTGCATTATGATGATGACTCGGATTTATTTCATGATAAAAAGAAATTATTTACGTGAAAAGAAATATTTATCTTCATGAAACGAATTCCGAAAAGACGGTCAATGGGATAGGAGATGAGCCTCTCCAATCAATGGACTAACACTATTTTAGAGGAGAAAAAGGGTGAGGTCACCGCACGGATATATGTTCTTGCGATGACCTCATTTTTGTTTATATATTGAAGAGATAATAAAAGAGATAATGAAAAAACTATTCTTTTCCTTTGTTTTCATGCTTTTGCCGCTCTTGGCAATGGCACAACAGAGTGTTCCAGCATTTAAGTTTGCATACTTTAGCTATGATAAGGTGTTTCATGCAATGGCTGACTATGCCACAGCAACACGTAGTTATAACGACCTTAAGGCAAAGTATGATGCCGAGACAAAGCGTTCAGTAGAGGATTTCAATAGCCGTTATGAAGACTTCCTCGACGTACAGCGCAAGTTGGAACCATCTATTCTTCGCAAGCGTCAGGCTGAGTTAGAGGAACTGATGGACCGCAACATCGCCTTTCGTAAGGAATCTGAGCGTCTGTTGAAGAAGGCTGAAGAAGATATCTATGCACCTGTTCACGCAAAGTTAAACAACGCTGTACGTCAGATGGGTAAAGGAAAGCGGTTACGCTTTTCATTCTGAATGCAGATAACAATAGTGTCCCATTCGTTAATACAGCGATGGGAGAAGATGTTACAGAGGCTTTGATAGCTGCTTTGAAATAAAAAGACTTTACCCGCAGAAAAAGGCTTTGCATGGGTGGTGTTGATGCTTAGCACAAAGCGTGCTGGGCATCCGCACATGATGTGCGGAGCGTCCGCACCACTCTGTATGTGGTGATATCGGACGACGATTAATTGTATTTAAAAAGACTAATGACAAAGTATTCTAAACAGCCGGGACCTATCGGTATTTTTGATTCTGGGTATGGTGGACTAACCATTCTGCATGGTATTCGTCAGCTACTCCCAGAGTATGACTATCTTTACTTGGGCGATAATGCGCGTGCTCCATATGGTTCACGCTCCTTTGATGTTGTCTATCAGTTCACACGTCAGGCTGTGATGAAACTCTTCGACCTCGGTTGCCAGTTGGTTATCTTAGGTTGTAACACCGCATCTGCCAAAGCGCTCCGTACGATTCAGCAGAATGACTTGCCCAATCTTGACCCAGATAGGCGCGTGTTGGGCGTAATTCGCCCTACGGCAGAGGTAATTGGCAAGCTTACCCGCTCACGACATGTAGGTGTGTTGGCAACTGAAGGAACTATTAAGAGTGATAGTTATAACCTTGAAATACAAAAGCTGTGGGAGGATGTAAAGGTAACGGGTGTTCCTTGTCCGCTGTGGGTGCCAATCATTGAGAACAATGAAGCAGACAGTCCCGGTGCTGATTACTTCGTAAAGAAGCGTATCGACCATATCATGCGACTTGATCCAGAGATTGATACGCTCATCCTTGGTTGTACGCATTATCCTATTCTCATGCCGAAGATACTGAAGCATGTGCCACGTGGAGTGCGTATCGTACCACAAGGAGAGTATGTAGCGGAGAGTCTGCAAGACTATTTCCGTCGCCATCCAGATATGGATGCACGTTGTACGAAGAATGCTACAGTGAAGTATTTCACCACAGAAAATCCCGAAAAGTTCAAAGAAACGGCACGTATCTTCCTGCACGAGCAGGTTAATGTGGAGCATGTAGACTTGGAATAAGCCCGAAACGGACAATAAAACAGCCTGTTGAGTCGTTAGATAAGAACTAAAGAGTAAAAGATGAAAAAGTTATCTATATTGTTTTTTCTGTCAGTTGTCATGATTATGGCAGCCTGCTCTGATGATGATACTTTCACAACATCACGGAGCAATCTGCTCTCTTTTTCAACTGACACACTACGACTTGACACCACTTTCTCCAACGTTCCGACATCTACTAAGATTTTCTGGGTGTATAATAAGTCGGGTGATGGATTGCGATTAACCAATGTACGTCTGGCACAAGGTAATCAAACGGGTTTCCGTGTGAATGTAGATGGTGTGGAACTCTCGGCTGCTAATGGCTATCAGGTTCGTGATTTGGAAGTACGTAACAAGGATAGTATCCAAGTGTTTGTTGAGATGACATCACCTTTTAATAATGCCGCAACACCGCAAGAGGTCGTTGATAATCTTTTGTTTACGCTCGAAAGTGGTGTACAACAGAAGGTAAACTTACGTGTCTACAGCTGGGATGCAGAGTTGGTAAAGGGTCGCAAGATTACATCTAATACTACTTTGACCAGTACGAAACCGCTTGTTTTCCAAGATACATTGAAGGTAGAAGCTGGTGCTACACTGACAATTCCTGCCGGAACAACCGTGTACTTCTCTCAGAAGGCTGCCCTTGATGTTTATGGAACACTGCGTTGTGAAGGCACAGCAGACAATCCTGTGACATTGCGTGGCGACCGATTGGATAAGATGTTTAAGTATCTTCCTTACGATCGTGTCAGTGGTCAGTGGCAGGGAGTACGCTTTCATAAGGACAGTTACGATAATGTTCTTACGCATACGGATATCCATTCAACCTATAATGGTATTCTCTGCGATAGTGCAACGACAGCACGTACGAAGTTGACGATTGCTAACTCTACTGTTCATAACTGTCAGGGCTATGGTTTACAAGCGATAAACAGTAAGGTTGTTGCTTATAACTCTCAGTTCTCTAATACGCTGATGGACTGTGCTGCCTTTGTGGGTGGAGAGGTGATTTTGACACATTGTACCTTCGCACAGTTCTATCCTTTCGATAGTAACCGTGGTGCGGCGTTGAGCTTTGGTAATCATATTGGTGATAAAGACTATCCTCTTCAGACCTTCCATATGGTCAACTCGCTTGTGACAGGCTATGCTGATGATGTGCTTATGGCTAATAACAAGGAGGGTGTGACAGCCAATTATCACTTCTATAATTGTATTCTTCGTACGCCAAAACCTAAGGAAACGGCTTTATTATCAAACTTCACAGATGTCATCTGGGAGAATAATAAGGATTATCCAGATGGTGGTTCAAAGCAGTTTTTACTCGTAGATGGCGACAAACAGAAGTACGATTTCCATCTAAAGAAGGCTGAAAAAGGTGAGAAGTATCCTGCTATTAATGCAGGACTTGCCCTTGGCGATACTCGTTTTGCAACTGATCATGATGGTAAGCAGCGTGATAGTAAACCAGATATCGGCTGTTATGAGCTGATTGCTAATTAAAGTCATTAGGCTTATTTGCCTTATTAGCCCTATTAGGCTAATTAGTCCAATTAGCCTAATAACCCTCACCATCAATAATAAATATCAACAATGAAAACAATAGACATAAGCATCAAGATAGGTTTTTGCCAACAAGATGAACTCTCAGAGGCTGATCAGCACCTTATTCAGAGAGCTGTGGAGGCAACTGGTAATAGTTATTCTCCTTATAGCCGCTTCCGTGTTGGCGCAGCGTTGTTGCTTGCTAATGGTACAGAAGTTATTGGAGCCAATCAGGAGAATGCTGCTTTTCCATCAGGCTTATGTGCTGAGCGCTCAGCAATCTTTGCTGCTCAGTCTGTCTATCCAGACCAAGCAGTGACCACACTTGCCATTGCCGCAGCCAATGAGTATGGTTTGATGCGAGACCCGATAGTGCCTTGTGGAGCCTGTCGACAAGTTATTTTAGAAATAGAAGACCGTTATAAACAGCCTATTCGTATCCTTCTTTATGGTACGGCAGGCATATATGTTATCAATAGTGTAAAGGACCTCTTGCCTCTCCAGTTCTTAGGAGAATCCATGAAGTAGCCCTTTTGTTTTCAATAAATAGTAATAATGGAGTATTTACCAAAAGACCCAGCAATATTAGTAAGCAGTGTTAACATGCTACTACGTGATGAAGAGTTTGATTCTTTAGAGTCACTTTGTTACAATTTCAATGAAGATATAGATAAACTCAAAGCCCACTTGCGTGAAGCAGGCTATGTCTATAGCGAGGAACAGCATCAGTTTCGTCCAATAGGTTTTGATGAATAGGTTGGCTAATTAGGCTAATAAGACCAATAGTCCTAATAAGCCTTTGCCCTAAACATAGCTCATAAAAAGTCAGAACAACAGTGGTGCAGATGATAATTATTTTGTAATTTTGCATCATTAAGATATAAACAACGGCATTATGCAAGACTTAGTAATTTACAATACACTGCATCGTAAGAAGGAACTCTTCCAACCGATTGCAGCTCCTAACGTAGGAATGTATGTCTGTGGACCAACTGTTTATGGCGATCCACACCTCGGACACGCACGTCCTGCTATCACCTTTGATATTCTTTTCCGCTATCTTAAACACATAGGGTACAAGGTTCGTTATGTTCGTAACATCACGGACGTGGGCCATTTGGAGCATGATGCTGACGAGGGTGATGACAAGATTGAGAAGAAGGCACGTCTTGAGCAGTTGGAGCCAATGGAGATTGCGCAGCACTATACCAACCGCTATCACGATGCTATGCGTTCGCTCAACGTTCTTCCACCAAGCATCGAACCACATGCAACAGGTCATATCATAGAGCAGGAAGAGTTAGTAAAGCAGATTCTTGCCAACGGCTATGCCTATGAAAGCAATGGAAGTATCTACTTTGATGTAGAGAAATACGATAAAGACCACCACTATGGCGTTCTTTCTGGTCGTAACATCACCGACATGATGAACAATTCTCGTGAGTTGGCAGGCGTTGGTGAGAAGCGTAATCAGATTGACTTTGCCCTTTGGAAACGTGCTATGCCAGAGCATATCATGCGTTGGCCATCTCCTTGGAGTGATGGTTTCCCTGGTTGGCACTGCGAGTGTACAGCGATGGGGCGCAAGTATTTGGGTGATCACTTCGATATCCACGGTGGCGGTATGGACCTTATCTTCCCTCATCATGAGTGCGAGATTGCGCAAGCTGTGGCTTCACAAGGTGATGAAATGGTGAAGTATTGGATGCATAACAATATGATTACCATCAACGGACAGAAGATGGGCAAGTCTCTTGGCAACTTTATTACGCTTGAGCAGTTCTTTACGGGCGAGCATGACACGCTCACACAGGCTTACTCTCCAATGACAATTCGTTTCTTCATCCTCTCTGCTCACTATCGTGGAACAGTAGACTTCTCTAACGAGGCACTACAGGCTGCTGAGAAGGGCTACGAGCGTTTGATGAATGGTATTGAGGATTTGGCACGCATTCAGCCTGCTGCAGTGTCAGATGAGAATACAAAGAAGTTTGTTGCAGGCTTTCGTCAGAAGTGCTATGATGCAATGAACGACGACTTGATGACCCCTGCTGTCATCTCAACTCTCTTTGAAGCTTGTCACTTGGTGAACATCCTCATCGACCATAAGGCGCAGATTTCAGCCGACGACCTTAAGGAGCTTACTGAGGCAATGCAGCTCTTTGCCTTCGATATCCTCGGTCTTCAGAATGAGCGTGGAGCCAATAACGATGCTCGTGAGGAGGCTTACGGCAAGGTGGTTGATATGGTACTCGACCTTCGTGCAAAGGCAAAAGCAGAGAAGAATTGGGCTGTTAGCGACCAGATTCGTGATGCTCTTGCTGAGGCTGGCTTCCAAGTTAAGGACACCAAGGACGGTGTTACGTGGAAACTTGACCGATAAGGTGCAGGTTCTTTCAGTCCCAACTCTGTTAAAGGCAACCCGCTGAAATTAGCATGGTGTGAGTGGTGGATACTTCTATCTGCCTGTAAATATCAACAAAACAAAGGACAGTTATTCCAGTGTTGTACCAGTGATGCGATTCACTATACACGGAATAGCTGTCCTTTTGTTATTTCTTTCTTGTCAAGTTGATATGCCCTTGCCAAAGAACTCCACTCTTTCTCGAAAATTAAAAGCCTGATTTGCCCTTTGTTTTGACACACTTTAAAGCATTACACGAAGTTTGTTTACAAAAGTTCTGGTAGTCTTTTAGTCTATGATAAGCCCTCTCTTGCAAATTATTTTTTCACGAAAAAAATATTTCTTTTCATGAAAAAGAAAATATTTTTTTCGTGAAAATAATTCGGCAAATGGCAATTCTTAAGGTTCAGAACCTTGGTTTTTACCTTTTTATTCTTTTACTTTTTCACCCTTCATGATTGGCTTTTAAACAGGAATGTTTACTTTATTTTAAAGAGCTTATATGCTGTTTTCGTTATTATTCCTTGAAGTACTCGGTGTCAGTCTCCCTGTCAATCCAGCCTTCTTTACCGTCCTTTCTGAAGTAATAGAACGACTTGGTCTGCTGTGTCAGCTCTTCAAATACAGGAGTTTTATCCCGTCCGAAGATGCCTATTTTCCCATCTTTATAGAATAGTATCATACCGTCTTGCTGCATGACTATTGAATCATTCTCGATCGGCAGTAGGATTTCTCCTTTGACTTTCTGTGTTGGATAGTAATGTAACTCCAAAGGATAATTGTCTGGTTTGTTTGCCACAATCTTTGGTTGTATGTTCTTGTCAAAGTCATAATCGTAACGCAGGATACCGAATTTCCCATTTCTTCCAACCTTGATCAAGGACGGATTAATAGCAATCTCACCATTGATGCCATAGTTTGAACTATGGTAGAACTGCTTACTTCCGTTAATTATTAAAACAGAATCGTCAGGCTGGCAGTCAGTTAAGATAAACTTAACCTTTTCTTGGTATTCCCAACCCGGTCTGGTGCTGGTTTTTTGCATCATATATACGCCCTTTTCATTGACTATGTCATATGACCAGTGACTTACAGTGCCGCATACACCTAAGATTCTACGGATAGGCTTGGATGCCTTTTGTTGAAATTCGTCATAATAGCCAGCACCTTCATCGCTCAGCACCTCAATACGTCCGTAGACACTCCTTGGTACCTCTCTTACTACTTTGACCTTACCAAGATTTAGTTTATTCAAATATAGATTGAAGACATCTATCTTGTCTTTTGTTTGAGCGATTATAAAACGGTCATCATAGCTAATATGGTCATAGTCTTCTCCTAGTACGTTCTCGCCTAATCGGTTTATTAACTGAACTTTGTTGTTTTCAGTTTTCCTTAGACCATAGTAGCGTTTGATAAAGTATTGGGTGAAATCATGTGACTTTGTGTCGGCGTATTCTCTGTAGCCTCTGTAATATTGACAATGGGACGGTCTGATGAATTCTTAATAAGAATATCTTTGTCGTTGCTTGGAATAAGTAGATAATCAAAGTCTTGACCCCATATGGAAGTGAGGACAACTATCTCTTTATTGTCTTTAAACTTCAGTGTCAGTGGGGTGTAAAAGTCTGCTCTGATTACACGCCATGTCTTCATGGATTCAGGAAGAGTGGTTGAGGCAGCACGGCGATTATAGGGATCATCTTCAATACCATAATACACTTCCTGTATAGAGGCTGTTCCTTGGTTGAGGAACTTCAGGATAAGCGATGTTTTCTCATGCTCACGCCTCCATGTTCCCTTCTCATCGATGTAGAATATCTTTCCGATATAATCATTCAATGAGGTAGATGGCAGGTCGTTAACATTGAGGAAAGTTTTTTTATCAGAGAGAATCTGCTCCTTCGTTACATGATTATCCTCCTCTGTACAGTCCCAATAGACGAGTTTCATATCTGAGTCTCCTTCCAAATCTACATACTTCTTGTTAGTACGCAGGCTTCTCGTGCGGTACTGGTTATGTCCGATAGCTGTATACAGTTCTATGGAAGCGGAATTTGCACTATATCCAATGGCATCAACATCGGGAAAGGAAAGAGTCTGCTGTGCCTTGGTTTCTATCGAAAGTAAGCAGAGAGTTATGAGTAAAGCGACTATATGTTTCATTGTTTTTTCCTTGTTTGTTATTTTGGAAGAGGTTTAATGCTTTCTGATGGTTGCTGTGTTTACTATTGGTAAATCAGCTACTAATAGTCAATAGCCCCCTTTAATACTTAAACGAACTACCTCCTAAGAACTCTCTCAGTAGGGAGGTTGGAGGGAGATTGCGGAAAGGTAGTGGTGCAAAATACTTGAGGAACTTGCGCAGACGATAGGCTTCAGCATATTCCTCACAGTTCTCAGGCACTTGTTCCAATACTTCTTCCGCCTGCGGTTTGATGACGGCAAGCTCAAAGAGAAGGGCAGTGTTGAACATTACATCAGCCTGTTCTTGATAAGGGAAAATCCACTTGTTCTCACCAGCACGTACACTTGGCCAGCGGTGGATTGTTTCTTGTGCAGAACAACCACGATACTTGTAATCGCGAACAATACGACGAAGCAGTCGATTGTCGGTTGTTGGGATATAGTTATGGTCGTCTAACAGGATCGTTGTGAGGGCAGATGCGTAGATTTTAAACTTCTTATCGTCTGCAATCTGCTCTGTCAGTGCTGGGTTTAGGGCGTGAATACCTTCCACAAGTAGTATGTTATTCTCTCCAAGATGCAGTTTTTTACCGCTCTTTTCACTCATTCCGGTTTGGAAATTATACTTTGGTAATTCCACCTCTTCACCACGGAAAAGAGCATTAAACTGCTCATTGATAAGTGGAATATTCAGTGCGTAGATACTCTCGTAATCAAGTTCTCCGTTCTCATCTTTTGGTGTTTCAGTCCTGTTAACGAAGTAGTCATCTAAGGAAATCTGTACTGGTTTCACACCACTTGCTAATAGTTGGACAGAAAGACGTTTGCAGAAAGTTGTCTTACCACTCGAAGATGGACCAGCAATGAGTACTACCTTTATCTCTTTTCGTCCAGCAATCGTATCGGCAATCTGCGATATCTTCTTTTCTTGCAGAGCCTCGCTGACATTAATAAGGTCGGTTGCCAGTCCATTCTTTACCGCTTCATTGAAGTCGCCCACCGTCTTAATACCTAAGATACTCTGCCACCTATGATGCTCCTTAAACACCTCGAACATCTTGTCTTGGCGTATCAATTCACCTAATTTAGATGGGTCTTGTGTGGAAGGGATGCGCAAGAGGACTCCATCAAAGTAAGGTTCCAAACCAAAGAGATGAAGTTGGCTCGTGTTGGTAAGCATCGAGCCATAGTAATAATCCTTATAATCGTCAAGCACATAATAGACACAATAAAGGCTACCGCTGCTTTTAAGGAGTTTAGCCTTTTGAATGTCACCTAATTCAGTGAACATCTTTACAGCCTCCTCGGTTGTTGTTTCGTAACGCTGGATAGGCATCTTAGCGTCGATAATCTCCTGCATTCGTGTACGGATACGGTCAACATCCTCTGTTGTAATCTCATGTCCGAGCTGCAAGTTACAGTAGTAACCATTTGAAACAGGGATGTCTATGACCACAGAACTGGTTGGATAGAGGTCGTGAACAGCCTTGCAAGCACTAAGAAGAGCGAGCGGGTGTAAGTGCGAATACCTGATGGAGTAAGCAAATCGAGGAACTCTACATCCTTATTATGATAGACACGATAATGGAGTCCTTCCACCTTATTATTTACTTTTGCACTCACTGGTCCATAAGGCATTTGAAGATTAATTTCTTTATAAATGTCAGAAAGTGTACTTCCAATTGGGACTTCTTGAGTTTTTTTATTATTTTTGCAACGGATATGCAGTACTTGTCTCATAATCATTGATGGTTAAAATTATGTCAGGGAACAATATTGTCCTTTGGTAAATAGGATTGTAAAGTTAGGGAAAGTTTTGCAAATATCCAAGAAACAGACATCACAAATTAAGTTATTATATGTCGATTTGGATTTTCTTTAAGCTCATTGGTGCATTAGCTTTGCTGATGTTCGGAATGAAGGCAATGAGTGAGGCACTGCAGAAAATGGCAGGTCCGCAGTTGCGCCACATCCTTGGTGCAATGACAACTAATCGTTTTACGGGTATTCTTACGGGTACATTCATCACAGCTGCCGTACAGTCGTCAACTGCAACTACTGTAATGACAGTCAGTTTTGTGAATGCTGGATTGCTGACATTGGTGCAAGCCATCTCTGTTATCATGGGAGCGAACATTGGAACGACGCTGACGGCATGGATTATGTCGGCTGGTTTCTCGTTTAACATTACTGATTTTGTATGGCCAGCCTTCTTTATTGGTATCGTACTGATCTACTCTAAGAGACGTAAACTCATTGGTGACTTCCTCTTTGGTATCTCATTTATGTTCTTGGGATTGGGAACCCTACGTCAGACAGGTATCGATATGGACCTTGCGCACAATCAGGCTGTACTCGATTTCTTTAGTAACTTCGACCCACAAAGCTTCATTACAACTATCGTTTTCCTACTTATCGGTAGTGTGCTGACCATGTGTGTGCAGAGTTCTGCAGCCATCATGGCTATCACGATGATTCTTTGTTCAACGGGAGTACTGCCTATTTATCAGGGTATTGCACTCGTAATGGGTGAAAATATCGGTACAACTGTAACCTCAAACCTCGCTGCTTTGACAGCAAACACGCAGGCTCGCTGAGCTGCTATGGCTCACATGGTATTCAATGTCTTCGGTGTTCTCTGGGTATTATGTGTTTTCCATCCTTTTATCAATATGATTTGCGACTGGGTGGGCTATGATGTAACGATGCCAAAGGGCGCGCCTGGTTTTGCGGCTAATGCTGCCAAACTAAGTTTTGTGCTTGCTGCTTTCCATACCACATTCAACCTTGCCAACACAGCTATCCTCGTTGGACCAATCAAGTATTTAGAGAAGCTTGTCTGCATTATTATCAAACCAAAAGGCAAACAAGGACGAAGACGAGTTCCGTCTGCACTTTATTCAGGCTGGTATCATGAAGACTCCAGAGCTTTCTGTGCTTGAGGCTTCAAAGGAGATAAAGTCGTTTGCTGAGCGTATTCAGCGTATGTTCGGTATGGTTCGTGAGTTACTTGGCGAGAAAGATACGGATAAATTCACCAAACTCTATAGTCGTATTGAGAAGTATGAAGGTATTTCTGATAATATGGAGATAGAGATAGCGAAGTATCTCGACCAAGTTTCTAATGCTCATCTGAGTGATGAAACCAAGGAGAAAGGTGCGCTCTATGCTTCGTGAAATCTCTGAGTTGGAGAGTATCGGAGATGCTTGTTATAACATTGCTCGTACTTGCAGCCGTCTTATCAATAGTAAGGAAGACTTTCACACAGGAGCAGTATGACCACATGCACCAGATGTTTGAGTTGACAGACGATGCTCTGACACAGATGAATCGTATCCTTGTTGGTCACCGTCAGGACAACGATGTGAACCGTTCGTTCAATATTGAGACCGAGATTAACAACTACCGCAACCAGTTACGCTCGCAGAATATCAACGATGTGAACGACCATAAGTACACCTATGCAGTAGGAACAATGTACATGGACATCATTCAGGAGTGCGAGAAATTAGGCGACTATGTAGTCAATGTTGTTGAGGCTCGTATGGGTGTTCGCCAGCAAGACGCATAAAGAAGTCGTTAGTTATTTTAGTTAAAAAACGCATATTGCAAAATAAAAGACCTCTCTTTCCTTTAGGATAGGGAGGTCTTTTCGTATATTTGCAGTCGAAAATAAAAATATGTTGTGGCTTGATAAATGATGTGTTTAGATAGCCATAAAGCACAAGAAGCAATAGAAAAGAATGGTTTGGGATATCTTGTAGTCTTACTGATAATAAAGTTGTTTATAAAGAATGGTAACTTTGTATGTTCTTTATCATCAGTCTTTTAAAGACAAATACTCCCTTTCATTCATTGAGTTGTTGATAGAAAACAATTTAATGGACACTTGTCTTAAGATTTAAAGCTTTTAAATTAAATATATGAGTACAAGCGACTATGCAATTATCTTTATGAAGATTATGGGCTCATTAGCCCTGTTAATCTATGGAATGAAGGTTATGAGTGAGGCTCTGCAGAAGATGGCAGGTTCTCAACTTCGTCACATTTTAGGTGCAATGACCACCAATCGTTTCACCGGAATGCTTACAGGTACCTTTATCACTTGTGCGGTACAGTCGTCATCAGCAACAACAGTGATGACGGTGAGCTTTGTTAATGCAGGACTGCTTACCCTTGCGCAAGCGATCTCGGTCATTATGGGAGCTAATATTGGTACAACGCTCACCGCATGGATTATGTCCTTGGGGTTTAATGTCGACCTAACCTTGGTTGTCTTCCCTGCTTTCTTTATCGGAATTATCCTCATTTACAACAAGAAACGGCGTTACATCGGTGATTTCCTCTTTGGTATTGCCTTCCTATTCTTCGCCCTTGTCTTGTTGAGTAGTGGTGGAAAAGACCTTGATTTAGAGCATAATCCTGATGCAATCAGGTTTTTCTCATCCTTTGACACAAGCAGTCACTTGACGATTATTGTTTTCCTGCTGATAGGAACAGTTATTACTTGTATCGTACAAAGTTCTGCTGCGGTAATGGCTATCACTATTCTGCTCTGTTCGACAGGTGTGTTGCCAATCTATCTTGGTATTGCCTTGGTGATGGGTGAGAACATTGGAACAACAGCGACAGCCAATCTTGCAGCCCTCGGAGCCAATACACAGGCACGACGTGCAGCCTTTGCCCACTTGCTTTTCAATGTCTTTGGCGTCTGTATGGGTGATGTGTCTGTTCTATCCTTTCGTCAACTTTGTTTGCGGACTCGTAGGTTATGACCCAGTAAATGATAAGTCTACGGCTGCAGAAAGAGCTGCTACCTTACCAATTGTATTAGCAATGTTCCACACATGTTTCAATGTTTGTAACACAGCCTTACTTATTTGGTTCATTCCACAGATGGAACGTGTCGTATGCTGGATTATCAAGTCGAAGGCTAATAAGGATGAAGACGACTTCCGTCTGCGGTTTATCCATTCGGGTATTATGAAGACCCCAGAGCTTTCTGTGCTTGAGGCTTCAAAGGAGATACACTCCTATGCTGAGCGTACACACCGTATGTTTGGTATGGTTCGTGACCTTCTGACGACAAAAGATGATGATGCTTTCGAGAAACTCTATGAACGTATAGAGAAATATGAGGGTATATCTGATAATATGGAAGTAGAGATTGCGAAGTATCTTGACCAAGTGAGTGATGCTCACTTGAGTGATGACACTAAGGAGAAGGTGCGTGATATGCTTCGCGAGATTGCTGAAATTGAGAGTATCGGTGACTCTTGCTTTAACATTGCACGAACGATTAGCCGTCTACGTAGCAGTAAGGAGGAGTTTACCGAGCGTCAGTATGATAACATCAAACATATGTTTGAACTCACAGATGATGCTTTGTCACAGATGAGTGTTGTACTGATAAAGCATAAGCGTGAGGTTGATGTGAACCGTACTTTCGCTATTGAAAGCGACATCAACAACTATCGTGCTCTGTTGCGTACACAGAATATCAATGATATCAACGAACATAAGTATAGCTACACTGCTGGTACGCTGTATATGGATATCATACAAGAATGTGAGAAATTAGGCGATTACATCGTGAATGTTGTTGAGGCTCGTATGTGTATCAGAAAGTAATAGGTTGCGTATTGGCGCTTTTATGTTCGGCAGTTGAGTGTCAACAGCTGAACAAATAGGATTAATCAATATCAAAGCAGGGACATACTAAATGTGTGTTCCTGCTTTTTTAGTGTTCTGTCTTCCACAAATTATTCTTATATCACGTCAACGTTTGTAAACTATTTTCGCATGCAGTTCAAAACCAATACATGCTCTTTTGGCTTCTTAAAGACGCCTAATTGACTTGCTAAAAGGTGCCCTTTAAGACCCTTACTAACGCCCTTTTGAAGTCCAATTAAGCATCTTTTCTTTCGGTACTTTATAACTATTTGATTTCCTGTTGGTTACAATCCTGCTTTTTATAGGTGTTTTTGTCTTTATTTTTAGATATTTTACTCGAAATTATGTCATGTTTTTTCAGAACATAGAGATGGGTACAGCGTGTGTATTCTTTGTTTCGTCAATAACGAAGATACTATGCAGACTTCCTATACAATCAATTGTACCAAGCGTGTTGAGCATGAATTGTTGATAGCTTTTCATGTCATGCGCATAGACTTTAATAAGGAAATCGTAGTCACCACTGGTGTTATAACACTCTGTGATTTCTTCAAGATTCTGCACAACGTCCATAAACTCTTGTATGAGTTCTTGTGAATGTTGTTTAAGTCTGATATTACATAATACCATTATACCGTTGCCAACCTTATGTGGATTTACCACCGCCATATACCTTTCTATATAGCCATCACGTTCTAATCGCTTCTGTCGCTCAAACGTGGGAGAGGTTGAAGGTGGAGTTTTGCGGCTAATTCTTTTACCGTAAGATCAGAGTTACGTTGTAGAATACGTAGGATTTTACGGTCGGTATCATCTAAATTCTCGTTGTTATTCATTTTGATATGTTTTGTTTTTGCAGAATATTATTCTACTGTTTAATGTAAATATGGGGTAAAGGTAGTATATTTTTCTTATTATTGAAGTATATTTTGATAGTAAATTGCTTTGTTGTAACTTTGCAATCATACTCAAGGATAAAAATAACAAAGCAAATAATGATATGAAAAGAAATCTTGAAACGATATGTATACATGGTGGGTGGCAACCTAAAAAAGGCGAACCTCAGCAGCTACCCATTTATCAGAGTACAACTTTTAGATATGAGACCAGCGAGCAAATGGCACGTTTGTTTGACTTAGAGGATAGCGGTTATTTCTATACTCGTTTGGCAAACCCTACTAATGATGCTGTAGCTAAGAAGATTGCAGCCCTTGAAGGTGGTGTTGGTGCTGTGCTGACCTCTTCTGGTCAGGCTGCTAATTTCTATGCTATTATTAATATTTGTGGAGCAGGCGACCATTTAGTGACTTCCCAACACTATCTACGGTGGAACATATAATCTCTTTGGTGTAACACTGAAAAAGTTGGGTATTGAATGTACTTTTATTGATCCAGAATGGGACGATGAAAAGATTGAAGCAGCTTTTCAGCCAAATACAAAATGTTTCTTTGGTGAGACAATCTCAAATCCCGGAGGTAAGGTGTTTGACATCGAACGCTTTGCAGGAATTGCCCACAAGCATGGTGTACCACTGATTGTTGATAATACGTTTGCTACACCAATCAACTGTCGCCCTTTTGAGTGGGGTTGTGATATCGTTACTCATTCTACGACAAAATATATGGATGGTCATGCTTCACAGGTAGGTGGTGTTGTTGTCGATTCTGGTAACTTTGATTGGGAAGCTTATAGTGAGAAATTCAAGGGATTGACTACTCCTGATGAGAGTTATCATGGACTTGTTTATACGAAGTCATTTGGTAAACTGGCATATATTACTAAGCTTATTACTCAGCTGATGAGAGATCTTGGAAGTATTCCTGCACCGCAAAACTCATATCTGCTTAATATCGGTCTTGAAACCTTACACCTTCGTATGAGGCAGCATTGTGATAATGCACAGAAGGTGGCTGAGTGGTTGGAGAAGAATGAGAAGGTTGCATGGGTGAACTATTGTGGTCTTCCTTCAAATAAGTATTATGCTTTGGGACAGAAGTATCTTCCAAATGGTTCGTGTGGTGTCATAGCCTTTGGCTTGAAGGGTTCAAGAGAGGATGCAATCAACTTTATTGACCGCTTAGACTTCGTTTCCATCGTAACGCATGTGGCTGATGCACGTACTTGTGTTTTGCATCCAGCAAGTCATACTCACCGCCAGTTGACAGACGAACAACTCCGTGAGGCTGGTGTAGCACCAGACTTAATCCGTCTTTCTGTTGGTATTGAGAATGTAGATGACATCATTGCCGATCTTGAGCAAGCATTGAAGTAATCCAAACATAAGGATATAACAAAGGACACCCAATAACTGAGTGCCCTTTTTCATTTTATAATTTTATAAAACATCCTCCCCGTAAACAGTTCATTCCTTACCCCCTTTTCAGTAATCACTCCCCTCTCCTTTCGGAGAGGGGTCGGGAGTGAGGCTCCTTTCTTTTCCTTTCGGAGAGGGGTTGGGGGTGAGGCTTCTTCTTTCTCCTTACCTCATTACCCTCACTACTTCCACTGACCTTTCAAGCCATTCTTCCATCTGCTTGTAATCCTTCTTCTCCCATACATCTTTGAAGTCCATAAACTCATGGGCAAGGCGACTTTCATAGGCGTTACGGCGATAGCTGGTTAGTTTTCCTTGTTTCATAATTTCCACGCTACCAAGTTCGTTTGCAGGTGTTGGGATATGTATCCACCCTTTTTCTCCTTGTATGAGAATGAATGATGGACTACTTGAATCCTTTGCTGCAGTGCAGGTCGCGGTCATCGTAGGATAGGAGAGAACCATTACACCTGAGGTATCAATGCCATTGTGACCTCGGTTAGCAAAATATTGTGTTGCGGTAGGTTGTCCGAAAAGACCGATGACAATATTGATATTGTAGACATTGAGGTCGTTCAGTGCACCACCTCCTAATTCAGGGTTGAATACAGGGGCAATATCTCCTTGTAAATAGCGTTCGTACTTACTTGAATATTGTGAGAAATTACATTGTACAAAGTGGATGGGACCAATCTTCTTCAGGCTATCTTTGACCATGCGGAAGTTAGGCGTATGAATAGGAGAGATAGCTTCAAAGAGGTATAGCTTTCGCTCTCGTGCCATTGATGCTAATTCCTCTGCTTCAGCAACAGTGAGGGTGAAAGGCTTTTCTACAATTACATTTCTACCTGCCTCTAATGCCTTGCGGGTGAATTCGTAATGGACACTGTTGACTAAGGCAATATAAATGAAGTCGGCTTTGTCTTCTTTTAGCAACTGAGCATAGTCTGTATATATACGTCCAATATGATTCATCTTCGCAATAAGTTCTGCTTTTTCCTCATTGCTATGTGAGAATATACTGGTGATTTCTATCCCTTTGACTTCTGTCTTGAGTAGTGAGATAACTTCTGTAGCTATCATCCCTGTCCCTACAATACTAATCTTCATCTTTTCTATAGCTTTTTAAGAGCATGTTCTATGGGCTAATTTTCTATGGGATAAGCCTATAGAATGTGCTTTGTTACTTTCCTTATACAACAAAAGTAGGGAATGTTTTGGAAATAAAAGGGGAAATGACTATTTTTGTTGTCTCTTAACAAGCATTAGTTGATATGAATAATAAAAATTTTTCATTCCTTTTAGCATCTCTTTTGTCTATTACTGTTATAGTTGGATGCCTTGGTTGAAGAGGTTCTCAAAGAACTCTTGCTTGATGTAGCCCTTATCGGCAAATACTTTGCCGTAGAGCACCTTGGTGAAGACCTGCCACACCCTAGGGTCCCTGTCGTCCACGTTTGCGGGAGTTAGGCAGAACGTGAGTACATCGCCCATCTCGTAGCACAGCAGATGAAGCTTGAAGCCATGACACCACCCCATTGTTCCCTTTCCGTTCTTAGCAAGTCCATCAAACACCTTGTTGAAATTCCTTCTCATATTGTGGCATACGAGAATCATCGTGCTGTCCACGAAACTAATGCCCGTGCACTTTCCAAAACCTTGGATGCGCATGAAGGCCATCAGTTCGAAGAACACGCGAGGCATGAGTTCCACGAAACGCGTGTAGGACACGGCCTTAGGGAAGTAGCTTGCCAGATGCTCCTTGATGAAGAAGAGGTAATAGTGCTTGAAGTTGCGGAAAGAGCCAAAATGATAGCACAACAGGATGGTCATGATTTCGCTCTTGGACATCTGCCCTTTACGGTTTCGCATGCGCTTATATCCCTCGTCTATGGGGGCAATGTGTAGGTTTTTAGTTAACTCGGCATCTAAATTCTTGCAGAACTCATCCAATATACAAAATATTTCTGTAACTTTGTCTGTGGTAATCATCGCTATATATGTTTTGTAAGTGATTGATTTTCAACTATAAAGTTACAAAATAATAGCGAGATTACCAACTTTTTAGAGAACTTTCTTATCCCGAACTGGCGTACCACTTAGTCTCAACACTTTGCAAAATGGTGCAAAATACACTGCGTTTTGCAGCAAAACACACTGCTAACTCGTGCTAAACGCAAGGCTAAATGCAGCAAAACGCAAGGCGTGTGAGCAAAGGGCGCGACCCAATTTATGCAAAAACAACTGACGTGAACCACAAAAAGTGGGAAAAAAAGGCGCAATAAGCATAGAATTAGCACCTTTTTCTCACTAAAAACTCAAAAAGCAGCGCAAAAGTTATGATTTAAGCTCCTGCCTTTATGCAATATTCATTTTTGTGTTAGCGTGCTTATGCACAAGCACTTACACCATTTTGGTCTCGTTTGGGGCATTAAAAGCCTATTTTGGGGCATCGCCTACAGGCGTTTTTGCCTTTCTAGAAGTGGTGTAGTACTGAAATGCGTTTTGTAAAGTCTATTTACCGTAGCTTTCAATCATTACACCCAGCTTTTTAAACCCAAATTATTGCTGTCCGGTAAACCTTTTCCACATATAAAAGTTAAGGGCTAAAATCGGTATTTGGATTTCAGCCCTTTTTGTTACTTTTGTTTCTGCGATAAAACTTCAATAACATGGGCAAAAGTACACATTTTATCGGACAGCCGGTCTATAATCAGGTAATAAAATTACTCGATAAGCAACAAATCAAGCAAATCAGCCTTGAAACACCCCGAAGTGAAGCTTATGTGAAGCGTCTTGATGGGTGGACTCACCTTGTCATAATGCTTTTCGGTGTTCTCAAACACTTTGATTCTCTTCGGGAAGTGGAGATAGGCATGAAGGCTGAAGTAAACAAACTGCATCATCTTGGCATGGACTATGTCGTCCGTCGTAGTACGCTTGCTGATGCCAACAAGCGTCGCCCACAAGAGTTCTTTGCAAGCGTTTATGCGTACCTCTTAGAGCGTTATGGTTCTTTTTTATCGGACAGCCGCCCTAAAGGTGAACAGAAGACATGGGAAAAGCTTCTGTATATGATGGATTCAACTACGATTACCCTTTTTGACAACATACTCAAGGGTGTAGGCAGACACCCCAAGAGTGGTAAGAAGAAAGGCGGTATGAAGGTTCATACGGTGATGAAGTATCATGTTGGCGTTCCCATGGTTGTACAGCTCACCTCTGCTGCTACGCATGATCATTATCTACTTAAAGAAGTGCATCTTCCTAAGGATGCTACCCTTACCATGGACAGAGCATACGTTGATTATGCACAGTTCCAGCGACTTACAGAGGAAGGGGTATGCTATGTGACCAAGATGAAGAAGAATCTCACCTATACGGAGTTGTCCTCAGTAACCTATGTAAGCCCTGATGGATTGGTTTCACATACAGACAAGAAGATTGTCTTTGAGAAGGGGAGATAAGACACCAGGCAAGACGAGTGGAACTGTGGAGTGACAACTCACATAAGTCAGTTGTCCTGTTGACCAATAACTTTGAGCTTGATGTAAAGGACCTTGAGGAGATTTACAAGCGAAGATGGGCTATAGAGTCCCTTTACAAGCAGCTCAAACAGAACTTCCCACTGCATTTCTTCTATGGTGACAGTGTAAATGCCATACAGATACAGACATGGGTGGTACTCATTGCCAATCTGCTTTGTACCGTTATCTCCAGAATGATAAAAAGACACGTATCCTTCTCGCAGCTGGTAACCATGCTGAGGCTCACACTGATGTATTACACTGATTTCATCTCATTTATGGAAAATCCACAAAATGATGAACTCATCATAATGGCTGAAAAAGCAAATTCACCACCAAAAGAACTTAACTTATTTGATTAGGGGGCTTGGATTTCAAAAAAGAATGCGGAATTACCTATATAAAGGCAATTCCGCAAGGATTTATATGTTATTTAAGTTTTACCGGACAGCAATAAACCCAAATCAATTGTAAGACCACTAATCACACAATTGATATTGCTTACATTTCATCCAGTTCATCTTTTGTTGGCTTGTCGGCATCTTGCCTATGATATTGTTTGAGCGTAGTGCACCACATTTTCAATAACAACATCGGCAATGTGTCCAGCAATACACAAATCAAAACAACTCTACCCACTGTTTTTGGGTAAAAAAGACATAATACCTAGTACGAAAACTTCACCCCAAGAAACAAACTGCGGGGTTGAGTAGGTCCGTAAACATAGTCGGAGGCACGCGAAGCCCCTTTATCCAAATCCTTTTGGTAAGCATCGAGCATGTTTTGCACCCCCGCACTAGCCTCCAATTTCACCTGCTTAGTTATGTAGAAATTATAGGCAAGCTTCAGGTTAAGCGTGAGAAACGCGGGAGTGTGCTCAATGATAGCAAAGTCGTTGGTGCGCTCGCTCCCCCCTTTGGGGTGGCCAACATACATTCTACCCGTGTAAACGCCCGATAACGATAGGGCAAAATCGATGGTGGGATGCACAGTGAGGGTGAAATATCCGTAGGTGTTGGGCGTTCGCAGCAGACGTTTAGTGGTTTTAAACTCGGGAGCAGCATCGTCGTCCCATTCTTCGGGCGTGCGATAACGGCTGCTTTGCCAAGTAAAACCAGCTTGCAATTGCGCCCACGACGAGAGCGAAGCCTTGCCCTCGAGGTTAATTCCATACACCGTTGCACCGTTAGAATTGAAGCGTTCTTCAACACGTGCGCCATCAATAATCACATCATCAGCCAGTTTGCGTGTAGCAAACATGTTGTTAAGGCGTGTGTAAAAGCCCTCAATAAGAACGTTGGTTTGTACTGTTCCAAAACTTTTATAGAGGTCGGCCGATGCACTAAAGCTGTGCGAACGTTCCTCTTTCAAATCCTTAGCCAACGTAATTTTCACACGGTCGCCATCAGCAATACGCGTATGAAGGTCTTCATCAAAAGCCTGTGGGGCTCTAAATCCGCCAGCGTAAGTAAGTCGGAAATTGGTGTTGGGCGTGGGATTGTAGCGCAGATTAACGCGCGGACTAAAGATAAGATGCGAGATAAGGTTGTGTTTGTCTAGTCGTCCGCCCAGAAGCAAGCCCCAATGGTTGTTTTTCCATTCGTTTTGAGCAAAGAAGCTACCAATATTCACGCGCTGTTCCATCAGGCTGTTGTAGCCCAGCGAGTGGTCTTTAATGCGGTCGTAGCTATATTCGGCCCCCACAACAAGACTCGAAGGCATGAACCACAGACGGTCGAAATTGTGCACATATTGCGCACCAGCTATGTAATTGATGTTATGCGTAAGGTTATAGGCTCGTTGTGCTTTGTCGTAGGCTTGCGCATCGGCCAGCGTTTGTTGTTGGTTGGCGGGCAGCGTGGCGGCATCGTCTTCGCTCATATCGAGGTTAAGTCCCAGTTTATAGGCTTCGTTCAAGGCCTTAAGTCCATCGGCAGCGGTGGCCAGTTCGCCCAGTCCGCCGTAATAACTCTTACGGTCAACGTTTTGAAACGAGGCATAAGCACTGAAATGTCCCTTACCATTAAGGCTAAAGAGGTCGTAGCCCAAACTTCCGCCGTTGATGGTATGTTCGATTTGTTCGGCAATATTGGCCTCGTGAGCAGGCAAGTAAAGTTTGTTTCCGCCACGTCTATACTCCTTCAAGCCGTGGTATTTAAGGGTTATTTTGGAGTAATCGGTGAGTCGGAAGAAAGAGCTAAGCCCCACAGTTTTATTATCTAGCGTGGGAAGGTCGGTGTAACCATCGCCATCGCGGTCGTAAGCAGCGCGGTGTCGGCTTTGTCCATAGAGATAAAACCCAGCTCTATTATTGGTTGTAACAACCGATAGGTTGCCCGTGGTGTTGTTGTCGAAAGCAGTAGAGCCATTTGTTGCGCCTGTGATAGTGTGCGCCACATCGGCCGAATTTTCGCTAGGTTCTTTGGTAATGATATTGATGGTGCCACCAATGGCCGAAGCACCGAAGAGCGCCGAGCCACCACCGCGAACAATTTCAACACGTTGCACCATGTTAGAGGGTATCTGTTCGAGTCCATAAACACCTTGAAGGGCCGTGAAAACGGGTCGCGAGTCGATTAATATTTGCGAATAATGACCATCAAGCCCATTGATGCGCACCTGCGAGAATCCGCAATTGGTGCAATTATCTTCGGTTCGCACGCCCGGTTGGAAGTTTAAACCCTGCACCAAGGTTGTAGAATGGGTAGACTCGAGCAACTTCGTGTCCAGAACATTCACAACCACAGGCGACTCACGTCTAAGTGTTTGACTACGATTGGCCGACACAACAACCTCGTCGAGCGCAATTTCGTCGGGTTTGAGCATCACATTCAGCTCATGGGTATTATTTTTTTGCGTTGTCACCTCGTGTTTGTAAGCCCTATAACCAGCCGAGCGCACTTCCACAATCACCTTTCCCACAGGCAGATTTCGCAGCATAAAATAGCCATCGGCATCGGTGGTGGTAGTGATAACTGTACCCAAAACCAGCACGCTCGCGTGCGAAAGAGGATGTTGTGTTTTACTATCCACAACGCGTCCCTTAATGTTGGCTTCGGTATTAACTTTCACTTCGTTCTCGTGCCTTGCGTAAGTGGGCAGCGAAAGAACGAACGTAGCGGCGAAAACAAACGCCGATTTACATAAAATCTGTTTTACGGTTCTTTTCTTTATCATTTTAAATTGTTTTAAATTCAGGCATGTTCTGTAAATCTTCGATATAGTCACAGCACGCCCCATAGGGCTTTTTGTGACCTTATCAATGATTCTAGAACTCGCCTTTGATTTGTTAATGCAAAGGTAGGATGTTGTAAGGAATAGTGCAATACCTAGAAGTAGGGAAAAAGCCTCACCCCTCTGCCCCTCTCCAAAGGGGAGAGGGGGTGGTATGCTTGATGTCTTTCGTAGTTGTTACGCCAGTTCGGGATAAGGATTTGCTTAGAAAAGTTCCAATTGCCTAGTCTTTTCAATGCGCACGGGAAGTGCCTCGGGCTTATTCTCGAAGAAACAATATGCAGCCAATGCCGCACAGAGATTCATGAGAAAGTTATGTACGGAGCGATGGCGTGAATGGACAAGGTTGGCCTTGTTCTTGAGCAGTTCGTTGATGCATTCTATTATATATCGCTTGCACAGCATCATCTTGTCCCACAAGGGCATAAGCTTGTTTTTCATGTTTGATTTGAGCCCGTGAACGAGATGGATACCTTGGTTGAAGAGGTTCTCAAAGAACTCTTGCTTGATGTAGCCCTTATCGGCAAATACTTTGCCGTAGAGCACCTTGGTGAAGACCTGCCACACCCTAGGGTACCTGTCGTCCACGCTTGCGGGAGTTAGGCAGAACGTGAGTACATCGCCCATCTCGTAGCACAGCAGATGAAGCTTGAAGCCATGACACCACCCCATTGTTCCCTTTCCGTTCTTAGCAAGTCCATCAAACACCTTGTTGAAATTCCTTCTCATATTGTGGCATACGGGAATCATCGTGCTGTCCACGAAACTAATGCCCGTGCACTTTCCAAAACCTTGGATGCGCATGAAGGCCATCAGTTCGAAGAACACGCGAGGCATGAGTTCCACGAAACGCGTGTAGGACACGGCCTTAGGGAAGTAGCTTGCCAGATGCTCCTTGATGAAGAAGAGGTAATAGTGCTTGAAGTTGCGGAAAGAGCCAAAATGGTAGCACAACAGGATAGTCATGATTTCGCTCTTGGACATCTGCCCTTTACGGTTTCGCATGCGCTTATATCCCTCGTCTATGGGGGCAATGTGTAGGTTTTTAGTTAACTCGGCATCTAAATTCTTGCAGAACTCATCCAATAGACAAAATATTTCTGTAACTTTGTCTGTGGTAATCATCGCTATATATGTTTTGTAAGTGATTGATTTTCAACTATAAAGTTACAAAATAATAGCGAGATTACCAACTTTTTAGGGCTCTTTTTTATCCCGAACTGGCGTATAGTCTGTATAAATACGCTCAATATGATTCATCTTCGCAAGAAATTCTGCCTTTTCCGTATTGCTATGTGAGAATATACTGGTGATTTCTATCCCTTTTACTTCTGTCTTGAGCAATGTGATAACCTCTGTGGCTATCATTCCAGTTCCTACAATGCTAATCTTCATCTTTTCTATTGCTTTAAGAGCATGTTCTATGGGCTAGTTTTCTATGGGAGAAGCCTATAGAATGTGCTTTGTTACTTTCCTTATACAACAAAAGTAGGGAATGTTTTGGAAATAAAAGGGGAAATGACTATTTTTGTTGTCTCTTAACAAGCATTAGTTGATATGAATAATAAAAATTTTTCATTCCTTTTAGCATCTCTTTTGTTTATTACTACTATGACTGGATGCAAAGGTGAGAAGGCATCAGCTGCGGAGAAAGTGAAGGACTCTGTGACTTCTCCTTCTTTGATAGCTGACTCTGTTGTAAAAAAGAAAGACGTACCATTGGTGGTTGATTCTATTGGTAAGTCTTATAGTACAAAGAAGGGTGACGTTGATCTTGCTTATTCCTTCCCTGTGTCTGGTCCTCAACCACTGGTCGATTCTCTCCGTGCTTACCTCTCATCTGAGTTGGTATGGATTGGGGATGACTATAGTGATGAGGGCGTAGAGTCTAAACCTTATAGCAATATTGCAGATGGTAAGGGAATGATAAACTACTATGCTAAGAATGCTTATAAGAGTATAAGCAAAACTTTAGAAGAAATTGATGACCCAGATGTGGCTTGGAAACCCGAAATTTCTAAGTTTATAATGAAGCTAAATGAAACGGAACGTTATGTTACGTACTATTCTTCTTTTTACACATATTCAGGTGGTGCACATGGAATGGCTTCAGAATATGGGGCAACTTTTGATAAAAAGTCGGGTGTTATGCTGCGGAATGTTTTGAATCCAAAGGATGTAAAAGCACTTCAACCTATCCTCAGAGCTGGTGTTGAAAGCTATTTCAGAGGGTGGTATGAAAAAGAGAATGATGTTGAAAGCCGTGTAAAGGAAGATATGGATGAGCTCTCTCTTGAGAATGGTATTATCCCATTACCAGGAAATGGTGTTTATCTTTCTCCAGAGGGTGTGGTGTTTATCTATGGATTCTATGAGATTGGTGCTTATGCTATCGGAATGCCTACCTTTACTGTTCCTTATAAGAAGATAGGAAAGTTCCTTTCGCCTGAGGCAAGACGCCTTGCAGGGATTAAGTAACTTCTGTAAGTTGGATTGAATTATATTTGGCTTTGAAGTTGAGAAATGACTTTTCATTAGCCCTTTTCACTGACTATTCTCTCTTTTGAAGGGGAATAGTCAGTGTTTTTATTGGTGCATCAACCAAACAAATCCTTTTGCAATTCTGACTCCGTTATCTTGGAAATGGTTGCCTTCATTCCATTCCATCTTACAATTTACGCCTTTGTCTTTGAAGATTTGTTCTTGCCGTAGGATGTCTTTACTGATAGTTGATATCATTTTTGTTTTTGTTTTCTCTTCTTTGTCGCCAAGGCTGAGATATGCGTGTTCTACTTGTGGCTGGTGGGAGTTGGCATAGTCTAACCAACCTGTATACCATGCTGAAGGGGATGCTGAGGCAATTCCATGGAAAGGAACGTTCTGTTGATAGCCTGCCCAAAGGGAGAAAAGTCCTGCTAATGAATATCCGCCTAAGATGGTGTTGCTTTTGTTGAGCTCTAAAGAAAATTGTGTCTTTAAGGTTGGGATAAGTTGTTCTATTATATATAATAAGGTGGAATGAGCACCATCACCAAAGGGAACCTTTCCAAATACAGGTGGAGCAGGCCAAGGGGTTAGCTCGGCATTCCATTTGTTTATACGAACAGCAATATGTATGAATGGTGTCTGCGAGTTGTCTTCTATATAGGTGATTTGTCGCTCCAACTCCTCTGTGTCATTACTGTCAACGGGCTGAATAATGAAAAACTTTGCGTTTTCTTCACTATGTAGGATGCAAGTATGCTCTCCAATCTTAACAATCTCCTTTTTGTGTCTCATTCTTTTTAAATCTTATTTTAGGGTGCAAAAATAATCATTTTTAAGCAAATTAGTTGATTTGGGTCAATTTTAAATAAAAAAGTTCATTTCTTGAAAAAATAATCTTCAAAACATTTGGTGGGAATGGAAATTCTGTATACCTTTGCATCCGCTTTACAAAACAAGCCATCTGGCAAGTTACTTAAAGCATATAAAGAAAGAGTTCTTTGAAAAGATTTACATAAACAGAGAAGTAGTACAAGAAGCGTCTGTTTGGTTTTATATCAAATGGATGGGTAAAAGAAACGAACCGATCAATTCATTGTCCCTGCTTTTGAGACATTGTCTCAAAACAATTAAGGAACAAGCGAAAAGGTGCTTTTTACTTGATACTTTTAGGATAAGCGTTCTGAAACAGAGATTACTCGGTGGAGTGCTTGGGGAATATTGGTATTCATTATCACTTATCACCTATCACTTATCACCAAAACATATTTACAATGGAGAGTTTGATCCTGGCTCAGGATGAACGCTAGCTACAGGCTTAACACATGCAAGTCGAGGGGAAACGGCATTGAGTGCTTGCACTCTTTGGACGTCGACCGGCGCACGGGTGAGTAACGCGTATCCAACCTTCCCATTACTGTGGGATAACCTGCCGAAAGGCAGACTAATACCGCATAGTCTTCGATGACGGCATCAGATTTGAAGTAAAGATTTATCGGTAATGGATGGGGATGCGTCTGATTAGCTTGTTGGCGGGGTAACGGCCCACCAAGGCGACGATCAGTAGGGGTTCTGAGAGGAAGGTCCCCCACATTGGAACTGAGACACGGTCCAAACTCCTACGGGAGGCAGCAGTGAGGAATATTGGTCAATGGACGGAAGTCTGAACCAGCCAAGTAGCGTGCAGGAAGACGGCCCTATGGGTTGTAAACTGCTTTTGTATGGGGATAAAGTTAGGGACGTGTCCCTATTTGCAGGTACCATACGAATAAGGACCGGCTAATTCCGTGCCAGCAGCCGCGGTAATACGGAAGGTCCAGGCGTTATCCGGATTTATTGGGTTTAAAGGGAGCGTAGGCTGGAGATTAAGTGTGTTGTGAAATGTAGACGCTCAACGTCTGAATTGCAGCGCATACTGGTTTCCTTGAGTACGCACAACGTTGGCGGAATTCGTCGTGTAGCGGTGAAATGCTTAGATATGACGAAGAACTCCGATTGCGAAGGCAGCTGACGGGAGCGCAACTGACGCTTAAGCTCGAAGGTGCGGGTATCAAACAGGATTAGATACCCTGGTAGTCCGCACAGTAAACGATGGATGCCCGCTGTTGGTACCTGGTATCAGCGGCTAAGCGAAAGCATTAAGCATCCCACCTGGGGAGTACGCCGGCAACGGTGAAACTCAAAGGAATTGACGGGGGCCCGCACAAGCGGAGGAACATGTGGTTTAATTCGATGATACGCGAGGAACCTTACCCGGGCTTGAATTGCAGAGGAAGGATTTAGAGATAATGACGCCCTTCGGGGTCTCTGTGAAGGTGCTGCATGGTTGTCGTCAGCTCGTGCCGTGAGGTGTCGGCTTAAGTGCCATAACGAGCGCAACCCCTCTCTTCAGTTGCCATCAGGTTAAGCTGGGCACTCTGGAGACACTGCCACCGTAAGGTGTGAGGAAGGTGGGGATGACGTCAAATCAGCACGGCCCTTACGTCCGGGGCTACACACGTGTTACAATGGCCGGTACAGAGGGACGGTGTAATGCAAATTGCATCCAATCTTGAAAGCCGGTCCCAGTTCGGACTGGGGTCTGCAACCCGACCCCACGAAGCTGGATT